>ENA-ORXC01000016-ORXC01000016.1-marine-metagenome-genome-assembly--contig:-NODE-16-length-451548-cov-6.928828_pt1 | contig 451548 bp, 466 predicted proteins | sample MGYA00237865_ERZ511478 | MGnify/ENA metagenome assembly ERZ511478
CGTCAAAGAATTCATTCGCGACCAGCCACAAAGGCAGATCAGGCAAGGTCGTGACATCATCATGCCAGACAGCGTTGGGAACGGCATTTGCTTGGGCTTTGCGCAAGACCGGGGAGGCTTCGACAAAATGTACGATCAAAGCGGCATGAAAGCCGGGAACGGATTTTGTCGCGCGCAAAATGTCGGCCATCAACGTGCCGCGTCCGGGGCCAAGCTCCGCAAGTGCAATCTTTGTCGGCGCGCCTTGGTCCAGCCAGCTTTGCGCGAGTGAAAGCCCAATGAGTTCGCCGAACATCTGGCTGATTTCCGGCGCGGTGATGAAATCGCCTTTTACACCCAATGGGTCGCGGGTGGCGTAGTAACCGTAGTCGGGGTGCAATAGGCATTCGGCCATATAGTCGCCAAGCGTGATCGGGCCTGTGCGTCCGATCCGTGCAATAAGCTGCTGCGCCAGCGGTGTCATCGGCGCCACGCGATTGCCACGACGGTCAGGCCAATGATGATCATCGGTAAGGTCAGCGTCTGTCCCATGGTCAGCCCATAGCCGTTATAGTGGAACGCAAGCCCGAGCTCATTTCCGACACTTTGGAAGTGCGCGTCTGGCTGGCGGACGAATTCAACAAGGAAGCGGGCAAAGCCATATCCGGCAAAGAATGTCCCGGTCAGCAGCCAAGGTTTCTTCAGCCCGTTAAAGCGGAAGGCGAGCAGGATCAGGAGCGTGCCGAGCAGCAGGCCTTCGAGCCCTGCTTCATAAAGCTGTGACGGGTGGCGTGCGCAGTCCGCTAGGAGCGTTGCACATGATTGCGCGGCTTGGCCCGGGAAGATCACGCCCCAAGGCAAATCTGTGGGGCGTCCCCAGAGTTCGGCGTTGATAAAGTTTGCGCAACGCACCAGCAGGATCGCGGGCGTTGCGGCTACTGCGATGATGTCGGCAAGATCAGACAGTGGAACCTTTTTGCGGCGACTGAATAGGATCACAGCAAGGATAACACCAAGGAACCCGCCGTGGAATGAAAGCCCGCCTTCCCAAATCTTGATGATATCAAGTGGGTTGGACAGGAACTCACTTGGCTTATAAAACAAGATATAGCCCAGACGCCCGCCAGCGATGACACCAATGACGATATACGTCAGAAGATCCTCAAGCTGGTTTTCCTGCATTGGCGGACCGTTACGCCACAGCTGCGGACGGCGTAGCGCCAGTTTGATCAGCTGCCAGCCAATCGCGATTCCAACGATATAGCCCATGGCGTACCAGCGCAGCGCCAGTTCCATACCAAATAGGTTTATCGAGATAATCTCGGGCGAAATATCGGGGAAGGGGATCGCTGCAAACATGCGCTATTCCTCTCTTGGTGCTGCGACGAAGTCAACCAGCTACAACGCTTGTGCGCAGCGGTCCCAAGCCCCATATAGGACCTAACCGCGAACGGAGAGTGCTATGCAAAGCAAGAACAAGATTTTTGATGACCTGAGCCAGCTGATGACCAATGCCATGGGTGTTGCGCAAGGTGCCAAGGACGAAGCGTCGACGGCGATGTCTTCTATGATGGATCGCTGGTTGGCTGACCGCGATTTCGTAACGCGCGAAGAATTCGACGCGGTACGTGCCATGGCCCAAAAAGCCCGCGAAGAAAACGAAGCGCTTGTAGCGCGTATCGCTGCATTAGAAGCGAAATAAGCTATAGCAGTTCTTGGAGGGCCAATCTCGTCATTGGCTTTCCTTGAGGGCACTAAACCACCCAGACTACGTTATTTTCAATTTTCAGAGAAAACCTGCACAAAAAGCTATGTTCTTTAGGTTTTCTTCAGAGAGTTGATGCGTCTGTGCCATCTTTCGGGCATTTTTCCCCTTAATTAGAATAGCTTCTCCCGGTAATTTAAGGGTGCAAGTATTCATTGGAGGGAAGACTATGCTGGATATCATTCTAATAGCTTCGTTGGTTGTGGTTTTGTTTTGTGGTGCGCCGCAGAAAAAGTCGCGCGCCCTAAGTGATGTGTCACGCAGTGCAGGTAAGAAGCCGACGGTTCTGGGCCTGAAGGCCGTAAACAGCTAACTGCCGTCGAAATTTTTGCGACGTTTCTATTTTTGACTATTTAATCAAATCGTTTTTATACTATAGGTAGAGTGGTGAACCGTTAACCCTCTACCTGAACTGGTGACCGTTTTGATAAGTTACCTATCTAACGTTGTGACGTCTCTGGCTGGGCTTATACTGTTTTGTATAGGGACTATTGGCCTGAGCGGTTTGGCTGTGGATCCTTCTCCGGCAGTCACAATGCTGCTAACCCCAATGGGTTACGGTGATAAGCTTGATAACCTTTATTATTGGATGATGCTGCTTCTTGGCATCTGGTTAGTGATGTTTGTCTATGTGCGGCCCGCGGCTTTCACTGCACTCACGATGGTATTAGGTAAGTCTGTTGTCCTTAAAGGATGGTTGCCTTTGCTTGGGCTTGCCAGCCTTTAATTGGGGTAGGTGACGTTTTTATTCATCATTTATTAGTGTTTTTAGCGTTTCTTGCGCGCCTTGTTTGTGTTCGCATAGTTCAAGTAACGCCTTCCATATTCCCCAACCCTTGGCCCGCGCCCATGTATTACCATCCATGCGCATGGATCGGATAAACGTCTCACGCGCGCTACCTGTGAAATACGTCCATGCGATCGTTAGGTCACATGCCGGATCGCCAATACCGGAGGCACCGAAATCTATCACGGCGCACAGCTGATTTTTCGTGACTAGAAAGTTGCCGGGCGCGATGTCCCCATGGACCCAAACTGGTGGGCGATCCCACTGGCTGGCGCAGGCAATGTCCCACAGTTTTTCGATTTTTTGGATGTTTACCTGACCGGATAGTTCGTTCAGGCAGCGCCGCACATCATCCTTATAGTTGTATAGGTCGCCGCCGCGATAAAAGTTGTGTGGACCCGCAGGCGGCCCGTTTTCGGGTGGCGCGGATTGCAGTGCGGAAAGAAAATCAGCAAGATCAGAGGCAATCAGTGTTTGATTGGCACTGGATGCCTGCTTAGCCGGTGTGCCTGGAAGCCACTTCATGATGCTCCAGTGCCATGGGTAGCCGTGCGACGGCAGACCCACGGCAACGGGCGTTGGGATTGGAACAGGAAGATGTGGGGCGAGGCGTGGTAGCCAAGTCTGCTCTTTCGCGACCTGTGCTGCGTATCGTTTAGCGCTTGGCAGTCGAACAGACATTTCGGTGCCGAGGTGGAATGTGTAGTTATCCCAACCCGAGGCTTTGACTGGGCGAATAGGTAAATCCGCCCAATCTGGAAACTGCTCCGCAACCATTGCACGGACCAGTTCTGTTGTGATCGTGAGGCGGCTCAATATTCGCTTAGGTACGCAACAAGGATATCCAGCGCGGCTTGTAGGTCGCTCTTTTCGACCATTTCAGTCACTGTGTGGATATAGCGCGTTCCGACAACGATGCCGACTGCACGCGCGCCCGCTGCCGCCTGTTGAGCGGCCGCACCGTCTTGGCCACCTGCGGCAAGCATGGTTCGCTGGTAGGGGATGTCATTTTTGATAGCCAAGGCTTCGACTTCGTTGACCAACGCCTTGTCGGCAATGAAAGAGCTGTCACGCACGTGTAGACCGAATCCTTTGCCCTGCTGGGTCGTCGCGTCCTTTTCGGGGATGCCGGGCGTGTCACATGAAAGCGTAACGTCGATGCCTAGACCGATATCTGGTTTGATGGCATAGGATGCAGTCCGTGCACCGCGCAGGCCCACTTCTTCTTGGCAGGTAAAGGCGACGTGAATTTCGGCGCCGCGCCCTTTTTCGCCAAGTTGCCGGATTGCTTCGATCCCCAGCCAGCAAGCGATCCGGTTGTCCAACGCTTTGGACACAAATTTATTGCCCATCTCAAGGAATGGTTCGTCCATCACTACAAAGTCGCCGACCTTGACGAGGTCACAAGCTTTCTTGCCCATGCCGAGGTCCACAAAGAATTCGCCCAGTTCGGGCACTTTTTTGCGGTCTTCAGGGGATGCGATATGGACGGGTTTTCCGCCGGGGTTCATGACACCTTTATAGTCGCCATCATCGGTGCAAACCAAAACGCGTCGTGAAAACAGGTTGCGTGGATCAAAACCACCTACGGGCTGCAGGTAAAGAAAACCGTCTTCGGTGATGTGACTTACCAAAAAGCCGATCTCGTCCATGTGGCACAGCAGCATGATCTTAAGCGGGTCAGGGCCTGTCGCATTCCGCTTGCATAGCAGTGACCCCATTGGGTCGACGGTGATTTCGTCGAATAGGCCTTCGATCTCGTTCGAGATTAGGTCGCGAACGCGGTCTTCGTTGCCGGGAACACCGGGCATTTCACATAAACGTTTGAGTAGATCGGTATTCATGTTGGGGCTCCTATATTTGCGATGCACTGTGTGTTCTGACAGATCAAAACACAATTATCCCCAGCAAATTTTCCGTGGCCCCGACTTATCCCCAAGAAATTGCTTTACAGAATCCCCCTAATGGCCCCACGATATGTTGTATGGGGTGAACACAAACAACACTGCCCCTAGAGCAGGCACCTAGCGCTTGGGCACTGCCATGACCCATGCGCCAAGTTAGCGAGGCCGAGCATATGGCATTGTCCGAACAGTATCTCGAGGCAGAGGATCTTCACCCGATTGATTTGGTGGAGCACATCGCAGAGCATCATGAATGGGAATTCGACCGCATTCACGATGATCAAATCGCAATGGTTGTCGAAGGTCAGTGGCGCACATATTCCGTGACATTGGCGTGGTCCGCATATGATGAAACGCTGCGTTTGATCTGTACGTATGAAATGGAACCACCCGCAGACCGGATGCCCGCGCTGTACGAGGCGCTTAACACGATCAATGATCGTTGTTGGGCTGGGTCGTTCACATGGTGGGACGAGCAAAAGCTGATGGTTTATCGTTATGGCCTGATGCTTGCTGGTGATCAGATGGCTGGCCCAGATCAAATTGACACGATGATCAAAGCCGCCGTAAGCGCGTGCGAACAGTACTATCCAGCGATCCAATTGGTGACTTGGGCAGAGCGTTCAGCGGCCGAAGCGGTGCAGATCGCCATTGGCGGCGCATACGGCCGCGCCTAAAATAAAGTGTAAGGTGGGTTTAAAGCCCGCCTGACTTTGCGTAATCTTGCACCACTCTATCAAGAAGGTGCATATTATGGACATGAATGACGTCGCTACGCGCGGTCTTGTTCTTCTGGGTTGCGGTAAAATGGGGTCGGCGATGCTTGCCGGTTGGTTGCGCAACGGCTTGCCGCCAAAATCAGTTTGGGTCATCGAACCGAACCCATCTGACTGGCTGAAATCACAAGGCGTGAATATGGGCGGTGATCTTCCGAAAGATCCTGCAATCGCCTTGGTCGCCGTGAAACCCCAGATGATGGCCGACGCATTGCCCGATGTGAAATCGCTAGGCGATGGGAAAACCTTGGTAATTTCGGTCGCTGCCGGAACCCCGATACGTACTTTCGAAGAAATGCTGGGTGATAAGACACCGATCATTCGCGCGATGCCAAATACGCCAGCAGCAATTGGCCATGGCATTACTGCACTGATTGGCAACGCTAAAGCCATGCCAGACGATATGGATTTGGCCGAGGCGCTATTGTGGTCAATCGGCCAAACTGTGCGTCTTGATAACGAAGGTCAGATGGATGCGGTTACGGCTGTGTCAGGCTCTGGTCCCGCTTATGTCTTTCACATGATTGAAACCTTGGCCGCTGCCGGAGAGGCAGAGGGCCTGCCTGCTGAGCTTGCGATGGAGCTTGCCAAGGCGACTGTTGGCGGTGCTGGTGATCTTGCCGAAAACGCAGACGAAGACCCCACACAGTTGCGCGTTAACGTGACTTCGCCCAATGGCACGACCCAAGCAGCACTTGAGGTCTTGATGGATGATGAAACAGGCCTTGGGGCTTTGATGCGTCGTGCCGTCGCTGCGGCTGCTGCTCGGTCGCGTGAGCTAGCAAATGAATGAGATCAGTTTTGACGACTTTTTAAAAGTCGATGTGCGTGTCGGTACGGTGATACGCGCAGAGCCATATCCAGAAGCACGCAAGCCAGCGATCAAGCTATGGATCGATTTCGGTGATGAGATCGGCGAAAAGAAAACATCTGCCCAGATTACAGCGCATTACGCCGCAGAAACACTGGTCGGCAAACAGGTGCTGGCCGTGGTGAATTTTCCGCCGCGCCAGATCGGCAAATTCATGTCCGAGGTGCTTGTTCTTGGGATGCCGGACGAAAAAGGTGAGGTCGTTTTGGTCGGTCCTGATCAAACTGTACCTGTGGGAGGAAGACTGCATTGAAAAAGCTACTACTCACTCGGGCATTTCCCGAGGCGAATATTGCCGCAGCGCGTACAAGATATGATGTGACTGTGCGTGATATGTCCGAAGGTTTGACCGCGTCAGAAGCGAATACTGCCCTAAAGGAATATGACGCGATCCTGACGACGCTTGGTGATCAGTTTAGCGCAGAGGCCTTTGAAGGCGACTTGCGTTGTGGCGTGCTCGCGAATTTTGGAGTTGGCTATAACCATATTGATGCCGACGCAGCCAAGGCGGCTGGCGTTGCAGTGTCGAACACGCCAAATGTCGTAACCGACGCGACTGCCGATATTGGTATGACCTTGATCTTGTCGACTTGTCGTCGCGCAGGTGAGGGTGAGCGCCTTGTGCGCGCCGACAAATGGACGGGTTGGGGCCCAACCGAGATGTTGGGAACGCATGTGACCGGTAAGACGGTTGGCATTGTTGGTATGGGCCGTATCGGGCAGGCTGTTGCGCGCCGCTGTCATTATGGTTTCGAGATGCCAGTGATCTATTTCAACCGATCACGCAAAGACGTGGATTTCCCAGCAACGCAGGTGGATACGCTGGCAGACTTGATGGGGCAGGCGGATATCGTTGTTGTCACGGTTCCCGGTGGCGGTAGCAACACGAACTTGATCGACGCGACAGCGCTCGCTGCGATGAAGCCGCGCGGTATTTTCGTGAATATTGCACGTGGTGACGTTGTTGACGAAGACGCGCTGATCGCGGCGCTTCAGGCTGGCCAGATCGCTGGCGCGGGACTAGATGTGTTTGTGAAAGAACCGATTGTCCCAGACGCATTCCGTGCGATGGAAAACGTTGTCCTGCTGCCGCATCTTGGGACCGCAGCGCTTGAGGTCCGTGAGGCGATGGGCCAGATGGCGCTAGATAACATTATCGCTTGGGACGAAGGGCGACCACTGCCGCAGGGCGTCTAGGCCTGCCTATTCGCCGTTCGATTTTGTCATGCGGTCCGCTTTTTTGCGGACCAGTACGCTGCGCAGATCATGCATTGCGAGCAAGAAGCGGTCAGTGATGTCTTCTAACTGCGCGTCAGTGGCTTTGGATTGGACCCATTGGGTCGTGATATTCATCTGATCAATCGCACGGTGAATATCATCAATATCGCGGTGGGCGTTCAGTTTCGTGCGCGCGGCAAGCCATTCTTCGATGGCGGCGATATCATCATCGGTCAGCGTGTAACCGCTTTGGGGTTTATAGTCGCCTCGGTTGGTATTGATGATCGCGATTTGATCCATTTCGATACGACGCTGGCGGTTTTCGACATCAAGCCGAAACACGGCAGCCCCGTTATCACGGACCCGAAAGTAATAGGGGGGCAGATCGTTCATGAGAGCCCCTTGCAGAAGTTTTGGATGCGGGTGCAGGCTTCTTTGAGTGACTCGTCCGATGTTGCATAGCTGACCCGGAAATTCGGTGACAAACCAAAGGCTGCACCAAAGACCACTGCCACGCCGGTTTCTTCAAGCAAGGCGGTCGCAAAGGTTTCATCATTATCGATCAACGTGCCAGCGGCCGATGTCTTGCCGATGCAGTCCGCGATGGACGGGTAGACATAAAACGCGCCTTCCGGCTTTGGGCAGATGATGCCTTCTGCGGCATTCAACATGTCGACAACCAAATCCCGGCGACGCACGAACATTTCGTTGTTGGGCGCAAGAAAATCCTGCGGGCCATTCAGGGCCTCGACCGCAGCATATTGACTGACCGAACATGGGTTTGACGTGGACTGTGACTGAACTTTGCGCATTGCCTTGATCAGTGTTTCTGGGCCAGCGGCGTAGCCGATGCGCCAGCCGGTCATGGCATAGGCCTTGGACACACCGTTCACTGTAAGCGTCCGGTCATAAAGACCCGGTTCAACTTGGGCAGGTGTGCAGAACTTAAAGTCGTCATATGCAAGATGTTCATACATATCGTCGGTCATAACCCAAACATGGGGGTGCCGCATCAATACGTCGGTCAGCGCCTTTAGCTCTTCCCATGAATACCCCGCACCGGTGGGGTTAGAAGGAGAGTTAAACAAGAACCACTTTGTCTTGGGCGTGATCGCGGCCTCTAGTTGTGCGGCTGTGATTTTAAAGTTTGTTTCCAAGGATGCCGCAACCGCAACTGGCTCACCGCCGGCAAGTAGCACCATATCGGGGTAGCTGACCCAATAGGGGGCGGGGATGATGACTTCGTCGCCTTGGTTCAGGGTCGCCATGAATGCATTATACAAGACCTGCTTGCCACCTGTGCCGACAGTCACTTGGGCTGGTGTGTAGGTCAGATCATTGTCGCGCTTAAACTTGGCGCAGATCGCCTGTTTCAGTTCGGGGATGCCATCGACGGCAGTGTATTTCGTCTTGCCGGAATTAATTGCCGCGATTCCAGCGTCTTTGATGTTTTGCGGGGTGTCAAAATCTGGTTCGCCCGCGCCCAACCCAATAACATCGCGACCTGCAGCTTTTAGCTCGGCGGCTTTTGTCGTCACTGCAATTGTCGGTGACGGCTTAACGCGGTCGAGAGTCGCAGATAGAAAGGTCATTTTTGTCATCCGGTGGTAAATTATTGCTATGCCTGTCATAGGATGGGGTAATCCGCGAACGCAAGCAACAAGGATATCAAAGATGACCGAGACTGAAGGCGATTGGTTTGGCGAAGAAGCCGCAACATTCGGCGACCGGCTTGCAGGAGCACGCGAAGCATCTGGGCTTACGCAAAAGACACTGGCGAGCCGTTTGGGCGTGAAGCCTTCGGTCATTGAGGGCTGGGAAAACGACACCAAAGAACCCCGCGCAAACCGCCTGCAAATGCTGTCTGGCATATTAGGTGTGTCGCTAAGTTGGCTGCTTACCGGAGAGGGCGAAGGCCCCGAAGCGCCAGAAGAAGGTATGGAGATTTCGTCAGATCTGCTTGATCTTTTAGCCGAAATGCGGCTTTTGCGGTCACAGATCGCCCAATCAGGTAAAAAGCTTGGGCAGTTAGAAAAGCGCCTGCGCACGGCAATTAAGGAACAGCAATGACCGAAACACGCGAAGCCATGATTAAACGGATGCGGATGCGGTCAATGCGGCGCGGTATCAAAGAGATGGACCTGATCCTATCCGCCTATGCCGATGCGCACATTGCCGACATGACGGACGCTGATTTGGCTTTGTACGACGCGCTGCTCGCAGAAAACGATCATGACATCTATGGCTGGGTAGGTGGACAGCTGGCTGTTCCTGAAGAATACACAAAGCTGGTTGCTCAGATCACAGAAGGCGCGCACGGGATTACGCGCCCAACTTAACAAAGCCATTTTCATTTCAATTTTATCATTTAACTGAATGTTTTTTATTTCGTTTTAGCTGTGTTTCTAAGCTGAAGACGGAGTAATGAGATGAGTATTCACACAGATATTGATGGGCCGAAACCGTCGGGGCTTTCGGCCGCGCGTAGCGCCAGTTTCATGGCAAGCTATCTTGATGCGCTGACATTGGTCGAACGGCTGCATCGGTTGCTGCTTGACGTCATCAAAGACGAATTTGAACGTGTCGGCATCTTAGAGATCAATGCTGTGCAGGCGCTGTTGTTGTTTAACGTAGGCGATAATGAGGTTACGGCTGGAGAATTAAAAACACGTGGCTATTATCAAGGGTCCAACGTTTCATATAACCTCAAAAAGCTGGTTGAGTTGGGTTATATGCATCACCAACGCAGCGAAATTGATCGGCGATCTGTGCGGGTGCGTCTGTCGGAAAAAGGGCGCAACGTGCGCGTGATCGTGGCTAAACTGTTCGCGACGCACGCTGACGGTTTGGTAGATCGCGAGGTGCTGGATCACGAAGGTCTTGAGGACATCACGACATCACTGCGCCGCGTAGAGCGCTATTGGACAGAGCAGATACGTTACATCTATTGACGCGCCGATCGCGCGGCAATGTGACTTAACGATTGTTTTGTTTGATGGGGCCGGTGCTATCGTGCCGGCCCATTCACTCATCCAAGGCGCCTGTGGCTAGGCTTTCTAGTTCGCGCAGTAGTTTCCGTTCCATCGCTGCTGCATAGTCATCAAAGCTAGCGGCGATTTCGACAAAAGAACCGGGGCCGCGAATGACGTAAGATTTGTAATAGTTTGCAAGCTCTGCATCAGTAGATGCATCAATCACGAGCCCATTAACGACGACACCGTCGGGCATTTTCGTGGACGAGATATCTTGAGGGCGGGGGCCAGTATTGGCATGACCATCACCCGACAGGTCAAGCGTGCGTTTCCAGCAGTTCGGCTGCTGGTTAAGCAACGCAAACCCAGCAAGAAGCGCCGACCCAATTGCGGTTGTTGGTGCTGCGGCGCTACGTTGATGTGACCATAATGTCGTGACTGCCTTTGTTAGTTCGGGGGGGCCGGTCAAGGCTGTCCAGGGCAGGATGATTTTCTGATCCTCTGGGCCGCTCCATTCGTACACGGTTATGATGATTGGGGCTGCAGGCTGGAGGAATAAAACCTCTTGGACTCGTTCGCTTTGCAGTGCCATGGCTAGACCGTCCAGCTGTAGACGGTATTCTTCTGCGTCAACTGAACCTGATACATCAAGCCCCAACGCAAGTGCCTGTCGGCAGGCGGCGTCAGCCATGCTTGGTAGACAAAGACCAATGATCGCAAACCTTATCATCCGGGCTGGTCCATGTATTGAAAGGTGCCGCCGATCACCTGTGGTGTAACTTCTCGGATTAATTTGCGGCGCATGGCGTTTTCATAGTCATCAAAATCATTCGCTATTTCTATAAACGCGCCCGGGCCACGAATAACTTGATTGCGATAGAACATGAGCGGGTCCGGTGTTCCGATGTTACCGTTCGATTGGATAAGAAGGCCATTAACCGTCACGTCATCAAAGGGAAAGGCGCGATATGCGGCTTTCGGTCCAAAGCCTTCGTTGTTGATCCCGTCACCAGCCACGTCAATCGTATGGAATAGGCAGTGTGGCATCTGTTGAAGTTGTATCGCCGCATGCCCAAGCGCATAGCCCATCGCAGTTGGAAAATCATCGTGATTGCGTTTGCTATCCAAAACCGTGTCGGCGGCATTTAGCAGGTCTTCGCGGCTCTTAATCATGGTCCACGGCAGTATTTCATTCTGGTTGTATCTTCCGCTCCATTCAAAAATGAACAGCGCGACAGGGTCTGGGCTGGCAAAGAATGCTGCTTGAACGTCAGGGGCAATCAATGCTGCCGCAAGACCTGCGCGCTGTAGTTGGTCCTCTGACGCGTCCACGGACGACGACACGTCAATTGCTAAAACCAGCGCAAGGCGGCATGCCTCTGCCGGGTCTGCAAGTGCGCAGAGCCCGGCGATGAGGGCGTTTTTTACCAATGGCCCGTATTTTCCATGCTCGCCCATGGTTCCGCGGGTGGCAGGCTTTCGCCAGCTTGCAGCAGCTCGATCGAGATGTTGTCGGGGGACCGCACAAACGCCATATGCCCATCACGTGGGGGGCGGTTAATGGTCACGCCATTGTCCATCAGCAGTTGGCATGTCTCGTAGATGTTATCGACCGCGTAGGCGAGGTGACCAAAGTGGCGGCTGTCGGACGGCAGTGCATCGTCGCCATCCCAGTTGTAGGTCAATTCGACAGGGCAGTCTTCTTGTCCTTCGGGCGCCATGAAGATCAATGAGAATCGTCCGGCTTCACTGTCGTGCCGACGGGTTTCTTTCAGCCCGAGCAGGGCAAAGAACGCCATCGTCTTTTCAAGGTCTTTTACCCGGACCATCGTATGTAAATATCGTAGGGCCATCGCTCTGTTCCTTTGTGATGTCTTCCCATTGGAACCTAGTGCCTAGAGCATGACAGGAAAACGCAAAAATGGAACGATGCGAACAATCCGCCGAAGCGGTCGTTTTTAGTTGGTGATTTTAAGGGGGTATATCATGGCAGTCCCTAGGGGAATCGAACCCCTCTTTCCAGGTTGAAAACCTGGCGTCCTAACCGATAGACGAAGGGACCGCACTTGGTGTGTCGCGCTTTTAAGAAAACCCGTGGGGGGGCGCAAGAGGTTTTTTGAATTAATTTCACATTTACCGGGGAAAGATTTCAGTGCGCTGGCGCGGCGTCTTCAAGGCGCAACTGGACTGACTGCCGCCCCCGCCATGTGTTCACTTCTAGGCGCCCTGCCAGATGAAAACGCGCCCCATTGTGGCCCATCAACATCGGCCCGAGCGGTCCATCCATACCACCAAAGCAAATAGAATCGATCCGCGCGCCTAGGCCGTCGCCAAAAGTGACCTTTAAGTGGTTCGCACCGACTTGTTTTGCAAAGAGAATCTGAACATCAGGGAATGCAAAACGTGGGGCAGGGGCACCTGCGCCAAAGGGGCCTGCCTTTTCGATTTGTTCGACAAGCTCCACGGTCGCTGCACCCGGCATAAGGATCCCATCAAGGCGCAAATCAGCAGGGCCAATATCGGCGGCACCTTGTTTAGCCAATAACGCGCTAAGCCGTTCCATTGCCGGTTCGAGCTGGTCCCGCGCCACGGTAAGACCTGCGGCCATCTTGTGCCCGCCGCCCTTAATCAGCAGCCCTTCAGCGGCGGTGCGTTGAATGGCGGCCCCAAGATCAATTCCCGAAACAGACCGACCAGAGCCTTTGCCTTCGTCACCATCCAGCCCGATCACGATCGCGGGGCGGTTCGTTGCTTCCTTTAGGCGTGACGCGACAATGCCGACGACGCCGGGGTGCCAACCTTCGCCAGCTGCCCATACCAGCGGGCCATCCAGCCCGCGCTCGGTTGCTTGTTCAATGGCTAGATCACGAACCTGCGTTTCGACTTCGCGGCGTTCGGTATTAAGCTGATCTAGTTTGCTAGCCATGGCGTCTGCTTCGTGACGGTCATTGCTCGCCAATAGACGTGCACCAAGGTCAGCCTGACCGATACGACCGCCAGCGTTTACGCGCGGACCAAGGAGAAAACCCAGATGATAACTGGTGGGCGCCTGATCTAGCCCAGCGACATCCGCAAGTGCGGTTAGCCCGATACGCTGGCGACGCCCCATAACGGTCAGCCCTTGGCGCACAAAAGCACGGTTCACCCCGATCAATGGCGCGACGTCTGCAACAGTCGCAAGCGCAACAAGGTCAAGCATCGACATGAGGTCGGGGCCTTTTGTGCCTGCTTCGCGCAATTGCCTGTTCGCTTCGACAAGCATCAAGAACACGACAGCTGCAGCGCAAAGGTGCCCCAGATCGCCGCTTTCATCCTGACGGTTCGGATTCACAATCGCGACCGCGTCCGGCAGCGTTTCACCGCCGAGGTGGTGATCAAGAACAACCACATCTGCCCCGACAGCCGCTGCAATGGGTCCGTGTGAAAGTGTCCCGCAATCGACGCAGACGATTAGACTATGATCCGCAGCAAGCGACGCCATTGCCTCGTCATTTGGCCCATAGCCTTCGTCGATCCGGTCTGGGACATATAGCGTGGCCTCTTGTCCCATATCGCGTAGCCAATTGATCAGTAGGGCGGCAGAGGTGCCGCCATCCACATCATAATCGGCAAAGATCGCGATGCGTTCGCGCGCGCTCACGGCTTTTAGAAACCGTGCCGCCGCCTTTTCCATGTCGCGCATATCATGAGGATCAGGAAGCAAGTCGCGCAGCGTTGGCGAAAGGAAGGCTTCGGTCCCATCTTCTGGCACACCGCGCCGAACAAGTGTTCGGCAAAGCGGCGCGGGCAACCCGGTGGTTTGCGCCATCGCTTCGGACAGGCGGTCTTCTTCGATGCTAGGTCCGACCCAGCGTCTGCCTGTCGCAGATTCGGCTACATCAAGAAACGCTTTATGTTGTGTCTGTGTCATAGCTCAGCACAATATAGAAAGGGCGCAGCTGGTGCCACGCCCTATTCCTTAGTTTGTATCAAATACTCCTGCCGGAGGCGCAATTAGGAGGTCGGGTTGCGGTAAATCATGCGACGTACCGACCCTGTTTTAGAGCGCATCATAATCGTTTCGGCAGTGACATAGCCAACTTCGCGTTTAATACCGCTCACCAGTGATCCATCAGTGACCCCGGTTGCCGAAAAAATAACGTCGCCGGTGACAAGATCATCACGTGTGTAAACCCGGTCAAAGTCGGTGATTCCCGCTTTCGTCGCGCGGCCGCGTTCATCATCGTTGCGGAACAAAAGACGGCCCAAGATTTGTCCGCCCATGCATTTCAACGCAGCTGCGGCCAAAACACCTTCGGGCGCGCCACCCGCGCCCATGTACATGTCGATGCCTGTCACGTCAGGTTCGGCGCAATGCATTACACCAGCAACGTCGCCATCTGTAATCAGGCGGATAGCAGCACCAGTTCCGCGCAGTTCGGCGATCATATCCTCGTGGCGCGGGCGTTCCAAAACGCAGACGGTGATGTCGCGCGTGCTGCATCCTTTGGCAACGGCCAAAGCCGCTACGCGTTCGCTTGGCGACATGTCTAGCGTGACAACACCTTCAGGATAGCCCGGGCCAATCGCCAGTTTGTCCATATAGACGTCAGGCGCGTGAAGCATTGAACCGCGCGGCCCCATCGCAATGACGGCAAGCGCGTTTGGCATATCTTTTGCGGTCAGCGTGGTGCCCTCAAGCGGGTCGAGCGCAATATCCACACCCGGACCATCGCCCGATCCTACCTCTTCACCGATGTAAAGCATCGGTGCTTCGTCGCGTTCGCCTTCGCCGATCACGACGACGCCAGCGATGTCTAGCTTGTTGAGCTGCGTGCGCATTGCATCAACAGCGGCTTGGTCGGCGGCTTTCTCGTCGCCGCGCCCGATGAGTGGGGTACAAGCGATGGCCGCAGCTTCAGAAACACGGGCAAGTCCCAGTGAAAGTGAGCGGTCGTTAAAGTCGGCAGCTTTGGTCACGGTAGGGGATCCTTTCATGTGTGGTCCCCCTAAACCTTGTCCGTCCTCTTGCTGCAATACTGTTTGCGCTAACCCATGGTCATCAGGATTTGCGATCAATCCTATCGCTGAATTTTTGGCAAATTATCGCGTAGTATCAGACTTCTTCGATACGAATTGCAACTGGTGTGCCCGTGACAACGCCAGTCTTGCCAAAGTCAGCAAGCGCCTCTTCCAATGCAGTACGCGTCGTCTTGTGCGTCACGATGAGCACAGGCGCAGCGGTATCAAGATGCCCGTACTGGCGCATCCGATCAATCGAAATGCCCGCCTCGCCCAAGGCATGAGCAACCTTTGCCAAGGCACCCGGTTTATCCAAAAGCTGAAGGCGCAGGTAATAAGGTGCAGGCACAGCAGCACGTGCAGCGCGCGCTTGGCGCAATGTGTTAGCAGGCTGGCCAAATGTCGAAATTCGGATGCCACGCGCAATATCCATGACGTCGCCCATCACCGCACTTGCAGTTGGGCCTTCGCCTGCGCCGGGTCCACGAAGGACGATTTGGCTGACGGCGTCACCTTCAAGGACAACCATATTGGTGCCGCCTTCAAGTTGACCCAGTGGGGACGTATCTGGGACTAGGCAAGGCGACATGCGCTGTTCAAGCCCGCGACCTGTCATCTGTGCAACGCCCAGAAGCTTGATCTTATAACCCATGTCGGCGGCTTGATGGATGTCGTCGATGGTGATCGCGCCAATACCTTCTAGCTCAACTGCGTCAAAATCAACTTTGGTACCAAAAGCGATTGAGGCAAGCAGCGCCAGCTTGTGGCCAGCATCAATGCCACCCACATCTAGCTCTGGGTCAGCCTCAAGATAACCAAGGTTATTGGCTTCTTCGAATACCGCTTCATAGCTTAGCCCCGCGTCTTCCATCCGGGTTAGGATATAGTTGCAGCTGCCGTTCATGACGCCCATGACGCGCGAAATTTCGTTGCCAGCTAAGCCTTCGGTCAGGGACTTCACCACGGGAATACCGCCTGCGACGGCCGCTTCAAAGCGGATGACGCGACCTGCGGCCTCGGCAGATTCGGCCAATGCTTGGCCGTGGATCGCAAGCAATGCTTTGTTTGCTGTCACGATGTCCTTGCCAGCAATAATCGCGGCAGCGGTTGCGTCTTTGGCTGGGCCTTCGTGGCCGCCCATGACTTCGACGAATACGTCGACATCATCACGTTTCGCGAGTTCAACTGGATCGTCTTCCCAAGCGTAGTCTGACAGATCAACGCCACGGTCTTTGTATTTAGCACGCGCCGATACAGCGCTGATAACGATGGGTCGTCCCGCGCGTTTTTCAAGAAGTTCGGCGTGCTGTTGAATGATCTTCACGATGCCAACACCCACGGTGCCAAGACCCGCGATTCCAAGGCGTAGTGGTGTCGTCATATCGGGGTCCATCCGTGGTTCGTTTTCTCAACGCCGTACTAGCGAATAGGGCGGGCTACTGCAACGCAGCGATATCGATCAGTCTTAGGCGCGCGGCACGGGCCTGCAGGGCGGCAACTCTTGCGGCCATCTGCGTATCAGTTGATGTCGAATGCGGTGCAAAGTCGGGCAACTGTGACAACGTAGGGTAGGGGGCATCGCGTACGGCATCGCTGATGGTGCCATCAAGTGCGGGAAACTCCGCACAGGCCGCGAGGGCGAATATGAGAATTGGGATCAGTCGCATTGGCGGCACTTTACGCAGCCCACAATGAAAAGCGCAAGTCAGCCAATGCCTATGCAATTACCCGAAGCTAGGGTAGGTCGGTGACAACTAATATGAGGTCCAACATGTTCCAATCCGATGAAGCCGGTGTTTACGCCGTAGTTCAGGCGTCTGCGTTACGCCGCGTCTTTGCATTTGGTGTGCTGTTCGCACTTGGTGCGTTGGTGATTTACACGGCGTTGGTTCAGCCACCTGCCGCGATTTGGATGGTCTTTATGATCGGTTTCGGGACAGGGGCCCTTTGGCTAGCAGAAAAAATGCGACGCGCAACGCTGAGTGTGATTGAGCTAACAGACACCGAAATCCGCGATTCAAACGGCAATGTCCTTGCGCGTATGGATGACATCATCGCGGTAGATCGCGGCGCCTTCGCATTCAAACCATCGAACGGTTTCACGCTTAAACTAAAAACCAAAAAGCCCCGGGCTTGGGCACCGGGGCTTTGGTGGCGCTTTGGGCGCCGGGTTGGTGTCGGAGGCGTGACCTCAGCGGGTCAGGCCAAATTCATGGCAGAACAAATCGCCCTGCGTATCGCTGCTAGCTAGGATTCCGGTTTACATGTCTCATTGCCACCACCGTTATCAAAGCAGACCTCGCCTTCAAATCGTGCGCGAATTGGCGTGAAATTTTCGAACTCTATTCCTTCAAGGTCTGTTGGAACAAATGGACCGATACCGATTGTAAAGGGGGCTGTATACGGAACGTGGGTTTCGACCAAAATAGAGGTATCACCATGCGCCATTATCGGAAGCTTATGTGAAACATTGTCCAGCGAAGGCTGAGTGTGAGGAACGTAGTCGTCACCTCTCTCTTTTGACCAAATAAGCACATATTGGTCATCAGTTTCTACATCAGGATCCCCTTGATCAAAATAATAACTGGTTACACGAAGGCTAGGCTCTTCATTCTTTGGGATTAAACGCTCAAAAAGCTTAAACGTTCCGTTGAAGTATGCGTCATCTACAACGCCTTCGCGACTAAACATATCTGCGATAGTCAGATTTGCGCGGGTGCTTAGAGATTCATGCTTAAACGCGTCAAAGTAGACGTATGTTGACAATAAAGCCCATACTAACAACGGAATAGCTAGGATCAACTCAACAGAGGCAACCCCAGTTTCATCGTTTCGAAAGTTACTTAGGAATTCTTTAATCGTCATCGCGAGGCTCTACAACATATGATGAAGTTGCTACCAGTGCGTAAGAACCAGCTGACCGCGCATCACCATTGTCAATGATTGCTTGTCCAATGCTGGGCACTCGGGTTCTGCCAATTCGGCTCGTTGGCAGAATTGGGTCAATACGCGCGCAGGCAATAATAACAACGAGTTCATTGCCCTTGCCGTGTGTAAAGTTGAAGTTGTTTCTAGCTTCCACACTGCGGTCCCGACAATTTACTTGTGCAGGCAGCGGGACCCAAGCACGAGGGTCCCTGACGTACATTTCGACCTGAAGCTGATTCCCACAATCAGGTATGATACCAGCATATTTGCATATATCATTCCGCAGCTCAGACGCATCGGGGTCAATTTTCGTGCCAATGCGCACATCACGAATTGCGATGTCTACTCCGCGCTCCAGCATAACGTTTCGGATCGAAATGATACCATTCTCGACGGTCATCAAGAAGAAAGCGAACATGATTGGAAAGATCAAGACGAATTCAAGGGTTACAACACCGCTCTCGTCTTGCCTAAAACGCTGGATCCAAAATTTTGTTCTTTGCTCCATCATAGGTTCAATCGCAGGTCTGTGATTTGGTCAGCAATTTGGTCGAAGATTTCCTGAATCGCATCACCTTCGGTTTCATGATAGTAGCGCGACTTGGGTTCTGACGCACAGTCCCTCATTTCATCTTCACCATGATCAGTGGCACCCATAGCAATGGAATAAACGACGATGTTGTTATCCTTGGCTGCGCCGCAAATGTCCTGAAGCCAGTTGTCTGCATCACTAGCTGAGTATCGCTGTTCGATGAAGTTATTATAATTTCTAGAATTGTCGATTTTGTCGATCCAGTACTGCAATCCGTACTGTTGGAATTGAATATGCTCTTCATATTCATCATATTCGCTAGGTCTCAAACGGTTTGTCGCAACGTTTTCACCATCCGTCATCAATACCACATACTTGAGCGTTTTGATGCCGCTTTCGTCCGGATAGGCAAGTGGCCGCGTGCCCTGAAAGTCGTCATGAATGCTATTCACGTTGTTCAACACATTACGCATTGACGGATCGAGCAGGGATACGCCCCATTTCATGCCTAAATGGATCGACGTTGTTTGCGTGGGTTGTAGCTGTGCGATTGCATCTGTCACCGTTTTCGCTTCGTCGGCAAGCGGAATGATGGCTTCATAGCTGCGCCAAGGGCAGGTCGTGTTTACCGGAGACTCAGTGCTCCTGCCGGAACGCACGTCTGCATACTCCACCTGATCGTATGATCTAGCGCTGTTGAACTCGGTCGTTGCGAACTCAGTGGAAAGGAACTCAACGCACCGTGTGGGGTTAGTGAATACCGGACCCTCATCATCAGGGTCTGTGCTTGCAACTACATTTACATTCAGCGCGTCAAAGAGCTCATCACCAATATTTACTTCAGCCGAATAATTGACCAAGGAAATTGATACAATTGGCCGGTATGGTGTAGTTGCATCGTCCGGGTCGCCGTTGGCTTCTAAAATTTTGTTAACGAAGTTCGTTGCCGCGGTACGCAGCAGCTCAATTTTTCGATCGCCATAAACAGTTTTCCAGCAACCCCTCCCATAGCCACTATACCATTGTCCGCGCCAGCAACCACTTTGGCCCTCGCGTATAAATTGGCTACCTACCACAACTCGGCTGTTCATCGAGCCAGAGATATCAAGAACGAGCGAAACTTCGATTTCGCCTACACCTTCAATCGCACGAGACGCCGCAGGTGCGTTAAGTTCATCGATTCCGGCCAAGCGAAGAAAGAAAGTATTTACGTCAACTTCGGCGTTTACTTGGACAGATTTCGATGTGCCAGTATTGTTAATGATTGGCTGGCCAACCATTGCGTCAGCATAACCCGCCTTTTCAAAGAAATCGACGACAACCGCCTCTGAATCCAAGTCTTGTCGCAGGCTGGCTGCCGCAAGTACGGCGCGGTCTGATACGCCCTGAATTTCGGCTCTTCTAGATTCGAAGCGCATGAAGTCGACAGCCATGCCACCCACGATGAGCATCGTAATCAGCAACAAAATGGTCATGACCAGCACTGATCCGTCTTCGTCTTGCGCAAAGCGCTTTAGAAAACCCGTTGGCGAAAATCTTGTATTGGACGCGTGCGTCTTCGGTTTGTTCATCATTGGCATGGTCTATCCTCGTGGCAAAGCACCAAGTCATTTATACGTCATATGGATTGGCGTTCATAACCCCTAATGCCTTGTGCCTTGGTTACGTGGCGAAATTAGGGCGGGTGTTTTCTGAGCAATCAGAATGCTGCGGAATTGCGTAATCAAAACGTCAGTTTTTGTGTGACTGTTTCTCTTTTGGAAATGTATGGGGCGTGAAATCTAGGCAGAAAATCGCCATGCCGACGCTTCGACGTCCGAGATTTTGATCGAAAGGTCAATCGCGTCATCGGATTATGATTCGTTGTTTGTTTGAAGATTCGTGCTTTTTACGCTGTCGGGATGGTGAACTATGCGAAGAACGGATTGGCCTTTGTGCCGAACTGGGCGATAAAGCGATTATGAGTCTGCCGCCCGGTTTCCTTGATGAATTGCGTACGCGACTGTCCTTGGGGCAGGTCGTTGGCCGTAAGGTTATGTGGGACACCCGCAAGTCTAATCAGGGCAAGGGTGATCTATGGGCGCCGTGCCCGTTTCATCAAGAAAAATCCGCGAGCTTTCACGTCGATGATCGCAAGGGCTTTTACTATTGCTTTGGTTGTCACGCGAAGGGCGACGCGATTTCTTTTGTGCGCGAGACCGAGAATGTCGATTTCATGGAGGCGATACGTATCCTTGCCGGTGAGGCCGGGATGCCGATGCCCGAACGCGATCCGCAAGCGCAGCAAAAGGCGGATCACCGCACGGTTTTAGCTGATGTGATGGAACAGGCGGTTCAGTATCACCGACTGCAGTTACAAACGGGTGCCGCCGCTGAGGCGCGTGATTACCTTGAGCGCAGAGGGCTGAGCGTAGAGGCGCAAGCGCGGTGGAATATCGGGTTTGCGCCCAGCAATGGCGGGGTGCTAGCGCATCTTAAGGGTAAAGGTGTGGACCAGAAGTTGGTGATTGATGCCGGGCTAGCAGCCGAAAGCGATCGTGGTGGCGCGCCCTATGATCGGTTCCGCGGGCGTATCATCTTTCCAATTCGGGATGCGCGCGGTCGTGCCATTGGTCTTGGCGGACGGGCGATGGACCCGAATGCGCGCGCGAAGTACCTGAACTCACCTGAGACCCCTTTGTTTGACAAGGGTCGCAGCCTTTATAACCATGGTCCTGCGCGCGAGGCAGCAGGAAAAGGTAAGCCGCTGATTGTCGCTGAAGGCTACATGGATGTTATCGCCCTGTCCGAGGCTGGGTTTGAGGCGACTGTTGCGCCGCTCGGTACCGCGATTACAGAAAACCAACTGCAGATGCTGTGGCGCATTGCACCAGAGCCGATCATTGCGCTGGATGGTGATACGGCAGGGATACGCGCGGCGATGCGCGTGATCGATATCGCACTGCCGTTGCTGGAAGCCGGTCAATCACTGCGCTTTGCGTTAATGCCCGATGGAATGGATCCCGATGACCTGATCAAGTCTCAAGGCGCAGGGGCGATGCAAAAACTGCTCGATCAGGCGATCCCTATGGTTCAACTGCTGTGGCAGCGCGAAACCGAAGGTAAGGTTTACGACAGCCCTGAACGTAAGGCTGCGTTGGACAAGGCACTGCGTGAAAAGATTAAACTGATTGCTGATCCGTCGATCCGGGAACACTACGGTGAGGCGATCAAGGAAATGCGCTGGGAGCTGTTCAGCAAGCGCAAGCCTGCCCGTGGCGGTACGAAGGCGCCACAGCGCAAATGGGCACCGGGCAATCAGGCCGCTTGGAAGCGCGACATCAGTCCCGTTGCAACAAGCAAAAATTCTGCGCTCGGAACTGGTGCCGCGAAAGAGGAATACCTGCGCGAGGCTGTTATTCTTGCGACGCTGATCGCAAATCCAGCCGTGGCGATGGAATTCGAAGGGGCGTTAGAGCAGCTGCACTGCCGTGATCATACACACGATGACGTACATGCCTGCCTGCTGCGGAACTTGGGCGCGGATGATTTGCGTAGCGTCATTGTTGATGCATTAGGGCCGGTGGTACTTGAAAATCTGATGACCCACAGCCATGTCGCTATTAGCCCAGCCATTCGGCGCGCCGGGGATAATGAAATCGCGCGAATGTGTTTGGCAGAGGAGTTTGCAAAGCTAAATGCACGGTTGGGTCATGCGCGCGAGATCGAAGATGCGGTTGAGGACCTGTCGGGTGTTGCGGACGAAGGGCTGACTTGGCGGTTGGCACAAGCGTCAGCGGCGCTGGAACGTGCAGGGCGGGGGGACAATGATGATAAGGCAGAATACGCTGTTCACAAGAACGGTGCCCGGCTGAAAAAAGAGGAACTAAGCGCCTTGGATCAGCTGCTTGAACAGATCGGTTATGCCAAAGGGCAAGACACGTCAGATTCATGATTGGCAACATACTTTGAAAACAAGGCGCGACCTGCTTGCGAATCATCGCGATGCAGGGTTGATTCGGCGCTAACCGAATCGGCCGAATCACTTCGGCTCGGAAACGATGACTTTGAAAGGGCCCCTTGATGGCTGCGAAAGACAACGACGATCGTAAGAACGCCGACCAAGACGGTGATATCAGCCTTGATATGAGCCAAGCCGCGGTCAAGAAAATGATCGCTGACGCGCGCGAACGGGGCTACATCACTTACGATCAGTTGAACGCGGTCCTGCCACCAGAGCAGGTATCGTCGGACCAGATTGAAGATGTGATGTCGATGCTGTCGGAAATGGGCATCCAAGTCACCGAAGAAGAAGAATCCGAAGAGACCGAAGAAAACCAAGGTAGCACCGAAGTTGCGACCGTTGCTGGGTCGCGTGACGTTGTTATTGGTGGTGCCGAAGCTGAAAAGCTGGATCGGACCGATGACCCGGTTCGCATGTACCTGCGCGAGATGGGCAGTGTCGAACTGCTAAGCCGTGAAGGCGAGATCGCCATCGCTAAGCGGATCGAAGCTGGCCGGAATACGATGATCCTTGGGCTTTGCGAAAGCCCGCTGACTTTCCAAGCGATCACGATCTGGCGCGACGAACTTTTGTCCGAAGACATTTTGCTACGCGATGTCATCGACCTTGAGACCACATTTGGCAACCAAATGGGCGATGAGGAAGAAACCGTTGTTGCGGCTCCTGTCGCTGACACAGGTGAAAAGGCGGAAAAAGCTCAAGAGCTTGATGCCGATGGCAACCCGATTGCCAAAGACGATGATGATGATGAAGACGATCAGGCAAACATGTCGCTTGCTGCGATGGAAGCTGCGCTAAAGCCTCGCGTTCTGGAAACGCTCGAAGTAATCGCGCATGACTTTGCCGAGCTTTCAGACATGCAAGACGCACGTATGTCAGCGACCCTGAATGAAGATTCTTCATTCACTGAGAAACAAGAAAAGAAATATCAAAAGCTACGGTCAGAAATCGTGCTCATGGTGAACTCGCTTCACCTGCACAACAACCGTATCGAAGCGCTGATTGACCAATTGTACGGCATCAACCGCCGTATCATGTCGATCGATAGCGCAATGGTAAAGCTGGCTGACCAAGCGCGGATTAACCGCCGCGAATTCATTGATGCCTACCGTGGTCGTGAACTTGATCCGAACTGGCTCGAAGAGATGAGCGAAAAGGCTGGCCGCGGCTGGCAGATGATGATCGAGAAATCGACCGATAAGATCGAAGAACTACGCGGCGATATGGCCCAAGTCGGTCAGTATGTGGGCGTCGATATCACTGAATTCCGCCGTATCGTACAGCAAGTTCAAAAAGGTGAGAAAGAGGCGCGTCAAGCCAAGAAGGAAATGGTCGAAGCCAACCTGCGCCTCGTTATTTCCATCGCTAAGAAATACACGAACCGTGGCCTGCAGTTCCTTGATTTGATCCAAGAAGGTAACATCGGCCTGATGAAGGCGGTTGATAAATTCGAATACCGCCGCGGTTATAAATTCTCGACCTACGCCACATGGTGGATCCGTCAGGCGATCACGCGTTCTATCGCGGATCAGGCGCGTACCATCCGTATTCCAGTGCATATGATCGAAACGATCAACAAGCTAGTTCGGACTGGTCGTCAGATGCTGCACGAAATTGGCCGCGAACCAACACCAGAGGAATTGGCAGAAAAGCTGCAGATGCCTTTGGAAAAAGTCCGCAAGGTCATGAAGATCGCGAAAGAGCCGATCTCACTCGAAACGCCAATCGGCGACGAGGAAGATTCACAGCTTGGCGATTTCATCGAAGACAAGAACGCGATCCTGCCGCTGGATTCTGCCATTCAGGAAAACCTGAAGGAAACTACGACACGGGTGCTGGCGTCACTGACCCCACGTGAAGAACGCGTTCTTCGCATGCGTTTTGGTATCGGAATGAACACCGACCACACGCTCGAAGAAGTCGGCCAACAGTTCAGCGTTACTCGCGAACGTATCCGTCAGATCGAGGCGAAAGCGCTACGTAAGCTGAAGCACCCAAGCCGAAGCCGGAAGCTACGGAGCTTCTTGGATCAGTGATGGAAGCTCTCCAAAAACGGCTGGATGTGCTGGTCGTAATTTGGGAAGCGAGACACAAAGATAGGCTTGCTAAGCACCTAGGTTGCTATCGTGATCTGGGTTCTTTTGAGGAAGCCATAATATATGCATCTGATGCCCGGGAAAGTGGCGAGAGTGAAAAGCGTAATTCTCACCAACGCCGCCTGCCTAGAGGCGCTCCTAAGGAAATTCGAGAAAGGCTAAGCCGCATTGCAGCATCGCTTGCACATGCACCCGATTTCGAAAGTCTTTACCAGCAGATAAAGGGCGCGATAAAGGGTGTTAAAGGTGTTAAAGGTGTTGGAGATTTGATGGTTTACGATACATCACTTCGACTAGGCGCTAATTTGGGCTTGGCGCCACAAAAGGTTTTCCTGCAGCGTGGAGCTCTTTGGGGAGCAGAGATATTATTTAGACTTGCAGGGACGAAACAGAAGCTGAGGTCTGGCACCTCAATTGGCCGCGAAGAGTTGCCAGCTGACTTAGATGCGCTAAGCGAAGATGAAATTGAAAATTTTCTCTGCACCATGCGGAGTTCGTTTGACCCGACCTTACCTCTAGCCGAACCGGCGACCTGCTGAACTGCGCTTGGATCGGACCGTTCACTCTACTCGGCCTCCAAGTTGCATTGGGATAATTGAGCAAAATCAAATCATCCAGACCATGCTTCACATAGCGTGAGCTTAGCGGATCATCGCGTGTGATCCGATAAGCAAACGAAAGTGAGGACAGTATGAAGATTGTAACTTGGACTGTGGGTATCATCGCGATGTTTGGCTTGGCTGCTTGTGCAGAACCCGGTCATTATCCGGTTTCTGACGAAGAATGCGGCCCCAATGATCCTGTGCTGACACTTGATGCGAGTGATTGTGCGCCACTGCCTACTGGGCTGTGATTCTTTCACTTCGTGCCTGATAGGGGTGGCGGCTGCTTGGGGTCAGTAAAACCGTGCGATTTTTTCGAGCGGCTTCTTATACTTCGCTACCTCCGGCACCGTCGCTGTTTCGGCGGCGTGGCCGACGGTGAGGATCATCACAGGCTTTTCTGAATCTGGTCGATCTAATGCCGCGTTCAGGAATTTCATCGGGTTTGGTGTATGCGTCAGGCACGATAGCCCTGCGTTATGCAGTGCGGCGATCAGGAAACCGGTCGCGATGCCGACGCTTTCGGGGACGTAGTAGTTTTTGTATCGTGTCCCGTCGTCGAACTCTCCCCACCGCTGAGCAAAGATCACGATGTGCCACGGTGCGGTGGTCAGGTGTGGTTTGTCCGCGTTCGTGCCAATAGGCTCTAACGCCTTGATCCATTCGTCGCTGCCGCCACCGTCATAGAATTTACGTTCTTCTTCCTCGGCTTCGGCCCTGATGCGCGCCTTAAGCGCGCGGTCAGATACGGCCGCAAAGAACCACGGCTGATGGTTTGCACCAGAAGGGGCGCTGCCGGCGGTCATGATGCAGTTTTCGATGATGTCACGCGGCACAGGGAGGTCCGAAAAGTCACGGATCGAGTGGCGCTTGGCCATAAACTCGCGAAATTCAGCAGCTTTTGCCTGCGCTTCGTCGTCCGTTAACGTCAATCTGTCGGGAACCGGAACCGCGTTATAGGACATCTTTTCTTTTGCAAACATAGCGGGCTCCTAAGCTGTAGTCACAAAGCTAACCAGCAATTGCTCTGAGGGCCAAGCTGAAAAAGATGAGCTGGGTCAATGGGTTTGCTGAGGCGGCGTTACCTAGTCATCACACACCATTTATTTATCAGTTGCCCCGGACAAGTATTCCCGAAAAAGTGATGTGCGTCATCGCGCATGCCAAAGGCAGCTGACGCAGATTGAATGGCGGCTTCGCAAGACTACCTGTGGATCACGAAAGGGGATATTTCGATGCCACATTTAACGGTCGTGCCCTTTATCTTTTCAATCGCTTTTGGTTCTGCGCTGTACGGATATGCGGTTGAACCAGCACCGGACATGCTTGCCCAAATTAGTCCTTCGATACTCAGCGAAATCTATCCGCAGCTTCCGTCTGATGCGTGTTCTATGATTATCGATGTGGAAGATGATCGCGGTGGAGAGCTAAGCGATGGCTTGCATAGTTGCAGTGCAAGTGCCGCTGAGTTGGGATTTTAGGAGGCGAAATCTGACTAACTTTGACTTGTGCCCGCTTACCCAACGGCGCAGTGTTGCCGGATGCAAAAGACGTTTCAAATATCGACGCAGGGACCGGGCCTGTATGAATTCACCGACAAAGTGAGCAAGTGGGTGGAAGGCACTGGCTTGCTTACGCTTTTTGTTCAGCACACTTCGGCCAGCTTGCTGATCCAAGAGAACGCCGATCCCGAAGTCCGGGTTGATATGCAGAATTTCTTTCACCGTCTGGTTCCTCCGACCACCGATCCTTCGATGGCCTATTTGACACATACCTACGAAGGCCCTGACGATATGCCGGCCCATATCAAGGCGGCTCTGCTCCCTGTTCAGCTTAGTATTCCTGTCAGCAATGGGCGGCTTGCCTTGGGAACGTGGCAGGGGATCTATCTTTTCGAACACCGTGATCGCCTGCACGAACGGCGCGTCGTTGCGCATCTTTCAAGCTAGGGTACCCGGCGAAGTGAGTCTGAACGGTCACGGTTTCTTCCTCTATCTAGCGTGTGAAATTGCCCTCTACCCAAAACCTGCTTAGGTTCCTATAGTGCCTGTGGATAACTTGGGGTCATGACCCCAGCAGTAGCTGACAAGGACCGGACATGCGTTGCCCCTTTTGCGGAAATGTTGACACTCAAGTAAAAGATTCACGGCCTGCCGAAGATCATTCGGCTATTCGACGTCGCCGACTTTGCCCGGCATGTGGTGGGCGCTTTACGACCTACGAACGCGTGCAGTTGCGTGACCTGGTGGTGATCAAAACCAACGGTCGCCGCGAAGATTTTGATCGGCCAAAGCTGGAACGCTCAATCCGTATCGCGCTACAAAAACGGCCGGTTGAACCAGATCGCATTGATCAGATGATTAGCGGAATAGTGCGCCGGCTTGAAAGCTTGGGCGAAACGGACATTCCATCGGGCACGATTGGTGAAATCGTGATGGAAAGCCTCGCGCGGATTGATACTGTCGCTTATGTGCGTTTTGCGAGTGTTTACAAAAACTTCCAAGCCGCTGATGATTTCGATAAATTCGTTAGCGAACTGCGTCCTGACGCCCTTCCGGAAGAGTGACGGTTTCATCTGACGCCCGTTTTATGGCACTTGCCCTGACTTTGGGGAGGCGCGGGATGGGGCGCGTTTGGCCGAACCCTTCGGTTGGCTGTGTAATCGCAAAGGATGGTGTGATCATCGGCCGTGGGCGTACCGCTGACGGTGGTCGTCCCCATGCCGAGACAGTTGCTCTGGCGCAGGCAGGGGCGGCGGCGCGTGGTGCGACAGCATATGTCACGCTGGAGCCTTGCTCTCATGATGGTAAAACGCCGCCCTGCGCGAATGCGCTGATTGCCGCGGGCATTGCGCGGGTGGTGATTGCATTGGGTGATCCTGATCCGCGTGTGTCTGGTCGCGGTATTGCAATGCTACGCGATGCTGGGATTTCGGTCACGACCGATGTGCTTGCCGATCAAGCCCGTGAAGACCACGCCGGATTTCTTTTGCGTGTGACTAAGAACCGGCCATTCGTGACGCTAAAGCTTGCTGGCACTCTTGATGGGCGCATTGCGACTGCTACCGGCGAAAGTCAGTGGATCACTGGGCCAGAGGCACGCCGTGCGGTTCACATGATGCGCGCACGCCATGATGCCGTCATGGTGGGGGCGGGAACTGTACGGGCGGATGATCCGACTTTGACGGTACGTGGGCTTGGCATTAAACGGCAGCCTGTGCGGGTGATTGTGTCGCGTGGGATGAAGATTTCAGCAGATTGCGGATTGGCACGTAGCGCCCACGATGTTCCTGTTTGGCTTTGCCATGGTAAGAACAGCGACCCAAAATCCTGGATGGATCAGGGCGCGGTTAGCTTGCCGTGCGATGTGTCTGCGGGGCAGGTTGAACCACACTCTGCTATGACTGCGCTGTCAGAGCGCGGGATCACGCGCGTCTTTTGTGAAGGTGGTGGGATGCTTGCTGCATCATTATTGTCGGCTGGCTTGGTTGATCAGCTTGTTGTGTTCACAGCTGGAATGGCGATTGGGGCCGAGGGTACACCATCGCTTGCTGCTATGGGGGTGGATCGTTTGGCGCATGCGCCGCGCTTTGCGGTGGATGCAGTTCAGCCGTTAGGTGACGATATTATGCATAGTTGGCGCCGCACTTAACGGCGCCACAAGAACGCATAGCTCGCGAAAAAACCCTGCAGTTTGGCAAGACTTCTGTTCATGCGCCCGGGCGCGGGGATGTCGTTGTTTTCTAACCGATCAACGATCACTTCGACGGGGCAAGGAAGGCCAGTCACCGGATCAAAATAGCGCGGATATGCGATCAGTGTCGCATGTGCCAGGGCGATGACGTCGACGCGCGCTGTCCGCCGCGCAATAGGCAATGAGCGATCATCCGTAAGGCCCCATCCCGCATAAAACGGCATGCCAAGACAGGTCACTTTTTTGCCGCGCAGTAGTGCCTCGAACCCAATCAGGGAGGTCATGGTCCAGACTTCGTCAGCGTGATCAAGTGCGGCGATAGGATCAGAATCCGCCAAAACGACATCTGCCCATTTCATCGCATCAGGGAGCGCACCGGGACGCAGGCCAGTTTCGACGTCGGGATGCGGTTTGTACGCGATGATTGCCGCTGGGTTTGCCGCGCGCGCCGCCTGCAAAAGCGCGGCATTGCTTGCGACATCAGTGCACCCTTTTTGGATTGATGCATCATCTTCGACTTGGCCGGGAACCAGAATGCGACGCCCTTTGGGAAGGTCAATCGGGGCAGGACGGGTTAGATTATATTTGGAAAGATGTGCTTCAATTATCCGCTGGATCAATGCTGACGCGCGGTTTCTTTCCATGTCACTAAGGTTGGTAGAAGCGTTTATAAGAGCCTCGAGCCGGCTTGGGCGCGTTGCGTCGTAATATATACCAATATCATCAAGCACGAGGCTGAGCGGAGCGACCAAATCCGCCCCCAGGCCACGTGATCGTAAGAACCCATCTTCGACAAGCGTGGCATCTGTTGCGCCAGTATTCGCCCATCGCAAGAGAGGGCGACCCGTCGCGGTGGCCTTATCTGCAGCGTTTTTTCCGCGCGCAAAGATGACCCGCTTTTGACTGCCAAAGAATTTTTGTAAGGGGGCCCTTTTCCAAAGGCGCATATTGGCAGCGACCCAGCCTTGGCCATCATCGCGCCATGCTCTTGTTGCTGCGGCAAGTGTCACCGTAGCCTCTTCAAAGCTGCACAGGCGATCGTGGAACGGATCATACCACGTCGGGTAAAGAAGCATTGCCCCAGCAAAGAGCTGCGCGCGTGTCAGGTTACGTTGCCTGCGTTGAAGCGGCTTGCGATCATCACTAAGCCCCCAACCCATATAAAACGGCTGCCCATAGACAACGGGGCGGTGCCCTGCAAGAATGGCCTCGAACCCAAGCTGTGAGGTCACCGTGTAGACGGCGATTGCACCCTCAAACAGCGCCCAAGGCGATAGGGGGGCGTCACACAGGCTAATCCGATCAGTGACGTCCTTTTCACTGAAGTACCCATCGCGGTGTCCTGCCGCAGTTTCTGGATGCGTTTTAATTATGATCTGTGCACCGGGATGTTCCGTTTGGGCATAGAACAACATTTCTCGGAACGTATTGCTGTCTGCGCCACTGGCTTTGATCGACGCATCTTTGCGCGTTTGGTCGATGACAAGGACATAGCCGGGATCGGGGGCGGGGCGTTTCGGATCAAAGCTATTGTATTTTGAAAGATGCCCTGACTTAAGGGTCTCAATCCCAGCGCGTGCCCGATCTAGTAGCGCGGTATTATCAAGCGGATCTTCGGCCAATATCATCTCTAGGTCAGATGGCGTGCTTGGGTCGAAATGCACGCCGCGACGATCAATGTTTAGACCGATTGGATCGTCTCCATCGCGGCCTAGGCCGACGGAGCGAAGGAAGGAATCTTCGATCCGGACCACAGGTGCGTCTTTGCGTTCGGCGACGGCTTCACCACGTGGCGACGTGGGGCTTTGCCCCCACACACCAACAAGATCACCTTCGCTTGGAACACCAATGCGGATATCGAACCCGGCTAATTCGACGATGCGGCGCACACGGCCTTTGGTCAGCAAGCCACCATTGTAGACGTACAAGTTTTCGCGCTGTTTCGACGTCATTTCGGAATGCATCTGTTTACTTGACGGCATGTAGTGGGGTCGCAAGCGATCTATTACGGACAGAGTAAGGCCCATCGGGTGCCAGCATCATATCTACGAGTTGCCGCATAAGCTGTCTGCGCCCTTTCTTGGAATAAAAACCGCCCGGTACTTGGCTCGTTTGCAACAGGAACTGACGATAGTCGCGATAGGCCTGCGCATCTGGCCGGGTCGGGTTTGCAAAGAAGGCGGGCAGGGGCTGATCGGATACAAATTCAGGTTTGCTGTAAACGGCTGTCCCGAAAATTTTAAGCGGAATGCCGCGCCATAGCGCCTGTTGACCAGAGGTGGAATTAACGGTCACTGCGCTGCGTGCCTGATCCAGTAGCACCGCGAGTTTTCCCCCGCGGACATAGTGTACACGGTCGCGAATGCCCTTGCTTTGCGATAGCTCTCGGATCATCCGCCGCAAGGGTGATTGTCCACTTTCCAATGGATGTGCCTTAAATACGAGATGATGATGCGCAGGCGCCCCGGCAGCAAAGCCATCAATGACGACCTTTAGGAATGCGTGTGTATCTTCAAACGAGGAATGCGCCTGAAAGCTGGCGTCATGTTCAAGCTGAAGCAAGGCAATGTGATAGGGGTATCCGCCTGCCTTAATCCGTTGCGTGGCATAGGTGCGATGTGCAGCCAAGAATGGCATAAGCAAAAGTCGCTTTGAATACAGAATTGCTTCGCGGTGAATTGGCAATGCACGGTGCGGGCGGAACTGTGGGTAACCGCTGTTTCTGAACATCACAAACCAATGGTAAAGGGCGCCGTAGAAAATATGTTGGCGCATGTCGCCCCAGTGGGATGGGGGTGTTGGTATGTCAGTGGCACCTTGGGCAAGCCGCGTTCGCATCTGATCAACGGTGATTTGCATGAGCTCAGAGTGCCCGTTGCTACCGTCACGTTCATAAGTCACCCAATAGGGGCGCAGATAGCCTTCTTCGAACACATGTACCCTTAGACCAGTCGCTTTGGCCTGCTTTACCGCCTCTGCATGAATTGGGCGGGTGTCGCCGTAAATCACGATGTCCGTGATCTGGCGCGAGGTGATAATCTGCGCCAGTGTTTCGGGCCACATTTCTTGGTCGCCACGATATGGGGTATAGTTCGGCGCGCGGCCCCAAAAGGCGCGGTCGCCCGCATTGAAACCAACTCGATGCACACCTGCACCCGCAGCACGAAGCATGCGCCCGAGCCGCCGAAAGAACGGCCCGTGTGGCCCTTGTAGAAACAAAAAGTTGCGCTGCGTGTTCATTGTGAACACTTATAGCCATTCGTGCGGCCAGAGGTAAGCGGCTAGCTATAAAGAAATGCACGTGTTGCGCTGCTTGCCTGCGGTTCAATCACGGGCTAGGTCTCTGGGGGAACATTGGAAGGAACTGCGCATGTTTACGGGGATTGTCACAGATATTGGTGAAATCATCACGCTGGAGCAACGCGGTGATTTGCGCGCGCGGATTGGCACCAGCTACGATGTGGACGGGATCGACATCGGAGCATCAATTGCATGCAATGGCGTTTGCTTAACCGTGATCGCGTTAGGCACTGAGCCGCGCAACTGGTTTGATGTGGAAATCTCGGCTGAAACTGTAAGCGCGACAAACGTCGGTGAGTGGCAGGTTGGTAAACGGCTGAACCTTGAACGTGCGCTAAAGGTCGGAGATGAGCTGGGCGGGCATATCGTGTCTGGCCATGTGGACGGCGTTGCGCAAATCATCAAAATTCGCAACGAAGGTGATAGCACCCGTGTAACGTTCCGGGCGCCTGCTAAACTGGCAAAATTTATTGCGCCCAAAGGTTCGGTTGCATTGAACGGGACATCGCTAACCGTCAATGAAGTCGAAGGCGGTGACTTTGGTATCAATTTCATTCCGCACACCAAGACCGCAACAACGTGGGGCGACATCGAAGAGGGCGATCTGATCAACATCGAGATCGACACAATGGCGCGTTACGTGGCACGGCTACAGGAGTTCGCGTAATGGCTGGCATCGGACACAATTCGGGGCGCGTGGATGAGCCGGGCTATAGTTGGCGCAAGCACGTCTGGACGAAGGCCCGCAAGAAACTGATGCCGACCCTGCCGATCGAGGTTGTTCGCTTGCGTGTCCGACGTGCGGAGCAATTGGGGCTGCCGTATAAGACCTATGCTGGTATTCGGGCGAGTACCGGACATGATTTGATCGGCTTTTTGTTTTCAAGCAATGCGTTGCATGTGCTGCGTGACGGGCAGGCGATGCCTGCCGCGCAAGTGGCAAAGTTAGATAGCCTGATTGCGACACATCGGGTTGGTTTGGCACATGCCCCAGTCACACCAACACACCTTAGTTCGTTAGCTCAGATCGACAGAGCCCATACTGCGCCGCGCTTTGCGGGAAGCTGGGCGGATATGCGTGATCACATGAAGGCGGTCATACAGTCCGAGCAAATACCGGCGGATCGTTTTGTTTTGATCGGCGATACAGGGTTCGAACGCGAATGGGGCGAGGCCGCGCAGCTTGCCGGTTATTTGCCCGCAGATTTCTATTTTGAAGGGCAGGTGGGTTAAAACCCACCCTACGTCGTCGCTTCTGTCGCGATGGCGGCCACGTCTGCGCTAGTCGCCGTGCGCCGAGGCTCGCATGCGTGCAAGGTGGTCGTCCCAACCTTTGTCGAGCGCGAGAGTAAGTCCAAAAGATTCTGCCCCTTGTGGTAGGCCTTCGTGGCGTAAGGACAGGTTCGTGCCGCCCGGAACCTCGGTTAAAACCCACTTCACAGTACTGACCTGATCGCCCATGGGGTTGATGGTAAATGTATACTCAAGACGAGAATATGGTTCTGCGACCAGGACCGTACCCCACATAAGCTTTTTACCGCTGTCTGTTCCGAACATTTCATAGCTGCCTTCAACTAATGCGTATCGGGTTTGTGGAACCAAATCGCTAGCTTTGCAGGATCAGTCAAATAGGCCCAAACCTGAGCTGGGGATGCTTTGAGGTAAATAGATTTTTGCAGTATTGTGTCGGTCATTGCATGTCCTTTTCAATATCTGATTTGAGTGCGTCGAGCCGGCTATCCCAGAAGTCATCAAAGTACCCAAACCAGTCGAACACCTGCTTTAGTCCGGTGGTGTTCAACGTGTTCAGCCGCGATCTGCCGTCGACTTGGACAGAGATGAGATTGCCTTCATTTAATATCGTTAAATGTTTTTTTACTGCCGCTCTGGTCATCTGAAAGTTTGCCGCGACTTCTGCGATCGTCATGTCGTTTGTTGCCAACAACTGTAGAATTTTGCGTCGGGTTGGGTCCGCGAGCGCACGAAACCCCATTTGTTCGGCATCCGTCATTGTTGCACCCCGACGGATTCAAATGAAACGCCGTTGGGGGGTGTCTTCCATACCAAATCGTGAGAATCCGACAGCGTAAACTTGTCAGCACTTGCAGGCAGTGACGCACTAAATGCGTCGACCATCGAGGAGATGAAAAGCTGTCTCATCACGATTCCTTTGTGATACCTTTTGGTACTTCTTTATATGAAACCTAAAGGCATCATGTCAAGTGGGGTGTTTTCTGCCCAAAGATTGCCGTCAGCCTGCAAGTTTCGTTGTGCGTCACTGCGAACCGATAGCCGTAAACGACGTTTCCTATATTTGGTCGTGACGTCGTAGGGGGGATCTTGATCCACCACCCTTTCCAAATTGGCACTGCTGGGCTATCTGCGAAGCAACATACATTCGGGGATCCGCATGAGCCAGAAATTCGAAACACCCGGTCCAGTCGAACGCGATTGGTCTGACGCGATTAGCAAGATCGAAGACATCATCGAAGACGCCCGCAATGGCCGCATGTTCGTGCTTGTCGATCACGAAGATCGCGAAAACGAAGGTGATCTTGTGATCCCGGCCCAGATGGCCACACCCGATGCAATTAACTTTATGGCGACGCACGGTCGTGGCCTCATTTGCCTCACCTTGCCCGGTTCGCGCATTGATGCGCTGGGCTTGCCGCTTATGGCGTCTCACAACTCTTCGCGTCACGAAACTGCGTTTACTGTCAGCATTGAAGCACGCGAAGGTGTTAGTACTGGTATTTCGGCCCATGACCGCGCTCGCACGGTTGCTACGGCGATTGATGCATCAAAGGGTGCTGCAGACATCGCGACGCCTGGTCATGTGTTTCCACTTCGCGCCCGCGAGGGCGGTGTTTTGGTTCGTGCAGGTCACACCGAAGCCGCCGTTGATATTTCGCGCCTTGCCGGTTTGAACCCATCGGGTGTGATCTGTGAGATCATGAAAGAAGACGGCGAAATGGCGCGTTTGCCTGATCTGGTCGCCTTTGCACAATTGCACGGGCTTAAGATCGGTACGATTAGCGATCTGATTGCTTACCGCCGTCGTCACGACAATCTGGTGCGTGTGCGCGAAGTAAACCAAATTCAGTCTGAATTTGGCGGAAACTGGGAGATGCGGATTTATACAGATGAAACCCAAGGTGCGGAACATATCGCGCTGGTGAAGGGTGACATCACAACGGAAGAACCTGTTCTGGTGCGCATGCATGCGCTCGACCCGATGCTTGATGTCGTAGGCGCAGGGCCGGCTGGTCGCCGGAATGAATTTGGCGATGCGATGAATGTCATTGCTGCCGAAGGCCGCGGTGCTTTGGTTCTTTTGCGTGATCTGCATATGCAGATTGATCTGGACGAAGAAACATCACCGCAAACACTGCGCCAATACGGGCTGGGTGCCCAAATCCTTAGCTCACTTGGCTTGCATAAGATTGAGCTCCTGACCAATTCGCCAATGCCAAAAGTTGTGGGCCTTGATGCCTACGGTTTGGAAATCACAGGCACACGCAAAATTTCGGAGATCGGATAATGGCCGGACCATCGCATTACATCATGCCGCTGCCAGAATTTGAGAAACCAGTGAAAATCTTGATCGTGGCCTCGCCATACTACAAGGATATCTCTGACAACCAGATCGCGGGTGCCAAGGCAGAGATCGAAAAGGCTGGCGCGACATGGGAAATTGTTGAGGTTCCCGGCGCGTTGGAAATCCCGACCGCTATCGGCATCGCTGAGCGGCTAAGCAACTTTGACGGCTATGTCGCACTGGGATGCGTGATCCGGGGCGAAACGACCCACTATGATACTGTTTGTAATGACAGTTCCCGCGCGATCCAGCTTTTGGGACTTCAGGGTGTTTGTATCGGCAATGGCATCCTGACTGTCGAAAACCGTGATCAGGCCGTTGTACGTGCCGACCCCGCGCAGATGAATAAAGGTGGCGGAGCCGCCGCTGCGGCCTTGCACCTTATCGCGCTCGCCCGTAAATGGGGCGAATCCGATAAACCGGTGGGCTTTACACAGGAAATTCTGCTGGCTGGTAACACAGGTGGCAAAACAACAGCATGACCATTTCGAACAACCAACTGCGTAAAATGAAATCTGCTGCACGCTTTTATGCTGTGCAAGCGTTGTTCCAGATGGAAGCCTCTGGGCAGACCGTGGATCAAGTGATCCGCGAATTTGAGGATCACCGTTTTGGCGCGACCTATGACGATGCCGAAATGATTGAAGGTGATCTGAAAACGTTCCGTGGTTTGATGGAAACGGCCGTGAACGAGCAGGCTGCGATCGACCAGATGACGGACCGTGCGCTTGTCGCGAAATGGCCAATCGCGCGGATCGACCCAACATGGCGGGCATTGTTCCGCGCTGCAGGCGGTGAGCTGAAGACAGGGCAGACCCCACCAAAGGTCGTGATCAGTGAATTCGTCGCAGTTTCAGAGGCATTTTCGCACGATGGTAAAGAGCCAAAGTTCGTGAATGCGGTTCTGGATCACATGGCGCGCGAAGCACAGCCTGAAAAGTTCTAAGGCTCGCTTTCGGCGAGGCAGAACCCATTTAACAGCGGTTATCTGGTTGGGATGATCCCCAACTTGGGCGGCTTCAAGGACGGCGGTTCTTGTAGATCTCGTAAACCGTGCATGCGGTGTTGTAGTGGGTTTGAATGCCTACATAGGTCATCCCCAACCGTTCCATCACCCTTTGCGATGCGGTGTTAGCTTGTTCAGCAACAGCGCAAATGTAATCGGTGCAAATTCGTTCAAAACCGAAATCCATTGCGGCTTTCCCCGCCTCGGTTGCGTACCCGTTGCCATGATACTGTGTCTTCAAGCGCCAGCCGACCTCCAGCGGTGCGTTTTCTTGATGATCAAGGAATTGCAGGCAAGCCGCACCGACAACAGTTTGGGTGCCTTTAAGAAACACAGTCCACCATCCATGCCCATATGCAGACCATCGCCGCTGAACGCGCGCGATGCCTTCTTTGGTTTCGTCGCGTGTCTGTGTTCCGCCTAAGTAGCGCATAACATCAGGGTCGGAGTTCATCTCGAAAAGGGCATCCGTATGCTCTGGCGCAAATGGAGTGAGAAAGAGTCTATCCGTGGAGATCGTTCGGTCGTCGGACATAATACTGTCTTTCAATCTGAATGGTCGCAAAAAATGGTCATGCCATTTACGTAAATTGTAGGTGTCGGGGCGCGCAATACGCCGCGCTAAATCAAAGCCAGCCAAGGCCGGTATTGAAGTTTTGGCAAGGGGACCACAGTTTAGTCAGATAAAGGAGTGACCCAATGTCTGATACAAATCAACAACCTCCCGAAGTTCTTGAGGCCGTGCGCAAGTTTCGTGGTCAATTCCGTACAACGGGAATCGTACTTATCGTGCTGGGGCTGCTGGCCGTAATATTCCCGCTATTCTTCTCGATTGCGGCAAAAGTACTGCTTGGGTGGGTCTTCCTGCTGACAGGGGCTGCGCTGCTGTATCACGCATTTCAAGCGAAACGCTGGGAGTCGGCGGTTTGGAGTGGGTTAATTGCCGTGCTCCATTTGGCGCTTGGTGTTTATCTCGCGCTCTTTGCACTGAACGGTCTGATTGGTTTGACGTTTGTGCTCGGGGTTGTGTTTTTGGTGCAGGGGGCAGTTGAAGGTGTCATCGCGTTGCAGCATCGCCAAAAAGCAGGGTGGGGCTGGCTGGCTATGAACGGGGCCGTTACGCTTTTGCTTGGGTTCTTGCTGATCGCGGGTTTGCCGGGCACTGCGCTTTGGGCGATTGGCCTATTGCTCGGGATTAACTTTTTAACGACAGGGATAGCGTTCGTTGCGCTGGCCAGCAGCGTTTCCGAAAAGTAGCAAAAGCTGATTGAGTAAGAAAAGGTGGCGGGAACCGCGGCATCCGTAAGGGTAGCTAATCCTGAGGACCTGTATGTACAGGTGGGTGCCAGGTAAACTAACCAGGGTTAGAACAGAGCCAGCCCCCAAGGATTTGCTTAAGGCCGCTGGATTTGTACCCGGGATAACGAGAAGCGCAGAAGCCCGCCGAGGCAACAGGTAGGACTGAATGCGGGGCAGGGCAAGTGGCCAGCGACAGTTTATTCTTCAACGTCGCCTTTGATGAGCCAACCGTTGGGGCCGACCATCTCAATCGGAGCGTAAGCAAGCAAAAGGCGTTCCGCGAAACCAACCAGGATAAGAGCCATAGATACCTCGTAAACGGTAATTCCTTGGAAAATAGACATGCTTGGCTCCTTCTAAACTCCCTCTCTTTATGGCGGCTAAAACGGACGAAATAGTGACGGTTGGGTGGTGATTTGGCCTTTGATGTCGGGTCATTTGCCTCAATTGGGACATAAAGCTGGTTTGGGCCTTGTCGAAAATTCTGGCAACTTTTCGCTTAGTGTTTGGCATGTAAGGGAAAAAAGCGATTTGTTGCCGATCGGTTTTTAATGTCTTTGTTTTGTTGGTCATTGTTGCCGCTGCCCATTTCGTTTGATGTCTGCTCGCGCTGATTTGAAAATACACAATTGAGTTTTGTTCACTTATTGTTCACATTCAGCCCATGTCCGAAGAGAATGCACAGATCGAATTAATGCCCGGCCAGCTTCTGGCGCGCGGGGTGTGCCGCCATTTGCGGAGCCATGACTTTGTTAGTGTAGAAGAACTTGTCCCGACATCAGGGCTGCGTGTCGATGTCATGGGGTTGGGTCCGAAAGGCGAGATTTGGATAATCGAATGTAAGTCGAGTCGCGCTGATTATTTGTCCGACAAGAAGTGGGAGGGTTATCTCGAATGGTGTGATCGGTTCTTTTGGGCGGTCGATACCGACTTTCCGACAGAGTTACTGCCCGATGATACCGGTCTGATCCTCGCCGACGGATATGGCGCAGAGATCGTAAGGATGAGCCCGGAAGAGAAACTTGCGCCGGCCCGTCGCAAGGTGATGGTGCAAAAATTCGCGAGACATGCAGCAATGCGTGCGCATGCTGCACGTGACCCGCGATTTGTTAACGTTTTTTGACGGCGAGGGCTGCGATTGCTGCGGCACGAATTTCTTCGGCGATTTCGTCAGCTTCTTCCGGTTCAAAATCCATTGGAATTTCGACACCACCAGCTTCAATAAAGATTCGGACCATGCCGATATCGGTCGGACCGATTTGCATGTTGGCTTCGATGTCGCGTTCGCTGTTAATTCCCATTTCATATCCCCTAGATTGCCTAGGTGTCCTAGCGTGTGAATGCCTTGATTGGCAAGTGTTCGGCGGGCAAACTACACTGATGACTTATTCAATACGCCCCTTTTCAAGCGATGACGCCGACTGGCTGACCCGGCAGCATGCCGATCATTATGCTAAGGCTGAAGGGTTTGATGACACCTTTGGCCCGCTTGTCGCGAGCATTATTCAGGATTTCTTGGAACGACATGATCCGAAGTCCGAGTCGGGCTGGGTTGCCCACGACGGTGATATGAGGCTTGGCAGCATTTTCTGCGTCCGCAATGGTGATCAAACGGCCAAGCTGCGATTGTTTTATCTTGTCCCAGAAGCGCGCGGCACTGGCGCGGCGCAAGCCCTTTTGGATCGCTGCCTTACGTTTGCGCGCACTGCAGGCTATCGCGATATGACGCTATGGACGCACGAGAGCCACGTCGCAGCAGGCAAAATTTACGCGCGCAACGGCTTTGTGAGGGTAAGCGCGAAACCTGTCCATTCGTTTGGCGTCGATCTTGTTGAAGAGACTTGGCAGATTTCCTTCTGAGGGTATTGCATTCACGAACAGGGGCCGCTAAATCACCCGCAATGCCGCCTTAGCTCAGTTGGTTAGAGCACTGGTTTGTGGAACCAGGGGTCCCCCGTTCAAGCCGGGGAGGCGGTACCATTCCCCAATTGGCAGATTTTGACACCTGATAGCTCAGTCTTGCTATTTCCTACTTAATCCCGCAAACCCCACAAAACTTGATCCGTTGGAGCCGCCGGCGGGAGTATTTTACCCAAAGCGAGGGCGAATATAGCCATGGCAGACGTGATTTCATTTGTGATTCAGGCAACGCCTCCGGCACGTTTGGATAAGGCGCTAGGGCGTGATGTTCCACAAGATGCGTCGCTGAGTCGTTCACGGTTGGCAAAGCTTATTGCAGATGGTGCTGTGCAGGTTGACGGTGCTGTTGTGACCGACCCGCGGTTTCGTGTAGCCGAAGGCGCGCGGATCGACGTCGCGGTCGAGATTGCCGAAGAAAGCCATATTGTCGGTGAAGACATTTCATTAGAAGTTGTCTTTGAAGATGACGATCTGATCGTGGTGAATAAGCCAGCAGGCATGGTCGTCCATCCTGCGCCTGGCACACCCAGCGGAACACTTGTGAACGCATTGATCTATCATTGCGGCGACAACCTGTCCGGTGTGGGGGGGATGAAACGGCCCGGTGTTGTGCATCGCATTGATAAAGAAACGACCGGGTTGTTGGTTGCTGCAAAGTCTGACCGTGCGCATCACCATCTGGCTGCGCAATTTGCAGCGCATACTGTTGAACGGCGCTATTTGGCGGTGTGTTATGGTGTGCCTGACGCCAACGATCCGCGCTTGCGCGGGATCAAGGGGACTTCGTTTGAGCCGGGTAATATCCTAAAGGTGCAGACATTTTTGGGCCGCCATAAGACTGATAGGCAGCGGCAGGCGGTTTCGTTTACGACTGGCCGCCATGCAGTGACGCGCTCGCGCATCGTAGAGCCGTTGGGATCACCGGCTTGTGCTGCGCTAATCGAATGTTGGCTGGAAACAGGCCGTACCCATCAGATTCGTGTGCATCTGGCGCATTGCGGTCATTCGCTTATCGGTGATCCTGTCTATGGTGGGCGGCGCAAATTGTCACCAAAGGCGGTGGGCGAGGCGGGTGTCGCCGCCGTCTCTGCATTTGGACGTCAGGCGTTGCATGCCGCAACGCTTGGGTTTGAACATCCGGTTTCTGGTGAATTCATGCAGTTTGAGGCCGAATTGCCAGAAGATATGTCCGCTTTGATCGCTGCACTAGGATACAAGGGCTGAAATATTCGGTCCCATGTGCGTGAGCGCACGAAAAACGGTCTCGCCTTACTAAACTGACCGGTTCATATTGGATTTACGAAAATTCAATACTTGGACTTGAAACGTCACGTTAGCGTCACCATATCCATGTTAAGCCTTTAAACATTAGTAGGAGGGCAGAGACAGTGAGCAACTATAAAAATTTACCAGCACCAACCCCAGAGGGTGGGCTGAACCGTTATATGCAAGAAATCCGCAAGTTCCCAATGTTGGAGCCGGAGGAAGAATATATGCTGGCCAAGCGCTGGGTAGACCACGAAGACACGGAAGCCGCGCACAAGATGGTCACGTCGCACCTGCGTTTAGCGGCCAAGATTGCCATGGGTTACCGTGGTTACGGGTTACCCCAAGCAGAGGTGATTTCCGAAGCTAACGTCGGTCTTATGCAGGCTGTGAAGCGTTTCGACCCGGAAAAGGGTTTCCGCTTGGCGACCTATGCCATGTGGTGGATTCGTGCGTCGATTCAGGAATACATTCTGCGGTCATGGTCATTGGTCAAACTTGGCACAACGTCTGCACAGAAAAAGCTGTTCTTTAACCTGCGCAAAGCGAAGTCTCGGATTGGCGCGTTGGAAGACGGTGATCTGCGTCCTGAAAACGTGAAACGGATCGCGACAGACCTTGGTGTGACCGAGGACGAAGTGATTTCGATGAACCGCCGTATGTCTGGTGGTGATGCGTCGTTGAACGCGCAGGTCGGCTCTGATGGTGAAGGCACCATGCAGTGGCAAGATTGGCTGGAAGACGAAAGCGCAAATACTGCTGCCGATTACGAGGCGCATGACGAGCTTGATGTACGTCGTGAGCTGTTGGCCGAGGCGATGGAAGTGCTGAACGATCGCGAAAAGGATATCTTGGTGCAGCGTCGCCTATCTGATGAAACGATCACGCTCGAAGATCTAAGCGGTCAATATGACGTCAGCCGCGAACGTATCCGCCAGATCGAAGTGCGCGCCTTTGAAAAGCTGCAAGCAAAGATGCAGGAGCTCGCGAAAGAAAAAGGTATGCTGGAGTCAGCATAATTTCTAACGCGAAGCGGTTTTAATCTATCCCCGTCAGAGCATCTCTGGCGGGGATATTTTTATGGAAACTACAAAACCGGTGCTTTCCCTTTGGTCAGGCTTAGCGCTAACATCGCACTGAAGAGGAGAGTTCTATGACACCGATCCGTTGGGGCGTTTTGGGCGCAGCTAATTTTGCATTGAATCACATGGCGCCGGCAATCCACGCCGCCAAGGGTGCCCAGTTCGCGGCGCTTGCGACGTCGAGCCCAGAAAAGGCAGAGCCGTTTAAGGCATTTGCCCCCGATTTACGTGTTCACGATAGCTATGATGCGCTGTTAGCGGATCCCGATATTGATGCTGTCTATGTGCCTTTGCCGAACCATTTACATGTTGAATGGACGATCAAAGCCCTGAAAGCAGGCAAACACGTTCTATGCGAAAAGCCGATTGCGTTGTCTGACTCTGATTTTGACGCGCTGATCGCTGCACGTGACGAATCTGGGATGCTTGCCGCAGAGGCGTTTATGATTGTGCATCACCCGCAGTTTCAACGCGCACAGGAATTGGTGCAAAGCGGTGCGATTGGCGCGTTGAAACATGTGGATGCGACATTCACATATTTTAACGATGATACCGGCAATATTCGCAATCAGGCCAAAGCCGGCGGGGGAGGTTTGCGCGATATTGGCGTTTATACCTTTGGTTCGGCGCGATTTGTGACTGGGGAAGAACCCACACAGATACCCTATGCGAATCTGCGGCTTGAAAATGACGTTGATGTATTTGCGCAGGTTGCGGCAGATTTCCCTGAATTTACGTATTCGGCCATCGTGTCTATGCGATTGTTCAACCGCCAGCAGGTCACGTTCCACGGTGAAGCCGGGGTGCTACAATTGACCTGCCCGTTCAACGCCAATGTCTTTGATCAAGCCGAACTGACACTGGCGGTCGCGGGGACGACTGTTACGACTGAACGCTGGCCGGGGGTAAATCACTATGTCCTGCAGGTTGAAAATTTCTGTAATTCTGTGCGTACTGGCGCTGATTATCCATGCCCCCTTGAATTTTCGCGGGGAACGCAAAAGATGATGGATATGGTTTTCGCCGCAGGCGCAAAATAGGAGAGGGGCATGCCCGAAGAAGAAAATAGCGAAGTGGCTTCGGATTTCGAAAGCATCTGGCTGCGCTTGGTGCATATGGTGATCATCGCCGTTTTGATGAGCATGGCGAGCTCGCTTTTGGGGCTGCTAACCATCGCCCAATTCCTGATCATGCTATTTAAAAAGCGCGAACCGAACGAACAGCTTGCTGAGATCGGTACCACGATGGGCGTTTGGATGGCCAAAGCGGCCCGGTATCAGGTTGCTGCAAGTGAGGTCAAACCGTGGCCTTGGACAGAACTCGACTAAGCCAGTGACGCGTTTACTGCTTGCTGTCTCGTGTTTGGCGATGATGTCATGCACGCGGCCCTATGACATTGCCGTGGCGCCGGGTGTTCGTGGGGCAGTGACGGAAACTGTATATGTTGCCACACAGCAAACACCTGCGGTGACGGGTGCGTTAGTTTACAATGATCGTGTGACGCAGCCACAGTTTGCACGCGTCGACGTAGCTGTACCGCCCCATCACGCTCCCGGGCGCGTTGAAACGCCACGGGATCCACTGGGTGGGTTCACGATGGCCAGCTATCAACCTCAAAACCGAGCGGAGTATATCGCTGCGTTAAACGCAGCACCCGGAGAAGAGATCCTGCTTTTCGTACATGGTTACAACACGACCACGACAGAGGCTGTGTTTCGATTTTCTCAGATGGGGCATGACTTTGGTCTCACAGACGTTAAGGCGGTTTTTTCGTGGGCCTCCGCCGCGTCACCGGGGGCATATGTCTATGATCGTGACAGCGTCCTGTTCGCCCGAGACGATTTGACCGATTTGCTGAAAGATATTTCACGCCATTCAACAAAAACGGTGACGTTGGTGGCGCACTCGATGGGGGCGCAGCTGATCATGGAGGTGATGCGGCAGCTCGCCATTGCCGGTGACGATCATGTGCTGAATGACATCGGCACCGTGATTCTGTTATCGCCTGATATCGATCCCGACATTTTTCGACGGCAGGTTGATACGATCGGGGACCGCAACGCCCCTTATGTCATCCTGACGAGTGGCACGGATCGGGCGCTTCGTTTGTCATCATATTTGATCGGAGGTCGTTCAAAAGTTGGCCAATTGGACGCGGCGGATGATGTTGCTGGGTTGAACGTTGTGATCGTTGATCTGACAGACTTAAGTGATGGCGGCCATGGCGATCATATGGTTGCGGCCACATCGGCAAGTGCGATCAGCATGTTGCGGCAAATCGATGACACGCGAATGCTCGCGCAAAGTGGATTGTTATTAGAGTAGGAAACGGCTGCACTCGCACGTGATGTTTTTAAAGACTAATGCTTGGGTGGTTGTTCTTTAGGTGCGTGGCTCGCCGGTGTAGTACCGGGAGTTCACGCATCTAAGATACTGATATATCAGTAAATGGTGGGCGACCCTGGAATCGAACCAGGCGTGAGTCGCCTCGAGGGAGTTACAGTCCCCTGCCACACCTTGCGGCCTGTCGCCCACTGGGGGGCTGATTACCTGTGGCCCCATGCCCCGTCAACCGCAAAAGTGTCGGTTTTTGCGACAAGTCTTCACAGAGTTCATTTTGTCGGGTATCGCCCCTTTGAAACAGTGTCAGGAACGGAAAAATAAAATGAAAAAGCCAAAGTGGGTCATTGCGAAAGAGCAGGGTAAGCGCGCTGCCGCAAACGAAACCGTTTGGCTATTTGGCCTGCATGCGGTTCGGGATGCCCTAGAGAATCCTAATCGCGTTAAGCTTCGCCTTGTTGTGACGCGTAACGCGCTTGAGCGTTTGGGCGAAGCCGTAGGGAAGGGGGGCATTGAGCCCGAAATTTCCGATCCACGTAAATTTGCAGCGCCGCTTGATCCACAATCTGTGCACCAAGGGGCTGCGCTTGAGGTGAAGCCACTGGATTGGGGATCGCTTGAGGATGTCGCGTTGGGGGATGGTCCACAGCCGCCACGCATCGTTTTGCTGGATCGCGTGACAGATCCGCATAACGTCGGTGCGATTCTACGTTCTGCCGAAGTCTTTGGTGCGCGTGCGGTTGTCGCCATGCAGCGTCACGCGGCCCCTGAAACAGGTGCGCTGGCGAAAACGGCGAGCGGTGCGCTTGAGCGCCAGCCTTATTTGCGCGTACGCAATCTGGCAGATGCGATCATCGCATTGCAGGGGATGGGTTATCTTGTGTTGGGGCTAGACGGCGAAGCAGAAGACACCATCGAGACTGCGGTTGAGGGCAAGCGCGACCGCGCGGTGGCCTTGGTCATGGGGGCCGAAGGGCCGGGATTGCGCGAGAAGACCCGCGAAACCTGTGATCAGCTTGTCAAGATCGATGCGGCTGCTGAATTTGGGTCGCTGAACGTTTCTAATGCTGCCGCTGTAGCACTTTATGCGGCCAAAGCCTAAGTAACACTTATGCCCGCGAATAAGATTGCGACCTGTTGTTATTGTGGAACCCGCGCAGCATTGCGTCTGCGCGGCAAGCAGCGGCATGAGCTGAGCTGTTCAAACTGTGGGGCGCCATTGCGAGCGCTTAAGAACATGCCAATTGCGGCGGTCCAGTCGACCGCGCCTGCGGCGACGCCCGTCCGCCCCACCAAACGCGCCACTGCGCCTAGACGCAAAGACAAGAGCAGACCTGCATCGTTTATTCGAAAGATGATTGCAGAGCTGTGGGATGAGATCGAAGACGTTTTCGACGATTTATTCGACTAATCGCGATGTGATCACATTATGCGGAGCACCCCTTTTAGGGGGAGGAATCGGACATATGTTGATAAGCGAAGGCGCGTTCTTGGAACCGACGTGCCTCTTATCACTGTCCCTCGTTCCAAACTTCGCGCCCGGATCATTCCGGGCGCTTTTTTTCTGACAAATGGCTGGGTAGGGTGGCTTTATGGAATATTCTGATGAACATCTGCGCGCGGTTCTGACGCGCACCAAGACAATTGCTTTGGTCGGAGCCTCGGCCAACCCCGCGCGCCCTAGTCGCCGCGTTGGTGAGTATCTGGCAGGCAGGGGCTATCGCGTGACTGGCGTGAATCCGGGGTTGGCCGGGCAGACACTATTTGGCGAGATGGTATATCCAGATTTAACATCTATCCCGTTCGACGTGGATATGGTGGATATTTTCCGCGCGAGTGATGCTGTGCCGGGTATTGTCGATGCAGCGCTTGCACGATGGCCAGATCTACAGACGATTTGGATGCAATTGGGTGTTCACAGTCCCGATGCTGCGGCAAAGGCAGAAGCGCGTTGCGTTCATGTCATTCAGGATCGCTGTCCAAAGATTGAAATACCGCGCTTGGGGCTTTGAAATCGATGTGAATTAGTCGCGGTTTGCTTTTTCGGTGATGCCTGACGTGCCTTGGCGACGCGCAAGCTCTGCTACCACGTCATTCAGGCTTACGTCACACGCAGCAAGCATGACGAGCAGATGATAGATCACGTCTGCGGCTTCTGACGTTAGTTTTTCTTTGTCGCCTTTGACGGCCTCAATAATGGCTTCAATCGCCTCTTCACCGAATTTTTCGGCGCATTTTTCGGGCCCTTTAGCGAACAGCTTTGCTGTCCAGCTGGTTTCTGGGTCGACCCCTTTGCGAGAGGCGATCAATGTTGCGAGATCATCAAGTGTCATAGTCGTACCGGGATGCCTGCAGCGGCCATATGTGCTTTGGCTTCGCCAATGGTGTAGGTGCCAAAGTGAAAGATAGAGGCGGCAAGAACAGCAGATGCACCGCCTTCGGTGACACCTTCGACAAGGTGATCCAATGTTCCGACACCGCCAGAGGCGATCACGGGTACATCAACCGCGTCTGAAATCGCGCGTGTCAGTGGCAGGTTGAACCCTGCTTTCGTCCCGTCGCGATCCATAGATGTGAGCAGGATTTCTCCGGCCCCTTTTTCAACGACAGTGCGTGCGAATTCGACGGCGTCTATGCCGGTAGATTTGCGTCCGCCATGCGTGAAGATTTCCCATTTGCCGGGTGCGACCGTTTTGGCATCAATTGCCACGACAATGCATTGGCTGCCAAAACGCATTGCTGCTTCGGCAACGACATTGGGATCAGCGACAGCGGCAGAGTTAAAGCTGACCTTATCCGCGCCTGCCAGTAGCAGGTCACGCACATCGTGGTGCGTACGTACACCGCCGCCAATTGTCAGCGGCATAAAGCACTGTTCAGCCGTCCGCGTAGCGAGGTCAAACATTGTGCCACGGTTTTCGTGGGTTGCTTTGATGTCAAGAAACACCAGCTCGTCTGCGCCGGCGGCGTTATAAGCAATGGCCTGTTCAACGGGGTCGCCCGCGTCAATCAGATCGACAAAGTTCACGCCTTTCACTGTACGCCCTTCGGCGACATCGAGGCAGGGGATGATCCGTGTTTTCAACATGCTGTGATCTCTAGGAGGATTTAGGCGAAATTGGAAGAGGGAGGTGATAGCAATACGCAAGCCGTGCCCGTGAAGACGGTGATCCTGAAACAGGAGAATTTCATGAAGACATTTATCGCCGCCGCCCTGATCGGGCTTTCGACAACAGCAATGGCCGAAGACATGATGAAAACGTCACCACTTTCTGTCACCGAAACAATTGACGCGTTGGAGGCTGCCGTAACCGGGGCCGGGGCGACTGTATTTGCGCGTGTTGATCATGCTGCCGGGGCGCAAAGCGTTGGAAAGTCGCTGCCGGATGCACAGCTACTCATATTCGGGAATCCTGCCTTGGGTTCACTGGCAATGGAGGAAGACATTCGGGCGGGGCTGGTGCTGCCCTTGCGTGTGCTTGCCTATGCAGACGCTGACGGAACAACACAGCTGACGTGGACGCCAGCTGAGGATTTGTTTGCAGGGCTTGATATCAGCGCTGACGCCGAAGTTATCGCCAAGATGAATGGTGCCTTGGCGGCACTGACCGCTAAGGCTGTAGGCGCAGAGTGACCTATGCCTTGAGGTGCTTGAGCGCCGCAGCAAGGTCAATTGCACCATCATAAAGTGCACGTCCTGAGATCGCGCCCGAGATGACACCAGTGTCCTTGAGCGCGGTCAGGTCAGCCATCGAAGATACACCGCCGGAGGCAATGACCGGAATATCGACGGCGCGCGCCAGCGCTGCGGTAGCATCGATGTTCGGCCCCTTCATCGCGCCATCGCGTAGGATGTCGGTGTAGATGATCGCTGCGATCCCGGCATCTTCAAACGATTTGGCAAGGTCGGTCACCATCACGTCTGTTTCTTCGGCCCAGCCGCGTGTTGCGACGCGGCCATTGCGGGCATCAAGCCCGACGGCGACTTTGCCAGGGAATGCTTTGGCTGCTTCGCGTACCAAATCAGGGTTTTCGACAGCGACAGTTCCTAGAATTACGCGGGCAAGCCCTTTGTCCAGCCAGCGTTCAATCGTGGCCATGTCACGGATACCGCCACCCAGTTGGGCAGGGACCGGGCAGGCCTTGAGGATTGCCTCAACCGGTGCGGCGTTTACGGGTTCGCCAGCGAATGCGCCGTTCAGATCGACAAGGTGCAGCCATTCACAGCCAGCCTCAACAAAGGCGCGGGCTTGGGCCGCAGGATCGTCGTTGAAAACCGTTGTCTGATCCATGTCCCCATGCACCAATCGCACAGCGTTACCGTCTTTGAGGTCGATAGCAGGGTAGAGGATCATCGGGCGGCCTTTCATAACTGTTGGCGCGTTTATGCACGGCGCTTGCGGAAATGCAACGCGTGGCGCAACCTTACGTCATGCTTGATCGGAATCACGGATCGCAGGCATGCTCACTGCAGATCTAGGGAGGAATAGATATGAAAACTCGGATTATCGCGATTGCGGCTGCTTTGGCATTCGGTAGCGCGGCACAAGCCCAAGATGCGGCTGTTGGCGTATGGCAGACAGAAGTCGACGACGGCGCATATGCGCATGTGACTGTTGCGCCATGTGGTGCGGCTGTTTGCGGCACGATTAGCCGCACCTTCAATGGCAGCGGTGAATACCAGTCACCCAACCTTGGCCGTCAGATCGTGATCGATATGGTGCCACAGGGCGGTGGTGCTTATGAGGGCCAAGTTTGGCGTCCGTCGAACAACAAGATGTACATCGGTAAGATGGACGTTTCCGGTAATGCACTGCGTCTGCGTGGTTGCGTCGCAGGTGGCCTGATTTGCGCAAGCCAAAACTGGACACGCGTGAACTAAAGCACACTACAAGCTAATGAATATGGCCCTCGCATTTGCGGGGGCCTTTTGTGTTTAGCCTTGGCGCAATCCTGTTTCGACCAGCATGCCGCGCTTTTTGGCTTCGTAATAATATCCGCGCGCGTACCAGCCTACTGCGGTTTCTTCATCGCCGTAGGACAATAGCCAAGCCCCGCGCAGGTATTTGCCCGCGTATCTAAGGTTTGTTTCTGCATCCAGAAGGTCGTTGGCTGATCCTTTATGGCCCATCGTACGTGCGGTCTGTGGCAGGATTTGCATTAACCCGTAGTAGGGGCCATTTCGTGCGGCCGGGTTGTGGGTGCTTTCACGGACGATAACCCGGTGCAATAGGGTGACTGGAATGTCGTGAACATCAGCGTATTTGTTGATCAACCGCCGTAGTTCAGTCGTTTCATTCGGGTAAAGCGGGATAGATCGTGATGACGTTTCATCCCTGCGATTCCGGCGACCGCAGCCAGCAAGGCTGCTTGCTGCGGCGATTATCAACGTACGACGTGTGAGCATGACGGGATCCCGTTTGTTACGGGGTCCACGTTAGGAAATTGCCGATCATACGCAACCCTGCGTCTTGGCTTTTTTCGGGGTGGAACTGCATTCCGATGATCGTATCTCGCCCGATAATCGCGGTGACATCGCCACCGTAATCGACGTGGGCCAATCGTTCGTTCGGGTCTGCAACGTCCATCGCGTAGGAGTGAACGAAATAGGCGTGGTCGCCCGTTTTGATCCCATCCAACACGGGGTGTGGGTGGTCGATCACAAGATCATTCCAGCCCATATGCGGCACCTTCAGCGCAGGATCCGCAGGTTTGATTTTGCGGATGTCGCCTGCAATCCAGCCAAAGCCGGGTGTTTCTTCGTATTCGTGGCCAGTCGTTGCCAGCATTTGCATGCCGACGCAGATACCCAAGAATGGGCGTGCGTTGACTGTAACCGCCTCGACAATCGCCTCAGCAAGACCCGTGCGTGCGAAAAGCTCTGCACGGCAATGTGGGAATGCGCCGTCGCCGGGCAGAACAATACGATCAGCTTTGGCCACGACTTCAGGGTCAGCGGTCACGATAATCTCGCCACCGTCGACGTCTTTTGCCATGCGTTCGAACGCCTTTTGCGCCGAGTGCAGGTTGCCGCTGTCGTAATCAATAAGGGCGGTGATCATAGGCTGCCCTTGGTTGACGGGATCGCATCAGTCTTACGTGGGTCGGTTTCAACCGCTTCACGAAGTGCACGTGCGACTGCTTTGAACGCAGCCTCTGCAATGTGGTGCGCGTTAAAGCCGTGTAGCTTATCAATGTGCAGCGTGATGCCGCCATGTGTGCTAAGTGCCTGAAAGAATTCGCGTACCAGTTCGGTATCAAATGTGCCGATTTTGCCGAACGGCAGATCAAGATTGCAGATCAGATAGGGGCGCGCAGACAGGTCAAGCGCACAGCGCACCTGTGCGTCGTCCATCGCAAGGTGGCAGCTGCCATAACGGCGGATGCCGCGTTTGTCGCCCAAGGCTTCGGTCAGTGCTTGCCCCAAAGCAATACCCACATCTTCGACGGTGTGGTGATCGTCAATGTGCAGATCGCCGGTTGCCCGAACGGTCATATCAATCAACGCGTGACGCGAAAGCTGGTCCAGCATGTGGTCAAAAAAACCAACGCCGGTCTGATTGTCATAAACCCCTGAACCATCAAGGTTCACGGTAACCGAGATGTCAGTCTCGGCGGTTTTACGTGTGATCGTTGCTGTCCGCATAATGCGCGTCCTTCGTTGTTTGTGTGTTTCTATAGGCGGAACAGGGGCAGGGGCCAAGCCTGCGCAAGAAATGTTGCGGGTTTTCAGCAATATTTAAGGGTTAGATTCGTAGGTTAGTGGAAATTGCTCATCTGTCAGGAGAATCCGATGAAAGCTTTGATCATGCGTAGCGACCCCGCTGCGGCAGCCGCAACCGCCCGTGTATTTGTTGAAAAAGGCTTCCAGATCCTTTGCGTGGATCGGCATGACGTTGCTTGCGCATTGGTAAAGATGGACCTGATTGATTTGCTGGTAATGGACGAGGAGATCGAGGGCCGGTTGACGCATTCCTTGGCGCTTTCTGGCGAAAGGCATAACCCTTTCCTGAGTACGATCCTATTGACCGACCGGATCGGCCCGGACGCTGATGAACTATATGATCTGATCCCGTGCCTGCATGCTTTGGTCGGCCAGCGTACCTCTGCGCCATTGTTGGGGCAGCTTGCTGTAGCTTCCGTCAGCAACAAGGACGCAGTTTCTGCTCGTGTGGCGCGGAATGTGCGGGCGGACGCGGAAGATGAAGAAGAGTATGATTTCAGTTGGGCAGAGGCCGATCTAGGCGAGCAGCCTGATGGGAAGGTTGGTGAATTCGATGACATCCCGGCCTATGCAGATGTTGCGGCGGCTACCCCTGCATTGGCCGATCACCCGGTCAGGCGCGATGACCGGGTTTTCCACGCGGATATTCGGGTTCCTGTGTTCGAATCATTTGCAAACCGTTCGGTTGCATCTGCAAATATTGCGCAGGTCAGCATTATCGGAGAAGGGCGCCCATCTGGTGGCGTTGCTCTTCAATAGCTGTAAAAAATTCTAACGTTGTTAAAAGGCTGTATAACGACGAAAGGCCACCCAAAGGGTGACCTTTTCGTAGGTTTCTAACTGGAGCGGGCGAGGCGATTCGAACGCCCGACCCTAACCTTGGCAAGGTTATGCTCTACCCCTGAGCTACGCCCGCATCCGTTAGTGAGCCGTGATTTACAAAGAGTCGGCGCAGGGTGCAATAGCCGATTTCAGAAAAAGTACACTGATTTGTAATTGTTGTGGGGCAGAAAACAAACAAGGCCTCTCGTTGCCGAGAGGCCTTGTTTTGTTGGAGCGGGCGAAGAGATTCGAACTCTCGACCCTAACCTTGGCAAGGTTATGCTCTACCCCTGAGCTACGCCCGCACTCCGTTAGTGGGCGTGATCTATAAAGCAATCGATCAGGGCGCAAGCGAAAAAGACATGCGCCGACGCATTTTTACGATTTTGCTAGAAAGCAAAGGGTTTAGTCAAATGGTAGCTCGAAAGACGCTTTGATGCGGTCCATCACCACGGTTGTTTTAAACCCTTTGATATCTTGGTTGTTGTAAAAGAAATCGCGGGTGAATGCCTCGTAGTCGCTCATGTCTTTGGCGGTGACCGTAAGAACAAAGTCGGTTTCGCCGGTTACGTAATAGGCGCTTTGAACTTTGGGGCAATCACGAACGGATTTCTTGAACCGATCAATAATATCCGAACGCTCGCGTTCGAGTTCGACAGAAACTAACATCGTAAGTGGGCGTCCCACGGCGGCGGTCGAAACGACGGAAATGTCCTGTTCGATGATCTTTTGGTCACGCAGCCGATGAAGGCGACGTTGGACCGATGTGGGCGAAAGCCCTACGCGTTCAGATAGCTCGGCACTCGTAAGCTGATTATTGCGCTGCACTTGTTGCAGTATTTTCTTATCAATTTCGTCAATCATAGGGTATTTCGTAAGTAGTTGAATAATGTCGCGGAAATTATGCGAATAATTTAAATCTTTGCAGATAACGGTCCTGAGATAAAGCTAATATCACGAAGTCGTATTTGGAGATTTAGATGCCCGATTTGCCTTTTGGTGTTGATGAATATGCCGCCCGCCTAACCAAGACGCGCAAAGAGATGGTAGCGCGCGGGCTTGATGCGATTTTTGTAACTGATCCATCGAATATGGCGTGGCTTACGGGCTATGACGGTTGGTCGTTTTATGTTCATCAGGGCGTATTGCTGACCCAGGAGGGGGAGCCGGTCTGGTGGGGCCGCGCGATGGATGCGGTTGGTGCGCAGCGCACCACATATCTGAACCACGATAACATCTTAGGGTATGACGACACATTTGTTCAGAACCCGGCAAAGCATCCCATGACGACATTGGTAGAGCTGATCACCGAGCGTGGGCTAGCAGGCGGTCGAATCGGGTTCGAGATGGATAACTACTATTTCTCTGCGTCGGCGTTCATGGCGTTGCAGTCGGGTTTGGGGCAAGCAACGTTAGTGGACGCTACAGGGTTGGTGAATTGGCTGCGCGCGGTAAAGTCCGAAACTGAGGTCGGCTACATGCGCGGGGCGGCACGCATTGTTGAAAGAATGCATGAAGTCATTCGCGAAAAAGCTGAGCCGGGAATGCGCAAGAACGATCTGATTGCCGATATCTACCACGCCTCTGTTGCTGGCGTTGATGGCTATTGGGGCGACTATCCTGCGATTGTGCCGATGGCCCCGTCAGGTATCGACGCAACCGCGCCACATCTCACTTGGGATGATACTCAACTCAAAACTGGTGAAAGCACGTTCTTTGAAATTGCGGGGGCTTATCGTCGGTATCAGTGCCCGCAGTCGCGCACGTTATTCTTGGGTAAGGTCCCACAGAAATACTTGGACGCCGAAAAGGCAGTGTTAGAGGCGATTGAAGCCGGACTAGAGCAGGCCCGCCCCGGCAACCTATGCGAAGATATCGCAAGCGCCTTTAACGGTACATTGAATAAGCTCGGTTTTGAGAAGGACAGCCGGTGCGGCTATGCCATTGGCCTGTCTTATCCACCAGATTGGGGTGAACGGACGATGTCGTTCCGGGCGGGTGATAAAACTGTACTGGAACCGGGTATGACCTTTCATTTCATGCCTGCGCTTTGGCTGGACGACGGTGGGCTCGAGATTACGGAACCGATTCTTATTACTGAAACAGGTGCGGAGTGTTTCTGCTCCACGCCCCGTGAACTTGTGATCAAGGGTTAATCTATGCGTGATAATCCAATTAGCCCCACGATCAGCTTTGGCCAGGACGGTGTGCAGCACGGGTTCCTGCGCCTTCCATATAGCCGTAACGAAAGTGCATGGGGGTCGATTCAGATTCCTATTACCGTGATCAAAAATGGTGAAGGCCCGTGTGCGCTGCTGACTGGTGCCAATCACGGCGACGAATACGAGGGTCCGCTTGCGCTTGTCAGTCTTGCGCACACTTTGCGGGCCGAAGATATCACCGGCACCATTATTATTGTCCCTTTCATGAACCACCCCGCATTCTTGGCAGGTACACGTGTGTCGCCAATTGATGATGTAAACCTAAACCGCGCCTTTCCCGGCGCGCCTGACGGTACGCCAACTGCTAAAATTGCGGATTATTTTCAGCGTACTTTGCTGCCAATGGCCGATATCGTTCTTGATTTTCATTCGGGTGGCAAGACATTGGACTTTTTGCCGTTCGCGGCTTCGCATGTTTTGGATAACGCGGAACAAATGGCCCGTTGTCGCGCTGCGCGTGATGCGTTCAACGCACCTTTCAGCGTGGAAATGCGAGAGATCGACGCGCTGGGCATGTACGATGATGCGGCTGAGTCCCTAGGGAAAACCTTTGTCACGACCGAATTGGGCGGCGGCGGTACCGCTTGCCCTGAAACCGTGGGCATTGCCCGTAAGGGTATACATAATCTGCTGATCCATGCTGGCATATTGCAAGGCGAGCTTGATCTTTCTCCAAGCCGCGTTCTGAGCCAGCCCGACGACGATTGTTTTCACTTTGCGGATACTGGCGGCCTGATCGAGTTTTCAGTCCCGTTGGGCGAAAACGTTCGCAAGAACGATGACATCGCGCATATCTGGCCGGTCCATTACACGGGGCGCCCACCACGTACAATCAAGGCGCAGATGGACGGCATCCTGACAGCGCGCCACCACCCCGGCCTTGTTCTGCCCGGCGACTGCGTCGCTGTGCTGGCCATAGAGATTACTGAATAAACCAAAGGACGCGATATGCTAAAGAACGATCCGCTTGACCAATGGGACCGCGAGAATTTCTTTCACCCGTCAACCCATCTGGCGATGCATGCGCGGGGTGAAACGCCGACGCGCGTGATTACAGGTGCAAAGGGTGTGCATATCAAAGATCGTGAAGGCAATGATCTGCTGGACGCTTTTGCGGGTCTTTACTGTGTGAACGTCGGTTATGGTCATTCCAAGATCGCAGATGCCATCGCAGCCCAAGCTCACGAATTAGCCTATTATCATTCCTATGTGGGCCATGGGACCGAGGCATCGATCACTTTGTCTAAGATGATTATGGATCGTGCACCTGATCATATGTCCAAAGTTTATTTCGGGCTGTCGGGGTCTGACGCGAATGAGACCAACATCAAGCTGATTTGGTACTACAACAACATCCTTGGCCGTCCAGAAAAGAAAAAGATCATCTCGCGCTGGCGGGGATATCACGGGTCGGGCCTGATGACCGGGTCACTAACGGGGCTAGAACTGTTTCATAAGAAATTTGATTTGCCACTGACACAGGTCATCCATACCGAGGCGCCGTATTATTACCGCCGTGCTGACCAAAGCATGTCCGAAGAACAGTTCTCGGCCCATTGCGCGGCCGAGCTTGAGGCGCTGATCGACCGCGAAGGCGCGGATACGATTGCCGCGTTCATTGGTGAACCAGTATTGGGAACTGGCGGCATTGTTCCACCGCCCGCAGGTTATTGGGCTGCCATTCAAGAGGTCCTTGATAAACATGACATCCTGCTCGTCGCGGATGAGGTCGTAACTGGTTTTGGTCGATTGGGAACGATGTTTGGGTCAGAACATTATGGTTTGAAACCTGATTTGATCACGATCGCCAAAGGTCTGACATCAGCCTACGCGCCGCTGTCGGGCTCAATTGTATCTGACAAAATGTGGAAAGTGCTTGAACAAGGTACAGATGAAAATGGTCCCATTGGCCACGGCTGGACTTATTCCGCACACCCAATTTGCGCGGCGGCAGGCGTCGCGAACCTAAAGTTATTGGGTGATCTGGATTTAGTCGCGAATGCCGGGCGGATGGGGGCATATCTGAATGGCGCGATGCAGGATGCGCTGGGCGGTCACGTCAATTTGGGTGAAGTGCGCGGCGAAGGCCTGTTATGCGCGGTAGAACTGGTCAGGGATCAAAACACCAAGCAAGGCTTTGATGCTGCTGATAAGATCTGTCCGCAGATCGCGGCTGCTATGCTAGATCAAGGCGTGATCGCACGTGCTATGCCACAGGGCGATATCATCGGGTTTGCGCCACCGTTCTGTATTACAGAGGCTGAAATCGACAAAGTGGTCGATGCCACTAAAAAGGCGATTACGCAGGTTCTGGGTTAAACTGAACGAGGTCCCATCGGTTGCCGAAGGGATCGTTAAATACTGCCACGCGGCCATATGGTTCGTCGCGTGGCTGTTCTTCGAAATGCACGCCTTTGGCCAGCATGTCAGTATGGTCACGATCAAAGTCGTCAGTCTGCAAAAACAGCCAAACGCGCCCGCCGCCTTGATTGCCTATGGCCGCGACTTGTTTGTCGCCGACTGCACGGGCCAAAAGAAACGCAGTTTCCGCACCCTTCGGGGCAACCCGCACCCAGCGTTTGCCACCGCCCAAATCGGTGTCTTCTAGTAACTCAAATCCCATGACATCGACGAAAAATGCAATTCCCGCGTCATAGTCGGGGACCACCAACGATAGTAGAGCGAGGCGCTGCAATTAGAATAACGCGCTGATAAGGATTACAAGTGATGCGAGCGCAAGTTGCACCATAGTCAACAACATGCCCAGTTGGCGCAGTGGAAAGCTCATCGGGTGTTTCCAGAATGCGGCTGCGTGTGCAACGCGGCCCAAGATGACCATCAATCCCAACAGATGGACAAGCCAAGTTGCGCCGCCATTCAGTTCGACAAGGCCAAGAAGGATGATCCCCATCGGCGCATATTCCGCGCAGTTTGCGTGGGCACGAATGTGCTGGCGCATTGCGGGGTTATCTTTGTCACCCAGTGAAATCTTTAAAGCCCGTCTTTGACCGATCACGCGGATGGTCAAGGTTAGGTAAACCAGTGCAGTCAAAGCACCGTAGATCGCCGTAATGGGTAACATGGTGTCTCCAAAATTACTGTTCTGGTTTATCCTTTGGGCGACGATTGCCGCCCAAAGGAGTGTGACTTACTCAAGCTCGATCAACAGATCCTTGGCGTCGATCTGGCTGCCAGCGTGCACATGTACTGCCTTAACCACGGCATCGCGTTCTGCGTGGATGCCAGTTTCCATTTTCATGGCTTCAATCGTCAAAAGTAGATCACCTTCTTTGACTTCTTTCCCGGCGACAGCAGCAACAGTTGCCACGACGCCTGGCATTGGCGCGCCAATGTGGTCAGGGTTACCAGCTTCGGCTTTGGGGCGTGAAACCTTTTCGGCAGCTGCCAGTCGGTTCATCACACGAATTGCACGCGGCTGGCCGTTAAGTTCAAAGAACACTTTGACCTCACCATCTTCGTTCATCTCAGACACGGCTTGGAGGCGAATTTCCAGCGTTTTGCCGGGGTCGATTTCGGCTGAAATTTCTTCACCCGGTTCCATGCCATAAAAGAACGTCCGCGTGGGCAGGGTACGCACAGGGCCATAGGTTTTGTGACGGCCCATGTAATCAAGGAACACCTTAGGGTACATCAAGTAGCCGTTCAGGTCTTCGTCATCGACGGTGGCACCTTCAAGTTGCTTTGACAGGTCCGCACGGGTCGCTTCCAGATCAACAGGAGGTAGGGATTTACCCGGGCGCTCTGTGATTGGTTTTTCACCTTTCAGGATCTTCTTTTGAATGCCTTCGGGCCATCCACCCGGAGGCTGGCCGAGGCTACCGCGCATCATGTCCACAACGCTGTCAGGAAAGACGACGTCAACCTTTGGATCTTCGACTTGGGCGCGTGTCAGGTTTTGTGAAACCATCATCAGGGCCATATCGCCGACAACTTTGGATGAAGGCGTCACTTTGACGATATCACCGAACATCTGGTTCACATCCGCATAGGTCTGCGCGACCTCGTGCCAACGCTCTTCTAGGCCAAGGCTACGTGCTTGGGCCTTGAGGTTGGTAAACTGCCCGCCGGGCATTTCGTGCAGATATACTTCGGATGCAGGGGCCTGAAGGCCGGATTCAAAGGCGGTATAGTGTTCGCGCACCTGTTCAAAGTAGTTGCTGATTTCACGGATCGCTTTGATATCAAGGCCAGTGTCGCGTGCGTCGCCGCGCAGTGCCTCAACAATGGAACCCAACGTGGGCTGTGATGTGTTCCCCGAGAATGAATCCATCGCTGCATCCACGCAGTCCACCCCAGCAGCAGATGCCGCAAGGACAGTCGCGATGGACGCGCCAGATGTGTCGTGCGTGTGGAAGTGGATCGGTAGACCGATTTCTTCTTTTAGGGCCGTGACAAGCGTCTTGGCCGCGGCTGGTTTCATCAGGCCAGCCATGTCCTTCAGGCCAAGCACATGTGCGCCAGCTGCCTCCAGCTCACGCGCCATGCCGACATAGTATTTGAGGTCATACTTTGACCGGTTCGGATCACGTAGGTCGCCAGTATAGCAAATCGTGCCTTCGATGACTTTGCCTGCTTTACCAACCGCATCCATCGCGACACGCATGTTTTCGACCCAGTTTAGGCTGTCGAATACGCGGAACACGTCGACGCCTGATTTTGCAGCCTGCGTCACAAAGCTTTGTACGACGTTGTCGGGGTAGTTGGTGTAGCCCACGCCGTTAGAGGCGCGTAGCAGCATCTGTGTCATGATGTTTGGCATCGCCGCACGAATGTCGCGTAGGCGCTGCCATGGGCATTCTTGCAAGAAGCGATAGGCCACATCAAATGTCGCGCCGCCCCAGCATTCAACGCTGAACAATTGGTTCATCTTCGCCGCGTAGGCAGGCGCTGCATTGATCATGTCAATCGACCGCATCCGCGTTGCCAGCAACGACTGGTGACCGTCACGCATTGTGGTGTCGGTGATCAGCAGTTGCTTTTGATCGCGCATCCAGTCGGCCACTGCCTCTGGTCCGAAATCTTCAAGGATATTGCGTGTGCCGGGGGTTACATCGGTGGTTGGTTTCACCGGTGGTTTCGGTGGCTTCACATCCGCTGCAGGACGCGCACGACCAGCTGTTTCGGGGTGACCGTTGACGGTGATGTCTGCGATGTAGGTCAGGATCTTTGTGGCGCGGTCACGACGCTTAGAAAAGTTAAACAGATCAGGTGTCTGGTCGATGAACTTTGTGTGGTACTCATTGTTCAGGAACGTCGGGTGCTTAAGCAGGTTTTCCACAAACGCAATGTTGGTGGAGACGCCGCGAATTCGGAATTCGCGCAGGGCGCGGTCCATACGTGCGATTGCCATTTCTGGTGTAGGTGCGCGTGCAGTAACTTTCGTCAGCAAGCTATCGTAATAGCGTGTGATGACCGCACCGGAATAAGCGGTGCCACCATCCAAACGAATGCCTGGGCCAGTCGCAGAACGGTACATCTGGATGCGGCCGTAATCGGGGATAAAGTTGTTTTGCGGGTCTTCTGTGGTGACACGACACTGCAGTGCGTGACCATCTAGTTTGACGTCGTATTGGGATGCGCAGCCTGTAGCTTCTACCAGTGATTTACCTTCGGCGATCAGGATTTGTGCACGTACGATGTCGATACCTGTGACCTCTTCGGTGACAGTGTGTTCTACCTGAACGCGGGGGTTTACCTCGATAAAGTAGAATTCGCCGCTGTCCATATCCATCAGGAATTCGACAGTACCGGCACACTCATAATTCACATGCTGGCAGATTTTCTTGCCCAAATTACACAGTTGTTCACGCTGCGTGCCTGACAGATATGGGGCAGGGGCGCGTTCAACGACCTTTTGGTTACGGCGCTGCACAGAACAATCGCGTTCCCATAGGTGGTACATTTGGCCATGGGTGTCGCCCAAAACCTGCACTTCGACGTGGCGAGCTTTGATGATCATCTTTTCCAGATAACCTTCGCCGTTACCAAAAGCAGCTTCGGCCTCGCGACGACCCTCTAGCACTTTTTCTTCAAGCTCGTCTTCGGACATGATCGGGCGCATACCGCGACCACCACCACCCCATGACGCCTTGAGCATCAGCGGATAGCCGACTTCGGCTGCTTGTTTCTTGATCTTGGCCATATCATCGCCAAGAACTTCGGTTGCTGGGATGACGGGCACGCCTGCTTCGATCGCAACCCGACGTGCGCTGGCCTTGTCGCCCAGCTGGCGCATGGTTGCGGCCTTAGGGCCGATGAACGTGATGCCGTTTGCTTCGCAAGCATCTACAAATTCGGGGTTTTCAGACAAAAGCCCGTAACCCGGGTGGATCGCGTCAGCGCCAGACATTTTGGCGACGCGAATGATTTCTTCGATGGAAAGGTAAGCAGCAACCGGCCCCATGCCTTCACCGATGCGGTAGGCTTCGTCCGCTTTAAAGCGGTGCAGGCCAAGTTTGTCTTCTTCGGCATAGACCGCGACGGTCTTTTTGCCCATCTCGTTTGCTGCCCGCATGATCCGGATGGCGATTTCACCACGGTTTGCGATCAAAATCTTGTTAAACTCAGCCATTGCTCTCCCCTTCGCAGTTGCAGCATTGTCGGGTGCGGATCAGGAATTGTCCAGCCCTAATGTTAGCGCTAACGTGTTGTATTAAAGTCTTGCCCGGTGAATTTCCGCAAGGTTACGCGCACCGATCTGTCCCATGTTGCTGATCATATCCTGACGTAAAATGTCCAAAACATGCGCAGCGCCAGGTTCACCTAGTGCGGCTAATCCATAATGGAACGCGCGTCCCAGCATCACGAAATCAGCGCCAAGTGCGATGGCGCGCAGTATATCAAGACCGCCCTCGATGCCGCTATCAAAGATAAGCGGCAAGGTGGTTGCCGCGCGGATGCCAGGAAGGACATCAATCGTTGCAGGTGCACCGTCAAATTGGCGCCCGGCGTGATTGCTGACCCAGATTGCATCGACACCTTCATCGGCCAGCCGTGCCGCATCGTCGGGGTTTCCGACACCTTTTACGATCAGCGGTCCATCCCAATGATCGCGCAGCCATTTTAGATAGTCCCAGTCGGGCGACGTTCGCAGCAAATACCCGATATGCTGGGTCGAGGGCAGGGCGGTTTTGATGTTGGAATAGCTTTCCATCAGGCGCAAACGCGGCATCCCGGTTTTGCGAATGCCGTTCAGCCATGCCGGACATTGTGCCGCTTGCATGGCCAAACGCGGTGTTAGCTTAGGTGGGTTTGTCATGCCGCCGCGCGTTTGACGTTCGCGCCGTGATGCGACGGGCACGTCGACGGTTAGAACCAGCGTGTGGAAGCCGGAGTTTTTGGCGCGGTTCAAGATGTCTTTGCGGATTTCTGGGTCGCGGGGCGGATAAAGCTGAAACCATCCCCGATCGCCCGCAGACGGGCCGACGTCTTCTGGCAGTTGGCTGGCGACCGTGGATAGAGTGTAGGGAATACCTTCTTTCGCCGCTGTGCGGGCGAGCATTTGTTCTGCGCCGGGCCAAACCAACCCAGACATTCCCACCGGCGCGATCCCGATCGGCAATGGATATTCGTTGCCAAGAAACGTGGTGCGAAGGTCGGGTTCGAATTCGCCGTGTAGGATTGAGGGTTTGAGTAGGACTTGATCAAGCGAGGAACGATTGCGCTTTTGCGTCGCTTCAGTTCCCGTCGCGCTATCCAGATATTCCCAAACAAAATGCGGGATACGTTTTCTTGCTCGCGCTTTTAGATCGGCAATGGCTGGGTATTTCGTATGCAGTGACAATTAGCTATCCAATCAACAGGTGTCCGGTCAGGCCTAGCAGAAAACCCGCAACAGCCCCAAGCGCGGGACCGTGCCGGTTTGCCAGTTTTGCTTGCGGCGCGATGTCCTGAAAAATCAGGTACAAGATAGCGCCAGCCGCAGTCAGCATAATTGCCCCAGTAACTTGGGGGAAATCGGCAAGAAGTAGAAAGCCAGCAAGCGCAGCGATTGGGCCTATCAGTGCGAGGCCGACAAAACTACGCAATATTCGCCCCGTTTTTGCACCTGCATCACGCTGTTCACGAAACGCGTTAAAGCCTTCGGGCAGGTTTTGCAGGGCGATCATCATGGCGAGCAGTAGGCCCGAACTCTCGCCGCTTGCGATTACGGCCCCGAGAGCCACGGCTTCGGGGATAAAATCGGACAGCATCGCAACAAGCTGTGCACGGTGCGATCCACGGCGTGAAAGGCGCGCGTCAACAGCTGCCATCACTATCGCTCCGGCAGCAATCCAGCCAATGACAGCGAATGTGTTAAGCGCCTTTTCACCGTCCGGGATCAGTACAAAGGCCACGGCGCTAAGCAGCGCACCGCCGCCAAAGGCAACAACGCTGTGCCTGAATTCGTTGCGCAGCCAGTAACGCTGAATGTTTTCATTGGCGGCGATTAGGCCCCCAAGGGGGATCATCGCGCCTGCAAGGCTTCCGAGAAGAATGACCTGAAACATATGCAATGCGTAGCCGAACAATTTCGGCAAGGGAAGCTGGGAACATTATGTGAACAAGGCTTTTCCTGCCTGCGGTTTGCGGGTATCGTGTCCAGCATGAATGATTTTTCCGAAGAAGACGCCTTTGAGGCCGCTGCCGTCCCGCTAAGCCAACGTGCAATGTCTGCGCGTCCGATGCCATATTTGGATAGCTTGAACCCAGCGCAGCGCGAAGCGGTCGAGACGTTGAACGGTCCTGTCTTGATGTTGGCGGGTGCCGGCACTGGTAAGACAAAGGCGCTGACGACACGGATTGCGCATCTTTTGGCGACCGGAACGGCGCGGCCACACGAAATCCTTGCGGTGACATTCACCAATAAGGCGGCCCGCGAAATGAAGTCGCGGATTGGGTCATTGATGGGCGAGGCCGTTGAGGGCATGCCTTGGCTTGGCACGTTCCACTCTGTCTGTGCAAAACTGCTGCGCCGTCATGCGGAATTAGTTGGGTTAAAGTCGAACTTTACCATTCTTGATACCGACGATCAGATTCGCCTGATGAAGCAGTTGATTGAGGCCGCTGGCATTGACGCAAAGCGTTGGCCGCCCCGGATGCTGTCGGGCATTATCGACAATTGGAAAAACAAAGCATGGACGCCTGATAAGGTGCCAGTCGCAGATAGCGCTGCTTTTGATCATCAGGGTATCGCGCTTTACACTGCGTATCAGAAGCGCTTGCGCGACCTGAATGCTGTCGATTTTGGTGACATTCTTTTGCACATGGTCACCATTTTCCAAAAACACGAAGACGTGCTGGATCAATACCAACGCTGGTTCCGCTATATTCTGGTGGACGAGTATCAAGATACGAACGTTGCCCAATACCTGTGGCTGCGCCTGCTGGCGAGCAAGCATAAGAACATCTGCTGCGTCGGTGATGATGACCAGTCGATCTATGGTTGGCGCGGTGCAGAGGTGGGCAACATCCTACGGTTTGAAGCTGACTTTCCCGGTGCGCATGTTGTCCGTCTCGAAGAAAACTATCGGTCCACGCCACATATTCTGGCTGCTGCCTCTGGTGTGATTGCAGCGAACAAGGGCCGTCTGGGTAAGACGCTGTTTACCTCAGTTGTGGATGGCGAGAAGGTTAAACTGATGGGCTGTTGGGACGGTGAAGAAGAGGCCCGCAGCATAGGCGAGGAAATCGAAGCGCTTCACGGTGGCATTGCTGCTGCCGCGAAGCGCCGACACAATGTAAGATCATCAACCGCTACCCAAGAAGCAGACCGTATTGCCAAAGGTGGGATAGTTTCGAAGAACTCAGCAGGTGACATCCACGAAGTAAACTTGATGCGAGCAGAGAGTTTGAGCCCGCAAGGTGTTAGCAACCTACCGATTCCCCAGTCATTTAGTCTCGATGAAATTGCAATCCTTGTCCGTGCTTCGCACCAGATGCGCGCGTTCGAGGACCGTTTTCTAAGCATCGGTTTGCCGTACCGCGTCATCGGTGGCCCGCGGTTTTATGAACGTATGGAGATCCGCGATGCGATGGCCTATTTCCGGCTCGCGGTCAGTCAAGATGATGATCTCGCGTTCGAGCGGATCGTAAATACCCCAAAACGTGGATTGGGCGACAAGGCTGTTCAGACCATACAACGCACAGCACGCGACAATGGCGTGTCTTTGGTCGAAGGTGCACGGCTGGTTTGCCAAGGCAAATTACTGGGCGGCAAGGGCCTGAAAGAATTGACGATTTTGGTCGATGGGCTTGACCGTTGGCGTGCCGTCACGCGTGGCCCTTCGATGCCAGTGATAGATGACGATGCGGTTCTGGATGACGGTCTGGTTGATGCAGGGTTTGGCACGGAAGCTGCCGATTATAATCACGTTGAACTGGCCGAGATGATTTTGGACGAATCTGGCTACACCGGGTTTTGGCAAAACGATAAAACGCCAGAGGCAACGGGGCGGCTCGAAAACCTAAAAGAACTGGTTAAAGCACTTGATAATTTTGAGAACCTGCAAGGGTTCCTCGAACATGTCAGCCTGATCATGGACAATGAAACAGAAGAGCAGGGCGAGAAGGTCAGCATCATGACGCTTCATGCGGCTAAGGGTCTTGAGTTTCCGGCGGTGTTTCTGCCTGGCTGGGAAGACGGATTATTCCCGTCTCAACGGTCAATGGATGAAAGCGGGCTGAAGGGATTAGAGGAAGAACGGCGGCTAGCCTATGTGGGTATCACGCGGGCCGAGGAATTATGCACGATTTCATTTGCGGCAAATCGGCGGGTTTACGGACAGTGGCAATCTCAGCTGCCGTCGCGTTTCATCGACGAATTACCAGAGCAACATGTAGAGGTGCTGACGCCTCCGGGGTTGTATGGTGGGAATTACGGTGCGGCGGGGATGTCTGCCAGCGCGTCCCCAGCGATTGCTGGCGCGGCGAAGTCGACGCTGCACGAGAAAGCCCATTCCGCTGACGTCTACGATTCGCCCGGTTGGAAGCGCCTTCAAAGCCGCAGCCAACAGCGCGGAACGTCCGCGACGCCGCGGGCGCAAAGCGTCACCATTGATCTTGAGGCTGTCAGTGCCTTTACGGTCGGTGATCGCGTGTTCCATCAGAAATTCGGCTATGGTGAATTGATGGGGATCGAGGGCGATAAGCTGGTGATCGAATTCGATAAGGCCGGGTCAAAGCACGTCGTCGCACGCTTTATTGTCGCGGCTGATCAGGCGGATGATATTCCGTTTTAATGGGTCAGAATCGGATAGAGCGATGCGACAAGTAAAAGCGCCATCGTGATGTTAAATATACGAAGTCTGGTTGACGTGCCGAGCCAGCGTCTGACCTGAACGCCCATCCATGCCCAGACTGAAACTGAGGGTAGGTTGGTTGCCGCAAAAACGCAGGCTACAATGAGTGAGCCAAAGAAAATACCGCGATCTTGTGGTGCGTACCCGCTGATTGCGGTGATCGCCATCGACCATGCCTTTGGGTTTACCCATTGAAATGCTGCGGCTTGCAGAAAGGTAAAGGGCTTTCCGGTAGGGGCTTTGTCGCTTGGCGGTGCCGCGTTCGCGATTTTCCATGCCAGCCAAAGCATATAGCCTACGCTAAGCACCTTTAGAATCGTATTGAGCACAGGGAATTGTTCAAAAAGCTGCAAAAGAACCAGCCCAACGACCACGACCATAAACGCATGACCCAGCGAAATGCCGAACATATGTGGCAGGGTGCGTCGCAATCCATAATTTGCGCCTGATGCCATCAGCATCAGGTTGTTTGGACCGGGAGTGATTGACGTCGCAAAGGCAAAGCCAATCAGGGCTGTTAAGATTTCGTAATTCATCGCACAATAATGCACGAGTAATCGCGCAATGAAATTTCTTATTGTGTGGTGTATGTGAATATGTAGCAATGAATGGCGGCTATGGACTCAATTAACGACAAGATATTGCACGTATTGGCGTGTGATGGTCGCATTAGCAATCTGCAGCTCGCTGATCAGGTCGGGTTGTCACCCTCTGCCTGCTTGCGGCGTGTGCAAGAATTGGAGCGTACCGGCGTGATTCAGGGATACCGCGCCAGATTCGATCCGGCCCAAACCGGGCGGGCCCATGTGGTTTATGTCGCGGTTGGACTGGCCGAGCATACGAAAGGCGCGCAAGAGGGGTTTGAGCGTGCAATGGAAAGCGCAGATCAGGTTGTTGAATGCCACAATGTCGCTGGTGCGTTTGAATATATGCTGCGTGTCGAGGTCGCCGATCTGCCTGCCTATAAGGCGTTTCACACGGAAATCTTGGGAACTGTGCCGCATGTGCGGTCGATCACGAGTTATATGGTGATGGGGTCACCAAAGGATACGCGCGCCTAGGTCAGGGTGGGTGGTCCTTCGGTTGGTTCAACGCCGTAACGCAACCCGCGGCCGATACGGTGGGCAAGTGCCGACCATGATGCGGCTGTGTCGGTGGGCAGGTTTTTTACTAGAATCGTATCGAACAGCCCTAACCAAATATCAAAATGTTCAGGGTGTACATTTCCTGCACGCATATGTGCCTGCATCGGATTGCCGTCATAGCTCCGTTCAAACAGAATTGCATTCCGCCAAAAGCCCGCGATTTTTGATTCGTGGCTGGGCCAATCGGTGACGTGTTTTGCAAAGATTGGACCAATCTCCGGGTTCGCGCGGACGGCGGCATAGAACTGATTCACGACTAGGGTGATTTGTTCTGCAGTGATTGGAAATCTTGGAGGCATGCTCATTCCGCATGTCTAGCGGGCAAAGCCGTTGCGCTGCAATTGAGGAATACCGTCTGCCCATAAAAAAACGGTCATGCCCGGGAGGAGGTGGGCATGACCGTCTCTATGTTCAGCGCCTGCCTGCTCTGGGAGGAGAAGAGCGAGGCGCTTCCTCGCAGGCGTTGCTCGGGAGGAGGTGAGCGCGGCCTGCGGTATGATCGGTTCCGCCGGGAGGAGGTGGCGGTTCCGAAACTGGTGTAAAGTGGCGACATCCGGGAGGAGGTGAATGTCGCCACCTTATGTGTGACCCAAGCTCAGGGAGGAGGAGGAGCGTTGGGTCGTTTCAGAACTGTCTTTTCAGGGAGGAAGCGACAGTTCCGATCTCATTGTTAGTTGCCGTATGCAGCTTCTAGAGCGATACGTTTGATTTCTGAACGACCCAGGCCAAGATCAGCCAGTTCGCGGTTGCTAAGAGCCTGCAGCTCGTTAACTGTTGTTGTGTACACTTTGCGGTTTGCCAGTTTCTGAGCGATCTCAGCGCGGAAAGCGGAGAAGCGTGCTGCAAAAGAAGCGCCAGCGAATTGTGTTTGTGTTTGGTATGCCATGTTACTTACTCGTCTATCTCATTACGTCGATGCGACCCGTGTCGCTTTGGTTGTCCTCCTTATGAAGGATTATGCTGCACCTGCACAACGGACGATTGGTCATTGCTGCTATGCAGAAAATGCATAAGCATCGCTGACCTAACGTCATCAATCTGTAGTATTCTTGTGCAGATCAGCCCTAGGGCTTGTGGTTTGCATAAAACGTGCCAGATGTTGGTCACGAAATAGACGCTTTATAAACAAGGGGCCTGCTATGGCGATTACGCGTGATGAAATTCTAAGCGAACTTGCGCGGCTGACGTTGCCGGGCGGTGAGAATCTGGTTTCGCGCGATATGATCCGGGCGTTGACCATCGAATCTGGTGCCGTCCGTTTTGTTATTGAGGCCGCAGATCCGGCAGAGGCCGCCAAGATGGACGCGATCCGTGTCGCAGCTGAAGAACTTGTGCGGGGTATGGATGGTGTCGTTTCCGTGTCTGTCGTTCTTACAGCACATGGCCCGGCACCCAAGGCACCAGAAGCCCCCTCGTTGAAGGTAGGACGTCACCCGACACCGCAGGCAGGCCCGGCACCTGTCGCTGGCGTAGACCGCATTTTGGCGATCGGGTCCGGTAAGGGTGGTGTTGGTAAGTCGACAGTGTCTTCTAACCTTGCCGTGGCGTTGGCACGCGAGGGGCGTCGTGTGGGTTTGTTGGACGCTGATATATACGGTCCCAGTCAGCCACGCATGATGGGCGTTAGTAAGCGCCCGGCTAGTCCAGATGGTAAAACCATTATTCCGCTACAAGCACATGGCGTCACTATGATGTCGATTGGTTTAATGGTGGACCCGGACAAGGCGGTCGTGTGGCGTGGCCCTATGTTGATGGGTGCACTTCAGCAAATGCTGGGGCAGGTTGAATGGGGTGAACTAGACGTTCTTATCGTCGATCTGCCGCCCGGTACGGGTGATGTGCAGCTCACATTATGTCAAAAGACTAATCTGACTGGAGCGGTCGTGGTGAGCACCCCGCAAGATGTCGCGCTCATTGATGCGCGAAAGGCGATTGATATGTTCAACACGCTAAAGACGCCTGTCCTTGGTCTGATCGAAAACATGTCGACGTTCCACTGCCCGAATTGCGGTCATGAGTCTCATATCTTTGGTCACGGCGGTGTCGCGGCAGAGGCGGACAAGATGGGTGTGCCTTTGCTTGGGGCTTTGCCGATTGATCTTGATACGCGACTGGCGGGTGACGCTGGTACGCCAATCGCAGCGGGTGATGGTCCAATGGCCGACGCTTACCGCCAGCTTGCCCGGCGGTTCATTGACGGTGGGATGGCTTAGAACCAACACAAAGACACTATATCTGTCAGTTTGGGCGGCGAGCATTTGCTTTGCCGCCCTTTTTGTTGGTGGGGTGGCCCTGTGGCCGGAATGCCACGGCAGTTGTCGCATTCTCGTGGGTAGGGTTGGGAAACTATGGAACCCTAATGTGATTCGACGCTAGGGGCGCATCTGAGCGGCTCGAAATGAATTATTTATCCAAATATTCATTTAGGGGATCCGTTCTGGCGTCGATTATCGCCGGTAAAGTGGAAATTTCTGGAACTTTTTTCGGGTGAGTAGGAGGCACAACATGTTGTGCCTTGTTTTGTCTTGTTCGCTACAATTTCTGTAAAAATTGCGTGATTCGTCTTGGGGTGCAATCCTGTGTCGGCGGAATTCCCCATCAGGTTCCATGAATTCCCAGAAAACTGTTGATCGCATCGCGTTCTGCTGTCAAAACAGTTGCACGGTAACGGCGAACACGACTTCAAACGGGGCGCAAAAGAACCCCAACCGGCAAAAGCAGGTTTCATACAGGCTTCGTCTTTACTCAAAACAGATCCGGCGCGTGAGCGAGCAGACATCCCCCCAGGTGGCACGCGCAGTCGGACTTTTCCCCCAACGTGGGGCAAGGCGGCGGATTGTGCAGTGGCAGCAGCGCAATTCGCCGTTTCTACATTCAGGGCCGCATTTCGCGGCGTAAGTACAAGGTAAAGGGCCGAGGGACAGTGGTTCTAAGTTTCACAGGCGAACACACCCAAAAGGTGGACAGTAAGGGGCGCATGTCGATCCCGGCTGATTTTCGTCGTGTGCTTGAAGCTGGTGACCCTGAATGGACGACAGGTCTGTTCCCGCGTATGTACCTTTTGTACGGTGACCACCTGAAAAACGAACTTCACGGTTATACTGTTAACGAATTCACCGCTTTGGTCGATCAGATCAATGCGATGCCGCGGGGTTCCGCGAACAAGAAGAAACTGTCGCGTTTGATTATCGGTCAGTCCATCAAATTGGACGTCGATAAGGATGGTCGCACGGTTATGCCGATCAAGCAGCGTCAAAAGCTTGGCTTGACTGATGGTGAACTTAAGTTCAGTGGCCTCGGCGATCACTTTGAAATTTGGAAAGCCGAAACATACGCCGAAGAGATCGTGGATGATTTGACTGGCTGGCTGGATGAACAGGGCGAGGACTTTGATCCGCTAAGCCTTTTGGACGATTAGGGGATTACGATGTCAGCTGCCTCCGACGATAAACCTCATATTCCTGTTCTGATTAGACCGCTGATTGCAGCGGTCTCTCCTGTTTCTGGCGTCTGGCTTGATGGGACGTTTGGTGCTGGCGGTTATACCCGCGAATTGTTGGCGGCTGGCGCTGATCAAGTCATCGGAGTGGACCGTGATCCGCTTGCGTTTGAAATGGCCGCAGAGTGGGCCGATGCCTATGATGACCGGATCAAAATGCAGCTTGGTACGTTTTCAAAGCTAGATGAATATGCATCCGACTTGGATGGTGTGGTGCTGGATCTTGGCGTCAGCTCTATGCAGCTTGACCTAGCAGAACGCGGGTTTTCGTTCATGCGTGACGGGCCGTTAGATATGCGGATGTCGCAGGACGGGCCTTCTGCGGCTGATCTGGTGAACACTGCTGATGAATCTGAACTTGCTGACATCATTTTTCTGTACGGCGAAGAGCGCGCATCGCGGCGTATCGCGCGCGCGATTGTTGCTGCGCGTCCGCTGACGACGACTTTGCAATTGGCGAAGGTTGTCGAAAGCTGTTTGCCGCGTGCAAAGCCAAATCAGTCACACCCGGCGACACGTACCTTTCAGGCGCTTCGCATTGCGGTGAACAATGAATATGGCGAATTGGCCGAAGGGTTGATGGCTGCTGAACGCGCGCTGAAGCCCGGTGGTAAGTTGGCTGTCGTGACATTCCATTCCGTCGAAGACCGTATGGTTAAACGTTTCTTGCAGGCGCGTTCGGGTAACACGGCAAACGCAAACCGTTATGCGCCCGAGGTCGAACAAATCACCCCGGCGTTCCGTATCGAAAAGCGCAAAGCAATCGGTCCAGACGCCGAAGAATTGGCGGAAAACCCGCGGTCGCGTTCCGCCAAGTTGCGTGTTGCGATCCGTACTGATGCCCCGGCGCAGGATATTGATCCCGCTGACCTTGGCATGCCAATGAAAAAGAACAAAAAGGGGGGCAGGTAAGTGCGTGGTATTTTATTTGTTGTCGCCGCTCTTGCAGTGATGGGGTTGGCCTTTTGGGCCTATCAGGAAAACTACAAAACGCAGGCGACTATCCGCGAAGTCCGTGAACTGCACGCGCAAATAGGCGCGTCGCATGAACGGCTAAGCATGTTGCGGGCAGAATGGGCCTATTTGAACCGCCCTGATCGTCTGGCTGACTTGGCTGAACTGAACTTTGACCGCTTGGGTCTTTTGCCGATCATGCCTGATGCGTTTGGTCGTGTTGATCAGATTATCTATCCTCTGCCGCCGATCCTGCCGATTACGAACCCAATTGAGCTATCCAGCGATGCCTTTCAAAGCGTGGAGAACCCGCTATGACCCGCACGCCGCTCAGACCGCTGGCTCGGATTTTGAAAGCGCGGGAAACTGGCGAAAACCCTGACGTGATCGAGGCCGAAATTCGCGCCAAGCGTCACGAGGAAATGCACGACAAGTCCCGCCAGCGCGCCGAAGGGCGGCTGTTGGTGTTGGGGCTTGCTTTCTTTTGCGCGTTTACAACCATCGGCGCACGCATGGGAACGCTTGCTTCGTCAGTGCCGGAAGAGCCGCGCGCGACGACAGTCGGTAACCCGATTATCGGGCAAAGATCTGATATTGTTGATCGAAATGGACGCATCCTAGCGACCAACCTTGCGACCCATTCGTTATACGCGCACCCACGCGACATGGTTGATCCAGCGAATGCCGCCAAAGGCCTTGCCGCAATTTTTCCTGAGCTGGACGAAGCTGAACTGCTAGCCGATTTCACTGGCGAGCGGAAATTCCTATGGATTCGCCGCCAGATCAGCCCAGAGCAGATGCAAGCGGTACACGACATCGGTAGCCCGGGCCTGCTGTTTGGTCCGCGTGAAATGCGCCTGTATCCAAACGGTTCAGTTGCGGCGCATATCTTAGGTGGTGCCAGCTATGGTCGCGAAGGCGTAGCGAGCGCCGAAGTGATTGGTGTCGCGGGTGTTGAACGTCAATTCGATGGTTTCTTGCGTGATCCCGCGAACGAGGGCGCACCGCTCGAGCTATCCTTGGATTTGACCGTGCAGGCGGCATCTGAACAGGTGCTTGCTGGCGGTATGTCTATCATGTCGGCCAAAGGTGCTGCGTCTGTGTTGATGGATGTGCACACTGGCGAGATCATCTCGATGGTGTCGCTGCCAGACTTTGATCCCAATAACCGGCCACGCGTGCTGACTACTGGTGATCAGTCTGACAGCCCGTTGTTTAACCGTGCGGTGCAGGGTGTTTATGAGCTTGGTTCGACCTTCAAGATTTTCGCGGTCGCGCAAGCGATGGAGTTGGGCCTGATCAACGCCAACACAATGATCGATACCCAAGGCCCGCTGACATGGGGCCGATTCCGTATTCGCGATTTCCACGACTATGGTCCCGAGCTTACGTCAACTGATGTGATCGTCGAATCGTCAAACGTTGGAACGGCCCGTATCGCGATGCAAATCGGTGCAGATCGTCAGCGTGATTTCTTGGGCTCACTCGGGTTTCTTGAGGCCACGTCGGTTGAAATGGGCGAAGCAGCGTCTGGTAAACCATTGCTGCCCGCCAATTGGTCCGAGATTTCGGCCATGACTATTTCATATGGTCACGGGCTGTCATCATCCCCTGTGCACCTTGCAACGGCCTATGCCTCGATCGCGAACGGCGGTCATCGGGTCGAACCAACATTGCTGCGAGTCGAGACACCAGAAGTGGGACCGCGCATCTTAAGTGATGCGGTCAGCCAAAGCGCGATTCACATGCTGCGTCAGGTAGTTGTGCGCGGAACTGCGTCGCTGGGCGAGGTTGCCGGATACGAGGTCGCCGGCAAAACCGGGACCGCCGATAAGCCGCGTGAAAACGGTGGCGGCTATTACGATGATAAGGTCATCGCGACATTTGCGTCCGTCTTTCCCGCAAGCGATCCAAAGTATGTTTTGATCGTGACGCTGGATGAACCTTCGGTTTACACGCTTGGTGAAACACGCCGTACCGCAGGCTGGACAGCGGTGCCTGTTGCCGCGGAAATGATACGCCGCGTCGCACCGCTTTTGGGGCTGCGACCACACGTGGACACGCCCCAATCCATCGGTGTAACACTCACCTCAAACTGATCGGGGTAGACGATGAAAACACTGGCTGAACTGGGGCTGACGGCGGCAAACGGGCGCGAGGTCCAGATCACGGGGCTGACTGTAGATAGTCGCAGCGTGAAACCCGGTAACCTATTCGCGGCATTGCCCGGTGCGACGGTCCACGGCGGTAATTTTATTGCAAAAGCGATTGAGCTGGGCGCAAGCGCCGTGTTGACGGATGCCGCTGGCGCAAAGATTGCGGCTGATGTTTTGGCTGCGTCAAATGTTGCAACGATCGTCGCCCAAGACCCACGCCAAACGCTGGCGCAAACTGCATCGCTTTGGTTTGGGGCCCATCCCGGTACGGTCGTCGCCGTGACAGGCACCAATGGTAAAACCTCGGTTTCGACTTTTTGTCGCCAAATCTGGGAGGAATTGGGCCTGTTCGGTGTGAACCTAGGCACGACGGGCGTTGAAGGCGCTTGGACCCATCCGCTGAAACACACCACACCAGAACCGATTACACTGCACCGTGTAATGGCTGAGGCCGTTCAACATGGCGTCACCCATGTCGCGATGGAGGCCTCCTCGCATGGCTTAGATCAACGCCGGTTGGATGGCGTGGTTCTTGCGGCTGCAGGTTTCACCAACTTTACCCAAGACCATCTAGACTATCACGAAACCTTCGAGGCCTATTTCGAAGCGAAGATGGGGTTATTTACGCGTGTGTTGTCTGAAGACGGTGTTGCGGTCGTAAACCTTGATGACCCGAAAGGCCCAGAGGTCGCTGAAATCTGCACAGAGCGCGGCCAAGAGGTGATTGGCGTCGGGCGTCACCCTTCCGCACGTTTGCGTCTGACTGGCCAACGGTTCGATGCAACTGGACAAGATTTGTTGTTTGAGTGGCAAGGCAAGGCGCAGCAAGTGCGGCTTGGTCTGATTGGCGGGTTTCAGGCGGACAACGTGTTGCTTGCTGCCGGCTTGGTTATAGCTGCTGGTGCTGAGCCTGCGGACGTTTTTGATACCTTGCCGCATCTTGGTACTGTCCATGGCCGGATGGAGCTTGCTGCGACACGCGAAAACGGCGCAGCTGTGTTCGTTGATTATGCACATACGCCTGATGCGGTGAAAACTGCGCTGACCGCGATGCGTCCGCATGTCATGGGCCGCATTATTGCGATTGTTGGCGCTGGCGGGGACCGCGATACAACTAAGCGTCCCTTGATGGGGGCCGCTGCTGCGCAGAACGCCGATATTGTGATTGTTACGGATGACAACCCACGCTCAGAAGATCCCGCGAAAATTCGTGCTGCGGTCATGGCGGGTGCGCTAGACGCAGGCGGCGCGGACCACGTGACCGAGATCGGTGATCGTGCCGAGGCAATCCTGCGCGCTGTTGATATGCTGCGTCCCGGTGATGCGCTTTTGGTTGCAGGCAAGGGCCACGAGACAGGTCAGACCGTTGGCGACTCTGTTTTGCCCTTTGATGACGTCGAACAAGCAAGCATGGCTGTCGCGGCGCTCGAAGGCAAAATATGACTACGCTTTGGACCGGTGAAGATGTTGTAGCTGCCACAGGCGGCCATGGCCCTGACGATTGGTCCGCCACATGTGTTTCTGTTGATACGCGCACGTTGCGCAAGGGCGATCTATTCGTTGCATTGAAGCACATCGCAGACGGGCACGACTACGTCGCCGAGGCGTTTGAAAAGGGCGCAGCCGCTGCAATTGTATGCCAAGCCCCAGCTGGCGTGTCCGCCGATATGCCGCTTGTCACTGTGCCCGATACGCTCCGGGCGCTTCGTGATCTGGCGCGCGCAGCGCGGTTCCGTGCTAAAGCACAGATCGTTGCGGTTACGGGGTCAGTTGGTAAAGCGTCTACTATTGGAATGTTGCGCGTTATGCTTTCGGGGCAGGGCAAATGCCACGCACCCCAAGCCTCCTATATAAACCAATGGGATGTACCACTTTGTCTTGCGACGCTACCGCCAGACGCCGATTTTGCCGTGATTAAAATTGGCGCACGCCGACCCGGCGACATTGGCCCGCTTTCGCAACTTGTTCAGCCACATGTGGCCATCGTGACGCGGGTTGCCCCTGAACACCTAGAGGCATTCGGAAGCATCACCGCAATCGCGCATGAAAAGGCATCGATCTTTGATGGGCTAGGCAAAGACGGCGTCGCAATCTTTCACGGTGATGACGAGACTGCCGTGCATTTGCGTGTAGGCACGGGCAAAGGCCTGCCCACTAGTTTTGGCAAGGCAGGCAATGATTGGGCACTACGAAACGTGCGGCTTAGCCGGGACGTGACCGTGATTTTGGCGAACGGGCGGGGACAGGACTATTTGTTCAAGCTTTCGGTTCCGGGGCGGCACTTCGCGGTAAACGCACTTGGTGCGCTCGCGGCTGTGACGGCGATGGGCGTTGATACTGTTACGGCCACACTTGATCTTGCGCATTGGGCCCCGTCGACCGGGCGCGGCAGGCGTGAACGGATTGTGCTCGACCCCGCAAATGATGGGGAAACGATTGAACTGTTGGATGATGCGTTCAACGCTAACCCGACATCTGTCGATACCTCGCTAGAAGTCATCGCAGCCTCTGAACCTCATGACAACGTTGGCCGGATCATCAAAGGTCGGCGCGTCGTGATCCTTGGGGATATGGGCGGTTTGGGAGCAGGTGCCGCACAATTGCATGGTGCCTTGGCGCAAAACTGTCATTTGCAGAAAATGGATCAGGTCCATTGCGCGGGTCCATTGATGTATCATCTGTGGCGCGCCTTGCCACAGCACCAGCGCGGGCAGTGGGCCGAAAGCCCCGCCGACCTTGTTCCCCAAGTTTCGCGCCTGTTGGATGCAGGCGATGTTGTGCTGGTTAAAGGGTCGGCCGGCAGTAAAATTAGTCTGGTCGTTGACGCCATCCGTAAACTGGGGCATCGCCGCCCCCAAGAAGAATAGGATTCCCTCATGCTTTATTGGCTTACGTCACTTTCCGATGGCGGCGACTTTTTCAACTTGTTCCGCTATATCACCTTCCGCGCGGGCGGGGCGTTCATGACGTCACTGCTGTTCGGTTTCATCTTTGGGCCGCCCCTAATCAACGTTCTGCGTCGCAAGCAGGGCAAAGGTCAGCCAATTCGCGACGATGGCCCCGAGGGACATTTTGCAAAGGCAGGCACCCCTACAATGGGTGGGCTGCTGATCGTTGGCGCGTTGACCACGTCGACACTGCTTTGGGCGCGGCTTGATAACCCATTCGTATGGATGGTTCTGTTCGTGACGCTGTCATTTGCGGCGATCGGTTTCGCCGATGACTACGCGAAAGTATCAAAACAAAATACCGCAGGTGTATCCGGTAAGGTACGTATTTTGCTGGGTATTTTGATTGCGGGCGTTGCCGGATATTGGGCCGCCGCTTACCACCCAGATGACCTAAGCAACCAGCTTGCCATGCCCGTGTTCAAAGATACGCTGATCAATTTGGGCATTCTGTTTGTACCGTTTTCGGTTGTTGTGATCGTCGGCGCTGCGAATGCTGTGAACCTGACTGATGGGCTTGATGGATTGGCAATTATGCCTGTGATGATCGCCGCCGCGACCTTTGGGATCATCGCCTATGCAGTTGGCCGGACCGACTTTACAGAATATCTGGACGTTCACTACGTACCGCGTACGGGCGAAATTTTGATTTTCTGTGCCGGGCTTATTGGCGGTGGACTTGGTTTCTTGTGGTATAACGCGCCACCTGCGGCTGTCTTTATGGGCGACACTGGGTCGCTTGCATTGGGCGGTGCATTGGGTGCCATTGCCGTTGCAACCAAGCACGAGATCGTCCTAGCCGTGGTCGGTGGTCTGTTCGTCGTCGAAGCCCTAAGCGTGATTATCCAAGTGCTGTACTTTAAACGTACTGGCAAACGCGTGTTCTTGATGGCGCCGATCCACCACCACTACGAGAAAAAGGGTTGGGCCGAACCGCAGATCGTCATCCGTTTTTGGATCATCTCATTGATCCTCGCGATGATCGGGCTGGCGACGCTGAAAGTCCGGTAACGACAACAAAATGATGTAAATAGGGGCCAGCGCGGCCCCTATTTTTTTAGCTGAAGCTTCAGGATATTTTGTGGCCCTGCGCCGCCGTCCATGTACTGAGCGCCTGTATCGATAAACCCACCGCTTACATAGGCGCGATATGCGCCGGGATTACGTAGGTTGACCGTGAGCATGATCGCCTCGGCGTCGGGATAAGCGGCAGACAGATAGGAATGGAGCTGCTGGCAACACGCCTTTGCTATGCCAAGGCCTTGCTTGTGCTGATCAATTAGAAACGTTCGCAGCCCAAATATACTGCGCGCTGCGAACTGGTGGTGTGTGTGAAAACTGCGATCGATGCGAAACATGCCCACGGCCTCACCGTCAGACAAAATCACATGCACATCAATTGCGGGATCGTTCAGGTCGATGACGTCAGTAGGTTGCCCCGAAAACACGACCTGATCAGGTGCCACCGTAACCTGCCGTAGCTTGTCAGCTAGGGCAGGTGTTAGCGGCGTCAGCGTGACGGATGTCACTCTTCCATGGCCTCAAGTTCGTCGATGAAACCTTCGATCATGGCTAGGCCCTTGTCCCAGAATTTTGGATCCGAGGCATCTAGGCCGAACGGCGCAAGTAGGTCTTTGTGGTGTTTGGATCCGCCCGCGCGTAGCATTTCGAAATACTTGGCTTGGAAATCAGCATCGCCTTCTGCGTAGACCGCGTACAGTGCGTTCACCAGCCCGTCGCCAAACGCATACGCGTAGACGTAGAAGGGCGAATGCACAAAGTGCGGGATGTAGGCCCAGAAGGTTTCATAGCCGGGTGCAAAATCGAATACTTCACCCAATGACTCCGCCTGCACTGACATCCAAAGCGCGTTGATGTCGTCTGGTGTCAGCTCGCCTTCAGCGCGGGCTGCGTGGAGTTTGCATTCAAAGTCGTAGAACGCGATCTGACGCACAACCGTATTGATCATGTCTTCGACTTTGCCTGCTAGCAGGACTTTGCGTTCTTCGTTGGTTTTTGCGCCGTCCAGAAGCTTCTGGAATGTTAGCATCTCACCAAACACAGATGCCGTTTCCGCCAGTGTCAGCGGGGTGGACGAGAGCAGTTCACCTTGTTCTGCTGCCAGAACTTGGTGCACGCCATGACCGAGTTCATGCGCAAGTGTCATGACATCGCGGGGTTTGCCCAAATAGTTCAGCATGACATAGGGGTGTACGGGTGTGACCGTCGGATGCGCGAATGCGCCGGGGGCCTTGCCAGGTTTAACAGCGGCGTCGATCCAGCCTTTGTCAAAGAACGGCTGTGCGATTTCGGCCATCTTTGGATCAAAGCTCGCGTAGGCATCTAACACGGTTTTTGTCGCCTCGTACCAATCAACGGTACGGGTCGTTTCCATCGGAAGGGGCGCGTTGCGGTCCCATGTTTGCATTCGATCAAGCCCAAGCCATTTGGCTTTCAGCGCGTAGTAACGGTGCGACAGGCGCGGGTAGGCGGCGACCACGGCGTTGCGCAGCGCTTCGACGACTTCAGGTTCAACATGGTTTGACAGGTGCCGGCCCGTTTGTGGGGTCGGCATCTTGCGCCAGCGGTCTTCGATCTCTTTTTCTTTGGCAAGCGTGTTGTGCACGCGAGAAAAGATTTTGATGTTGTCTTGAAAAACCTTCGCCAAAGCATGTGTCGCTGCTTCGCGTTTGCTGCGGTCTTGTTCGGTGAGCAGGTTTAGCGTCGCTTCAAGATTTAGGGTTTCACCGTCAACGTCGAATTCAAGCCCGGCCATTGTTTCGTCAAACAGGCGATTCCATGCGGCTGACCCAACAGTGGATTGGTCGTGCAGGAATTTCTCTAGCTCATCGGAAAGCTGATGCGGTTTCATCGCACGCATCCGGTCGAACACTGGTTTGTAGCGGGCGAGGTCGTCGTTTGCGGCCAATAGCCCGGCAAGATGGTCATCATCCAACCGGTTAAATTCAAGGCCGTAGAACACCAACGGGGTGGTGAAATTTGTAATCTTGTCTTGGCAGTCCGCCATGAATTTTGCGCGGTCACTATCTGTTGTGATTTGATAATAACGCAGCCCAGCAAAAGACATGATGCGCCCAGCGATCACGTCGATCTGTTCGTACCGCTGAACGGCTGCCAGCAGCCCTGCAGCGTCTAGGGTGTCCAGTTTACCTTCGTAATCACTCGCAAATGCAGCGCATTCAGTTTCAAGCCAGCCCATATCGCGCGTCAGTTCGGGGGCGTCTTCGCTTGTGTAAAGATCGCTTAAATCCCACTCGGGCAGATTGCCCAAGTCTTTTCCGCCACTGGCGTTTGCGTCGAATACAGGCTGTGGGAACTTCATATCATACCTCTGAACGGTTGTTTTCGCACAACATAGGTATGTGCCGGGGTAGTTGAAAGCCCCCAACATGTTCAAAGGTTTGATCGTTAGGCGATGACTTTGGCGTTAGATGTCGCTTCAAAGTGGGACGCTGTCGCATCAAAGATGCTTGCCTGAATGGTGGGGCTGTCCATCATCATCTCGTGTTGGCCGCCGGAAATCACGCGCAATTGGCCGTTGGGCCAGTTTGCCATGCGGTCGCGGATGCGCACCGGGTCAACGATAGCTTCGTTACTTCCAAGAAAGGTGAGGCATGGGATGTTCGTAGGCGACGGAAGCGCGCTAAGGCGGTGCATCTCACGCAAGGATGTATTTAGCCAACGCAATGACGGACCACCAAGCGCTAGGTCCGGATGACAGCGCAGCTGTTGTCCCAATGTTTCATACATCTCGCGGTCGTTTGTCAGCGTATTGCCCTCGAACGAGGCACGCAGCACATAGGGCTTTTCAAATTGTCCGGGTGCAAGAGTTTCATCAAACCCAAGATGCCTACTTACTGTCGAAAGCCCCCATGCAATAGGACGCAGGGCAACAGACATCTGAATGCCCCACATAGGCGCCGAGAACATCGCAGCTTTGATATCAAGCCCGTTGATCAAAGAGCGGAGGCCAATGCAGCCCCCCATTGAATGGGCAATCATGTAATAGGGTTTTGGCAGGTTTTGGGCCTTTGCATAGGCCACAAGTGCCGCAACATCGTGCTGAAAGTCAGGGAAGCGAGCGACGTGGCCAATTGCCCGGTTCGCCGTCATGCGGTCAGAAATGCCCTGGCCACGCCAGTCGACGACAACACTAGCAAAGCCGCGTTCGTGCAATGCCTTTGCCGCGCGTCCGTATTTTTCGATAAATTCGGTGCGACCAGGAAAGATCAGAACGGTGCCCTTGGCATCCTTTTTCTTCCAATGGCCCGCGCGAATGCGCAGCCCATCAGTTGTTCGTAGCCAATGGGCAGCACCCCCCGCAGGACCATTTGCAATGTCGTCAAAAAGAGGTGCCGATTCCATCGTTAACCCAGTACGCTAGAAAGCTTCATCGCCTGACCCATGTCGCCATCGACGGTCAGTTTTCCGGTCATGAACGCCGTTGTTGGGTTCAGTTCGCCGTCAAGAATCGCTTTGAATGTTTCGGTGTCAGCGGTCAAAGAAACGTCTGCGTCGTCGTCGCTTGCGCGCGCGCCGTCTGCATCGATGATGATTGAACCTTCACCTTCGATTACAAATTTAGCAGAGCCGTCAAAGCCTGCGCCGTCCATTTTCGCGTTCAGGGCAGCTACGGCCTCGGTCACAACATCGCTCATGTTTTTTCGTCCTTCTTCGTTGATGTGGCGGCCGACCTCTGGTGTTGGCCGCGTTCTGCGTTACATTAGTTGTTATGGTTACGCTGACACATCGCATCAAACGTATCGTTACGGCACTTTATTTGGCAGTGGGGATTTCCTTACCTGCTGGTGCGCAGGAAACGACGCTGAATAACTTATATCAAGAGCTGCTCGAGGCAGATGAGGGTTCTTACGCGCGTATTGAGCAGCAAATTGTCGCACAGTGGGAAAAAAGCGGGTCACCTGCGATGGATTTGCTATTGCGTCGTGGTCAGGACGCGTTGCGCGATGGTCAAACAGATGCTGCTGTTGAACATTTTTCGGCACTCGTCGATCACGCTCCGCATTTTGCCGGTGGGTACTTTGGGCGCGCGACGTCGTACTATTTGCTTGGTATGACAGGCCCTGCCTTAGAGGACGTGCGCCACGTGCTGGATATTGAGCCGCGCCATTTTCAAGCGATCGACGGTTTGGCCGTGATCATGGAAGAGCTGAACCGCCCCGAAGATGCGCTGGAACTGTATAAAATGATTCTTGAAATCAACCCGCAGTCCGTCGCGACAAAAGACGCCGTTGCGCGTTTGCAGTTGCAACTAGAGGGGCAAGCGCTTTAAGGCGCGGGCAAGTCCTGAGGAATACCATGACCACCGCGCGGATTACGGCCGTTCTTGGCCCGACGAACACTGGCAAGACCCATTATGCCATTCAACGCATGCTGTCTTATCGGACAGGTGTGATCGGCCTGCCATTGCGGCTGCTTGCCCGCGAGGTCTATGACCGTATTGTTGCAGAACGGGGCCCCGGCGTTGTTGCACTGATCACCGGCGAGGAACGTATTGTGCCGCCGCGTGCGGCCTATTGGGTCTGCACGGTCGAGGCTATGCCAGAGGGAATGGGCTGTGACTTTCTTGCCATTGATGAAATCCAGCTTTGTGCCGATCCCGAACGGGGGCACGTCTTTACGGACCGTTTGTTGAATGCACGGGGCTTGCATGAAACCCTGTTTATGGGTGCTGATACGATGCGCGGTGCAATCGCTGCCATGGTTCCCGAAGCGCAATTTATGTACCGCGAACGGATGTCGCAGTTAACCTATACAGGTTCGAAAAAGCTAAGCCGAATGCCTGCGCGGTCTGCGATCGTCGGGTTTTCTGTCGAAAATGTGTATGCAATCGCTGAACTCTTGCGCCGCACTAAAGGTGGGGCAGCCGTTGTCATGGGCGCATTGTCGCCGCGCACGCGCAACGCGCAGGTGGAAATGTACCAAAACGGCGATGTCGACTACCTGGTGGCAACAGATGCCATTGGGATGGGGCTGAACCTTGACATCAGCCATGTCGCGTTTTCATCGTTGATTAAATTTGACGGCCACCGCATGCGCCATTTGCAGCCGCAGGAGCTGGCGCAGATCGCAGGGCGGGCAGGCCGCCATATGGAAAACGGTACTTTTGGTGTAACAGGCGAGGCACCGCCGCTGGACGATGCGGTTGTCGAAGCGATAACAGAGCACAAGTTCAGCCCTGTGACCAAGCTGCAGTGGCGTAACAGCCGTTTGCAGTTCGGTTCGGTAAAGCGGCTGATATCCACATTGGAAGAACGCACGAATGATCGCTGGCTGACCCGTGTGCGTGAAAGCGACGACCTGAAAGCGTTAAAAGCATTGGGCGCTGATCCAGAGGTTGCGGCACGTGCGACCGATGGCCCATCAGTGAAATTACTGTGGGAAGTTTGCCGCGTGCCGGACTTTCGGGGTATCTCTGCGGGTGAACATGCCAGTCTTTTGACGCATATTTATAACGACCTGCATCAGCTTGGGCATGTGTCCGCCAATTGGTTCGGATTGCAAGTTAGACGCATTGACCGCACTGATGGGGACATTGATACCCTATCAAAACGGCTGGCCTACATCCGCACGTGGACCTATGTTGCACAGCGCAACGGTTGGTTGCGTGACGAAAACCATTGGCGCGAGGAGACGCGCGCTGTAGAAGACCGACTATCAGACGCGCTTCACGGCGCGCTAACGCAAAGATTTGTGGACCGGCGGACTAGCATTTTGCTTCGGCGGCTCAAACAGAAGGAGAGCCTTTTGGCTGACGTAAACGACAAAGGTGAAGTAACCGTAGAAGGCGAATTCGTCGGACGGTTGGAAGGATTCCGCTTTCGGATGGACAAGGCTGGTAGCCCAGATGAGGCCAAGACATTGCGTCAGGCGTCAGTACAGGCGCTGGTTCCTCAGTTCCACCTGCTTGCAGACCGGTTCTATAACGCACCAGACCCCGAGATTGATTTCACCGAACAGGGTGGCCTTATGTGGGGCGACCACGCAGTTGGTAAACTCGTTGCTGGATCTGATCCGTTTAAACCAAGCGTAACAGCTTTTGTTGATGACGAGGCTGGTGCTGACGTGGCTGCAAAGGTTCAACGTCGTTTGCAGCATTTCATTGATCGTAAGATCGCAGCGGGCTTTGAAGGTCTGCTTGCGTTGAAAAACGATGAGACACTGACAGGCGCTGCCAAAGGTTTTGCCTATCGCATGGCCGAAGGTTTTGGCATCATCCCACGTGGTGAAGTTGCCGACGAAGTCAAAGCACTTGATCAAGATGCACGCGGTTCGCTGCGCAAGCATGGCGTTCGGTTTGGGCAATTCACGATCTTCCAGCCGCTTTTGCTAAAGCCTGCGCCGACGCGTCTGCGTTTGGTGCTTTGGTCACTGGCCAAAGATCTGCAGGAATTCCCAGAAAGCCCGCCACCGGGTCTGGTCACTGTACCTGCGGCCAAAGATGCGGTGCCGGGTTACTATGCGATGTCAGGCTACCGTGCTGCGGGCGAGCGGGCGATTCGTATCGATATGCTGGAACGTCTGGCTGATATGCTGCGTGACAAAGACAGCCGTGGCGGGTTTGAAGCAAACCCTGACATGTTGTCGATCACAGGCATGACGCTTGAACAGTTCGCTGACCTGATGAGCGGACTTGGCTACAAAGCCGAAAAAGCTGAGCGTGAAAAGGTAAAGGCTGCAGCTGCTGATTCCACTGAAGCAGAGGTTGCACCAGCTGCCACGTCCGAAGCAGAATCAGGCGCGGTATCTGCCGCAGCTGCCGAAGAAACCGGCCCAGAGATGGAAGTGTTCTACACCTTCACTTGGGGTGGCCGTGCTGCACGCCCTGCGCGTCCGCAAAACGACCGCCCACGCGGCAAAGGCAAGCCAAAGGGCAAAGGTAAGCAGCAGGGTGGTGGTAACAAACCACAAACCTTTGCAGCCAAGCCAAAGCGCGAAAAAGCAATTGATCCTGACAACCCGTTTGCAGCCGCACTGGCAGGGTTCAAAAAGGATTGACCGACCAACCCCGGCAAACGATCCGACTAGACAAATGGCTGTGGCATGCGCGGTTTTTTAAATCGCGCAGCCTTGCTGCCGGGGTGGTTACATCTGGAAAGGTACGTGTTGACGGGACACCCGTCAGTAAACCTGCCCGTGCTGTCGGGCCCGGTGACGTTTTGACCTTCACGCAGGCCGACGCAACAAAGGTCGTGCGAATCCTTGGTTGTGGCGAACGCCGCGGGCCGGCGCCCGAAGCGCAAACACTCTATGAAGATATGTCACCTGTCGTAGAACGTCGTCCCTATAATCCGGGCGGTGATAGGAAGGGGCGTCCAACAAAGAAGGATCGCCGGGATATGATGACGCATCGCAGCATCGACGGTTCAATTGACCTTGAATGATCCGGCACACTGTCCTAGCTAGGCCTTTGATACAAAGTGGAACGTGCCTATGACCTATGTTGTCACCGAAAATTGCATCGCGTGTAAGTACACCGATTGCGTTGAAGTATGCCCCGTAGATTGCTTCTACGAGGGTGAGAATACATTGGTCATCCACCCCGATGAATGCATCGACTGTGGTGTGTGCGAACCTGAATGCCCCGCAGATGCGATCCGTCCGGACACTGAACCTGACATGGAAAAATGGGTTGAGTTCAACCGCAAGTATTCCGAGATGTGGCCAGTGATCGTGACCAAAAAAGATCCGCTGCCCACAGCCGAGGAAATGGATGGCAAAGAAGGCAAGCTAGAGCTGCTTTCTGAAGCACCCGGCGAAGGCGGCTGATTCGGCGCAATACGGCTACCAAATTGCCTGATTTCATTGACGTTTTTATCGCTGCAATGCGGCGCTTTTAGATGTGGCGTTTTTATGATATGATAACGCTAATGCTGCGAACAAATTGATCCTATGACATAGACGATATCGCCGACGGTGACGTAAAGTCTCCGCCGGATTTTTTGTCGTCATCGTCGCCGTTGGATCATTCAGAAAGGACGACCATGAGTAAGAAGAAAAGTGAATTCAGCCCTGAGCAATTTGTTGTCTACCCTGCACATGGGGTTGGCAAAATTGTATCGGTTGAGACCCAAGAGGTAGCCGGGTTTGAGCTCGAGCTGTTTGTTATTTCGTTCGAAAAGGACAAGATGACACTGCGCGTACCTACGCACAAAGCAACCGAAGTTGGGATGCGTGCGCTGGCGACCCCTGATGTGGTGTCGCATGCAATGAAAACGCTAAAAGGTAAGGCCAAGGTCAAAAAGGCTATGTGGTCCCGCCGTGCGCAAGAATACGAACAAAAGATCAACTCTGGCGATTTGATTGCGATTGCCGAGGTCGTGCGCGACCTGCACCGTCAAGATGACCAGCGCGAGCAGAGCTATTCTGAGCGTCAGCTTTATGAAGCGGCCCTTGAGCGTCTGACACGTGAATTTGCGGCTGTTGCAGGTAGCGAAGAATCTGTTGCAGGCGAAGAGATCACATCGGTATTGGTTGGTCGCGCTGCATAAGCCTCACGTAAATCTAACAAAAAAGCCGCGCTCTAGTGAGTGCGGCTTTTTAGATTAATTTAGGTTGAAACGAAGGCCTGCGGTGACCAGTAGATCAAAGCTGTCTTCGACACCGGGCAGCACTTGTAGAAAGGTGTTTTTGTAATTCAGTTGCATCCCCATGAGTGGAACGACGTTCCCAGAATACCCTAAATCTAAACCTCCAACGTCAGGGAAATAGCTCGCTCCGGCAAAGGCGGCTAAGCTACCATCTTTTGTTTCGATAATGGGGTAGGACACAAGAGCCGACGGGGAAGCGTCCCCAAAGCTGTTTGTATACACACCTGCAGTAAGAATAATGCTTTCGCAGTCCCATGACAAAAATACACCGGGATTGAACTCGGTGTAATCAGTCGTGGCGTTCACATGCTCTGATCCAAGCAGAATCGAAATTCGATCCGGGCGTTCGAAACAATCAGCCCCCGCAGTTGTAGAAATTAGTGCAGCAACCAGCGCACAACTCATAATCCGACAAGACATTCTAACCTCACGATAGTGATAATATATGCAACTGTAGATTGTATGCCCATTAATATCGCCATCTACGATTGCGGGCAATAGATACCTGAACCATTGCTGTAAATAGCAATATCGATGAAATTTGCATTTCACTATCGGAATGTTAAATAATTCTCAGGCCTTTCGGAGGCCGTCTGATACGAAAGGGATAAGCGTATTAACCCCTTCGTATCTACCGTCGGCGCAACCGTATCTAAAGTGCGCGCCAACCGATGTCGGACCGATAGAATCCTTGATCCCAATCCACATTCTGCGCCATCGCATAGGCTTGCTCGTGCGCCTCAGCCAAGGTGGCACCACGTGCTGTAATGTTTAGGACACGGCCACCAGTAGCCGTGACCTGGCCATCTTTTTCGGTCGTCCCAGCGTGAAATACCATGTGGGAACTGTCTTCGGGTTGGGTTTTAAGTCCCTTGATCACAGTGCCTTTTTCGTATGCGCCTGGGTATCCCTTTGCAGCCATGACAACCGTAAGCGCGTGATCGTCTGCCCAGTTTGCCTGAACCTGATCAAGGCGTTCTTCGGCGCAGGCCTGCAGCAGGTCAAGAATCTGGCCGCCCAATCGCATCATCAGGCACTGGCACTCTGGGTCGCCAAAGCGCACGTTGTATTCGACCAGACGTGGCTGCCCGTCTTTGATCATCAGCCCCACGAATAGAACACCTTGGAATGGTGTGTCGCGTTTTGCCATCTCATCCATGGTTGGTTGAATGATTTCATCGAGCGCCTTTTGGGTGACCGTGTCAGTCATCACTGGGGCAGGGGAATAGGCGCCCATGCCGCCAGTGTTTGGCCCGGTGTCGCCGTCGTAGGCGCGTTTGTGGTCTTGGGCGGTGCCCACAGGCAGAATCGTTTTGCCGTCACATAGGACAAAGAATGATGCTTCCTCGCCTTCCATGAATTCTTCGATCACGACCTCGGCACCAGCATCGCCAAAGCTACCGTCGAACATGTCGTCAATCGCAGCGAGGGCTTCGCCTTCTGTCATGGCGACAATTACGCCTTTACCGGCCGCAAGACCGTCCGCCTTTACGACGATAGGGGCACCTTGGGCGCGGATATAATCGCGTGCGGCATCACCGTCTGTGAAATGCGCATAAGCAGCAGTTGGCGCGTTGGCCGCATCACAGATAGCTTTAGTAAATGATTTAGAAGCCTCAAGCTGCGCTGCTTCTTGGCTGGGACCGAATACCAGCAGCCCAGCCGAACGCAGGCGATCAGCGACACCAGCGGCAAGCGGGGCCTCCGGTCCGACGATGACAAAGCTAATTGCGTTTTCTTCGGCAAAGGTGGCAACCGCGTCGCCATCAAGGATATTGATATCCGCACATTCCGCGATTGCAGCGATACCGGCGTTCCCTGGTGCAACGATCAAGCGATCACATTTGGGGTTTTGTTTGACAGCCCAAGCCAAGCTATGTTCACGTCCGCCGCTGCCCAAAATCAAAATGTTCATCACTGCCCCATATGCGTTGGTGTCTTTGCGCGGTTCTACGGTTGGACAGGTCTGATCACAAGTGTACAGAATCCGCTTATCCGTGCGTTTTCCGATTTCTGCTTGGCCTTTTGTTGCCTAACGCGCTAATTTTACAACCAAAGTGCTGAAAGGGCCGCAGATGAACTACGAAAAGCGGGATCGCAGGCTTTGGCATCGTCTTGAAGGCTATAGCTTTCACGAACGCCCATTGTCGCGTTCGCTGGTTGACCAACTTGAGGACGCGACAGGTCATTCGGTCGATGTTTGCTACACGATGGTCGAGGAATACCGTCGCTTCATGTACCTGATCGGTAGTACGGGCGAAGATCTGACTCCCTCGCCGATTGTAGACCAAGTATGGCGTTTGCATATCGCAGATCACCGCGCCTATTTCGAAGACTTCTGTCCAAGGGTCATCGGTCGCACGATTCACCGCGCCGACGATTTGCCGCCACTAGAAGATGACCCAGCATATGGGCTGACTTTGGACTACTACGCGCAAGAATTTGGTCGCCCACAGGTGCAGTACTGGCCCGATCCGGATGACGGCCTTGTGCGCCTATCGCAGTTTTTGATGTGGGCTGTTGGCTTTGCCGCCTTTGCGTTGTCGATGATATTTTCGTCGTTTCTGTTTGCATTTTTCGGCGCGATGGTCATCACAGGCAGCGCATTCTTGCAGTGGAAATACTCATCCTTGCCGCTACAAAACTCGACACCAAAGGAAAGCTGATGGACCTGTTTGATGATGGCCCGGCGGATAACACGCCGGAGTTTTCAGTTGGAGGACTGTCTGGTGCTGTAAAAAAGGCGATCGAAGGCGGCTTTTCACATGTCCGCGTGCGTGGCGAAGTTGGGCGCGTTTCGCGTCCCGGATCAGGACACTTATATCTTGATCTAAAAGATGATCGCGCTGTTCTGTCTGCAGTCATATGGAAGGGCCGTGCGCAAGCGCTGGCGCATCGCCCCGAAGAGGGCATGGAAGTGGTCGCAACCGGCAAGCTGACAACATTTCCGGGGCAGTCTAAATATCAGATGATCATCGAAGACATCGCACCTGCGGGCGCTGGTGCTTTGATGGTAATGCTGGAAAAGCGCAAGGCGGCCTTGGCTGCCGAAGGACTGTTTGCACCAGAACGTAAACAACCGCTTCCTTATTTGCCCGAAATCATCGGGGTGGTGACCTCGCCGTCGGGTGCGGTTATCCGCGATATTTTGCACCGACTGCGTGACCGTTTTCCGCGCAAGGTGTTGGTTTGGCCCGTGGCTGTCCAAGGGCAGCGTTGTGCGCCTGAAGTGGCTGCAGCTATCGAAGGTTTCAACCGTTTAACGCCGGGTGGTGCTTTGCCACGGCCAGATTTGTTGATCGTTGCCCGTGGCGGCGGATCACTAGAGGATCTGTGGGGCTTTAACGAAGAAATCGTTGCCCGCGCTGCGGCCGCTTCGCAAATTCCTCTGATTTCGGCAGTAGGGCATGAAACAGATACGACACTGATCGACTTTGTGTCCGATCATCGTGCACCAACGCCAACAGCGGCGGCCGAGTTGGCAGTGCCGGTTCGGATGGAATTGCTTGCTTGGGTCGATCAGCAGGGCGCGCGTCTTGGCCGTGCTTTGTCGACTGGCGTCCAGCAGCGACAGCAGCGGGTGCGTGATCTGGGGCGTGCACTACCAAGTTCGGAAAGCCTGCTGAATGTTCCGGCGCAGCGTTTGGACCATCTTGGCGAACGGCTTCCTGTTGCATTGAAAACGGCTGCCGCCAAAAAGCGGCTGCAATTGTCAGAGGCGTCACTTCGCCCTGCGATCCTAAGCCGCCGTATTGCCGAAGATCAGCGCCGTTTAATTGCGCTTTCCGATCGTTTGGCACCAACCTTGTTGGCTACGCGGGTCACGCGGCAATCTGAACGCTTGGACACCGTGTTATCGCGCCTATCTGATCGTGCATCGCGTCAACAGGCCGAACGTGTTGCGCGACTGGCTGCTTTGGAACGACTGCGCGAAACCTTAGGCTATAAAGCGACGCTCGAGCGGGGGTATGCCGTGGTGCGAGGTGAGGCAGGTGTTGTCACGCGCCAAGCTCAAGCCGTGGGTAAATTAGAAATCGAATTTGCTGATGGTCGTGTGAAAGTTAACGCGGACTGACTTCGCGCGCTGCCAACATTGTCTTAAGCAGGGTGGCATCGGGCACAGGCGCGTTTTCCCAAGCTATGGTTAGGGCGCAGTGGACTGCGGCCCAATCCAATAAGCGCTTCGCAGAAATTCCCGTGGTGTCTGCCAAGATCGCGGCCATCCTGATCATGCGCGCCTGACAGCCAACTGTTGCTGGCGCGTCCATCGGATTTAGAAATGCATTCGCCAAATCATAGGCTGGATCGCCAATCAGCCCTTTGGCGTCAAAGGCGACATAACCTCGGGTACCTCGGCGAATATTGTCGTGGTGAAGGTCGCCGTGTAGGGGTCTGATATCGCGTTGGTTTTCGATCAGTGAATGCGCGAGGGTTTGTGCCGCGCGGATCACTTCAGTCGTGTGCTGGGGCCAGTCGGATTGGGTCCTAAACTGCAATAGCTCGCCGATCCGATCCGTCAAAAGCGGCAGGTCACAGTCTGTATTTACGGCATGCAGCGCCGCTGCTGTCGTTCCTAAAATCGCGCTTGCCTCGTCATCATTGCATGTGCGGGACATATCACCCAAGGACGGGCCATCCAGCCATTCCATGACGGCCATGCCATCGTGGGCATCATAAACTTCAACTGCGCCATTGCCTTCGCGGCTGGCTAGAAGCGCAAACCCGGGCCATTCGTCCTTGGTGTCGCCATCGTGATAGATCTTTAGCGCTGCAGGTTGGCCGTTGCGTTCGACCTTCCAGATTGTCGCGATCTTGCTTTGATCCGCAAAGACAGGGCTTGTCAGGCCAAAACGGGCAAGCGCGGTGGCGTTCGGCGTCATGAAGACAGATCGTTGCAGATCAACGGGTCGTTGCGGTCGGGCAGTTCGCGGATGACTGTGAACGGTGGTCGTGTCGTATAAACGCCGCGTATGCCGCCGGGTTCATCATAGACGGTCCAGCATTTGGGTTCTGGATCATCGTCGTAGCGAAAACATATGTCGCCTTTGCTTTCGAACCAGACGCCATATTGGCAGATGCCTGCCTGGGATGACCACATCACACGCCGTCCGGGCATATAGCGTTCGATACCGATGTTGCTGTTGGCGATGTATTCATAGATCACCGTGCGGCCTTCGACATGTGCCTCAAAGGTGCTTGCGTCCATACGGTCTTGGGCATTGGCTGCGCCAGTCAAAATCAGCAGGCAAAACAGCGGTCTAAGCATCGGACATCCTATCAACGAGCGGGTCCATCATGCGGCGCCAAACAGGCGGCACCAAAGCAATTGCCCCCATCACTGGCAGAGGCTTTGGCAGCATCGGCGCCTGATCTGGAATCGTGAGGGCAGGGTAATGCCTTGATGGATGCGCGTGGTGATCTGAATGCCGGGTCGCGTTCAACATCATTGCAGAGGTGAACCAATGCGGGCTGTTCCAACTGTGTTCTGGCCCGATGGGGGTGGGTTTCCCATTCTCACCCGTTGCACGCATCAATCCGTAATGCTGAACATAATCAGACATAAGCAGCTGCATCTGCGCGTGGCCCGCCAGCAAGACATAGGCGATCAGGGCCTTCGGGCTGATCATTAGTGCAAGCAGCATAAATCCAGCGGCCCCAGCCACATAGACGACATAAGGGTTGCGCCATGTTGGACGGTTAACCTTTGCGAGTCGTGCGGCTTCTGCTGCGTACCCTTGACGAAAAGATCCGATCCATGCGCGGAATGCAAAGCGGTAAAAGCTTTCTCCGCGTCGCGATGTGTTTGGGTCTGATGGTGTGGCGACATAACGGTGATGCACCAGAACATGTGCCGAAGTGTGATGCCCAAACAGCAATGAGATATAAACCCACATGCCCAACCGATGCAGGGTGCGGCTACCACGGTGGATCAGTTCATGGGCATTTGCATTGCTGACTTGGCCAAAGAACATCCCGGCGGCGACGAAGAGACCAAGCTTTTCAATCAAGGTATGGTCATTGCCGGCAAGGGCAAACACGGTAAGTGCAAGCAGCACAAAATGCGCAAGCGCCAGCGCCACAGACAGCGCTGTGCCCGCCGGAAATTCGGATGCGGGTCTGTCAGTTTTAACTGCATTATCAACAAGTCGCGCAAAACCTGTCAGGTAGATCAACGTGGCAAGGACCCAAAGCCCACCTTGAACCGCAGCCATGCCAAGCAAGGCAACCGGGACTAAGGTAATTATAGCAAATTGGCGCATTTGTGGGGTCATATGGCATCGGTACCATGGTGATTTGGTTGCGTCACTTCAAATGTGGCGAGAGGCGTTAACTGGCGCGTTGCGTCGCTTTCTTGTGGTCGCCCATCGGGCGTGACGATATGTTTTTGCCAACGACGAAGGGGAATGAAATGGCAGCAGACGGACAAAGCGGTGTCTGGAAATCCGGCAAGGGCAAAGGGCGTCACACCCCAAAAGGTCGCCAGTTGGACGATGCTGCTTGGGCAGAGGTCAAAGCGCTTTTGGGTGATCGTCCCCGTCGACGGGATTTGCTGATTGAATTTTTGCATCTCATTCAAGACGCTTATGGGTATCTGTCAGCGGCTCACATGTATGCATTGGCCGAAGAAATGCGATTGTCACAGGCCGAAGTCTATGAAGTCGCGAGCTTTTACGCACATTTCGACATTGTCAAAGAAGACGACACGCCACCGCCTGCATTGACGATCCGGGTCTGCGACAGCCTATCGTGCGAGCTTGCAGGGGCGCAGCAATTGAAAGCAGCACTAGAGGATGGGGTGAACCCTGCCGAAGTCCGCGTGCTGCGTGCGCCATGTATGGGGCGTTGCGATACCGCGCCGGTATTAGAGATCGGTCACAACCATATTGATCACGCAACCGTTGATAAAGTGCAGGCCGCGATTGCTGCCAATGATACCCACGCCCATGTCCCAGAATATCAAACCTACGCTGCTTACATTGCTGACGGTGGTTATCGTGTCTTGAGCGAACTACGCGACGGTGGCGATTGGGAGGCCGTCCAAGACAAGTTACTCTCGTCTGGCCTGCGCGGTTTAGGCGGGGCGGGTTTCCCGTCAGGCAAGAAGTGGGGCTTTGTACGTGCAAACCCCGGACCACGTTATTTGGCGGTAAACGGCGATGAGGGCGAACCGGGTACTTTTAAAGACCGGTTCTACCTCGAACGCACCCCGCATCTGATGCTTGAGGGTATGTTGATCGCTGCGTGGGCGGTCGAGGCCGATACGTGCTTTATCTACATGCGCGACGAATATCCGGCGGTGCTTGAAATCTTGCGTCGTGAGATTGCCGCCTTAGAGGACGCGGGTATTGTCGCGCCGGGTTACATTGATCTGCGTCGCGGGGCCGGCGCATATATCTGTGGCGAAGAAAGCGCGATGATCGAAAGCATCGAAGGTAAACGCGGCATCCCGCGTCACCGCCCACCGTTTGTGGCGCAAGTTGGCATTTTTGATAGGCCAACGCTTGTGCACAACGTTGAAACGCTACTTTGGGTGGCGCGTGTCTGCCGCGAAGGGCCAGAGGTGCTGCACCGCAATGAATTGAACGGACGTAAGGGGCTACGATCTTATTCGGTTTCCGGGCGTGTCGCCAACCCGGGTGTTTATTTGCTAGAGGCAGGATCGACCATCACCGACGTTATTGGTGCCGCTGGTGGAATGGCCGACGGTCATGTGTTCAAAGCCTATCAACCGGGCGGCCCATCCTCGGGGCTGTTGCCTGCAACGATGAACGACATTCCGCTAGATTTCGATACATTGCAGCCGCACGGCACATTCATCGGATCCGCAGCCGTTGTCGTGTTGTCCGACCAAGACAGCGCACGCAGTGCTGCGCTGAATATGCTGCGCTTCTTTGAGGACGAAAGCTGTGGCCAGTGTACACCTTGTCGGGTTGGCTGTGAAAAGGCGGTTAAACTGATGCAGGCCGATCACTGGGATCAACCGCTTTTGACCGAACTTTGCACAGCGATGGCAGATGCATCGATTTGCGGGCTGGGGCAGGCGGCGCCGAACCCGATTAAACTGGTCATGCAGCATTTCAGCGACGAAATCTGACCGGGCCTTTTCAATCACTGCCCAAGGGATTAGGTCATAAGACGTAATTTACCAAAGGCGCTGGCGTATGTCGTTTTTCAAAAAGCTCAAAGATCGGCTAACGGGATCATCTTCCAAAATTGACGAAGGTCTGGACGCGATCGTTAGCGATGGCGGGGTAGAAGAACCGCCCGTCGTTGAGACGCCCAAGGTCGAAGTACCCGAGCCAACGCCGGTACCGGAACCTGAAGTGGCCGTTGACGAACCTGAGCAGGTCAAAGACGTACCAGAAGCCCCTAAAAAATCTGGTATTTTAGGACGCATGTTCGGTGCTGAACAGGCAACCGTTGTGCGCCGCACGCTTGACGATGAGATGCTAGAGCAGCTTGAAGAATTGCTGATTACGGCTGACATGGGTGTGGATACCGCGCTGCGCGTCACGGCCAACATGGCTGAAGGGCGCTTGGGCAAGAAACTGTCGGTGGCTGAAATCAAACAGCTCATGGCGGATGAGATCACGCGGATCATGGAACCTGTCGCGCGGCCCATGCCGCTTTATGCGAAGAAACCGCAGGTGGTTCTGGTCGTTGGCGTGAATGGCGCAGGTAAGACAACGACAATCGGTAAGCTAGCCAGCCAGTTTCAGGCGGCGGGCAAAAAGGTTGTCATCGCTGCGGGTGATACATTCCGTGCGGCTGCCGTTGAACAGTTGCAAGTATGGGGTGATCGCGCCGGAGTACCTGTGTTGACCGCCCCCGAAGGCTCCGACCCTGCGAGCCTTGCATTCGACGCCATGACGCAGGCCGAGGCCGATGGCGCCGATCTTTTGATGATCGACACCGCAGGACGATTGCAGAACCGGTCTGACCTGATGGAAGAGCTGGCGAAAATCGTGCGGGTGATCCGCAAGAAAGACCCCGATGCGCCGCACAACACGCTGTTGGTGCTTGATGCAACGACAGGGCAGAACGCGGTCCAACAGGTTAAGGTGTTCCAAGAGCTTGCCGATGTATCTGGATTGGTGATGACTAAGCTGGATGGCACGGCAAAGGGCGGTGTGCTGGTCGCATTGGCCGACCAATTCGGCCTGCCTATTCACGCGATTGGCGTTGGCGAGCAGATCGATGACCTCGCGCCATTCGATCCTGAAGAATTCGCAGCAGCGCTGGTTGGGGTTGACGCATGAGAACGCTGATCTTTGCGGCATGCATGGCCGCCTCTCCGGCGGTTGCTTATGACACTATGACCGCCGACCAATGCCAAGATAGCTGGGAAGCATTTGAAGCAGCAGTGATTCCATATGCAAATATGGATACGTCACCGAAGAAGCTAACCGTGACACTGGCCGATGATGGCTGGTGCGAGATCGATAGCAAGCAGCTGCCAGAATGGGCTGAAGCGGGGTTTTCGACACTCGGATTTCAGTTCGAAGACGTCGATCCTTTGCTCGCTGGTGAGGGCCTGCCAGAGGCGATGGCGCTACGCTTTGATAACCTTGCGCTGGGCGCGCGGGAATATGATGCATCACTTCGGTTGCGTCGATTGGCTGACGTAGGGGAGCTGATCGTCGAAAATGTCACTTTGCGTCACACAGACGGGAGCGGGATCTCGGCAAGCGTTTTGATGCAAGGGGCGTATTTTAGTTCCGTGGCGAATATGCAGTCCAGCCTACTAGGTATGCGGATGGCCACCCTGCGGGGCCAAGTCGCGGTGAACCAATCCTTGTTGGATGATCTTGATATCGATCTGTCAGCGGTCAATCGCGTTAGCGTCGGCAATGCGTTACGCGATGTGCAGCGCTGGCAAGTTAGTACTGACACTCGCCAAGCGTTCCTGAACATGGTGGCTGAACGGCAGGGCACGCTGGATGTCTCTATCTCCTCTGAGCGAGGGTTAGGCGCGATGCAGGTGGGGATACCGTCTGCAACATTAAGAAACGCGGAAAATGACGATGACATCGCGACGGCAATGGGTGTGTTGCTTTCAGGCCTGACAATTGATCTGTCGTGGAAATCAGGTGATTTTTGAATAATTTAGCAGACTGGCTGGTCTCAATCGCGGGCACACCCGAGGGCGCGCGGCTGGCTACGATTCTAGCTTTGGTGTCGGCAGTTGCACATGCGGTATTTGGCGCATTGCAAAAGGGACGTTACGATCCGTGGTTGTCACGCGGCGCGATTGATATTTGGCTCGCCATCATTTCGGCTCCGGTCGCGCTGTTTTTGGTTCCATGGCCCAACGCGACAACCGCGATCATTCTTGTGGGGGCGGTTGTTGTTCACTTTGCATATAAGGTGACAATGGCGCTCGCTTATGAAAAGGCCGCATACACAGTGGTTTATCCGGTGGTGCGGGGCACTGGGCCACTTGTCACCGTTATTGCTGCATCGCTGTTTTTCGGCGAACATTTTAGCGCAGTTCAGTGGGTCGGCGTTGCCTGCCTTTCTGGTGGTATCCTGTTGCTGGCATTACGGAATCTGTCAGAAGAAATGATCGACATTGCCGCGCTGAAGACAGGGCTATTGTGGGCGCTGGTTTGCGGGATGCTGGTTGCTGTTTACACGACATATGACGCCTACGGCATTCGACAGTCGCCTGATCCGTTTACGTTTTTGGCGTGGTTCTTTTTCGTGACTGCGCTCGACATGCCCATCTTGGCTGTATTGCGCTATCGGCGTATGGCCACACCGCCTGTTCTGCGACCACTGATGTGGCGCGGGTTGGCTGGTGCGTTGATCGCATGGGTCAGTTTCGGCGGCGTGATGATGGCGACCCGCCTCGACAAAGTAGGCGAGGCGGCCGTGCTACGCGAGACTTCCACCGTATTTGCCGCCTTAATCGGTTGGTTCATTCTAGGTGAAAAGGTCGGGCCTCGCCGCCTGTTCTTGATGGCGCTGGTTGCACTAGGCGCTGTGATCGTAGAAATGGGAGGCTAAGGGAGACATCCATGGCTGAAAAACAGATCAATCCAGTATTGAAACAGGTTCTTGAATTGGGGCCAACGCTGGCATTCTTCTTGATCTATGTGAAGATCAAAGACGAAACCTATCTGTTTGGCGGAACCGAATATTCCGGCTTTATTGTCGCCGCGCTTGTGTTCATCCCGATCTTGCTCGTCTCGATGGCTATTCTTTGGAAACTGACCGGAAAACTTAGTCGTATGCAGGTGTTCACCGCCTTTATGGTCATCTTTTTTGGTGGGCTCACTGCCTACTTTAACGATGAGCGGTTCTTTAAAATGAAGACGACCATCGTTTACGGTTTCATGGCAGGTATTCTGGGTGTCGGCCTACTTCGCGGTCAAAGCTACCTGCAGTATGTCATGGAAGAATTCCTGCCTATGGAACGCGAAGGTTGGATGATTTTCACCAAACGCGTGACTGGGATGTTTGTTGTGCTGGCAGTCGCAAACGAAGTCATCTGGCGCACGCAAACGACCGATCTATGGGTCAAGCTTGAAACCTTTGCTTTTCCGGCTGCGCTATTCGTATTCCTTTGGGTGCAGATCGTTGGGTTGCAAAAGTATTTGATTGAAGAACCAGAGAATACACAAGACTAGCGCATTTCCATAAAGCCAAATCCAACAGCCCCGCGATGTGATCCCGCACGCGCGTCGCGACGGTAACGTAATGTATCTAACACATCATCGTTGATATGCGGGCGAAAGGTGATCCCGATCTGATCACTGGTCGACCAAACCACGACAGCATTCACCGGGCGCCCCAAGACATTGAACGATACTTTGCTACCCCGATGCATCGGGCGCACGCGTTCGATGCGGGCACCGTGATTATTCACGTCAGCGATTTTTCCCATGACGACCCCGACGGGGGTGCGCATTTCGATGGGGTATTGCGTGCGGTACCTGTGGGAACGATGTTGCATGATTATCACCTGACTAGGACCCCATCAGTGCTATCAGCGCAGGTTTAAGAAATGGTTTCGCTTGGCAATGTTGTTTTATCGGTGTCTGCGCTTTCTTAGTTCAGCAGTGCCTTAAGATCGGGGAGTGGCGTGTCATGCGGTGGATGCAATGGGGCGTGGTAGGCCAGTCAAACCCACGTTTCGTTGTGGGCAGTCTTGGCTGCTTTGCTGACTGATCGGTGATGGGTTGATTAAGGTTGTGTAACAACACGCACATCTTGACGTATATACGCATGGGGCCTATGCAAACAACGTGGCGATTTGTTACCGGATTGCGGGCCACGTTAAATAATCTGCTAAAGAGGGTTGCGGTTTTTACGGCCTCGATACCCTTTTCCCGGTGTCGGGGTTTTTTAATGCGCGATTGCGCGGGGATATGACGATGAAAAACTGGAGCAAGCGGACCAAAGCGGTGCACGCAGGAACACGGCGCAGTCAATACGGCGAAGTGAGCGAAGCGATCTACATGACGCAGGGCTTTGTCTATGAGACAGCGGAAGACGCCGAAGCGCGTTTTGTTGCTTTGGGTGATGATGAATTCATCTATGCGCGCTACGGGAACCCCACCGTTGCGATGTTCGAAGAACGCATTGCGGCACTTGAAGGCGCAGAAGATGCCTTTGCAACAGCGTCTGGCATGGCGGCTGTGAACGGTGCGCTATCTTCGCTTTTGCGTGCGGGCGACCACGTGGTTTCGGCCAAGGCGCTGTTCGGGTCTTGTCTGTATATTCTTGAAGAAATCCTGACCCGCTACGGTGTCGAAGTAACCTTTGTAGACGGCACTGATATGTCCGCTTGGGAAGCCGCAATTCGGCCAAACACCAAAGCTGTCTTCTTTGAAAGCGTATCAAACCCCACGCTGGAAGTCGTTGACATCAAAGCGGTTGCGAAGCTGGCTCAGGCTGTTGGTGCAAAGGTTATCATTGATAACGTCTTTGCCACGCCTGTGTTCTCTGACGCTATTGCCCAAGGTGCCGACGCGGTCATCTATTCCGCGACCAAGCATATTGACGGGCAGGGGCGAGCATTGGGCGGTGTCATCCTTGGGACCAAAGAATTCATCCGTGGCACTGTTGAACCCTACATGAAGCACACAGGCGGTTCGATGTCGCCGTTTACAGCTTGGCTGATGCTCAAGGGGCTTGAGACAATTGAACTGCGTGTGCATGCCCAAGCTGATGCGGCGCTGAAAATTGCGACTGGGTTAGAGGCGGACGGGAAACTTGAAAATGTGATCTATCCGGGCCTTTCCAGCCATGCGCAAAACGCATTGGCGCAGGCGCAGATGGGGTCGGGCAGTACGGTGCTGTCGATTGATGCAGGCTCTAAGGAGGCGGCTTTTGCTTTGCTCAACAAGCTCGAGATTTTCACAATTTCGAACAATCTTGGTGACGCAAAATCCATCGCGACCCACCCCTACACCACGACGCACCAGCGCCTTGAAGAAGAAACCAAGGCCGACCTTGGGATCACGCCGGGCCTTATCCGCCTAAGTGTTGGTCTAGAAGATGCCGACGATCTTTTGGCCGATCTGCGCGCAGCGATTGGCTAACTATTAACGCGCGGCGACAACGCCGCGCGTGACAACCCCGCTAACATCAACGTGTCACCCATTGTTTGCTGTGCTAAGGTCGCTCAGGTTCGGCGATGGAAAGTGGAGACCGAGAATGACTGATCTGAAGTCGGATGTTTTGCGTATCTATAAGGATATGGTTGAGAATGCCGACGGTGAGACCCATCTAAAAGAGGGTAAACCTGTGGCAGAAGGTGCGAAAGTGAACATTCATACGTCTGACTTGAACGATAAGCCAAGCCGCCAAGAGGCCGAAGATGCGCTTGCCGTGTTGCGCCGTTGGGCGGGTGATGTAACGGCCGAAGAGGTCGCAACACTTGATCCGCTTGTGTCGCGCTTGATTCCTGGCCAAGAGGTATCGAACTATCCTGCACTTGCCCGCGCCTATCCGGACGCGTTTGAGGTCGATGACGCCTACAAGGCATCAATGCCTGACCTGCAAAACGGCCCGTCGAGCCTGATTAAAGGCGCCAAGCAGCAGATCCAGCACGTCGGGATTTCCAACTTTCGGCTGCCCATCCGTTTTCATACCCGCGATGGCGGCGATCTGACGCTTGAGACTTCGGTAACCGGCACTGTGTCGCTGGACGCCGAAAAGAAGGGCATCAACATGTCCCGGATCATGCGGACGTTTTATAAACACGCCGAGGAAACATTCAGCTTTGACGTGATCGAACGCGCGCTTGATGCGTATAAGACGGACCTCGAAAGCTTTGATGCCCGTATCCAGATGCGGTTTTCCTTTCCAATGAAGGTCGAAAGCCTGCGGTCTGGGCTATCAGGCTATCAATATTACGACATTGCGCTGGAACTGGTCGAAAGCGCCGGCGTGCGCAAAAAGATCATGCATTTGGACTATGTGTATTCGTCGACTTGCCCATGTTCGCTGGAGTTATCAGAGCACGCGCGCCAGTTCCGTGGCCAGCTTGCCACGCCACATTCCCAGCGATCTGTCGCGCGTATTTCGGTGCTGCTTGAGCCGCACAGCGAATGCCTGTGGTTTGAAGACCTGATCGACCGCGCCCGCGCGGCGGTGCCTACGGAAACCCAAGTGATGGTCAAACGCGAAGATGAACAAGCCTTTGCCGAACTCAACGCGGCTAACCCGATCTTTGTTGAGGACGCCGTTCGGTTGTTCACTGAACAATTACAACAGGACAACCGTGTCTCAGATTTCCGAGTTATTGCAAGCCACCAAGAAAGCCTGCACAGCCACGACGCGGTGTCTGTGCTGACCGAAGGCGATACATTTGCAGGTGAAAGCCTTGATCCAAAGCTGTTCGCGACGCTGTTTCATGTTGGATGAGTATTGTGCCAGAGCTTTCCGGCCACCTGCTGCAAGCGGATTGATTTGCGCATAATCGCTTTGAGGAACCGAAGTTGACGCCAACTTTCGAAGAGAAAATTAAACTGCAGAAGCGTGCTTTGCGGTTTCTTGTATTCTTTTGCCTGTTCGGCGTGAGTATCTTTGTCCTACCACATGCGATCATTCGTCAAACTGAAACTGTGATGATTACATCGAAAAGCGTGGCTAGGACTTGTAGAAGTGACCGCGAATTTCCGGGTATTCGGCGTCATAGGTCTAGCGGTCCGACAGCAGGATCGCCGTGGCTCGAGTACTGCGGTATAGTGCGGTCCGATCATGGTAGCTTCATATTGCCAGAAACAACTTGGATTCCTTGGTTCGGTCCGAATAGGGAAGAGCTTTATGATTTGTTAACAGTCGGTTGCCGGTATCTCATTGTTGTGTCAGGGCCGGGAACGGCGTTGCACCCCGGCGAATGGGTATCTACACAAAACCGAGTACTTCAAAGCGCTACTCCGGTTGGCGATTGCGAAATACCCGATCCGGCTTAGGTGTGGTTGGCCGACCCCGCGTCGTCAACGATGAAATCGTTCACGCATTCGCTTTGACTCTCACAACCGAACAATAACACCCCAGCGCCAGACCCCACACAGTCATGTAACTTGTACTCACGGCATCCGCCAACGGACCTAGGATATCAAATCCGCCGTGCGTCAGGTCACATTGGGTACCGTCTTTGGATTCTTTGAAACTCACAGCGACGACGGTGGCCGCTGTTTCAGGTTTGCCGGGGTGCCATGTGAACGATACGAATGCTCCGGGATTATAAGCGATGATTTCACCCCAGATGAATTCTTCGCCGTTTTTTGTGGTTTCGATAATCTTGCCACCCTTGTGCGGTTCGATCCGGATGTTGTGCGGGGTGTCGCCGTCGCCGGCCGAAACAGAATGTGTCGCTCCGGGCCACCAGCTGTCGATGTCGTCTGTGAATAGGGCAAAGGCCTCTTCCGGTGTTAGCGGCACATCGATGATTTTGTGGATCGGGTCATTCATTTTTGTGGTCCTTTTGCTTTGTCATGGGCGGCGCGGGCAAAGGCGGTCAGGGCATCATCCCAAAGGCTATCCAGATATTTGCGCAATTCATCGACGCCATCAGGCGCGATGGCATAGAGCCGCCGGTTTCCGGATGGCGTGACGGTCAAAAGTCCGGCATCGGATAGAACGCGTAGGTGTTGGCTGACTGCTGGGCGACTGATCTCCATGCCTTCTGCGATGGCCCCAACGGCCAGCGGTCCACCGCGTAGGCGGTCAATAATGACACGGCGGGTTGGGTCAGCGAGGGCGGTGATTGCATCTTGGTAATCCATGACTTACCGTAAGCTATTACTTACGATTCGTCAAACGTTCCCTGCAACCCTTGAAGCCCCTGACGCCTGTCACTAAGACTCTGTCAGGACTTTTGAATTAGGACGACACCGTCCAACAGTGAGGCAATACCTATGCAAGATCCCGTCGAGACCTACATGAACCTTGTCCCAATGGTCGTTGAACAGACCGCTCGGGGTGAACGCGCCTATGACATTTTTTCGCGCCTGTTGAAGGAGCGGATCATTTTTGTGAACGGCCCAGTGCATGACGGCATGAGCCAACTGATCGTGGCGCAGCTTCTGCACCTCGAATCGGAAAACCCGAAAAAGGAAATCAGCATGTATATCAACAGCCCAGGTGGCGTTGTGACATCTGGTTTGTCGATCTACGACACGATGCAATACATCAAGCCAAAGGTCAGCACGTTGGTTATTGGTCAGGCCGCATCTATGGGGTCGCTTTTGTTGACCGCTGGCCATGCTGGCATGCGTTTCTCGTTGCCGAACAGCCGCGTCATGGTTCACCAGCCATCTGGTGGGTATCAGGGGCAGGCGACGGACATCATGATCCACGCTGCCGAAACCCAAAAGCTCAAGACACGCTTGAATGAAATTTACGTTAAGCACACTGGCAACACGCTGAAAAAAGTTGAAGCGGGCCTTGAGCGCGACAACTTTATGTCTCCGGAAGAGGCGAAAGATTGGGGTTTGATCGACGAAATCGTTGAGAACCGCGAAAAAGCTGAAGATTGAGGGTTTCGTTAACGTGACCCATCTTGGGTCATTTTGACGTTGTGGACCTTGCCGGGCTGCCCTAAAGTTGCGATAGGGGCAGCCCGAATTATGTTTGACGGGCCTATAGGCCAAGGGGTTTGAGATGGCGACTACGACCGGAAACGACAGCAAAAACACGCTTTACTGTAGCTTCTGTGGCAAAAGCCAACACGAGGTGCGTAAGCTGATTGCCGGGCCAACAGTGTTTATCTGCGATGAATGTGTTGAACTGTGCATGGACATCATCCGTGAGGAGACCAAAACCGCTGGCCTTAAATCCGGCGATGGTGTGCCGACCCCGACCGAAATTTGTAAGGTCCTTGATGATTATGTGATCGGCCAAATGCACGCAAAGCGTGTTCTGTCTGTCGCTGTGCATAACCACTATAAGCGCCTTAACCACGCCGATAAATCTGATATCGAGCTGGCGAAATCCAACATTATGCTGATCGGCCCAACCGGTTGCGGTAAGACGCTTTTGGCGCAGACGCTCGCGCGTATTCTGGACGTACCGTTCACAATGGCTGATGCGACTACGCTGACCGAGGCTGGTTATGTTGGCGAAGATGTTGAAAACATCATTCTAAAACTGCTTCAGGCTTCTGAATACAATGTTGAACGCGCACAACGCGGCATCGTTTACATTGATGAGGTCGATAAGATTACCCGCAAGTCTGACAACCCTTCTATCACCCGTGACGTATCGGGCGAGGGGGTGCAGCAGGCATTGCTGAAAATAATGGAAGGTACGGTTGCATCTGTGCCGCCGCAGGGTGGACGTAAGCACCCGCAGCAAGAATTCCTTCAGGTCGACACGACGAACATCCTGTTCATCTGTGGCGGTGCGTTTGCTGGTCTTGATAAGATCATCGCGCAGCGCGGCAAAGGTACAAGCATGGGCTTTGGTGCCGACGTACAAGAAGTTGACGAGCGTGGTGTTGGCGAAGTGTTCCAAGACCTAGAGCCCGAAGATCTGCTGAAATTCGGTCTGATCCCAGAGTTTGTTGGTCGTCTGCCAGTGATTGCGACACTGACTGATCTGGATGCTGACGCACTGATCACGATCCTGACTAAGCCAAAGAACGCGCTGGTTAAGCAGTACCAGCGCCTGTTTGAACTAGAAGACACCAAGCTAACCTTCACCGAAGATGCGCTTTCTGCAATTGCCGCTCGTGCGATTGAACGCAAAACTGGTGCGCGTGGTCTACGCTCGATCATGGAAGACATTTTGCTCGACACGATGTTTGACCTGCCGGGTATGGACACCGTGACCGAGGTTGTCGTGAACGAAGAGGCTGTGACATCTGATGTGGCACCTCTGATGATCCACGACGATGGCAAACAAGCCAAAGAAACTGCTTCAGCTAGCTAAACCATGAAACGCATCAAATCGGGCGGCATTTTCGAGGATAAAATCGGGTATTGCCGCGCGGTTGTTGCAGATGGCTGGGTTCACGTTTCAGGGACCGTCGCACCGGGCGAAAGCATTTCAACCGATATAGCTGAACAATGCGCCGCGGCGTTAGCTGTCATTGAAAAGGCGCTGACCGAAGCAGGAGCGAGCTTTGCTGATGCTGTTCGTGTAACCTACGTCGTTCCTAACCCGTCAGATTTTGAGGAGTGCTGGCCGATCCTGTCGCAGGCATTTGGTGATAATCCACCTGCAGCGATGATGATTTCTTGCCCGCTGATCGACCCAAAGTACAAAATTGAAATTGAGCTTACCGCGTATCGCGCAGGGCTTTAACCGGACTAGACCTTTCTGCCTATTTCAGGCATGGAGAGGCAACGCAAACGGAGACGCGACATGGGCCTAGGTCATAATATCAAACGCATCTTTACATGGTGGGATGGTCAATCTTTTGGCACCCAACTTTGGACAAGCCGTAACGGCACTAAAGTCGGCGAAGATGCCGAAGGCAACGTGTTCTATCGCAATGCTGACGATAGCCGCCGCTGGGTGATTTATAACGGCGAAAACGAAGCGTCGCGTGTGAGCCCCGACTGGCACGGCTGGCTGCACCACACATGGGACGAGGCCCCATCAGAGGTCGCGTTGACGCATAAACCATGGGAAAAGCCACACCAGGAAAACCTGACAGGCACTATGGGGGCTTATGCGCCGGCCGGTTCTATCCGCAAAGCGGCACCTGCTGAACGTTCCGACTATGAGGCATGGACGCCCGAGTAAGGGTGCGTTGATCATGCTTAAATCACTGATCTTTTCGACGACGATTGCGGCTTTGCTGCCATTGGCTGCTACTGCCCAACAAGAGGTTGCTGTTTCAGCAACAAGCGGCGTTGTGCGCGTGTTGGATAAGCTGACAGGCGATCATACAGACTTGACCTTGCAGACCGGTGAAACCGGTCGGCTGGGTTATTTGCACGTCACATTGAATGATTGCCGCTACCCCGAATCAAACCCCTCGGGTGACGCGTATATTGAGCTGGTCGTTAAGTATCGTGATCAAGAAGAGCCTGTTTTTGCTGGATGGATGATCGCCTCATCTCCGGCTCTGAATGCCATGGATCATCCGCGTTATGATGTCTGGGCGTTGCGCTGTAGTACATCCTGAGCCGACGGAACGCTTCCCGGTGCGTCAAATGATGCGGGTTGCCTGATCGCTGCGGCGAGATACTCATGATAATCTGAACGGGTGACTTCGACCGCGCCAAGACTGGCAAGGTGGTCAGTGATAAACTGTGTGTCGCAAAGCAAAAAACCACCCAAGCGTAGCCGATCTACCAAATAGGCGAGGGCGACCTTCGATGCGTCTGTGACGCGGCTGAACATGCTTTCACCAAAGAAAGCCGCGCCGACAGTGACGCCATAAGCACCGCCAACCAATTCGCCATCCTGCCACACCTCAACCGAATGGGCGTCGCCGCGTTCATGGAGCGTGCAGTAAAGATCAAAGATTGTATCGTTTATCCACGTCTCATCCCGGTCGGCACAACCTCGCACGACCTCTGGGAATGCTGTGTCAAAGCTGACTTCAAAATGACCACGTTTTAGCGTCTTGGCCAAGCTGCGCGAAATTCGGAAACCATTAAGGGGAAGAACACCGCGCATGGTTGGATCGACCCAGAATATTTCCGGGTCGTCGCGGCTTTCTGACATGGGGAACACGCCTTGTGCATAGGCCGACAACAAAAGTTCAGGAGTAAGATCTTGCATCTTTGATCGTCGTGTATGCCGCCTAAAAGAAACGCGGCCCGAATGACCGGACCGCGTGATTTCGATTTAACCGTTTAGGTTTTCTTCTAACCAGTGCTCTAGCCAGTGAATGTTGTAGTCACCGGTCTGCACGGCTTCTTCTGCAAGAAGCGCATGGAACAGCGGCACTGTGGTATCGACGCCATCGACGATTAGTTCACCAAGTGCACGTGCCAAACGCGCAAGCGCCTCCGGGCGGTCACGACCGTGAACGATGAGCTTGCCGATCAAGCTGTCGTAGTAGGGGGGGATGCGGTACCCGTCGTAAAGCGCGCTATCCATGCGAACACCAAGGCCACCGGGCGCGTGATACTGCGTGATCGTGCCGGGACAAGGCGAGAAGTTTGGAAGTTTCTCAGCGTTGATCCGGACCTCGATCGAATGGCCGTTGATTTGCAGATCGTCCTGCGTAAACGACATAGGCAGTCCAGAAGCCACGCGTAGCTGTTCGCGCACCAGATCGACGCCAAAGATGGCCTCTGTTACTGGGTGTTCAACCTGCAAACGCGTGTTCATTTCGATGAAGTAGAACTCGTCGTTTTCGAACAGGAATTCGATGGTACCCGCGCCAATGTAGTTGATTTTCGCAACCGCATCCGCACAGACCTTACCTATCTTCGCACGGAGCTCAGGTGTGATGCAGGGGCCGGGGGCCTCTTCAAAAACTTTCTGGTGGCGGCGCTGAAGCGAACAATCGCGTTCACCAAGGTGTACCGCGTTACCTTTGCCGTCACCGAAAACCTGAATTTCGATGTGGCGCGGTGTGGTCAGATATTTTTCGATGTAGACTTCGTCGTTACCAAAGGCGGCTTTGCCTTCGGCACGGGCCGAATGAAACGCCTTTTCCATGTCAGCAGCTGTTTTCGCCACTTTCATGCCGCGTCCACCGCCGCCAGCTGTCGCCTTGATGATGACCGGGTAACCGATTTCTTCACCGATGCGTTGCGCGTCTTCTAGCGTTGGAACACCACCGTCAGATCCGGGGACACATGGAACGCCAAGCGCCTTCATCGTGTCTTTGGCGGTGATTTTGTCACCCATTGTACGGATATGTTCCGCTGTGGGGCCGATGAATGTGAGGTCGTGGTCTTCAACGGCCTGCACGAATGCTGCGTTTTCAGACAAGAAACCATAGCCGGGGTGAATCGCCTGCGCGCCAGTGATTTCGCAGGCCGAGATGATTGCCGGAAACGAAAGATAGCTTTGCGTTGATGAAGGGGGGCCGATGCAGACGGCTTCGTCAGCCATGCGGACGTGCATTGCATCTGCGTCAGCAGTCGAATGTACCGCAACGGATTTTACACCCATTTCGCGGCAAGCGCGTACAACGCGCAGCGCAATTTCGCCCCGGTTTGCAATAAGGATTTTATCGAACATGGGCCCGCCCTTATTCGATGATCACAAGAGGGGCGCCAAATTCGACGGCGCCGCCGTCTTCGACCAAGATGCGTTTGATGGTACCAGCCCGCGGAGCAGGAATGTGGTTCATCGTTTTCATCGCTTCGATAATAAGCAGTGTGTCGCCTTCATTCACGGTCGCACCAACAGATGCGAATGGCGCTGCACCCGGTTCGGGGGCCATATAAACGGTACCAACCATTGGTGATGTGACTGCGCCCGGGTGGCTTGCTGGATCAGCAGATTCGGTTGCCGGTGCCGCTGCGGCAGGCGCTGCGGCGGCAACTGGGACAGGGGCCGCAGTAGGAGCGCTAGCTTGCACAACTGTCTGTGTTTGGCGGCTAACGCGGACGTTAAGGCTATCATTTTCAGCATAGTCACGCTTGACTTGAAGCTCAGTCAGATCGTTTTCGCGCAAAAGCTCTGCCAGAGCCTGAATAAAGCTGACATCGCTGTCGTGAGAGGTTTTGTTGCTCATATTGTCCTCGGCCGTTTGCCTTTAATTCGCTCGCATTGCGACGTTACGTCACAAAGCATTGGGCTACTTATAGGGCAAGCCTGCCGGGGGGGGAAGCGGGCGCGCATCAAAATGCAGCGCTTTGGCAATTTGTTGTGTTGCCACTTGGATATAGCCGGGCGTTGACGAAAGAAACGCCCGGCTTTTTCGTGTTAGATTGCGAGATATTGCGCGCGCAATGCATCGTTTTCGAGCACTTCAGCAGCAGAGCCGTCAAAGACCACAGTTCCTGTATCAAGGATAACCGCACGGTCGGCCAATTTCAGCGCAGCAACCGCGTTTTGCTCAACGATCACAGTTGTGATGCCTTGGTCGCGGATGATCCCAAGTGTCTTCGCGATCTCCTGAACGATAACCGGTGCAAGACCTTCGTAAGGTTCATCAAGCAGCAACACTTTGATGTCGCGAGCAAGTGCGCGTGCGATGGCCAACATCTGCTGTTCACCACCAGAAAGTGTCACGCCTTCTTGCTTACGGCGTTCACCTAGGCGAGGAAATAGATCGTAGATGCGGTCCAGCGACCAGCCTTTGGGTGGTGCGATTTGTGCAAGCTGCAGGTTTTCTTCCACTGTCAGGCCCGGAATAATCCGGCGGTCTTCGGGAACCAATGCGATGCCTTCGGCAGCTGCTTGGTGGCTTTTCATTTCGTGCAGCGGTTTGTGATCTAGCCAGATTTCACCGTGCTTCAGCTCTGGGTCGTCAAGACGAGCGATTGTGCGCAGTGTTGACGTTTTACCAGCACCGTTACGGCCAAGAAGCGCGAGGATTTCGCCCTCGTGGATGTTGAAGCTCACGTTTTGGACGATATAGCTTTCGCCGTAGTAGGCTTCGATTTCCCAAACGCTAAGAAAGGCGGGGTGGGTCGCCGCGTTATTTGCGTGTTTGTTGAATGGTTCGTTCATGTTTGTCTCCGGGGTGCCAAACTCTGTATCAGAGTTTGTGGCCAATTCCTGATACAAGAATTGGCCGCTGGATGAAGGTTAGACCTGTGCTTCGCCAAGGTAGGCTTCGCGCACTTTTGGGTGGCCTTTGATGTTTTCCGGGATGTCTTCGACAAGGGGGGTGCCCTGTGCCAACACAGTGATCCGTTCCGCCAATGAGAACACAACGTTCATGTCGTGCTCAATAATGGCCATCGTGATGCCGCGTTTGGTCCGGATCTCTTTGAGCAGGTTGATCGTGTTTTCCGTATCAGCCCGCGCCATGCCTGCTGTTGGCTCATCGAGCAACAGCAGTTTTGGATCCTGCACCAGACACATCGCCATTTCCAAACGACGTTTGTCACCACGTGAAAGGCTGGATGTCAGCATGTCACGCTTTTCAAGCATGTTCACGTCGGCCAGCATTTCTTCGGCCTGTGCCCGAATACCTTTTTCGGACACGATGCTTTCGATCGCGTGCATACGGAATGCACCGTCACGTTTGGCAAAGCAGGGGATCATCACGTTTTCGAACACTGTCAGATCGGTGAAGATTTCGGGTGTTTGGAACACCCGGCTAATCCCCATCTGATTGATCTCATGCGGCTTGCGCCCCAGTACTGACTGCCCGTCAAACATGACCGAACCGCTATCAGGGATCAGTTTGCCAACCAGAACGTTCAGTAGCGTGGATTTACCCGCACCGTTCGGCCCGATGATCGCGTGGACGGTGTTTTCTTCCACGCTTAGGTTCACATCACCTAGCGCTTGCAGGCCACCGAACCGTTTGTTGATGCCTTTTACTTCAAGGATTCCCATATCCGTTTCTCCTTATTCGGCCGGTTTAGTGGCGCCGGGATTGGCGTCATCGGTTTTTTTGCGGCGCAAGGCAGCGAGGATTTTCTGACCACCTTGAACAAGGCCACCTGGCAGGAAGATCACGACAAGCATGAACACAATACCCAGTGTCAGGTGCCAGCCCTTACCCACGAATGGGTAGATCAGAGTGACAACAAAGTCTTCGAGCCCATCTGGTAGGAAGCCAAACCATTCGTGAAGAACCTGGCTGTTGATCTTGGAGAAGATGTTTTCAAAGTACTTGATCATACCTGCACCCAAAACTGGGCCAATCAGCGTACCTGCACCACCAAGGATGGTCATCAGAACAACCTCGCCCGAAGCAGTCCACTGCATACGCTCAGCGCCAGCCAGCGGATCCATCGATGCCATCAGACCACCAGCAAGACCAGCGTACATGCCAGAGATGACAAATGCGGCCAAGGTGTAAGGACGTGCGTTCAGACCTGTATAGCTCATCCGAGTTTGGTTGGATTTGATAGCACGCAGCATCATGCCAAATGGGGACCGGAAGATCCGGATCGCCAGATAAAAGGCAACCACAAGGATGATCGCAGCAAGATAGTAACCTGCGTTAAAGGTGAACGACCATGCGCCGACTGCCATCTCGTAAGATGCACGCATCTCAAGCCCGAACAGGGATGGCACTGGGATGTTGCCGCTTGCTGTCTGTGATGCACCCAGGATACGTGGATCATCAAGTGCAAGTTGCAGGCCAGTTTCACCTCCGGTGATAGGTGTCAGCACCGAATAGGCCAGCGCGAATGACATTTGCGCAAAGGCAAGTGTCAGGATCGAGAAGTAAATCCCTGAACGGCGCAGCGAGATGAACCCGATCAGCAGCGAGAACAGGCCCGCGATGATGACGCTAAGGATGATTGCTGGCAGCACATTCATGCTTAGCAGCTTGAACATCCAAACGGCGGAGTATGAACCCACACCCAAGAACGCAGCGTGTCCGAATGACAGGTACCCAGTCAGGCCGAACAGGATGTTAAACCCGATGGCAAAGATACCAAAGATCACAAAGCGTTGCATTAGATCAGGATAACCCGCGTTGAACTGGGCCATCTCTGACCCCGCAGGAAACGGGTTCAGGATGATTGGTGCGAATAGTGTCAGGCCAATGACAACAAGAAGCAGCCGGAAGTCTTTCTTTTCGAGACCGAGCATTGGCTTATTCCTCCATCACGCCTTTGCGACCCATCAGGCCACGCGGACGTGTTAATAGAATGATAATTGCGACCAGGTAGATGATGACCTGGTTGATTCCTGGCAGGTTGCTGACTGCCCAAGAGGTTGAGGCAAAGCTTTCGAGGATACCCAAGAGGAAGCCTGCAGCGACAGCGCCGGGTAGGGACCCCATGCCGCCCACAACCACAACCACAAAGCTCAGCACCAGAAAGTCCATGCCCATGTGATAGTTTGGTGGATTGATCGGAACGTACATCACCCCGGCGAGACCCGCGACAGCGGCCGCGATGCCGAACATGATGGTGAACCGTTTGTCGATGTCGATGCCCAGCAGGCCCACTGTTTCACGGTCTGCCATGCCGGCACGAACAACCATCCCGAAGGTAGTGAACTGCAAGAAAGCAAAGACAGCGCCAATAACAACAAGCGAGAAGAAGAAATACACCAGGCGCCAGTACGGATAGATGATCGCGTTCGGATCAAAGCCAATCAGCACACCAAAGTCGAAGCTGCCTTTAAAGGCGCTTGGGGCAGGGGTGGGGATTGGGTTCGCGCCGTAGTAATACTTGATGATCTCTTGGATAACGATGGCAAGGCCAAAGGTCACAAGGATTTGGTCAGCGTGCGGGCGTTTGTAAAAGTGCTTGATCAAACCGCGCTCCATGATGAAGCCGATTGCGATCATCACAGGAATAGCGAAAAGGATTGAAAGCGGAACTGCCCAGTCGATCATTTTATCGCCAAGCGCGGCGCCAAATATATCGTGAATATAAGGAACTTCGACTTGCATTGGGTTACCCAAAAAGTCGGTCCGTGTTTCATCCACTACTTTGTGGCTGAGCGTAAGAAGTTTGCTGACGGTGACGGCGCAGAACGCGCCCAGCATGAAGAGCGCCCCGTGGGCGAAGTTGACAACGCCAAGCGTTCCAAAGATAAGTGTAAGCCCGAGCGCAATAAGCGCATAAGCTGAACCCTTATCAAGTCCGTTAAGGATTTGCAGAATGAACTGGTCCATGAGGTGACCTCTGATCGGTTTAAGTGTTGGCGGAGTACCAAAAGACATACCGCTGCCCCGCAGGGCGCAGTTTACTGTCGACGTGACAGGCCACCACGTGATGTGGTGACCTGAATTGTTGGTAGATTATGCGCCTGGGTTACAGGTACCCAAAGCACCACCAGCGAACTGTGGGTGATCTGGTGCGTAAGTAACCTGCTCAGCAGGTGTAACTTCAACGATTTCAACGAGGTCGAATTCGTTTTCTGGGTTCTCTTTACCACGCACAACCACAACGTCTTTAAAGCACTGGTGGTCGTCTGCACGGTACAGTGTTGGGCCGTTGCCCAGACCGTCAAACTCAAAGCCTTCAAGAGCTTCAACAACAGCACATGGGTTGAACGAGCCAGCTCGTGTAACAGCATCAGCGTACAGTAGTGTTTGTACGTATGTTGTGTGTGCAGCCTGGCTTGGTGGGAAGCCGTATTTCTCACCGAAGGACTTAACGAAAGCGTTGGTACCGCTGTAACGCGCGCCCAGTTCGTTTTCGAGTTTCCAGTCCCAGTTCTGTGAACCAAGAATACCGGCGATGTTTTCGCCCGCACCGCGAGCCATCAGCTCTGAGTACAGAGGAACAACGATTTCGAACTGCTTGCCATTGGCTTGTGCTTGACGCAGGCCGAACTGAACGGCGTTTGTCAAAGAGTTCACCATGTTCCCGCCGTAGTGGTTCAGAACCAGAACGTCGGCACCAGAGTTAAGAACTGGAGCGATGTAAGATGAGAAGTCAGTCTGTGTCAGCGGTGTTTTCACAGCGTTCACAGTTTCCCAACCCATTGCTTCGGTTGAAGAACGCACAGCTTCTTCGGTTGTGTAACCCCAGTTGTAGTCTGCAGTCAGGTGGTAAGCCTTACGGTCTGTACCGTATTGTGCAGCCAGAACAGGAGCGAGCGCCGCGCCGGACATGTAAGAGTTAAAGAAGTGGCGGAAGCCATTGGCCCGCTTATCTTTACCTGTTGTGTCGTTCGAGTGGGTCAGACCCGCCATGAAGATCACGCCAGCCTCTTGGCAAAGCGCTTGCACAGCCACAGCCACACCAGACGATGAACCGCCTGTGATCATGATTGCGCCGTCTTTTTCGATCATCGAACGCGCAGAAGCACGTGCCGCGTCAGACTTTGTCTGCGTGTCACCAGTTACGTATTTAACTTGGCGGCCCAGGATGCCTGTACCGTCTAGCACTTTTGAAGAGAAGGTGTTCAGCATACCGCCGTCACCACCACCGTTCAGGTGCTCAACAGCTAGTTCATATGCACGCAGTTCGTCTGCGCCCTCGTCCGCATATGGGCCTGTCTGTGGAACGTTGAAGCCAAGTGTGACCTCACTGTCGCCTGGAGCGTTGGTGAAACCAGTATGGGCATCCGCACGTAGATATGTCGGAAGCGCAAGGCCGGCACCGGCAATTGCGCCGGTCTTCAACACGCCGCGACGTGAGAAATTCGATTTTGACATTATTTTCCTCCCTAAAGGTTTGTGCCGCTTGATCCCGGGGGATTTCACAGCTTGTACGTGTACGTACCTGTCCATTGTTGAGTGTGAGGAGGCGTTTCAGCAACAACCCATTGGGACAGCTTGCTTAATTTGTAAAAAAATGTACAAACTTAATGCTGAGGCTGTAAACCACTTTTCCCGCAAGCGCAGAAAGCGCTTGAAAGCATTAAGGTAATTCTGAATGCCCGTTCGAAGACTGACAGGTTCGCGGATCCGCGAAAAACGATTAGATCAAGGTTTGCGGCAAGCCGCAGTGGCAGAGGCCGTTGGTATCTCTCCTTCCTATCTAAACTTGATCGAACACAATCGTCGCAGAATCGGCGGTAAATTGTTGACTGATCTCGCGCGTGTTCTTGATGTTGATCCAACAATGCTGACAGAGGGCGCCGATAGCGATCTTCTTGATAAAATGCGCAGTGCAGCTGCCGCTTTGAACACCGAGGCTGAAATCGCACGGGCAGAGGAATTCGCCGCCCGCTACCCCGGTTGGAGCGCTTTGATCGTCGCGCAGGCGCGTCGTATTGCCGCCCTTAACGAGCACGTATCAGCGCTGACCGACCGCATCGCACATGATCCACAGCTTGCTAATTCATTGCATGAGGTCATTTCCGCGGTGACATCTATTCGTTCGTCCGCATCTATCTTGGTGACCCAAGAACAGCTGGACGCCGATTGGCAGCGTCGTTTTCACCAAAACATTCACAAGGACAGCCTACGCCTTGCCGACAGTAGCGAAGCCCTGATTGCCTATCTTGAGGCACCTGAAACCAAGGTTGAAGTGGCGCAATCCCCGTTTGAGCAGTTCGAAAATGCACTTGCGCAAAGTGACTATCATCTTGCTTCGCTTGAGGCTGGGCAGGCAGATCCAGCTGCTTTGGCGGAGGAGCTTGGGCTTTCTGGACCGGCGGTTCAGCTATTTGTCAATTACGCTCAGCAGTACCAAAAAGACGCAGCTATTCTTCCACTAAATGAGTTTACCAATGCATGTGCCGCGGTGGATTACGATCCTTCGCAATTGGCGCGTCAATTCAATGCAGATTTCCCAACAGTCTTGCGCCGCCTTGCCAGTTTGCCAGCAAACGCAGGTCATCCGCGTATGGGGCTAGCGACGTGTGACGTATCAGGGGCGCTAACATTTCTAAAACCTGTTCCGGGGTTCACCTATTCGCGCACAAACGGGGCATGTCCACTTTGGCCAATATTTAGCGCGCTAAGTAGGCCGACCCAACCAATCCGCGCCGAGGTGGCGCTGCCAGACGCGACGCATACACGGTTTTTGTGTTACGCGATGGCGATGCCCGTCGGGGCACATCAGTTTGACGTTGTGCCAGTGCTGCAAAGTACAATGTTAGTGGTTGCCGATCCGCCAGAAGGGGCGGGGGCTGCTATCCCTGTAGGGGGCTCATGCCGCATTTGCCCACGTTCTGATTGTACAAGTCGCCGCGAGCCTGCAATTATCGGTTTAGCAGCCGCATCGGGTCTTTGACTTCGGACCCAATTGCCACGATAGTCCGCGCCAGGGAGGCTGCCCTTGCGGGGGCAGTAAGACAATTGGGGAGGCGATGAGATGGGCAAACGTGTCCTTCTGATCGAAGATGAGCCGAACATTCTTGAGGCGATCAGTTTTATTTTGTCCCGCGATGGCTGGACAGTTCACACCCATGAAGATGGGGAAACAGCAATGCAAAAGGTGGTTGGGTTCCCACCAGATATGATCATTTTGGATGTCATGCTTCCGGGACGAAGCGGTTTTGATATCCTGCGTGATCTGCGTGGAACCGACACCACCAAAGACATACCTGTGATGATGTTAACCGCGCGCGGCCAAGAAAAAGACCGCGAACTGGCGCTGCGCCTTGGGGCGAATCATTTCATGACAAAACCGTTCTCGAACGCGGAAGTGCGCGACCACGTGCGTACCCTGATGGAGGCATGAGTCTCGGCCCGAAGTCCAAGATTTTTCTTGAACAGGCGGGCTATCGTCAGCGCCGATTGCGTGATGCCGTCAGGTTGCTGCCAGTTCTTGGGATAGTTTTACTTTCGATACCGCTACTATGGCCGGACGAAGATCCCGAGATGACTTATAGTTCGGGCGCGCTGGTCTATATCTTTGCGGTGTGGGTGCTGCTAATTTTGCTTTCGGCATTCATGTCGCGCATGATGCGGGCCGACAGTGATGAACCGGGTGTCGGTGGTCCGTCGTCCTGATGCTTAGCTTTAACCTCGTCATTACAATTTCGCTTTGCTACGTCGCCTTCCTTTTCATGGTTGCCTTCATGGCAGAGCGACGCGCGACGATGGGGAATGCGACATGGCTGTATTCGCCGGTCATCTATACGCTTTCACTTAGCATCTATTGTACCGCTTGGACGTTTTACGGTGCCGTCGGCTATGCCGCGCGGTCGGGGCTGGAGTTCGCGACAATCTATCTTGGGCCGACATTGGTCATGATCGGCTGGTGGTGGATTTTGCGAAAACTGGTCCGCATTGGTCGGGCGCAGCGTATTACGTCAATCGCGGACCTTGTTTCGTCGCGTTTCGGTAAATCCACTGCATTGGGTATGATCGTCACGCTGATTTCTGTTGTTGCTGCAACACCTTACATTGCATTGCAGTTGCAGTCCGTGACCTTATCATTCGCGGTGTTTGCGCAAAGTAATGGCCAAGTCTGGCATCGTGCGGACCTGAACGCGACGGCGATGTGGGTGGCAATGGGGCTGGTGGTTTTTACCGTACTTTTTGGTACCCGGAACCTAGATGCGAACGAACGTCACCATGGCATCGTAATGGCGATTGCGGTCGAAGCGGTTGTGAAACTTGTCGCGCTTTTGGCGGTTGGGGTCTTTGTCGTTTGGGGGATCGCAGGTGGCCCAACTGAAATGCTGACCCGGATTGATGAATCGCCGATCACGCTTTGGGATCACAACGGTGGTCGGTGGATCAGCTTGTTGTTTTTATCTGCGGCGGCTTTCATTTGTTTGCCCCGCATGTTTCAGGTGCTGGTCGTCGAAAATGCGGATGAACGTCACCTCGCCATCGCGAGCTGGGCATTCCCGGCGTATCTCTTGCTCATGAGCCTGTTTGTGGTGCCGATCGCAGTGATCGGGCTTGACCTGCTGCCGACTGGCAGCAACCCCGACTTGTTCGTTCTGACCGTACCACTGCATCAGGGTAGGGATGGCCTAGCGATGCTTTCATTCCTTGGCGGGTTTTCTTCTGCGACTTCAATGGTGATGGTCGCGACGATTGCTCTGGCCACAATGGTATCCAACCACATTGTCGTGCCAATCTGGCTTTCTTTGCGGCCAAATCAGCAGGCCGTCATGTCTGGCGATATTCGTCATGTCATCCTTTTGGCGCGCCGGCTTTCCATAGCAGGCGTGCTATTCCTAGGCTTTATCTATTATCGCTTGTCTGGCGGAGGGACTGCGTTGGCGGCGATTGGCCTTGTGTCTTTCTCTGGCGCTGTACAGATCCTACCTGCGATGCTGGGCGGGATTTTTTGGCGTGGATCTACACGGATCGGTGCGGCGGCAGGTCTGACTGTCGGTTTGATAGTCTGGCTTTGGACGCTATTCTTTCCAAGCTTTGGAACTGATGCGCTGATTAGTCAGTCGGTTTTAGATAACGGGCCATTTGGGCTTGCTTGGCTCCGGCCGCAGGCCCTGTTCGGGATCACTGGCTTGGATCCTTTGGTGCACGGAATCTTGTGGTCCATGCTGCTGAATACTGCGACATTTCTTGTTGGGTCGCTCGTCAGCTTTCCGACCCCGCTTGAACGGTTGCAAGGTGCCCAGTTTGTGAATGTCTTCGAACATTCGGCAGCAGCCCCAGCGTGGACAAATGCAGCTGCAGGCGCCGAAGACCTATTGATTATGGCGCAGCGCATCATGGGTAGTACCGATGCGCAGGCTATTTTTGAACGCGAAGCGACCCGGCAGGGAAAGAAGGGGTATCTGCCTGAAGTGACCCCGGCGTTCTTAGAGCTGCTAGAACGAGAATTGGCAGGGTCTGTGGGGGCTGCGACGGCCCACGCCATGGTCGGCCAGCTGATTGGTGGTAGCGGCGTGTCTGTCGAAGACCTGATCGCGGTGGCTGATGAAGCGGCGCAAATCTTAGAATACTCCAACCGACTAGAAGCGAAATCGGCAGAGCAAGAACAAACCGCCCGTGCATTGCGCGAGGCGAACGCGAAACTAACGGCCCTATCGATCCAGAAAGATGCGTTTCTTAGCCAGATCAGCCACGAATTGCGCACGCCTATGACGTCGATCCGTTCGTTTTCTGATATTTTACGCGATGGCGAAATGACGGATGATGACCAAAAACGCTATTCAGGCATTATCCATGACGAGGCCATTCGTCTGACCCGTCTGCTGGATGACCTTTTGGATTTGTCAGTTCTTGAGAATGGTCAAGTCATGCTCAACGAACAAAGTGGCAGTCTATCCGCGCTATTGGATCGCGCGATTGGGGCCGCAGGGCTGCTAAACAGTGAACTGAAAATTTTGCGTACGCCTGAAGTTTCCCACGTGACAATCACAACCGATCTGGATCGTCTGGTACAGGTTTTCATCAACCTCATAGCCAATGCGCGTAAGTACTGCGATGCACGCCATCCACGTTTGAAAATCTCGGTGCATGACCGGGGTTCACATTATTACATTGATTTTGTGGATAACGGCAGCGGGATTGCCGCAGACAATCAGCAGCTAATCTTTGAGAAATTCTCACGAGTTGCCGATGGTTCCAAAGCGGGAGGGGCAGGGCTTGGGCTTGCCATTTGTCGTGAAATCATGCGTCGCCTTGGGGGCGATATCACCTATCTGCCGGGGCAATATGGCACAGCGTTTCGTTTGCGGTTGCCCAAGAAGAAACTGCCGTCCGCGTTAGGACAACCGTAACCAATCTGCGATTAACTATGCGTCGGACTACCTGTGGCGGGCGCATGACGAACAGCACACATTCATCTATTCTGCGTCGCAAGGCGGGACAAAATGATCAGACAGCGGCGGATAGCCCGCTGACATCGTCACGCGCGGTGCGTTCGGCGCTTGCTAAATCCGCCAATGATTCAGTGGGGCTAAGCCTGACTGTTAACAGCGTCATCGAAGACATCGTTTCGATTGATGATTTGCTGGATCAGCTGGACGAGGGGCTGATGCTGGTCGGATTACAGTGCGAGGGCCGGGTGGTTGGCCTAGTCGCGCTTGATATTCAAATGCGTTCTGCAGTTGTTGAAATCCAAACCATGGGGCGGCTGGTCGCGCGGCAGGCGGCAGACCGACCGCCAACAGCCACCGACAAAGCGATGTGCGAACCAGTTCTTTCTGCATTGTTGGGCGCGCTGCCTACGGCGGTTACCGGTACTGACTTTGACGGATGGGTTGATGGCCTTTCGCTTGGTGGCATGATCGAAAGCACGCGGGCGGCAGGACTTACCTTGGATGACTGCAGTTATCGCGCACTTCGCATGACGGTCGATTTGGGCGTTGCTGATCGTGAGGCGTGCTTGGTGCTGGCTCTGCCTGTCGTAACGGCCGAAGAAGATGTGTTACCCGAGCCGAAGCAACCAGTCGATTGGGCTACGGCATTACACGCCACCGTTAGTGCAGCGCCTGCGACGCTCGATGCGGTCTTGCATCGCTTTAAGATATCAATCGGGCGGGTGCAGTCGCTTAAGGTCGGGCAGCTCATTCCGCTTCCGGGATGTACGGTTAACTCTGTACGCCTCATCGCGCCCGGTGGTCGTGCTGTGGCCAGTGCAAAGTTGGGGCAGGCGGGCGGGATGCGTGCGCTTCGGATAGAAGATGATGTTGCGCCACAGCTTTTGGACCTCGGCGGCAGGGCAAATGCGACTACTGTCGCGCTTGGCGTGCGCATAGATCAGGATGCCCTGAATACAAAAGCAGCGGGCAATTTGCCCGCTGCTGAAAATGATCTTCAGCCCGTCGAAGTAACGACTGAATAACCTACAACGGCAGGGACGTGGTTAGTTGCCTGCCAGCGCGTCTAGTTGCCCGCGCATTCCGGCCAGATCATAACCTGCCGCGGCTGTTGCTGCGATGATCTCGTCTGTAGGCAAATCGCCCGCTTGGCCCAAAGACCAGACAATGGATGATCTGGTTCCAGAGGCACAGTACGCTAGTGTGGGCCCCGCAGACGCATCGATAGCGTCATTCTGCACCTTAACCATTTCCATGTTTAAACCCTGATGTGTCACAGGGTTAACAATGAAATCAATGCCTGCCGCGGTGGCTGCCGCTTCGATTGCGGCAGCGCTATGGCTGGGTGGCACTTCGGCATCGGGACGGTTGCAGATGATGGTCTTGAACCCGGCCGCAGCAATGGCCGGGATATCTTCGACATCGATTTGAGGCGTGACCGCGTAGGTCGGGCTGATTTGTCTAATATCCATGGTGGCCCTTTTAGCTGGAGCTAGCCATTTGGTCTAGACGTGTCCGCACCCAAGGTGCGCCCAGCATCCCTGCAAACATAGCGAGCACAAAGACGATGCCGCCGCTACCACCAAAGCTAAGCGACGCAATTGCTGGACCCGGGCACAAACCTGCCAAGCCCCAACCCATGCCAAACAGTGTTGAGCCGATCACGAGGTTCCGGCCAATCTGTGGCGCAGGGGGTGTTGGAAAGCTATCTGCAAACACAGGCTTGCGCACTTTGGTCAGTTGCCAAGCGATGGCCATCGGAATGATCGCCCCGCCCATAACGAAGGCAAGTGTCGGATCCCAAGCCCCGAAGATATCCAGCCAGCCTTGTACCTTGTTGGTGTTGGTCATGCCGGAGATTAGCAGGCCGAGCCCAAAGAGAGACCCAACGACGAATGATACTACCTTGCGCATTAGATCACCCCCAATACGTGTTTAAAGATTACGACAGTCAGACCGCCAGCAACAATGTAAAAACCGGTTGCAACGATGCCGCGCAACGACAGTCGTGAAATACCACAGACGCCATGCCCAGAAGTACACCCGTTTGCTAGCCGCGTGCCGACACCAACCAATAGACCCGCAGCGATGATCACTGCGTAGTTGTTTGTGAGGTTGGTTTCTGATCCGCCTGTCACCAAGGCACCAATCGCGGGTGCCAAGAATAGACCGGCGATCAATAACGCGCGCTCTGCCCAATCGCTGCGGCCGCTGCCATCAATTAATCCGCCGATGATTCCAGACGCACCCATGATCCGCGCGTTGAATAAAAGGAATATGGCTGCTGCCAATCCGATAATTCCGCCTCCGATAAGGCCGTAAATCCAGTCTGTCTGCATGGTCTTCCTGCACTTTCTAAAGCTGTGTGAACCAGCCCCATGATATTGTTTCTTAGTTCCGTACGGGTGACGCCGATCAAAAAACACTATAAAAGTGCGATCGCGAAAAAAGGCCTTTACATCGGGCACCAATACGATTCTTTTCCGCCGCTCAAGATAGAGGCTAATAAAAACATTTCAATATTGGAATGTATAAAAGTTGATGGTAGAGTTTTTGGTATGACTGAGACTGTGAAAATGATGACCGAAACTGTTGAAACATTGGCTGACCCAATGGATGCCGCTGCCGCAGATGCTGCGGAGTTGCTGAAGGCGCTTTCAAACCCAGGTCGACTGCGCATTCTATGTGCGCTGGTCCCGGGAGAGGTGACCGTCGGAGAACTAGAGACGATGTTGGGCGCAAGCCAGTCTTATGTGTCTGGTCAATTGCTTCGTTTGCGTAACGAAGGGCTGGTTGCGTGTGAACGTGACGGGCGCAGCATGCGTTATCGTCTTTCAGACCCGCGCGTGCGCCCAATCCTTGAGCGCATCTACGAGATTTTCTGCCCAGAGCAATAGGTGCGTGGTTTAACCCAGCATCACGCCAACAACGACGGCCATCAATCCAATCATTGAAACAAGCAGCGCGCCCAAATTGATTGGTAGCACTTTAGCCAAACGTGCGCGCATTTCTTCGTCGGGCAGGTTGGCGCGTTTCGCTTTGGTCACTGTGACAATGCTATATGCAATGCCTGCCAGCCCGATCACTGAAAGTACTGCACCGATCCAAACGACGATATCCATAGCGGGTCTCCTAAAGTTGTGACCGCCTAACCCGACGATGCGTTCCATGCAAGGGTTGCAGCGATCCGGGTCTAAGGCTAGGGAAAGACAAGCCTGTCAGGAGAGCATTTATGAACGATTCAGTCACAGACACAGTGTCCAATGTTGCCGGCGAAGAGCTGCGCCAATTTATCGAGCGTTATGAGCGTCTTGAGGCCGAAAAGAAGGACATCGCTGAAGGTCAGAAAGAAGTGATGGCCGAAGCTAAGGGGCGTGGGTACGACACTAAGGTTCTGCGGAAAATAGTGGCTATCCGTAAGCGTGACGCAAATGACCTAGCTGAAGAAGAGGCCGTGATGGACATGTATATGTCCGCAATGGGCATGTAAGCCTTACGAGAACGGCAAAATTAATGTGACGCCTTCCATCGCCGTTATCTCGGCGATGTCGGCGTCATAATTTTCGGTCATATGGGCGACGCTTTCTTCGTCGGTTTCAAAAAGACTAATTTCTTCTTCATCAGCACCTTCTATCGCGTGCTCCGCCCAAAAATCGGCAATAATCGTTTGGCGGGCAATCGTGTCGCGTGTCGGATCGCGATCAAGCTCTTTGCGTAGCTGTTCAATCCCACCCTGATCCATCAAGCCAGTCAGCGGTGCAAGTTCGTCCGCGATTGGTGTGTTCTCAGGTAGCCCCATGAAATGCCGGATTAGCTGCGGCCAAATCAGTGGCGCATCTTCAGTACACCAGATGACCAGTTCAGAATCAGGGGCGCCGGCGTGGATGCGCCGGACAGCATCAGCCCAGTTGATATCCTCTGGCTGCGATATCCCGAGGAATTCACCGATTGGTTTGGATTTTGGTCTGCTGAGGGCATCCTGTAGAAAGGTGGCGGGATGGCTAATGCTGAAGTACAGGCTTAGCTCATCGTCGGGGAACAACCTGCTGAGCGCACGTGTTTTTGATTCTGCCTGCGGGTAAAACACTCCATGTTCAAAAATCCGATTGGCTACACTGATAAAGTTGCCATTCGCCAACAAAAGGCGCTGCACATCATCGTCGTCAATGATGCTGTCCAAGAGAATGTCGCGTGTGCCGTCGGCGGGCGGCGCGCCATCCAGCCCCTGAATCGTTGTGCGAATCAAAGAACGGTAGTTTCCCGGGCCCGGTGCGGCGATCCGGCTCTGGACCAGCAAATCTGCATTTCTTAGCGTCGATTTCAGCAACCGGTCTTCGTCGTTGCCATGTGCGCCAATATGATAGGCAATTTGCATAGGGTGAACCCTTTCGTCCAAGTCATTGCATCATAGTTGGATTTCTGGACAGTTAAACTGCTTTCCGGTACTCGAATTTTATGTCCCAGTATTCAGATCCGATAACAATCAATCCCGCCAAGCGGTCACGCATTTCTCCTTGGTCGGTGGGCGCAATCTTGATCGCGACGATGGTGCTTGTGCCGATTGTTGCCGTTATTTGGTTTGCCCTGACGCCCACAGAAAACATCTGGCCGCATATGCTGCGGACGACGCTTCCGCGGTATTTGGCGAATACTGCCGTGCTGATGTTCAGTGTTGGTGCGTTAACCGCAATGATCGGAACAGGGGCGGCGTGGTTGGTTGTCATGTATCAGTTCCCGGGGCGGAAAATACTGCAGTGGGCGCTTTTGATGCCCTTGGCCGTGCCGGCCTATGTCGGGGCCTATGCGCTTGTGGATTTTCTGGAATATGCGGGGCCTGTGCAGACTGCATTGCGTGAAACCATGGGCTGGGCAAATGCTCGCGACTATTGGTTCCCAGATATCAGAACCAGAGGCGCGGCCATCCTCGTGCTAAGCGCGGCACTTTACCCTTATGTTTACCTATTAGCCCGCGCCGCATTCCGTGAGCAATCTGGCGCAGCCTATGAGGTTGCCCAAGCATTAGGGGCAGGGGCGTTTGGCCGGTTCTGGCGCGTGGGGCTACCGCTCGCGCGCCCGGCAATCGCTGCTGGCGTGGCCGTCGTTATGATGGAGACCGTCAACGATTTCGGGACAGTTGATTACTTTGCAGTGCAAACGCTTACGACCGGCATCTTTTCTGTCTGGTTGCAGGCAGGAAACCTTGGCGGGGCAGCGCAACTCGCGACCTGTGTACTCGGCCTTGTGATCATATTGGTTGCACTCGAAAAGATTAGCCGTCGCAAAAGCAAATTTTTCGGATCAGCGCGCGGACAACGTCCAGTAACGCCCACGCAACTGACAGGCTGGACTGCGACCGCTGTAACAACGCTTTGCCTGTTGCCCTTCATCGGTGGGTTCCTGTTACCAGTTGCAGTTTTGCTGACACATGCTTTTGATGCGAGCCAGTGGGTTGCACCGGGTTTGCGCAAGGCAATCGTTCATACAATTACCGTTGGGGGTATCGCGGCTGTTCTGACAGTCCTTGGCGGTGTGTTCATGGTCTACGGAGTGCGCCTCACGCGGAAACGGCTCCCAGCCTTGCTTATGCCAGTGACAGCCATCGGCTACGCTGCACCGGGTGCTGTACTTGGTCTTGGCATCTTGGTGCCATTAGCGAAGTTCGACAACATGCTAGCAGATACCGTTGTCGGATTCGGCTTTAGTGATCCGGGGCTGATTTTCACGGGCAGCGCCGCCGCACTTACACTGGCATATGTGGTGCGATTCTTCGCAATTGGGCAGGGGACTGCGGATGCGGCACTTGGGCGTGTATCTCCAAGCTTGCCAATGGCCGCGCGTTCTCTCGGTCGCACCGCGGGCGGCACGCTGCGTGCGGTGCACCTCCCGCTTGTCAAAGCGTCTGTTGGGTCAGCCCTGTTGCTGGTCTTCGTCGATTGCGTGAAGGAACTGCCCGCTACCCTTCTTTTGCGGCCATTTAACTATGATACGCTCGCAACAAGGGTTCATGCCAAAGCATCGCTCGAGAACATCGCAGAGGCCGCTCCAGCGGCTCTAATGATCACCGTTGTAGGGCTCGCAGCCGTTGCTTTCTTGGCCCGCGCGAACCGCTAAATGGGCTTCTGAAATTTTTTCTGCATTTCATGCAAAAAGCCCATTGCATTGCCAAGTTTTCCCCTGCTATACGCCGCTCAGTCGATAAGGCAACGCAGGAAACTGCACACCAGTGCCCCTATAGCTCAGCTGGTAGAGCAACTGATTTGTAATCAGTAGGTCCGCGGTTCGAGTCCGTGTGGGGGCACCATTTTATCCCACCTAATGCATTGATGTTTAAGGGCTTATGCTCTTGTTGCATTCTCTCCAACTACACGTTTAGCTACACAGAGTGGGCCAAGCGGATGCGGAATGTGGCAGTGAAATACCTCAGGCAGAACGAAAGAACTGGTAGCTTCGAATATCGCCGAAGGGCCCCAAAGGTGCTTGAGGACATGGTTGATGTGCGCGAATTCCTAAAGGTTCTCGGTAAGACGCAGAGTGAAGCGATCCTCGACTATGGCCGTGAGCATGAACGTATTGAGCATCTCTTAGCCACGCAAAGAATGGAGCCAGTGGTTTCTCTGATTTTGGGCGGTCGAAGCGCTTAGAGCTGCTGCTGTATAGCTAGTCGCTCACGTAGTGTTTTCAGCGACGCAGCACAGTTAGCCGAGGGGCTGGCAGTTCGTTTTGGCTGCTGGGCTTGCACTTGCGCTCTAGCAACGGTGGTCCCAAGTGGTCGTGGGTTATAGGCCGATGAAAGAATAAAGTTTTGTAATTGTAATAGGGATCGCGTCGCAAACGATAGCCAGCGCATGCCTTAACTCGCTACATTGTTTCTAGGCCTGTTAACCTATTCTTTCAAAGAAAAGTAATTCAGCCATGACGAAAGACGCGAAGACGGTCATCACGTGGACTTATCAACCAAAAGGCTTTTTTGAGGAACCCTATGAGTTCATGCTGCCAAATGGTAAAATCTCTATCTCTGAGGGAAGCGTCAAAGGTGAATTCGATAGTGCTAGCATCGAACAGCGTCGCGAGCTTTTGCGCTCAGTTAGCGCTGATGTCGGCAATTTATTTAGAGCTCAACAGTTTCAAGTTCAGCGAGTTTTTGAATTGTCCGGACCCAGCATCACTCCGGAGTGTGAGCAAGGCGGTCGCGGAGCAGTGGTGGTCGCTAAATCCGGTATGTCACATTCTATTGGAAGTCGCGGAAGGGTCACAATTCAGCGCGTAGATGGAGAGATTATTATGGACTCCGAGGTGTCGAGAATTCAAGAAACCCAGAGGCTTCTGGAGGATGTAATTTCGTTGTCTGATGATAGCATCTTAGAACGGATGCTTTGCAGCTTCAGTAATGCAATAGATGACCCTAATAATCGTTTCTTTCATCTCTACGAAATCAGAGAGGCACTTGAAGAGGTGTACGGGAGGGGGCAAAAGCAGAGGGCGGAAAAAGTTAGGACTGCTCTCGGCGGCTCAAAAGATGACTGGAGTAAGTTTGGAAGACTTGCCAATAATGAGCCTCTCACTGAGGGGCGCCATCGCGGCAAACAGGGTGACGGACTACGACCAGCCACTCGTGCCGAGATCGAGTGGGCACAGAGCTTCGCACGAAGTCTAATCAAGAAATATATTGCGGCCAAAACTGGCAAATAGGTGACAATCAGTTTGACGGTGTTTGCAGGGCCGGGTTGCTTCACGGCGCTAGTTCACAGTGTAAAATCGATGTGGGGATGTAGAGGGCGGATTCGGATGGCTAGACTGTGCTATGTGTAAACCACAGGTAATCTGCATTCACGCAATGCGCGCGCGCGGTTAGCAAACGTCAAAACGTACTGAACCTAGCTTGTACTGCGACGCAAAATTGCGCCGCAGTAAACTGTTTTGGCTTAGATAGAGATAGTCTGCTCTACTTTCTTAACCTGAACGCGTGCCATACCAAGGTTGGCAGCTTTTTTGTCCAAAGCAACGTACAAGAAGACAGTTGGAGTCTTTTCAAGTGGGCGGATCAGGTGGAACTGCTTGCCCAATGTGATCAGGATATCATCGATCGCATCGTCAAGGCCCAGCATTTCGATTGCAGAGAGCTTTGCTTTAACAACTTCAGTGTTCGCAGCGCCAGCAGCTTCTAGGTCAAGCTTGCCGCCACCTTCAGAAGCCATCATCAGGCCCGTTTCACTATCAACAAGACATGCGCCAATGAAGCCACCGATGGATGAAAGACCTGAGATATCTGTAGACATATTTTTTTCCTTACTAGTTACAGTTTGTGGGGGGATATTCCCGCCTGTTTTGGGAGGCTCCGAGCTCTCCTCGGCTCCCAATTCGTTGTCTGAAACAGGTGTTGTTTCAGCTTTGTTCGACCCCGTCCAACCGGCACCAAGGTCCTTCAGAAAAGTCTTTAATTTCATTTCGGACCTGTTCGATTACCGCGGAGATATTTGTGTCGTTTGAAGCGCGTACTGACAGCAGTTTTTCTATAACGCCAGCGTGCGAGTCGGATGCCTGTGGATCGCCCCCAAAGGTGGTTTTTAGATGGTCGAATAAGGCAAAAAGTTGGTCATTTGACGTTACATTTTTAGCATCAGAGAGGGCCTCTTGCAGCAAAGCAATCTGAGGCGCGCTATCGGTACTATTTTGTTCATCTTCAAACACTTCTGGGCCGTCGATGAACACATTTTCGTGTGTTGTTTCACCTTCACGAGCCGCGCGTTCGGCGCGGTGTTCGCGTGCGGCGTCAATACGGTCAGTTATCGCGTTAAGCAGTGTTTGTGCACCGCTGTTTTCCCAGCTGCCCTCTTCACCACTACGTGCCATTTTTGCTGAAATTGGCAGTACAGAGTGGAACGATTTTCTGGCTTCGCGTTCGCAGCGCGCAACGACCCGTTGGACATCTTTTGGGTTGGCAATTTGATCGACACGCGTAACGACAAGCAGGCTCTGATCCTGGAGTTCGTAAGATACGCTTTTCCAAGCGGCTTTTTCGGTTTGGCGCCATGCCTGATTGGCTGCAGAACACCAGATTACAAAATCAACGTGTCCACTGATCAATCCAACAATATCGATTGCTAGATTGGGATCAGAAATGCCGGGCGTATCGATGATATCAGCATCGCGCAAAATTTCAGCGGGAAGCGTGAAGCGCAGTGCCAAATGGGAATGCAATGTCGCAAAGTCGAGCCCATCTTCGGAAACTTCGGTAAGTGTTCCGTCGTCATCCAAGACTTCGAGCTTTCGCGTGTCGCCATGTGTGATCCACACTGTCGGCAGATGGGTGGCCGTCACCTTAGTTGGCAACAACGGCTGGCCCAATAGCATATTCAAAAGCGAAGATTTGCCTGCGCTATATTCGCCCATCAATGCAAAGCCCGGCTTGTTCGCCGACCATTGTGATAGCACCGCGGTTGCTTTTTTTGACACGGAATTATTCATAGTTAGCTAGCACTTACTGCAACTGGTCCATCGGTCTGATCATGCCGGACTATTTCGTGAAGAGCGTCACGTATCTGATCAAGGGCAGCAATACGGTGGTTCACTTCGTTTTCCAAGCCGAATGACTGACGCATTTGCGCTACTTCTGGTGCATCAACTGGTAGTGCCAGATTGCGCAGTGTCTTGATGTGCTCGTTCACAAAGCCCTGAAGCTGAATGCGCGTTTGTGTCGCGAACTCTTGGATATAGTCTTGTTGAAGGTCATTGATCGTGCTCGACATTTCTTCAGTCGCAAGCGTTTCAAAATTCGCGATGCAGGTCGCCTTTTTCCGTTGCTTGGAAAGTAGTCGGCCAAGCCAGCCAGCACTTACATCAATCGTCATGGTTTTCATCAGGAAGACCGGTGTCTTTGGGCGACCGATCGTCGGCCCGACAACAGGGAACAGGCTTGCTTCGCTATCAAGGACGTCAGCGTAAAGTGCTGCAATGTTGTCCGCCGCCTCTTGCATGATCTCGCTCAAACGGACTGTGCATTTGTTCGAGAAATCATTGTAAGCGCTGATGAGTTCGCGGCGCAGTGTTTCTGTGTCTGGCGACCACTGCTTAAGCCCCTTACCTTTATCGATGGTCTTTTCTAGGTCGCGCTTGCCGTTTAAGATGAACGAACGATAGACGTCAGACATCGCGTAGGTCGTCATCTTGAGTGAGCTTTGGTTCAGTGAATCAAAGTCATCGTTCAGTGTGCTAACGATTTGCGCAATCCGCGCGGAAACTTCAGCGGCCGACATTGAAGATTGAGCCGCCGAGTGGCCGCTCACTGCATCGCGCAACAGGACCGTCGATTGATTCACCAGATCAAGGCAATCGTCGCGCAGGCTTTCGAGGAATGGCCAGCTCACATCGTTCGCGACTTTGTCGTCGATCACCTTGAGCAGCTGAGAAATACCAGACAGGTCATTATCGACGATGCCGATTTCACCATTAAGCGGGGTCACGTTGCTTTCGTCTGCACGCGCCTGCTGTAAACCTTCATACGCGACGCGGCTTCTGGCAGAAAGTACGCTTAGATCACCCGCGATCGCGGCTTCGCCCCACTGTGCGCTGCCGAAAACAATTGGGATATCTTGTGGCAAGTTCTGCGCCTTAAGCGTCTGACGAATATAGCCTTCGATTTCACTGACCTGACGATGCGGATCTTCAAGTTCATCAATGCGGTTCACAAACAGAACGATCTGTTCGTGCTGGAGGCCCATGATGATATTGATAAGGCCGATATCAACCGTGCTAAGCGCCTGATGCGCGCTAAGGACGATGACGCAAATATCTGAATCAGCGAGGTTATTGAGTGTAACAGCTTCGCGCACAAGGAAGGGGTCGTTCACGCCGGGGGTATCGCGCACGACGAGCGGCAGCGGAAAAGTCGGGTTGTCAAAGTACAAGTCTGCGGACTTTGTCAAATCGGCAAAACGCCCGCCAGAACCAGCACCTGTTTCTTCTTCATCGCCCAGACAGACGTAGCGCTTAACCAGCGCGTCGTCGAATTCACCAAAGCTGTGCGTATTGCCCAAAAGGAGCTTAAAGTTCACGCCCAGCCGTTGCTTGGCGCGGGCTTGGAGTTCGCGAACCTGCTCGCGCATTTCTTCAGCTTCATCTTCAAAGTTGGCGCGATCAGCCATTTCACCAAGACGACCACCCATTGTGGTCATGTCGGTCCATTCGTCTTTATCGAAGAATTTGAAGACGGCAGTTTTACCAGCAGGGTGCACAGCGTTCACGTGCAACGATGTGATCACCGATGTCCAAGGGTTCACATCCGACGGCAGCAGGCCGGGACGCCCGATGACCGCATTGGCAAGTGCAGTCTTGCCAGCTTTCACCTGACCTACCAGTGAAATCCGTGTCTTAAACTTGGATAACCGCTTTTGCATTTCAAGCGTACGATCCAGCGCGCCCGGAACGACCAATTTTTCCATTTGGTTAGCAACCGAGGTCAATTGATCGATTGCTAGCTTTGCGTCTTTTGACTTAGAAAATAGGTGATCATTGGAAGCTTGGCGGTGCGAAGGCACCGTTGAAGATGAAGACATATGGGTATCCAGCACAGATAGGTAATCATAAACATACAGAAGGTCGCTTGACCTAAGCGTCAATAAGCCATCGGAATGCGACCGTTTTATGGCTTAACGCAGGTTTCTATAGGGGGAAAAACAAAGACATCCTCTCCATTAAACGATATTGACATGCCCTGCGTCATCGACACGCAGTTTTGCAACAATGGTATTGTCGTTTGCACGCACCTCAAGTGATGTATTTGGCTCCCCATTGCCAAGCTTCAGAGCGGCATTCCGCAAATTTAGCATTCCAGCAATCACATCGATCGAGCCTTCTTGTGGGCAAGCAGCGATTTTTCCATCTGGGGCGATGTTCCATTCACTTGGTTCATCGCTATCGTTTACAACAAGAAGGTTACTAATTGCGTAATCGCCACGTGGTTCGTCCTCGTCAGAATCGCCAATGGAATATGCAATTTCATTGCCCGCAGCGACGGCATCCCGGATCATCTGCCCGATTTCAGTGGCCGTCTCAGCACCACTCAACAGGTCAAACCAGCCGCGTTTTGCTTGTATGCTAACCTCGGCATTACCAATACGGAGTAGGAAAACACGCGGCACCTCGCAACGTGCGATGCGCGCACAAATATGCCAAATGGCTTGTTCCGCCACATCATCAAAGGCCGGATGTTCAATATCCGTTGGCGCAGTTACGACCTCAAGATCGCGTACTTTTGGCAAGAATAGACCGACATTCAAAGATTGGTTGCCTTCACACACAAGGCCGCCTTTGAGCGTCGCAACCGATGTCCGGCTGTCAGTGCGTGCAATAATGGTTGAAGCACCAGGCAAAAATGAAGCCGCCCGCAAGAGGTCAATGCTTTGCTCTGCACGCTGACCAAGCAACGCAACATCCGCAGAGCCTGACACGTTCACAGGAAACACGCCGTCTTCCTCAAAGCTGTACAAAGCCAAGAAGCCTCGGCTGTTCAAAATTGGCCAGTCTTCGATCTTCATTACCGTAGTCACCTTTTTACACGACTCAGCACATACGCAACTATTCGCGGTATATAAAGTCATTCAGGGCAATTTGCTGATATGCGGTGTGATTTTCTGCTAACATAACATGAGCGAAAAACTTGTGAATCTGCATTTGAAAGCTGGCGAATAGGGAAGGTGATTTTGGCCGGCTGGGATTGGCGTAATGCTCATCATCACAGCACATTGTGAGTAACAGAACTGAAGTGCCGTCTATCCGCAGCGACTCAGAGGTTGCGGCGGAGCGGTCGCTTTGTCACAAGAATGCAATTCGCCCGTATTCACCTGACGCTAGAGGAACCGAGAATGAAATTTGCCGCAGTATCGTGTATGCGTAATGAGGCGCTTTTTGTTCTTGAGTGGGTGGCGCACAAGTTTTCCTGTGGTTTCGATACTGTGGCGGTGGTCACAAACGACTGCACAGATGGAACTGACCTCATTCTTGACGCGCTAGTGGCTTCAGATGATCGTGTTATTCACATTCGTAATGACATCCAACCGGGCGAAGCTCCTCAGGTTGCCGGTATGAGGATGGCATTTGCGAACCAACGTTTGATGGCTTCAGATTATCTGTTGCATTGTGATGCAGACGAGTTCTTGCAGATAGATGTCGGGGAAGGGCTGGTCATTGATCTCATTGGTGTTACCGGCAGTGCAGACTGTATCGCTCTGGCATGGCGTCCGTTTGGGGATTCCGGAATCAAGGAATGGCAAGGTGGCTCTGTGGTCGCGCAATTTACGCGATCCGTGCCACGTCTTAGATATGGCGCGACAATGCATAAGTGCATGTTTCGACCCAGTATGTTTGGTGCGGCGACGGACCATATGCCAAAAGAACCAATTTCTGATGAGATTACGGTCGTCAATTCGCGCGGCGATGAAATGCCAAATGTGTCGCTGTTTGAAACAGCACAAGCACGCTTTCGCCCACTGACCGACGACCATATGACGTGGGATAATGCATGTATCCATCATTATGCGACGCGTTCACAGGATCTATTTCTAATGAAGAATTTGCGCGGCGACGGCATGGGGCGTCAGCAAGGGCGATATTTCTTGAATTCGAACTTTTGGAAGCGAAATAACAAGAACCGCGTCGAGGTACCAAATGCGCGCCGGCATCTGGAGAAGACCCTATCTCAAATTGATCAATTTCGAGAAATCGACTGTGTGGCTGAATTGGAGCAAACCGCATTCGCAAATTTCTGTGAAGCACGTGAACGCATTCTGACGCCAGCGCAGATCAAGGCTTGGACAGCCTAAGACCCTTCTTGCCACACTCCACTATCTAGCCCATCCAACGACCAACTTCCGACGCGCCATCGCACGAGGCGTAGTGTGGGGAAGCCGATGTGGGCCGTCATCCGTCGGACTTGCCGATTGCGGCCTTCGCTGATCGTGATCTCAAGCCATGTGTCCGGCACCGATTTTCGGAAACGTACGGGTGGATCGCGTTCCCACAGGGTGGGGGGATCTATGAGGCGCACTTTGGCGGGGCGTGTTGGCCCGTCCTTGAGCGTTACCCCATCGCGCAGCGCTTGCAGGTCTTTGTCTGTCGGTGCGCCTTCGACTTGGACCAGATAGGTTTTAGTCAGCTTATGCTTGGGATCCGCAATCTTGGCCTGCAGTTTTCCGTCGTCCGTTAGCACCAACAGCCCTTCACTATCGCGATCTAAGCGCCCCGCCGGATAAACGCCCGGGACGTCGATATAGGCCGACAACGTTGGTCGGGGTGAGGGACTGCGCACGTCTGTGAACTGCGACAGGACGCCAAAGGGTTTGTTGAATAGGATAACTTTTGCCATGCGCCTGCCTAGCCTGAGTTATGCCTTGGCGTCCATGCTGTTATGAAAAAATGCATCGTGTGCATTTTCCTACTTGCAACGAATCCCAACTTGCCGCAAATGGCGATTTATAGACGCCAACGCACGCGCCTCTGGCCGGTGATAGTCAACGCACACGTGTTTACGTAGCGACGGTAACGTCTCCCTTGGAACTGAGCGGTCTTAGGCGGAATAACCGTCATGGCCGGGTCTTTTGGAGATGACCCATGACTGTACACTTCGCTGACGCTGCGGCGTCATTCCCTGTTGTTGCACCTTCACGGTTGGATAGCTTTGTCGCTGCGCATAGCTTTGACAAGCCAACACTGGTGATGGACCTTGATTTGGTGTCACGCCAATACCGTGCATTGAAAGCTGGTTTGGGCCGGGCTGACATTCACTATGCTGTCAAAGCAAACCCAGCGCCGCAAATCATTGCGCGTCTGGTTGATCTGGGTTCGCATTTCGATGCTGCGTCACGTGCTGAGATCGCGCTTTGCCTTGAGCAGGGTGCAGAGCCACGTGACGTGTCGTTTGGCAACACAATCAAACGCGCATCTGACATCGCATGGGCATTTAACCAAGGCATTCGTCTATTTGCTGCCGATTCAGAAGAAGAGTTGGAAAAGATCGCTGCGCACGCACCGGGCGTGTCCGTCTACATCCGTCTTATTGTTGAGGTTTCCCAAGCGGACTGGCCGCTGTCGCGCAAGTTCGGCTGCGACCGCGATATGGCGCTGCAATTGCTGGATGCTGCAAAGACATTGGGCCTGAACCCAGTCGGTTTCTCGTTCCACGTCGGGTCACAAACCCGTCGCGCGGAAATGTGGGCACCAAACTTGGACGTTATGGGTGGCATTTGGCAAGCAGCCAAAGATGCGGGTCACGATCTATCGTTGATCAACATCGGTGGTGGTTTCCCTGCGTTCTATGGCGAAGAGATTGACGCGCCAAAGGCATATGCAGCAAAAGTCATCGACATGGTCGAAGCACGTTTTCCAGGCGTTGCTAAAATCATGGCAGAGCCGGGCCGCGGTATGGTCGCAGAAGCTGGCGTGATCGTTGCTGAAGTCATGTTGGTCAGCCGTAAGTCTGAGCGTGATATGCATCGTTGGGTCTATCTGGATATCGGTCGTTTCTCGGGTTTGGCGGAAACTGAAGGCGAGGCAATTCGCTATCAGTTTGAAACTGCGCGCGATGGCGACGTGATGGGGCCATGTATTGTTGCTGGGCCAAGCTGTGACAGCGCTGACGTGCTATATGAGAAGCGTCCGATGCAACTGCCTATGACATTGCGTGCTGGTGATCGCGTCCTGATCCGCAACACAGGTGCCTATACATCGACATATTCGTCGATTTGTTTCAACGGCTTCCCTCCACTGGCCGTGGTTGTGATCTAAACGATTGGCGGCGCACGGTATACCATCGTGTGCCGCTAAGCTTTTGTAAGTTAACAGAATTTCTTTACAGGTCATGAAAATGCGCTAACCTGCGGTGATGAGTTTACCGTGAAGGCATTGCATGACACCTATTACTGACCATCCGTTGCGATTTGCTTTGGCCAATGAATTGCATGCGCGTCCTTTTCCGTCGATGCGCGCGCCGGGGCGGGCTGCGTTCCTTGCCTTAAAGCCCAGCAAAAATGCAGCAGGCCGTGATCGGGCGGCAGATATGGCGCATCTTACTGATTTACTTGATCGTTTTGCTGCCCCACATCCGGAACCTGACGCGACCCATTACTTTGGCCAGATCGGGAAACATCAGCTTAAATGGGAAAGCCACACCGAGTTCGTGACCTATACGATCTTGGGCGAGGGCGTCGCAGAGCGCCCCTTTGACGCGGCGACATTTAGCGTGTTTCCCAATGACTGGCTGTCCTCAGCCCCCGGAACTCGGATTACATCGGCTTTGATCCGTGTTGAAGTGGGTGATGATGACGACGCCATCGCGAGCAAGGCACAAGAATGGTTTGTACCCGAAAGTCTTGCCATTAGTCGCGTCCTAGATGACGAACTGGTCATTGCAGGCGATTTTCGGATCGATCCGGCTGGTCACATGCGTTTTGCGGTTTTCGCACGTCCTCAGGTTGGGATGCGCCGGATAGGCCGCGTCGTGCAGCGCCTGTGCGAGATTGAAACCTATAAAGCGATGTCGATGCTGGGGCTGACGCGTGCGCGCGGTTTGGGACCGCAGATGGGCATGATCGATGCAACGCTGTCAAAGCTGATCGACGACATGCGTGGTCCGATGCCTGATCCGGCAGCACAGCTGCATTCGCTACTAGAAGTATCCGCCGAATTAGAAAGTATCGCAGCGCAATCGTCTTTCCGCTTTGGTGCCACAGGCGCATATGAAACCATCGTGAATCAGCGGATCACCGTCTTGCGCGAAGAACGATTTGGCGGGCGTCAGACATTCGGTGAATTTATGATGCGGCGGTATGATCCGGCGATGCGCACGGTGAAATCTACGCAGGAAAGACTGCATGCGATGTCTGATCGCGCGCTACGTGCGGGTGATCTGCTGCGTACGCGCGTCGATGTTGAACGCTCCGCCCAGAACCAAGCCTTGCTGACAAGCATGGATAAGCGTGCTGATCTCCAGCTCCGGTTGCAACACACTGTGGAAGGTTTGTCGATTGTCGCGATCAGCTATTACGCTCTGAACCTTGCTCTCTATGTTTTGGGGCCGCTGCAGTATAGTTTAGGCATCAGTAAAACCATTATGGCTGCCATCGCGACCCCGGTTGTCGTGCTGTGTGTTTGGGCGTTGTTGCGGCGTATTCGTAAACATATGGACTGACCCCCTCTTGCGCGGGCTTGGGGACGTGATAACCATGCGATCCTTGGGAGGGGATCGAATGAACCATGCAGTAATGATTGCAGTCATGTTGTGCGGGCAGGTGGCAGTAGCCCAAGAATTGCCACAGCCAATTACCGATGCTGATTTCGCCCCCATAAACATGGACGAGGCCCGGCTTGGGCAGCTTTTGTTTTACGATCCAATTCTATCAGGCAACCAAGAGGTCGCCTGCGCGACCTGTCACCATCCGGCATTCGGAACCAGTGATGGTCTCTCACTGGGTATTGGGGATGGCGGAATTGGGCTAGGGACCCAGCGCGTCGCAGACCCCGAAAATATGCCCGAACAACGCATTCCACGGAATGCGCCGGCGCTGTTTAATCTTGGTGCCAACGAATTCACGCGCCTGTTCCATGATGGTCGGATCGAAGTCGACTTGGATCGCCCCGGTGGTATCCGGACCCCGCTAGACGCTGATATGGCAGCAGGCTTTGCATCGCTTCTATCTGCACAAACGATGTTTCCCGTGCTTAGCGGCGATGAGATGGCTGGGCACTATAGTGAAAACGAAGTGGCCAAGGCCGTGCGGCGCGGTGTTCTGACAGGGCCGGGTGGTGCTTGGGATATCATATCGCGTCGCGTCGCGGGTTTCCCGGAATATGCCGATGCTTTTGTCGCGACCTATGATCATATCGACACGCCCGATCAGATTGGTTTCACCGACATTTCAAATGCTGTCGCTGCGTTCATGGAGTTCGAATGGCGATCTGACACTTCTCCCTTTGATGCGGTCTTGCGGGGGGACGGCACTTTGCCGGAACCCGCCGCGACAGGTATGGCCCTATTTTATGGTGAAGCAGGCTGTGCTAGCTGTCACGCAGGGCCATTCCTGACCGACCATGGGTTCCATCCGATGGGCAGCCCACAAATCGGCCCTGGAAAAGCGGCGCGTTTCGAAAGCCACGCGCGCGATGAAGGGCGGTTCAGGGTGACTGGCGATCCTACCGATCTGTATGCGTTCCGCACGCCCAGCCTGCGCAACGTTGCGCTGACCGGACCATATGGGCATGCAGGCGCATACGCAGATTTGCGTGCCTTTGTCATCGCACATTTGGATCCGATTGCGGCGCTGAACAACTATAACCTGACCGTGGCGCGTTTGCCCGAACTTCCCGTTGATGATCTGCGTGAAAGCCCAGATGCAATTGCCGCTGTCGCGCAGCCCGCAGGCCCCGAGATGTCAGAGGATCAGATTACAGCACTGCTCGCATTCTTGGATAGTCTGACGGATCCCGCTGCACAAGCCGGTCGTTTGGGCGTGCCCAAAGCCGTGCCAAGCGGGCTAAGCATACCGAACCCACGTTAAGAAATCGCCGCAACCGCCTGATCTGTTACCGCAGAAAGCGCGAGGGCTGTAGCGCCACGCGCCCAGACTAAATCGCCCCAAGCATGGGTTTCAACGGCACAGGCGGATCGGCCATCGTTGAGCGTCAGGCGATGCATTTCAGCAAGGACTTCGTCGGCATAGAGATAGTCATACTGCATGCGTTCGCCTGAAATGATGATCAGTGCTGGGTCAAACAGTTGTACAACATTGGCAAGCCCGACGGACAAGTATCTTCCGGCGCGACGAAAGATTGTCTGCGCTGCCTCGTTCCCAGCCTTGGCTTGGCTGAACAATGCGTCCAGCAATGCGTTCGGGCTTTGACGTTCGCTTGGCTGGTGGTGCAGGGCGGTCGCGGCTTCGCGGGCGAGTGCGTAGTCAGCAAGATATGCTTCTAGGCAACCACGTTGCCCGCAACGGCATAGCGCGCCGTCTAATTGCACTTTGGTATGACCTAGCTCTAGCCCCATCCCACGGGCGCCCCGGTAAAGCCGATTGTCGATCACTAATCCCATACCGACACCATGTTCGATGGTGACAACGGCAAAGTCAGACTTGGCGCGACCCGCACCGAACCACAGTTCAGCAAGGGTTAGCATGTTGGCATCATTGTCCAAATGAAGCGGGATCGCAAAGCGGGTTTCAAAATGAGAGGCGAAATCACTGTTGCGGGTGGCTAGCAGGGGTGACCACGGCACCGTTCCCGCCTGATGGTCCACAATGCCCGACATGCCAATTCCAACGGCAGCAATGTCTTGTTGGGTTTTGTTCGCCGCGGACAATACGTCCTGCATAAGAGTGCCGACTTCGGTTAGTATTTCATGCAAAGATTTCGGGTGTGGCGGTGTTTTTAGCGACGCCGTCGCAAGCGTGTTGCCCGCGAAATCGGTAAGTACCGCGGAATGAAATTCATCCGACAGTTTGATACCGATGGCAAAATGCGTATCTGGAATGACTTCAAGGGCGACGGCGGGGCGCCCACGCCCGGTTTCGCGCGGGATGCTTTCGACCTCGCGCAAAAGGCCAGCGTTAATCAAATCTGCGGTTAGGGCGGTGGCTGACCCAGCGCTAATGCCAAGGGCGCGGATCACATCGGTTCGGGTTGCACGACCGGCGGCACGGACATGTTCAAATATCTGCTGGCGCATTGATTTAGCGTTCGCGGTTCCCGAAGGCAAAAGGGGGCCGCAACCGACCGGAGAGCCTGAGTCGTCACTTGCAGTGAGTTCATTTAACATAGTTCGAAGCCTGAATTATATTTTGGGCAGTTAGACCTCGTTTTCGATATTTTAGCAAGTACGTTCGCGTTTTTCGCATGGTTTTAGCGTCAGATGGAGGTTTTGAAGGCGTTTTTTAATTCGAGCGATGAATTTAATTTGACAACGCGCGATCCGATGGTCAGAACATGCCACGAGGGAAATCAAACGGAGGGGGTAGCCGTATGTATATTGGGTTAGATCTTGGGACTTCTGGTCTTAAGGCGGTGTTGATCGACGACACGCAGACAATTCTGGCTGAGGCAACTGCGCCGTTAGAGGCTGTGCGCCCAGAGCCCGGTTGGTCTGAGCAGGCTCCGGCAACATGGCTTGATGCGGCAGATGCCGCGATGCGAGCGTTGAAAAATCAGACTTCATTGGATGCGGTGCGTGGGATTGGCCTGTCGGGTCAGATGCATGGCGCAACATTGCTTGATGCAAACGACGAGGTTCTTCGCCCCTGTATTCTATGGAATGACACCCGTTCAGCGGTAGAGGCCGCCGAACTAGATGCGGACCCAAAGTTTCGTGCGCTTACAGGAAATATCGTCTTTCCCGGATTTACCGCACCAAAGCTGGTTTGGGTTGCACGCCATGAGCCCGAGATTTTCGCCAAAGTAAAACGTGTTCTTCTGCCTAAAGATTACCTACGGCTTTGGCTAACGGGTGAGGCTGTTGCCGAGATGTCAGATGCCGCCGGCACCAGCTGGCTGGACGTGGCCAAGCGCGATTGGTCTGATGAATTGCTCGCTGCAACCGGACTAAGCCGTGAAAACATGCCGCGTTTGGTTGAAGGGTCCGAAGTGTCGGGGGTTTTGCGTGGCGAACTTGCCAGCCGCTGGGGGCTACCGAGTGGCGTCGTTGTGGCTGGCGGCGGTGGTGACAATGCTGCCAGCGCTGTTGGTGTCGGTGTGGTTAAAGCAGGCGATGCCTTTGTTTCGCTTGGTACATCCGGCGTTCTTTTTGCGGCCTCTGATGCATATCAGCCTGATGCGGCAACGGCTGTGCACACGTTCTGTCACGCGCTGCCGGGAACATGGCACCAGATGGGGGTCATTTTGGCCGCTGCTGATGCGCTGAATTGGTACGCAAAATCAGTTGGCCAACCTGCGGCCAAGCTGACGGAAGGTTTAGGTGCGCTTCAGGCGCCCAGTCCAACATTATTCCTGCCGTATCTGGGGGGTGAACGTACGCCCCATAATGACGCAAACATCCGTGGCGCGTTCCTGCATTTGGATCATGCGACAGACCAAGCTGCCATGACGCGGGCGGTTTTGGAGGGTGTCACCTTTGCGCTGCGCGACAACTATGACGCACTGACATCGACAGGAACCCAGATCAACCGGCTGATCGCCGTCGGCGGAGGGTCAAAATCTGACTACTGGGTGAAGGCCATTGCGACCTCATTGGGGATCCCGGTTGAGCTACCCGTTGCTGGTGACTTTGGCGGAGCGTTCGGCGCTGCACGTCTTGGCCTGATGGCCGCGACAGGGGCAGGCGTCGAAGTCGCCACCATCCCGCAGATCGCCCGCACAATTGAACCTGACCTCGCGCTGACCGACAGCTTTGCCGAGGCCCACACAAGATATCGCGCTAGCTATGACGCATTGAAAGGACTGAAATGACCGACTTCTTCAAAAACATCCCCGCCATCAAGTACGAAGGTCCAAATACGGACAACGACTATGCATTCCGTCACTACAACCCCGATGAGGTTGTAATGGGTAAACCGATGAAGGACCACCTGCGTTTTGCGGCGGCCTATTGGCATTCATTTGCGTGGCCGGGTGGTGACCCATTCGGTGGTCAGACATTCGAGCGCCCGTGGTTTGGCGACACAATGGAAGCGGCCAAGCTAAAAGCTGACGTCGCATTTGAGATGTTCCAGATCTTGAACGTTCCGTACTTTTGTTTCCACGACGCGGACGTTCGTCCCGAAGGAAACAGCTTTGCTGAGAACACGAAGAACCTCGAAGAAATCGTTGATTATTTTGCAGAAAAAATGGACGAGACTGGGGTTAAGTTGCTTTGGGGTACTGCGAACCTGTTCTCGCACCGTCGCTTTATGTCAGGTGCTGCAACAAACCCTGATCCCGATGTATTCGCGTTCTCTGCTGCAACAATCAAAACCTGCATGGATGCGACCATAAAACTGGGTGGCGAAAACTATGTGCTGTGGGGCGGTCGTGAAGGCTATGAAACACTGCTGAACACAGACATGGGCCGTGAACGTCAGCAGGCGGGTCGCATGTTGCAGATGGTCGTCGATTACAAACATAAGATGGGCTTTAAAGGCGCGATCTTGATCGAACCTAAGCCGCAAGAGCCAACCAAGCACCAGTACGACTATGATGTCGCTACGGTCTATGGTTTCCTCAAGGAATTCGGCCTTGAAGGTGAAGTGAAGATGAACATCGAGCAAGGTCACGCGATCTTGGCGGGCCATTCGTTTGAGCACGAATTGGCTGTCGCGCGCGAGCTGGGCATCTTTGGTTCCATCGATATGAACCGCAACGATTACCAGTCTGGTTGGGATACCGACCAATTCCCGAACAACGTCCCTGAAATGGCGCTCGCTTATTACGAGGTTCTGCGTGCTGGTGGTTTCACAACTGGTGGCACAAACTTTGATGCAAAACTGCGTCGTCAGTCTTTGGATGCCGAGGATCTGATCCTTGCACACGTTGGCGGTATGGATGCCTGTGCTGCCGGCCTAAAAGCCGCAGCTGCAATGCTTGAAGATGGTAAACTAGAGGCCGCACGCAATGAGCGTTACGCCGGGTGGGATACTGACGCAGGCAAAGGTCTGTTGAATAGCGATCTTGATAGCATCACTGCCAAGGTTCTTGCGGATAACACCAACCCAGAACCACGTTCGGGCCGTCAGGAACGTCTGGAAAATCTGGTAAACCGTTACCTGTAAGCTATCTTAAAAACTGGCGCTTGCCCCTTTGGGGCAGGCTGCCTAACCTGCGTGAAATAACGACAGGTTTCTTTTCTTGATCAGCGCCTTATTTAAAACGCTTGGACGCAAATATTTGGACGTGACCATGCGGTCCGGACCTGACCTTAACGTCCGAATTATTGAGCGTCCCGGCGTCTGGATGGATGACGCGCAGCTCGAACATCTATCGGCGGATTTGCGGGCCGTTGCATCGCGTACGCTTGATGCAGGCAGTCTGACCTATGGTGTCTTTGCTGGTGACGCCAAGCGGATGAAACAGGTCATCATTACGCTTGTTAGCCGTACAGATGGCACGCCAATTGCGTTTAACGCGCTTGCGATCATGGATCTTGATACAAAACCCAACACGACAGAAGTGTTGCACCTTGGGCTTGTTATGGTTGATCCGGATGAGCGGTCAAAGAACCTGTCGTGGGTTCTATATGGGCTGACCTGCTTCCTCATCTTCTTTCGCCGTCAGTTCCGACCGGTTTGGATTTCAAATGTCACCCAAGTACCAGCCGTGGTTGGTATGGTGTCGCAGATGTTTTCAGGCGTATGGCCACGCCCAGATGGTGGGCGGCGGACGTTAAACCATCTGCTTTTGGGGCGGCAAATCATGGCGCAGCATCGCGATGTGTTTGGTGTAGGGCCAGAGGCCGGATTTGACGAAGAAAGGTTCGTGATCACTGACGCCTACACTGGTGGATCAGACGACCTAAAAAAGACATGGGAGAACGCCCCAAAGCACCGTGATGAGCGATACAATGACTTTTGCGCAGAGCAACTAGACTATGACCGTGGCGATGACGTGATCCAGCTAGGTCAAATGGATTTAGCTGCGATGCGCAGTTATCTGCGGCGCGAAGTGCCGAAATCAGCGGTTCTTGGTCTATTGCTAACGGGTGGGGTGGTCGCTTTGCGTCGCGTTATTCTGCCGGCGGTATACTGGGCGGACAGCAGACAGCATTGGGAAACACTACGTCCCTATGATGAGGCGAAGAAATGAACAGCTCTTCCGCCGAATTGACACAGCTTTGCATGTCGCTGGCCGCACTCTTGGGGCTGCTGACACTGCAAATGGTGCTTCAACGCAGAGACGGGCGTGACCCGATCAATCGACGTTTCTTGTTTTGCGTCCGCATCACCATGTTGCTTTTCTTAGGGCGCGTGCTGGTGACACTCACTGGCTTGCAGATATTTCGGATACTGGTGCTGCTGGGGGCTGCTCTTATTCCGCTTGCGGCGCTGTTGCTGACCGAAGGGTTGCTGCGCAGGCATGCTCCACCCATTGCAAAGCAAATTATTGGGTGGGGGACCGCCGTTTTCGTCCTAAGCGCGTTTTGGTATCTGGGAAGTATTGATCCTTTTCGGCTTTTTGCTCTGCTGGCGTTCCAATTGTTTGGATTCTTTATCGCTGGCTGGTTGATCCTAAGCAGGGACCGCGCCTCGCTATCGGCAAGTGAAAATACCACTGTTACTCGGATCGGCCTGTCGCTTTGGTTGTTCATCCCACTGGCGCTGGCTGATTTCTTGATGGCGGTTCTGGATCTTCCGATCCAATTTTCTGCGCTTGGCGTGCTAATCCTATGCTGGCTGGCGATCGGACTGGGGCGAGCGCAGATAGGGCACCGCGTTGTGATCGTGAATTTCGCGGTGATGGTGTTTGCCGCCGTATTGGTTGGGTTGCTGGTAGGCACAATCGCAGACCTTAATCGGGATGGCGTACTGCTAAGCACAGCGGCGGTGATGACTGCATTGTTCCTGGTGTCTATCTTGAACGACGCACGGGGATTAAGATCCGAAGAACAAAGCCTTGGTTTGCTTCAATACTTGGCCGAAACGAACAGTGACGACCCGGTCGTATTCTTGCGAGATCTACGCGGGCATCCACTTGTTGAAGGAGCGGCGATGATTAGCCGTGCGAGCTTGGCCGAGCTGCAGGAGCCGACGCTTAAGCAGATATTTGACGCCAGCCCCGTTTTGCGCCGATCTGATCCGCCGCAACTGGGGGCATTGGCAGATGACCATATCGCACATCTGTTCGACAGCTATAGCGCGACCCATGTGATCCTTGCATCCAGCACACCACGTGTTTTGATCGCGCTGTCGATGCCTTCATTGAGCGCGTCGCCGATGGCCGAACTGGAACTAAAGGTCGTTCAGCGTATGGCTGCGCTTATGGCCCAACGCCGCGCAGATAAGGAATAAGACATTGAATAAATTACGCCAACAGGCCGTTGATATCTTTATGGCAGGCGTAAAAGCTGCCGATCCGTTTGCTGCGGTTCAAAATGCGTTGGCCGAGGTGACAGAACCCGCGCAAATCATTGCAGTTGGCAAAGCCGCACGATTAATGGCTAAGGCTGCTTTGGGTCGTTTCAAAGATGTCCCGTGCATCGTTGTGACGAACTATGAAAACGCAAAGCCGCTCGATGGGGCGCAGGTCTATGCGGCTGGTCATCCTGTGCCAGACCAAAACGGTGCTGACGCTGCACAGGCCGTGATCAAGGCATTGAATGCGGCCACGGGTCCGGTGCTTGCACTTATTTCCGGGGGCGGTTCGGCGTTATTGCCTGCGCCAGCAGGGGGAATAACCCTTACGGACAAGGCGAGGGTCAATGAGCTGTTGCTTGGTGCTGGCTTAGAGATCACCGCGATGAACCTGATCCGTCAGCAATTGTCAGACCTAAAGGGTGGTGGTTTCTTGCGTCATGCCAGCCCGCATTCAGTGACCGCGTTGATCCTATCCGACGTAATTGGTGACGATCTGGCTGCTATCGCAAGCGGCCCAACGGTCGGCCCCATCGGCACGGCACCAGAGGCAATCAAATTGTTAAAAGGTGCTCGTATTTGGGATGATGTGCCTGCGACAGTGCGTCACCACTTGGAAAACAAGGGAAGTGCTGAACCGTTACCCAAGGCACGCAATATATTGGTCGGGTCAAACACGCAAAGTGTGGCAGCAATGGCCAAGGCAGCAACAGACTTACATGTGATCGGAACCGCTGTCGAAGGCGATGTAGCAGACGCCGCCGCCTTTATATGCGACAATGTAGCGATGGGTGTGACCGTATGGGGCGGCGAAACAACCGTCGTGCTAAAAGGAAACGGTCGCGGTGGGCGTAACCAAGAATTGGCACTGCGGATCGCCCAACAGGCTGAGCGCAGAGGCTGGAAAGACTTTGTGTGCCTACAAGGGGGCAGTGATGGTCGGGATGGGCCGACCAATGCCGCAGGTGGCATCGTAGACCAAGATACATTGGGTAAGATCGACGATCTGACCGCTCTTTTGGCAAATAACGATAGCTACGCTGCCTTGTCACAGGCTGGTGATTTGCTGATGACGGGTGCCACCGGTACCAATGTCGCCGACCTTGGGGTGATGATCCGGAGAGGTTAGTCTGAATTGGCTTCTACTGGACATGTTTGACTGAAACTAAGAGGTGGAACGGTCGTGCGAAGGGTGTTGAAGTACCTGCTGATTGGACTGCTGGCATTGGTCGCAACAGCCTGCGTACAAATTGTACGCAATTCGGGTGCCGACAATCTGACATCGCGCGCGCCCAATAGTCTGCGCCTCGCGACCCTGAACGTGCATTATATCGTGCTGCGCCGCGAAACCGGTGCGTGGTCGTTGGGTGACTGGGAGCGGCGCAAGGCCGCACTTGATCTGGCATTCAAAACGATTGCACCAGATGTCATGGGCTTTCAAGAGATGGAGAGCTTTGCGGGTGGTAATAACGGCGATACCAATCTAGGGCTTGATTGGCTGTTGTCGCAGAACCCGTCTTACAAGGCTGCGGCTGTCGGTGATTGGCGCAGCTTTCCATCGACCCAGCCAATTTTGTACCGATCCGATAAGCTGACCTTGCGCGATCAAGGGTGGTTCTTTTTCTCAGATACGCCTGATGTCATCTATTCCCGAACGTTTAACGGGTCATATCCCGCATTCGCGTCTTGGGCCGAATTCGCGACCAAGGACGGCGAAACTTTTCGGGTCGTGAACGTGCATTTCGAATACAAAAGCCGCAGTAACCGCCTGCAGTCAGCGGCACTGGTCGCTGAACGTATCAAACCTTGGGTGGATGCCGGTGAAAACGTTGTGTTGTTGGGGGATTTGAATGCGCGTCATGGCAATCGAACCCAAGAGATACTGTCGCAAGCGGGGGTCACCTTTACGCCCGTTGTCGGGGCCACATATCATTTTAACCGCGGTCTGAACTTGTTCGGCGCGATTGATCATATCGGGGTGACGCAAGGGTTTGCACCCAATGGGCCACCCAGCGTTTTGCGACAAAGATTTCTCGGGGAATGGCCGAGTGACCACTATCCTATTGTCGTGGATGTCGCGATGCTGGGGTAAGTATTTATTCTAAAATGGTAATTTTTGATGATCGGCGTACAAGTTGCCATCTCCACAGTCGTTCGAGATACATCACCATTGGCGATGATATACTAAAATGCTCTAAGCTTGCAGGAGTGCGGTACTAACCATGACAACGAAAAACACCCGCCTGACGATGTCAGCGGGTGTTTGGAATATTTCTATTAGATGATGCTTCGGCTAAGGCGCCGTCGGCATCGTTGACTGATTAGTCGTTGTTCGCTGTGAATAGCACAACGCAGTCTTCGCCTTCGCATGTCGCAAGATTTGCAGGCACGTGCAGCGGACCAGCTGTTGTAATCAGAATATATGCGTCGTCTTGAAAACCAGCAAACTCGCCGCTGATTGTCACGCCATGGGTTTCAAACGTAAGGGCAATTTCGCCAGCAGAGGCGATTGAAGGCAATGCCAAAGCAACGGCTGCGCATAGACCTTTTGAGATGTTTGTCATGATTTACCTGTAAACTTGTTAAACTACTACGGCGCTTTACTTAAGGGTAAACCTGCTTTCAATCAACTGTCTGAAAGTACAGGCTGTCGATTTTTTCAAGGTGCTCGGGCAGGGTAGGATTGGTGTGTTTGCTTAGTAAAATGCGAGATGCTGCGAACCTGTGACAGACCGTTGTTGGAATGAATATGGATAGAAGCGAAAGAGTGGCCGCCGCTCAGGTGCGACCTGCTGGTCGCTTGTCTGTAGCGCCGATGATGGATTGGACATACTAATCTCCTTGGCCCCTTATATTATTGGACATTTTTTGTATTCCAAAAGGGTTGTAGCAAAATTGTAGCACCGCGAGGTCTGGAAACAGCCCGTCGGGAGGATTGTAGTCCTGGGTTTAGCCTGCAGCAACGATGGATTTCGAAGCGCATGCCATCTCTGGCGTCGGTTGCAAATTTCTGGGTTGCTCTGCGAATATATTCTCTGCGATCCGTTCTTGCGATAGAAAACGATCTTTGGTTATGAACTCTACGGAAGCAAAACCAAGTTCTGAATCTGGGTAAACTGCTTCCTTGTCTGGCCTGCGCGATCGTAAGACGTGAAGGCGCCAGGATCGGCCACTCGCACTTGAGTTACGCGCTAAGGGTGTTGCCATACCAGCATTTGTCCACCTGGTGTGAAACATGCCAAAATCCAACGTTCAGTTTGAGCCCATTCTCCATTTGCTGCGCAGTAACCGAATGTTTGCTGCTTATTCGTTTTGGGCGCTATTGTAAGTTGGGGACTATCAAATGTGCACCCAACGGCCCCGCGAAGAACTCAACGCAGCTTTCGATAAACATCTGCACAAGTTTTCGTCTTGGGCCGGGTGCAAACCCGAGTGAGAGGGTAATGCCGCTCAAGCTGTCGGTGATTGGCACGCAGCGAATGTTACCACCTGCGTAGGTTAGCATGTCGGGAGGTTTCATGTTCAGAAGGGAAATTCCGATATCGGAAGCAACGAGTGAGCGGACCATTTCAGTTGAATTGGCGGTTGCGACAATACGCAGGTCTTCTCCGCCTTGTTCAAGCACTTCCAGATAATACCCCCGCGCGGCGGGGCGGTCCAAAAGGATGAGTGGTTCGCGCACAATTTGTGAAACGGTCAGGCCCTCAAGCTGTGCAAGGGTATGATTGGAAGAACACAAGCAGTAGGTTGGCGCAAAGATCAGCGGTTGCACCTCGATCTGGGGGTCGGGAAATTCTTCGACAAACAAGATCACATCGAACTCTCCGTCAAGCAGTCCCTTTTGCACAGAGATATTGTCACCTTCGTTAAATGTGAAAGTGATGTCAGGATGGACCGCAACCATTTGGGCAGCGAGCCTTGGCAGAAAGCTTGGTGCAACCGGCGCGTTGTAGCCAACTGACAGATTGCCTGACAGGTTGGATTGCAGGTCAGATACCCCGGTCAGCAACGTATCATATCGTTCCAACAGATCGTCGATACGTCGCCCGACATCGCGGCCTGCCTTTGTGGGGAATATGCCCTTTGCCCGCGCTCGAGTAACGAGGGCCATCCCAAAAGTGGCCTCAGCTTGGTCCAATGCTGAGGCAATGGCGGAGGGGGTCACATGCATTGCATCGGCTGCGCCCGTGATACTGCCAGTGCGTAGTGCTGCCTGAACGTAGCGCATCGCGCGAAGAGAAAGAGACATCAAATAACCTCGGAAATTACGAGATATTACCTCATATAAAACCATTTTTCAAAGGATAGTGTATTTGCGAGAGTTCCCATGGTCGCGCAATATGGGAACCTGTCATGAAATCCAGAACCAAAGTCGTTGTTATTGGGGGTGGCATCGCGGGTTGTTCCACGCTTTATCACCTTACGCAAGAAGGCTGGTCAGATGTCGTGTTGGTCGAACGTGATGAGCTCACCTCGGGGACGACTTGGCATTCGGCCGCACAAGTTACCAATTTCGGCATGACCCAGACGATGGTCGGCCTTAAATCGCATTCCATCGCGCTTTATAAAAAACTGCGTGACGATCCTGAATATCCCGTGGGTTATCATCATGGCGACGGGGGTATCCGGTTGGCCAACACCGAGGCGCAGATGCAGGGCTATCGCCATTTTGCGTCAATGTCGCGCGGGATGGGTGTGGATTACGAAATCATCGACGCTGCGGAATGCGCCCGCCGCCACCCACTCATTTCTACCGACAATTTGCTTGGCGGGCTTTGGGATGGCGAGGATGGTGATATTGACCCAGCACAGCTTTGTCAGGCGCTGGCTTTCCATGCGCGCAAGGCAGGGGCAGAGGTGTATCGCAATACGCCGGTGACAGGCCTAAGCCAGCTCAAGGACGATACGTGGACTGTTCACACCGAACATGGGGATATCGATTGCGATATTGTCGTGAACGCTGGTGGCTACCGGGTGAACGAAGTCGCCGCCATGATGGGAGTCCAGCATCCCGTCGCATCGATGGAACACCAGTATTTCATCACCGAAGACATCCCCGCCATCGCAGAGGCCGGGCACCGTATGCCGCTGCTACGATGCCCGATATCGGATTACTATTCTCGGCAAGAAAAGGGTGGCCTGCTTGTCGGCTTTTACGAACAGGATTGCAAAACGTGGGGGATGGATGGGATTAGCCCAGACTTTTCCAACGATCTTTGCCCTGATGATCTGGATCGTGTTATGGACGTTCTCGAAGGTGCATTTGAGCGTATGCCGGCACTGACGGAGGTCGGCATTAAGCGCGTTGTGAACGGGCCAATCACCTACACAATTGATGGCGCGCCCTTGGTCGGGCCGATCCCGGGCAAACGGAACGCGTTCTGTATCATCGGGCTGCGCGCCGGGTTGGGTGAAGGGGGCGGCCATGGCTGGCTTCTTGCGCAGCAGATCGTCCATGGTGAGGCATGCTATGATACGTGGGTGATTGATCCGCGTCGGTTCACTGGTCACGCAACCGTTGAGCTTACCGCGGTCAAGGCGGTCGAGGACTATCAAAACGAGTTCCGTTTTCACTTTCCACATGAACACCGGCCTGCGGGTCGCAATGCTAAGACCACGCCACTGACACCTGTCATGGCTGCAGAGGGTGCAGAATTCACCGTCGTAAATGGTTGGGAACGTGTGGATTACATTAAACCATCGCCAGAGTTTCACCCCACACCGAGCTTTAATTTCGACGCGGTATTTGACGTTGTCGCAGCAGAGGTCGCCAATGTGGCGACAAATGTGGGATTAGCAGAGGTAAACGGTTTTAACCGGATCGAAGTTACCGGCAAGGATCGACACAGTTTCCTTGATCGGATGATGTGCGGCACCGTTACAAAGCGCGACGGCCGCATAGGTTTAGGCTATTTGCTAAATCACCACGGCTGTATCAAGGCCGAGGCGACAGTTGCCAACTTGCCCGCCTCGGACAGAGGAGGGCAGCGTATCTGGTATGGTTCAGCCGCTGCATCAGAATACCATGACATGGATTGGCTCACTGCGCATCTTAGGCCAGACGAGGACGTGCAATTGCGCAGCCTGACGAATGATCAAACAATTCTTGTTTTGGCAGGGCCGAAGGCACGTACGGTGCTTTCAGCCTGCGCGCGCGGCGATTGGTCTGCCGACGTATTTCCATGGTTATCCGTACGCGAGTGCTGCATCGGATTTGCACCCGCCACAATAATGGGTGTCAGCTTTTCGGGAGAACTGGCTTATGAAATTCATGTGCCGAATGCCTCGCTCTATGCTGTCTATCTGGCACTGCGCGAGGCAGGTAAAGCGTATAACCTTAGACTCTTTGGTGCACGCGCTGTCGACTCGATGCGCATGGAAAAGGGTTTTTTACATTGGAAGGCAGACCTGATCACAGAATTTGATCCGTTCGAAACGGGACTGTCGCGGTTTGTGAAGATGGGTAAGGGCGACTTCATTGGCAAAGAGGCACTGATCGACCGCCAAGCAGCCGGTCCACAAAACCAGCTTGTTACACTCAAAATTGATACAACACACGCGCCTGCACACCCTGGCGCATCGTTGATGCAAGGCGACAAAGTGGTCGGCACAGTCACATCGGGAGAGTACGGACACCGCGTCGGCATGAACCTCGCTTATGCTTTCGTTTTACCTGAATTTGGCAACCCAGGTGCAGCGATGGAATTAGACCTATGTGGGGACCGCATTCGCGCTCAGGTCATCGAACCATCGCCTTATGACCCTAAATTCGAACGTATGCGGAGCTGACCAGTTTACACATTTAGGTGTTTCAAAAGCAGCTATCGTCGCAGCCGCAGCGAAAATAACTTTGTCCCGCGATGCAGACATATGTGGCTTCGGGCGATGGATACTTCAGGATGTGCACACAGTAAACGATAGCATTAGTCCGAGAACACCTCGCTCGTGTTTGGTCACACCCTCCAGTTAAATCCCGTTGCCTTTTCAGATATGTCCCACAATTTTGTCATGATCGCTTTGTCATAGGCATGCGGATGCAGCGTGCCCTTACCAACCGGTCCGACGAACTCCATGCGACCGGTTGGACCGTAGAGCGCCCTTTGCTCCAGCCCTTCTTCGGTGGCGCACATGACTTCCGGCCAGGAGCCTTTCTCGGCTGACTGTACCAAGGGCGACAGGGACATGAGCCGGAACATGATCCGCGTCGCCAGGTTGCCGCTCGTTGAGATGAGCGATGTCCGCGACGATCCGGGGTGGCAGACGTATACCTCGACATCGCTTTTGCTCGCTGCGGCCAGCCGATCCTGCAACTCATAGGCAAACATCATCTGCGCCAGCTTGCTCTGAGAATAGGTTTTGTTCTGGTGGTAGTTCTTGTCCCAGTTCATGTCGTCGAACTGGATGGTCTTGATCCCCATGTTGTAGCCAAGACTACTGACGACCACGATCCGGCCTTTTGACGCCTCGATCCGCTCAAACAGCAACCCGCAAAGCAGGAAGTGTCCATAGTGATTGGTGCCGAGCATGCTCTCAAAACCGTCCTCGGTGAGCTTTTGCGTCGGCACTTGCGCGATGGCAGCGTTGCAAATGAGCGCGTCGATCCGGGGTGCAGTTTTCAGAACTTCCGCCGCGGCTTCGCGTACGCTGGCGAGCGAGGCGAGGTCCATCCGGACGAAACTAACATCGGCACTGGCTCCGAATTCGTTTTTCAGCTCCGCGACGGCGGCTTGCGATTTCTGGGCCGAGCGGTTCAGCATCACCACCTTGGCGCCCTTATTCAGGAGCGTTCGGGCTGCCTGAAATCCAGCACCAGCGTTGGCGCCCGTGATGAGATAGGTTTTGCCATCCAGGTTACCCAGACGCTCTGGGGTCCAACCTTTGGGTCCAAATGTTGTATCTGCCATTTTCATATTCCTTCCGGCGCCGAGCGATTTGCATATTTGTGTTGAAAGGACACTTAAATCTCGTAGGTGCCAAAAAATAGATCATATTATCGCAGATACTTGCCTGATTGTATCAGTGTGATTGTGATGGGTGATTTTTACATGCTAAACATGCTGTATGAGCAAAGAACAGATCAAGCAACTCATCGAGGGCAGGATCCACGAAGATGGCCTGATGGACACCGGTGTCAAAGGTGTGCAGCTTTTCCGGGCCATCAATCCGGTCCCATGCGCCCCTGCAGTCTATGAACCCAGTGTCGTTGCCATTGTGAGTGGCTCCAAAGAGGCCGTGCTGGAAGGCACGCATTACGTCTACGACAGCAACGAGTATATGTGCTGTCCCATGTCGATGCCGGTGAAGGCAGGAACGTCCACAGCGTCTCCGGACACCCCACTTTTTGGCGTCTACATTGCACTGGACCCGCGCGTGATGGCCGAACTCGCCATGGATATGGACAACGCCGGTGGTGTCTTCCAATCGAACAAAGGAAGCACAGGACTGCAAGGCATCAGGCTGGCCCGCTGGGACGTGGCGTTCACTGACGCCTTGCTGAGATTACTGCAATTGGGCGACAGCCAAACGGATACAGCCGTCCTTGGGGGCGCGCGGCTACGCGAGCTTTACTACGCCATTCTGAAAGGCGAGGCAGGGATTTTCGCGCGCCAAGCCTTTGGCGCGGGCAATGCCATCGCACGGTCCATCACGCATGTGTCTTCCAATCTGGACGCGCCGATATCGATCGACGATATGGCCTCGCGCGCGGGCATGAGCCGGGCCGTGTTCCACCGCAAGTTCAAACAGGCGACGACGATGTCGCCAATCCAGTTCGTAAAATCGATGCGCCTCAACAACGCCGCGATGAAGATTGCCGGCGGCACGACGGTGAACGAAGCGGCATTGGATGTGGGTTACGTAAGTGCGTCTCAGTTCAGCCGGGAGTTCAAACGCATGTACGGACAATCGCCGCGACAATGGGGGGAGTCCCAACCCGTCCCGGTGTAGGGACTGCTTAGACCGTATAAGTTGGTTAAGCTTTGTCAAAAGCGTACTTTGGTCCAAGCAATTCGAATAGCAACTTCGTCCCGCATAGCAGACGTCTGCGCGCAAGACTGAATCGAACAACGTTCGCAACCGCAGCGAATGGCAGGAACGAGCCCAAAGTACGTCGGTGCGGTTGTGCAGCTAATGTCGGCTTTGCCATAAATGCGCCATGTGGACAGACCAAATTGGTGTAAGAATATAAACCTTGCACACTCGAGTGCGTATATTAATACATCTCCTGAACTCAACATTTTTTCTAATGTTGGGAATTGAGGCATTTGCGGAAGATGCCTATCTGACGGCCCTCGGTAAGGAAGTTGTCCCTCTTGATGTCTTCAAAGACTGCGATGTATCCCCGGAAATGATTGTTCTTCCCTTAGGGAGGTTTCGCATGGGATCGACGGTAGCTGAGGTGGATGCTGCGTGATACACGGATGTCCGCTATTGCGTGCGAGTCAAAAGCCTTCGACAACGGCTTAGGTTTGTAACGGCGTGTGTGGCCGCATCAATCGGGGTGGTTTTGGCATGATCCCAAAAGGAGTGTTTGTTGATCGCTTTTAATAAATAGGGATCAAGGCGATGAACGGCAGCTTGCAACATTGAACTTTTCCTCGTTGTCCCGATTCCAAACGACGCTATAGCGCCGACGCGCTTGACTGTAAGGTATAGTTTGTGAATTTTGAGGTGAAGCGGCACGCCACATCGGAAATTTTGGCCTGCAAAATGGAGTAAGACGACTTGAACGTATTGATCCGCAGATTGGCGGCAAGAGCAAGCTATGAAATGCGACGGACGAAATGGAGCTCGAAGCCTAGCGCAAATAGAATCCATTTTCTTCATATTGGAAAGAATGCAGGCACGCAGATCGCAAATATATGCCAGCAAGTCAACTCTGCATCTAAGGAACGGGTCATATTGAAACACGGCCACGATATTTACTTGAAAAATATTCCGAAAGGTGAGGACTATTTTTTTAGCATCAGAAATCCCATTTCAAGATTTAAAAGTGGATTTTACTCACGAAAAAGAAAGGGTCAGCCCAGAATATACAGTGAGTGGTCAGAATATGATGAAGTTGCATTCTCGGAATTTGAACATGCCAATGACTTAGCAGAAAGTTTGTTTCAAACTGGCGACATAGGGCGCAGAGCGTGGGCTGCCATGAAGTCAATCAGGCACACAGCTCAGAATCAATCTGATTGGTTTGTTTGTTGCGGAAATTTTCTTCGATCACGTCCGCCAGTTTGGATTATCAGGCAGGAAAATTTTGAGGATGATATGAGAGACTTCCTCAGTTTGGCGAACCTTAGATTGAGAGATGGTGCGATAGACTTCAGCGTGGACGATGCTACATCTCATAAAAATGACTATACTAATACCCCTCAACTTTCCAAGAAATCTGAAGAAAATTTAAGGGCGTGGTATGTGCAAGATCTGGAATTCTACGCAATGTGCGAGAATTGGATAGAGAGCGGTGGATCGGGTAATGCTCCTCGAGAATAAGGCGTGGAGTCTGCCCATGATGTCTCTCTAAACGACTGTTTTTGATAAGGTTCGCTAAACCGGAAATTTTACGCACTTGCAGCAAATGCCCCCTTTGTCCCGCATATTCGCGCATGCTGGGATGCAGCTTAGCCTAAGTCGACAGTTGCAATGACGCGCAGCATTTGACAAAGTTGATGTCTGCTTTGTGGGATAAAGCACCCATTTGCCACGCGATTATTAACGACTGGGTTAGGACCACGGCCGAGATGCTATTTATCAAAAATCTCTAAAACGGGTCGTGCTGTCTTCCAAGCTGCTTCATCGGAAAAAGAAGGCACCTATGAATTACGGAACGCGCTTACTCGCCAGCTTTGCATCGTCCAATCGTCCAATCAGAAAATCCATAAAGCATCTGACTTTCGGGGTTAGCACATTCGACTTCGGATAGATCAACCAAAGGACGGATTGGTCATGTAAGAGCCAGTCGGGCAGTACGCGAACCAAACGCCCATCGTCGATATCTTGCGCGACACTCCAAAGCGAATTTATCGAGATACCCATCCCCGCCAGTGTCGCCAGGCGTTGCGACGTACCGTCGTCAAGGATTGTGCGGCAAATCATCTTCGCAGGATCAAGCGACGCGGTGTTGCCATCCACATGAATGATCTTGCGAGCGGCAAGGGTGGACCATGATAGGAAACGGTGCGTTGTGAGGTCTTCAAGTGCCAAAGGCTGGCCGTAAGCTTCGATGTAGGATGGTGACGCGCACAGGACCCGCGTATCATCTGCAAGTTTGCGTCCCAACAGGCTGCTGTCTTCGAGGGGGGCGCTACGCAAGGCCAGATCGAAGCTACCTTCGATGATGTCTTGACGCGTGTCGGAAAGCCTTAGGTCGAGAGTAATGTCGGGAAAGAGCGATTGAAACTCTGGCAGGAGTGGGATGATATGAAGTTGTGCAAAACTACTGGGGGCCGCGAAACGAAGGGTTCCGCTTGGTCGTAGTGTGCCTTCTCCCAACGCCGCGCGGCCTGCGTCTACTTGTGCGAGGATCTCTCGGGCGTAGGGGAGGAACGCTGCGCCTTCTTGACTGATCGAGATTTTGCGTGTGGTGCGGTGCAACAGTTCCGCGCCGAGATGCCGCTCTAATTTTGCAAGGCGATTGCTGGCCATGGCTGGCGCAAGGCCAAGATCACGGCCCGCAGCAGTGATGTTGAGCCGTTCAGCAGCAGCGACGAAAAGGCGAAGGGTATCCGTATCCATTGATTCCCATTATATCAAAAATCGGAATTCTGAAACAAAATATGACCGGTTTTATTGCGAATTGAGAGTGATAAGTGTTGTTCAACACGCCAATTAGGAGCATTGAACATGAAAGCACTCGGTTACACTCAAAACGGACCTATTGAGGGCGCAGGCGCACTAAAACTGATCGATGTTGACAAGAAACCGCTTAGTGCGCGCGACGTTATGGTTGCTGTCAAAGGCATCTCGGTAAATCCGGTTGACGTCAAATTGCGCATGGCCCGCGCACCGGAATCTGCTGTCGGCATTCTGGGTTATGATGCGGCTGGCACGGTTGTAGAAATCGGGTCCGAGGTAACCGGATATGCGGTGGGTGATGACGTGTTCTATGCAGGAGACGTCACCCGCGATGGAACAAACGCAGAGTTCCATATTGTTGACGAACGTATCGTCGGCAAGAAACCCGCAACGCTCGATTTTGTTGAAAGCGCGGGCCTGCCCCTGACGTCCATCACTGCTTGGGAAATGCTGTTTGATAGCTTCCGTTTGATTGAAGGTGGCGGGGATGGCGAGACGCTCTTGGTGATTGGTGGCGCGGGTGGTGTGGGTTCGATCTTAATCCAGCTTGCCAAAACTCTGACAAACCTGACGGTCATTGCGACAGCCTCTCGCCCCGAGACCGAAGATTGGGTGCGCAAAATGGGTGCTGATTACGTCGTCAACCACCGTGATGATTTGGCAGCGCAGGTGAATGCTTTGGGCCTCGTGCCGACATACGTCGCTGCGTTGACCGCGACAGACCAACACTGGCCCGCGATTGTCGACCTTATTGCCCCGCGCGGCCACATCACTCTAATCGATGACCCTGAAAATCTCGATATCTCGATTGCCAAACCAAAGGCGCTCACGATCTCTTGGGAGTTCATGTTCACCCGCTCGATGTTCGGCGCCGACGATATCACCGCGCAACGCGATCTGCTGAACCGCGTGTCTCAGCTAATTGATGCAGGAACACTTCAGTCCACGGTCACCGAACGCGCGGACGCGCTGACGGTGGAAACGCTGACCGCGGCGCATAAGCGCCAAGAAAGCGGCCGTGTCATCGGTAAACAGGTTCTTCCCGGACTACCTTTTTAACCAATCTAAAAGGAAAACGAAAATGGCCTACTATTCTGTTCTCGACGTAACCCCAACCAACGACGAGTGGATCCCCGACTATCTGCCTACCGCCAATGAGCGTGTTGCTGCACATGGTGGCAAATATATCGCTCGTACGACCAGCCACGAACAGGTGGAAGGCGAAATGCAGGAAGCTGGTCTTCGTATCATCATCGAATGGCCATCCAAAGAGGCCGCACAGGCATTCATGGCCGATGAAGCATACGCACCGCACCTTGCGGCACGAACCGCTGGCTCGGTCAGCCATCACTATCTCATCGAGGGCAAAGACGACCTCGCCTAAGAAATCTACGCTGCCCCAAAAGGGGCGGCGCGACTTGCCGAAGAGAACCCATGCGCGACGAGACCCACACGCCATTCGAACAGATCAATCGCGGCTACAATACGACGTTTCAGAACGGTCGTGTGAGTGTCGGGCTGGTGGTGCCGATTGCGCAATACGGGCACAGCCCCGTGCCGGACATGACAGGCCATTTGAGCCGCGTTCAACAGGCTGAGCAGCTTGGTTTCAAAGCTGTCTGGCTGCGCGATGTACCCTTCAATGTCCCCAGCTTTGGCGATGCGGGCCAGCTTTTTGATCCCTTCGTCTATCTTGGTTATCTGGCCGCGAAAACAACCGATATCGCTTTGGGCGTTGCCAGTATCGTCCTGCCGCTGCGCCACTCCGCCCATGTCGCCAAGGCGGCTGCGACAGCTGATGTTCTGTCAAATGGCCGGCTGATCCTTGGTGTGGCCTCTGGCGACCGCCCCGAAGAGTACCCGGCCATGAACCGCGATTTTGACGCACGCGGCGACGCCTTCCGTGAAAGCTTCGACTATATTCGGGCAATGGGGACGCCCGTACCGCAGATAGACAATCGTTTCGGCACGGTGGATTTACCAATCGATATGCTGCCCAAGCCGTCCGGGTCGAAGTTGCCGCTATTGATCACAGGATCAAGCCGCCAATCTCCGGACTGGATTGCGCAACATGGCGATGGATGGATGACTTATCCACGCCCCGGTGTGGCGCAAAATCGTGTATTGCAGGATTGGCGTGCGCGGTTGACCAATTTGGGGCAGCCTCCAAAACCTGTCCTGCAACCACTCTATGTTGACCTCGCTGATGATCCGGATGAGCCACCAAGCCCGATCCATCTTGGCTTCCGGTCCGGCCATCGCGCCATTGTTCAGTATTTGCAACAGCTTGAAGACAGTGGCGTCAACCATGTCGCACTGAATTTGCGCTTTAATTCCTCGCCTGTTGAACCAACGCTCGATAGGTTGGCCGAACATGTGCTGCCTGCTTTCAATTAAGGAAAAGACCATGACAAAGACAATCCTCATCACCGGTGCCACCGACGGCCTTGGCCGAGCAACCGCACTCGCATTGGCGGCCCAAGGGCACAACGTTATTGCTCATGGTCGAAACGCCCAGAAGCTGGACAAACTGAAGGCCGAGATTGGCGCAAACGTGTCGACTGCGCAGGCCGATATGTCAGACCTGTCGGAAGTCGCCCAGCTGGGGCGTGATCTCTTGCACGCATATGAAAGCATTGACGTGCTGATCAACAACGCAGGTGTCTTCAAAACGTCGCAGCCACGCTTGAACGACGGTATGGACGTGCGCTTTGTCGTCAATACCTTTGCACCCGCATTTTTGTCAAAACTCCTACTCCCCAACATGTCAAAGGACGGACGTTTGGTGCATCTGTCCTCTGCCGCACAAGCGCCAGTCGATGATGACGCCATGGTAGGCAAGCGACAGCTCCAAGACATGGAGGCCTATGCCCAAAGCAAGCTGGCCCTGACGATGTGGAGCCAAGACTTTGCATCGAAACATCCCGATGGGCCGGTCTCGGTCGCTGTCAATCCAGGCTCTCTTTTGGCGACCAAGATGGTGCGCGAAGGGTTTGGAACAGCCGGCAATGATATAAATATCGGCGTCGACATCCTAACCCGCGCGGCCCTGTCTGATGAATTCGGAACGGCATCGGGGCAGTACTTCGACAATGACAGCGGGCAATTTGTGGCTCCCCACCCAGACGCCGCCAATGCCGCCAAGGTTGCGAAAGTTGTTGCTATCATTGATGCGCACACAACAGATTAGACAGGGCTTGCGCGGTGCTTCCTTCAGGCAACTGGCAAAAGTGAAGCGTGGCGCGTCGCGCATGGATCCCAGCACTGTCGACGTTCGCCCGCTGCGCAGCATTCGGTAACCCGACGCCCAGTGAGATCATGGAGGATTGCATCGCGATGTTCATGTGGCACTACATAGCTGGCACCTGAACCACTCGGCAGACGCGCAGCGTTGGTCGTCACAAAAGCAAAAGAATGGAAACCGAATGACACCTACCGAAAAGATCACCTATGTGCGGACCTATTTCGAACGACTGACAGCTTCTGATATCGACGGGATTATTTCGCTTTTCAGTCCAGAAGCGCACGTAGTGTCGCCGTTCCTTGGCAAGATGAAAGCCACGGACTTCTTTGCAAAGCTGGGTAGCGTGTCTTCCGCAAGTAAGCTCACCGTATTTGACGTTCTCCTTGGCGAACATGGGGACAGTGCCGCCGCATATTTCGAGTATGACTGGACGCTCAACAGCGGAGACCAAATCGTCTTTCAGGGCGTAGACTACTTCAAGTTCGGGGAAGACGGCCGGTTTGCGTCCATGTCGATCTTCTATGATACGCATCCCGTTCGCGAAGACGTTGGTGACAAATACAAGTGAGCTGACCGTATAGGAACCGTCAGACCACGGAAAAGCTGCCATTCTGACGCAAGGGGCGGGCGGCCGCTTCGCCCTTTTCCCGCTTAGCGGACCAACACGAAATACGGACACCCCCTAAATTTATGAAGAAGGACGATAGTCACATCTGGTCTAAATTTTTGAAAATTAGTTTCGCGAAAACCTACCCTCTGCTCGTAGACAAAGTCGAGAAGAAGGGAAATGCCCGATTGTTTCCCCTTGGCTGAGCACGACAGGGAACCCATCTGGTATGCGGCGATCGAACGGCCGGGCCAGTGTCGAAAAAGGGAATTAGATTGAAAGGGCAGGGGCATTGGTGCCGCTGCCTACTCACAACCCTCACGCATTCGGATAATTTGGTGTTCCAGCCAACCACTGTTACGCCAAACTAAGCAGCAATTCGCCGTCAGGAGTGTCGTAAGTAATCGTCTTCCGAAATTAACGTTGCGTCCTTCCGATCAGTAGAGATGATGACTGGTAAACATCATTAGGACTGACGGACGACACGATGGACGATACGTGCAAGGATATGCTGAACAATATCAAGAAGGGACCTGCTCCGGGTAAGATAGAGGCATATCGGCGCTTGCTTATTGGGTATGCGTCGGAAGATGGAGTCGTTGCAGCCGTAACGCAGCAGCTTTGCGTTGAGACGAATGGCCGCGTTTATAATCAAGTCAAAGCGCTCGACCACGCTGCTGGCCCGCGTTTGAATTGGCACGAGATCCGCACTTTACGGCTGCAGAAATGCAAGAAAGCCGATGAACGTTACGCCGCGCTTTCTGTTGAAGAGGAGTACGGTGGAGATACCCGTGCGTTTTTGGAAGGCGTCATTCAAAACGACAAAGATCAATCCGTCCGGCGACGTGCGCTTTATGTTCTGTTGGCAAAGAATACGGGGTCAGATGACCTGTCATTGCTGACGATGGCGCAAAAGTTTTTGGAGGATGGAGACGGTCTGCGCGAAGTGGAGCGCAGCATTATATGGGACGCGATGGCCAGAATGGGTCAATCGCCCCAGCAGATTACCTATTTCGATGAGCTTTTATCAAAGTTGACGCCGGCAAGCGCGCGCTCCACCGGTCAGGTGCTTCGTATCATGTACGCGTCAGGCGTGCCGTATGATCAAAAAATCCGATCTTTGTGCCAAGACACATATGGTGCTGAACTGCAAAACGATCCGGGCATCGACTCTGACCAAGCCAAGGCGCTGTATGATCTACTTTATAAGTTTTGCGCTCATGGCACGTGCGCACCCGATTTCATCAAATACGTTTTCGCATTGGCAATAGGCCCAATGGTGCATTTTGCCGAAAAGCACGATCCAAATGGTTGGCATCTATTGCGAAGTGTTCGCGATTTGTTGGGACGCTCTGACGCGCAACGCCCACTCGCAACCGAATTGTTATTTAAGCTGATCAGCAACGAAAGCATTTTGGAACGGGAGCGCGGCTTTGCGGTTCCCTACTACGTGCGCTCGTGTAGGGACCTAGGTATGTCAGAGGGCGAAATTGCAGATCTACTTAAACCTTTTGCAAATGACGGTGATGGTGCCGTTGCAAAGAGTATTCATACTATGCTCAACCCAAACCACGATGCTTTGGCAGAGAGAGAATTGGCGCGACAAAAATTGATTGAGCAAAAACGACGCGGCGATATCGTCCTTCAGTTTGCCAGTTTTGTGGTGCCATTTGGATTTACATACGATCTTCAGACATTACTGGCGCCCGTCATAAAGGCCGCAAAAGACGTTGAGACGTTTGATGGCCCAAATATCTTGCAGGCATTCATTGATATGGGGACACCGCCAGGCGGGCAATCTCCTATCCTGACGCTTGATCGTGAAGATCGTGCGACTGCATCCGACGTCATCGATGCATCACGGCATTTTCTGGGGCTACCAGCCGAAGAGGATATTTATACTGACGAAAGCAAATACGACGCCTCTGTCGATGAGCAGTTCGAGTTATATGCCACGCACCTAAAATGCTTTGGGCTTTCATTAGCATACGTCGATGCGGGGTGGGATGATCCATGCGACGTCGTCTTATCACAGCCAGATGCCTTTAAAGCGTTCCTGAGAGATCAGTTCCCGGATCTAACCTGCACGGCATTTGCATAGGCATCAAATCTGGCCCTCATGACAGCCTGCGTTGGGCTCTTGGTGACGGCAGATTTTGTATTGGAACGTCATGGTCTGCTCTGTTGCCGCAGACCATGAAAAGTGGTTGGTTGTGAGCAAACCACTTTCATTGTGACGGATGACATGCCCACTGCCAGAGCAATCGGGGTGTTCCGTATAATGCGTTTCATCGCCATTGTCGGCGATACTCAGGAATGTCTCTGTTCCATCTGCAGCCCTGTTCCAAGTGGTCTCGGCCGCCGGAACGCTTACAACCGACCGATCATATGACCGGTTCTTATGCATTACATCCATGATTTCATTCGTATCAGGGTTGGTTACGGAGAAGTTTAGGCTGTCCCCAGTCAATGATGCGCTTGTGACGTTACTTGGAAGAAAGAAGCTGCCCTCGCAGCCATTAGCATCAAACATCCCATAACTGCAGCTCAACGCGATTGCCGGTAGAACAAGATCAAGAATGCCCATTTGTGTAAAGTCGCCATATGCTTTGAGCGGCACAAGCGCCTCAAATGGGTCCTCAATCGCCTGGATACGTTCATGGACCCGCTCAGCAGCAGGATATGCATGCGCATTTAGGGCGACATAGTCGTGTGCATCATCTTCGACTGTATAGGGGCCGCAAGACTGACCGGCCGCAGCGCTTTGGGCAAGTATTAATAACAGGAGGAAGAAAATTCGCTGCATGACATCCCGTTTGTTTGTGTTGCGTTGGTTAAGCTGCGTCACAACCATAGACCTACAACCCGCTATCTTTCATGATCAAGTCTTCGGTCCTCAATACGGTCTAATAGGCGGCCAATTGTACGAAATGCAGCATTGAAGGCACTTGGCTCAACCCGGGCTTTAGACGCCGGCCCGTAGCGGTCGCTAACCTGGATTTCCCCATATCACAAAGCGGCACGAGCATGCGGAACTTGGTGGTAATATTGTTCTTAACCACGTGCTCACTGCGTCCGGGCGCGTACTGGTCAATTATGAAACTGCCATCTCAAGTAGTTTTTTCCTAAAGCGGGCCGTCTTTCCTCCTCCTGGAATCGTTTTGAGGCACGCCGTGGCTTCCGTGTTCTCAAGAACCGCATTTTGGGCAAGGTGAAGCTCGTAGCAAATCTCAAGCAGGCCCCCCATATCGCGCGGCGTTTCATCTGGTCCGAAATCAAGCAGGTTGACGATTGCGTCCTTGGCAAATGATCCGGCCCCGAGATCGGCAATGGTTTTCATTGCCTTCGTCCAACGGTTGGTCGGTAGCGTGTGGGACATCAAGAAAGGCTTTAGCGCCGCGGAGAATTTCAGTGTTGGCAATCTGCCCTCCGAGGCGAGCATAGCCGTGGCCTCGATTGCCAATGATGACACCGACTTGTCCTCGTACGCCATATAGTAAGCAAGGACGCCCGCCCCGAGCGGCCCAACTGGCGGGCCGGGACGGAAGAAGGGTTCAAGATAGGCGCGGGTGGGGTTGTCCGCCAACTTTTGCCAAGTGTCCTGTGTGATCAGTCCGCCGCGGTAAAACGGCTCTGGATCGGGGGGCCTCACCAGAGAAGCCCAAGCAATGTCTGCGAATGTATGGCCGCAGCATGAAACTTCGTAATGTTTTCGCCAGGTCGTACCGAAGAGGGCTGGCAGGACGCGCTCATCGGTGTCAGCCAGCGGAGTGATCGGTGCCTTCACATCGATCCACGTGTATTTCCCGCAATCCGAATGGTCTGCTTTGACGTGCATTTCCAAACTGGCGGGCACACCGCAATCGGGCATGGGGGTTTTGAAAAGGCGGGCGACTTCGGCATCAGCCACTTCGGGTAGCCGCGCGCGCCACGCAGCGGCCCATAGCTCGGGTGTCGGGCCGACCTTTACCTTTGCTCCGAGTGCGTATGCCACCGCCCGTTCAGCTTCCGTCTTGACTGACAGATCCGTGAGCGCACGTTCATCGGGATTTAACCGCATGAGCGCGAGAGCCAAATCTTTGAGATCGGGCGCGACACCTGCTTCCTGATAAAGCGTCATCCGGGACAAAAGATCGCCCGCATCCACCATTCCCGATGTGTCGCTGGGCAAGGACAAGAGTGGCAGAGCGTGACCGGCATTTACCCGAGACAAGACAGCAGCGTTTCTGGCGAGATGGAATTCTTGTAAGCTCAGTTCCGAGACGAAGGCATAGCCAGCACGACCATCACTTTTTTCGGAGAGTATGTCCCCAAGCCCCACGCCCTCCGCGAGCGCACGACCGCTCAGGGCAAGGACAAACCGAATGTCGCTGTCTCCTGGCGAATTGCAGACCTGCCGCGCTCGTTTGCGCAGCGGTGAAAGGGCGGTCTTGTCCTCCTGAAGCTTCGCCCCGAAACGCGAGATGCCATCAATCGCGCGTTCTACCTCGAACGGATCGCGCGGATTCTCCAGCGCCGACAGGAATAGCGCCAGCGCGTCGTTGGGCGATGTCACAGGCGAAATCGGTAGTGCAGGCGTTGGAATAAACTCCATCTCGGCCACGGCCTCAGGTTCCTCTTTCACACCGGCCAACGCGGCGATCCTTGGGCGGACCGAGGGGGCAACAAGCCCGACGTATTCGGCAAGGTTTGCCGAAATGCTCTCGAGCCCTAAGGCCTCGATCGCGTCCAGAGCTTTTCCCTGTACCCCAGAATCCTCCGAGATTAGCGCCAGCACGGCTTTCGACGCCGCTTCGGCGCGCAGTTCGGGCCGGTGTTTCCCCGCGTTCTGCAAAAGCTTTAGTGCTGTGGTCACCGTGCCCTTGGCGCGGGCCTGCAAGGCCGGGTCCAATGCGGCGAGAAGGGCGGTCGCATTGAGCTCCCCAGCCTTCTCCAAGGTTTGAACGTGCTTCAGCGCAAAGGACACAGTCGGCGGAACCGACGAGGCTAATAGCTGGAGATATCGGTCCGCCCGCGCTGCCATCTCGTCGGAATCCGGTTTCATAAGTACGTGAAAGCGCGAATACCACCCCGCCCGATATTGCCCGAAGTCCCGTTCCAGTGCATCCAATGAGGCATCCAGCAACCGCTGCCTGTCCAAATAACCTTCATCAGAAAATCGTTTGAGCCGTTCTGCCCAGCTTTCCTGACCGCTTTTCAAGTATTTGTCGTGGTTTGTGAGGCTGTCCTCGCCGCCACCTTCGACCTCAAAAAAACGCCAGACGTCGTCGCTAAGGAATACCTCTTTATCAACCCCGGAGTAGTGGCGCCAACGGCTGTAGTATTCGAGAATGATTGCATCGCTCTCTGGTCGCTCGCAGAGTCCAGCCTGCCAAAGCGGTCGGAACATGCCGACGTAGAATACCCTATCTTCAACAAAATGATCGACTATCGCTTGTAGCCAGTCCGGCCGAAGCTTGCGAACTATCTCTTCGAGCGAGACTTTTCTCGGTCTCGGAAAGAACGACATCTTTTTCAGTTCTGAACCCGACGCCGTCGCAAGAACGGCTATCGTGACAGCTTCGCCGTCTTTGACCTTCGGGTCGGGCTGGCTCTCGGCAAGGATCCAAAACCGATCGAGCTTCTTGAAAAGCGTCAATGCGGGTTTCGCAAACGCCCTGCGTTCCTTGGCGGGTAGGTTCGACAATTCTTCCAACACCGTCTTGGCGCTTTGGGTGGTGATGAGGTCGAGGAATTCCTGCTCAGTCATTTTGTCGATCAATGTCCATTTCTACGGCCAGCATATGCTTACAAGGTCCTCGCTGGCCGCCATTCTTGGCGAACCACGGGCAGGTGCAACGCCAGCCATCATCGTTTTGCGTTACCGTATGTGTCACGTCACTCGACACTACCTCTGCTACCTCACCGCTCCAGCGAACGGCATTATTGTAGAATAGTGCTTTCGCCGATTTCAGGCGCGGGTTCAGCCCCTCGGTCCGTTCAATGTCGAAGGGCAATTCCCGGTGAAAATAACCACCGCGATCAAGGTCAAAGCCGACTTGGCCGCCCGCGGCCAATTCAGCCAATGCCCCCCCAACAGCTTCGGGCGTGAGGCCTGTCTTTGCTGCAAGTTTCGCTGGCTCGATCAGGTCTTGCCAGTTCAGTTGTGCCTTGACCGCAGCCATGCCCGTCTTGTCCGCACGTGCCATCCGGCTAAGCAGCCCGCCATCGCCAGAAAACCCCCGCCACGGTTCGGCATTCAGCACCAACCATAGACGCTGCGTGCCGAAATTCAGGGCCCAGCTGGTCGATCCAGTGGTGCGGTTTACATGGACGTCGAGGCTGTCAGCAAAACCTGCCAGAGGTTCCAACACCCGCAATCGATGGCTACTCCGTAACGGGACCGAACCGTTGCTTTCCCGGGCCACAACCCGAACTGTTGGCCCAGCCGCTGAAACCCAAACCTGCTGGTCGTTTTTGCCACGCGGTAGACCGCGCAAAAACCGTTGCGCCGCGATCCTTGACACAGAGAATGAGGGCACCATTCCCGCGATCGCAACCTGGACCTCGGCAAAGCCTTTCACCCACCTTTGGGGCAGAGGGACCTTTTTCTCAACAATACGCTCGCCGTCCTTTGCAATCTCCACCGCCTCAGCGCCAATGCCGATCTCTAATTCGGTATCCCGCGTGACAGAGGCGAGCGCGCCGCGCAATTCTGGGCCGAAATCCACGTTAGTAGTGCCCTTGCGGCGTACAGCGACGTCGAGCGCACCTTCATCGACGTCGAGCCGAATGTACGCGCTGCAACAGGCGGAAAATCCTTCAAATCGCACTGCATCGGTGCCAACAGTGGCCACTGGATCTGCCTCGCGCAAGATCTTTGCCAGCATTGATGGCGGGACATAGAAGCGCGAGCCTACAATCTCTGACACTGCTCTCAATGACTTGGCCGTTACGTTCGGTGCAAGCGCTCGCGCATTCAAAAATGCCGGTTGTCCAAGGATGCTTTTATCGCTTGCCAGCGCCAGAGTAGAACCCTTTGACAATGGACGAAGCTCAGATGTGTGGCCGTATTTGTAAACGTGGTTAATCATCGCAACAAAGTGGGCTCATGGTGTTGGGAATGTTAACCTAAAATGTGCTGCGGCGCGCAAAATGTCAGTCCAAAATAGGTTTTATTAGCTAAATAGGGCTTTCGTGACACGTATCGCGAACACCCCATAAGCGTTTTCGAAGTGTTTCCAATTGTTCCCTTAGCCCATGCCGCCTCAGGGCGTAACACGGGTACGGTTGTAGCTTTCGCGAATGACGTCTGTCATTGCTTTGCTGGCTTTACTTGCCTCGCCCGATGCGATGGCAAGAGCGATGACGCGATGCTTGTGGGCGACATCTGTTTTACTCTCGGGAAATGCCTGATCGGCTTCGACCAAAAACATCGAGTAGAGCGCGGTCTGAACCATATTGCCAAGCGAATGCAGGAAGCGGTTGTCAGACAGTTTCAGCACTTGCTTGTGGAATTCGTAATCGGCAATCGCAAAGGAGGCGTGATCTGTCGCGTTCGCCATATCATCGCACAGTTCGGTTAGGCGGGCACTGTCGATGGAATTCGCCTGTTCCGCCGCACGCGCCGCTGCCGCTGGCTCAAAGATCATACGAATTTCGAACAGATCCTCATAGAACTTGGCAGGGTTGCGCAGTGTTGCATGCCAGCGCAAAACGTCCTCATCGAACATGTTCCAGTCATCTGAAGATCTAACATGTGTGCCAACCTTGGCCTTGGATTGGATCAATCCCTTTGCGATCAGCGTCTTTTTTGCCTCGCGCACAACTGTGCGCGATACACCGAACATTTCGCAAATGTCAGGATCAAGAGGGATCATCGTGTTAGGAGGATACTCACCCGCGACAATCGCACGCCCTATTTGCTCGACCACAAAGTTCGTATGGTTCGAAGCCTTCTCACTTCTTACACCAGAATGGACAAAGCTCATGATAGCGTGGCGAAGCCAGTCACTGCTTTTTTGCGTGCCGTCGTTACCCAAGTTAGTCCCTTTTGTAGTAGAATAAACGCAAACAACAGACCGCCTATGACGATCTTTGTCCACCAGCTTGATAATGTCCCGTCAAAGACAATGTAGGTCTGGATTAACCCCATGATGAGGATGCCAAAAAACGTACCCGCGACGAACCCGTATCCTCCGGTTAGCAATGTGCCGCCAATGACCACAGCTGCGATTGCATCAAGTTCGACACCAACGGTCGCCAATGAATACCCGGCCGATGTGTACAACGAAAAAACAATTCCCGACAGCCCAGCAAGGCCCCCCGAAATCGCATAGATACCTATCGTTGTCGAGGCGACAGGTACCCCCATCAGCCGCGCCGTCATAGCGCCGCCACCCAATGCATAGACGTTTTGACCAAATCGCGTGCGATGGGCAGTGATGATACCGACAAGGAATGTGAGGATCATGATCCCACCAATTAAGCGAAATCGCCCACCGCTTTCGGACTTCCAGTACATGGACTGCAAGGTGTCATAAAACTCGTGCGTAATCGGCACGGAATCTGTCGAAAGCACATAGGCCGCGCCACGCGCCAAAAACATCCCTGCAAGCGTCACGATAAATGCGGGCATCTCCAGGTAATGGATGGCCGCACCCATCGCCGCGCCAAACGCCGTGGTAATGATCAAAACTACGACAAATGCCACAAGAGGATGGATCGACGTATCCCGCAAAATCACCGCCAAGAATACACCGGTAAAGGCAATGACCGACCCCACCGACAAATCAATCCCGCCCGACAGAATGACAAAGGTCATCCCAACTGCGACGATCCCCAAAAACGCGTTGTCCGTCAGCAGATTGGCAATGACCCGCATGGATAGCATCGCAGGATATTGCGATGCGCAAAGCGCATAGGCCAGAACAAAGGTCGCGAGTGTAACAAGTAGGGGGAGATGTGTGGATCGGATCATTGTGTCGTTTCCTTTGCTTGCGTTGCTGGATTCACCTTTGGTGGTGGGGCAGACGCGCGGATTATGTAGATAAGATGGCCGACCTTGGGTGACTGGATCACAAGGATGGCAAGGATCAGAATGGCCTTGATGACCAAATTGAACTCCGGCGGCATTCCAGACAGCAAAATGACGGAATTGACTGACTGAATAATCATCGCCCCCAAGAGCGATGCAACAATCGAAAACCGCCCGCCCAGCAACGAATTCCCGCCGATCACCACGGCAAGGATCGCATCCAGCTCGAGCCAAAGCCCTGCATTATTTGCATCCGCGCCTTGGATATCAGCGGCAACAATCACCCCGGCGATCGCAGCCCCGATACCGGAAACGACATAAACACATAGCAATAGAACCCGCGAATTAATGCCAGCAAGCCGTGACGACGTTTCGTTCACGCCTATCGCCTCGATGAGCATCCCCAGTGCGGTCTTACGCACAGCAAGCGTCACAAGAGCACCAAGAAGAACCCAGATCAGGATGGGGGTAGGCATGCCCAAGACCGTCCCCGCCCCAAGATGGATCAAGCCGGGGTTCAAAAAGGTCAGAATGGTGCCTTCGGTAATCAGCTGTGCAATCCCACGCCCGGCGACCATCAGAACAAGCGTCGCTACGATGGGCTGAATACGTAGAACGGCCACTAAAAATCCGTTCCATAACCCGCATAGCGCCCCAACGGCAAGCGCTCCTGCCAGCGCGGTTACCCAGTGATGACCATCAACAACCAATGACGCTGCCGTCGCCCCAGCAATTGCCATGACTGCACCGACCGACAGATCAATCCCTTTGGTCGCAATGACTAAAGTCATGCCGATACATAGCAACGCCGTTGGCGCACCACGCTTCAGTACATCAATCAGGTTGCCGAACAGGCGACCATTCTGAAATTCAATCTTAAAGAAGTCGGGAAAGACGATCAAATTCAGACCCAGTACGATAGCAAGAATAATCAGTTGGGGCATAATTCGTCGTAAAAACAAACGACCAGACATTAGGCTGCTCCTGTCATGGGCTCAGCCGCAATGGCTTGGATGATGTTATCGGTCGTGATGTCGTCGCCAGATAATTCGCCGACTTGGCAGCGATCGCGCATAACAATGACGCGGCTCGAATATGCGACCAATTCTTCCATTTCTGATGATGCGACCAGCAGCGCCATCCCGTCCTGCTGAAGGCGCTCGATTAGCGCAATAATTTCGGCATGGGCACCAATGTCGATACCGCGCGTTGGTTCATCAAGGATCAGAAAATCTGGATCCGTAGCCAGCCAACGCGCCAACAACGCCTTTTGTTGGTTGCCACCAGAAAGCAAACGAATTGGCATGTCCAAATTCGCCAGCCGAATATCAAGTGTCCTAACGTAATGATTGGCAATCTCATCGACCTTGCTGCGTGGGATAGGGCGCGTCCAACCCTGACGTGCCTGCAAAGCCAGAATGATATTGTCGCGGACGCTCAGATCACCCACGATACCGTCATTCTTTCGGTCTTCGGGGCATAACGCAAATCGGTGCGCAACAGCGTCACGCGGGTTGTTCACCCGAATATCTCGCTCACGCAATCGCAGTTTGCCATGCTCTGACTTTACGACCCCGAAGATGAGGTTTGCCGTCTCAGTGCGCCCCGATCCCAGCAATCCAGCAAGCCCCACCACTTCGCCCTCGCGAATATTCAGCGAGAACGGTTCAAGTGTCCCCGTCTTGGCCAGATCGCTGATTTCCAACAACGTATCCCCTTGGACAACTTGTTTCGGCGCTTTCTTCCGCGCCTCTAACTGTCGTCCGAGCATCAGCGTCACAATGTCGGTTTGGCTGACGTCACGCAGTAGCCGTGTTCCCACGACCTGCCCATTCCGCAAAACAGTGGCGCGATCTGCATGTTCAAACACCTGGTCCAGGAAATGCGTGATAAACACAATGCACAGCCCACGTTCCTTGAGCTTATGAATGACGGAAAACAATAGCTGAACTTCATCCCGATCCAGACTTGCCGTCGGTTCATCAAGGATCAGTACCTTCCCCGACAACTCTACCGCCCGTGCGATTGCAATGACCTGCTGCACAGCAACCGAATATGACGACAGCGGCTGCGCCGGATCAATATCAATCCCAAATTCCTTGAGCGACGCGCGCGCGTCTCTATTCATCCGCGACCGCGCGACAAACGGGCCGCGGGTGGGCTGCCTGCCAAGGTACAGGTTTTCAGCAACGGTCAAATTGGGAAGTAAATTGACCTCTTGATAGACCGTGCCAATACCCAACGACTGGCTCGCCAATGTCGAGGTCGGATTAACATCAGTTCCATCAATTGAAATCGTTCCGGCATCTCGCCGATATGCACCCGTGAGGCACTTGATCAGAGTAGACTTGCCCGCACCATTTTCGCCCAAAAGAGCGTGAATTTCTCCCTCAAATAATGTCAGGCTCACATCATCCAGCGCAATCGTACCGGGAAAAAACTTTGAGATACCCTCTGCACAAAGCACGGGGCGCTTATCGTCAGTCATTTGAAAATCCTGCAATCAAAGGCGAGCCCCGCAAAAATGCAACGCGGGACTCAAAGGTTTATGAATAGGTGCCATATTGGCACAAAACTCAGTAACCCAAGCCCTTTTTCACTTCGTAAATCGCCTGATTATCATCGGCCGCCGTATAAAGCCGCGATTCCGTTTGGATCCACTTTGGCGGTGTGGTGCCATCTGCCAGATACGCCTCGAGCGCGTCCAACGCGGGTCCGGCCATATTCGGGGTCAGCTCGATGGTGGCGTTCATTTCGCCATTTGCGATCGCCAAATGGGCATCGGGCACTGCATCAATCGCAACGATCAAAATATCCGTGCCGGGCTGCAATCCGGCTTCGCGGATCGCTTGAATCGCACCCACAGCCATGTCGTCATTATGGGCATACAGGGCACAAATGTTTTCGCCGCCTTCAGCTTTCAAGAAGCTTTCCATCACGACTTTGCCCTGCGAACGGGTAAAATCACCTGTCTGCGAACGGACAATCTCAAGGTTATCATGACCCTCAATTGCATTCTCAAATCCGGTTTTGCGGTCAATCGCTGGCGACGAACCCGTCGTGCCTTGCAGCTCTACGATACGGCAATCCGCACCATCCACAGCATCAACCAGCCACTGCCCGGCAACGGATCCTTCGTGCACAAGGTCAGACGTCACTGCAGTCAAATACAAGTCATCCGAGGCATCAACTGTACGATCCAGCAATATGACCGGAATTTCTGCGTCGCTGGCCTCCTCCAGCACTTCATCCCATCCAGTCGCCACCACGGGCGCAATCAAGATCGCATCCACACCTTGCGCGATAAACGAACGCAGCGCGGAAATCTGATTCTCCTGCTTTTGCTGTGCATCAGCGAACTTCAAATCGATACCGCGATTTTCGGCTTCCTGACGTGTGACGGTTGTCTCGGCGGCCCGCCAGCCAGACTCTGAACCAATCTGAGAAAAGCCAATCGTCAATTCCTGGGCCATCGCAGTAACAGGCAGAAATGTAACGGCGCTCGCAAGGAGCGTTGATCTAATATTCATGAGTTCCTCCCAAAGAACGTAAAAGTGAATTCATTAAGTATTACTTTATTACTTTTGTAAAGGGCCGCAGATCATATCATGGTTTCGGCTTTGGAAGTGTGGCTTTCTCACGGAATAGGGCAGCCGCGAATTGCGTCCGTTGACGTTCGGGACACGGGAGCTTTGACGGCTGGAAAGTGGAACCAAAAAAGTGCTACACGGCACTGGCGGCGCTACATTCTGTAGCACTTTCTCTGAAAACCGGCTTGAAACAGCCAAAATAAGCGGAAACGCAAACTGAGGCTCACATGGAAAACCATGTAAAATTAAGTGTTTCCGAGGTGCGCCGTGCTGGTCGCTTGTCCGTCGCCCCGATGATGGATTGGACGGATAGCCATTGCCGGTATCTTCATCGGCTCATGTCGCGACATGCGCTTTTGTATACTGAAATGGTGACGGCTCCGGCGGTGATACATGGTGATCGGGATCGCTTGCTTGGTTTTCATGATGCCGAGCATCCTGTTGCTTTGCAGCTAGGTGGGTCAGATCCGGCACAGTTGGCCGAGGCCGCGCGTATCGCAGCGGACTATGGCTATGATGAAATCAACCTGAACTGTGGATGCCCTTCGGACCGCGTGCAGTCGGGTAGTTTTGGTGCGATCCTGATGGAAAACGCGCCGCTCGTTGCCGATTGTGTGTCGGCGATGATGAATGCCGTCGATGTGCCCGTCACGGTTAAGTGCCGTATCGGCGTAGACGACCAAGATCCGCATGTCATTCTTCCTGATTTCCTAGCGCGTGTTTCTGCAGCTGGCGTCAATCACTTCACAGTTCATGCGCGCAAAGCGTGGCTGCAGGGGCTAAGCCCAAAAGAAAACCGTGATATTCCACCGCTTGATTATGATTTGGTTCTGGAAATGAACGGGCTGTTTCCGGGGCTCAACTTTTCGATCAATGGCGGCATCGCGACGCTGGATGCGGCGCAAGAGTTGCTGGACAAGGGCTTGGATGGCGTCATGATTGGCCGTGCTGCTTATCACACGCCTTGCGACATCCTTTTGGACGCGGATGCCCGCATCTTTGGTGATCCGTCTTCATCGCGTACTGCTGAAGAAGTGGTTCACCTGATGCTACCTTATATTGACGCTCACATCGCGCAGGGCGGGCGGTTGGGGCAGGTCACCCGACATATGCTGGGGATGTTTCAGGGGCGGCCCGGCGCGCGCGGATGGCGTCGCCACCTATCTGAAAACGTACATGCCGACGGAGCCGGTCCAAAGGTGGTACTGGATGCACTCGAACACGTGACGCGGCTTGCCGCCTGAGGGAATATTGATGGACGATATGACATTGTTACTGACCATGGGCGCTTTGCTATTGGTCATCGGGGCTTTTGCGGGCGTATTGGCAGGGCTTTTGGGCGTCGGCGGTGGGATCATTCTGGTCCCCGCGTTCTATTACGTCTTTAGCGCCTTGGGCTACGACAGCCCGCAATTGATGCAGCTTTGCCTTGGGACATCACTTGCGACAATCATTGTGACGTCCATTCGGTCGGTTATGTCGCACAATAAGAAGGGCGCTGTCGAATGGCCCATTCTTAAGACTTGGGCGCTGGGTATTGCTGTTGGTGCTTTGGTTGGTGTGCTCGTTGTTTCGTCGCTACGTTCAGCTGTTTTGCAGAGCATTTTTGGCGGGCTCGCGATCATCGTGGGCCTTTATATGACCTTGGGCCAAAGCCATTGGCGCTTGGGCGAGCAGATGCCAGCGGGGATAAAACGAGCTGTGCTGTCGCCAGTGCTTGGGTTCCTTTCTGTTTTGATGGGGATCGGGGGCGGATCGTTTGGCGTGCCAACCATGACGCTGTTCAATGTGCCAATTCACCGGGCTGTGGCAACGGCTGCTGGATTTGGCGTGCTTATCGCAGTGCCTTCGGTCGCCGGATTGTTGCTTGTTGATATGGAGGTCGCGCCGCCGTTTACGATTGGCGCTGTCAACTTCGCTGCATTCTTTGTGATTATCGCAATGACCTTGATCACGGCACCATGGGGTGCTGCGCTTGCGCATAAATTGGACCCCAAGCCACTCAAGCGGATATTTGGCGTGTTCCTTATCCTTGTCGCGCTTAACATGATCCGCAAGGCGGTGGGCTGGTAAGGCTACCAGTTGGCCAGCAAGTGCTGGGCGATTTTGGGTAATTTGGCGCGCGCTAATGCCTTTTGATATAGCGCCTCTTTGCGGTCTTCGTTGACCGCGCAGATTTGCGCGATATCGATAAAATGTATCAGGCTAAGGTCCACATCATCGCAGTCGATATCCTTGTAATCTAGCTGCGGAAAGCGGACGTCGTGCCGCCCGCGTAGCCATGCAAGGTCCGGTGCCGCCCAGTTGTTTAGCGTGCGTTCCGCTGCTGGGTGCAGTACTGGCAAAGTCGGCTCTGGTATTTTCCTGTCTACTCGTATGATCTGTCTGATCATCGACGCCGGATCAATTGTATCGTCTAAGCGGCCATGCATTCGGTCAATCAAAAGCGCCATGGCCTCTGTCGAAATGGGGACGTTTTCAGGCGCTTTGGGGCGGCGCAATTGCTGCGTGTCGACCATCGGTAAATGCCGTGCGAAAAAGTCATCTACGATATCCCCATTTGCCAAAATTTGTTCGTCGAAAAGTTGTAGCGTTATCTTACCTGACCAAGCTTCGGACAGGGGGCGAATGCGTTCCTTTACACGGGTCCGGGAAGGCGGAGAAAGCTCTTTGCCTTGCGAGAGCTTTTGTTGGGTCAGGGAAAGAAAATGTGCGCCGGGCGGTCGCAAGTAGGCGATGGCTTCTTTCTTTTCCGCGACGCAATTTGTTGCCTGCTCAAAACGCCTGACCGTCTTAGCTGAAAGATGCCTTAGGTAGCTTTTATTGCTGACGACAACTATCTCGCAATTCTGGTTTTCTTTGCTGTCGGAGATGCGGGACCAGTGGTCATGTTCGGCCCCAGTTGGCGAAGCATTGCCATTCACAAAATCGTCGGTGTCCTGCTCGTCATGTTGGCGATAACCAAGCGTAAATTTTTCATGATTGTCAGTCGCATAGGCTGGGACAAAAATGTCCTGATCCGAAAGCACTTCTTGGGATGCCAGTAGCGTGTTTTGCAAGACCTCTGCGCCGGCATTCCGGTGTCCAATATGGATAAGTAATTTTTTCGCGGTCATTTGGGACGCCAGACAAAGAGGTCAGAAATGACTACCACACTGTCGGATAAGTAGTTTAACTTCCAGCAATAACGCGGCGGGCGTTAAAATCGGCTAAAGATTTCCCATGCTCATCTACGAACAGGCTTGGCAGGATGCGTAGTTCAGTGATCTGATCAACGCGTAAATCACTGAAGTCCTTTGTTTTTTCGCACCAAACGATGCATGTCCACAGCCGCCCCCAATAATCAAGCTGTAAGGGCCGTACTGTGCGTTCGTCACCGTTCAATGTAATAGATAGCTTCTGTCTGGTTCGAATTGCTTGGCGCATTGCGGGCAGGTGCTGGAACCCTCGGGCGGCGTCAGCAAATGGATAGACCGCAAACCCATAGCCAGCGGGGGCGCGGCTGCGATCTTCGGGCATTACGGCGTCAAGTTTTGCCGATAGGGCGCGTGCCGCGGCGGATAATTCTTTGTCGCCACTTTGCCCGACAGCGCTTAGGCCCAGATGCAGGGCTTCGACTTCGGTCATGGTAAGGTTCAGCGGGGGCAGGGTGACTGCAGCTGTCACACGGTAACCAATTCCGCGCTCACCAGTAATGGGAACACCCGATGCGGCAAGCGTTTCCATGTCGCGATAGATGGTCCTGAGCGAGACATTCACAACGGCAGCCAGATCAGCGGCCTTGTGTAAATTGCCATCCCTGAGCACCTGAACCAGCTGCATCAATCTGTCTGCACGTCGCATGATCTTCCTTTCGATTCGTGACAGTTTTGTCAATTTTCTGACAACTGACAAGTTTTTGTCACAACATAGTGCAAGCCCTTGTAAAAAAGGGTGCAGAACTGGCCTAAAACATGCTTTTCGCGCTTCCCTTGCGTTGCGGCGGGCCGTATTTGTGAAGGTGATAGAATTAAATACGGGACCGGGACCCGTCAGAGGAGAAAACCATGCTTAACAATATCGGCCTGCCAGGCCTTCTACTTATCGCAGTTGTCGTTCTTGTGCTTTTCGGGCGCGGCAAGATCTCTAGCCTGATGGGCGAAGTTGGCAAAGGCATCACCGCGTTCAAAAAGGGCGTTGATGACGGCAAGAAAGAGATCGAAGACGGCATCGAAAACGCACGCGATGTGACTCCTGAAGAAGAAAAAGACAAAGCCTAATTCACCATAAGGAATATCGTTCATGTTTGGCTTAGGCTGGAGCGAAATGGTGCTGGTTGGCATCGTGGCCCTGATTGTTATCGGGCCAAAGGATCTACCGGGGATGTTCCGTACCTTGGGACAGTTCACTGGTAAGGCACGCGGCATGGCGCGCGAGTTTTCGCGCGCGATGGAAGCGGCCGCCGATGAATCCGGCATGAACGATATTTCCAAGACGGTGCGTGCTGCGGCAAACCCGCAAAAGTTTGGCGTCGATAAGATCAAAGAAGCGACCGGTATGACAGAAGCGCCTGAAAAGACGGCGTTGTCACCCGAACGCCAAGCCGCAAAAGAAAAGATGAGCGATGCGATGGCCAAGGCTGCCACCGAACGCCAAGCGCGCGAAGCTGCCGAGGCCGCCGCAGAACAGCCCAAGGGTGACGATAAATGAGCGCGACAGACGAAATGGAAGACAGCGCAGCCCCACTGATCGAGCATCTCACAGAACTACGTTCGCGGTTGATCCGATCATTGCTGGCATTCATCGTCGGGATGGTAATCTGCTTTACCGTTTGGAACCCCGTCTTTAACTTTCTGACATATCCGTTGTGCGATGCACTCGCGTCTCGCGGGCAGGCTTGCGATCTACAGTTTATCGCGCTTGAAGAGGGTTTCTTTGTCGCGATTTCGATCTCGCTGTTGGGTGGGTTGATGCTGTCGTTTCCGGTCATCAGCTACCAGCTATGGCGCTTTGTGGCGCCGGGCCTATACAAAAGCGAGAAGGGGGCGTTCTTGCCATTCCTGATCGCTTCGCCGTTCATGTTCTTTATGGGCGCGGCATTCGCTTACTATGTGATTACCCCCTTGGCTTTCGGGTTCTTCTTGGGGTTCCAACAACCCGGTACGCTTGAGGCAGGCACTGATAGCGCGACACAAGCGGCTGGCATCTTGTTCCAAGGTTCGGCCAAAGCCTATCTGAACCTGACCATCAAATTCATCGTGGCCTTTGGCCTGTGTTTCCAACTGCCTGTCTTGTTGACGCTGATGGGCAAAGCGGGACTGGTCTCTGCGCGCGGTCTGCGCGGTACGCGCAAATATGCAATGGTTGGCATCCTGATCGTTGCGGCACTGGCCACGCCGCCAGATGTCATCAGTCAGGTTATCCTGTTTGTCGTGGTTTACGGGCTTTATGAAGTCTCGATCCAGCTTGTTGCCCGTGTAGAACGTCAACGCGAAGCCAAGCTACGTGCAGAGGGTCTCTGGGATGATGAAATCCACGGTGAGGGCGTGACGGACGAGGCTGATGAGCGTGAGTAAAAAGTCACTCCGCCGGATTGCAGACGCGCTTGAACGCATGAGCCCACCGCCGGCAGATGCGCCGAAATTCAAAAAGGCTGCCGCATTCGTGTGGAATCCTGACCCGGATCGGCTGGTGCCTGTCCCAAAGGTGAACCGTATCCCCGTGGAATTGCTGGTCGGTGTGAACCGGTCACGCGACACATTGATGGCAAATACTGCCCAGTTCGCAGCTGGAATGCCCGCCAACAACGCGCTCCTATGGGGCGCACGTGGGATGGGTAAATCTAGCCTTGTCAAAGCAGTACACGGCGCATTGCAAGCGGATTATCCGGATCTAAAAATGGTCGAGGTTCAACGCGAGGACCTACCGAGCATTGGCCGTTGTTTGAACATGCTGCGCGGTGCGTCAGAACGATTTATCATGTTTTGCGATGACCTTTCCTTTGGTCATGATGATGCGCACTACAAGTCTCTTAAGGCAGTCCTAGATGGCGGTATCGAAGGTCGGCCGGACAATGTTGTGCTTTATGCGACATCCAACCGCCGCCACCTGATGCCGCGCGACATGATCGAAAACGAACGCTCGTCTGCGATTTCGCCCTCAGAGGCGGTAGAGGAAAAGGTGTCCTTATCAGACCGCTTTGGCCTGTGGCTTGGTTTTCATCCCTGTAACCAGGATGAATATTTGGCGATGATCCGAGGCTATTGTGATGCCTATGGTGTCGAAATCGATGATGAAACCATGCGGGCAGAGGCCATTGAATGGCAAGCCACACGCGGCAGCCGTTCGGGCCGCGTGGCATGGCAATATTTCACTGATTTGGCAGGACGTCGCGGGATAAAGTTAACGTAAGGTGGATTGAAATCCACCCTACGCTTTAGTCTCTTAGGGCAGGTAGCCAGAAGGATCGACGCTTTGCAGTCCGCGACGGACTTCAAAGTGCAACATGCTTGGGTCGCCTGCACGCACCTTACCAATAGTTTGACCACGGCTGACGGTGTCGCCCTTTTCAATGGTGAGGCTGTCGAGGTGGGTGTAGAGCGTCAATAAGCCGTCACTGTGCTTAATAACGACAACAGAACCACCGCTTGTGTCTGCAGTTACAGCAGCGACGCTACCTGCATCAGCTGCTTTGACTGCCGTGCCAGCTGGTGCGCCGATGTCGATGCCTTCGTTCCGGCCAGCGGCATATTCACGGATGATGCTGCCTTGGACAGGTTGGACCATACGTGCGCTGTTTGATGCTGCTGGTGCCGCTGCGGTCCCCAGATCAGGCGCTGCCGGTGTCGGTATCGCTGATGTGCTGGGTGTCGGGGCGGGTAGCGGTGTAGACGCGCTTGGTGGGACAGGTGTTGCTGTGCCTTGACCGGGAGCAGTGACTGCCGGTGTTGAAGGCGCGGGTGCAGCCGCCGTTGTTGCTGGGCGTGAACCACCTTGTGGAACAAGAAGATACTGGCCCTGACGAATAGTAAATGCGCTGTCTAGCCCGTTCCATTCTGCGATTGAAGTCACCGGCACGTTATAAAGGCGCGAGATCGAATAGACGGTTTCGCCGCGTGCAACCTGATGTCGGATTGGCTCCGCCTTGGTGGGGGCGGCTTGTGCAGGAGCTGGGGTAGGGGCTGCAGCCGCTGTCGGTGCGGGATCAAGTGGCGTAGCTGTTACCGCGCCGCCATTTGCTTCGGCACGATCAAGCGCGGTTGTCGCGACCGCTGTGACATCAAACGGTTGCGTCGCCCCCGTTGCTGAAGACGGTTCCGCGACACGACCGGGTAGGGCGATAATTTCATCGCGGCGCAGGATGACGTCAGGCTCGACGCCATTGTACTCGGCCAGTTCATTCGCATCGATGCCAAGTCTGATCGCGATGCCGCGAATAGTATCGTCTTGGCGCGCTACGACGACTTGATAGGTGGGGTATGAAATCACACCACGATCATCCGGGCGTGGCCGGTTTGGTAGATTTGTGACTGAACTTGAGGTGTCGAACCCGTTCCCGACATCACGGAAATCTGGATCAAAGTCTTCGCAAGCCGCGAGTGCCGCCAAGGCTACACCCGTCACTAGAATACGTTTTACCGTGCGTTGCCCATTGGCCATCGTACCGCTCCTTATGCCTAGCCGCCCCTTGTTGCCGGGGTCGTGCCTTATTTTCTTACCTGTTTACTCTTGTCCGAGCCCTTCAAGCAAGGGCACAAACCGAACCGAGCGTAATTCGTCATAATCATACCCATGTTCAAGCCGGGTCACACGGATCAAGCTTTGTACCGTATCGGATTGACCGACGGGTAAAACCATGATGCCGCCAACGCGCAATTGCGCAAGCAACGGGCCAGGAGGGTCTTCGGCTGCGGCCGTCAGCAGTATCCGGTCAAACGGTGCCTGTTCGGTTAACCCATGGCTTCCGTCGGCTGTAAACGTGGTGATGTTGCTGATGCCTTGTTCTTCGAACGTCGCGCGTGCAGCGTGAACAAGGCTGCGAAAGCGATCAATGGTATAGACACGGCGTGCCAGCTTGGACAGGATCGCCGCCTGATACCCAGAACCCGTTCCAATTTCGAGAACCTTGTCACGTGGGCTAATCTTGAGCGCCTGCGTCATCAGCCCAACAACTGATGGTTGGCTGATCGTTTGCCCACATGCGATCGGCAGGGGCATGTCCTCATAGGCGCGTTCCGCAAAGACGCCTTTGATGTAGGCGGCGCGGTCGACTTGTTCCATTGCGGTCAGAACGCGGGGGTCTGTGATCCCTTTGCTGCGTAGGGCATAAACGAACTGCATCTTGGTAGGGGCATCAAAAGTCACGAGAATACGTCCTCAAGTGCGGCAACCATATCATAGTCGGTCAAGTCCGCGCGCATAGGCGTAACCGAAATGTAGCCGTCCAGATTTGCAGCGGCGTCGGTCCCGGGCGCAGTCGGTTCGTGTTGTGCGCCCCCGCGGACCCATAAAAACCTGCGGCCAGTCGGCGACATCTGCGCCTCGGCTGTGAAGTTTGTATTGGGGCGGAACCCTTGGGTTGTTGCGCGTGTCCCTTTTACGTCGGCAGCCCGTACCGGAGGAAAGTTGACGTTGTAAAACAGTCGGTAATTGGCATCATCCCACAAAGATGGGTCGAGTAATGTCTTGATCACCTTGGCACCATGGATTGCGGCAGCTTCGAACGGATTGTCGAGAGTCGCATTTCCTGCGCCATAGTATTGCGAAAGCGCGATTGCGGGAATGCCCTGCAACGCGGCCTCCATCGCACCACCAACGGTACCAGAATACATTGTGTTCTCAGCCGCGTTATTACCGCGGTTCACACCTGATAGCACGAGATCGGGCGGCGCATCTTTCATCACGTCATAAAGCCCGGCGATGACACAGTCAGCGGGCGATCCTTCTGCTGCAAAGCGGCGCTCTTCGAGTTGGGCAATCATGGTGGGGTGGGTGTAGCTGATGCAATGCGCGACGCCCGATTGTTCGAAAGCGGGCGCGACAGTCCATACCTCGCCATCTGGCCCTGCGATTTCATGCGCGATGTCAGTCAAGACCTTCAACCCCGGAGCGTTGATCCCGTCGTCGTTGGTAATAAGAATGCGCATTATGTTGCCCCTAGTCAGCTAATCACGTTCCTAGGCGAGCAAACCTTGGGCGGCAAGCCGTGGGGGCAATACAATTGTGGCGATTTCAGTGCTGTGGCTGAAAGGACTCAGAAAGCAGCACTTAGTTCAGGATCTCGGGCAGTAGGCGGGCAGCTTCGGAATTGGGGTCAGCCAATTCATCGCGGCTTTCACCGGGGAAGAACCGGGCGCGTGTGGCGGTCGGCATCGGCGCTGGTGTCAGGATTTTGATAGTCGGACCTGTCTTAACGGATTCTGCCTGCCAGCTACGCGCGAGCGCGATCTGTGCGGTTTTCGTTGCGCCATAGGCACCAAAGAAGCGATCTCCGCCACGTGGATCATCAAAGAACGCGGCTTGGCCGGTTTCGCCAAGCAAAGGCGCTACATATGAAATCAGGCGCGATGTGGCTTCGATGTTGATGGATAGCGACTTAGCAAGGTCTTTGGGGCCGATGTGACCCGCAGGCGCCAGTGGTGCCGCGTGAATGGCGGTATGAACCCACAGGTCCAGCTTACCCCAGCGGTCAAATATGCCACGGCACAATTGTTGCATCGCTGCGTCAACCGTGATGTCCATCGGCGCAAGGGTTGCTTGCCCACCGACTGCTTGGATCGCGTCGTCGAGCTCTTCTAGCGCGCCAACGGTTTTACCCACTGCGATGATATGGTGCGTCGGCGCAAGCGCCTTTGCTAATGCTGCGCCGAGGCCGCGCGATGCGCCGGTGATAAGTGCTGTCTTTGTCATATGCGCGGTGTGCTGCGATTGTCGCGCAAGGTCAAGACCTAGCTGCCCGGAACTGCAAGGACATGCTGCGTACCGATCCGGTCTGTCAGAACAACTTGGTTGGCATCAATGGCCGCGATCACCACGCCAAAGGCGCTTTCACCGGGCGAGACGCGTGCAATATCGCCGCGCGATGAACGAAGTAGTGCAGCAGGGGGCGCTTGTCCGGCCATGACGCCGATGACAGTGAGGTTATCCAAAGTGAGCAGATCAGGCAAAGTCGCTGAAGCCGCCACATTGGCGGGTGTGTCGTTTGTCATTTACTGAATACCGTGTCGATTTTAACTTTGATCGACAGGTAGTGGCAGAGCCTTTGAATTAAGAAAAGCCCTTATACGTAACGTTATCGTGTGTGACGTGACGCGAAATTAGGGACGCACGATCTCGGTTCCGTCTTCTTTGTAGACAGGTTCGGTCAGCGCGATCTCAAGCAGTGGCAGTACCGTCTCAGACGGGCGACACAGCGCCACGCCTTTTGGCGTGCAAACGATGGGGCGATTGACCAAAACCGGGTGTTCCAACATCGCATCAAGGATCGCATCGTCGCTCACGCCCGGGTCAAGTAGCCCCAGTTCGGCTGCAGGGGACTTGCTGGTGCGAAGCGCAGTGCGTGGCGTCAGGTCAGCTGCGGCAAAAAGCGCCAGCAGCTGGGGACGGGTCCAACCAGTATCAAGATATTCAATGACGACAGGTTCCGTCCCAGATGCACGGATAACGGCCAACACATTACGCGACGTGCCACAGGCCGGGTTGTGATGGATGACCGTTGTCATGGCTTACTCCGCAGCGAATTTTGGTTTGAAACCTTTTGCAATCATGTCGGAAGGGGCGACCGGATAATCACCTGTAAACACCGCGTCATGGTATGCGGGGTTGTTCGGGTCGCGGCCGTTAGGTTCACCAACCGCACGATACAAGCCATCGATTGAAACGAATTTCAACGAGGCAACGCCAAGGTATTCACACATCTCTTCTTCGGTCATGCGCGCAGCCAGCAGATCTTCGCGGTTCGGCATGTCGACACCGTAGAAATCTGGCCAAACAGTTGGTGGGCTGGCAACACGGAAGTGAACCTCTGCCGCACCAGCCTCAAGAACCATATCTTTGATCTTGCGGCTGGTCGTGCCACGCACAACGCTGTCGTCAACAAGGATAACACGCTTGCCGCGCATCAGTTCGCGGTTCACGTTTAGCTTTAGACGAACGCCCATGTTACGGATTTGCGCTGTTGGTTCGATGAACGTACGACCAACGTATTGGTTGCGCACAATGCCCATTTCGAACGGGATGCCGCTTTCTTGGCTATAACCGATCGCCGCAGGGGTGCCGCTATCTGGAACAGGGCAGACCATGTCCGCCTCAACCGGGGCTTCGCGGGCCAGCTCTTTACCGATGTTACGACGTACTTCGTAGACAGATTTTCCTGCGATCACAGAATCTGGACGGCTGAAGTACACATACTCAAAGATACACGGACGCGGCTTTTTGTCTTCGAATGGGCGGTAGCTTTTGATTTCATCGCTTGAAATCACAACCATTTCGCCGGGTTCGATTTCGCGGATGAATTCAGCGCCGATGATATCGAGCGCACAGGTTTCAGACGACAAGATATGGGCATCGCCGACTTTTCCCAAAACCAACGGCCGAATGCCCAGTGGGTCACGGACACCGATCAATTTGCTGCGGGTCATCGCCACAATTGAAAAAGCGCCCTCAACTTGGCGGAGCGCTTCTTTCATACGGTCAGGAATTGTGCGGCCCATCGAGCGCGCCATCAGGTGAATGATGCACTCACTGTCGGACGTGCTGTGGAAAATCGCGCCACGCTCGATCAGATCACGGCGTAGGGCGATGGCATTGGTAAGGTTGCCGTTGTGCGCAACAGCCGCGCCACCCATTGAAAATTCGCCAAAAAATGGCTGTACGTCGCGGATCGCCGTGTGCTGGCTTTTGCTGCCAGTCGTGGAATACCGTACGTGACCGACCCCAATATCACCCGGAAGCATGGCCATCATGTCGTTAGTGGTAAAGTTATCTCGAACCAGCCCCATGCGACGTGCTTGGTTAAAGCCAGTCTTTGAGTCGTGGGTTACGATGCCACCGGCCTCTTGACCACGGTGCTGGAGCGCGTGCAGCCCTAGGGCAACAAAGTTGGCAGCGTCCGGGGCGCCAATCACACCGAAAACGCCGCACTCTTCGCGTAGCTTGTCGTCATCAAAAGGGTCGATTGGGGAATTATAATTGGACAAGGGGCCGCTCCGAATCCGAGTTTACTTTGATTGCCTCCCTCTTAGTGGGTCGGGGGCATGGTGTCACGAAACGATCATACTTCTATGGCGCGAAAATGGCAGGCACGCCTGCGTGATCTCATTTTCGCATCAGTTTAAAGCAAAAAAGCCACCGCAAAGAGCGGTGGCTTTTGAATTTCGTGTGATAGTTGATTTATTCAGCCGGCGCGCCGCACGAACCAACGAGCTGTTGATACTGCTCTTTGATCCAACCCAATGCTTCTTCTGGGTTCTGTTCTTCAATTTTGCCAGTCAGTTGATTAAAGACTTTGGCGGCGCGACTATCGTCAATCACAGCGATCTCTTGTGACGCAAAGATGGTGTCGTAAACAAAGAACGCAACAGCGATCAACAAGATGCCGCGCAGGACACCAAAGAAGAAACCGAGCGCCTGATCGACACCACCCAGCGCTGAACGCTGAATGACGCTTGAAAACAGCGGCGTAAAGATTGACGCAACAACGAGGGCCACAGCAAAGACTGCGGCAAAGGCTGCAATGATTGCGAGCTCACAGCTGTCGCCGATGAAATCGCCCAAAATCGGGATTTGCCGCACAAGCGGTTCAACCTGATCTGCAAAGATAAATGCGACGATTGTTGCGCCGACCCAACCCAAGATCGCCATCGCCTCGCGTACCAAGCCACGGCTATATGCCAATACGCCTGATAGTAGGATGATAATGGCGACGCCTGCGTCGACAAGTGTGAAGCCTTCCATGGTCCGTCTCCTGCCTCGGCGCTATCTGGCGCCAAATACTTCTTCTACAAACCCGGCTAGGTCATCCGCATGGCGCAGACCCAGACCGGCAACCGCGGGCTGTTTTGCCTGTTGCGGTATAATTGCCGTTGTAAAACCAAGTTTTTGGGCTTCTTTCAATCTATTTTCCGTTTGCACCACAGGACGGAGCGCGCCCGATAGGCTGATTTCCCCGAATATTACAGCTTCTGCGGGTAGGGCGGCGTCCTCTCTGGCTGATACTAACGCAGCGGCAACTGCAAGGTCAGCTGCAGGTTCAGTAATGCGCAAACCCCCTGCTACATTGAGGTAAACGTCCAATCCGGTGAACGGAACACCACACCGCGATTCAAGGACCGCAAGGATCATAGCAAGCCGTCCACCATCCCAACCGACGACTGAACGGCGTGGTTGGCTGTGTGGCGAAGGAGCCACAAGTGCTTGGATCTCACAAAGCATCGGGCGAGACCCTTCGATGCCGCCAAACACCACAGATCCGGGTGCGGGCTTGCCGCGTTCAGACAAAAATAGGGCCGAAGGATTCTTAACCTCGGCCAGTCCTTTGCCGGTCATTTCAAAAACACCGATTTCGTCAGCAGGACCGAAACGGTTCTTAACGGCGCGCAGAATACGGAACTGATGTCCGCGCTCGCCTTCGAAATAGAGCACGGTATCGACCATGTGTTCGACAACACGTGGGCCAGCGATTGCGCCTTCTTTGGTGACGTGGCCGACCATGATCACGGCCATGCCGTTGCGTTTGGCAAATGTCGTCAGCTCGTGCGCCGAAGATCGGACCTGTGAAACCGATCCGGGGGCGCTATCGACGTTGTCGGCCCACATCGTTTGGATCGAATCGATGATCGCGAGATCAGGCTTTTCGTTTTCCAGCGTCGTCAGGATATCGCGCAGGTTCGTTTCAGACGCGAGCAATACAGGACTTTTTTCTAGTCCTAGTCTCCTTGCGCGCATCTGCACCTGTGCGTTTGATTCCTCGCCCGAGATGTAAACGACCTTTAGTCCGTTACGGGCAAACCGTGCGGCGGCCTGTAACAGTAGCGTCGATTTACCGATGCCGGGATCGCCACCAACCAGTAGAGCAGAGGCCTTAACCAACCCGCCACCGAGCACGCGATCCAGCTCGCCCACGCCTGCTTGGGTGCGGGGTGGTTCTTTTTCTTGGGTATCAAGATCAGTCAGTGGGATCGTTTTGCCGCGAATTGCGCCCAGCGATTTACCCTTTGGGCCGCTAGATAGCGCTTTGCTTTCGGTGATGGTGTTCCATGCTTGGCAGGCATCGCATTGCCCAGACCATTTGCCAAAGGACGCGCCACATTCCGAACATGAGAAGTTAAGTTCTTTTGCCATGTTCACCTTTTGGACCAAATCCGATGCGTGGGCAAGATGGCCTGTTTATCGCGCTAGCTACGCTTTGCTGTCAGTGTCGAAATCACGATCGAAGCTAAGATGCACGCTGTGAACAAATAGAGCCCCCAAGCCGTTTCGACTTTGCCGATGCCGACACCTTTGGCCAAGACAATGTAAAGCGCGATCAAGAACACGTCGGCCATCGCCAGTTTGCCCAACCACGACAACACAGGTAGTACCTTGCGGCGCATGAGGTTGAAGTGGATCATCGCAAGGCCAATTGTTTTGAGGTAGGGCGCAAATAGCGCAAAGAACGTCACGAGCAGCGCCAGCGCGACATCGCTGTCCCAAAGCGACTGCATCCCGGAAATGACGCTGATCTCGCTTAGGCCAAATACCGGCAAGAGGCCTGCGCGCATCAAAGGGGCAAACCATGCGATTGGGAACAGGATCAAAAGGGCGAGGTTCGCGACGCGAAGAACGTTCAGCATCTATTTGCCGTATGTGCGGCGGTTATAGCGCGCACCAAGCTGGGTCAAAACTTCGTATCCGATGGTTCCTGCCTTCGCAGCGAGAGTGTCGAGGCTTTGCTGTGGGCCGATCAGCGTCAGGCGCTCTGGGTCCTCAGAAAGGTCGGTGACATCAATCGTCAACAGGTCCATGGAAACGCGTCCGATCAACGGGCAGGGCTTGTCGCCATGGTACAGCGTTGCTTTGTCGGAAAGCATACGGAAAATGCCATCTGCGTAACCGCCTGAGACGGTTGCAACGCGTGATGGGCGTTCAGCTTGCCAGCTGTTGCCGTAACCCACGACTTCGCCCTCGGCAACGTCACGGATTTGTACGACTGGTAATTCAAGTTCGATCACCGGGGTGGCCTGTTCGAACGGTAGGCCGCCATACAGACCAATACCAGGACGGGTCAGATCAAAGTGATAATCGGGGCCCAACAGAATACCGCCCGTCGCCGCAAGCGAACGCGGCACGTTAATGCCATCAGTCAGTTGCTTAAACACATCAAGCTGATGCGGGTTCATCGGATGGTCGGGCTCATCCGCACAGGACAGATGGCTCATCACCAATTTTGGGCCTTGGGCCAGAACCAAATCAGCGACAGCACCCCATTCTTGTGGTTCCATCCCAAGACGGTTCATTCCGGTATCAATTTGAATACCAAACGAATGACCGGGTAGCGTTTCAAAGTGCTGAGTCATCTGTTCAACAGAGTTCAGCATTGGTGTCAGATTTAGTTCGCGAATGAGATCAGTATCGCCGCGCATGTGCCCTGAAAACACAGAGATTTCTGGGCCCGGCCCTAAAGCTTCGCGAAGCACTACGGCCTCTTCTGCGACAGCGACAAAGAACTTGCGGGCGCCTGCTTTGAACAGGGCCTTTGACACGTTCTCAGCACCGACGCCATAAGCGTCAGCTTTGACCACGGCGGCAGTCTTGCAATTCGTCATGCCGTCTAGTGCGCGCCAGTTGGCGACGACGGCGTCTAAGTCGATAGTTAGGCGTCCTGTACTCATACGGACCTTTTGGCAGGGGGCAGGCATTGCGGCAAGAGGTTTAAGTTGGGCGTGATGTCGCAATTCGCCCAGACCGTGGTTTTGATGCAATGGTCGGGCCGATAGGCGGAAAAATGCCGCTTGGCAAAGGGTTAGGGTATTCCTTACCCTGCGGAATGCTGATCGCAGTTTTAGGATCAGCGAAAATTTCCACGAGGCACTCTTTGAATATCTTTAGAAAAGTAATCACACAGCTAGAAACACCGCGCGAAGAACGCCCATTTGGCAGTGGTTGGTTATCCGGCTCGCTTGCTCTTTTGGCCGCGATTGCGGGACTATTGATTGTCCTATTGCGCTGGTTTCCTGAGACTTTCTCCTATCCGGAAATCGCCTTCATCCAAGACAGCGGCGTCGTCACCGCGTTTTTGCGATTTACGCTCTTGGCGGGGTACACGCTGTCATTGGTGAGTTTGATTCTAAGCCAGCGCAAATCATTGGGCTGGGCCGCTTTGGCGGTATCGGTAATTGCGTCCCTCATGGCGACAACGCAGCCTCAGATTGCCACTTCGACACCGCAAAGCGTTTACTTTGGCTTGGACTATTTCATCATCAATGTACTGATTGTCGGATTCTTGTTTGTGCCGCTGGAACGTTTCTTTCCGGCGCGCCCTGAACAAACGGTGTTCCGTACCGAGTGGCGCGAGGATATGTTCTATTACCTTGTCAGTTCTATGCTGGTCCAAGTCTTGGGATTTCTTACGCTCGCGCCTGCGAACTATGTGAATGCTTCGGTACGCCTGGACGAAGTCCGGCTCTACATCACCCAGCTTCCGTTCTTTGTGCAGGTTGTAATCATCATGATGGCCACGGATTTCGTGCAATACTGGGTGCATCGCGCGTTCCATACTTTTCCGGTTCTGTGGCGTTTTCATGCGGTGCATCATTCCACGAAAAAGATGGACTGGCTGGCTGGCGCACGCATGCACATCATGGAAATCGCTGTGCTTCGCGGGCTGACAGCAGTGCCGATGTTTACACTCGGCTTTAAGCCCGAAGCGATCCAAGCCTATCTTTTAGTCGTTTACTTCTACTCAAGCTTTATTCACGCAAATATTGGGTGGAAACTTGGTTTTGTTGAGCGGTTCTTTGTCACGCCCCGGTTCCACCATTGGCACCATGGGTCCGACCGTGAGGCGATTGATATCAACTATGCCTCACACTTCCCAATTTACGATTGGCTGTTTGGGACGCATCACCTGCCAGAAGATCGGTGGCCCGATGAATATGGGGTTGTTGGTGATGATGTCCCGCGCGGTTACTGGAAACAGTTCATCCATCCATTCCTAAAGCCTAAGCCCAAAGACCCAGCCGAGTAGGGGGCGTCACCCGCTAATTTTGATGCCAGACCCTTTGCGTTCGCTGATCTTTTCGAACGTGATCCCTTTGGTTTCAAGCGCAGTGAAAACCTTGTGGGGGTTGATGCCAGAGCTTTGGCCATCGATCTTCATCGGGTGTCCGTTGCGTAGAATGATTTCCCACTTCTTATCGGGCGTTTTTTTGCTATTTCTAAAGTGCGTGACCGTAAAGCGTGTCTTGTCGATCTCGCTGAGCGCTAGCTGAAATGGTTTCATCACTTCGGGGACCGGAGATTCCCATGACAACATTTCATCATTGATGATCACGCGCCAATCGCGCCCATCAGCAAGAACCTTATTTATGTCCAAAAGAATTGCGATTGTCATGAAAGCGGCAATCATAACCGCAATCGCAGACGCGAACTTTACGATTATTTCTTGGGTGATGCCGCTAAACAGAACGAATGAAAATGCGCCACCGACGATGAGCGCTACGACAAGTAACAAGGATTTCTCAAACGCGATGCGCTTTGCAGACTTCACGAATTCAATTGCCATCCCAATACCGTCCTAAAGCTCGCGTGGCAGGTCGATTGAATGACCTGCCAGAATAATCGTTAGACCATTCATCCGAGTTGTATTGGGCTCTGACAAGGTGACCTTGGGTCAGGTTTTCCCCGCCAATGAGGAATTAGTATTCTTCAACGGCGTTGCTTTGCCACGGCTTAACAAGGTCACCAAAGCGGGTGAACTCGGCTGTAAACGCAAGCTCTACCGTACCAATCGGACCGTGACGCTGTTTGCCTACGATGACTTCGGCTTTGCCGTGAAGGCTCGACATTTTTTCTTGCCAAGCAGCGATCGCTTCCATGTTCGCGTCATCGGGCTTTTCACGTTCGGTGTAATATTCACCACGGTAAACGAACATAACAACGTCGGCGTCCTGCTCGATCGAACCCGATTCACGAAGGTCAGATAGCTGTGGGCGCTTATCTTCGCGGCTTTCGACCTGACGCGACAGCTGGGATAGGGCGATCACAGGAATGTTCAATTCCTTCGCGATGGCCTTTAGGCCCATCGAGATTTCACCAATTTCCTGCACCCGGTTTTCAGAAGTACCGCGCACCAGCTGAAGATAGTCGACGATCAATAGATCAAGGCCGTGCGTCCGCTTGAGGCGCCGCGCGCGAGCAGATAGCTGCGAAATCGGGATCGCGGCCGTATCGTCGATGAACAATGGGCACGACTCTAGACTTTTTGCAGCGTCCACAAAACGACGGAACTCGCCTTCGGTCATGTCACCCTGACGGATCTTGTGTGACGAAATTTCTGCTGCTTCCGCAAGGATACGACCAGCTAGCTGTTCGGCGCTCATCTCGAGTGAGAAGAAGCCAACGACACCACCGTCGACGGCACCTTCGGTTCCATCTGGCATCTTGCCGCGCTGATAGGCTTTGGCAACGTTGTAAGCGATGTTTGTCGCAAGCGAGGTCTTACCCATCGATGGACGACCAGCAAGGATCAAAAGGTCGGACTTGTGCAAGCCACCGAGTTTACCATCAAGATCGACTAGCCCGGTCGAGATACCAGCAAGTCCGCCTTCACGTTGGTAGGCGGTGTTTGCAACGTTCACCGCCTCGGTCACGGCGCGTAGGAACGACTGGAAACCGCTTTCTGAGGTGCCTTGCTCGGCCAAGTTATAAAGCGCCTGTTCGGCCTCTACGATCTGTTCTTTTGGCTCAGAGTCGACCTCGACCCGCGCGGCCTTGTCGGAAATATCTCGGCCAACTTTGATCAATTCGCGGCGAACCGCCAGATCATAGATCATCTGTGCATAGTCACGCGCAGCAAAGGCGGAAATCGCAGCACCAGCAAGACGGGCCAGATAAGCCGGGCCGCCCAGCTCTTTCAGGCCTTCGTCATCTTCGAGAAATGCCTTCAGCGTAACGGGGCTGGCGAGCGCGTTTTTTGCGATCCGTGCTGCGGCCGTTTCAAAGATGCGGGCGTGCACGGGATCATAAAAGTGCTTTGGTCCAACGACCGAAGCCACGCGATCAAAGATATCGTTGTTGGTCAGAATCGCACCCAAAAGCTGTTGTTCAGCCTCGGTCGAGTGGGGCATTAGATTTGTCGTAGTTTCCTCGACGCCGGACGCATTGAATGTCGTAATTTCGTTCATTGTCGACTCTCACCAATTCATCGTGGGGTTCTAGCAGGGTGCGCGCAAAGCTGACTAGAGCGCATTCTGTGGATCAATGCGGATAAGTCCTGCTTTGATAGCAGGATTCCGAATTTTTACCAATATGTGGAATGGTCCAAGGCTACGTACGCTATATCTATGATATGTTATACACAGCCTGTGGATAAGATCAGGCGGGTTTCCACCCAGCCGGATCACGCAGATATGCTTCGACTGTTGCTAGTGTGGCTGCATCATAGGCACCGCGTGCTTTCGCCTCAGCCAGAACATCCCACCATGTGCACAGGCTAATCAGTTGCACGCCGTGATCCGCTAGTGTTTTTTCAACACCGTCAAAGATACCATAGTAGAAGATGACAGCAGTCGCGCTGCATGTCGCGCCAGTTTCACGGATCGCGTCAACGAACGAAAGCTTTGATCCGCCATCAGTGGTCAGATCTTCGACCAATAGAACGCGTTGGCCTTCTGTCATCACACCTTCGATACGGGCGTTGCGACCATAGCCTTTGGGCTTTTTGCGGACATATGTCATCGGCAGGGCAAGGCGTTCGGCAACCAATGCGCTGAACGGGATACCTGCGGTTTCACCACCAGCAATGTTATCGAATGCTTCGAACCCAGCCTCGCGCATGATCGAAACGGCCATGAAATCCATAAGCGTTGAACGAATCCGTGGGAACGAGATCAGCTTGCGGCAATCGACATATGTTGGTGCCTGCTTGCCCGACGCATGCGTGAACGGTTCCTTTGCATTGAAATCAATCGCGCCGATCTCGATCAGCATTCCGGCGGTCAGGCGGGCGATTTCTTCTTTGGTCGGGAAGGAGGTAGGGATCATTGCGAGGACCTATAGTTATTTTGTTGGTTGGGCCGGGTTCGCCGGCAAATCAGACTTCGACGCGCCAGTGCAGATCAAACCCTGGATCAAATACGGTGACCGGGCCATCATCTGTGGCGATATGCGTGGGGTAGGTGACGGGGTCACCTTTATGCAGCGTGATGGTTTGTTCGCTTGGCGGTAAGCCATAAAAGCGAGGACCATTAAGCGATGTAAACGCCTCGAGTTTCTTTAGCTGCCCGGCGGCCGCGAATACTTCGGCAAGGCACGACATTGTATTGGGCGCAGTAAAGATGCCTGCACAACCGCACGCCTGAAGCTTGTTCGGGTCCGTATGCGGTGCACTATCCGTCCCAAGGAAGAAACGCTGATCACCGGAAACAGCGGCTTGTACCAGTGCAACACGATGCGCTTCGCGTTTTGCGACGGGCAAACAGTAGTAATGTGGTTTGATGCCGCCAGCCAGAATATGGTTCCGGTTGATAATCAAATGGTGCGTCGTGATCGTCGCGGCGAGGTTTTTGTGGTTGTCGCGCACGTAATCAACCGCGTCCTCGGTCGTGACATGTTCCATTACGACTTTTAAATCAGGCACCTTCTTGCGCAGGGGCTTGAGGATCTTGTCGATAAATACTGCTTCACGGTCAAAGATGTCGATGCTGCTGTCGGTTACCTCGCCATGCACACATAGCGGCATGCCGATTTCGGCCATGGTATCGAGTACTGGGCGGACTTTTTCAAAGTCGCGCACACCAGATGCAGAGTTGGTTGTCGCCCCAGCTGGGTAAAGTTTGACCGCTTTGGCGATCCCGCCTTCAAACGCGGCGCGCACATCGGCCGGGTCTGTTGTTTCGGTCAGATACAGCGTCATCAGCGGTTCAAACTGCATGCCATCGGGCAGTGCGTCCATAATCCGTTCACGGTATGCAGATGCTTGTGCGGCTGTCACAACAGGCGGAACAAGGTTTGGCATAATGATCGCGCGGCCAAAGTGGCGTGCTGTTTCAGGCAGGACTGCCCGCAGCATATTCCCGTCACGAAGGTGCAGGTGCCAGTCGTCTGGGCGGCGGATCGTTAGCGTTGTAAGGTCTTTTTCAGGCATGTTGCTGGGTTACACCGTTGTGCGCGCCAAGGCCATAGGTCTTGTGTTAACCCTTGCAGTTTGCAGTATAGATACTGATATAACCCCTTAACATTTCTTAATGAAACGGAGAGACCAAATGCTTGGTTTTATCATTGCCGCCGCTGCGGGATTTCTGACGCCACAAATCGAAACCATCATTGCGCCTATGATCAAGGGAATCGAAGGGCACATTGCGATCGCTGAAACCGAAAAGCGACTGGTTGCCTTTATGCTTGCTATGCTGATCGCGGGCATTGCCTCTGCTATCTTGTATAGCGGTACAGCGTTTTGGGTCGTTGCTGGTGGTGTTCTTGGCTATTTTGGCACACGCATCGTTGAAGCGATCAAAAAATTCATCGACGGTCGCAACGCGTCTGAGTGATGCCATGCGGCAGACGCAATGCGGCAATGCAGCATTGTCGGTTTTAGGTCAACATAAGTGACGTATATTGGGTGCATAGGAAATGCACCTGATAGGAGCTTACGATGGCCTTTTTTACTGATACCGTATCTGCACAACCTCAAACTGGCATTCTGTCCAAAGTAGGGGCAAGCATTGCATCCGCCTTTAGCCGCGTTATCGAAGCACAAGACCGCAGCCACGAAGTGCGCCGTCTTGAAGCACTTAGCGACATCCAGCTAGCTGAGATGGGTATTGTGCGCCGAGATATCGTACGTCACGTATTCCGCGACGTTTACGGTCTTTAAGAAGAACTTTTGCTACGTCAGGTCAGCTAATGTCTTGGCGTAGAATGGGTTTTTACTGCGCTGTATTTTGTACTCGCAGATGACACGGGCAAGGCGTGAGTGGTTCGCCTCGATCAAATGACCGATAAGATCAATCGCATAGGTGTCGTCATAGCGCCGTGTGCGAAGTAGCTGGTTAAACCGTCTTGCATTAAGCGATCCATCCATCGCTAGTTTCAAAGTAACGTCCAGAATACCAAGCCGATCAAACGCCTGATCAAGGTTTGCTCCCATCAAGGGGCAGGGCAAAAGGGTGACATGCGGCTGGCGAAACAGCGCAGCGTGACTGGCGTCTAACCTCTCCATTGGATCAAAGGCGATAAAGACGTCTTCCGCCCCTTCGATCATCTCGGGAGCGTATCCATAGCGTCCGGTGAAATCTAATCGGCGATGGTTGCGATAGCGGGTGTCCCAACCGGTGCTTGCTGCCTCGAGCGTTGCCTGCGGGCGCAAAGCGACAACAGTTGATCCCGGTGCGGCGACCGAAAACGCGGCAGCTGCGTATCCGCCGCCATCGGCCCCGTAAAAGACGATCTTTTCAAAATCTTCGAAAAATGCGTCGTCGACCATGCGATCAAAGAAATCAAATACGGCTTCGTCGCGGAACCAGCTTTCTTTTGAAGAAAACAGTGCCAAATGTGACCAGCCTTCGTGCCGGGTATAGGTGAAACCGCGGGGTTCCGATCGCGCATTATGGTTGCGCACATTTTGGGTATTCTCGAACGTGACCAAAAGGTTGTTGCCGGCCTCTAAGAAGCCAACGAAATGATCCGTGCCAAGTTGTTCGAAAAAGCCGAAGTCTTCGCAAACATCGTCGATCTCAGCTAGCCAGGCATTGTGCGAAAGGTTCGCAAGATTTGTCTCAAAAGATAGCTGTCGATCGACCATTCATTCGTCCTTGTGCCCAACGTGGGCGTTACTCGTCTAACTTTACCCGTGCAATAAGGCAGAACTGGGCAGTGCAAACCACTTAATTGTTCCCTTTCCTGATTAAAACCGTTTTTTATCTTATGGTTGTGTTCATTTTCGATCCAATATTCAAAAATAGAGGGTTTTGCGCACGTATGCGTAACGGGCGGCCGGGATTTACTACCATTGGGTGCGCAATTTTAGGGTCGCCCGGGCGGGGCAAGGTTGGCTAGATTCTGCCTATCAATGGTTGGGATGACACATAACACTCGGTTTTCTTGTGTATGATTAGGCGATAGTCGTACGACACCGTGCCGCTTTCCATGACGCATATGGCAACCCTGCCGAACGGACGATCTCAGCTGGGATTTTTGTGAATTGCTGACATTCCTTGTGAAAGCCTACAGCAGCGATCACCGGATAGCTTGCGGCACTGAGCAAATCACGAAGAGCGAAGCTGTTGCGCAATACGCCAAAGACCTGTTTGATCGTCATTGCCTCGCATTCGTTAGTTTGCGTTCGGCTAAGCACCATTTTTTTCTATCTAGGATTATTAACCCAAAATGACAGATTTGATCACTGACTTGCCAAAACTCGCTTTGGAATGGCACCGGGCAGGGCGTGGAGTCGCAATTGCGACCGTTGTGCAAACTTGGGGCTCGGCCCCGCGTCCGGTTGGTAGTCAGTTGGTGATCGACGCTGACGGCGCGATCGAAGGGTCAGTTTCCGGCGGCTGCGTAGAAGGTGCCGTGATTACCGAAGCGACCGAAGCCGTGAATGATGGTAAACCGCGCTTGCTCGACTTCGGCGTCAGCGATGACGATGCCTTTGCGGTGGGGCTGGCATGTGGTGGTGAAATCAAAATATTGGTCGAACCCGTCGGTAAGGCAATGCCTGTTGAAGTCCTTGAACGGTTGGTGTCAGCCAGAGATCAGGCTGAGCCGGTTGCATATATCACCGGCCTTGAAGCCGGACAGCCGCGTTTGGCCGGATCGGATTCCTATCCCAATCGGTTTCGGCTGGACCAGTCAGGGGTCGAAGATGATGGGAGAACCTTTGTTGCGATTCATAATCCGCCGCTTCGCTTGGTGGTGGTCGGGGCCGTTCACATCGCGCAACCATTGGTCGCGATGGCCCGTGCTTGTGGCTACCTGCCGATCCTAATCGATCCGCGTTCGGCCTTTGGTTCTGAGGCCCGATTTCCACATGAGGAAATTGTCAACGAATGGCCTGATGCGGCGCTCCGCGCGCTCAAGCTTGATGCGCGGACGGCGGTTGTCACACTGACCCATGATCCGAAACTGGATGACCCCGCTATTGTGACCGCATTGGAATCAGAAGTGTTTTATCTTGGTTGCCTTGGGTCCACTCGCACCCACGCGAAACGTATCGCTCGGCTAAAAGAGGTAGGGTTCTCTGACGGTGACCTTGCGCGCATTCATGCCCCGGTTGGCCTTGACCTTGGGGGACGTCATCCCGCAGAAATCGCGGTGAGCATCATGGCGCAGATAACCCAAAAGCTTCGTAAAACAGCGGTATAAGTAACTTTGGCGCGCATGATATTTACGGTTCTCAATCTGGCTGGTCCATGATTAACTTGGCCCAGCTTAGGGCATAATCCGGAGGAAACGATGACAGCGGTAACCATGATCGTGAATGGACAATCCGTGTCGAAAGACGTGGAAGACCGAACCCTTCTTGTTGATCTGCTTCGCAATGATTTGCAATTAACCGGAACACATGTGGGCTGTGACACATCGCAATGCGGCGCATGTGTGGTGCATGTGAATGGTGATGCCGTGAAATCCTGCACGATGTTCGCGGTCGAGGCCGAAGGGGCAAATGTCGCAACGATTGAAGGCCAGGCCGCGGCAGACGGGACGCTCGACCGGATTCAGCAGGCATTCCAAGACCACCACGGCCTGCAATGCGGATTTTGTACGCCAGGTATGGTGATGTCCGCTTCAGCATTGTTGAAAGAAAATCCAAAACCGACCGAGGTCGAAATTCGTGACTATATCGAAGGGAATATCTGTCGCTGTACCGGATATCATAACATTGTCAAAGCGATCTTTGCCGCTTCTGGCCAAGATGCCAGCGCAATCGCGGCAGAGTAGAGGTTAGTCAAATGTACGCGTTTGAAATCGAACGACCTTCTACCATCGCTGCCGCAGTTTCTGCGCTTGAAAATGACGAAGCGCAAGCGCTGACAGGCGGGCAGACACTCATCCCGACGCTAAAGGCGCGGCTTGCCATGCCCGAGAAGCTGATCAGCTTGACGGCGATCCCAGAGATGCAGGGCATTTGCACCAATGATGTTGGGCAGATCTGCATTGGCGGCGCGACAACACATGCCGCAGTGGCGAATGGGGTGGGGCAGTTTCCGGCGCTCGCGGCTTTGGCTAGCCATATCGGTGACCCGGCGGTGCGCAATCGCGGCACTATTGGCGGCTCGCTTGCGAATAATGATCCATCGGCCTGCTATCCTGCCGCTGCACTTGGATCTGGCGCGATCATTGTCACGAACGCGCGCGAAATCCCTGCGGACGACTATTTTCAAGGGATGTTTGAAACCGCACTTGAAGAAGGCGAAATCATTATTGAAGTCCGTTTTCCGGTGCCTGAGGTCGCGAACTACCAAAAATTCGTACAGCCTGCGTCACGCTTTGCGCTCGTGGGCGTTTTCGTCGCTAAATTTGCTGATGGTGTGCGGGTTGCCGTAACCGGCGCCTCCGAAGAAGGCGTGTTTCGATGGGCAGATGCCGAAACATCACTGAACCAAGAGTTCGCAGCCTCGGCGTTAGATGGCATATCAATCAGCGCAGATGGGATGCTGGGCGACATGCACGGTTCGCCAGAATATCGTGCACATTTGGTTAGAGTCATGACGCAGCGCGCAGTGATTGCGGCAAAATAGCCTTTTAAGTGTTCGGCTGTTTGTGAATTTGCGTGGGTCGCGGCGTTTTCGCCGAGCCCTCATTCATATTTTTACTGTTTAGATATAGCGCTTTAAGGCCTGCTGATGATTTGAGGGCTCGCGAATGCTGCAATTTCACGAGTCCCTATCGGAGAAAATATGTTCACAATACACCTTTTGATTGTATGTTGATTTCAACCATGCCGCGTTTTGGGTGGTTTAATTACGCATTCAGGCGGTGTGAAGATGGCGACAATCGATGGTGATGGCTCCGACAATTCAATAAATGGCACGCCCGATGCTGACAACATTACCGGCGGCGGAGGTAGTGATACGATCAACGCGGGCGCTGGGGATGATGTCGTTTTTGGCGATGACGGCGATAATGCCATCCCAAACGGAAGCTTAGTTTATCATAGCACCACAGAAGCATTCGATAGTGGCGCAGCGGGTTGGGTGCCCGGAGGTTCGGCCCCCGGCACTGGATTTGAGGATTTGTTGGGAAGGGTTGTCGGTACGGCGGACGCTGGTGATATCGAAGCCTCTCGGAGTTTCAATCTTGATACGTCTTACAGCCACGCCATCGTCGAGTTTGACTTTCACCGGATTGACAGTTGGGACAACGAAGCGTTCCAAATATACTCCGGTGGAACCCAAATATTTTCACAATCATTCTATCCCAACACGACCGTCGGCGGTTCAAATACTGTCACCGTAGACGGTGTGACTTATACAGTGACATTGACCTCGCTGGGGGATGCGGCCGAGGAAGGCTATTGGATTAGTGGTGCAGACTGGACCTATGATCAGTCTTTTCGTGTGCGTATTGAGGTCGAGAATGCACCAGCGACCTTGGATATCGGTCTAGGTTCGACCCTTAATCAGGGGGTCGACGACGAAACTTACTCTGTCTCTGATGTTGCAGTCGTTTCAACCGATGACACAAGCATCGACATCGCGCCGTTTATAAACGCGGACGACACGATCTACGGCGGCGATGGCAACGATACCATTCATGGTGAAGAGGGCGCGGACATCCTTTCGGGCGATGCCGGTGATGACACGATCTATGGTGGTGATGGCGCTGATAGCATCTTTGGCGGAGACGACTCTGATACCATTTATGGCGCTTCAGGTGATGTCATCGATGGCGGCGAGGGCGGTGTCGACAACGACACCCTGATTATCAACGATCCAGGAGCCATCATTACGCCAGATGCGGGAAACCCGGAAAACGGGACCGTCACATTTTCGGATTCCACGACGCTAACCTATACGAATATCGAGAATGTCGTCATTCCATGTTTTACCCCCGGTACTTCGATAAAGACATCAAACGGCCATACCAAGGTTGAAGACCTGAAAGTTGGCGATCTGGTTGAAACATATGATAACGGCTTGCAGCCAATCCGTTGGGTCGGACGCAAGCAGCTTTCGGCTGCTGACCTTGCTGCAAATGCATGTCTGAGGCCAATCAAAATACGTGCAGGTTCGCTTGGTATTGGGAATCCCTGTCGCGATATGCGTGTCTCGCCACAGCATCGGCTGATGCTTGGCGGCTTTGAGGCGCAACTGTTGTTTGGTGAGGATGAGGTCTTGGTAAAAGCCAAAGACTTGCTTCATAAGCCCGGTGTCGCGCGCGACGATGCCGCGTGTGTCACCTACATTCACATTATGTTCGATCAACACGAGATCATTTTAGCTGACAACACTTGGACTGAAAGCTTTCAGCCGGGCGACATGTTAGGTGATGATGCCAGCGTCGATATCTTTGAAGAGTTGCTCACACTCTTTCCTGAACTGGCGAACCGAAAAGGACGCCGCCGTTATTGTGCGGCAAGAATGTCGCTTAAGCAGGTCGAAACACGCTTGGTGTCTTAGGAACTCATCGGCGATCTAAATTCGCGCCTAGCAAAAATAAAAAGCCCCGGCAAAATGCCGAGGCTTTTCTGATGCTTGCTGTAAAGGTCTTACTTTGGCAGTGGGCCAATCAGCATGACCATTTGGCGGCCTTCCATTTTCGGGAAGTTCTCGACCTTACCAGACTCTTTGGTGTCTTCAGCAACGCGTTCCAGCAACTGACGACCCAATTCTTGGTGGGCCATTTCGCGGCCACGGAAGCGCAGGGTGATCTTTACCTTGTCGCCGTTATCCAAGAATTTGAAAACGTTACGCATCTTTACTTCATAGTCGTGGTTATCCGTGTTTGGACGGAACTTCACTTCTTTGATTTCGATGATCTTTTGCTTCTTACGTGCCTCAGCTTCTTTCTTCTGAGTCTCGTATTTGAACTTGCCATAGTCCATGATCTTGCAAACCGGCGGGGTTGCATTGGGAGAGATTTCCACCAGGTCTAGCCCAGCTTCATCTGCCATCGCCATTGCACGTTGAGGCGTCACAACGCCAACGTTTTCGCCTTCCGCCCCAATAAGGCGGATTTCGCTTGCGCGGATTCGGTCGTTGATCCGTGGCCCTGTCTCGCGTTGCGGTGGGGCGTTATGGGGTCTGCGTCCTATGGTCTTTATCCTTTAATTGTTCCGTTTAGGTAGCCTGTAAAGTAGACTGCGAAACAGGGCTCTTCAACCCGCAAAACTGCGTGGGCACGTTAGATTTTCCCCCTGTTTTCTACTTCACCTTGTCTGCGCCATCTGACATATCCGCATTGAGGGCCATTGGGCCTGTAAAAAATAGATCTGAAAGGATGTTAAAATGAGAGCAATCGCCATTTTGGTCATTGTCGCTGTACTCGGTTTCTTTGGTTACCAATATGCCGCTAAGGGCCGTGGACCAGCCGAAGCTGTTGGCGTTTTGACCGGCGCAACTGCTGCGGCTGAACAAGCTGCGGCTGAAGCCGCTGCTGCTGCACAAGCTGCTGCTGAGGCTGCAGAAGCGGCCGCCGCTGAAGCCGCTGCGCAAGCTGCTGCCGAGGCTGAAGCTGCCGCTGCAGAAGAAGCTGCTGCCGCCCAAGCTGCGATTGACGCTGCTGCTGCAGAAGCAGAAGCTGCTGCCGCTGAAGCCGCCGCTGCCGCTGAAGTAGCTGCAGAAGAAGCTGCCGCACAGGCTGCTGCTGAGCTTGAGGCAGCAGAAACTGCTGTGGCCGAGGAAGCTGCTGCATTAGAAGCCGCCGCCGCTGCAGAACTTGAAGCGGCAGAAGCAGCCGCTGAAGAAGCCGCTGCGCAAGCTGCTGCCGAAGCCGAAGCTGCAGAAGCTGCTGTAGCCGAAGAAGCTGCCGCCGTGGCTGAAGAAGCTGCTGATGCAGCAGAAGAGGCTGCGACTGAAGCAACCGAAGCTGCTGGCGAAGCCGCAGAAGCTGCTGATGAAGCCGCTGATACAGCTATGGGCTCTGTTGCTGACCTGCTGACAGCTGACGGTTTTGATTCTGAAAAAGTTATGGAGATGATCGACGGTTCTGATCTTTCCGGCCTTCAGAAGACAACCATCACAACAGCGCTGAACGCTGCAAAAGACAACCCAGAACTACTGGAAGCAGCTCTTGAGCAGTTGAAAGGTATGCTGGGCATGTAAGCCCAACATATTTGGAAACAGAAAGGGCCGCGTCATTGCTGACGCGGCCCTTTTTTTATTTCTGTATTAGTAACTTAGCCCACAAAGGCTTTCTCAATCACGAACTCTCCGGGCTCAGAGTTGGCGCCTTCATTCAGGCCCGCCTTTTCCAGCAGTTCTTTGATGTCGAGGTTAAACGCCAGTGACCCACAGACCATTGCACGGTCCGTCGCAGGATCCATTGCAGGAACACCAAGGTCAGTGAACAGCTCACCGTTTTCAATTAGCGTCGTGATACGGCCCATCTTTGGGCTCTCTTCACGTGTTGTGGTTGGGTAGTATTTGATCTTTTTCCAGAACCCTTCACCGATCACTTCGTTCAAAAGCTCATCAGTTTTCAGACCTTCGATCAGATCGCGGCCGTAGGTCAATTCAGCGACTTCACGGCAGGTATGCGTAATGATGATTTCATCATAGTCTTCATAGGTTTGCGGTTCGCGCAGCAGGCTAGCGAAAGGTGCAAACCCTGTCCCGGTCGAGAAGAAATACAGGCGTTTACCGGGTAGCAGCGCGTCATGCACCAATGTGCCAACTGGCTTTGGCTTTAGAATGATCTGATCGCCTGCTTTCACGTGCTGCAGCTTTGATGTCAGGGGGCCATCTTGGACCTTGATCGAATAGAATTCCATCTCTTCATCCCAAGATGGGGATGCGATGGAATATGCACGCAGCAATGGGCGTTGTTTGCCGGTTTTCGGATCAGGGTCGCCCATCAGGCCAATCATAACGAATTCGCCTGAACGGAACCGCAAAGATGCAGGACGCGTTACGCGAAATGAGAAAAGACTATCAGTATAGTGCTTCACTTCGGTGACAGTCTGCGCATCCGGCAGGACAGGTACGGCTTTGGCTGTGGTTTCGGTCACTGGTGTTTGCTCGGTCATAATGTAAGTCGGCGACCCTTATCGGGCCGCCCTCCGGTCTAGTCGTTGATCTGGATCAGGGAAAGGGGCCTTAGCCGCGCATCCGGGCCTGATAGTTATGGTTTTGCCAATCGGCGCGGAAAAGCCATTGGTCTTCGGGCTGGCGGGTCGCTAGCGTTTCGTCGATTTCGACCTCATCAAAACCTGACCGACGCGCCATGGCGTATTGGTCGGCAATGACATGGCCCTTGGCACGCAGGCGGCCTTTGAAACCTGCGCGGCGCAGCATCGCGGCAAGCGTAAAGCCACGACCATCTGCAAATGATGGGAAATCAATGCGGATCATTGGCGCGTTCGTCAACTGCGCCAATGTGTCCGGTGCGGTGTCGGAAGGAAGGTCGACGCAGTAGTCACCATTAGCAGGTGCTTCTTCGCGTGCAACAAAGCCGTTGGCCCAATCGTCAGTTCCAAACCCGTTATCAGTTACGATCACGCTCATGCTGCTTTTCCTCCGCGTACCATTTTACCGTTTTCAAAGTGGATACCACATTCTTCTTTTTCGCTATCGCGCCAGCGGCCCGCACGGGGGTCTTCGCCTTCGCTGACGCGGCTTGTGCAGGGCATACATCCAATAGATGGGTACCCTTGTGCCACCAACGGATGCCGGGGCAGGTTATGTTCTTCCATATAGGCCTTTAGTTCGTCAGGACCCCAATTTGCAAGGGGGTTCACCTTTACCTTGTCGCCGTCCTTTTCGAACAGCGGCAGTGCTGCGCGCTGACCGTTTTGGTACCGCTTACGGCCAGTGACCCAGCCATCGAACTCTTGCAGCGCTTCCGCAAGTGGGCGGGTTTTGCGTAAATCACAGCAGGCATCAGTGTCGGCCTGATGCAGCAGCCCGTCGACGTCTTCTTTCAGGACGGCCTCGCGTGATGGCGTAATGACACGCACGTCGATAAGCCCCAGCTTTTCCGAGACATCCTTTTGATATTGTAGGGTCTCTGGGAACAGCATTTCCGTATCAAGAAAGATGATCGGCGTGGATTTGTCGATTTGTGCAATCATGTGCAGCAACACAACGCTTTCGGCCCCAAAGGACGACACCATGGCGATACTGCCAAGCTGTACATCCTCTAGTGCATGGCGCAGCACGGTTTGCGCATCGCTATCGCGATGCAGCAAATTCCGACGCTCGGCGATCTCTCTAAGCGGCATTGGCTTTATCCTCGGCTGGTGGATAGAGGATCGCTTTGAACGGCTCCATCCCTAGGCGGCGGTAGGCTTGCAGGAATGTCTCATCGGCGTCCTGACGCAGATCGAGATAACCTGTCACCAACCGTTCAATCGCAGGCACGATGTCGTCAGCGCTAAAGCCGGGGCCTGCGCGCGTGCCGATCGTGGTGGTTTCGGTTCCGTCACCGCCAAGCGTGATCTGGTAGTTTTCAACACCAGCGCGATCCAGACCAAGAATACCGATGTGACCCACATGGTGGTGGCCACAGGCGTTGATGCAGCCTGAAATCTTAATCTTTAGCTCGCCGATGTCATGTTCGATCTTAAGCTCGTCAAAGCGCGTTGCGATTTCTTGAGCGATCGGGATCGACCGAGCAGTCGCCAAGGCGCAGTAGTCCATGCCGGGGCAGGCGATAATGTCGCTGACCAGACCGATATTGGCTGTTGCCAAGTCAGCCTCGCGCAGCGCTGCGTAAACGGCGGGCAGGTCAGCTTTGTGGACATGCGGTAGGATCACGTTCTGTTCGTGGCTGATCCGTAGTTCACCGTGACCGTATTGTTCGGCAATGTCCGCCATCACGCGCATCTGGTCAGAAGTCGCATCGCCCGGCGTTTGACCGTGTTTCTTGATGCTGATCGACACGATCGCATAACCCGGTGCCTTATGCGCCGCCAAGTTGGTGTCAGACCAAGCGCGGAAAGCAGGGTTCGCAAGGCGCGCCGCTTCATAGCCATCTTCAGATTTGCTGACATAGGCGGGCGGCGCGAAAGCGGCTTCGATGCTTTTCAGCAGTTCTTGGTCGAATCCGGTAAAGCCCTTGCGGATGGCTTGGAAACGTTCTTCGACCAGCTGTTGCATTGTTTCAAGGCCGTTTTCGTGAACGGTGATCTTGATGCGTGCTTTGTATTTGTTGTCGCGGCGGCCCAGCAGGTTGTAGACGCTGACGATGGCCTCGCAATATGCAAGCAGCTCTTCGCGAGGAAGGAATTCGCGCAGTACTTTGCCAACCATTGGCGTACGACCAAGGCCACCACCAACGATGATTTCATAGCCCGGCGTGCCTTCGGCGTTGCGGACCATGCGCACCCCGATGTCGTGGGCGCGGGTCACAGCGCGGTCATGCTCTGAACCGCTTACCGCGATTTTGAATTTGCGCGGCAAGAACTGGAATTCTGGATGGTCAGTGGACCACTGGCGCAGCAATTCGGCGACTGGGCGTGGATCTTCGATCTCGTCCGCAGACGCGCCTGCAAAATGGTCGGCAGTCACGTTGCGGATCGTGTTCCCAGATGTCTGAAGCGCGTGCATGCCGACATCGGCCAAAGCCTCAAGAATATCAGGCACGTCGGCCAGTTTTGGCCAGTTGTACTGGATGTTTTGGCGGGTGGTGAAGTGGCCGTAACCTTTGTCCCAACGATCAGCGATATATGCCAACTGGCGCATCTGCGACGGGTTCAACGTGCCGTAAGGCACAGCAACACGCAGCATGTAGGCGTGCAGTTGCAAGTACAGGCCGTTCATCAGGCGAAGCGGCTTGAATTCGTCTTCGGTCAGTGATCCGTCGATACGGCGTTCAACTTGACCACGGAACTGGGCAACGCGCTCGCGGACAAATGCTTCATCAAAATCGTTGTATACGTACATCTGGCTTCTTCCTTCGCGTTCCGGGGAGGACCCCGGAACCTCGTGGGTTATGTGGTGGTCGCGGATCAGGTCCGGGACGCGTTATCTACTTGTTTGCCATGGGCATAGTTTGACGGGCCGCGTGTGCGGAATGTTTCGCGGAAATGCGTTGGCTCTGGGCCGTTTGGGCCTTCCTTAGCGTCGGCAAGGTAGGCGCCAGCGATCTCAGCCTGACGTGCTTGTGCTTCCAACAGGCGCAGGTCTGCGTGCGCTTCGTCGGTGATCAGCTCGGCTTCGGACATATGCGGGGTCCAGCGGTCGTCAGCGGTGAACCAAACAGCGTCGCCTTCCAGCAACGCATTTGCGGTGATGACTTTGGGGGTAAAGGCACGGGCCATTATGCAAACTCCTTGAGTTTCAGCGATTGAGCAGCGGCTTCGCGCGGGGCGAGGCCATAAAATGTGATTACAGGACCAGACAAACGTGATTGTGACATTGTTGGTTCCAGTGCGACCAATGTGGTGGCGATGATACGTTGATCGGCACGGCTAACGTTCTCGATAATCGTAACGGGCGTAGCTGGGTCGGCGCCGTGCATCAGCAGCCGACCTTGAATAAAGCGGGCAGACTTCTTGCCCATATAGATGGCTGCGACCTCTCCTGGGGCAGCCAATGCTTTCCAATCGTGGTCAGCATAACCTTTGGTGTCGTGCCCTGTGATCAGGCGCACCGCTGAATTGCGGTGCCGCTTGGTCAGGCTTTGCCCAATATGCGCTACAGCAGCAGAGGCGGCCGTGATGCCCGGAATAATCCGGTAGCTAACGTTAGCGGCTTCCAGTGCTTCGATTTCTTCGTCCAAGCGACCAAAGACAGTCGGGTCACCGGCCTTAAGGCGCACAACGTGGTGACCATTTTGGGCATGTTCAACGATCAGCGCGTCAATGTCAGACTGCGCCATGGATGGGCCAAAGCCTTCTTTGCCGGCGTCGATGATGATCGCTTCGCGGCGGGCAAGTTCCAAGATTTCTGGCGTTACCAACCGATCGTGAATAACGACGTCAGCCTTGTCCAGCGCGTTGCGGGCCTTCAGTGTTAGCAGTTCTGGATCGCCGGGGCCCGCACCAGCGAGGTCAACATGACCAGCAGTGTCTGTCGCCATGATTTGCTGATCAAGAAGCGTTTCCAACGTTGGAATAACCGCAGCTTCGCCTTTTTCGTCAAAAGCCTTGGGGCCTGCGCCGAAATAGAAGGACGACCAGAAATCACGACGCTTGCGGCCCATAGGCAGCACATCAACAGCGTGGCGGAATGTTTTGCCGATCCGGGCCAGAACGCCCAACGACTGTGGTAGGCGTGCTTCTAGGTCTGCTTTGATTGCGCGCGCCAAAACTGGGGCAGCACCTTCGGTGCCGATGGCCACGGTTACAGGATCGCGGTCTACGATGGCGGGCGTGATAAACTGACTGTCGGCCAAGTTATCAACGATGTTGACCAATGCGCCTTCAGCATTCGCAATCGCAGCGACGCGTGCATCTTCGGCATCATCTTCGTTAGCGGCATAGAATAGCGCAGCGCAGAGCGCATCGCCCGGCTGCATAGCACGGTTGATGATTGTCAGCTTGTCTTGGGCAGCCCAGCGTTGGATTTCTGGCGCAACGTCTGCCGCGATAACAGTCAGCTTTGCTTCTGTTTTCATCAGCAGGCGCAGCTTTGCCATGGCCGCATCACCACCGCCCGAAAGGACAATGCGACGACCGGCGACGGTTAGGAAGATTGGAAAGTGCTGCATAGCGAACCTCTGATTTCTTGGGTTTAATATAGAATATCGTTCTGCTATTTACGCCCCCTACAGGGCAGTTAAGGAAAGTTGTTCTGGTTGCCTGTGAATTTGGACCGCCTGTCCTAAGAATGCGGAGAAATAAGAATGTCGGTACGGATTGATGCGACAGACCGGAAAATTTTGGCAGCATTGCAGGCCGATGCCGCGCAATCATTGGATGAAATTGCCAAGAATGTAGGGTCTTCGAAAACGCCTGTTTGGAATCGCATTCGCAAGATGCGCGAGGCCGGGATCATTGGTCATCAGACGGTGATGCTTGACGCCGAAGCGTTAGGGTTTGAGGCCTGTTTTTTCGTGCTGATCCGCACCTCTGAGCATGACGCGGACTGGCAGGGTAAATTCCTTAAGGCCCTGAAATCACGACCCGAAGTGCAAGAGGCCCACCGGCTGGCTGGGGACATTGATTACATCCTCAAGGTGCGCGTGAAAAACGCCCGTGCTTATGACACATTCTATCAGGCGCTGATATCCGAGGTGAAGGTGCACAACGTCACCGCACTGCTGTCGATGGAAGAGATCAAATCGACCGTGGCGCTGCCACTTTAGGCGCGTTTCGGGCCATTGAGCTATATCAATGCGGGGCGGTCGCTATTGCCCGAAACTGGCTAGTAGAAAAGGAGATTTGTTATGAAAAACACTGTTATTCTACTTGCCATGATCGGCATACTTGCGGCTTGCGAAGATACCACGACCGCATATCCAGCGCAGGACCAGATGTCGTCCGAAAGCGAAGCTGATGACACGGACGAGCCGGGCGACCGCGACCGTGATCAAGACCAAACAACCAGCCACGGTGGCAGCTAAGTTACACTGCAGTTGTAACGGTGAATTTGGTTAACGCAGCGTGCGCAGTTTTGCTGCGCATGCTTATCTGCAGCAAATATGCTGAGTTAATGCCTGAAAATATAGACGATGCGGCGATGCAGATACCGTACAGACTGCGTGCAGCAGGCGTATGTACCGCTGTATGTATTTGAGTGGTTTAACGTGGCGTACGGTCGGGAAAGGTTAATGTCGGCTGTGCGGGACAGAACGGACCATTCCACCGACGCGTACAACGACCGCTTTTCACAACACATCTGATGTCGTATTGTTCTACACATGGCAAATCGTGATGATTTTAAAGCTCCCGTAATAAGAACGATTGCGCAACGTGCAGGTTACCGTTGTTCAAATCAGACCTGTTTGCGTCCGACCATTGGACCGGACGGTGCCGATGATAGCTCTAGCATTGGTGTTGCCGCGCACATTACTGCCGCTGCTGTAGGTGGGCCGAGGTATGATCCTAGTTTGACTGCCGAGGAACGAGCCGCAGCGGAAAATGGTATTTGGCTCTGTCAGACCTGTAGCAGGCTGGTAGACGTGGATGTCATCAGTCATTCCGTAGATCAGCTTAGAGAGTGGAAAACCCTAGCTGAGATGCGTGCGTATCTAGGCATTCGCGGATTTGCTATTGTAGTGTCTCGGAGCTTTCAGAAGCTTGAAGACAAGATGCCAAGCCTTGTAGCGGAAATGCGAGAAGATATAGCTAGCGCGCCATTCATTCGTGAATTCATCATTGGTTCCAAGAAATGGTCCTACAATGGCGACCAAGAGAACCCCATTTTCTCTTATTATTTTGAAGACCACGACAACTTGAAGCCGATGCTGAAGGTGATGCAAAATTATGATGCGATCATTGAAACAACGTACAACAATACTGACCGTTTTGAGTTTACTGAAGACTTTGCTGAATACCTTCAGTTGCCCGTTTAACTCTAGTACTCAAGGTCCATATTCGAGCCGAGTTGTCTGCGAGTTATTCTATGTTCCCTAAAATCGGACTTTAGCTGCGCCGCAGAAAGTCGGTAAAATGGGCTCAAAGCGGACCTTAGCTGCGATACAGAGTTTAGCACCCTTAGGTGGTGCGTATTTATCAATAGGCCTCAAGCACTTACCATCAATCGCTCCAAGCCATGAAAGTGAAATACGTCTCCGTATTGCGGTTGTTCGGCCAGTTTTAGGTTGGGGCAGCGCTCGAATAGTGTTTCGAGCGCGATGCGGAGCTCTAGTCTTGCGAGTGGTGCTCCGACACAGAAGTGGATGCCGCCGCCGAAGCTGGTGTTTTGGGGGCCTTTGCGTGTGGGATCGAATGTGTTGGGGGCATCGTAGGCGAGAGGGTCTCGGTTTCCGGCGCCAAGTAGGCAGGCGATTTGGTCGCCGCGTTTGAAGGACTGGTCGCCTATGGTGACGTCTTCGTAGACCCAGCGTGTGAACATGTGCAGGGGCGGATCGAAGCGGATGATTTCCTCGACGCAGGGGGCAGTAATTTCGCGGATATTACGTTCTAGGAGTGTTTTAACCCCGTTGCCCAGCGTGTGTACCGTGGCCTCGTGTCCGGCGTTTAGAAGCAGGATACAGGTGGTGATCAATTCATCCTCTGACAGTTTTTCACCGTCTTCTTCGGCCGCGATCAGGGTCGAGATCAGGTCGTCGGTCGGGGATTTGCGCCGTTCATTGATGTAGCCGCGCATGAAGGCGGTAAAGTCGTTGGTGGCAGCGATTGCGGCGGCTTCGATCTCGGGGGTGCGTCGCGCTTGGTACATGGAGACCATCGCGTTGGACCAGCGTAGCAGGTCATCGGCGCGGTCTTCTGGGACGCCTAGCAGTCGCGAGATCACGACGACGGGGACGGGTTGTGCATAGGCGGTAAGCAGATCGAAGGGCTCGGATGGAAACTTGTCGATCAGGTCGTGGCAGAGTTGGGTGATATCGGGTGCCAGTGCGGCGATGGTCCGGCTGGTGAAGGCGCGCAATACGAGCGACCGCAGGCGCGTGTGTTTGGGTGGTTCGAGTTCCAGCATGGAGTGGGCTTCGACATCGTAGAATGGCTGGAGCGCCTTTGGGATGTCAGGTGCCAGTTCAGGCGGGCATTCGCGCCCCATTTTCCGATTGCGCAGTACCGCGTGCACGGCACTGTGCGAGACTGCGCAGGCCATGTCGTATTCGTCCCACCAAAAGAATTCTCCGCCCACGCGGGCGCGGTCATAAAACGGGTAGGGGTTTTGGACAAAGGCGGGGTCCGTCGGGGACTGAGAAAAGCGTTGCATATGGCAGGTTTGACGCGCCTGTCTGGCCATTGCAAGTCCGCGTCGATAAGTTGCGATCTATGGAACGATTTCTAAGACCACGGCTATTGGTGATTGCTGCTTTTTTGGCGGCCGTGGTGGGCTTTGCTGGGGCGGTCTATTGGTATGGCTATGTGTCTGCTTTGGGTCCATTGGAGCAGCGTGCCCGTGCTGACCTTGCGCTTGCGTCGGATAGTTTGACCGGGGAACTGCAGCGGTTTCGTGAATTGGCGGTGCTGACCTCGGATCATCCGCAGGTGCGGTCCGTTGTGGCGGATGACAGTAATGCCGAGTCGGTGCAGCCGGTATTGCAGGAGATTGCTGATAAGACGGGTGCGTTGGACATTATGCTAGTCGCGCCCGATGGCAGTACGATGATCGCGACCCAAGGTGCGCCGAGCGTGGATCACCGAGAGCGCATATACATGACCCGTGCGTTAGACGGCGCGCTGGGCTTTCACCATCTGTATAGTGAGGCCTACGGTCGCCGTGCCTTTGTCTTTGCGGCACCTGTGTTTTCGGATGCTGGCCCTGTTGTCGCGGCATTGCTGGTTTATGCCGATGTGGAGGCTGTGGAGTCTGCATGGCGTGGTGCGCGTCCGGCGTTGTTTTTCACTGATGCGCAAGGCGTTGTGTTTCTCTCAAACCGGTCAGAGCTGGTCTTTACTGCAAAGGGGGCGATGCCTGCCGGGTTAAGCAGCTATCCGATTGAACGTCTGACACCGTTTGTGTCCTATTCTGAACAGCCAATCCGTGATTTTGATATTTGGCAAGTCGATGGCGGGCGTTATGTTCCAGGTCGTGCGCTGCATTTGACGTTGGATTTGCCGGTTATTGATATGACGGGCGAAGTGTTAGTCGATGTTGCGCCTGCGCGTAAGTTGGCATCCCTACAGGCGGCTGTGGTAGCTGCCGTATGTTTGGCCTTTGGTATGTTGTTATTTATTGCCACGCAGCGGCGCAGGACGTTGGCTGCGTTGAATACCCGGTTAGAACGCCGTGTAAGCGACCGCACCGCTGAATTGCGTGCTGTGAATGCCGACCTGCGTCGCGAAGTGGCTGAGCGCACTGCCGCTGAGGCCCGGTTGCAAAAGGCCCAAGATGATCTTGTTCAGGCAGGAAAGCTGACCGCGCTGGGCCAGATGTCTGCGGGGATTAGTCACGAGCTAAATCAGCCGCTGACCGCGATCAGATCCTTTGCCGAGAACGCCCAAGGGTTCATTGAACGCGGTAAGCCAGAGATTGCTGGACAGAATTTGGGCCGGATATCGGAGCTTGCCCGCCGTATGGGGCGTATCATTAGCAATCTACGTGCCTTTGCCCGCCAAGAGGATGAACCGCCAAAAGACGTGGATATTGTTGCCGCGATTGATGCCGTGCTTGAAATCACTGCGCCTCGTGCTGCGCAGGACGGTATTGCAGTCATCTGGGAGCGCCCGCATGTGCCAATGATTGTCAGGGGCGGAGAGGTTCGTTTGCAGCAGGTTATTCTTAATCTCGTTTCCAACGGCATGGACGCGATGGAGGGGAGTGACCCGAAGCAGGTCACTATTACCCTTGAACAGCATGGCGCACGTACGACCGTATCCGTGCGTGACACCGGGCCGGGTATCGCAGAGCCAGAAAAGATATTTGATCCGTTTTACACGACAAAGGCCGTTGGTGCCGCCGAAGGTATGGGCTTGGGGCTGTCCATTTCTTACGGCTTGGTGCAAAGCTTTGGGGGAATGATCCGGGGGCGTAATCACCCTGATGGTGGTGCTGTGTTTACCGTCGAACTGGATGCTGTTGCGCAAGAGGCCGTCGCATGACCAAACGTGTTTTACTGGTAGATGATGACCGCGATATCCGCGAAGCTTTGGGGCAGACGCTTGAGCTGGCTGATCTTGCACCGACGCTTGCGGGTTCTTTCGTAGAAGCAAAGGATCATATGACGCCGGGCTTTGCTGGTGTGATTGTATCTGACATCCGTATGCCCGGTCGTGATGGTTTTCACCTGCTTGACTACGTGCGCGAGACCGATCCTGAATTGCCTGTCATCCTACTGACCGGAGAGGCTGATATTCCCATGGCAGTGCGCGCCATGTCGGCAGGAGCGTATGACTTTCTTGAAAAGCCGTGTGCGCCACAGGATTTTGTTGCCGTGGTTGAACGGGCGCTTAAGGCGCGGGCACTTGTCCTTGAGAACAGGCGTCTGAAATCTGAACTTGAGGCAGGCGATGCGGCGTCGCGTATGTTGGTTGGCCGATCCAAGCTTTCCGACGAGATGCGCAATCAAGCGCGTGCTGCTGCGCGTGCCGGGACAGAAGCGCTGATTATGGGAGAGCCCGGAACAGGCACGCCAAAGATGGCAGAGGTCATTCATTTGCTTTCCCCAGCGGCGGCGCGGCCATTTATCAAACGTGCGGCATCTTCTTTGGATGCGGCGGGCCTTGCTGACGCATTTGCTGATGCCTTGGATGGTACGCTTTATTTGGATGAAATCACCGGGCTTAGCCCCGCGATGCAGCTGTTGCTTTTGGATCGGTTAGAGGAGGGCGGTGTTGCGCGGGTGCTGGCCGGAACAACCCGTAGCCTGCAAGAGGCGATGGGGGCAGGGAAGTTTAACCCAGAGCTATTTTATCGCTTGGACTTGATGCGCGTCCGCATTCCGCCATTGCGCGAACGCCCAGAGGATATTCCGGTACTGTTTCAACATTATGTTTCTTTGGCTTGCGAGCAGGCCAACCTGACACCGCCTGAAATCACTGCTGACCTTACTGCGCGCCTTATGGCGCAAGACTGGCCCGGAAATGCGCGGGCACTGATGAACGTCGCTATGCGGTTCGCGCTGGGCCTTGATGAAGAAGATACCCAAGTGGCAGGTGGACTGGTCGCACAGATGGCACAGGTAGAACGGTCGCTTTTGGTTGCGGCGCTTCAGCGGCATCATGGTCGTGCGACGGATGTTGCCAAAGATCTGCAGCTTCCGCGAAAGACCTTTTACGATAAGCTAACCAAGCACGGGCTGCGTGCCGAGGATTATCGGACAAATTAGGATTCTATCCCGTTAGCGCAAACTTGTGCGGATTTTCGCACTTGGCCTATGTTTGGGTGTGTGGAAAACCGCCACACCCTTAAGGTGAGGTGACGATTGTTTCTATTAAGTGGTTTTGTATCAGGTGCTTGCGGATCAAAGTTGATGTTTCGTGAAAGGTTCTTGTCGCCCACACCGCTGCGGGATTTGTTTCACTCGTTAGCCCAAAATATGCAGGGCGACTGGAATTCTCTAGGGAGGAGAAAATATGACCTTTTTGAAATCCGCAGCCGTATTGGCTGCGATGTCTGTCATCGCAACATCCGCACAAGCCGACACAGCAGGCTGTGACGATGGCGAAATCGTCGTTAAGTTCAGCCACGTGACAAACACTGACCGTCACCCCAAAGGCATCGCAGCGACGCTTTTGGCTGAGCGTGTAAACGCTGAGATGGACGGCACAATGTGCATGGAAGTTTTCCCAAACTCCACATTGTACAACGATGACCAAGTTCTAGAAGCAATGCTGCAGGGCGACGTTCAGTTGGCTGCACCTTCGCTGTCAAAGTTCGAAACATTCACCAAACAGTTCCGCATCTTCGATCTGCCATTCATGTTTGTAAACATGGATGCTGTTGACGCATTCCAAGCGTCTGAAACTGGTCAGGCGATGACCAACTCTATGCAGCGTCGTGGTCTGCAGGGTCTTGGTTTCTGGCACAACGGTATGAAGCAGTTCTCGGCAAACGTTCCGCTGAACTCGCCTTCTGATGCGGCTGGTCTGAAATTCCGCGTTCAGACATCTGACGTTCTGGTTGCGCAAATGGAAGCACTTGGTGCATCACCACAGCCAATGGCGTTCTCTGAAGTTTACGGCGCACTGCAAACAGGTGTTGTGGACGGTCAGGAAAACACTTGGTCCAACATCTACGGCCAAAAGTTCTTTGAAGTTCAGGACGGTACAACAGAAACCAACCACGGTGTGCTGGATTATCTTGTTGTTGCTTCCGTTGATTGGCTCGACAGCCTAGATGCCGAAGTACGTGATGACTTCATGGCGATCTTCAAGGACGTCACTGCAGAGCGTAACGCGGCTGTTGGTGAAGTTGACGCGAACAACCGTCAGGCTGTTCTGGACGCTGGTGGCGTGATCCGTGAACTGACACCAGAGCAGCGCGCCGAGTGGGTTGCTGTAATGCAGCCAGTTTGGACGCAGTTCCTTGACGATGTAGGTCAAGAAAACATCGACGCGGCACAGGCAATCAACGCTTCTGTCACAAACTAAGTCGACTAGGGTCGGGTCCGGCTGGCCCTGAGAATATTCCGGCGGGCGCCAAAGTGCCCGCCGTTTTTACATCCGCAGGTGTTGGGGGAAAACAATGGCGTATAAATACGAGCCGAACGGAGCCGTTTCACGCTTTATTCACGCATTCGAAGAAAATCTGATCGCATTCTTGCTGGGTATGATGACCTTGGTGACATTCTGGAATGTTGTCCTGCGTAAGGTATTCAATTCGCAACTTATTTGGGGACTAGAACTGACGCTGATCCTGTTCGCCTGGTTGGTGATTTTCGGGATTTCTTATGGGTTCAAGGTCACGATGCATTTGGGCGTTGATGCCCTTATCACTCTGGTTGGAAAGCCCGTTCAGTTCGCGATGGCGTTGATCGGCGCAGGCGTGACGCTGGTATATGTTCTACTGCTGATGAAGGGCGCTTGGGATTATTGGGCACCGTTTGCGGGGTTCAACGCCACGACAGGTCACTGGTTCCCAACCGGTTTCGCCAATAGCCGTGACCAAGGCTGGTACGAGACCGAGCAGGTCCCAATCCCGTTCCTACAGGGCTGGTTGGAAACGACGTTTAACATGGGTGAGACCTATGAAAAGCTGCCGCGCTTCATCCCGTATTTCATTCTGCCGTTCGGTGTTTTGCTGATGGTGATCCGTGTGATCGAGGCAACCGTGCGCATCATCCGCGCGGGTGAGGGATCATTGATCGTCAGCCACGAAGCCGAAGATGCCGTCGAACAAGCGGCTGCCCTGAACAAGGAAGACTAAGAACATGGAAGTCGCACTTCTCTTTATCATGATTATCGGCCTGCTGATGCTTGGCGTGCCGATTGCTGTGGCGCTCGGCTTTTCGTCGATCATGTTCCAGCTTCTTTTCTCGGATACGTCGCTCGCGTCGGTCGCGCAGTCGCTTTATCAGGCGATGGCGGGGCACTACACGCTGTTGGCTATTCCGTTCTTTATCCTCGCGTCGTCGTTTATGTCGACGGGTGGTGTGGCGAAACGGATCATCCGATTTTCAATTGCCTGCGTTGGTCACCTTCAAGGTGGTCTGGCGATCGCGGGTGTGTTTGCGTGTATGATGTTTGCCGCATTGTCCGGGTCTTCGCCCGCGACTGTTGTTGCGATCGGTACAATCGTAATCGCAGCGATGCGTCAGGTTGGATACACTAAGGAATTCGCAGCAGGCGTTATTTGTAACGCTGGTACGCTGGGTATTCTGATCCCTCCGTCCATCGTGATGGTCGTCTATGCATCTGCGACAGACGTGTCTGTTGGCCGTATGTTCTTGGCGGGTGTTATTCCGGGTATCATGGCTGGCGTGATGTTGATGATCACCATCTATGTCATGGCGCGGATCAAAAACATGCCCAAAGGCGAATGGCTGGGTTGGGGCGAAATCTGGGCCAGTTTCCGCGATGCTGCGTGGGGCTTGTTGCTGATCGTGATCATCATGGGAGGTATCTATGGCCACCCTTGGATCCGCTTTGAAGAAGGCCTGAGCCTGATTTACTGGCAAGGTGGGGCGTTTACCCCAACAGAGGCCGCCGCGGTCGCTGCTGTCTATGCCTTCATCGTCGCAAGCTTTATCTACCGTGACATGGGGCCACTTGCGTCACGTGAGCCAGATGGCAGTCTACCCGTTGGATTTGCGTCGCCAGAGGCGAGCAAGCGCAGCAACCTGATCCAAAAACCTTGGGCACTGATCACAGCCTTCTTCCACAAAGACACGCGTCAGACAGTTTTTGAGGGCGGCAAGCTGACCATCACGTTGATGTTCATCATCGCTAACGCACTGTTGCTAAAGCACGTGTTAACGGATGAGCAAATCCCACAGCACATCGCTGACATGATGCTAAGTGCTGGATTGGGCCCGATTACCTTCTTGATCATGGTCAACGTGATCCTGCTGATCGGTGGTCAATTCATGGAGCCATCAGGCCTGATCGTTATTGTGGCACCGCTGGTGTTCCCAATCGCGATCCAGTTGGGCATTGATCCAATTCACCTTGGCATCATCATGGTTGTGAACATGGAAATCGGGATGATCACGCCGCCTGTGGGTCTGAACCTATTCGTGACCTCTGGCGTGGCAGGTATGCCGTTGATGTCAGTTGTACGCGCAGCGCTGCCATTCTTGGCTGTTCTGTTCGTGTTCCTGATCATCGTGACCTACGTTCCCGCGATATCCACCTATCTCCCCACGCTCTTTATGGGGCCGGAGATCATCGTGAAGTGATAAACTTCTAAATGAGGGATGTACTGAGAAAACCGCCGGAGACCTCTCCGGCGGTTTTTTGTTTAGTTGATGAAATTTGCCTATCAAGGTATTTTCTGGTCATCTGGCAATAGAACATTTCGACGGTGGAGAAACTGATGGTGAGGGTTCTTGGAATCGGCGGCGTATTCTTTCGTGCGAAAGATCCGGTGGCGCTTGCGCAGTGGTATGATGAACATCTGGGTGTTTCACCGGCACCAACTACGGCAGATATGCAGCCTTGGACAACTGAGCGGGGGGTTACTGTGTTTGCTCCATTTGACGAGGAGACCGATTACTTTCCGAAAGATCATGCATTTATGCTGAATTTTCGGGTCGCAGATTTGGATGCAGCGTGTAACGAATTGAAGTTGGCTGGCATTGTCATCGGAGAGGTGGTGGCAATGGATGGCGTCGGAAAGTTTGTCCGAATCCATGATCCAGAAGGCAACCCAATAGAACTTTGGGAGGCGCAGTAGTGTGCGTGTGGCTTGGGCTGACCAAGCCACTTCGCAATGTTTAACTCTTTTCCAGTGCGTTGATGATGGGGCTGAAGTCGTCGGCTTTGAGGCTGGCACCTCCGACGAGGGCGCCATCAACGTGTGGGACCGCAAAGATGTCCGCGGCGTTGCTGCCTTTGACTGATCCGCCGTAGAGGATACGCATATCAGTGCCGTCACTGAACCTTGCTTGTAGCTTCGCGCGGATGTGCGCGTGGACTTCGGTGATTTGTTCAAGCGTGGGGACTTTGCCCGTGCCGATGGCCCAGACGGGTTCATAGGCGATGACGGTGTTGTTGGCGGTTGCCCCGTCGGGAATTGACCCAGCCAGCTGTTCGTCGATGATGGCTAGCGTTGTGCCAGCTTCGCGTTGATCCAGCGTTTCGCCCACGCATATGACTGCGATAAGGTCGGCTTTGTTCGCTGCGGTGGACTTTGCCGCGACGATTTCGTCTGTTTCGCCGTGATCCGCCCGGCGTTCGGAATGTCCGGTGATCACATAGGTCGCGCCGGCATCGGCCAGCATTTGCGCGCTGATATCACCGGTATGTGCGCCGGATTCGGCGGTGTGGCAGTCTTGGCCACCGATATCGAACGGCATATCCTTGCACGCCCCGATCAGCGTGGCAGGAGGGCAGATCAGGATATCGACGCTCGCATTTGAATGCTGCTTTGCCAGTGTTTCAAGCTCATTCACGTTGGCCCTAAGCCCGTTCATTTTCCAGTTTCCAGCGGCAAGTTTACGGGGCATCAGCACATCCTTTTGTCTGCGTTCGGTTATTGCTATCAAGCAAGCGCTTAGATCGGAAGGGGTCCCATGTCAGATATGATTATTCCGCGTATTGATGCTGCTGCGCTAATGGCTGGTGATACTGCCGCGAAAGAGGCGGCACGCGTTGCTGCGGGCGGCGTTGGTTTCATGACCGTTTGCAATACCCCGATTTCTGAAGGGCGCGTCAAAGATGTGATTGCAGCGTATCAGTCGTTCTTTGACCTGCCTGCTGCGGATAAGGCTGCGTTTGACATGGCGAAGACGGGTTCGAACCGTGGCTGGGGCGCGCCGGGATCAGAGCAGGTCGATCCTGATGCGAACCCTGACTACAAGCAGGTGTTTGATTGCGGGCTTGAGCTGCCAGAGGGTGACCCGCTGACGCAATTGTCGTGCTATGCACCAAACCTGTGGCCAGATGTGCCAGAGGGCTTTGCTGCGCTTCTGCGCGACTATTATGCGCAGGCGACGGGTTTTGCTTTGGATTTATTGTGTGCGATTGCAGAGGCGACGGGTGAGGATGGCGAGTATTTCCGCCCGCTGTTTGATCGTCCCATGGCACTGCTGCGCGGCAATTTTTACCCTGAGCGTCCGGAATGGGCGGGGGAGAATGATTTCGGGATTGCGACCCATACGGATTATGGATGTTTGACGTTGCTCGCCACTGATGGATCACCGGGGTTAGAGGTCCGCAAGCGCGGCGGTGGCTGGATACCCGTGTCGGCGCAGCCCGGCGAATTTGTCATTAACTTTGGCGAGATGCTTGAGATGTGGACGAATGGTCGGATCAAGGCGACCCCGCATCGGGTGATCGGCCCTGACCATGCGCGTATTTCTGTGCCATTATTCTTTAACCCGAACCATGACGCCAATGTTGCACCAATTGGATCGGGCGATGTGATCAACGCACGTGAGCATTTGGATAAACGCTATGCCGAAACATACGTTCACCTGAACAAGGCTTAGGCTTTGGCAGAGATCGCGTCGTCGAATTTGATGGATTCACCGCAGCCGCAGGCATCGACAACATTGGGGTTGCGGAACTTGAACCCGGATTCAAGAAGCGACGTTTCATAGTCGATTTCTGTGCCAAACAGGAACATCTGGGCCATAGGTGCGATCATCACGCGTGCGCCGTCTAGTTCGACGACTTCATCAAGCGGATCGACTTCGGTCACGTAGTCCATGGTGTATTCCATGCCTGCACAGCCGCCTTTTTTGACGCCAATGCGCAGCCCTTTGTGGCCGTCTTTTTCCATGAGCGCTGCAATTTTTGCGGCGGCTTTGGGGGTGATGCTGACAGCTTGTTTGCCTGGAATACCGAACATACGCGTTCTCCTTTGAGGCTAACTTAGTCCTTCGGTGGGATGATCTCAAGAAGTGCTGTGCCGTTTAAACCATTGTTGATCGTGAGGATCAGGATTGAGATTGCAATCGCCCAGCTGAAAGAGGCAAGCGTGCCGATGATCACGTATTCGGCCTTGGCGTTGTTTGATGCTGCGTCAAAGCGCAGGATGGATTTGGCGGCGATCAAAAAACCGATCCCGGCGGGTTGGCCTGCGATGAACATCAGATAGATTAATCCGCGTTCCAGCAGCCCGATCATCATGCCGCCAGCCGGTAGGCTTTCTTTGGGGGCGCCTTCGGCAAATGGACCCATCAGCTTTCCGACGGCGAAACCGCCGGCGCGGGTGGTATAGATGGCCCCCGCGATCAGCAGCATGACCTTGGGTGCCCAACTGCTGGCGTTGATAAGTCCGCCATTTCCAAATTCACGCGCCCAGATGCCGTTTGCCCAAAGGGTAGGGGCGATGGCTGCGATGGCGACAATCGTCAGAAGATGCGCAGCCTGATCAAGCAGGTAGGGGTTGATCCCGTCATCATCGCGTTTTTTGATCCAAACGGTTTTTGCGATATCGACAAGCAGGTGTATCCCGGCCAATACCGCGATCCGCCAGTCGATAGATCCAAGTGCGATAACGGCTGTCACAAAGACCGCTAGCGTATGTAGCGCCAATGTGAGCGCGCGGTCTTTGGTTTCCACCATGGTGTTGGTTTGTAGGACATAATCCGCAAGAACATGTGCGAAAAACAGGGCGGCAAGTGTCTCAAACATCAGTCGAAATCTCTTTCAAGTGTTTCAAGCGCAAGCTCAATCGCACCAAATCCTGCGCCGTCTAATGATTTTGTTACGGCTTGGCGTGATTTGCCAAGCGTTTGGGCAATATGCGTATATGAAATGTCTTCTAGTGGTGTGATGCTGTGGAGTATGGCGGCGGCTTGGGCCTGCGTCCAGCCTTGTGAAATGTGATCGGCAAGGATTGTCGCGGCACCTATGGCACCTAAGTCGTCGTGTACTATCCGAACGGGAAGCCTTGTCGTTTTCAAATCGTCCAGTGCTTGACCTGATTTGATGAAGGCTTCGCTGCTTTCGCGATTAAGATCAGTGGGCAGTACTGACGGGGCTTCGCCAGTGGCAATTGCGATGTAGCTATCAAAATCGGGGTTATGGCTGCGTAAAGCAGCGCGAAACGCGAGTGCCGAGCGCAGCGCATAGTGTGGTTTTGCCAGCGCGACCTGCCAGCCGTCACCACGGTGGCGCGTGAAATGTAATGACATTCCCATCCAATCGGCTTGGGCATTTGCACAGCGTTCAAGTGCTGAGAGCGCATGTTCTAATTGCGCAGCGCCCAGCGCCGTGGAGCCGACAATGTCGCCAGTTAAGACAGCGATGGTATGGCGTTTCTGTTTCATAATGCATCCAATATAGGGTGCATATTTAATTTAGCAACTAATTTGGGTTGCGTTGTGGTTTATGTAATCTAATTGGGTTGCGTCTACGCGGTATTCGCCCAGATACACAAATAAAAAGGCGGCCCAATGGACCGCCGATCAAAAAGCTAACGAGGTTAGGGGGGCTTTACATAAAGCCCAGCTCTAGCCGCGCCTCGTCAGACATCATTTCCATGCCCCACTGTGGTTCAAACGTCATCTCAACATCGACGTGTTTCACACCGGGCAGTGGTTCTACCGCATCTGCGACCCAGCCGGGCATCTCGCCCGCAACGGGGCAGCCGGGGGCGGTGAGCGTCATGATGATGTTCACGGCGTTATCTTCTTTGACATCAATCGTGTAGATCAGACCAAGGTCGTAAATGTTCACAGGGATTTCTGGGTCATAAACGGATCGGCACGCCTGCACGATTTCATCATACAGCGGATGATCTGTCGTGGATGGCGCGATCATTGGTGTGCCTTCGAGCTGTGCGTTCGTTTCAGTCATGACGTCAGTTCCCTAAAATCCTGACGAAACATATAGGGATTGCCGCAGGGGGCGTAAAGAGCAGACCGGACCAACTGGTAGCTGTATTACCCTATCTTCGTTTTACGCGGCCTCTTGGCATTTGCAGCAGGATCGGAGAAAGACACAGTATGACACAACGTTTCTCTTTTTCTTTGAATGCCACTGATGGCAAAGCCCGCACTGGCGTTATTTCCACCCCACGTGGCGATATTCGTACGCCTGCGTTTATGCCCGTTGGTACTGCCGCCACCGTAAAAGCCATGATGCCAGAAAGCGTTGCGGCGACTGGGGCGGATATTTTGCTGGGTAATACCTATCACCTTATGCTGCGCCCCACGGCCGAACGGATCGACCGTTTGGGTGGCCTGCACAAGTTCATGAACTGGGATAAGCCGATTCTAACAGATAGCGGTGGCTTTCAGGTGATGTCGCTCGCGGATCTGCGCAAGCTGACTGAAAAAGGCGTTACTTTTAAATCGCATATCGACGGGTCCAAGCACGAGCTGACCCCAGAGCGGTCGATGGAAATTCAACGCCTGTTGGGTTCCGATATCGTGATGTGCTTTGACGAATGCCCCGCACTGCCTGCTGATCGCACACGCATTAACGAAAGCATGCAGTTGTCCATGCGGTGGGCCGCGCGGTCACGCGAGGCATTTGGCGACCGTCCGGGGCATGCGTTGTTTGGCATTCAGCAGGGCGGGCTTGAAGAAGACTTGCGGGCTGAATCGGCGCAGGCTTTGCGTGATATCGAATTTGACGGTTACGCCGTTGGTGGGCTTGCTGTTGGTGAAGGCCAAGAAGCGATGTTCAGTGTGCTTGATTTCGCGCCAGATCAGTTGCCCACAGATAAGCCACGTTACCTGATGGGTGTTGGCAAACCTGATGATATCGTTGGCGCTGTAAAGCGGGGAATCGATATGATGGACTGTGTTCTGCCCAGCCGTTCGGGCCGGACAGGGCAGGTATTTACCCGTCGTGGTGTGCTAAACATCAAAAATGCGCGTCACATGGATGATCCGCGTCCGCTGGACGAACATTGCACGTGCCCAGCCTGTAGCAACTATTCACGCGCCTATCTGCATCACGTGTTCCGCGCGCAGGAAATGATCAGCGGGATGCTGTTGACCTGGCATAACCTGCACTATTTCCAAGAGATTATGCAGGGCATGCGCGATGCGATCGCTGTTGGTGCGTTTGACGCATGGGAAGCTGATTTCCATGCGCAGCGCGCGTTAGGTGATATCGCGCCTTTGTGATCACTGCTTACAATTATGGCGGACCGACAAAAAAACATGTTGGTTCGTGACCCTGTCTTAATATTTTTGCGTTTGTATGGTTGCGGCTGGGGGCAGACACGGGCAGTCTACGGCGCGATATAACGACGTGTTTGGTTGAAAGGCGCCCCCATCAACCCCACATGCATTGGGCAAGAGGAGACTCCCAAGCTGCCGTCGAGCGGGGCTGGGTGTCTTGCCAAAAAAGGAAATGAATATGCAAGAACCGTTGAGTTCATCTTATCCCGTCCTGCCGCTGCGCGACATTGTGGTGTTCCCACATATGATCGTGCCGCTGTTTGTTGGGCGTGAAAAATCGGTCCGCGCACTCGAAGAGGTGATGCAGGACGATAAACAGATTCTGTTGTCGAGCCAGATCGACGCTGGTGAAGACGATCCGGCGCAAGATGGTATCTATAAAACAGGTGTGCTGGCCAATGTGCTTCAGCTGCTAAAACTGCCCGATGGTACCGTTAAGGTGCTTGTCGAAGGCCGTAGCCGCGTGCGCATTACCGGATTTGTCGAAAACATCGACTTTTTCGAAGCGTCAGCAGAGTATCTTGACGAAACACAGGGCGAGGCCGCTGAAGAAGAAGCGCTTGTGCGCAATGTCGCTGCCGAGTTTGAGCGTTACGCAAAGATCAAGAAAAACATCCCCGAAGAAGCAATGGCCGCCGTTGGCGAAGCCACTGAGCCTGCAAAGCTGGCCGATTTGGTCGCGGGTCACCTTGGTATTGAGGTTGATCAAAAGCAGGGGCTGCTTGAGACGCTGTCAGTGACTGAGCGCCTTGAAAAGGTTTATGGTCTGATGCAGGGCGAAATGTCTGTGCTGCAGGTCGAGAAAAAGATCAAAACGCGCGTCAAATCCCAGATGGAGCGCACCCAGCGCGAATACTATCTGAATGAGCAAATGAAAGCCATTCAGAAGGAATTGGGCGACGGCGAAGAAGGTCAGAACGAAGTAGCCGAGCTTGAGGCGAAGATCGCTGAAACCAAGCTTTCGAAAGAAGCTAAAGAAAAGGTCGATGCTGAGCTGAAGAAGCTTAAGAACATGTCGCCTATGTCTGCCGAAGCTACGGTCGTGCGCAACTATCTGGATTGGATCTTGGCTGTGCCATGGGGCACCAAGTCACGCACCAAGAAAGATCTGGGCCACGCGCAGAAAGTTCTCGATTCCGATCACTATGGCCTTGAAAAGGTAAAAGAACGCATCGTTGAATACCTTGCGGTACAGCAGCGCTCAAAAAAGCTGAAAGGCCCGATCATGTGCCTTGTTGGCCCTCCGGGTGTTGGTAAAACCAGCCTTGGGAAATCTGTGGCCAAGGCAACAGGTCGTGAATTCATCCGCATCAGCCTTGGTGGCGTGCGTGACGAATCTGAGATTCGTGGCCACCGTCGGACTTACATCGGCTCTATGCCCGGTAAGATCATTCAGGCGCTGAAAAAGGCGAAAACCACGAACCCGCTGATCTTGCTCGATGAAATCGACAAGATGGGGCAGGATTTCCGTGGCGATCCCGCGTCAGCGATGCTTGAGGTGTTGGATCCGGAACAGAACGGCACATTCGTCGATCACTACCTTGAGGTAGAATATGACTTGTCGAACGTGATGTTCCTGACAACGGCGAACAGCTATAACATGCCGGGGCCTCTGTTGGACCGGATGGAGATCATTTCACTGTCGGGTTACACCGAAGACGAAAAGGTCGAAATCTCAAAGCAGCATTTGCTGCCGAAGGTCATGAAGAACCACGGCTTGAAGCCATCCGAATTCAGCGTTTCTGATGATGCGCTGCTGTCCATGGTACGCGTCTACACCCGCGAAGCTGGTGTGCGGAGCCTTGAGCGTGAGTTGGCGAAAGTAGCACGGAAAGCTGTGACCAAGATCGTAAAGAAAGAAGCAAAAGTGATTGCGGTCACTGCCGAAAATCTGAACGAATTCTTGGGCGTCGAAAAGCACCGCTTTGGCTTGGCTGAAGAAGAGGATCAGGTTGGTGTTGTAACCGGTCTGGCATGGACAAGCGTTGGTGGTGAGCTTTTGAACATCGAAGCGCTGCGTTTGCCCGGTAAAGGTCGCATGAAAACGACTGGTAAGCTGGGTGATGTCATGAAGGAATCGATTGATGCGGCGTCTTCGTACGTTCGTTCGATTGCGCCTGAAATTGGTGTGAAACCACCGCAGTTCGATACGCTTGATATTCACGTGCACGTGCCCGATGGCGCAACGCCAAAGGATGGTCCTTCGGCTGGTCTTGCGATGGTGACATCTATCGTTTCTGTGCTGACCAAGATCCCTGTGCGCAAGGATGTCGCCATGACTGGCGAAGTGTCACTGCGCGGGAATGCGATGCCAATCGGTGGCCTAAAGGAAAAATTGCTGGCCGCTTTGCGCGGTGGAATCAAAACAGTTCTGATTCCCCAAGATAACGCCAAGGACCTGCCAGATATTCCTGACAATGTGAAAGAAGGGCTGACGATCATCCCCGTTAAGCACGTGTCAGAAGTTCTGGAACACGCATTGGTACGCAAGCCAGAGGCGATCGAATGGGACGAGGCCGCTGAAGAAGCGGCAGCTGCCGCTTTGAAAGCGAAACTTGGCGATGAAGGTGCCCGCGCGCATTAAGCGTTAGCGACCTAGTAAACAAAGGCGCGCCCATTGTGGCGCGCCTTTTTGGTTTGTGGTGGTCGTAATGCAAAGCATTGCTGGCGTATGTGACCGCTGACCTGCTAGATTGCAGCAAAATTAAAGGAACATGTGAATGCCTACTCCTAACGAACCGCAAGTTGATGATGCCACTGAGACCGCGCCAGTATTAAAGAAACCTCAGCTTTTCAACGAAGTGGTTGCACGAACTGGTCTTAAGAAAAGAGACGTGAAACCGGCTGTTGAAGCCGCACTTGCGGTCATCGGTGAGGCGCTCGCGCGTGGGGACGAATTGATTTTGCCGCCGATGGGAAAAACTCGGATCGTGAAGACCAAGGATATTGGTGACGGCGCTGCATTGCTGACCGTAAAATTTCGCACGCCTAAGGTCGCAGTTGTTCAAGCGCATGCCGACTCGGCTGACGCAGACGAATAATCCTCATCTCTTTCTGCGAATTGCGAAGGTTAATCGTTGAACTATCCAGAACTATACATCCTGCGTCACGGCCAGACGGAGTGGAATCTTGAAGGCCGGATGCAGGGGGAATTGAATTCGCCTCTTACCACGCAGGGCGAATCTGAAGCAGCCCATCAAGGTGCGATTCTTGCCCAATGTGACCTGCAGGGATTCGCATTTTTCAGCAGCCCACAGGGCAGGGCGGTGCAAACTGCGGGAATCGCACTGAGTCGTATCGCGGGAATCATCAAAACAGATGATCGTTTGCGTGAAATCGGTGTTGGGGATTGGTCAGGTTTGCTGCGCGACTCGCTTCCGCTTCCGCAAGCGGACGATCCCTTCATGGCGCAGTACGAAATAGCCCCGAATGGCGAAGGCTTGGCGGCTGTTACCGCGCGATGTCACGCATTTTTACAAGAATTAAAGGGCCCTGCGGTGCTGGTTACCCATGGCGTCACGGGGCGTACGTTGCGTGAAATCGTTGCTGGTAAGGACGCAATCAAGGGTGCTGACATCCACGGCGGGCAGGGCTGCGTCTATCATTTGAAAAATGGTTCAGAAAAGTTGCTTTCTTAGGCTTGCGCCCACCGGCAACATACCCTAAATCACGCCCCATCGGGTGATTAGCTCAGTTGGTAGAGCGCTTCCTTTACACGGAAGATGTCGGGAGTTCGAGCCTCTCATCACCCACCATCCTCTCACGTTATCAGTTTATAGCTTAACGCAACCACCGCCGGTTTATCCGCGTTTGTTGCGTTTTTTGTGCTGCGATATCGTGTGCTCATTGGTCTGTTTTAGAAAAGATTCACATGAAGTCATTTTTTGCGCAAGGACCGCTTGACGGGGGCGGGGCACAGTCATAGAAGCACCCCACGTTCGGTCACAGACCGGAAGTTAGATGCGCGGTTGTAGCTCAGCTGGTTAGAGTACCGGCCTGTCACGCCGGGGGTCGCGGGTTCGAGCCCCGTCAACCGCGCCACTTATCCTTGATAGTTAATGAAGCGCTCTTGATGTGTTATTGGATATTGGTTGTCTGCAGTCGCAACGAAGCCAGCATTCATGCCTGAGGTGCTTTAATCTTTAGAGATATCGACCTTGTTTATTGGAGTGCCAGCAGGAAGGTCGCGTATTTGCGCAAATATCTGCCCTGAAATGCTCCAGCTGACTTCTAGATCCGCAATTTCGAAGTTGCTAAAAACGTCTTTCCCGCCAAGGCACAGGGGTACGGTATGGCTTACGCATTCCCCGTACTTAGGGCGTCGGCCTCCCGAGGAAAGCCAATTTTTGAATTTTGTATGGTCGACAGTTTCTTCGGGATATTGAACTAGCTCAATTTCGTGGAATGCTGTGTAACTACATGGGATTTCGAAAATCTCTTTCGTTACGGGGTCAAGAAGAGCAACCTCTGGCTCGCCATTTACCACCCTTTTGTGATCGGTTGCGAACTGACGTCCCATCCAGTCTGCTCCAAAACATCGAAACTGCTGTGCGCGCTCCGGAAAAACGTCTTCTACGCATCTTGTAAAACGCGCAATATCTTCTTCGCGGTGTAATTGGTATGCACCATCAAGTATGGCGGTGTCCGCCTCTTTACGTTCCTTCTTTTTGAAGAAAAATTTCATCTGATTTCCTGCAGGTAATGTGCTCTCCGGCTGAACCTTGCACGCAAACTCAATTTAAAGATAGGGCTCGTAATTGACGTTCGATGCATTTCAAAAACCTGCTCGAGTGTCATCAAACGTTTCCTAAACTGTCATCTGTTTGGCGTGATTGTGTCACGTTGTGGTTGGATGTTTTTCGGATCAGCTCTTGATCATGGAAGTTCAGAAAAATGCCACGTATTACGCTCAATCGTCGTCAGACGCTTTTGGGTTCCGCAGCACTTGGAACCACTCTTTTTGTACCTTCGCTTAGCCGCGCGCAAAGCCGGCCAGTGATGACACATGGAATTCAATCGGGTGACGTTGCCCATGATGGCGCCGTTGTATGGGCGCGTGCTGACCGCGAGTCGCGCATGATGGTCGAATGGGCCACTACTGAAAGCTTTGCGGATGCGCAGGCTGTTCCGGGGCTGTCTGTCGGTACCCCTAGCGATTTCACCGGTAAAATGTCGCTGTCCGGTTTGCCTTCGGATCAGGATATTTTCTACCGTGTTAAGATGGTTGGCTTGGCTGATGGTGCTGAGTCAGAGGCGCTGACGGGGCATTTCCGCACGGCACCACATGGCAGCCGCGACATTAGCTTTGTTTGGTCTGGCGATACCGCAGGGCAGGGCTGGGGTATTGATCAGGATCGCGGTGGGATGCAGACCTATGCCACGATGTTGCAGCATAACCCTGATTTCTTTTTGCATTCGGGCGATACCGTTTATGCCGATGGCCCTTTGCAGGAAGAGGTCGAACTGGCCGACGGTACAGTCTGGAAGAATGTGGTGACCGAGGCAAAGACCAAGGTGGCTGAGACCCTAACTGAATTTCGGGGCCAGCATCTGTACAATTTGATGGATGACAATGTGCGTGCGTTGAATGCGCAGGTGCCGATCATCGCGCAGTGGGACGATCATGAGGTGACGAATAACTGGTATCCGAACGAGTTGCTCAGTGCGGATGATCGTTATACCGAGAAATCAGCGGCACTCCTGTCTGGGCGGGCGGCCCATGCGTTTCACGAGATGATGCCAACCCGTCAGACTATGGACGAACCTAACCGCGTGTACCGGAAGGTGTCCTATGGCCCGTTGTTGGATATCTTTGTGATCGATATGCGGACCTATCGCGGTGACAATACGCCGAACACTGAAACCGCGCCGACGCCCTTCTTGGGCGCGGAGCAGATGGCGTGGCTTAAGCGTGAAATGCTGAATTCCAAGGCGACTTGGAAGGTGATTGCATCGGATATGCCGATTGGCATGATGGTCCGTGATGGCGATGAAAACATGGAGAACGGTGCAAATAGTGACGGGCCGGTGTTGGGGCGCGAGCAGGATATCGCGGCGATGCTTTCGTTTATCAAACATGCGCAAATCCAGAACACCGTGTGGCTGACGGCGGATGTGCATTATACGGCAGCGCATCATTATTCGCCTGACCAGGCAGTGTTTCAGGACTTTGAACCGTTTTGGGAGTTTGTATCTGGTCCGTTACATGCAGGTACGTTTGGCCCGAATGATTATGACAATACGTTTGGTCCTGAAGTCCGGTTTGCTAAGCATCCAGAGCCGGGGCAGGCAAACCTGCCGCCATCTGACGGTATGCAGTTTTTTGGTAAGGTCGATATCGCGGCCGATACTGGCGTCATGACTGTGCGGCTGATGGATCGTGCTGATGTTGAATTGTGGTCGGTTGAGCTTGAGCCGAACCGCGTGTGAGGTATGCGAGGGTGGGGTAAAACCCACCCTACGTTTTTGGTTCACTTTGTCATTTCATGTAGGATGCGTGCCCAAGACCGTATCCCTTTATGGAACGAGGATAGGTCGTATTTTTCGTTGGGTGAATGGATTTGGTCGTCGTCTTTGCCAAAGCCAATTAGCATCGCGTCCATGTTCAAGATGTCCTTGAAGTGGCCCGCAATTGGGATCGACCCGCCGCAGCCGACATAGGCCGCTGCATTTGGCCATTCGTCGGATAGTGCTTTGCGGGCTTGGTTGAATGCCGGGTGTGTTGTGGTCATTTGCCCAGCCGCGCTTGCCCCGTGATCGCTGAAGGACACGCTGCAATCGGCGGGCAGCATGTCTTGGACCATTTTGCGAAAGTTATCGCGAATTTTGAGTGGGTCTTGCGTGCCAACCAGACGAAAGCTGATTTTTGCGTGGGCTTGTGATGGCAACACAGTTTTGAAGCCATCGCCAGTATAGCCTGACCAGATGCCGTTGACTTCGCAAGTTGGACGCGACCAGATCATCTCAAGCGGGCGGCGGCCCTTCTCGCCAGCAGGCTCAGACAGCCCAACCTCGCCCAAGAATTCCTTTTCGTCGAATTTCAGGTCATCCCATGCCGCAGCAAGTTCGTTCGAAAGCTCAGGTACCCCATCGTAGAAACCCGGGATCGTGATCCGTCCGTCTTCGTCGTGAAGGGCAGCGATAACCTTGGCCAGCACGCGGGCAGGGTTCATTGCTAGCCCGCCGTACATGCCTGAATGCAGGTCTTTGTTCGGGCCGGTGATGGTGAGCTCTTCGCCCAAGAGGCCGCGTAGCTGTGTGATGATTGCCGGTGTGCTGTCGCCGTAAAGTCCCGTGTCACAGATAAGGGCCACATCAGCGGTAAGTTCCTCTGCATTTTCGCGCATGAAGGGCGTCAGCGATGGTGACCCTGATTCCTCTTCGCCTTCAAAGAATAATGTGATGTTGCCGGGCAGGGTGCCATGCACGGCTTTCCATGCACGGCAGGCCTCGACAAACGTCATCAGCTGGCCCTTATCATCGGATGATCCGCGCCCGCGAATGACTTTGCCTTTGGCGGTGTCTTCGACTTGTGGATCAAATGGGTCGCGATCCCAAAGGTCCAGCGGGTCAACCGGTTGCACGTCGTAGTGGCCGTAGAACAGCACATGTGGTCCTTCGCCGCCGGAATGCGCGACAACCATCGGGTGGCCTGTGGTGGGGCGTTTTGATGCCTCGAACCCGATGCTTTTCAGGTCGGCGACGAGCCAGTCAGCGGCAGTATCGCAATCGCCCTTATAGGCCGGATCGGTCGAGATTGATGGAATGCGCAGCAATTCAAGCAGCCGTTCGGTGGCGGCGTTCAGATCGCTATCAATACGCGAGAGGACGGGGTCGAGGGTCATTTCATAGGTCCTATGTTTGTTTGCCGTCAGGGTGGCACGATTGACGCGGGCGTCAATCCAAAACGCATAACTGTTTGACTTGGGTCATGCCGAAGCGGATTAATTAGCGCTAAGCGTGATTTATAGGCCAATGACATGATTGAGTATTTTCAAGATTTGATAGACGTCGCATTTGATTTCGAAAACACCAGTCGAGGCGCGCGTAAGATGGCGTTTGCCCAGCTCATGATTAGTGGCATTCTCGTTGTTGGTCTGCCGTTCAAAATCTTGATGTTTATCGGGGATCGTATACGTGCACGCCGGACCGAGGGAGAGACATATCTAGATACGGTGCCACAGCGAATGTCTGGCGGGCCGGGTACTCAGGCGGAAGGAGATGGGCCTTCCCATCGGTTCGTGCCGCCGCCGCCGCTCAGGTTGGCCCCACGCCCGACGGATGGCAGGTATTTTGAAACGCTGCGTGCATTCGCCGAAGAAAAAAAACGTACCGGCGAGGTTATGAATGAATACGAACGTGAAACCGTTGGTATCATGGGGTTCTTGTATGACGTATTTGGGTCAAAGGGTTTAGCGCATTTCGACAGCTTTGGCGGCATTGCACCTTTTCGAAGCCACGAACTGCGGTCGATGTTGGAGAAGTTAGGGTTGGGCGAACTGAATTCCAGTATCGAGTCGGCCTTAGCAATTCACCTGCAACGTTATCAATTGAGCCAAGATTACATGGCGACTGGTATGCCTGCTGAACAGGTCGCATCACACCCGAATATGCCAACCTATACGCAATTGGATGCGTCACTCAAAGTGAATGGTGGTCAGGATCGGTTCATTCATGCGGCCGACAGATACCTAGAGGCGGCTTATCCGTGGGAGCCTGCGCAGCAGCATAGTGCATTTGCTACACCGGAAGGACAAAACGCGCCACGCGACCAGTCCATTGCTATGGATCCGTATTCGGCTATCGACAAACATTCGGTTGTGCCAGCCGCGCGGCCTGAACCATCAGCGGACGAAGAAATCACGCTGGTTGTCGGTGCTGCAAAACGCCCAGCCGACAAGAATTATTGGGAAGCGCTTTTGCGACATTGCCAAGCCAAAGACCGCTGCGGTGCCAAAATGACACCTGACGAAGAACTTGTGGTTGGGCGGCTGGCCTTTGCAGAGCGGATGCTGCGTGAGCCGGGCTGTCGTCTATTGGAAAGCTATGAGAATGGTTCACCGTATACTGGCAGTGAACTTTTTCGGGCGCTTAGGATGGTCAACCTACCTGAACTCGGCGAGAGCCTGCTTCAGGCTGTGCAGGTTTACGACCAACGCCGCGCCGTTCGAAGCCGACTTTTGCAACAAGGTGTCGCCCCGTCAATGGTGGAGACACACAAAGAAATGCCCACATATGACAATTGTGATTACGACCTGATGGTAGCTGGCGGGCACGGGCGTTTTATATGGATCGTTAACCGTTATTTTGAGCTTGCTTACGAATGGGCACCGGATGACGTTGCGCTCAAATCTCCGTATTCATTGATCTAGGTCAACGTCTTTCGTATCTTTGACCGGCACTAAGGTATTAGGGGGCGACAGTTTGTAGCGTATTGCTCGGACGGGATTGGCCCTATATGACACTTAGAACGATTCAAAAACCTAGGGCTGATCTGGGTTTTGAGCCGCAAGATGAAGGAAGTATCAGTGGACTATACCGCTCAACTGGATGCCGCGATTGACCGTTTGCACGAAGAAGGCCGTTATCGGACCTTCATCGATATTGAACGCAAGCGTGGCCAGTTCCCCCACGCCACATGGCGCAAGGATGACGGAACTGAATCACCGGTGACGGTTTGGTGTGGTAACGACTATCTTGGGATGGGGCAGCATCCTGTTGTTTTGGCTGCGATGCACGAAGCTGTTGATGCAACTGGCGCTGGATCTGGCGGGACGCGCAACATTTCTGGCACAACGGTTTACCACAAGCAGCTTGAGGCTGAGCTTGCGGATCTTCACCAAAAAGAGGCGGCACTGCTGTTCACATCGGCTTATATCGCCAATGACGCTACGCTAAGCACGCTGCCCAAACTGTTTCCGGGCCTGATCATCTATTCAGATGCGCTGAATCACGCGTCTATGATCGAAGGTGTCCGCCGCAACGGTGGTGCAAAGCGCATCTTCCGTCACAATGATCTGGATCACCTGCGCGAATTGCTAGCGGCGGATGACCCCGCTGCGCCAAAGCTGATCGCGTTTGAATCGATTTATTCGATGGACGGGGATTTTGCCCCGATCAAAGAAATCTGTGACCTTGCAGATGAATTCAATGCGCTAACATACATCGACGAAGTACACGCCGTGGGCATGTATGGTCCGCGTGGGGCAGGGGTTGCTGCCCGCGATGGTCTGATGGGCCGCATTGATATTATCAACGGCACCTTGGCCAAAGCATACGGCGTGATGGGCGGCTATATCGCTGCGTCACCGAAAATGTGCGATGCGATACGGTCTTATGCGCCGGGCTTTATCTTTACGACAAGTCTTCCGCCGGCTGTCGCTGCTGGTGCTGCCGCAAGCGTTGCGCACCTGAAACAAGATGACACGCTGCGTGTGCAACACCAGACACAGGCGAAAATCCTAAAGCTGCGTCTGAAGGGTATGGGGCTGCCCATCATTGACCACGGTAGCCACATTGTGCCGTTGATCGTTGGCGATCCGGTCCATACGAAGAAATTGTCCGACATGCTGCTTTCGGAATTTGGCATCTATGTTCAGCCAATCAACTTCCCGACAGTACCCCGCGGAACCGAGCGTCTGCGCTTTACCCCGTCACCCGTTCACGGCCCGCGTGAAATGGATGCATTGGTCGGTGCTTTGGACAGTCTTTGGTCACATTGTGCGCTGAATCGCGCTGAACTGGCGGGTTAACCTTTTTTCAACGTATGCATGGCTGCTGCCAGTATGCTATTGATTGAAAAGGTTCTCATGCGAAATTGATTCGTGTTACAAGAGAATCTCGGGGCAGTAACCGACGGGACAGTCGATGATCAGGAAGACCTTCAAGCGCGAAAACGCACAGAAGGACGTTCAAGCTAAAAGCTTTGACGACTTTGAATTGCGACTCGGTGATTTAATGCGCGGCGAACGTGCGACCATGGGCAAAAGCCTGTTGGACGTCCAGCGCGAACTAAAAATCAAAGCAGCATATATCGCAGCAATTGAAAATGCAGATCCATCTGCATTTGATACGCCGGGATTTATCGCGGGGTACGTGCGGTCTTATGCGCGCTATCTGCGTATGGACCCAGACGAAGCATTCGCAACCTTTTGTAAAGAAAGCGGTTTTGCGACTGCGCATGGTATGTCCGCTGAGGCGTCATCGCTTCAAGGGAAATCTGGTGACCCCATTGCGGCACCCCTTGGTAAAGACATTTTTTCAGGTTCAGCGACCCCGTTCATCCCAGCAGGGGATGCGGTCATGGCGCAGTTCGAACCGCGGGCCATTGGGTCTGTCATGGTGTTGATCGCCTTGATTGGCGGTCTTGGCTATGGCGGTTGGACCGTTTTGCAAGAAGTTCAAAAAGTTCAGTTCGCACCAGTAGAGCAAGCACCGGTCATCGTATCGGAGCTGGATCCACTATCAGGTGCGGCAAATGCAGTTGAAACCTCTGATGCTTTGGCGGGCTTTGCGGCCCCATCGCGCGAGGCGTTAGACCGGCTTTACCGCCCACAGGCGCTAGATGTGCCTGTTTTGGTTGCACGCGATGCGCCGATTTCAACACTGAATCCGGGGTCTATCGGCTCAATTATGCCTGCTGTAGAGGTCGAACCTGCTACTGCGATGGCTGAAGCTGTGACCGACACGCCACACCCACCTGTGGTCCAAGTTGTCGAACCTGATGTTCCAGAACTGCAGTTGGTTGCTGTGCGCCCTGCTTGGGTGCGTGTTCGTTCTGCAGACGGCACTGTGATTTTTGAAGGCGTGATGGCGCCAGGCGAGAATTTCGAAGTTCCTGCAACCGAAGCACCTGCAACTTTGCGTGTTGGTGAAAGCGGCGCCATGTATTTTGCGGTTAACGGTGTTCACTATGGTCCAGTTGGCCAAAGTGGAGTGGTGACGTCGAATGTTGCATTGAATGCTGACAGCCTGCGTGAAACCTATTCTGTCGCAGATTTGTCCGCAGACGATGATTTGGCAGAGGTCGTGCGTGTCGCGGAGAATAACGCGAGCGAATAACCTGCGTTGACTGGTTGCTGCGTCCGTCATTGATGCTTAGATTGAGGGCAAATCGCGTTTGCCCGAAAGCAGCACCATGTCCCTGAACAACATCCGTCCTTGGCGCACAATTGAGCGTCGGAAATCCCGTCAGATTATGGTTGGCAATGTGCCCGTTGGGGGCGATGCGCCCATTTCCGTACAGACCATGACGAATACGTTGACGACTGACGTGAAGGGGACAATTGCACAAATTGAGGCGGCTGCGGATGCGGGCGCGGATATTGTCCGTGTGTCGGTGCCGGACGAGGCATCAAGCAAAGCGCTGCGCGAGATCGTTCCCGAAGTATCGGTGCCAATCGTCGCTGATATTCACTTTCACTATAAACGCGGTATTGAGGCCGCTGAAGCAGGGGCTGCCTGCCTACGCATTAACCCCGGCAACATCGGTGATGAAAAGCGCGTCAAAGAGGTGATCAAGGCCGCGCGCGACTATAACTGTTCGATCCGTATTGGGGTGAATGCTGGGTCGCTCGAAAAGCATCTGCTGGATAAATATGGTGAGCCTTGCCCGGATGCGATGGTCGAAAGCGGGCTGGATCACATCAAAATCTTGCAAGACAATGATTTCCACGAATTTAAGATTAGCTGTAAGGCGTCAGATGTCTTTATGGCTGCTGCGGCGTATCAGCAACTCGCCGACGCGACTGACGCGCCAATCCACCTTGGCATTACAGAGGCGGGGGGGCTGATCAGCGGTACCGTAAAATCTGCCATCGGGATGGGAAACCTGTTGTGGATGGGGATCGGCGACACGATCCGCGTGTCCCTGTCTGCTGATCCGGTTGAGGAAGTGAAAATGGGATTTGAAATCCTCAAATCCCTTGGCCTACGCCACCGCGGCGTCAATATCATTTCCTGCCCATCCTGCGCGCGTCAAGGCTTTGACGTTATCAAAACTGTCGAGGCGCTGGAGAAACGGCTTGAGCATATCAAGACGCCAATGAGCCTAAGCATTATCGGCTGCGTCGTGAACGGCCCCGGTGAGGCGCTGTTGACAGACGTCGGTTTCACCGGAGGGGGCGCGGGATCAGGGATGGTCTATCTTGCGGGTAAGCAAAGCCACAAACAATCCAACGAAGACATGATCGAACATATCGTCGAGCAGGTCGAAAAGAAGGCTGAAGAACTGGAAGCGGCGCAGGCGGTCGAAGCGGCTGAATGATTTGTCTGTCGAATGACTGGTTCGAGCCCGAAGTACCGGATGCTGCGCTTTGCACCAATGGCCGTTTAGCTAAACCTTAGATTATGAGAGACTTATCAAGGCTTCCGCAGCGTTGCCGCGTAGAACGGTCCCGACGCAGGCTCAATACCGGTGACATCCCAGCCAGCTTCAAGGGCTAGGCGATCAAGTTCATCAGGCTCTGGGTGAAACCATGGAACCCAATCGCCGATTTGGCCTTCGTATTCGAACCGCATGGTGATTTCGCCACGCGGTCTGCCTTTCGAACGATTGGCACGGTGGTAATCAAGGTGAATCGGGTTGTCGGTCTGTGCGATATCAAGGCCTGTAATGAAGAGCTGTCCACCAGGTTTGGTCACTTGAGCAATGCGCTTTAGGAGGACGACAGCCCCCTCGATGGTGCCGCCAATTCCTACGTTGTTGCCAAATAGGACAGCTGTCTGAAACGCGCGCGTACCAAGCAAATCCAAGCCATCCGCCATAACGTCTCCATGGAAGACATCTTGACACCCCCGCAATCGCGAGACCTCTACAGCGCCGGGCGAAAGATCGATCCCTGTCGCCTTTATGCCTTTCTGCTTTAGCCACAAAAGAGTTCGGCCCGCGCCACAGCCAACGTCGAGTACAGGACCTTCGGCGTTCACCAACAATTCGGCCTCATGCTCAAAAGGCTCACCAGCGAAGTATAGGTCGGGATCGTGGGAATCGGTGTGATCGTCGTCACGACGAATGGTGAGCATCTTGCCGTGATTTCCGGCTTCTCGATTTAGAAGAGCCTCTCCAAAAACATCCATGCTGTGGTCCTCGCTGCCGATCTAAAGAAGACATACCATAGCAGAGTGGGCCATCATACAGCAGACCTTGGCGCAACCGCAGCAAATTCACCCTTTGTCCCGCATGGCGGCCACTCGGTGTATTGCCCGCAGGGCAGCGAATACCGCCCTGCAGTGTTGATTTAGCTGTACCAGTTGCCCATTTTGACTTCGGTCTCGCCGGTTAAAATGCTTGCGAATTCTGCGGGGTCTTGTGTGCCTCCGTCGCGGCCCCGGTAGTGGTAGGGGTAGACGTAGGTGGGGGCGAATTCGGCGACTGCGGATGCAGCTGCGGTGGCGTCCATCGTGAACGGCAGGTTCATGCAGACAAAGGCCACGTCGATGTTTTCGAGTGCGCGCATTTCGGGGATGTCTTCGGTATCGCCTGAAATATAGATGCGCAGCCCATCGACTGACAGCACGTAGCCGTTGTCTCGGCCTTGTGGGTGAAAGTTCAGCCTGTCTTCGGTAATGTTATAGGCGGGGATTGCCTCAATCCCGATCTCACCTGCGCGGGCGGTTTCACCGTTGGCCATGGCTGTGGTGCTTGCCTGCAGGTCCGCTGACAGCATGTCATAGACAGCCGGGTTTGCGATCATCGCGGTTTGCTCGGTCGCTAAGGCGGCCAGCGTTTCAGCATTGTAATGGTCGCCATGTTCGTGGGTTATCAAAATGAAGTCTGCCGCCGGCAATCCTTCGTAAAGTGATGGTTCACCGACCGGGTCGACATAGACAACGCCAGCCGGCGTTTCCATGACGAATGATGCATGTGCGATGGGGTGAATAGTGACCGTGCCGTTCACGGTTTCAAAGCTATCGGCGCTGTGTCCAGCGGCGTTCAAGCGATAAGGCAGCAAGGTTACAGTTCCCATTGCTGCGGCGGTGCGTAGAAAAGTACGACGTGTTGTCATTGTCCAGCTCCTTGTTGGATGCAATATCTGCCAGCGAAAACTAGCCCGCTGGCGGATATTGTCGACTAGAGCTTACTGACGATCACGTGAAGTTTGCAACTATTCGCGTAGACCAGCGACAAGCTGTTCCATTGCGTCCAGCGGAACATATCCACGCAGCATCTGATCTTCGATCACAAACGTTGGCGTGCCCGAGATTTGCATTTGCTGACCAAGTTGGCGGTTTTGGGTTATCACCTTAGTTACTTCATCGGAGTCCATTTGGGCGATGATGGCCTGTGCATCAAGTTCTAGAATTTCGGCCAATCGCGTCATGCTGGCCTGTGTGATGTCACCGCGAAATTCCATCAGCGTATCGTGCACTGATTTATAGGCGTCGTCACCGGCCACCAATAGGGTCGCGACCGCAAACCGCGATGCCAGCACTGATTGTTCGCCCAAGATTGGGAATTCTTTCACGATAAGCCGAATGTTTGTATCGGCGGCAATCAGGGCTTCGATTTCAGGAAATGCCCGTTTGCAGTAGCCGCAACGGTAATCCATGAATTCAACGATTGTAATGTCACCAGCCGGGTTGCCGCCTACATAGGAATACCGATCATTGAACAATGCATCGGAGTACGTTGCGATCATCTCCATATCGGTGGTGACCTGCGCTTCTTGTTCGCGCTGCTGCAGCACTGCAAAGGCTTCTTGCATCACTTCGGGGTTATCAAGCAGGTACGCGCGGACCTCTGCGCGAAAGGCTTCTCGCTCTGCGTCGGTCATCGCGTCCAGTTCGAGGGCAGCGACGGGGCCAGACATGGCTAGCATCAAGGGCAGGGCAAAGCGTAAGGGCATCTAGGTCTCTCGTTAACGTAAATTTGGTGAAGGACAGATCATATATGCCGATGAATGCCAAGGTGCATTGACCTCACATGCTGGTGACGGGCAAACAGGGCCAAAGAAAAACGGTAGGCAGGCATATGCGACATTCATCCCGAGGCGAGGTTGATCCATTCATTGTTATGGACGTGATGGAGGCAGCCCGGAAAGCCGAAGAGGCGGGGCGCCATATCATCCATATGGAAGTTGGCCAGCCCAGCACGGGAGCGCCAGCTGGTGCACGTCAAAAGCTGATTGCAGAGTTGGAACAGCCGTTGGGTTACACCGTTGGTCTTGGTCTGCCTGAACTGCGTAGTCGGGTCGCCCGACATTATGGTGAATGGTATGATGTCGACTTGGACCCAAAGCGGGTTGTTGTCACAAGCGGCGCTTCTGGCGCGTTCCTGCTCGCGTTTTCGGCGCTGTTTGATAACGGTGAGCGGGTTGGATTGGGTGCGCCGTGTTATCCATCTTATCGCCAAATCCTTAAGGCCGTTGGCCTGAACCCAATTGATATTCCAACCACGTTTGCACAACGGTTTCAGCCATTGCCAAGCGACGTCGCGGATTACGACCTAGATGGGTTAATCGTCGCATCACCTGCCAACCCAACCGGAACCATGTTGGACGCCGATGCGCTAACTGCTTTGTCGAACGCCTGTCAGGCGAGGAATGCGGCACTTGTCTCGGATGAGATTTATCACGGCATTGATTACGACACTGCCCCAGTTACGGCGTTGCGGGTGACTGATGATGCTTACGTTGTGAACTCTTTCTCAAAGTATTTCTCAATGACTGGCTGGCGCGTTGGCTGGATGATCGTTCCTGATGATCATGTCCGCCGGATAGAGCGTTTGGCGCAGAACATGTTCATATGCGCCCCACATGCAGCACAGCGCGTTGCGTTACATGCGATGGATTGCACCGAAGAACTTGAACAGAACAAAGCCGTCTATGCAACAAACCGTGCGCTTATGATTGATGGCTTGCGTGCTGCGGGGTTAACGCGTTTTGCGCCACCTGATGGCGCGTTCTATATCTATGTCGACGTGTCGGAATATACTGATGACGCGCTAAAATTTGCAGCTGAAATACTGGATGAGGCAGGGGTTGCGGTGACACCGGGGCTCGATTTCGATGCTGCGCGCGGTCACCATTGGCTCCGGTTTTCATATGCGCGTGGCACGGATGATATCAAAGAAGGGCTAGATCGCATTTCACGTTTCATGGAGGCGCGTAAGCTGTGATCCGTCTGATTTTCACTTTGCTATTCCTATGTCATGGGGCAGCTGCGCAGGTCGTGGTCGATCCTGAACGGACGGCAGTTCGCGATGGGTGGTGGCAACTTGAGGTTCAGGTGGGGCTATCAAGTGTGACCCCTTACAGATTGTTTACATTGGATAATCCTAGGCGTCTTGTCGTGGATTTTCAGGGTGCCGAGTGGCCAGACGTGATGCGCGAGGGGATGCTGTCTGGTAATCGTGCGACTGGGCTACACTTTGGTGCGCTGGATACAGAATGGTCGCGATTGGTCGTTGATCTTGCCGGTCCCATGCGTGTGACCGAGGCGGCAATGACCCGGACCGATGCAGGTGCTGACCTTGCAATCGTGTTGAAACGCACGAAGGCAAGGGCATTTGCTGCGGAAGCAGGTGCGCCAGTTCAGGCAAGAGTTTTTGAACCTGTCGCGATGCCCATGCCCGAAACCGACGTTGATGGCTTTACTGTGGTGATTGATCCGGGGCACGGGGGCATTGATCCTGGTGCGCTGCGCGGTGGGGTGAAAGAGGCTGAGTTGATGCGGCTTCTTGGTTTAGAGGTCGCACAAGCGGTCAATCAGCTGGATGGCGTTCAAGTCGTCATGACACGTGATCGTGATGTGTTTGTACCGTTGGATGCGCGGGTCACATTTGCGCGCGCTGTTGGGGCGGATTTATTCATCTCACTACATGCTGACGCACTTGAAGAAGATGACGCAAGTGGCGCTTCTGTATACACATTATCGAAAGACGGTGGGTCGAGTGCCTCGCGTCGAATGGTCGAACGGCACGAACGTGGCGATTTGCTGGCAGGCGTTGATTTAGCCGATCACGGGGATCGGGTTGCGACCGTCTTGATGGATTTAGCGCGGGCGGAAACCGGCCCTCGGGGGCGGCAATTCGCCGATCTACTTATTTCAGAAATGAAAACTGCAGGGGTACGTGTCAACGGTCGCCCCCATCGCGAAGGTCAGCTTGCGGTCCTGACGGCAGCCGATTTTCCTAGTGTTTTGATAGAGGTAGGGTTTCTTTCGAACGCCCAAGACCGTGCACAGTTGGCCAATGCGACCGGTCGTGCGCGGATTGTATCTGCCATCACGGAAGCGGTTGCTGAATTTACTCAGTAAAACGTGAATATTACGGCCCGTAAATCCCATTTGGCCTTTTGACCATTCAGCTGCGGCGGCGTATAAGCCCAAGCGAAACTATAGGACACAGATCACACGTGCTGCGCTTCATTTTCTCTTTCATCGGCGGGATTTTCACCTTGCTGACCATGGGCCTTATCATGGGCGCGCTGACACTTGGCGGCGTGTTCTACATGTATGGCCAAGACCTGCCGACATATGAAACGCTGGCGCGTTATCAGCCCAAGACGATCAGCCGGATTTATTCGAACGAAGGGCAGATCATCGATGAATTCGCGGCAGAGCGGCGTTTGTTCACGCCAGCCGAAGAGATCCCTGACCTTGTGAAGCAGGCGTTTATCTCGGCCGAGGATAAGAATTTCTATACGCACGGTGGGTATGATCCGCGCGGTATCTTGGCTGCGATCGTCGAAGGTGTGACTTCGCGTGGTGAAAACCTGCGTGGTGCGTCCACAATTACCCAGCAGGTGATGAAGAACTTCCTGTTGGACGGATCGACCACGCTGGAACGGAAAATCAAGGAAATCATCCTCGCGACTCGAATCGAAGGCGCGATGAGCAAGGAACAAATCCTTGAGCTGTACCTGACTGAGATTGACCTTGGCGTGCGTTCGTTTGGCGTGACAGCTGCGGCGCGGTCATATTTTAACAAACCGCTATCTTCGCTTAGCCCCGCAGAAGCCGCGTTTTTGGCTGTGCACCCAAAGGCACCATATAGCTATCACCCGGTCCGGAACCGGGATGCGGCCATTGCGCGTCGTAACTTTATTCTACGTGAAATGTTTGAAAACGGATACCTGACCCAAGCTGAACTGGCTGAGGCAATGAATGATCCGTTGCGTACTGTGCAGAACGGCGATTTCTCTAGCTTCCAAGAAAGCCTGCCACCGCGCGATTACTTTACCGACGAAATCCGCCGCCAGCTTTCACAGAACTTTGGCGAAGATGAATTCTTCTCGGGTGGTCTTTCTATTCGGGCGACTGTTGATCCTGAACTGCAAGTGAACGCTGCGCATTCGCTCCAGCGTGCGTTGGAAGAATATGATCGTGGTACTTCGATTTGGCGCGGCACAGGCAAGACGATTGCCGAAGACCAGCTTGGTTCGGAAGAGCAATGGCGTGCTGCGCTGCGTGAAGTGAACGTGGCCCGTGATGTTGATCTTGAAACGAAATGGTACCCTGCGGTCGTTTTGGCCGTTGAAGAGAACCAACTGCGCCTAGGTATCGAAGATGTGGTCGAGACCGAGGCTGAACCCTTTGTCGTCCCACGTCGTGACATCGAATGGATGCGTGGCGACTTCTTTGAAAACTTTACAGTTGGCGATGTTGTGCATGTGCGCAAGATGATCGCCGATGATGATGGATCGTTCATTCGTTGGACGTTGCGCCAAGTCCCAGAAGTGCAGGGTGGCTTTATGGCGATGGACGTGAACACTGGACGTGTCATCGCAATGCAGGGTGGCTTTAGCTATCAGTATTCGGTCTTTAACCGTGCGACACAAGCGCAGCGGCAGCCGGGTTCTTCGTTCAAGCCATTCGTCTATGCCGCAGCGCTTGATAGTGGGTATTCGCCTGCGACGATCGTGGTGGATGCCCCAATTACGATTAACACACCACAAGGTGTTTGGCGGCCCAAGAACTCTTCCAACCAGTTCTATGGCCCGACACCTTTGCGTACCGGTATCGAGCGGTCCCGGAACCTGATGACCATTCGTTTGGCGCAGGAAATCGGGATGGACACTGTCGCGCAATACGCCGAGAAATTCGGGGTTTATGAAAACATGAACCAAGGTTTGGCTGCTTCACTGGGTGCCGATGAAACCACTTTGTTTAAGATGGTCGCAGCCTATGCGATGTTCGCCAACGGTGGCGAGCGCGTTGAGCCAACGTTGGTTGACCGGGTGCAGGACCGTTACGGTAACACCGTCTATCGCCATGATCAGCGTATCTGCGAAGACTGTCAAAATGCCTACATCCCCGAAGGGTTTGCACCGCGGATCGTTTCTAATCGTGACCGCGTAATGAATGAAATCACGGCCTACCAACTGACATCAATGATGCGCGGTGTTGTTGAGCGCGGTACGGCGAGTAGTGCCATTAACTTGCCTGTTCCCATCGCCGGCAAGACCGGTACAACAAACGATGCAAAAGATGTTTGGTTTGTTGGTTTCTCGTCTAACATCGTAGCTGGATGCTACATTGGTTATGATACCCCACGTACCTTGGGCCGCAGCGCTTCTGGTGGTGGTATTTGTGGTCCTGTGTTTAACCGCTTTATGGGCGAAGCGATCAAGCATTACGGTGCGGGTCCATTCACGCCACCAGCCGACTGTCAGTTTATTAATATCGACCGCTACAGCGGCGCGCGTTTGCCGGATGGCACATCGGGCGAAAACGTGATCGCAGAATGCTTCCGTCCCGGCGAAGAGCCGCTGTTCGGCATTACCTTTGATGGTGGTTTTGCGATGGCGGGTGATCTGCCACTATTTGACGAGGTTCCACGACAGGGCCGTCAGGTCACGACATCAACAGGTGAAACTGCGACTGTAGGTCCAAAGGCAACATTTGGTACGCTTTCAACAGGTGGTCTTTACTGACCACCTGCTTGTGGGTGCGCACGCCGCACTGTAATACCCCCTGATAATTCATTCACGTAAGTAGGTGCATCATGCGCGCAGAAATCCAGACTACCGTTGAAGCGATCGAAAAGTCGCTGACCCTGCTTGCGCAGCGGATGGACCGCGAAACCGCGCCACATCGGCTAGAAGAATTCAACGCACGCGTTGAAGATCCGACCCTGTGGGATGATCCTGATGCGGCACAAAAACTGATGCGTGATCGTCAGATGCTGGTTGATGCAATGGCCAACTATGATGGGATCGCCCAAGAATTGGCCGACAACGTCGAACTGATCGAGTTGGGTGAAATGGAAGACGACGCCGAGGTCGTGACAGAAGCCGAAAATGGCATATTGGCACTGCGTGAAAAAGCAGCCCAAAAAGAGCTTGAGGCACTGTTGGACGGCGAAGCCGACGCCAATGATACGTTCCTTGAAATCAACGCGGGTGCGGGTGGTACAGAAAGCTGCGATTGGGCAAATATGCTGGCGCGGATGTATGTGCGTTGGGCCGAGAAAAAAGGCTACAAGGTTGAATTGCAGTCAGAGCAGTCCGGCGATGAAGCAGGCATCAAATCTGCATCATATAAGATCAGCGGTCACAACGCCTATGGGTGGTTAAAGTCCGAAAGTGGCGTGCACCGTCTGGTCCGCATTTCACCGTTCGATAGTGCCGCCAAGCGCCACACATCGTTTACGTCAGTTAAGGTCTATCCGGTTGTCGACGATAATATCGAAATCGAAGTGAACCCGTCTGACATCCGTTTGGATACCTACCGTTCGTCAGGGGCTGGTGGTCAGCACGTGAACACCACGGATTCCGCAGTTCGCATTACCCACTTTCCGACTGGGATCGTTGTGACGTCTTCTGAAAAGTCGCAACACCAAAACCGCGACATTGCGATGAAGGCCCTGAAATCGCGCCTGTATCAGATGGAGCTTGATAAACGGTCCACGCTGGTCAACGAGGCGCATGAAAACGCAGGTGATGCAGGTTGGGGCAACCAGATCCGGTCCTATGTGCTTCAGCCTTACCAGATGGTCAAAGACCTGCGCACTGGTTTTGAAACCTCAGACACCAAGGGCGTGCTTGATGGTGATCTTGATGGTCTGATGGGCGCGACTTTGGCGATGGATGTTTCCGGCAAAAGCCGTGCCGAAGCTAACGCCGAGTAATTTACATAGACTGGCACGCGTTTGCTTCCTATTTTTCAATTGGGCGTATTGCCCGATTGGAGGATTTATTGAATGTCACAGCCGGTCGTCCAGCAGCTCAAATTCGGTGACCTAAAGGCAGTATTGGCCGCAGGCATAGCCGATTTTCGAAACGCGCCTCAGTTTGGGCTGTTCTTCAGCGCCGTCTATGTCTTGGGTGGGTTTCTGTTGATCTGGCTTGGGGCAGGGCATGTCAGCTGGGTTCTAGCAACTTCGCTTGGCTTTCCGTTGATCGCACCATTTGCCGCTGCGGGCCTTTACGAGGTCAGCCGCAGAATAGAAACCAGCCAGCCGCTGTTGTGGCCGCAGATCCTTGGCATTGTTTGGAATGAACGTACACGCCAACTGCCGTGGCTGGGGGCGATCATAGTGATCTATTTTCTGTTCTGGACCTTCCTCGCACATATGATTTTTGCGTTGTTCATGGGGCTGTCGACCATGACCAATGTCTCAGAAAGCTATGAGGTATTCTTAACCCCCAACGGTTTGTCCATGATCGTGGCCGAACTGGGAATAGGGGCAGTGCTGGCGTTTGTGCTATTCTCGCTGACCGTGGTCAGCCTTCCGCTGGTTTTGGACCGGGAAATAGATTTCGTGACCGCGATGATCCTGAGCGTGCAGGTCGTACGACGCAATCCCGTCGTCATGCTGATCTGGGCTGCGGTGATTGCCGTTCTATCGCTCGCGGCTTTGGTGCCGTGGTTTTTAGGCCTCATGGTCGTATTGCCGGTGTTTGGACATGCGACGTGGCATTTGTATCGGCGCTCGATTCTATAAATAAAAAGGGCGCCAAATCGGCGCCCTTTCTCATTCAGTCTTTGGACCGTTTACTGTGTTTGTGCACGGTGCGCAGACAGGTGACGGTTCACGATTTCAAACCACTGACCGTCAGCTTTGATCGAAGCGATGCCGCTGTTCATCATAGCCAGCATTTCTTCACGGTGTGGGTTCGATTTTGCGATGACAGGGCTCAGGTTCAGAACCTTGGTCAACTGTTCGTTCAGCATGATCTGGTCTTGTGCGCCGAGTTCCAGAACAGCGCCTTGGCCGGGATCGACGGCGATGACGACGACGTCATATGTGCCATCGAGCAGACCAGCCATACAGCCAGTGATCAGACCCTCTTGGCCAAATTTGATCGCTGGTTCGACAAGACCGTCTTCTTCCAGAACGAATGTTTCATATCCGTCGGGGCGACAGATGCTTTTGCCCGCCAGCTCTGCGTGGGTCGCAGGCAAAGGTTCGCCAGCGCGTCCGAAGTAACCCAAGAGGATTTCGAACATTGGGTCGGACCATTCAAAGTTGTTGCAGCGGAACTTTGCGTCATCGCCCAACTGGTCGATCAATTCACACGGTGGTTCATACCATGCTGTCGCAAAGTCATAGGCGTGATCTGTCAACAGCGGCTGTAGGTGCGAACCCCAGTCGTTGATAAAGTCGATTTTGTATTCTGGGTTTCCGTCTGCCGCGGCCAATGCCATGTTGGTCAGCTCGGTGATCATGCCGCCTTGTTCTTGGCTTTCGTCAAAGTAGGGGGCCCAATCGGTCGCTGTCACAACCCGGACACCAACATCGGTGGGTGCGGCCAGCTGCTCTGTCGTAATGACCTTACGGATGAGCGCTTCGTTCGCCTGCGATTCAGTTTCACCACCGAGACATGGAATGTCGATCACTTGCCCAAGAGAAATAAGACCTGGGTTCGGTCCAATTTTTTCAACGTTTGCACTGTAGATGATCTGGAAGTCGGACGCAGAGCCGTAGACCCTTTTGGCGATACCGGAAAGTGAATCACCTGTGGCGATCGTGTATGGAGCACCGCAGGAGATTTCTTGGGCTGCGGCGCTTTGCGCTGAAATCGTAAAGCCCAGTGCAGCAGCGCTGACGGATAGGGCCCGCAAGGCGGGTTTATAATAGTTCACAGGTTTCTCCATTTGTGAGCGGTCGTTATTTTTTATTGACTAGTTAATCAAAGTTACTCGGAGACAATCCCAGAGATCGACGAAACAAGCGGCTGAAATCAGACCCGTTCGCGGCATTTTTCTGGCATTTCATCACCCGGTCGAAATGATGGTAAATTTTGAGAACAAACGAAAAAAGGCGCCCTCTAGGGCGCCCTTTGAAACTATGATTTATCCTATGCTTAGGATTTTGCGCTGTCAGCTGCTGCGCTTGTTGGCATCTTTTTGGAACCGGTTGAAAGCGGATCATCCTGACGCTGAACAGAGCCTTCAAAATGGGCGCCGCTCTCTATCGCGATGGTCTTGTGAATAATGTCACCTTCGACGCGTGCAGTCGATGTCAGGCGCACCTTTAGGCCACGCACACGACCAACAACGCGGCCGTTTACGACCACGTCGTCTGCAACAACTTCACCCTTGATCGTAGCGCCTTCACCGACTGTCAGCAGGTGCGCACGAATGTCGCCTTCTACTTGACCTTCAACTTGGATGTCGCCGCTGGTCTTTAGGTTACCAGTGATCAGCAAGTCAGAGGACAGCATCGATGCTGCTGGCTTTGCCTTAGGAGGAGCTGCCTTGAAGTCCGAACCTGACGCAGCGGTTTTTGTCGCGTCAGCGGCTTTGGGTGTTTCGGTGTCGGCCGACTTGGGCCCCGGTTCATTGATTTTGGATTTAGAAAACATCTTGTCCAGCTCTTATATAGATCATGGGGTTAACGGGCTCGCCTCCGACGCGAACCTCGTAGTGAAGGTGTGGGCCAGTCGAACGACCTGAGTTGCCCATATCACCAATTCGTTCTCCGCGCGAGACTCTTTGCCCGACGGTTACGTTCATCGCACTTAAGTGTGCGTATCTTGTCTCAATACCAAAGTCATGCTGGATTTTGATCAGGCGACCATAGCCCGAAGACCAACCGGCATGAACAACACGGCCATCAGCAGTTGCGTAGATTGGCGTGCCGATAGGTCCTGCAAAATCAGTACCAGCGTGTAGACGCCCCCAGCGTGGGCCAAACCCAGAGGTAAAGCGGAAGTTTGCTTTGACAGGGATATCAAACGGGGCCTTTTCAGCAGCGATGCGGTACAGGTTGATCCGATCCATAGAAGAAAGGATCGCGTTGGCGCGCAACGCATCTGGATCCGGCTCTCCGCCACGTGTTGAGAACTGAATTGGTGTGAGTGGGCCACCTTGGCCTGAATAACCACGGCGAACCTGATCCAACATGTTGTCGGGGTTCATGCCTGCGGCGCGGAACATATCGTCGAGGGGTTCAACTGAAACCAACATGGCTTCTTCTAGCTGGCGGAAAATTTGGTCGTTGCGTTCCTGAAGTAGGCGCAGTTCCAGTTCGATCTCTTGCGCGTGACTGATTGCGAACTCTGCGTCGGCAGCAATCATATCGCGTTCAGCAGCTGTTTCAGCCAGCGCGTTGGCGAGCAGGTCAACAGTGCCGACGGCCTCTTCGCTGATGGCGGCCACAGCGTTGGGGTCAACTTCTTCGGTCAGGGCTGCGACTTGTGCACGCGCTTCTTCGCGGGCTTTCATGGTGTCGCGCAGGGTTGCTTGCACGACATCAAGACCAGTTTCCAGTTCGCGGCGCTTTTCTTCGGTGGCTAGCAGTTCTGACTGCATGATCGAAATCTGACGCAGGGCAGAGTTAAAGCGTTCTTGGGCTGCTGCTGCTTCGAGCGCGCGAACATCGCGTTCAGATGAAAGCGCGTTCAGGCGCTGTTCATATGTCATCTGATCTCGCTGTGCTTGTGCGCGAAAGTTCCCGGCGCCGATACTGTCCATCAACAAGATGGCGGTGGCGACGATGGTCCATGCCACAACAACAGTGCAACCGATCCAAGCGACCAGTTGGGTTTCAGAACTGAGACGGATAAACCGTGTCTCTGAATCTGATCTGAGAAAGAGGCGGCGTTCAGGGAACCAGCGTTCCAAAACGGCGTGTGTAGTTTTTGTCAGGCGTGATCGCACGATGAGGTCCTGTGTCGTCCCGTTAATATTTACTGGTCCCCACACCAGCGTTGCCTACGTCTGTAAGCAGCCAAGGCGCTCGCTGCAAGAAATTTGCGCATAGCCCGCGGGATTACGCCACTAGAGGTTGTTACTGCGCGAAGGACCGCCAAAGAACGCGCCTATTCTTTGCGTTGTTCAGCAAGCGGCCAATAAAAGTCAGGCGGAATGCCTGCTTCTGCACGTTTTTCTTCGTTGAACGGCGGTTTCAAAGCAGAGTGGAAGTATTTGCGTACCAGATCGTGAAAGACGCCAGTCGGGTCAAGGTCATGCCGTCCACACAAAAAGTTGAACCATTTCGACCCGTATGAAACGTGGTGAACTTCTTCGGCATAGATAATTTCAAGTGCGGCGACCGCTGATTTGTTTTTCGCCTGCTTGAAGATATTGATCATCCCAGGTGTCACATCGAGGCCGCGTGCCTCGAGCACCATTGGCACAACGGCAAGCCGTCCCATTAGGTCATCTACAGTGTCTTCTGCCGCGCGCCACATGCCCGCGTGGGCAGGGAGAGCACCGTAATGGCTACCCAATTCTTCGAGGCAATCACACATCAGGTTAAAGTGCTTTGATTCTTCGTCAGCGGATTTGACCCAATCGTCGTAGTAGCCAAGTGGTAATTTGATATGGGCAAAGCGCGGGATGATATCCCAGTGCAGATCAATTGCGTTTAGTTCGATATGGGCGACCGCATGCAAAAGCGCGATGCGTCCTTCTTCGGTGCCCGGTTTGCGATGTGGAACATCGCGCGGGTCCAGCAGTTCTGGCTTTTCTGGGCGGGCAGGGCGCAAAGGCGGTTTGGCGTTGCCAATCTCGAGCCGTGTGCCATTTGCACGCGCCTCGCGCCATTGCGCAGCGTATTTACGTGAAAGCGCCGCTTTTTCGCGACCATCTGCGGTATTTAGGACCGCAACTGCCATTTCTGAAAGGGTCATAGATCGCGAACCGCCTCAAGAACTGCTTCTACGTGGCCGGGTACGCGGACTTTGCGCCAAATCTGTGCAATTTTGCCATCGGCGGCGATCAGGAACGTCGCACGTTCGATCCCCATGAAGGTCTTGCCGTACATCTTTTTCTCGACCCAGATGCCGTAGCGTTCACATACGTCGCCTTCTTCATCTGAAAGAAGTGCGATCTTGAGATTCTGCTTTGCGACGAAGTTGTCATGCTTTTTGACCGAGTCCTTTGACACCCCAAGGATGACGGTGTTCAGCGCTTCAAATTCAGCAAGGCTCTCGGTGAAGCCGATCGCCTCTTTGGTGCAGCCCGATGTGTTATCGCGGGGATAAAAGTAAAGAACCACATTCTTGCCTGCGAAATCCGCCAAGTTCACAATTTCGCCGCCGTCTCGGGGCAGGGTGATGTCCGGGGCTTTGTCGCCGACAGAAAGAAGGGTCATGATGCGTCCTTTTGTACGTTGTGCTTTTGTTTTAACTCGGCACAAGCAAAGATAAAGGCCCAAGGCCCCCAAAGCGGAGAGATCGTGGAAGAAACTGAGGAGCAAACAGAACCGCAACCGGCCGTTAAACCGCGCAATCGTCTGCGCCGGTTTCTGTTTTGTTTGCGTGCGATGTTTGTCATCTGCCTTACCCCCGTGATTTTTGTCGCGGTCGCTGCGGTAATGATGATCAACCGTGAAATAACCGCGCCGTCTTGGATTGTTGAACAAATCGAAACCCGTGCTGCCGAAGCGCTGGATGGCGCGCAGCTCGACTTTGGTTCGATTACTGCGCGTATTGGTCGTGATTTGCATCCGCATGTGCGGTTGGTTGATACCCGGTTGTTTGACCGTGATGGCGTGATGCTGACCCGCGTGCCAGTGGTCGAGGGAATGATGTCGCCGCGTGGATTGATTCTGCGCCGTGAAGTGTTGATGCAGGAAATACGGCTTATTGGTGCGCAGATTAATTTGCGCCGCGCACGCGATGGGACGGTGGCCGTCGCTTTGGCATCTGATGCTGCAGAGGTCAGTCAGGCCCGGTCTGTCCCTGAATTGTTGGACCAACTTGATCAGGTGTTTGAACGCCCTCAGCTCGAAGCGCTTGAGACAGTGCGTGCCGAAGGGCTGATCGTGAACTTCGACGATGCGCGTGCGCGACGCAGCTGGGTCGTGGATGGCGGCACGCTTGCGTTAGATTTGCGTGACGGTGAAACCGCGTTACGTGGGAACCTTAGCTTGCTGTCAGGGCGGGCGGGCGTCACCACAGTGAACTTGTCTTACAGTAGCCCTCGTGGCAGTCGCCGTGCGCAATTGGCCGTCAACATCGACGATGCGATCACAAGCGACATCGCAGCACAATCGCCAGCGCTGACATGGTTGCGTGACGTGGACGCCCCGATCTCAGCGGCACTTCGGACCGAGCTGGACGATGACGGTGCACTCGGCCCGCTTAGCGCCACTTTGGAGATCGGCCGAGGTGCGTTGCAGCCCAATGACGCGACTAAGCCAGTACAGTTCGAAGCAGCCAAGGCGTATCTGACTTACGATCCCATCCGCGATAAGATATCGTTCACTGATATTGCGCTTGAGACAGAGTGGGGCAGTTTCCGCGCTAATGGTGACGCTTACCTGCGTGAGATCATGAACGGATTGCCGCGTGCATTGATTGCGCAGTTCAATTTTCAGGATGTCGCGCTGAACCCATTGGGACTGTATGAGGCCGCGCCAACGATTGAAGAGGCGTCAGTTGATCTACGCCTGCGGTTCGATCCGTTTCGGGTGGACCTTGGCCAAATGGTTGTCCGTAACGGTGACTTGCAAGTTTTGTCGCGCGGTTCGATGACCGCGGCAGAAGACGGCTGGCACGGTGCCTTTGACAGCGAGATCAACGAAATAGATCCCGAACAGCTGCTCGCGTTTTGGCCACCAAGCGTCAAGCCGCGCACACGGATGTGGATTTCTGAAAACCTGTCAAAGGGCCGCTTGACCAATGGCAATGTCGGCATTCGTGTCGCGCCGGGACAACCGCGTGATCTGGCGCTTGGGTTTGAATTCCAAGAGGCGGATGTGCGCTTTATGCGTCATATGCCGTTGATCCACGAAGGTGCGGGCGTCGCTTCGATCATAGATCACCGGTTTGTCGTAACGCTTGATGACGGGAATATCGTTCCAGCGCAGGGCGGGCCGATTAATGCGTCAGGGACAACGTTCACCATCCTGGATACGCGTCAAAAGCCAAGCGACGGCGTGGTCGACCTTGCGCTGGACGGTTCGGTAACTGCGATTTTATCCGTACTGAACAACGAACCGTTTTCGTTTTTAGATAAGGCAGAAAGGCCAGTCACATTGGCCGATGGTCGTGCGCAGGTTTCTGGGCAGATTGGCTTTCCAATGAAGCGGGGGTCAAGTCTGGATGAAATTGATCTCAACATCGCGGCTGTACTGCGCGGTATTCGCAGTGATCAACTGGTGCCTGACCGCGTGTTGGCCGGATCGCGGTTGGAGGTTGCTGTCGATAATGCTGGTATCACTATCGCAGGGCCAGTGCGCGTGGGCGATGTGGCAGCGGATGGCATCTGGACAAAGCAGTTTGGCGCAGAACACGCAGGCCAAAGCCGGGTTTCAGCGAATGTCGCGCTTTCCCAGTCATTTTTGGATGAGTTCAACATCGCATTACCGCCCGGTTCGGTTTCAGGGAATGGTCGCGGTGATTTGACAATCGATTTGGCTAAAGGGCGCCCACCAGCGTTTTCATTGGCGTCCAATTTGCGCGGGTTGCGTGTGGCAATTCCGGCCGTGGGCTGGGTAAAGCCAGCAGACCAATCTGGCAATCTTCGCGTCAGCGGTACACTTGGCGCAGTTCCTAGCGTTGATCGGCTGCAAGTTAGCGGCGCGGGGCTGACGGCTGATGGTCGCATTAGGTTGGCGGCGACAGGTGGGCTCGAAACCGCGACCTTCAGCAAGCTGCAAATCGGGAACTGGCTGAATGCGCCTATCACGCTTCAGGGCAGAGGTCGGGGGCAGCCCGTTGGTGTCGTAATAAACGGCGGAAGTTTGGACCTGCGTCGCGCCCGATTTGGCGCAAGTGGCGGTGAGGGCGGGCCGATGCAAGTGGCGCTAGATAGGCTTCAGATTACCGAAGGTATCGCGCTTACGGGGTTTCGTGGGACGTTTAACGGAGCCAACGGCTTTTCTGGCCAGTTCCAAGGGCTGATGAACGGCGCAGCTGTCGTTGAAGGTGTGATCGCGCCACGCGATGGGCGCTCTGCTGTGCGCCTGACAAGTAATGATGCCGGTGCGGTCATTCGTGCTGCTGGCTTTATGAATAATGCGCGCGGGGGCAACGTCAGCCTTACCTTGCTGCCTGCGGGTGGCGCTGGAACTTTCGATGGGACGCTGTTGGTCCGAGATATCCGCGTGCGCGATGCGCCGACGATCGCCGCACTACTCGATGCGATCAGTGTCGTCGGCCTTTTGCAGCAGTTGGACGGGCAGGGGCTAAGCTTTGACGAGATCGACGCTAAGTTTCGCCTGACGCCGCAGCAGGTCATCGTGTCAGAGGCCAGTGCTGTTGGGCCGGGTCTTGGCATTTCGATCGATGGCATTTACACGCTGGCCAACAAGCAGATTGACCTGCAGGGCGTGGTATCTCCGTTGTATCTGGTGAACAGCATTGGTTCCTTTTTGACCCGTAAGGGCGAAGGGCTGATTGGGTTCAACTTTAACATCAGAGGCACCTCAGACGCCCCTCGGGTCAGCGTAAACCCATTATCGGCACTGACACCGGGCATGTTCCGGGAAATCTTTCGCCGTGCGCCACCGGAAACGAATTGATGAAGCTAAGTGACTTTGATTTTGAGCTGCCCGAGGAATTGATCGCGACACGGCCTGCGCGGCCACGTAGTTCTGCAAAGCTACTATTGGCTGATAACCACGGCATTTCTGACTGCGTCGTGTCGGATTTGGTGGACATATTGCAGCCGGGTGATCGGCTTGTCCTGAATGATACCAAGGTTATTCCTGCACGTCTGACAGGCCAACGCTTTCGTACCGGTGAAACAGGGCTGACAAGTTCAAAGATCGAAGTCACCTTGCTTGATCCGCGCCCGACCGGCGAATGGTCGGCATTGGTTAAACCACTGCGCAAAATTCGTGATGGCGAAGATATCGTGTTTTCAGACGTTTTGACTGCGACTGTGACTGGCCGCGCTGATGGGCAGGCATTTTTGCAGTTCAACCTAGCTGGTGACGACTTTGATGCTGCTTTGGCTGAAGTCGGTGCAATGCCTTTGCCGCCATATATCGCGGCGAAACGGCCAGCGGATGAGGCGGACAAGGAAGATTACCAAACCTATTGGGCGCGGCATTCAGGTGCAGTCGCAGCACCAACAGCATCGCTTCATTTTGATGGGCCGCTGCTGGACGCGCTAAAGGCGCGCGGCGTTGATTTTACTCATGTTACCTTGCATGTCGGGGCCGGAACATTCCTGCCGGTAAAAGTAGACGACGTGCGCGACCACAAAATGCATTCCGAATGGGGCGAGGTCACTGAGCAAGCTGTCGCAGAAATCAACGCGACCAAAGCGGCAGGTGGACGTGTCATTCCGGTTGGGACAACGGCATTGCGGTTGATCGAAACTGCGGCGCGTGATGGCGGGTTAAAGCCTTGGGTTGGTCCAACGGATATTTTCATCACACCCGGTTTTCAATTTCAGGTGACTGATGGGCTCATGACCAACTTCCATTTGCCGAAATCGACGCTCATGATGTTGGTGTCTGCGCTTATGGGCGTACAGCGCATCAAGGACATTTATTCTCATGCAATTGGAACGGGTTATCGGTTCTTTAGCTACGGCGATGCATCGCTTCTTTTACCGCCTAAACCTAAAGCGACGTGAACAGACAAGACAGCGTCGTTTTCGTATGATGAACTTTCCTAAGAATCATCCATAGGAGCGATCTGCCAAATCGCAAAGGGGCGCACGGTGCTACAGGTTTTTACTGGCTCATGGGCCTTGTTTGTTGGGATGTTCATGTTGATGGTTGGAAACGGCCTTCAGGGAACATTGCTAGGTCTGCGTGGTGACCAAGAAGGGTTCAGTACGCTTGCGCTGTCCATTGTCATGTCCGCCTATTTCGTGGGCTTTTTGTTTTCGTCACGCTACACGCCAGAATTGATCCGCCGGGTCGGGCATGTTCGGGTGTTTGCCGCGATGGGGTCTTTGATCTCGGCTGTTTTGATCTGCTACCCCGTATTGCTAGAGCCGTGGGCCTGGACGATTGGCCGCGTCATCATCGGGTTTTGTTTTTGCGGTGTGTATATCACAGCAGAAAGCTGGCTGAATAATGCGGCGACCAACGAAAATCGCGGCAAGGCACTGTCCGTCTATATGATCGTTCAAATGGCGGGGATCGTCTTTGCACAGTGGATCGTTAGCCGCGGTGACGTTTCTGGCTATACGCTGTTTATCATCCCATCAGTGATGGTGTCCTTGGCGTTTGCCCCGGTTTTGTTGTCTGCGCGTCCAATGCCAGCGTTTGAAACAACAAAACGTATGAAAATCAAAGACCTGATCGCCGCTTCTCCGCTGGCGTGCTTCGGGATGTTTATGCTGGGTGGCGTATTTGCAGCCCAGTTCGGCATGTCCGCTGTCTATGGCAACCGGGTGGGGCTGACTGTTGGTGAAATCTCTTTCTTTGTATCCGCTATCTATGTCGGTGCACTGGTTCTTCAGTATCCCATCGGTTGGCTGTCTGATCGCATGGATCGCCGTTTCCTGATTATCGGGCTTGCATTCATTGGTGGTGCCGGGTCGCTTGTTGCATACTTCATCACTGATAATTTTGCGGTCATCGTATTTAGCGGCGCTGTTGTCGGTGGGATGTCAAACCCGCTGTATGCGCTGCTGTTGGCCTATGCGAACGATTACCTCGACAAAGAAGACATGGCAGCCGGTTCAGGCGGTTTCTTGTTCGTGAATGGGGTAGGCGCAATTGCGGGCCCGCTGATTGTAGGCCGGATGATGGATGTGATCGGAAACAGCGGATATTGGTTGTTCACTGCGGTACTCATGCTCGCGATTGGGGGCTATGGTCTATACCGGATGACACAGCGTCCTCGTGCTGATCTTGATATGGAGGTCGTGCCTTATGCGCCGGTTTCAGCAGCTTCAACGCCCATCGTCGCAGAAGTGGCACAAGAGGTCTATATCGAGGCTGGCGAAGAGGATGAGGCCATCGAGCCAGCCTAATTCTGATGCCAGAACGACACTGTTGGTGACATGCTGAAAGATCATGTGACCAATAGTGGTCTGTAACATCTTGTCAGATCGTCACTTGTCTGCTTGGCTTGACCCAGCGACATGTTGGTTGAGGAGTGGAGCCATGGTAACCCCTGAAGAGGTGTTGGCGTTTTGGTTAGATGAGTGCACACCCGCGGATTGGTATAAATCGGATCCGGCGTTTGACGCGCTCATACGTGAACGATTTCTAGAAACCTGGGAGGAGGCGGATGCAGGTGCTTGTGGGCTTTGGCTGACTTACCCGAGCGGCACGCTTGCTTACATTATCTTGACCGATCAGTTCCCGCGCAACATGTTCCGCGATGAAGGCAAGGCATTCGCAACAGACCGTGTCGCGCTCGCGGCGGCGAAAATGGCGATTGACCGCAACTGGGATATGAAGATCGACGAACCCGCACGACAGTTTTTCTATCTACCGCTTATGCATTCTGAATGTTTAAGTGACCAAGATCGCGCGGTCCGGTTGTTTCATTCCCAAATGCCGCAAAGCGGGGCAAGCAACATTGATCACGCCTGCGCGCATCGCACTGTGATACGTGACTTTGGCCGTTTTCCATACAGAAACAAAGCATTAGGTCGTGAAACTACGGTGTCAGAGCAAGAGTTTTTGGATGCTGGCGGCTACCGCGCGGCCTATCAGGCACAACTGGAGAGCGTTAATTAGCCCCCGTTGCGCAGATCAAATGCCTGTTATGACCCAAGGTCACTAGAGGTCCGCTGAAAAATAGTTTAGTGTTCAACTAATTTCAGATTTGGAGGATCAGCGCATGGCTGCGAAGAACTTTGACATGATCGTAATCGGCGCTGGCCCGGGTGGCTATGTGGCTGCAATCCGTGGTGCGCAACTCGGCCTAAACGTCGCCGTGATTGAGCGTGAAAACCTTGGCGGTATCTGCCTGAACTGGGGCTGTATCCCGACGAAAGCACTGCTGCGTTCATCCGAGGTGTTTCATCTTATGCACCGTGCCAAAGAGTTCGGCCTGTCGGCTGATGGCATTGGCTATGATTTGGATGCTGTCGTCAAACGTTCGCGCGGTGTTGCCAAGCAGATGGAAGGCGGCGTGAAGCACCTTTTGAAAAAGAACAAGGTCACCGTCATCATGGGCGAGGCCACGATCCCGGCTAAAGGTAATGTATCCGTCAAATCTGACGCCGGTACTGAAGAACTGACCGCCAAGAACATCGTTCTGGCAACTGGTGCACGCGCCCGCAATCTGCCGGGTCTTGAGGCCGATGGCGAACGCGTCTGGTCCTATCGTCATGCCTTGGTGCCACCACACCAGCCGAAAAAGCTGTTGGTGATTGGCTCTGGCGCGATCGGGATCGAATTTGCGAGCTTCTACAACACGCTAGGCGCTGATACGACTGTGGTCGAAGTCATGGACCGTGTGCTGCCCGTAGAAGACGCTGAAATCAGCGCCTTTGCCAAAAAGCAGTTCGAAAAGCAGGGTATGAAGATCATGGAAAAATCCGTGGTCAAACAGCTTGATCGTACGAAAACCAAAGTAACGGCCCACATCGAAACGGGCGGCAAGGTTGTCAAAGAAGAATTCGACACTGTGATCAGTGCCGTGGGCATCGTTGGTAACGTCGAAGGTCTGGGTCTTGAGGGCCTCGGTGTCAAAATTGATCGCACCCATGTTGTGACAGATGAATTCTGCCGCACTGGTGTTGATGGACTATATGCGATTGGCGATATTGCTGGTGCACCGTGGCTTGCGCACAAAGCATCCCATGAGGGTGTGATGGTGGCCGAAGTTATCGCAGGTAAGCACGCGCATCCCGTGAAACCGGAAAGCATCGCTGGCTGCACATATTGCCATCCTCAGGTGGCCAGCGTCGGCTACACTGAAGCTAAGGCCAAAGAATTGGGTTACGACGTGAAGGTCGGTAAATTCCCATTCATCGGTAACGGTAAGGCCGTCGCGCTTGGTGAGCCAGAAGGCATGGTAAAGACAGTATTTGACGCCAAGACTGGCGAACTGCTGGGCGCGCATATGGTTGGTGCCGAGGTGACAGAGCTGATCCAAGGCTACGTCGTGGGGCGTCAGTTGGAAACAACCGAAGAAGACTTGATGAATACAGTCTTCCCGCACCCTACATTGTCAGAGATGATGCACGAGAGTGTGTTGGCCGCTTACGGTAAAGCCATTCACATCTAAAAAGCTAAGATAAGAAATTCAAAGCGGGCGGTAACGATGTTGCCGCCCGTTCTTGTTTATAGAGCAATGATCGATCCAAATACCCGAATGGGTTGAGGGTGAATTGCTTTGCGAATCTCTTAGGGTTGTAATTGCGCTGGTGGGCAATTGTGGCCGTTCTAACCGGAATTATCCCCAGAAATTAGCTCCTATGTGCTTATTTTCCTATAAAAACAGACGGTTTTGCCACATTTCGCGGGTGCGAGACATAAAATTAACAACATATTTCATGATATTTACCCCCGTGTTTTGGAGGTTAACGATGAATATGGTATCAGTTCGCGAAATCGCGAGAATAATGAATATTGTTTGTATGTTTCTTGTCGCATGTGCGGCGGGTGCTGCCGTGGTTTATGCGGTTCTATGTGCGGTTGGCTTTGCACCTTGGTTGAGTTTTTCAGCGACCTTTGGGCAGACTACGTTTCTGAACGCTGGCCAGTTTGTACAAATTCTAATGACTGTGGTCCTTGTTATGCTGGCGTCATTCTTGCCTGCAACTTCGCGTGTTGCCACGCTTGAGGCGAGCCACCGCAGCTTTCACCTGAAAATGGAAGATATCGCGCAGGCTTACTATTATTGCCATGCTGCCGACCGTTCAGGTGTATTTACGATGGCGTCTGAATTTGACGCGGTACGTGAACGTCTGAATTATTTGCGCGACCATCCTGATTTGGGCAGCCTAGAGGCCGACGTGTTAGAGATCGCTGCACAGATGTCGCAGCAGGCAAAACAGCTTGCGCAAACCTATTCCGATGAAAATGTCGGCCGGGCCAAGATGTTCTTGCGCCAGCGCCAGCAAGAGGTTGAAAAGCAAAAGCAACGTATTGCTGATGCGATGCATGATTGTCGCGAGCTGGAAAAATGGGTCGAAGCTGTTGATATGGACGAAAGCGTTTTGGCGTCACAGTTTAGTCAGCTAGAAGAACGGCTCCAGATCGCTAGTGAGAAACTTGGTTTGCGTCTGCCCAAGCATAACGACAACGTTTACCCGATCCAGCCGCTATCAGCCGCTGAATAATTCGGGGGGCAGATCACATTGATCTGCCCTTTTTCATTTACACCGTGATGTTCTTGTAACGTTCTCACTTTTTGGTTGGATAGTTTGCCGGTCTCCACTATTTGTTAATCGAACTTCTCGTGGGGGCCTTATGGCAGAGCTGAAGAACATCGAAGTGCGCGGCGCGCGCGAGCATAACCTTAAGAACATCGATGTGGATATTCCGCGCGATCAGCTGGTAGTTATCACCGGGCTGTCGGGTTCTGGGAAATCGTCGCTGGCGTTTGATACGATCTATGCCGAAGGCCAACGCCGCTATGTCGAGAGCCTGTCCGCCTATGCGCGGCAGTTCCTTGATATGATGGAAAAGCCCGATGTGGACCACATTAGCGGCTTGTCGCCAGCGATTTCGATTGAACAAAAGACAACGTCGAAAAATCCGCGTTCGACCGTCGGTACGATCACTGAAATTTACGACTACATGCGTCTGCTGTTCGCACGGGCAGGGACGCCGTTCAGCCCCGCGACTGGCCTGCCGATTGAGGCGCAGCAAGTTCAAGACATGGTCGACCGTGTTATGGGCCTAGAGGAAGGCACTCGAGGGTATCTGCTAGCTCCGATTATTCGTGACCGTAAGGGCGAGTATCGCAAGGAATTTCTAGAGCTGCGCAAGCAGGGTTTTCAGCGGGTAAAGGTCGACGGCGAATTCTACGAGTTGGACGAGCCGCCGACGTTGGATAAGAAGTTCCGCCATAACATCGATGTGGTCGTTGACAGGATCGTTGTGCGTGAAGGGTTGGAAACACGACTGGCCGATAGTTTCCGTACTGCGCTTGATCTGGCGGACGGTATCACCGTTCTGGAAACGGCCCCGTCTGAGGGCGAGCCAGAGCGTATTACATTTTCCGAAAACTTTGCCTGTCCGGTGTCGGGGTTCACTATCCCGGAAATCGAACCACGCCTGTTTTCGTTCAACGCGCCTTTTGGTGCCTGCCCAAGCTGTGATGGTCTTGGCGTAGAACTGTTCTTTGACGCCGGGCTTTGTGTGCCTGATGTGACGTTGAAAATCGCTGATGGTGCGATTGCACCGTGGCGCAAAGGAAAGTCGCCTTATTTTTTGCAGACCATCGAAGCCATCGCAAAGCACTATGGTTTCAACAAGAATTCGCGCTGGAAAGACCTGGATCCGAAGGTACAGAATGTCTTCCTGTACGGATCAGGTAAAGAAGAGATCAAGTTCCGCTATGACGAAGGCGGGCGTGTTTATCAGGTTGAACGTGCGTTCGAAGGCGTGATCCCGAATATGGAACGCCGCTATCGCGAGACGGACAGCAACTGGATCCGCGAGGATTTTGAACAGTACCAGAACAACCGGCCTTGTGGCACTTGCGGCGGCTACCGTCTGCGCCAAGAAGCATTGGCAGTGAAGATCGGTGGTCTGCACGCAGGGCAAGTGGTGCAGATGTCAATCAAGGACGCGTATGACTGGTGTCTTGCTGTGCCTGATCAATTGACCACGCAAAAGAACGAAATCGCCAAGGCGATCCTGAAGGAAATTCGTGAACGTCTTGGGTTCTTGAATAACGTCGGGCTGGAGTATCTGACGCTGGCGCGAAATTCAGGCACGCTTTCTGGTGGTGAAAGCCAGCGGATCAGGTTGGCGTCTCAGATCGGGTCGGGGCTGCAGGGCGTATTGTACGTGCTGGATGAGCCGTCGATCGGGTTGCACCAACGCGACAATGACCGCCTGCTGACGACGCTGAAGAACCTACGCGATCAGGGCAATACCGTGATCGTGGTGGAACATGATGAGGAAGCCATTCGCGAGGCTGACTATGTCTTTGACATTGGTCCGGGTGCGGGTGTGCATGGTGGGCAGGTGGTGGCCAAAGGCACCCCAGCCGAGATTATGGAGAACGCTGCATCCATCACGGGGCAGTACCTAACAGGTACCCGCGAGATCGCCGTGCCTGCCAAGCGTCGCAAAGGTAACAAGAAGAAGCTGACCGTTGTGAAGGCCACAGGAAACAACCTGCAAAACGTTACCGTTGATTTCCCACTGGGGCAGTTTGTTTGTGTGACAGGCGTTTCTGGCGGCGGGAAATCCACCCTGACGATTGAGACGCTGTTCAAGAACGCATCGCAAAAACTGAACGGGTCGCGGCAGGCGCCAGCGCCTTGTGAAACGATCAAAGGGTTCGAACATCTTGATAAGGTGATCGACATTGACCAGCGTCCAATTGGCCGGACACCACGGTCAAACCCGGCGACTTATACTGGTGCGTTTACCCCGATCCGCGATTGGTTCGCTGGCATGCCAGAAGCCAAGGCGCGCGGCTATAAACCCGGTCGCTTTTCGTTCAACGTCAAAGGTGGCCGCTGCGAGGCCTGTCAGGGTGATGGCGTTATCAAGATCGAGATGCACTTCTTGCCCGACGTCTACGTGACTTGTGAAACCTGTAAAGGCGCACGCTATAACCGCGAGACGCTTGAGATCAAGTTTAAGGGCAAGTCCATCGCCGATGTGCTTGATATGACCGTAGAAGATGCGCAAGAGTTCTTTAGCGCTGTGCCGTCGATCCGGTCGAAAATGGATGCGCTGATGCGCGTTGGTTTGGGATATATCAAGGTCGGCCAACAGGCGACGACCTTGTCTGGTGGCGAAGCGCAACGCGTGAAACTATCAAAAGAACTGGCGCGACAATCTACGGGTCGTACGTTGTATATCTTGGATGAGCCGACCACTGGTTTGCATTTCGAAGATGTCCGTAAGCTACTTGAGGTGCTGCACGAGCTTGTTGATCAGGGCAATTCTGTTGTTGTGATCGAACATAACCTTGATGTCGTGAAAACTGCTGACCACATCATCGACATCGGCCCAGAGGGTGGTGATGGCGGTGGTCGCGTGGTTGCAACCGGAACTCCAGAGGTAGTGGCCGAGGTCGTCGAAAGTCATACGGGAAGATATCTGAAAGATATGCTAGGCCCTAAGAAAGTCGCGGCGGAATAACAAAGAGCCTGGGCATCGGCGGTAATCGCTAGCAAGGCTTTCTTCGCTGAGAAATCTACAGTGAGTTGCCTTAGTTCCTTTGGCCGCCTGAATGGCGGCCAAAGGAATGTGTTGAGGATGGATACGTTAGTCCATCGGTTTGAAGTTGAACTCGCCACCTTCTTTGATACCTGACGGCCATCGCGACGTGACCGTTTTGGTGCGCGTGTAGAATTTGAACGCGTCGGGTCCGTGTTGGTTGAGGTCTCCAAAGACCGATTTCTTCCAGCCGCCAAAGGTATGGTAAGCAAGCGGAACAGGGATCGGTACGTTGATCCCGACCATGCCGATGTTGATCCGGCTTGCGAAATCGCGGGCTGCGTCGCCGTCACGGGTAAAGATCGCAGTGCCGTTGCCGTATTCGTGGTCCATCGCGAGGCCGATTGCCTCTTCGTAGCTTTGCGCACGTACGCAGGACAGGACTGGGCCAAAGATTTCTTTTTTGTAGATATCCATGTCTTTGGTCACGCGATCAAAAAGATGCGGCCCGACAAAGAAACCATCTTCATAACCCTGCAAGTTAAAACCGCGTCCATCAACGACAAGTTCTGCACCTTGCTCGATACCTGTCTCTATCAGTCCAAGGATGTTTTCCTTGGCAGCCGCAGTAACGACGGGGCCATAGTCCACATCATTGCCGCCCGTGTAAGGGCCAACCTTTAGCTTTTCGATACGTGGAACCAGCTTTTCGATCAGGCGATCAGCGGTTTCCTCACCTACAGGCACAGCGACCGAGATCGCCATACAGCGTTCACCAGCAGCGCCATAGCCCGCACCAATCAAAGCATCTGCTGCTTGATCCATGTCAGCGTCTGGCATGATGATCATATGGTTCTTCGCACCGCCAAAACATTGCACGCGCTTTCCGTTCGAGCAGCCGCGACCATAAATGTATTCCGCAATTGGGGTGGATCCGACAAACCCGATGGACTGGATCACGTCGTGATCAAGGATCGCATCAACAGCTTCTTTGTCGCCGTTCACGACCTGAAGGATACCTTTGGGAAGGCCTGCTTCTTCCATCAATTCGGCAAGCATCAGCGGGACGGATGGGTCGCGTTCAGATGGCTTAAGGATAAAGGCGTTCCCGCAGACGATGGCAGGGGCGAACATCCACATTGGGATCATGGCGGGGAAGTTGAATGGCGTGATGCCAGCTGAAACGCCCAAAGGCTGTTTCATCGAATACATATCGATACCGGGGCCTGCGGCGTCAGTGAATTCCCCCTTTAGCATTTGGGGCGCGCCGATGCAGTATTCCACGACCTCTAGCCCGCGCTGAACGTCGCCTGCTGCGTCCGGTAAGGTCTTGCCGTGCTCGCGCGACAGGGCCTCTGCCAGTTTATCCATGTCGCGGTTCAGCAGATCGACGAATTTCATCATTACACGTGCGCGGCGCTGTGGGTTCACGGCAGCCCATGCAATCTGTGCTTTGGCCGCAATCTCAACCGCTTGGGCCAATTCGTCAGCGTTTGCGAGCGGGACTTTGGCCTGAACTTCGCCAGTTGCCGGGTTGTAGACGTCTGCAAAGCGGCCAGATGTGCCCTTAACATGCGCGCCGTTAATGTAATGGGTAAGCTCTTGCATGGAATCCTCCGTTGGTTGGCTGAACTATAGGCTTGCATTTTTCGTCGTAAAAGAACGAATATCCCAAAACCATTTTGCAAAAATGCAGGTACGGGATGGAAAACTGGGACGACATCCGGGTATTTCTTGCGGTTGCTCGCGCAGAAAGCCTGTCAGGGGCTGCGCCGATCCTCAAGATGGACCCGGCCACACTAAGCCGCCGGATCGCACGGTTAGAGCTGTCACTTGGGGCGACATTGTTTGTGAAATCGCCGCAAGGTTATGCGCTTACGGATTTGGGTGAGCGGATGCGGGAACGCGCAATTGCCGCCGAAACGCAGCTGGCATTGGCACGAGACGAGGGGCAGGGTGGTTCGTCGCGGTTAACTGGACAGATTCGGATTGGTGCACCTGATGGCGCCGCAAATTTTCTGTTGCCGCAGGTTTGTGCTGCCATCCAAGCAGAAAACCCCGCGCTGGAAATTCAGATACTCGCGCTACCGCGTGTCGTGAACCTGTCGCGTCGCGAGGCAGACATGGCTGTCACCGTTAGCCCGCCCGCCGCAGGAAAGCTAACGGTACAGAGGATCACCGATTACAAGCTTCACTTGGCCACGCGTAGTGATGCGCCAGTGATTTCTGATCGCAATGACCTGCGTGATCGACCTATTGTCGGCTATATTCCAGATATGATTTTCGACAAAGAGCTCGACTATCTTGGCGACTTGGGTGCGCAAGGCGTTCAAATGGCATCGAACTCTGTCGCGGTGCAGTTACAGATGATCCGACAATCTGGTATCGGAATTGTTCATGATTTTGCGCTGCCTTTCGCGCCAGAGTTGCGGCGTGTCTTGGTGGATGACATATCACTGACCCGATCATTCTATCTGGTGCGTCACACGTCAGACCGGCAATCTGATCGGCTGAACCGTATCGCAACGGCAATAATCACTGGTATTCAGGCCGAAGTATCGCGTCTTGAGAAAATCGCGTGCTTGACAGATAGCCCCCTGATTTGAGAGCATTAACACCCGCAACCCTATTAAGGACCCCGCGATGATTGTTTCCCAAATTCTTAAGTCAAAAGACAGCACTGGCGTTGTGTCAGTCAAGCCAAGTGATCCTGTCGCTGCCGCCGTAAGTCTGCTGTCCGAGAAACGGATTGGGACAGTTGTTGTATCCGCTGACGGTGTTTCGCTTGATGGCATTTTGTCAGAACGTGACATTGTCCGTGAAATGGGCAAGCGCGGCGCAACCTGTCTGTCGGATAAAGTGGCGGATATGATGACCGCCAAGTTGATCACGTGTAGCCCAGACGACAGCGCGCTTGATGTCCTGGAAATGATGACAAAAGGCCGTTTTCGTCACATGCCTGTCATGGAAAACGGAACGATGATTGGTCTTATTTCGATTGGTGATGTCGTCAAAGGCAGGCTTGCAGAACTGTCGATGGAAAAAGACGCCCTTGAAGGTATGATTATGGGGCACTAGGCCCCTTGCAATCTGACGCGTAATATTGTTGCGTGCGCGCAGCTAATGCAGAGAACGAGGTGCGCCATGCGTGTAGGACTTTATCCCGGTACATTTGACCCGGTAACGCATGGACATATTGATATTATCCGCAGGGCTTGCTCACTCGTGGATCGTCTTGTCATTGGCGTTGCAATCAATAGGGACAAAAGCCCGCTGTTTTCTTTGGAAGAGCGCGTTGCGATGGTCGAGGCGGAATGCGTACCGCTTGGGCGCGATCGTGGTTGCGAAGTCGTCGTTCATCCCTTCGAGAACCTGCTGATTGATTGCGCACATGAAGTTGGCGCGGGTGTCATTATCCGTGGTCTGCGCGCGGTTGCAGATTTTGAATATGAATTTCAAATGGTTGGCATGAACCGTTCAATGGATAATTCTATCGAGACAGTATTCTTGATGGCTGACGCTAAGAACCAAGCGATCGCATCCAAACTAGTGAAAGAGATCTCTCGCTTAGGGGGGGACGTCTCCAAATTTGTTACCCCATCGGTAAACGCCGCTTTGAAAGCGCGTTTCGATACGTGACCATTAGGGCGGCTGCCGGAATGTACGCGCTATACGCCATCATCATGATATTTGCGCACCCGCTGTACATTTATCCGTTCGGCGATGATCGCTTTGCTGATCCCGCATTCTCGGCTGTTCAACACGGTGAAACGAATGTGCACCTTCAGGTGTCAGACGGCGCGCCTGGTGAGCCAGCGATTTTGTATTTTATGGGAAATGGCGGTTCGCTTGCGTATTTCGGGGCGAGCTTGCGTGTCCACACCGACGCCGACCGCACGGTCGTCGCGATGGAGTATCCCGGGGGTGGTGGTATCCCCGGTTCGCCTTCCGAGGCGCTGCTCAAGGCTCAAGCGCTTGACGCATACGACTGGCTGTCTGAACAGCATGACGGGCAGGTCGTCGTCCAAGGGTATTCATTGGGCACGGGCTTGGCGCAATATGTTGCAGCAAATCGTGACGTAGATGGTGTCATCCTGACTGCGCCATACGCGCGATTGTGTAATCTCATGACACGCGCGTCTTGGCTTCCGGTCTGCTACCTGCCGGGTGTCCAACGATGGGATTCGCTGGCATTGGTCGACAATATAGAGGCACCGGTGTTGGTAATGCATGGGGCAGACGACGACCTGATCCCGATCACAGAGGGACAGCGTTTAGTCCGCGCGATGCAGAGCGCAGGGATCGAGGTCACATTCGCATCTATAGACAACGCAAACCATCACAACGTTACCAGCCAGCGTGAATACGCGGCGCAGATATCCGATTTTCTGAGTACGTTAGCGGCGGATTAGTTAGATAGGCGGTCGAGAATTTCCTGCAATTCAGGCGTTGCGGCGATCATTTGCCTGACTGCGCTTTCTGCACCTGCAGGTGACCAGTGCGCGTAATCGATGACGAAGAGTTCACCCTCTGATGTGACAGTAGGACAGTAGGTGCTGCATAATGTTTCGATTGATGACCTATATGCGATTGGCCCTTCCGAAAATTGGTTTGTAAGCCAATTATCCAATAGGCGCTCTGTTTCGAAAGTCGCTTTAGGATAGTACTGTTTTAAGTCTTCCCGATCAGCGCTACGTGCAATTGCGATATCTATTGTTGGGTTGAACCCTGGTCGTGGACCCCAGAAAAAGAAAGGGACATCGCCGGGGGTAAAGTTACCGAGATTAGATATCAGCTGGCCGAGAATGCGACCGTCTGGGAGTTCTTTTCCACCGACACCGCGCGTAATCATAGACGCGCCGCTTTGACCGTAAACGATGGCGGCAAGCCGTTCTTGGTTATTGTGCAGCCAGTTTTGCCAGTGATCAAAGAATTGAACGCAAAAGTCGTCGTGCTGCATGCTTTTACCTAGATGACACCCATTCCCAGTGAGCTGCACAATTGGGAGGTTAGGGTAGGCAGCGCGCATTCCCATATAGATATCCGCCGCGTGGCTATCACCCAATATGACGACGACGTTTTCCTCTTCGTCTGGTTGGCACGAAGAGAAGTCACCGAAATAGGTACTTACCGAGCCTGTCGTGGCATTGCAGGTCCAGTCCCTTACCTCATTGTGCCGTTGTTCGATCGCTTTGTTGAGGTCATCCATTAGTGTGATGATTTCGGGCGAAAACCGTGTTTGTACTCCACGTGACAAGTGGATGCTCAGGCTTGCGAGGCTAATGACGAGTACACATATTGCGCTGCCCCGGACCAATGTCGTTGCGGGAATGTTGAAGGTAGAACCAGTCTTTTTCCGAAATGGTGTTTCGACAAGATGGTACATAGCGGCACCAAACACGATTGAGATGGCCAGTACGAGCAATATCTCTGCTGAGCTTTCTGGGCGGCCGTACATTAGACGGTAGTAGACCTGTACGGGCCAGTGCACGAGATACAGTGAATAGCTGATGCGCCCGATGTAGCTGATTGGAGGGAGCGCAAGCGCGCGGTTCATACCAGCGCTGGGACCAGCAAAGATGAGTAGTGCCGCACCCAGTGTTGGAGCGAGCGCTGTGATGCCGGGGAAAGGCGTTTCATCGCTGAAGATGCTCGCAGCATAAAGGATGATCAATGCGCCAACCATCGAGGCGGTGTTCGATAGAATTTGACCTCGGGCCTGAATGCCACTAATCGCCAGCATGGCGCCGATCGCGAATTCATAAATACGGAATGGTGTTAGGAAGAACGCGGCCGAGCTATGGTCGGTGAGCATGCCTTGAGAGGCAAGTAGAGTAACGGCAAAAATTACTAACAAGACGCCCATCAAGCCTGCTTGCGAGAGCCTACGGCCAGCCAACACCAAAATGGCCGGCCAGATTAGGTAAAACTGTTCTTCAACTGCCAGTGACCACGTGTGCAGTAGGGGTTTGTAGTAAGCTTCAGTGTTGAAGTAGCCAGTTTGCCACCAAAAGAAGACGTTGCTTACTGAAAAGAGCGTTGCGAGTGATGATTGTGCCGCTTCTTGATAGAGTGTTGGAGGCAGCAGAACCCAACCAACAACGAGTGTGAGAATGAGCGTGAAAAGCAGGGCGGGTGCAAGCCTGCGTAGACGCCGTAGATAGAAATTGCTGAAAGAAAACTGGCCTGTTTCAAGCTCGCGGCGAATAAGCTTTGTGATTAGGTAACCGCTGATCACGAAAAATACGTCTACGCCGATGAATCCCCCAGGAACATTGGCAAGTTCTGCATGAAAAAACAGGATTAAGAGAACGGCAAGCGCGCGTAGTCCGTCGACATCGTGTCTATATTGCAATTCGTAAGGCCTAGTCGCTGTTCAGTTGAGTATGCGTAGCACTCGCTTCACATTGTGGCAACTTGCCCAGCGATGGACGCGGTATTTTAGCCGTATACTGCCTTTGTCGCTATCTTTGCTGCGTCTTCGCGGAAGATACCAAGGTCGACTGCTGTCTCATATGGCATGTTTTGGAGTTCAAATTTCAGGCGTGAATATGCGACGCGTTTTTGGACTGCGGACATTGCGTTGTTTAGGGCGGTCATTGCGTGCCCCTATGGTAGTCAGCGCATTATGATCTTGCCCTTGATAGTTAGTGATACTGCATTGTGTCACAACTGACGGTTGGTTCGGCCCGGTATGCGCTAACTGCATGCCCACAATTGCCGTCGTTCCATTGAAAAAGCCGACCCCAAAGGGCCGGCTTTTCGAATTCGTAGTCGTGATGAGGATGATTAGATCAGTTTACCCATGGCGACGGCTGTGTCGCTCATCCGGTTAGAGAAGCCCCATTCGTTGTCGTACCATGTCAGGATACGCACCATGTTGCCGTCCAGAACCTTGGTTTGATCAAGGTGGAAGATCGACGAATGCGGATCGTGGTTAAAGTCAGAGCTGACCATGGGCAGATCGGTGTAGCCCAAGATGCCTTTCAGCGGGCCGTCAGCGGCTGCGATGATCGCTGCGTTCACTTCTTCGACGGTTGTCGCGCGTGAGGCTTCAAATGTTAGGTCAACAACAGAAACGTTTGGTGTTGGTACGCGGATCGCGACGCCGTCCAATTTGCCGTTTAGTTCTGGCAAAACCAGACCAACAGCTTTGGCGGCACCTGTTGATGTTGGGATCATGGACAAAGCAGCAGCGCGTGCGCGGTACAGATCTTTGTGCATTGTATCCAGCGTTGGCTGGTCACCGGTGTAGCTGTGGATTGTTGTCATAAAGCCTTTGGTGATGCCGATGGCATCGTTCAGGACTTTAGCAACAGGGGACAGGCAGTTTGTTGTGCAAGACGCGTTAGACACGACGATATCGTCGGATGTCAGGGCATCGTCGTTCACGCCAAATACGATTGTTTTGTCGGCGTCTTTGCCCGGCGCAGAAATAAGAACGCGGCTCGAACCGTTATCAAGGTGCGCTTGGCAGGCTTCTTTGCTTGTGAAGATACCTGTGCATTCCAGAACAACGTCAACATTTGACCACGGAAGGTCAGCAGGGTTGCGAATTGCAGTCACCTGCATCGGGCCGCGACCAACGTCGATTGTGGTCTCTGTGGTGGTCACGGTCGCAGGAAAGCGGCCATGAACAGAATCAAAGCGCAGCAGGTGTGCGTTTGTTTCCACTGGTCCCAAGTCGTTGATTGCGACAACTTCAATATCGGTGCGTCCGCTTTCAATAATAGCACGCAATACGTTACGGCCAATACGGCCAAATCCGTTGATGGCGACTTTGACGGCCATGATGGTATCTCCTAAAGGATGACTGTTGGCGCTAACATTGCGATTTATCCGAAAAGGTCAACCGTAGATCGGTATCAGCGCCAGATTGCGATGTAGTCAATTAGATCGATTAGCTTACGAAATAGGAACGGTACACTGCCCCATTCAAGCACGTAGTGATCAAGGGCGACAAAGCCCATGATGAGTACAGCAAGGATGAATGCAATGGTGTTGGTCATGCTACCTGTCTAGCTTGCTTACGCCTGAAACGTAAAGTTGGTTTCAGGCGAAGATCGGGAAAGCCGATGCTAAGACAGGTGTTATCGTATTTTCAGTTTCGAAAAGGTGAACGCTTTAGTTCAAACGTCCCATCGTCGCGGCGACATCAGCCATGCGTGACGAGAAGCCCCATTCATTGTCGTACCATGCCAGGACGCGCACAGTTTTGCCGCCGACGACCTTTGTTTGGTCTGGCGCAAAGATACTGCTTTGGGTGGTGTGATTAAAGTCGATGCTGACTTTGGCTTCGTCGTCGTAGGACATGACCATGCCCATGTAACCATTCGCGGCCTCAGCGACGATTGCGTTCACGTCTTCGACGGAAACTGATTTACCAGCTTCAAACGTCAGGTCTACCGCGCTTACGTTGGGGGTGGGGACGCGCATTGCGGTGCCGTCTAGTTTGCCTGACAGCTCTGGTAGGACTTCGCCCAATGCTTTGGCGGCACCGGTCGATGTCGGGATCATTGCCATGGCTGCGGCGCGCGCGCGGTAAAGATCGCTGTGCCGGCGGTCGAGAGTGGGTTGGTCACCAGTGTAGCTGTGGATCGTGGTCATGATGCCGCGTTCAATTCCGATGGCATCATTTAGAACTTTGGCGAGTGGAGCTAGGCAATTGGTCGTGCAGGACCCGTTCGATACCATGCGTTCGCTGGCCAGTAGGTCGCGGTGGTTCACACCATAGACGACGGTGCGATCAACATTCGTTGCAGGTGCCGAAATCAGAACCTTTTTTGCGCCGCGCTCTAAGTGGATATTCGATTTTTCGCCGTCGTTGAATTTACCGGTGCATTCCAAAACGACATCGACGCCGGACCAATCAAGTTCTTCGGGGTTGTACGTCGACATGACGTCAATCGGGCCACGTCCGAGATCAAGGGTGTTTCCGTCAACCTTGATCGGGCTGCCGAAACGACCGTGGACGCTATCGTATTTCAGAAGGTGGGCATTTGTCTCGATCGGGCCAGTCGCATTAATTTTGACAACCTGAACATCATTGCGTGCGGCCTCGGCGATATGCGCGAGCGTACAGCGGCCGATCCGTCCAAATCCATTGATACCGATGGTGACTGTCATGCTCTTGCTCCATATCGCGGTGTTAAGGTTCCATAGGCAATGAATGGGGTTTGGAAAAGGCAAAAAGGTCATACAATCAATATGTTAGCGTTAACTTTTGGTGGTTGCGCTAACTGTTTTCGCTAACGTATAGGGCTTGGCGCATCGCGCGGTTGCGCTACATTGACTGACGAATCAAACTTAGGGGCGGAACATGAGCGGATTACTTGCGTTGCTGGACGATGTGGCGGCCATTGCCAAAGTGGCGGCGGCATCGGTTGATGATGTGATCGGGCAGGCGACAAAGGCCGGGGCGCAAGCCGCTGGCGCAGTGATTGATGATGCCGCAGTAACCCCAAAATATGTGCACGGGTTTTCTGCGGATCGTGAGCTGCCAATCGTTGGCCGCATTGCATTTGGGTCGATTAAGAACAAACTGGTGTTCTTGCTGCCAGCGGGATTGTTGCTGTCAGCGTTCGCGCCTTGGCTTATTCCACTGCTGTTGATGTTGGGCGGGGGGTACCTGTGCTTTGAAGGTGCTGAAAAGATCGTCCATGCGTTTTCGTCGCACCACGACGCTTATGAAGATGTAGGCGATCCTGCGCATTTGGAAGAAGAGAAAGTCCAAGGCGCCATCAAGACAGACTTCATTCTGTCAGCCGAAATCATGACGATTGCGCTGGCAGCGATTGATAGCCCAAGCATTTGGATGCAAGCGGGCACATTAGTTGTTGTCGCATTTGGTATTACCGCGCTGGTCTACGGTGCTGTTGCGTTGATCGTCAAAGCTGATGACGTTGGGCTAGCCATGGCAAGTAAGGGCCGGTTGGGCGCGACCCGCGCTATGGGGCGTGGTCTCGTTCACGGTATGCCGGGGTTTTTGATCGTTCTGACTTGGGTTGGTACAGCGGCGATGCTGTGGGTCGGAGGATCGATCATTGTCCACGGGCTAGAGGAAATAGGGTTTTCGTGGCTAGGCCATCAAATCCATGACTGGGCAGAGATCGCGGCGCATCAAGTGCCAGCATCGTTCCAAGCTACCACTAAGTGGTTCGCAACTGCCGGAATGGATGGGGTGTTTGGTCTTGCGCTTGGGATCGTGCTGATCCCTGTGGGAACCAAGATCGTCGCACCTATCTGGCGCAAGGTAATGCCGGGATAATCATCGAAGTACCGCTCAGCCAAGGTAATCCTCGGCTGAGCGGCGGATGTTTTATTTGATCAAGGATTTAACCAGATCAGCGGTGTCTTTAGCTGTGATACCGAACTCTTCGAACAGACGTTCTGCTGGAGCAGAGGCACCAAAGCCGGGCATGCCAACAAAGCCTGCCTTTTTGTTGTTGCCGCGTTCACCCATCAGCCATTTGTCCCAACCCAGACGCACGCCTGCTTCGATAGCCACACGTACTGGACCAGCCGGCAAGACGCGCTTGCGGTAGGATTCGTCTTGGGCTTCGAACAGCTCCCAGCATGGCATTGAAACGACACGTGTGCCGATGCCTTCAGCTTCTAGAAGTTCGCGTGCCGCAAGTGCGACTTCGACTTCGGAACCAGTCGCTATCAAGATCGCCTGACGCTTGCCGGTTGCTTCGGCCAGAACATACGCGCCTTGGGCGGTCAGGTTCTTGGTTTTGTGCTCGGTCCGGACAGTCGGCAGGTTCTGACGTGACAGGCACAGCACAGAAGGTGTGCTCGTCGATGTCAGGGCCATTTCCCATGCTTCGGCCGTTTCCACGGTATCCGCAGGCCGGAATACGTGGGTGTTTGGCGTTGCACGCATCATGGCAAGGTGTTCAACCGGCTGGTGGGTTGGGCCATCTTCGCCAAGACCGATGCTGTCGTGGGTCATGACATAAGTTGTCGGAATACCCATCAGCGCTGACAGGCGCATTGCGCCACGTGCGTAGTCAGTAAAGCACATGAATGTACCGCCGTAAGGGCGTGCGCCGCCATGCAGCGCCATGCCGTTCATTGCAGCCGCCATACCGTGTTCACGCACACCGTAGTAGATGTAGCGACCTTTGCGGTTCTCTGGATTGAAAATACCCATGTCCGCAGTCAGCGTGTTGTTTGAACCCGTCAAGTCAGCAGAGCCGCCGATGGTCTCATTCATGATCGGGTTAACAGCTTGCAGCGTCAGTTCTGACGACTTACGTGTTGCCACTTTTGGTTGGTCTTCGCTGACTTGCTTTTTCAGCGCACGGATTGTGGCTGACAGCTTTTTCGGTGCTTCGCCAGCGTAGGCGCGGTTGAACTCGGCCTGCTTCGTGCCAGAAAGGGTCGCAAAGCGTTCTTCCCAAGCTGCGCGGGTTTCTGCACCGCGTGCGCCGATGGCTTCCCACTGGGCTTTGACGTCAGCAGTGACTTCGAAGTCACCCAAAGGTGCGCCGTAAAGCTCTTTGGTGGCTTTCAACTGGTCGGCGTTAGTAAGTGCGCCGTGACCTTTTGAAGTGTCCTGTGCCGCGTGACCCAAAGCGATGTGGGTTTTGCATGCGATCATAGATGGGCGTGGATCAGCCTTGGCAGCTGTGATTGCCGCATCAATCGCTTCTGGGTCGTGGCCGTCGATTGACTGAACATGCCAGCCGGATGCCGCAAAGCGGGCAGGTTGGTCAGTGATGTCAGCCATATCAACGGTGCCGTCGATGGTGATGTTGTTGTTGTCCCAAAGAACACACAGGTGACCCAGCTTTTGCATGCCAGCAAGGCCGATGGCCTCTTGGCTGACGCCTTCCATCAGGCAACCGTCGCCAGCAATCACATAAGTGTGGTGATCGATGATCTTTTTGCCCCAAGTCGCGCGCTGGATTTCTTCGGCGATCGCAAAACCGACAGAGTTGGCGATACCTTGGCCCAATGGACCGGTGGTTGTTTCAATGCCGCGGGCATGACCGAATTCTGGGTGACCCGCAGTTTTCGCGCCCCACTGGCGGAAGTCTTTGACTTGATCAAGCGTGATGTCTTCGTAGCCTGTCAGGTACATCAGTGAATAAAGCAGCATAGAGCCGTGGCCAGCAGACAGGATGAAACGGTCGCGGTCGGGCCAAGCAGGGGCCTTTGGGTCGAACTTAAGGTGCTTTTCAAATAATACGGTGGCAACGTCGGCCATGCCCATAGGCATACCAGAGTGGCCAGAGTTCGCAGCAGCGACAGCATCGAGCGTCAGTGTGCGAATAGCAGCAGCTTTGTTCCAGTGTTCAGGGTGGGCTGTACGCAGGGCTTTAATATCCAAGGTGGTCACGTCCTATTCCAAAGGTGAATGTCTTGCTTGTCAGCGTCATATCAGGGTGACCCCCAAGATCAAGCGCGACGGTTAAGGTATTCAATTTTCAAGGCTGCTGTGATTTGCCGCGACATGCCGGATCGCATAGTCTGAATGGCAAGAGGCACGATTCGGCACGACATCGAAAGACTGGGTGAAAAATTCAGCGTCGGTTGGATCATATCAACACAATGGCGGGCGCACGCCTCGGCGCATGTAGGCCGAGGGTGAGTTTGGGCCGAAAAGGACGAGCGGATGAGTGATATTAGTACGTTAGAGGGCCGCATTACGACGGCATTAGACCGGATTCGACGCGGGATCGAAGCCCAAGGGAGCGGCGATTCAGATCCTGCCCTGCATGCGGCGCTCCAAAGCGAACGCGCGGCGAACGCCGAATTGGTCGAACGGGTGCGCGCGTTAAAAGAACGCCAAGATACCCAAGTCGCGAGCCTGACAGAACGTGTTGAGAAGCAGCGTGCGCAGCTTGCCGCCTATGATGCGCAGCTTCAAACATTGCGTGCTTCAAATGCCCAAATGCGCGAAATGAACACCAAGCTGCGCGACGCCGTTACCAAAGGTTTGTCGCCAGAGTTGGTCAACGAAGCTGTCGCGGCAGAGCTGCAGGCCTTGCAAGATCAACGTAGCGCTGAGGCAACCGAGATCGATGCGATCTTGTCTGAACTAAAACCACTGGTCGAGGAGACATCCCATGCCGCAGGTTGAGATTTCGATTGGGGGCCGCAGCTTTGAAGTGGCGTGTCAGGCGGGCGAAGAACAGTTCCTGCAATCTGCCGCCGCGTTGCTAGATAGCGAAGCATCGCATCTTGCTGACCAAATGGGCCGTATGCCAGAGGCGCGTATGCTTCTTATGGCTGGTTTGATGTTGGCTGATAAAACAGTCGGTATGGATAGTAAGCTTTCCAAGGCACAGACTGAGGTCGAAGCGCTACGCAAAGAGCTGAAAGACCTGCGGTCGCAACCCGCGCCAGCCCCGGAACGGATAGAAGTTCCCGTTGTGCCAGCGTCAGTTACCGAAGCATTGGCGGAAATCGCAGCGCGTGCTGAAGCTTTGGCCGATCAAGTAGACGGGCAGGGCTAAAGCGGTTTCTCGAGGGCACCTTTCAGGGTGCCGCTCCGGAATAGCTGATCTACTTCTGTAAATGTCCCAATCTTTTGCCCGTGCGCATAGAGCACGGGCAAAGCAATTTCTGATCCGTCTTCAGGAAAGGCCAGATGCATCGTTGGGTCTTTGCTGACGTCGACCGCCTTATAGGGTGCGCCCGTCGCGTCCAGCATTTCGCGCATTTTCGTATCAAAGCTAGTTCCATCGAATTCATCGATACGCCGCATAAAAATGATAATAGGGTTCACGCGCACGATGCCTTGTACAAGGTTCGTCGCGCTACCTTCTTCATCATAAATACGATGCTGTGATGCAGTTCCGCTCTTGGGGCTCGGAATGGCTTGCCCAATGGAGCTATTCGTTATGTTTGCCAGAACGTTGTTTTGCCTAATCGCCGAATTGAACGCTTCGTGATCAATCGCCGCCCCTCTCATTTTTGATGCCCGCGGTCGGCGGCCACCATTTCGTTCACGCGAAAAGAGGATACCAGCGAACACAAGGCTCCCAAGTGCTGCAATACTAAGGATAAGGAGAACTGTAGAGCCTTGCACCACTAAGCTACGCGTTAGCTTCGCGGATTTTGTCTGCGGCGTCTTTGTCGAAGGCTACACCGTTTTCTGCGAACAATGTGTCCAATTCGCCAGATAGGGTCATTTCGGTAATGATGTCGCAACCGCCGATGAATTCACCTTTGACGTAAAGCTGAGGGATTGTTGGCCAGTCGGAATAGTCTTTGATGCCTTGGCGAATTTCGTCATCAGCCAGAACGTTAACGTCGGCAAAATCGACGCCCATAAAGTTCAAAACGCCTGCAACGCGCGATGAAAACCCGCACTGCGGCATGGATTTCGTGCCTTTCATGAAAAGCACGACGTTGTTGTTAGTGACAGTATCTTTGATTTGGATTTCGGCGGTCATGGCTATTCCTTCGTGGTTTTGTTGTCCGGCACAAATGCACGGGCATGGGTTTGTGGGTCTTTGCTATGAATGTAGACGGCACCGCGCCCACCTGTAGTCGGATCATAGCTTGCATCAATGACTGTCGATCCTTGGCCTGGCACTACGCCGGGCCTCTTGTGATAACCCCAATGTTTACGACGCTCGTGGCGAATGATTGTATACACACCAATCACTAACACGAGTGCCAATATATACGGCAAGGAGTTGGCAATTTCAGTGCCCGTAATACAAAGGTCACCTATAGCATCCGGCGCACATGGTAGATCATTTTCCACGACTATTCAGGCGCTTTTGTCGTCAGGGCCAGTGCGTGCAATTCGCCGCTGTCGATCTTCTCTTTGAGCGCCGCATTTACTGAACGCTGCTGTTGAATACGATTCATGCCGCGAAAGCTTTCGTCGATGACCTCAGCCGCGAAATGTGCACCGTCATCGCCTTGCACAATGATGGACGCATTCGGGAATTTCTCGCGCAGGATTGTTTCGATTTCGTTGGCTGTGATCGGCATAAGACGTCCTTTGGTCGGTTACCTATAATCTAGGCACGCAAAACCGGGGCGGCAAGAGGCCACGCCCGGCTGAATAGTTTTAGCGGTGTTAGAATTCCTACGCGACAGCGTCAGCGAAGGATGTTCTGAATGTATGCGCAAGTTCGCTAAGCGGTGCTTCGTATTGGCCAAAGCTGATCGTTTCGCCGCCGACTTTGCCAACCATAGTCAATGGAACGCCCGCCTCCGATGCTGCGATCATCAGTGCTTCGGCCATGTCGAAGTCACAGCCAATCAGATAGCGCGCTTGGTCTTCGCCAAATAGCGTCGGTGTGTCTTCGGCATCAATGCTGACACCAACGCCCGCTGCTTCAGCCAGCTCAAACGCCGCCAGTGCAAGGCCGCCGTCGCTCAGGTCGGTACAGGCTGCGATCATTGCATGGTTCGCACGGATAAAGTCTCCGTTGCGCTTTTCTGCGGCCAGGTCGACATGCGGCGCGTCGCCTTCCACACGGCCGTACACTTCGGCGAGTAGGGCGGACTGACCGAGGTGACCGGCCGTTTCGCCGACAAGCAACAGCACGTGACCTTCGCGGATTTGTCCGTTGATCATGTCTGCTGTGTTGCGGATGATCCCAACAGCACCAATGGTTGGCGTTGGTAGGATCCCTTTGCCATCTGTTTCGTTATACAGCGACACGTTGCCGGATACGATTGGCATATCCAAAGCTTTGACTGCTTCGCCGATCCCTTGGATTGCGCCAACGAATTGGCCCATGATTTCTGGCTTTTCTGGGTTCCCAAAGTTCATGTTGTCGGTTGTCGCAAGCGGTGTCGCGCCAACAGCCGTTAGGTTGCGGTAGGCTTCGGCGACGGCTTGTTTGCCGCCTTCAACAGGGTTGGCTTTAACGTAGCGCGGTGTCACGTCGCTGGTGAAGGCCAGCGATTTATCGGTGCCGTGGACGCGCACGATGCCAGATCCGGCGCCCGGTGTACGTGCAGTATCGCCCATGACTTGCTGGTCGTATTGTTCATACACCCATTGCTTGCCTGCGTAGTTCGGGCTGCTAATCAGGGCCTTTAGGCCATCAATCGGCAGAACACCGGGAACATCAGTCAAAGGTTCGGCTGCTGGGGTCGGGACCCATGGGCGGTCATATTCTGGTGCGGAACCCGACAATGTGGCCAGCGGCAAGTCGGCTTTTACTTCACCGTTGTGCAGGATAATAAAGCGGTCTTCGGCGATGGTTTCGCCGACGATCGCGAAATCGAGGTCCCATTTTTCGAATACAGCGCGTGCTTCGGCCTCGAGCTCTGGCTTGAGAACCATCAACATACGTTCCTGAGACTCTGAAAGCATCATCTCATAGGCGGTCATGTTTTCTTCGCGCTGGGGAACGTTTTCAAGGTGTAGAGTGACGCCAAGACCACCTTTGTCACCCATTTCAACGGCGGAGCAGGTCAGGCCAGCCGCGCCCATATCTTGGATCGAGATCACAGCGCCCGTTGCCATCAGTTCCAGCGTCGCTTCCATCAGGCGTTTTTCAGTGAACGGGTCACCAACCTGTACGGTTGGACGCTTTTCTTCGATTGTGTCATCGAATTCGGCAGACGCCATTGTCGCGCCGCCAACGCCGTCACGACCAGTTTTTGCGCCAAGGTAGACAACCGGCATTCCGACGCCGGACGCGGCGGAATAGAAAATCTTGTCGGTATCAGCCAAGCCAGCTGCAAATGCGTTCACAAGGCAGTTGCCATTGTAGGCGGGGTCAAAGCGTACTTCGCCGCCGACGGTTGGAACGCCAAAGCAGTTGCCATAGCCACCAACACCAGCAACGACGCCGTTTACTAACTGGCGTGTCTTTGGGTGATCAGGCTGACCAAACGACAAAGAGTTCATCGCAGCGATAGGGCGGGCGCCCATAGTAAAGACATCACGCAGGATGCCGCCAACGCCTGTCGCGGCACCTTGGTAGGGTTCGATGTATGATGGGTGGTTGTGGCTTTCCATCTTGAAAACCACGGCCTGACCGTCACCGATATCAACGATACCTGCGTTTTCACCGGGGCCGCAAATAACCTGTGGCCCTTCGGTTGGCAGGGTGCGTAGCCATTTTTTGGAAGACTTATAAGAACAGTGCTCGTTCCACATGGCCGAAAAGATGCCGAGCTCTGTGAAGGTTGGCTCGCGTCCGATGATCTCTAGGATGCGCTCGTACTCATCAGGCGATAGCCCGTGTGAAGCGATCAGTTCATCGGTGATCTTTGGTTCGGTCATGGTCGTCTCCCAAGCAGCGTTGCGGCCTTTTACGGCCTTGTTGCGCTGGTTGGAAGGGTCAATAAATAGTCATTTGTTAGGTTGGTTCGCGGTTGATATCAGTTTACACGATCATCGCGGGGCGTTGTCGCGTTCGCGGATGTTTGCACCGGGCAAAAAAATGCCGGGCGCAAGGCCCGGCGAAGTCCAACAGGGAGGTGAAAGCGATGAGCGTATAAGCATCTTCGCCTTCAAGGATCGAGATAGGGTCCATATTTTCAGCATTCAAGGAAAAATCCTAAATTAATACGCAATTCCGCTATGCGCTATGTGCATGGGTCGTTTGCGAGGTGCACAAAATTGCATCTCTAAGCTTGTCCGCTAGGGTGCTAGCGTGCTGCCATTTTCGTCAATGACAGCTCGCTCTGGCAGGGAGGTTGGAATGCATATGGTTGAAAAGGCTTGCCCTATCGTCGTTCGACGGCAAGGTGCTGATATGGAAGTGCTGGCGTTCGTTCACCCAAGTGCCGGAAAACAGTTTGTTAAAGGTACCATCAAGTCGGGCGAGAATCCCATCGCCGCCGCAAAGCGTGAGCTACGAGAGGAAAGCGGCATTGTAGGGTCTTCTGCGTTTGCAGACCTTGGGGTCTGCGACGTTGGGCCTGACAAGCAGCGTTGGCATTTCTTTTGTTTGCTCGTCAATAACTCTGCCGATAGCTGGCTATGGGAGACCGAGGATGACTTCGGCCACGTATTTCGCTTTTTCTGGCACCCAATTAAGAAGCCGCTAGGTAAGGAGTGGCATCCCGTATTTCATGAGGCATTTGCATTTTTCTCTACGCGACTAGTAGATTAGGTAAAGGCTAGAGTGTTCGCGTCGTGGCCATGGCCGCGCTGGAAACTATTCAGCCGGGCCTTCGCCTGCTTCACGCAATTTGCGGCGGTGAGCGAAGATTTCCTCTTGGACAAAATCGCGGAAGGCACTGATGCGTTTGGATTGGCGCAGTTCTTCGGGGTAGGCGAGGAACACTGGCACTTCGCCGCTTTCAAGATCGGGTAGAATTCTGACCATATGAGGGAAGTCTTCGATCAGGTAGTCCGGCAATACACCGACCCCAAGGTTGTTCACCACGCCCTGGAGAACGCCAAAATAGTTGTTCACGGTGAAAAGGCTGTGAACGTCGTATGTCATTAGGTGCTGCACAAGTGTAGCGCCAGCACTGACTTGGGTTGAATTTAGGCTTTGGCAGATCAGCCGGTGGTTGGTGATGTCTTCTACGTCATTAATCATGCCGTGTTTGGCGATGTATTCCTCGGATGCGTATAGGCGCATACGCACGGACATCAGCCGTTTGCGAATTAGATCTGCTTGCGACGGTTCTTTCATACGGATCGCCACGTCGGCTTCGCGCATGGGCAGGTCAAGCACGCGCTCTTCGAGCATTAGGTCGATTTTCAGATCGGGGTACTTTTCGTATAGCTTGGGAAGGCGCGGCGCGAGCCACAACGTACCAAACCCCGTTGTCGTCGTGACACGTAGTTCGCCAAATACTTCTTCTTCGCTGTCTTTGATCCGCGCGGCTGCGGCCTCTAGTCGTTTGTTCATCGACTTCGTTGCGTCGAACAGCAGTTCGCCTTGCTCGGTCAGAATCAACCCGCGGGCGTGGCGGTGGAATAGCGTGGTGTTAAGCGATTCTTCGAGCGCTCTGATTTGTCGACTCACGGCAGACTGGGACAGGTGAAGCGTGTCGCCCGCATGGGTAAGCGACCCTGCGTCAGCAACCGCGTGGAAAATTCGTAGTTTGTCCCAGTCCATATTAGCCCACTTTGTTTATTGTTATTGGCGGTTCATCGCCGTTTGTACGCTATTGCACTAAACGGTTGCAAACCTGTTAGCGTAATATTTTGTTCTTTGTAGGTCAGCATTTTTGACCTATGCTGATTTTGAGCGGTTTCATGCGCAGGGGAGGTGCGGAATGACCAATCAGAAGGCATCTTTGAATGACAGATATGATTTGACCAAGACGCAGGTGCTGCTGAATGGCACCCAAGCGCTTGTTCGATTGATGCTCATGCAGCGTGCGCGTGATGAACGGGCGGGGTTAAACACAGCCGGTTATGTCACCGGGTACCGTGGTTCGCCCTTGGGCGCTGTAGATATGCAGATGGAACGTGCGGGTAAGTCCCTTAGGGATGCGCAGGTCACGTTTCAGCCCGGTTTGAACGAAGACCTTGCTGTGACGGCCCTATGGGGCACCCAGCAGGCTGAACTGCGCGGCGAAGGCAAATACGACGGTGTCTTTGGCCTATGGTACGGTAAGGGGCCGGGTGTTGACCGTTCAGGCGATGCGATGCGCCACGCCAATATGGCTGGTACGTCCCCATATGGTGGCGTTGTCATGGCTATGGGGGATGACCACACGGGAGAGAGCTCTACCACGTTGCACCAATCTGATTGGGCCATGGTTGACGCGTATATGCCTATTGTTTCACCTGCGGGTGTCCAAGAGGTCATTGATTACGGGCTCTATGCTTATGCATTGTCGCGTTATTCGGGGCTTTGGGTTGGCCTGAAGACCATGAAGGACACGATTGAGGTTACATCTGTCATAGATGGTGATCCGCATAGGCTGGATTTCGTGACTCCTGATATGGACCTCCCAGAAGATGGGCTGAATATCCGCCTTGTTGATACGCCCCAGTTACAAGAGGCCCGGGTGATCGACCATCGCCGCTTTGCTGCTGAGGCGTTTTCGCGAGCCAATAAGATGGATCAACGCAAATGGGGGAAACCTGGTGCGCGCATCGGGTTTGTTGCTGCGGGTAAGAACTGGCTGGATTTGCAGCATGCTATGGCATTGCTTAACATTGATGAGCAGACCGCCGAAGCGATTGGGATCACGACGTATAAGATCGGGCAGGTATGGCCACTAGATATGGCTAGCTTTCATGATTGGGCCGAAGGGCTTGATCTGATCGTCGTCGTTGAAGAAAAACGCAAGCTGATCGAGGTGCAGGTCAAAGAGGCCTTGTTTGACGATCGTCATGGGCGGCGTGTCTATGGCTGGCATAAAGGGGATGAGCATTCCGCTGGTCGTCGTGAAGAGGTGTTCCCGACAAAGGCGGCGCTTGATCCTATATGGATCGCTGAAAAGGTTGGCGGGATACTCGCCGAGGAAGGATGCGCCACTGATGGCGTCCTTGCTGGGTTAGAGATGCTTGATGCTGCCCGGCGTTCCGATAACGCCCCTGAGATCGCTGCGCGTTTACCGTATTTCTGTTCTGGCTGTCCGCATAACACATCCACCAAGGTTCCCGAGGGAAGTCGCGCCTATGCCGGGATCGGATGCCATTACATGGTGCAATGGATGGATCGCGACACGGTGGGCTTTACCCATATGGGGGGCGAAGGCGCCAACTGGATCGGTGAGGCCCCGTTCTCTACCCGCGACCACGTGTTCCAAAATCTGGGGGATGGAACCTATAACCATTCCGGCGTTCAGGCGATCCGCTTTGCGCTGATGGCTGGCACCAATATTACCTATAAAATTTTGTATAATGATGCTGTCGCTATGACTGGCGGGCAGGGGAATGACGGCGGGCTGACTGCCGAACAAATATGCCGTGAATTGCTTGCGATGGGGGTTGCGCATGTGGCCCTCGTCTATGATCCGAACCAAGATATCGATCTGGCGCAGTTCCCAAAAGGTCTGGATGTGCATCAACGTGATGAGCTGCCACAGGTACAAGATACCTATCGTCAGCATAAGGGCGTGTCGGCCATCGTCTACGTGCAGACTTGCGCTGCCGAAAAACGAAGACGGCGCAAGCGGGGGCAATTCCCCGACCCAGATAAGCGTGTCTTCATCAATACTGATATCTGCGAAGGCTGTGGCGATTGTGGTGTGCAATCGAATTGTGTCTCAATTACCCCCGTGGAAACAGAGCTAGGGCGCAAACGGGCCATTGATCAGTCTAGCTGCAACAAAGACTTTTCCTGCGTAAACGGTTTCTGCCCATCCTTCGTCACTATTGAAGGTGCGAAAATCCGGAAAAATGCCACGACGAATGTGGATCTGCCGGATATGCCAGAACCAGAGCTACCAACAATTGATGGCACACATAACGTCGTCATCACTGGCGTTGGTGGTACAGGTGTTGTCACGACTGGTGCTGTTATGGCTATGGCCGCGCATCTTGATGGCAAAGGTGTCGGTATGATGGAAATGGCGGGGCTTGCCCAAAAGGGTGGTGCTGTGCACATCCATTGTCGGATTGCTGAGGCGCCCTCTGATATTAACGCGATCCGCGTTGCGACGGGGGAATGCGATACGTTGATCGGCGGCGATCTGGTGGTTAGTGCTGGTGCCAAGACGCTTGGGCTGATGAAATCAGGCCGTGCGATGGGTGTCGTCAATAGTCACGAGATCATCACTGGCGACTTTACACGTGACACGACGTTCAAATTGCCAACTGACCAACTGCGCGTCGCGCTAGAGGCGAGATTGCACGAAAAGCTCAACATGTTCGACGCCTCTGCGCTGGGCAAGGCGTTGTTGGGGGATAGTATTTTCTCAAACATGATGATCTTTGGCGCGGCTTGGCAAATGGGGGCGATCCCGCTTTCATATGCCGCAATTACGCAAGCGATCACGCTAAATGGCGCTGCCGTCGATCAAAATTTACGAGCATTTGAAATCGGGCGCTGGGCCTATCTGCATCCTGCTAAGGCAGATGCGGTGATTACACCCAATGTGGTTTCGATGCCGCGTTCCTTGGATGGTCAGATCGCATTCCGCGAGGCGGCGCTGACGACCTATCAAGGTAAGTGGCTCGCACGGCGGTATCGCCAGGTTGTGGATCAGTTTCAGGACGAGCCGATGCGCCGTGCCGTGGCGATGTCCTACCATAAGCTGTTGGCCTATAAGGATGAATATGAAGTCGCCCGGATGCTATCCGACACAAAGGCAAAGGCCGAGGCTGAATTTGATGGGGACCTTAAGCTAACCTATCATTTGGCTCCGCCATTGTTGGCGCGTAAGGGGCACGATGGTCGGCCCCAAAAACGCGCGTTCGGTCAGTGGATCGGGAGATTGATGCCGCAGTTGGCGCGGATGAAATTCTTGCGCGGGACGCCATTTGATCCGTTTGGCTATTCATCCGAGCGCAAACAAGAGCGCGCACTTATCAGGCAATTCGTTGAAGATATGAGTGATGTGCAACATGTGATCCGTACTGACACACGTGATGCCGCGATTGCGCTGGCAAATCTGCCGCAAGAAATACGGGGGTTTGGCCCGGTCAAAGAGGCGAGCATTCAAAAAGCGCAAGCGCGGCGACAAGAATTGCTTGCCGTCTTGCACGCGCCGCCCATTCAAGATGCTGCCGAATGATTGGAAATGTCATTTGCTTGTTGCCTGATTATGGTAATCTGAGCGGAACGAGTTTGATCAGGCCCGAGTAAATGGCGAAAAAAGAACGCGAAGTCGCACGCGACATATCCTATGCGACCTCAGTAAAGGGACGCGGTAGCCGTGCTCTGGTACGCGCCATGGAAAACGCGACGGGCCGCTTGCAGCTTATCCGCAAAGCACGAGGCTATGATCTTGATGTCGCGTCTGGACAGGATTTTTGGGACGTTATAACAACGCGTTATGGGTTGGATCTTAATGTAATTTCGGGATCGATTGAAAGCATTCCTGCGACCGGGCCTGTTATCGTGGTCGCCAATCATCCCTATGGGATCTTGGATGGTCTGATGCTGGGGCGGATCATGTCGCAGCGTCGTGATGGCGACTTTCGGGTCCTGGCGCATCGCGTGTTTCGTCGGTCACCCGATCTAGAGCGTGTGATCTTACCGATCTCGTTCGATGAGACAAAAGAAGCGGCTAAGCTGAATTTGGCCACCCGCGCCGAAGCAGTGCGTTATTTGTCCGAAGGCGGCGCAATTGGCGTATTTCCGGGCGGTACGGTATCGACCGCTGCGACCCCTTTCTCTGCACCTATGGATCCGGGCTGGCGGACCTTCACCGCCAAGATGATCGCAAAATCAGGCGCGACGGTCGTTCCGATTTTCTTTGAAGGGGGCAATAGCCGTCTGTTCCAATTGGCTAGCCATATTCACAACAATTTGCGCATGGGGCTTTTGATCAGAGAGTTCAAAACCCGCGTGAATAAACCCGTTCGCGTGGTCATCGGCGATCCCATATCTCCGGACACGCTGTTGGCGTATAAAAAAGACCCCAAAGGATGCATGGATTTCCTGCGTAAAGCCACGTATGACCTTAGCCCAAGCCCTATAGACTCAAGTCGTTTGGGGCATGAATTTGAGGCAAAATACAAGGTGCGTGATGGCCGTCGGGATTTTCGATAGTGGGCTAGGTGGGCTGACAGTACTTGATGCTGTTGCAAAGCGGTTGCCCGATGTTCCTCTTGTTTATTTGGGTGATAGTGCGCACGCGCCTTATGGCGTGCGGACCCCAGATGATATTTATAACCTGACAACGGCCGCGACGACGCGCTTGTTTGATGCCGGTTGTGATTTGGTCATTTTGGCGTGCAACACGGCCTCTGCCGCTGCACTGCGCCGGATGCAAGAAGGCTGGGTGCCCAAAGACAAGCGTGTATTGGGTGTATTCGTGCCGATGATTGAGGCACTGACTGAACGCCAATGGGGCGATAATTCGCCACCACGAGAAGTTGCTGCGAAGCATGTCGCGCTTTTCGCCACCCCCGCAACCGTGGCAAGCCGCGCATTTCAGCGTGAACTGGCATTCCGTGCAATTGGTGTTGATGTAGAGGCCCAAGCCTGTGGCGGCGTCGTAGATGCAATCGAAGATGGCGACATGATCCTTGCCGATGCATTGGTGCGGTCCCACGTTGATGCGCTGATGCGTAAGATGCCGTCGCCAGATGCGGCGATCTTGGGTTGTACCCATTATCCGTTGATGGAAGCAGAATTTCAGGCGGCGCTTGGTCCGGATGTCAAAGTCTTTAGTCAGGCCAACTTGGTTGCCGACAGTCTTGCCGATTATTTGACCCGTCGCCCTGAAATGGTGGGGCCGGGTACAGATGCGGCATTCCTGACGACTGGCGACCCGAAAAAGGTATCGGCGCGTGCGACGCAGTTCCTGCGACGACAGATCACCTTTACTGCAGCCTGATCGTACCTAAATATAGTCCCAAAGGGATAACACTATGACTTACAACGTCGCCATTCTTGGCGCTTCTGGCTACACCGGGGCAGAGCTTGTCCGGTTGATTGCTACTCATCCAAGCCTGAATATCGTCGGGCTTTCTGGTAACTCCAAAGCCGGTATGGCGATGGCCGATGTGTTTCCGCATCTGCGCCACTTGGACCTGCCTGTGCTGACGACAATCGAAGAAATGTCATTTGATGGCGTGGACCTTGTGTTCTGTGCCTTGCCACATGCGACGTCACAAGCCGTGATTTCGGAACTGCCAACACATCTGAAAATCGTGGACCTATCTGCCGATTTCCGGCTGCGTGATCCGGCCGCCTATGAAAAGTGGTATGGTAAGCCACATGCGGCATTGGAAATGCAAAAAGAGGCCGTTTATGGCCTGACTGAATTCTACCGCGATGACATCAAGAACGCGCGCTTGGTTGCCGGCACAGGGTGTAACGCTGCCACTGGGCAATACGCATTGCGTCCGTTGATCGCGGCGGGTGTGATTGACCTCGACCAGATCGTGCTGAACCTGATGGCCGCAGTGTCGGGCGCAGGGCGTAGCCTGAAAGAAAACCTGTTGCACGCCGAACTGTCCGAAGGGGCGCATGCCTATGCGGTTGGCGGCACCCATCGCCATTTGGGTGAGTTTGATCAAGAGTTCAGCGCTATTGCTGGTCGCCCGGTGAATATCCAATTCACGCCGCACCTGATCCCTGCGAACCGGGGCATCTTGGCGACGACATATGTGCAGGGCGATCCGCAGGTTATCTATGACACGCTGGCTGCCGCCTATGCGGACGAGCCGTTTATCGTGATGCTCCCAATGGGGCAGCACCCGTCGATCAAGCACATTCGTGCGTCGAACTTCTGCCATATCGGCGTTGTTGCTGACCGTATTCCCGGCCGTGCCATCGTGATTGCGGCTTTGGACAACCTGACCAAAGGATCGTCGGGGCAGGCGCTGCAAAACGCGAACCTGATGTTGGGACTGCCAGAGACCGAAGGTTTGATGTTGGCACCGGTGTTTCCATGAGCGGGTTAAAGAGCCTCAAAAAGCGTCGTCGCGTCCAGGTCATCGGCATTGCCGCGGCCTGTGTTGCGGCGATTTTGACAGCCTTGTGGTTCTTGCCAGATGACAGTTTCCAATATTTCCGATCACCAAGCGAGGTGGTCGCCGCACCGCCCGCTCCAAATGAGCGTTTCCGCATTGGTGGGCTGGTCGAGGCAGGCACACTTGTACGCGGTCAGGGCCAAGAAATCACATTTGCTGTCACTGACGGCGGCGCATCTATTAATGTTGCGTATTCTGGGATCTTGCCGGACCTTTTTGACGAAGGTCAGGGCATGGTTGCGCAGGGTAATTACATTAATGGTCGCTTTGAAGCTGTTGAAATTCTTGCAAAACATGACGAAACATACATGCCAAAAGAAGTGCTTGATGCGCTGAAAGAACAGGGCACCTATGTTGCACCGGACGGTACTGCGGTAACGAATTAACTTATCTAGCGCAGCCTTTGTGTCGCACAGACATGAGGGCTGCCGATGCAAAGCATTACCGAAATTGCCACCGATATTGTCGCCCGCGAAGGCGGCTATGTGAACGATGCGGATGACCCCGGCGGGGCGACCAAATACGGTGTCACCGTGCATACCCTGCGTAGGCTTGGGATGGATTTGACAGGCGACGATCAAGTCACAGAGGCTGACGTTCGTGTGCTAACGCGTGCCCACGCGGTTTCAATTTTCGTCGAACACTACTTTCGCGCGCCCAAGATCGACAAGCTGCCTGAAGCAATTCAGGCGTCAGTGTTTGATATGTATGTGAACGCCGGTGTAAACGCTGTGCGGATACTGCAGCGTCTTTTGAACGATATGCGTATTGAGATTTCTGTGGACGGTGTCATCGGCCCTCAGACGATACTGGCGACGAGCCGCGCGATAGAGGCAGCACCCGATCATATGGTCGATGCCTACGGGATAGCGCGTCGAAATTACTATTACGATCTTGCTGGTCGTCGTCCCGCTAGCCGCAAATACGCGCGGCGGCGTGATGGTGGTAAAGGCGGGTGGATTACCCGCGCTGAGGAATTCATCAGCGAGCGTTATCACCTGACCGAGGCACAACATCGTGAAAGGACCGCGCAATGGGTTTGATCGCAGGTTTGATGACGTTCCTATTTGGTGACGGTCGTAATGTCGTGTCTGAGACAGCAGAAGTATTTCGTGAAAACGCAGAAGGGCGCGCTGTGCGTGTTGCGAATGCCCGGTCAGAAAGTCTTCAGCAGTTCGCAGCAGAGTTTATCCATCCGCGCCGCGGCCTGTTTGATCGCTTTGTCGACGGGTTGAACCGATTGCCGCGCCCATTTTTGGCGCTAGGTACAATCTGGCTGTTCGTGGGAGCAATGGTGAACCCCGAAGAATTCAGCCGTGGGATGGAAGGGCTTGCGTTGGTCCCGGAACCGCTTTGGTGGCTGATGACAGCGATTGTTAGTTTCTATTTTGGCGCGAGGCATCAAGTGAAAGGCCAAGAATTTCAACGTTCTATTGCGGCAACGATGGCTGTCGCAGAGGCCCGCAGAAAGCCCATGGTCGAGGTGGGTAATCCAGCGCTACGGGATTGGTTAGCCGAGAATGGATAGAGATTGGTTTGATGATGTTGCACGCCGCATCACCGCGCTTGAAACACGTAACGCAGTGGATGAGGTCCACCGTGAGAATGTTGCCGACCGGTTGGGCGCCATTGAAGACACCTTGAAGTGGCTTGTTCGTCTGATGATTGGCGGCTTTTTAATGGGGGCGCTGACCTATGCGCTACAGGGCGGTTTTCGGATCTGAGTGAAGTCGCGTCAAAATGTATCGGTGATTTGACATCCTTGGCATGTTGTCATTGCCATATTTCGGTTATGACATCTGTTATGATTACAGAACTTGGACATTTCGCACTGATTCTGGCGTTTGGCATCGCCATTGTTCAGATGATAATCCCGATGGTTGGCGCGCATCGCAACAACCCCGCATGGATGGCGGTCGCTGAACCTGCGGCCATCACGCAGTTCCTGCTTGTGGCACTTTCGTTCGGTGCGCTGACGTGGGCCTTTGTGACGTCAGACTTTTCACTCCAACTAGTCTACGCGAATTCGCACACTGACAAACCGATGATCTATAAGATCAGCGGCGTTTGGGGGAACCACGAAGGCTCTATGCTCTTGTGGCAACTGATCCTGACGCTGTTTGGGGCAAGCGCGGCCGTTTTCGGCGGTAACCTTCCTGACCGGCTACGCGCGCGAGTGCTGGCGGTGCAGGCCTCGATTGCCGTCGCGTTCTTTGCGTTTATCCTGTTCACCTCTAATCCGTTTTTGCGACTGGCTGTGCCTCCGCTGAACGGACGGGACCTGAACCCGCTGCTCCAAGATCCCGGCCTCGCGTTCCATCCGCCGTTTCTTTACCTTGGGTATGTTGGGCTAAGTATGGCGTTTTCCTTTGCTATCGCTGCGCTGATTGAAGGCAAAGTTGATGCCGCATGGGGGCGCTGGGTGCGCCCATGGACGCTGGCCGCTTGGGTATTCCTGACGCTTGGAATCGCTTTGGGGTCTTGGTGGGCCTATTACGAATTGGGCTGGGGCGGTTTTTGGTTCTGGGACCCGGTTGAAAACGCATCATTTATGCCTTGGCTCATTTCAGCGGCATTGCTGCATTCTGCCATCGTGGTGGAGAAGCGCGAAGCGTTGAAAAGCTGGACAATCTTGCTTGCGATTTTGGCATTCGGGTTCTCTTTGCTAGGGACTTTCATCGTGCGGTCCGGCGTGCTGACATCGGTGCATGCGTTTGCAAACGATCCGGCGCGCGGCGTGCTTATCCTGATCATTCTGGCTGTTTTCCTAGGCGGGGCACTTACCCTGTTTGCTGTGCGTGCAGGTTCGATGGAATCCAAAGGTGTGTTTTCAGCGGTCAGCCGTGAAAGTGCGCTAGTGCTGAACAACGTCTTGCTGGCCGTTAGCTGCTTTGTTGTCTTCATCGGAACGATCTGGCCGCTTGTTGCGGAAATGCTGTTCGGTCGCACGCTATCCGTCGGACCACCATTTTTTGAGGCCGCATTTACGCCCTTTATGGTAGGGCTCGCGTTGGTGTTGCCGATTGGGTCAATCCTCGCTTGGAAGCGGGGCAGCCTGTCTCGCGCTACAAAACCGTTGCTACCTTGTTTCGTTTTGGCGATTGCACTGGGCTTGCTTGCCTATGCTGTTCAAAGTGGTCGTTCTGCGATGGGGCCGATTGGCGTTGCACTTGGCGTTTGGGTCGTTGGCGGCGCAACCGCGGATCTTTGGATGCGGAGTGGTCGTGGCGGTTGGATGGATCGCCTGGGCCGAATGCGGCGTTTGCCGCGCGCAGACTGGGGCAAAGCGTTTGCGCATATGGGCATGGGTGTCACGATCTTTGGTATCGCTGCAATGATGGCGTGGGAAATCGAAGACATTCGCGTGACTGATATTGGTGACCGTTGGGATGTCGGGCAGTTCAGCTTCACGCTTGACGATGTGCGCCGCGTCGAAGGGCCGAACTATGTGACCACGATGGCAGACATGGGCGTCTGGCGCGGTGACAAGCAGCTAACCGTGTTAACACCAGAAAAGCGGTTCTATCCGGTTGCGAAAATGCCCACGACCGAGGCAGCAATCCGTAACGGTATCCTGCGCGATATCTACGTCGTCATCGGTGACCCGCAGGTGGATGGTGGCTATGCGGTACGCGTTTACGTCAAACCATTCGCGAACTGGATATGGGGTGGGGCGCTGTTAATGGCGCTTGGTGGTTTCGTTTCCTTGTCTGACCGTCGCCTACGTGTTGGCGCGGCATCCGCAAAGAAAACAAACATGGTGCCCGCAGAATGAAACGTTTGATCCTGATCTTATGTATTATTGCGGCACCTGTGTTTGCGGTTGAACCGTCAGAAATGCTGGATGACCCCGCGTTAGAGGCGCGCGCGCGTGAATTGTCGCAAGGGCTGCGTTGTCCGGTTTGCCAGAATGAAACGATCGATGAATCGAATGCGACCCTTGCGCAAGAACTACGGATCGTTCTGCGCGAACGGCTGGTCGCTGGTGATACCGACGAAGAGGCTGTCACCTATATGGTTAGCCGCTATGGGGAATATGTCCTGCTGCGTCCTGATGCGAGCGGTGCCAACCTGATCCTATGGTTGGCCGCACCTTTGATGCTGCTGCTTGCGCTTTGGGTTGGGATAACGACCATTCGCCGTAGGAACATCGCAGCAGAGCCGCTAAGCCAAGACGAAGAAGAAGCGCTCGAAAAAATCCTGAAACAGTGACGCCCCGTCGTGCTTTGCGTGGCGCGTCACTAGGATACTGTGTGCACAACGCAGACAGAGGATACGCGCATGGATTATCAAGCAATCACTTATGAGATCACCGAAGGCGTGGCCTATATCACGCTGAACCGGCCTGCTTTGATGAATGCGTTGAACACGCAGATGCGGCTTGAGATTACGCATGCCTTTAAAGACGCAGAGCAAAACGCGCGTGCGGTCGTCATGACGGGTGCGGGTGCATCTTTCTGTTCCGGTCAAGATTTGGCCGATGCGGCAGCTGGCGGAACCATCGACATGGAGGCCACGCTGCGTGATGAATACGTCCCGATGCTCAAGTCGATCTTTGATTGCAAGATCCCAACCATCTGCGCCGTCAATGGCCCAGCTGCAGGGGCAGGGGCAAACCTTGCTTTGGCCGCCGATGTGGTGATCGCGTCAGAGGACGCGTATTTCATCCAAGCCTTCACACGCATTGGGCTTATCCCAGACGCAGGTGGCACCTACTGGCTGCCGCGCCAAATTGGGGCGGCGCGTGCGATGGGTTCAACCCTATTCGCTGATAAAGTAAGCGCCAATCAGGCCCGCGACTGGGGCATGATTTATGAAACCGCACCCGCGGCTGAATTTGAAGCACATATCAAATCTCGGGCGCAGCAGTTGGCGAACGGTCCAACCGTCGCCTACGAACAGCTTAAAAAGGCTATTCGCGGGTCATTGGAAAACACATTGGACGAGCAGCTGGCGGTCGAAGCCAAGCTGCAAGCCGTTTGTGGTAACACCCATGATTTCAAAGAAGGCGTCACAGCGTTCCTTGAAAAGCGCGCACCCCGCTACGAAGGGCGCTGAACCTGCGCAAGTAGGGCAAGCGCGTCCGCTGGGGGCGCTTGTTCAATCCTACGATAGGTTTTTCCATCTGTTGTGCGTGTCACAAGGCGGTGGTCAATCAATGACCGCCGCAAAAGTGCATGATCACCAAAGCTGTGCCCGGTTTTTAGTACATCGTTGACTTGGGTTTCACTTAGATCCTGCTTGGCCGGTAACGCAGCCCAAAACACCCATAGGCATAATCCCTGCACCGAAGTCTGCTGCGGCCAGCGTGTCATGCTACCATCGTCAAAGACTCGCAGCGCCTTTTCTAGCGTGCGTGTGCTGGGTTCTTTGGCTAATGTAGGCGCCTCGGCCTTTAAGTGCTGATAATTGTCGTATCCTGCAGCCTTTGCTACCAGTGACAGCAACTTTGCATGCCCCGGGAAACTGTCTTGCTGCTGCAACGCGCTTCGCAGCGCTTTGGTAAAGGCGGATAGATCGCTGATCGCGATTTGTTGTGTTTGGCGTGGCATATTTTGCCCCTGCAATCTGTGCCGGAACCCGGTTGGGTCTGATGGTCGCCCTTGTCGCCCGGCTGATTGAAAGGTCAGCGGTCTATTTTGCCAATGTCAGGTTTAGCGTGATCCAACCGGATCGGCGACGCCTTGGTGAACTGATGACCAAGACTATGCTAGCGCGTTCCGTCTGGGCGCGGCAAGGCGAAATATACGCTGTCGGACCAAATGCCGTTTATGCAAAAAGTGTTCTTCTCGCGGTGGGTGTCGGTAAACCCCAAACGACGAATTAACCCGACAGAGGCCGCATTTAGCGGGTCGGCTTCTGCGGTGAGTTCGGAATGATCGGTCGTATCAAATAAATATGGGATCACGGCTTGCATGGCCTCAAACACATAGCCCTTGCGCCAGTGGTCAGGGTGCAAAATAAATCCGACTTCGTTGTCACGATGGTTTCCGGCGCTTCCGATGTAGGCGTCGTCTAACGTGATCTGAAAGTAGGTTGGGCTATCTTGCCAAGTCGCGATACTGCGATTGAGCAGTGCTTCCGTCACAGAAGGATCCGCATGTGGGGCCGTTGACCAATATTTCATTGCACGCGGATCACTGTATAGCGTGTACATCGCGTCTAAATCGTCAACACGCGGTTCACGTAGGACAAGGCGGTCAGTCGTTAGCGTCACGGGTTATCCATCTTAAGTGTCGCTTGGGGCATGATGTCAGCGAAGAAAAAGGCCACCCGAAGGTGGCCTGCATCTTTTAGCGTTTTTCGATGTCGACGTAGTCGCGAGATGTTTCGCCAAGATAAAGCTGACGAGGGCGACCGATTTTCAGCTGTGGATCAGCAAGTTGTTCTTTCCACTGGGAAATCCAACCAACAGTCCGTGCCAATGCAAAGATCGGTGTGAACATGGATGTTGGGAAACCCATCGCTTCGAGGATGATGCCAGAATAGAAATCAACGTTCGGGAACAGTTTCTTTTCAGCGAAATACGGATCTGCCAGCGCTTGCTTTTCAAGCTCCATTGCGACTTGCAACAGTGGGTTGTCTTCGACGCCAAGCAGTTCAAGAACTTCGTCAGCGGACTGTTTCATCACAGTCGCGCGTGGGTCAAAGTTTTTGTAAACGCGGTGGCCAAAGCCCATCAGGCGGTAGCTGTCGTTCTTGTCTTTCGCACGGGCGATGAATTCAGGAATGCGGTCAACAGTGCCGATTTCCTTAAGCATTTCCAGACATGCTTGGTTCGCGCCACCGTGGGCAGGGCCCCAAAGACAAGCGATACCAGCAGCGATACATGCAAACGGGTTTGCACCAGAAGACGACGCCAGACGCACGGTCGAAGTCGAAGCGTTTTGTTCGTGATCGGCGTGCAGCGTAAAGATACGGTCCATCGCACGTGCCAGAATCGGGTTCACGTTGTATTCTTCGGCAGGGACCGAGAAACACATGTGCAAGAAGTTCGCAGCATAATCCAGATCGTTGCGTGGATATACGAACGGCTGGCCGATCGAATACTTATAGGCCATCGCAGCGATTGTTGGCATCTTCGCGATCAGGCGGATCGAAGCGACCTCGCGCTGGTGCGCATCGTTGATGTCAGTGGAATCATGGTAGAATGCAGACATCGCACCAACAACGCCGACCATTGTCGCCATCGGGTGTGCATCACGACGGAAGCCACGGAAGAAGTTGTGCATCTGCTCGTGAATCATCGTGTGGTTCGTTACCAGACGCTCGAACTTCTCAAGCTCAGCAGCTGAAGGCAGTTCACCGTAAAGCAGCAGGTAACATACTTCGAGATAGTGAGATTGGCTTGCCAGCTGGTCAATTGGGTAACCACGGTGAAGCAGTTCACCTTTGTCGCCGTCGATGAATGTGATCGTGCTGTCGCACGCGGATGTAGACGTAAAGCCTGGATCGTATGTGAACACGTCAGCTTGTGCGTAAAGCTTGCGGATGTCGATTACATCAGGGCCTGCCGTAGGGGAGTGGATCGGCAATTCGTATGTTTCGCCCTTGATGGTTAACTTCGCAGTGTCTGTATTTTCAGCCATATTTCTTCCCCTTATATGGTGCGCACGACAAATCATCGCCGGCGCATCTTTATTCGTCGGTGTTCCAGGTAACTGCCAATCGTAACGAATTGGTTTCAGTCGCTGGCGTCTTGAAGCCGGGCAATTGTTTCCTCTTGCCCCAAGACCAACATCATATCGAACACACTTGGTGAGACAGCACGCCCTGCGAGTGCCGCACGAAGCGGCCCAGCAAGTTTGCCAAGTTTCGTATCGTGAGCTTCGGCAATGGACGTGACAATCTCTTCTAAGGTGTCACGCGTCCAGCTAGCATTTTGCAACTGCGGCGTCAATTCCGACAGTATACCACGGGATACATCATTCAGCTGCGCTTTGGCTTTTTCGTCGATCTCTAGTGGGCGAGAAACAAGTGAAAACTGTGCTTTTTCAAGTAATTCCGGAATTGTCTTTGCGCGTTCTTTTAGGCAGTACATTGCGCGCAAAAGAAGATCAGATTGCTGATCTGTAAGGGCCTGTTCGCCCACAGATGCTAAATATTCGTGCACTTCCTGCAGCAGTGCAGCATCGTCAGTCACGGCAATGTGTTGGCCACAGATATTTGCGAGCTTTTTAAAGTCAAAACGGGCAGGCGATTTGCCAATTCCACTCAGGTCAAACCATTCGCGGGCCTGCTCATCCGAAAAGAATTCATCGTCGCCGTGGCTCCAACCCAAACGAGTCAGATAGTTGCGCATACCAGCGGCCGGATAGCCCATCTGCTGGTACTCTGCCGCGCCAGTCGCGCCGTGGCGTTTCGACAGCTTTTTACCGTCTGGACCAAAGATCAATGGAATATGGGCAAGTACAGGTTTGTCCCAACCCATGGCCTCATAGATGAGGTTCTGACGGAATGAGTTAGCCAAATGGTCATCACCACGGATGACATGCGTCACGCCCATATCATGGTCGTCGACAACAACGGCCAGCATATAAACTGGGGTACCATCAGACCGCAGCAGGATCATGTCGTCTAGCTGGTCGTTGGACCAAGTGACATCACCTTGAACTTCGTCATGTAGGGTTGTTTTTCCGGTGCGCGGTGCCTTTAGACGGATGACGTAGGGCAGGTCAGGATGATCTGCCTCCGGCACATCGCGCCAAGGCGACTGGAACAGCGTCGATTGTTTTTCTGCACGCGCCTTTTCGCGGAATGCTTCGATTTCGTCTTGGGTGCTAAAACACTTATATGCGTGGCCGTTGGCTAGCATCTCCAGCGCGACTTCGACATGGCGCGGGGCGTTTTCAGCTTGGCTGGTTGGTTCGCCATCCCAGTCAAGACCAAGCCAAGTCAGACCATCCAAAATCGCCTGTTTGTTTTCATCAGTCGAGCGTGACTTATCGGTGTCTTCGATCCGCAACAGGAATTTGCCACCACGACCACGCGCATAAAGCCAGTTAAACAATGCAGTGCGCGCACCGCCGATGTGCAAAGCACCAGTGGGTGACGGGGCGAAACGAGTGACGACTGACATGGAGAATTAACCTTTCGCTAACCAGCTTTCCGGTAGTGTCCGGATTGAATGGGAGATACGAAACTGCGGGGTAAAGAACAAGTGCGCACCGCTTTTCTTGACGCACTTCTGGCGCAACGCGGTGGGCTGATTGGCTGGGTTCCTGTTTGCCTGGGCATCGGCATCGACACCTATTTCTCGCTTTCTCAAGAACCTAATCAAGTGATAATGGCCAGCGTCTGGCTGTTGGCGATAACCTTGCTGTTGATATCGCGATGGGTCCATCCCGCACTGGCCCCCGTAGTTGTGGGCTGTTCACTTATCCTCGCCGGTGCAGGCATCGCGCAGTGGCGGACGGCTCATGTCGCTGAACCAGTACTTAGTTTTCGCTACTATGGGCCGATTGAGGGGCGTGTGGTTAATATTGATCGGTCTGCAAGTGACGCACCTCGATTGACGCTTGATAACGTGGTCCTTGCGCGCATGTCACCAGCCCGTACCCCAGAACGAGTGCGAGTCTCAGTTCATGGGGATCAGGTGCTTCAAAATTATCAGCCGGGCGAAACCCTGATCCTCACCGGGCATCTTTCGCCTCCCGCAGGTCCTGCGGAACCGGGTGGTTTTGATTTTCAACGACATGCTTGGTTTCTGGGCCTGGGGGCCGTCGGTTACACACGCACTCCGGTCTTAAGGCTGGCGGCCCCGAGTGACCCAACACTGGCGATGCGCGTGTTTGCCATAAGGATGAAGTTATCCAGCTTTGTTCAGGCGGCGATCCCGGGCGAGGCAGGGGCATTTGCTGCTGCAATCATGACAGGCGACCGATCCGCGATGCGCCAAGAAACATTAGCGAATTTGCGTGCCGCGAATCTGGCGCATTTGTTAGCGATCTCTGGTCTGCATATGGGTTTGCTGACCGGATTCATCTTTGCGCTTGTCCGGTACGGCTTGGCGCTAAGTCCGACGATATCGCTGCGGTATCAGACCAAGAAAATTGCTGCAGTCTGCGCATTAGTTGTCGGTGCATTCTATCTGGCACTTTCCGGAGGAAACGTAGCGACAGAGCGCGCATTCATTATGGTCGCTGTGATGTTGGTTGCAGTCCTTCTGGACCGTCGCGCGTTAACTTTGCGGGCCGTGGCAATGGCGGCAATCATTGTGCTGTTATGGCAGCCAGAGGCGCTTACCGGGCCGGGGTTTCAGATGTCTTTTGCTGCGACGACAGCGCTGGTTGTGGTCTTTGGCGCATTGCGTCGCTTTGACATGTCGCGCTGGCCGAAATGGCTGCGTGCAGTGTTTTCTGTCGTTTTGTCATCCTTTGTCGCAGGGCTTGCGACCGCGCCTTTCGCTGCAGCGCATTTCAACCAAGTCGCACATTTTGGGCTCATCGCGAACTTGCTCAGCGTGCCATTGATGGGCGTCCTAGTTATGCCCGCAGCCGTTCTGGCGATCTGTCTTGCGCCGCTTGGGCTGTCGGGCGTCGGTTTTGCGTTCATGTCCGTTGGTTTGCGCTGGATCTTATGGGTTGCGGAAACTGTATCAGGCTGGGACGGGGCTGTCGGTCATATCGTTGCGCCCGGTCCTTGGGTTTTGTCGTTACTTGCGATGGGTTTGCTGTGGGGCGTCCTGTGGCAGGGCAAAGCACGATTCGCGGGCGTGGTCCTTGTGATTTGCGCGTTTGTGTCATGGTCACAAGTAACCCGACCGCAGCTACTGATCTCTGACAGCGGAGCGTTGATTGGGGTTTTAGGGCCTGAGGGGCGGGCACTTTCCAAGCCAACTGGCGACAGTTTTGTCGCGCGGATTTGGCTTGAAAATGACGGCGCAGTGACAGCGCAAGAAATCGCGGCAGGCCGTCCCGGATATCAGCGAGAAGGGCGGGTTGTTCGGGTAGAGGTCGGCGATTGGACGGTCTTGCAAGTATCGGGAAAAACCGCGCTTGCGGCGTTAGATGGGTGCGATGGTGCTGATGTGATTGTTAGTAATCAGAAAGATGTAACTGATCGGCCCTGTTTCGTTTTTGATATTGACCAGTTACGTCGGACTGGCGCACTCGCTTTGGCTATCAATGAACGTGGTGATTTGGTCGTTACCACTGCACAAGCGGTCACTGGGGATCGTCCGTGGAACGCCGGACCAGTACTTGCAGGTGAACAGATCATCCTGACCCAAGAAGACAAAAAGGGCCGCCAGAGCGACCCTTGAAGCAGAGTGAATACTCTAATCAGTAGGTGCGGATTAGCCCGACCAACCGGCCCTGAACCTTGACCTGATCATCGCGGAATACGCGCGTTTCATATGCAGGGTTGGCAGCCTCGAGCGCGATAGCGCTACCGTTCCGGCGGAACCGTTTTAGTGTGGCTTCGTGACCTTCGACCAGCGCAACGACGATATCACCATTATCAGCGACGGTGGTTTCACGGATCACAACAACATCGCCGTCATTGATGCCGGCGTCGATCATAGAATCGCCTTTAACCTCAAGGGCATAGTGGTCGCCCGCGCCCACCATAGATTGCGGGACCGAAACGTTATGCGATACTTGGCTAATCGCCTCAATCGGGACACCGGCAGCGATGCGGCCCATCAAGGGAAGTTCGATCGCGCCATTATCAATCGGCATTGCCGCTGCGGGGGTGCTGTCAGGTTTGTCGCCGTCAATCACACGCGGGGTAAACCCAGTTTTGCCCTGCATCGCGTCAGGTAGCTTAACGATTTCCAAGGCACGTGCGCGGTGGGCGAGGCGGCGAATAAATCCACGTTCTTCCAATGCTGTGATCAAACGGTGGATCCCCGACTTGGATCGCAGATCAAGCGCTTCTTTCATTTCGTCAAAGCTAGGCGACACCCCATCGCGCTGTACGCGCTTGTGAATGAACTCTAGCAGGTCGAGTTGTTTTTTCGTCAGCATCGCATGTTCCCCTTGCAGGTTTTGCATATGTTCTATGCATGTTCCTGTTTTGTGTCAACTCTTGCGTGAGCGCTGCGGAGACTCAAGGTCAGATACGGATGATGTCGATATGGTCGCCTGCGCTGCGGGCCGGGTCACCAGTCGGGCGAACAGCAAGACAATTAGCCTCCGCTAGGACTGTCAAAAGCGCGCTGTCTTGGCGATCAAAGATGGTCACGCCATCAGGGCCAATATGCGCGCGAGTGTAGTGTTCTCTGATACCGTTTGGGCCAATGTCATGAGCAAGGGGCGCGGTTTCGCGTGTGGCAGGTGCCGTTCCTTGGCCAAGCATCTGGCGGATGACTGGCAGCAAGAATATGTGCCCGCACACCATCGCAGAAACGGGATTGCCCGGTAGGCCAATCATCACAGCATTGCCCATTCGGCCCGCCATCAGCGGTTTGCCCGGACGCATCGCGATCTTGTAAAACGACCGCTCCATCCCCTTTGCTTCTGCAACCTGTCCGACCAAATCATGATCGCCGACAGACGCACCACCAATGGTGACAATTAGGTCGGCATCGGCTCCCAAATCAAAAGCTAATTCAAGCGCCGGAACGTTGTCGCGTGCGATTGGCAGCATACGGGCGTGTCCGCCTGCGCCTTCGACAAGGGCCGCCAAACCATAACTGTTCGACGCAATAATCTGATCTGGGCCGGGAGCTTCGCCGGGCTGCACCAATTCATCCCCAGTCGCGATAATCGCAACAATGGGGCGGCGGGTCACCGGGACCTGCGCAATATTCATCGCAGCAAGAAGCGCAACATCCGAAGCAGACAACACACGCGGTGCCTTAATCTGATCGCCATTATTAAAATCGGAACCAGCAGGGCGCACGTAGGATTTCGTTTCTAACGTGTCGCGCAGAGTGATGGTGTTGTCGACCCGGTCAACGTCTTCTTGGATCACGACCCAATCTGTTCCGGCGGGCATCGGTGCACCTGTGAAAATTCGCGCTGCCTGACCTGTTTCAACGGCGCCAGTAAATGCGTGGCCCGCCGCAGCCTCTCCGACAACATCAAAAGTTGCGCCGGGAGCAACAGTTGCGGCAGAAACCGCGTAACCATCCATAGCAGATGCAGCAAAAGGAGGCTGATCACGGCGTGCCGCAACATCCTGCGCCAAGACACGTCCAAAGGCTTCTGTCAGTGGCACGGTTTCGGATGGTAACGGCGAAACAAGTGCGAATAAGTGATCAAGTGCTTCATTGACCGGGATCATGGATTTTCAAACCGTCCAGATTTGCCGCCGTCTTTTAGCGTCACCCGTATCCCGCCGATTTCCATATCTTTTTGAACCGCTTTGACCATGTCATAGACGGTGAGCGCGGTTGTGCTGACTGCTGTTAGGGCTTCCATCTCAACGCCGGTTTGGCCGCCTGTTTTGACGGTGGCGCTGATCCGGATACCGGGTAGCGCCTCGTCCGGGGTCATTTCAATCGCGACCTTGGTGATGGGGAGCGGGTGGCAGAGCGGGATGAGGTCGGCTGTTTTCTTGGCCCCCATAATCCCAGCGATCCGGGCGATCCCCAGAACATCGCCTTTGTCTGCGCGTCCTTCGACAATAAGAGCGAGGGTCTCAGGCGTCATTTTGATGTAACCTTCGGCGACTGCGATACGTGCCGTCACAGGTTTGTCCGACACATCGACCATATGGGCTTTGCCGTCGGCATCAAAATGGCTGAGACCTGACATTACATGCCTCCTGATGCGGGCTTAGTAAGCAGTGCGCGTGTTGCGGCTGCCACGTCATCCTGACGCATCAGGCTTTCGCCAATCAGGAAGGTGCGCGCGCCGTAGCGAGCCATGTCTGCCAGCTCCTCTGGTGTATTTAGACCGCTTTCGCAGACGATTGTGCGATCTGCAGGCACCAGTTTTGACAGGGTGCGCGTCGTGTCCAACGTCGTTTCAAACGTCTTGAGGTTGCGGTTGTTGATACCCATCAGGGGTGATTTCAACAGGCTTGCGCGTTCCAGTTCTTCGGCATCGTGGACCTCTAGCAGGACATCCATGCCCCATTCGAACGCTGCATCCTCTAGCTCTTGGGCTTGGGCGTCACTGACAGACGCTAAGATGATCAGGATGCAATCGGCATGCAATGCGCGCGCCTCGGCAACTTGATAGGTATCGTACATGAAATCTTTGCGCAGGGCGGGCAGTTCTACTGCACTGCGGGCGGCGGTCAGATAGCTATCGTCGCCCTGAAAGGACGGGCCATCAGTCAGTACGGACAGACATGTAGCGCCGCCGGCCTCATAGGCTTTTGCAAGCTCAGGTGGGTTAAAATCGGGGCGGATCAGGCCCTTGGATGGGCTCGCTTTTTTGATCTCAGCGATGAGGCCATACCCTTCGCGGGCGGCCTCTTGTAGGCGTTCTGCAAAACCGCGCGTTGCTGGCGCGTCTTTGGCGCGTGCTTCTATCTCAGATAGGGGCACGGCAGCTTTGCATGCGGCAACATGTTCCAACTTGTAAGCTTTGATTTTTTCGAGAATGTCGGTCATGGGTCCGCCCAGTTTATTGGCTCTTGCCCTTGATCAATAAGCCACTGGTTGGTCTTTGAAAATGGGCGCGAGCCGAAAAAACCACGATGGCATGACAATGGGGAAGGGTGCGCTGATTTTAGTATCAGATGCTGTTCGCTAATGTGTTTGCTATAGGCCTGTGCCGGACCGCCCCAAAGGATAAACGCGCGCGGTGCATCATGCAGCCGCTTGATCACTTCGACGACCAATTTCGACCAGCCAAGTTTGGCATGCGCCTTTGGCTTTCCGGGGGGCACAGTTAGGGCTGTGTTAAGTAATAAAACGCCTTGATCGGCCCAGTCCTGTAGCCCAGTCTTGGTGCGTTTTTGATTCAGATCGCTGTCTATCTCTTTGAAAATATTGCCAAGACTATCAAGCCGCCCACCAAATTCATCGGGAATTGAAAAGGCCAGACCGTCAGCTTTGCCGGGCGTGTGGTACGGGTCTTGGCCAATAATCACGACGCGGGTCTGATTGGGTTGGCAACGCTCTAGCGCTGCAAATGTCAGCGCTGGTGGCGGAAGTATATCGGCGTCGAGCTTGGCTGTCAGAGCGGGAAGGTCGTCACCGAAAAACGGTAAATCGGCCCAACTGCCCAGACGACCAAGATCAAACATCAGGACGATGTGATCCGCGCGAGCGTTTCAACGGCCTGCTTTGCCTTGCCAGCATCAATGCTTTCGCGGGCGATTTCGACGCCTTCGGGCAGGGTGGCTGCCTTGTCGGCGACAACAAGTGCGGCAGCAGCGTTGAATAGCACGGCATCACGGTAGGCACCCGTTGCGCCACCTAGCAATGCACGCATCGCATCTGCGTTCTCTTCAGGCGTCCCACCGATAAGGTCGCGGAAATTGTGGACTGGTAGGCCCGCATCCTCTGGGTGGATTTCGCGCGATGTGACCTTGCCATTCTCGAGCGCGGCAACGGCGGTTGTGCCGCAAATCGTGATCTCATCAGTGCCATCGCTGCCGTGCACAAGCCACGCTTTTTCAGTGCCAAGCTGCTGGAGCGTTTCGGCCATTGGGTGGATCAAATCGATCGCAAACGCGCCTGTAAGCTGGCGCTTGACGCCAGCCGGATTAGTAAGCGGCCCCAAGATGTTAAACATCGTTTTGCATCCTAATTCCAAACGCACAGGACCAACGTGTTTCATTGCTGGGTGGTGCATGGGCGCCATCATAAAGCCGATGCCAGCCTCAGCGATTGCACGTTCGACCACATCGGGCCCAACCATCACGTTGATCCCAAGCGCACTTTGCACATCTGCAGTGCCGGATTTAGACGATAGGTTGCGGTTACCATGTTTCGCAACGGGCACCCCGGCACCAGCCACAACAAACGCGGTTGCGGTTGAGATGTTCAAAGTGTGCTTGCCGTCGCCGCCCGTGCCAACGATATCCATCGCACCTTCGGGGGCTTTGACAGGTACGCAATGCGCACGCATGACAGCGGCCGCGGCTGAATACTCAGCTACGGATTCACCGCGTGTCCGCAGCGCCATCAGAAAACCCGCGATCTGAGCCGGTGTTGCTGTACCTTCGAACAGATAGCCAAACGCTTCTTCGGCTTGCGCACGTGAAAGCGGGCCTTCCGATGCGGCGTAAATCAGTGGCTTCATCGCGTCGGTCATGCTGAAACCTTTGTCATCTCAAGGAAGTTGTTTAACAGCTTATGCCCGTGTTCGGATTTGATGCTTTCGGGGTGGAACTGAACGCCGTGGATTGGCAGCGTTTTGTGCTGGAGCCCCATGACCGTGCCGTCTTCAAGCTCTGCCGTGATTTCAAGACAGTCGGGCAGGGTTTCCCGCTCAACGATAAGAGAATGATAACGGGTCGCATCAAATGGGCTAGGCAGCCCAGCAAAAAGACCTTTGCCAGTGTGTTTCATCGCGCCCATTTTGCCGTGCACGATCTCGTGGCAGCGAACGACTTTCCCGCCAAAAGCTTCTCCAATCGCTTGGTGCCCCAGACACACCCCCATCAAGGGTGTTTTCGTTTCGGCAGCGGCATGGACCATCGACAGGCAAATGCCTGCTTGCGACGGATCGCAAGGGCCGGGGGATAGCATAATTGCGTCGGGACGCATCGCCATTGCTTCTTGGACATTAAGTGCGTCATTACGGCGCACAACGACGTCAGCGCCCAATTCGCCCAAGTAATGAACAAGGTTGTAGGTGAAGCTATCGTAGTTATCTATCAGCAAAAGCATGACAAAATCCCGTGCAGGTCGAATTAGGGCTACCGTCTCCCCCGTGGCTGACGGTATAATCAATGCCATACATGGGCCGGGACGCGGGGCAGCGTCAAGGTCCAACGGCGCGATTGCAGACGACTTGAAGGGCGATTATTATATGCGGGGTAGTGTTTCAGGGAGTGTGTGGGCGCTTGTGCTTGGTGGTGCAGGGTTAGGTGTCGCGTCACTAATAAGCGAACAACCTGCAGGAAATGAACCGCCGCAGATGCCACAGGTTGCGGCACCACAAGCAACGCAAAGTGCTGAAATTGATCTTGATACTGGGACGACGCCGCCAGAGGTAGACCGCGAGTTCGCAGTAACGGCACCACGTGTATCGGCACCCGAGGCCGAAGTCGCAGAACCCACAACCGACACAGAACCAGCTGCACCGCCACAGACATTGCAGTTGGAAACTGAACTTAGCGTTCCGACTGATGTAGACGAATCAACCATCGTTACAGCGTTGGAAGAACCCGTTCTGCCCGCCACTACGGTTGAACCTCCACAGATGCCGTCCGCAGCCGAAAATGTCGTGATTGCAACGCAACCGACGCAACCCGCATCCGAGGTTGGTGAGGCTGACGTGCCTACTGTTGAAGGAATCGCAGAAGATGCGCTTGTTGCCCCAGCACCTGAATGGATTGCTGAACCGGCCCCGACAGAGATCTTCGTCGACGAATTACCGTTCTCAGAGACCGTAGAGTCCGAAGTGGCTGAAGTACTATCGCCGGAAATCGTGATCATTCCTGAACCAGAAGTGAACCCTGACGTTGTTGAGTTGCCCGCAGAGCAAGAGGCACCATTTGAAGAAGCTGAGGTCGCGCCGCAAACGCCTGAACCGGTCGTCGTGGCGCCAGAGCCAACTGAACCCGCGGTGACCGACGAAAGCGAACCTACAGTGATTACTTCTGGACCGGGCAAGCGGATCAAAGTCAATCGCCCAAGTGCAGAGCCTGAAACGACCCCAGAGCCAGAAACGGAAGCGGTGACAGATGAAGAGGCCGAAGCGACCGACCTGCCAGCGTTACAGCGCTTTGCAACCGCGTTCGAAAACCCCAATGGAATGCCATTGATCTCGATCCTATTGGTTGATGATGGCACGAACGGCGATATGGCAGCTGAGGTTGCCTCAATGCCGTTGCCGGTGACGGTTGTGTTACACGCACTTGACCCGAACGCTGCTGCGCGCATGCAGGCCTACCGCGCTGCCGGGATTGAAGTCGCGCTTCAAACGTCCTTGCCAGAAGGGGCGGTGCCAACAGATGTGGAGATCGCGTTTGAAGCGGCCTTTGGCATTCTGCCTGAAACTGTGATGCTGTTCTCGGATGGAACAGGAGTTCTGCAAAATGACCGTGCGGTGACAGAACAGGTCATGCAAATACTTGCCTCTGATGGCCGTGGTTTGGTCACCGTCCAACGTGGTTTGGGAAGCGCACAACGCGCGGCCGAACAGGTGGGCGTTGCAGCGACAACCGTATTGCGTGACCTTGATGGCGCAGGAGAGGATCAATCAGCGATCGAGCGTGCCCTAGATCAATCAGCTTTGCGTGCGCGTCAAACTGGCGATGCTGTCTTGCTGGGTCGGGTTCAGCCAGAGACAATCTCGGCGCTCACAAACTGGGCGCTGACCGTCAACCAGGATCAAATGCTGGTCGCGCCGGTTTCTGCTGTGTTGTTGGATGGTACTGAATAAGCAGGGTGGATTTAAATCCACCCTACGTGGTTACGCTTAGTTTCCGCCAGTTTTGAACATTGTCGCGTCAGACGCAGCTTTGCGAATGGCGTTCGATTTGTGAACGGTTTCCTGATATTCGGCTTCTGGATCGCTATCAAAGACGACACCGCCGCCTGCTTGGATATATAGCTTTTCATCCTGCAGCACGGCCGTACGCAACGCGATGCACATATCCATATCGCCGTTCGCGCTAAAGTAACCGCATCCACCGCCGTACACGCCGCGTTTCTCGGGCTCTAGCTCGTCGATGATTTCCATCGCACGGACTTTGGGTGCACCAGAGACGGTTCCCGCAGGCATACCGGCAAAGAAAGCCGAAAGCGCATCTTGGTCATCGGCCAATTCGCCAACGACGTTAGAAACGATATGCATCACATGGCTATAGCGTTCGATGATGAATTCTTCGGTCGGACGTACAGTTCCGATTTTGCTGACCTTGCCGGTGTCATTGCGACCCAGATCAAGCAGCATGAGATGCTCGGCCAGTTCTTTTTCGTCAGCAAGAAGATCTGCTTCGTTTGCTTTGTCTTCGGCAGGCGTCGCACCGCGTGGGCGGGTGCCAGCGATTGGACGAATTGTAACCTCGTTCCCAAAGACACGGACAAGAATCTCGGGGCTTGCCCCAATGACTTGGAAGCCGCCAAAGTTAAAGAAGAACATGAATGGCGACGGGTTGGTGCGGCGCAGGCTACGATACAGTGCAAACGGTGGTTCGCGGAATTCTTGCGTCCAACGCTGCGACGGTACGACTTGAAAAATATCGCCGGCGCGAATGTATTCTTTTGCCTTCTCGACGGCTTCCAAATATCCGCTGTGCGTAAAATTCGATACTGGTGGGCTAACCGGTACTGGATCAGCAAGCGTGCGACCATCGCCCGGGGTAGGGCGTTCCAACGCGCGTTGCGCGTCCATGACGCGTTCGGCAGCTTGGGCATAGGCAGCGCGGGCATTGAGCCCCTGGTTTACATAGGCGGGTGCGACAAGGATCACGTCACCTTTCACCCCATCCAAAACAGCCACGACCGACGGACGCAACATCATTGCATCAGGCAGTCCAAGCGGATCGGGGTTTATGTCGGGCAGGTGTTCAACCAACCTGATCATGTCATAGCCAAGGTAGCCAAACAGTCCAGCTGACGCGGCAGGCAGATCGGCGGGCAATGCGATCTTTGATTCGGCAATGAGCGCACGCAGCGCTGTCAGCGGATCATCATCCATCGCCGTAAAATCGGCATCGTCAAATCGCGCGTTTCGGTTCACGCGCGATGTCGTTCCCCGGCATTCCCAGATCAAGTCTGGGTTCATCCCGATAATTGAATAACGACCGCGAATTTCGCCGCCCGTTACGCTTTCTAGCATAAAGGCATTTTTGCCAGCGCCAGAAAGCTTAAGCATCAACGATACGGGCGTATCCAGATCTGCGGCAATCCGGGTGTAAACAACCTGATTTTCGCCCGCGTCATATCCACGGGCGAAGCTATCATAATCGGGTAAAAGCGACATGTTGACCTACTGGAACTGGGCGTTAACCGCGTTCACGGTGGCCTGATTAATATTCACGTCTGTCTCTTTTTGCAGCGCGGTCGCATAGGCATCAAAGATGTCTTGCGCGATAGAAGTCGTCGCATTGCCTGCGATACCTTCGATCCGTGCCGCGGTCAGCTCGTCTTCGGTGTCAGGCGGAGTGATCGCGTCAAGGCGCAGGATCACGGCCCGGTCGTCTGCATCAAGCACAACAACGTCACCAACAGCCATTTCGAACAGTTTTTCGTTGAACGCAGGCGGGGTGCCTTCGACAAAATCGGTGCGTGTCAGGTTTTCTTCTACGGTTCCGATCAGCCCAAGCGTATCAAAGCCAGTATCTGGCTTAATCTCAGCAGCCAATTCTTCTGCACGTGCGACAACAGCGTCTTGGCGCGCCTGAACTTGCCACGCTTCAGCGGCTGCTTCGCGCACTTCGTCAAGTGGCCGTACGGTGGGCGGTGTCGTACCGTCTAGGCGCAGGGCGAAAATGCCACCGTCGGCAAGATCGATGACATCGGCAAATGCACCTTGTTCAACACGTGCGGCAGCATCGCGGAAATCATCGTAGGCGGCGATTCCATCTGCGACGTCAGTTGTCCAATTAATGGTGCCAAGCTGCAGATCAGTGCGCTCCGCCAGATCTTCAAGCGTTGCACCGCCTGCGATCAGATCAAGGATGCCGTCTGTGCTGTCTGAAATGACTTCGCGAGCCGCATCAGCGGCAAGCTCATCGCGCAGTTCAGCGGCTGCTTCTTCAAGTGGTGTTTCTTGCGCAGACAGAATCGCGTTCATCCGGAACAATGCAGGCCCAAGAGGAGAGTTGAACGGACCGACGACTTCACCCGGAGTTGCCGTAAAGACGGCTTCGCCAGCAGCGCGTAGTTCTTCTTGGTCGACGTCGCCCATATCGACATCATTCAGGGTAAGGCCACGTTCCGCAACAAGGTCTTCAAAGCTGGCTTCGCCAGAATCGATGCGCGCGCGGGCTTCATCCGCCTTCGCAGAATCGAGATAAACCAAGCGTTCCACCAAGCGGCGCTCTGGCTGCATGAATTCAGCGATCCGATCCTGATACAGCTGTTCAACGGCGGTTTCAGGAACTTCCATCTGATCTTGGATCATATCTGGGGTTAGCCAGACGTAGGTGATGTCGCGGGTCTCGGGCAGGGTGAAATCTTCGGGATGGGCGTCATAGTATTCTTGGATATCGGCGTCGGTCGCACCGGGAATTGGTGCGGTCAGTGCCTCGGCATCGATTGATGTCCAAGTGGCACTGCGCTGTTCACCAATATAGGCGATCATCGTTTGACCAAAGACATCCATGCTTGGAAGGCCACTTACGACTGCGCCTTGCAGCAATGTGCGTGCCATTTCTTCGCGGAGTGTTGTTTCAAACGCGGATTCTGATTGGCCAGCTTGCTGCAGCGCAAGGCGATAGCTATCGGCGTTAAATCCGCCACGTCCTTGGAACTCTGGAATGGCTTTTAGCTGATCAAACACACGTTGATCACCAACGGAAATGCCCAATTGGGCGGCTTCATTATCAAGCGTACGGTTTAGGATCACGGACTGAAGCGCCTGACGGTCAATGCCAAGTGAAACAGCTTGTTGGAACGTAATCTGGGTACCAAACTGCTGTGACATATTCTGAATCTGCGCGTTTAGCTGGCGCTGATAAGCTGTAATCGGCACGTCTTTGTCGCCGACGGTGCCTAGGCTACGCATGCTGCTTGAAAACCCGCTCGATCCAAAGCCAGCCATACCAACAAGTACAACCCCGACAATGACCAATGGGCCGTACCGATTTTTCTTTTTTTCTGCCATAAGTCTCGTGCGCTCCGCCCTAATAGGTGGAGCATGAATACGGCCCTGCGCACACGGGTGCAAGGGTCAGTAGGGCAGGTTCGAAAGTCGATCGAATAAGGTCTCGATCCCGCTACGGTCGATATTGGCAAATGCGATCCGCAATTGGCTTTCACCGCCGGGTAGATCATCTGGCATAAACATTGTGCCGGGCAGCAAAAGGACGCCTGCGTCGCGGACCAATTTCGGAGCAAGCTCTGCTGATGAAATACCGTAAGGATGGCGCATATAGGCGAAATAGGCGCCGCATCCCAACAGTTCCCACCCTTGGGCAGCAAGTTTGGGGAAATGTTCATTGATCGCATTGCGACGATCAAGAATTTCTAATCTTTCACCCGCAAGCCACGCGTCAAGGTTCTGCATACCCCAAAGCGCGGCACGTTGCCCAAGTTGGTTTGGGCAGATCGTGACCGTATCGAGAAACTTTTCAACCTCGGCTAGGCGGGCAGGGCTGGCGACAATGGCTCCCACGCGGTGTCCTGTCAGACGGTAGGCCTTGGAGAATGAATAAAGCTGGATCAGCGTATCGTCCCAGTTGGGATCGGTGAAAAGATCGTGTGGCGCGCCCTCACGGCTGTCGAAATCCCGATAGGTTTCATCAACGATAAGCGAAATTTTATGTTTGCGTGCCAATGACATGAACGCGCGCAGGGTCTCAGAAGGGTATTCCGCGCCGCATGGATTGTTTGGCGTCACAAGCGCGATTGCGCGGGTCCGTGGTGTGATGAGATCCTCGGCTGCGGCGGCATCGGGAATCATCCCCGCGCCAGCAAGCAACGGGACGGTTTTTACCCCCGACATATCCAGCCACATGCGGTGGTTGAAATAGTAGGGAACGGGAATGATGACTTCATCCCCTTCGGCGCAAAGGGTGGATATCGCGGCGGCAAAGGCCTGATTGCAGCCCGATGTGATTGCAACTTGGTCCGGTGATACCGGACCGCCATATGCGCCGGTCCAACGTTCTGCGATTTCTGTCCGTAGTTCAGGAAGTCCTAATACCGGACCATATAAATGCGCGTTCGGATCGTTCAGGACGATTTGCGCCATTGCCTCGCGCAGGGGCGCAGGCGGTGGATCAACCGGGGCCGCCTGACTGACATTGAGCAATGGGCGGTCAGCCGGGTGGGACACACCATCTAACCAACGTCGCGCCTCCATCACTGGTGGGGCAAAAGTGGTGGCGGTGCGTGGTTGTGTCATGGCTTGATCCAATAGAGCGGCTTTGCCGCACAGTATTTTTGGGTACCGTGCGGCAAGCGTTGTCTTCTTACAAGTCTGCTTAGTCTTTGCCGCGGTAGGGTTCGACGTATTGCAGCGCCATGTCCCATGGAAAGAAGATCCAAGTGTCTTGGCTGACTTCGGTGATAAATGTATCGACCTGTGGTCGGCCTTTGGGTTTTGCATAGACCGTCGCGAACTGCGCGTTCGGGTACATCTGACGCACGAGTTCCAGCGTTTTGCCGCTATCTACAAGGTCATCGATAATCAAAATGCCCGTACCGTCGCCCATCAGTTCAGCGTCTGGCGCCTTTAGAACCTTGGCTTCAGAGCGGTCTTGGTGGTCATAGCTTTTGACGCTGATCGTATCGACGGTGCGGATATCCAATTCACGGGCGACGATCATGGCCGGGGCCATGCCGCCGCGCGTAATTGCGACAACCGCTTTCCATGCGCCGTCATCGGGGCCTTGTCCGTCAAGCCGCCAAGCCAGCGCACGGCTATCGCGGTGGATTTGATCCCAGCTAATGTGAAAGCCTTTTTCGTGTGGCAGGCGGGTGTCGGTCATGGTTTTGTTCCTTATGGCGGCGGCTATGTGGCGGCGATCTTGACGCCAAGCAGCGCTAAAGTAGCGCCAAACGCGCGGTCGATGAGAGTTTTTAGGCTTATGTAGCCTTGGCGCGACCTTTCAAGTGAAAAGATGCGTGCAACCAAGATATTCCATACTGCCTCATTCAAAAACACAGCTAATAGGATAGCCGCGTAGCTGAGTAGACTTGTGCCTTCTGGAACCGTTCCCAGAAATATCGCGCTGAATAGAATCGCCGGTTTCGGGTTCGCCAGCTGAGTCGTAATGCCTAGCCATAATGCCGAAAGCGGGTGCCGAGGTGGCGCAGTCGTGTCGCCCATGTCCAGTGGCTTGTCTGCGGAACGCCAAAGTTTCCAAGCCATCCAAACAAGATAGGCCCCACCAAGTACTTTGAGCCCGATCAGTAGAGCAGGGGCAGTTTGAAACACGAACGCAAGGCCGCAGAGCGCCGCGAGCGCCCATATGACGCCACCGATTCCAATACCAACCGCGAGCATCGCCCCAGTTCGCATTCCTTCGATGACGCCTGTTCGTGCTGACATGACAACAGCCGGCCCTGGGCTGATTGCCGCCAAAAGGTGCAAAAACCAGATCGTGCCAAATGCTGTCAGTGTCATGTTTACTCTTTTGTTATGTCAGGAGCGTCGACGGCTTTCATACCGACCACATGATAACCCGCATCAACATGGTGGACTTCGCCAGTCACCGCGCTACCCAAATCAGATAGTAGATAGAGCGCTGATTTACCGACCTCTTCTTGGGTCACCGTGCGACGCAGGGGCGAGTTGTACTCGTTCCATTTCATGATGAGCCGAAAATCGCCGATGCCAGATGCGGCCAAAGTCTTGATCGTTCCGGCACTAATTGCGTTCACGCGAATGCCATCTTTACCCAGATCTTCGGCAAGGTAACGAACCGATGCTTCGAGCGCGGCTTTGGCGACGCCCATCACATTATAATGTGGCATCACTTTCTCGGCGCCGTAGTAAGTAAGCGTCAGGCATGATCCGCCTTCTGTCATCATTTTCTCAGCGCGTTTTACGACGGCTGTGAATGAGTAGACAGAGATGTCCATGGACATGAGAAAGTTGTCGCGGCTGGTGTCAACGTAGCGGCCACGAAGTTCATTTTTATCAGAAAAACCAATGGCATGCACGATAAAGTCAAGCTTACCCCAGCGCTTCTCTAGCTCTGCAAACAGGTCGTCAATTGAGGCTTCGTCGCCTACATCACATGGCAGTACGATGTCAGATCCGACTGAAGCGGCCAACGGCCCCACACGCTTTTTAAGCGCTTCACCTTGATAGGAAAATGCCAGTTCTGCACCCGCATCGGCGCATGCTTTTGCAATCCCCCATGCGATGGATTTGTCGTTGGCGAGGCCCATAATTAGACCGCGTTTGCCTTGCATCAGCTGTGACGTCATCGCTGTCGTTCCTTCGTCTTAGTTTACTCCGCGTTAGCCTCGTTTAGGCGATTGCTGGGGGCGCAGCAAGCTTTTGAGGGGGAAGCTAAAAAGGTTGCTACATCATCAGATTGACCCTAAGCCTATCACGCAAAGAAGTGGTGAGGCTCATTAATGGGTGACAGAGACGGTATTTTCGCGGGCAATGACCCGTTTGCTATTGCACGACAATGGCTTGATACCGCGATTGAAACGGAACCCAATGATGCAAATGCAATTGCATTGGCTACAGTAGATGCAACAGGACTACCAAACGTGCGTATGGTATTGCTCAAGGAGATTGAGCCTGAAGCATTTGTGTTTTACACCAACTACGAGAGTCAGAAAGCGCAAGAAATCGCGCAATCTAGCAAAGCCGCGTTCGTGCTGCACTGGAAGTCGTTGGCACGGCAGATTAGAGTAAGGGGGTTGGTTACCCGTGAGGATGGACCAATCGCTGATGAGTATTATAAGTCGCGATCGCTCAAAAGCCGTCTAGGCGCTTGGGCTTCACGGCAGTCGCAGCCTTTGTCATCGCGTGCAGCGCTGATGGCGGAAGTTGCAAAAGTAACGTTGCAAAAAGGGGCGGATCCGGGACGGCCGCCTTTTTGGGGTGGTTTCCGGATTGTACCTCTGGAGATCGAGTTTTGGTCAGATGGTGCTTACAGGTTGCATGACCGGTTTCGGTGGTCACGCGAAACAACTGATCGGCCGTGGGAAATCACGCGACTGAGCCCATGAGTTTCACAGGGTGTGAAAACTTCAGGTTGAAGTCGTATCTTTTTTCTGGTCGTGATCGGGATAAATTGAGGAAGACAGGGGCGGCGTGTGTTGTGCCTGAGGGGAAGACGTAATGGAAACGCAGGGTGCTAGTGACCAACGGCGTGTAAACGGATTGGTGAAATGGTTTGATCCGGCAAAAGGCTTTGGCTTTGTTGTCGCAGACCAAGGTGGGTCAGATATTCTGCTGCACGCAAATGTGTTGCGCAATTTCGGACAAGGATCAGTGGTTGATGGATCTCATATTGAGATCGTCGTTCAGGATACACAGCGTGGCCTTCAGGCCACCGAAGTACTGTCGATCACGCCGCCGCAGGCTGAAACATCCGTACCGCTAAAGGACATGGCCGAATTCTCGGCAGAAGATATCGCACGCAAGGAAATCGAACCCGCGCGTGTGAAATGGTTTGATAAGGCCAAGGGATTTGGTTTTGCCAATATCTTTGGCAACAATGATGATGTCTTTATACATATTGAAGTGCTGCGGCGTTCAGGGCTTTCTGATCTGCAATCAGGCGAGGCAATTGGTCTGCGCTTGGTAGATGGAGAACGTGGCCGTATGGCGATAGAGGTTGTCGGCTGGGAGATTGCCGCCAAGTGAGATACTGGGCCGTTGCCTTTGGTATGATCATCGCGGCGCAGCCTGCATGGGCTGTTTGCGAAGATAATAGGGTGACGGTCAGCGGGGATTGGGGGCAGGCACATTTTAATGTGGATGTCGCCGATGACCCAGCTGAACGCGCCCAAGGGCTAATGTTTGTCGAAGACCTTCCGACATTATCAGGAATGCTGTTTGTATATGAGCAGCCCCAGAGCGTGAGCTTCTGGATGAAGAACACATTGATTCCTTTAGATATGTTGTTCGCTGCGCCAACCGGCGAAATTCTCGCGATTCACGAAAATGCGATTCCCTTAGACACCACACCGATTCCCGGTGGGGACGGAATTCAGATGGTTCTTGAGATAAATGGGGGCCTCGCGAGCCGTCTTGGGATCGAAGCGGGCAATGTTTTGCAGCATCCTAGCTTTGGTTCTAAGGCTATTTTGCCTTGTGGCGAAAAGAGTTCAAATTAGGTCTTTTCAAATCAGTTCACTGTGTTTAGAGAAGCGCTTGTCGGGGCGTAGCGCAGCCTGGTAGCGCATCTGTTTTGGGAACAGAGGGTCGGGAGTTCGAATCTCTCCGCCCCGACCATTCAACTGAAAAGTAGTGAATAAAACGACAGCAGCCTCTGGGCTGCTGTGTCGTTTTGGCCGCGCTAAATATTTGATCATAAAGATTAACAGGATCGGGCCGAGGCGGTGGAAAACTTCATCCGTTGTGTGAGAAATTTTGACTAAGTCAGCCGAACCAAAGGGCTTTCCGAAATCGCCGTTTCATTAACCTTCTGTGGACAATTTGGTGGATGAATCACTTGGGCCGGAAAGAGGTTGGCGGAATAGAGCCGTCAACCGTTTTAATCCGTATTTTGTGTTAAAAATCCGTTGACCCACTAGGGCTAGATGCGTCAGTTTGTGCGGGCAGATCGGCGATACACAAGATGTAGTGCTGGTTACCGGGGGCGGTTCAACAGGTAGGCCATAGGCCATTTACGTTATCCCAACACAGGTTTGGCCTTTGGCCAGAGCAGTTGTGGTCGGCCAAAATGAACCCACGGGAAGCACATTTTAGGTATCGCGCAGGCGGTTGGGATCAAGTTTTTTGCTGCAACGTCAGCAATGTCGATAAACAGGGGCAGACAGATGAAAATCGAACGTAATTTTACAAAGTCAGGGGAAGACGCGTACGCAGCGCTCGAATTCAAGACAACAACGTCCGAGATTCGTAACCCTGACGGCACAGTGGTCTTTAAACTGGATGAATGTGAAATTCCGGGCGGCTGGAGCCAAGTGGCATCTGACGTTATCGCGCAGAAATACTTTCGCAAAGCGGGCGTTCCTTCTGAGCTAAAGAAAGTCAAAGAAAAGGGTGTTCCTGAATTCCTGTGGCGCTCTGTCCCTGCCAAAGGCGCGACATTCGGTGGTGAAACATCTGCAAAGCAAGTTTTCGACCGTTTGGCTGGCGCATGGGCCTATTGGGGTTGGAAGGGTGGCTATTTCTCGTCTGAGGAAGATGCGCGCACTTACTTTGACGAAATGCGTTACATGCTTGCGACGCAGCGTGCTGCGCCAAACAGCCCACAGTGGTTCAACACAGGCCTGCACTGGGCTTACGGTATCGATGGTCCTGCACAGGGTCACTACTATGTGGATTACGAAACCGGTGAGCTGACCAAGTCAGCCTCTAGCTACGAGCACCCGCAACCGCACGCTTGCTTTATCCAATCGGTCGGAGACGATCTTGTGAACGAAGGCGGCATCATGGATCTATGGGTCCGCGAAGCGCGTCTGTTCAAATACGGTTCTGGCACCGGTACGAACTTCTCGTCTTTGCGTGGCGCTGGTGAGCCATTGTCAGGTGGTGGCAAGTCATCTGGCCTTATGGGGTTCCTGAAAATTGGTGACCGCGCGGCTGGTGCGATCAAGTCCGGCGGCACGACACGCCGCGCAGCTAAGATGGTTATCGTCGATGCGGATCACCCCGATATTGAAGAATTCATCAACTGGAAGGTCATCGAAGAACAGAAGGTTGCGAGCATCGTAGCTGGTTCCAAGATGCACGAACGTTATCTGAACGACATCTTTGCTGCGATCAAAGCGTGGGATGGTTCTGAAGAGGGCGCTTACGACACCAAGACAAACGAATCTTTGGCGTCAGCTGTTCGCGCTGCGAAAAAGTCCGCAATCCCTGAGACATACATCAAGCGTGTGTTGGATTATGCTAAGCAGGGCCACACAAGCATTGAATTCCCAACTTACGACACAGATTGGGATTCGGAAGCTTACTCATCGGTCTCTGGCCAGAACTCGAACAACTCGATCCGTGTGACAGACGCATTCCTTGAGGCCGTTGAAAAAGACGCCGACTGGAAACTGATCAACCGTAAAAACGGCGAAGTCGCAAAGATCATCAAAGCACGCGATCTATGGGAACAAGTCGGTCACGCTGCATGGGCTTGTGCCGATCCGGGTATCCAGTACCACGACACAGTCAACGCATGGCACACATGCCCAGAAGATGGTGCGATCCGAGGGTCAAACCCTTGTTCTGAATACATGTTCCTTGATGATACGGCCTGTAACCTTGCCTCGATGAACCTGCTGACATTCTACAAGAACGGCGAGTTCCAAGTCGAAGACTACATGCACGCCACACGTCTGTGGACTGTGACCTTGGAAATCTCGGTGATGATGGCGCAGTTCCCATCCAAAGAAATCGCGCAGCGGTCTTACGACTTCCGCACGCTGGGTCTTGGATATGCGAACATCGGCGGTCTTCTGATGAACATGGGCTTTGGCTATGACAGCAAAGAGGGCCGCGCCATGGGTGCTGCGCTGACTGCGATCATGACCGGCGTATCTTATGCGACATCTGCTGAAATCGCTGGCGAATTGGGCGCATTCCCTGGCTACAAGAAGAACGCAAAGCACATGCTGCGTGTTATCAAGAACCACCGTCTGGCGGCGCTTGGTAAAACAACCGGCTATGACAAGCTGGACGTAAAGCCTGTGCCATTGGACCACGCAAACTGCCCTGATCAGCGTCTGATCGAACTGGCCGTTTCTGCATGGGACGAAGCGCTCGAACTGGGTGAACAGCACGGTTACCGCAACGCACAGGTTTCTGTTATCGCGCCAACAGGCACTATTGGTCTGGTCATGGATTGTGACACAACCGGTATCGAGCCTGACTTTGCGCTGGTTAAGTTCAAGAAGCTTGCTGGTGGTGGTTACTTTAAAATCATCAACCAATCTGTTCCCGCCGCGCTTGAAAAACTGGGGTACGGTCCAGCACAGATTGAAGAGATCATTTCCTATGCGGTTGGTCATGGCACAATCGGTCAGGCACCAGCGATCAACCACACATCGTTGATCGGTCATGGCTTTGGTCAGGAAGAAATTGACAAAGTCGAAGCGGCGCTTGCCTCTGCTTTCGATATCCGTTTCGTGTTCAACCAGTGGACACTGGGCGATGATTTCTGCACCAAAACACTCGGTATCCCGCACGAAAAGCTGAACGATCCAACATTCGATCTGCTGCGTCACCTTGGCTACACTAAGCAAGACATCGAAGCAGCGAACGATCACGTCTGCGGTACAATGACACTCGAAGGGGCGCCTTTCCTCAAGGAAGAGCACTACCACATCTTTGATTGTGCCAACCCATGCGGCAAAAAAGGTAAGCGTTATCTGAGCGTTGACAGCCACATCCACATGATGGCCGCAGCGCAGTCGTTCATCTCGGGCGCGATCTCAAAAACGATCAACATGCCAAACGACGCAACCATCGAAGACTGCCAAAAAGCATATGAGCTTTCTTGGTCGCTGGGTGTGAAAGCAAACGCGCTGTACCGTGATGGTTCAAAATTGTCGCAGCCTTTGGCTTCTGCTTTGGTCGAAGATGATGACGATGCAGCCGAGACACTTGAAAGCGGTACACCGCAGGAAAAAGCGGCAGTTCTGGCCGAGAAGGTGATCGAAAAGGTCATCATCCAAGAGGTACGCAACCGCGAACGCGAAAAGATGCCTCAGCGTCGTAAAGGCTATACGCAAAAAGCCATCGTCGGTGGCCACAAGGTGTACCTGCGTACGGGCGAATACGAAGACGGCAACCTTGGTGAAATCTTTATTGATATGCACAAAGAGGGCGCAGGCTTCCGCGCGATGATGAACAACTTTGCCATCGCGGTGTCTGTTGGTCTTCAGTATGGCGTGCCGCTCGAGGAATTCGTTGATGCGTTCACATTCACGAAGTTTGAGCCAGCAGGCATGGTTCAAGGCAACGACAGCATCAAGAATGCGACCTCGATCCTTGACTATATCTTCCGTGAATTGGCTGTGTCCTATCTGGATCGTACCGATCTCGCGCACGTGAAACCCGAAGGCGCATCTTTCGATGACATTGGTCGCGGCGAAGAAGAGGGCGTTTCAAACATTCAAACGCCAACTGAAAACGCGGCTACCCGGTCATTGGAAGTACTGAAACAGATTTCTTCAACCGGTTATCTGCGCAAGCGCATGCCACAGGATCTGGTTGTGCTACAGGGTGGTGCAGGCACGACTGCACGGGCAAACGGAACTGATCCAGAAGTCACGCTGCAAGCCATCGTATCCGAGACAACAACCTCTGAGACGGCGATCAGCACCGGAACTGTGAGCATTTCGGCCCGCGATAAGGCTAAAATGCAAGGCTATGAGGGCGATCCATGTGGCGAATGCGGCAACTACACGTTGGTCCGCAATGGCACATGCATGAAGTGTAACACATGTGGCGGCACCTCTGGGTGTAGCTAAGGAATACTAAGACTATGGATTTTGCTTTCGAAATTGCTGGTTTTAGATGCGAGGCCAACTCCATGCGGATGCGTGGCCGGACATTGGAAGCTAGCTTTGAAACAGATGCGGCGGGCCCTTTGTCCGACGCTTTCTTGAACAACACGGCAGTTTCATTCCTAGGGGCGTCTGAGCTTTCATCAGCCTATGCGATCAAGGCGATTGAAACTGACGCTGCAAATGGATGCACCGCAGTATTTGACGTGCTCAGTGCAGCGTAAAAGAATCCAGGGCGGGTGCGCTCGTCCTCGGCGTAGATCAGGCCGCAGGCAATAAACCGGGCAGTACATAAAGAGTGAGCCTGATCAACGAGACTACAGGGGGACTTCGGTCCCCCTTTTTTTCTTCCCTTATCTGGCAGAATATTGCCAAAAACCTCAAAGTTTCCGTAGCCTTGTTTGAAACTCGGCGGTCCGACACCATGTAAACGGTAACCTTTTCTATCAGGAGATTTTCGAATGCGCTGCCACGAAGTAGATTACGAGATTTTTGGCGACGATATGCAAATCGTTGAGGTCGAATTGGACCCGCAGGAAACTGTCATCGCCGAAGCCGGTGCCATGAATTACATGGAAGATGGAATCGGCTTTGAGAGCAAAATGGGCGATGGAACGACCCCAACCAGTGGCATGATGGGGGCGCTGTTGAATGTCGGTAAGCGTGTGCTCACAGGCGAATCTATCTTCTTGACCCATTTCAGCAATAACGGGCAGGGTAAAAAGCGCCTGGCCTTTGCCGCGCCGTATCCCGGAAAAATCATCCCTGTCGATATGTCTAAGGTGGGCGGTGAACTGATCTGCCAAAAGGATGCGTTCCTTTGTGCGGCTTTTGGCACGTCGACTGATATCGCGTTTCAAAAGCGCCTTGGGGCAGGGTTCTTTGGTGGTGAAGGCTTTATCTTGCAGCGTCTACGCGGTGACGGCATGGCATTCATCCATGTCGGCGGCACGGTGATTAAGCGCGAACTCCAGGCGGGAGAGGTGCTGCGCGTCGACACGGGCTGTATCGCGGCATTTGATGCAGGCGTCACCTATGACATTGAACGCGCAGGCAACCTGAAATCGATGGTGTTTGGGGGTGAGGGGATCTTCCTCGCAACGCTTCGCGGACCGGGCACAGTATATTTGCAGAGCTTACCATTCTCGCGTCTTGCCGACCGTATCCTGCGCGCGGCCGGGCCGGGCGGCAGTAAGGGCGAAGGGTCCGTTTTGGGTGGGCTAGGCGACCTATTTGGCGACCGTTAACGCGGAATGTCGAAACCGGGTTCGGCAAGCGTAAATCCCGCAAAGTCGAAACCCGGCGATACTGTACAGCTGACTAAGGTCCAGTCGCCCGTGGTGCGCGCGGCTTGCCAATGGTCTGTGGGTACAATGATTTGCGGTGATTGATCGCCCAATACATCGGGTCCAAGAATGTGATCAACGGCAGGGCCGTTTTCAGTCTCGGCCAACGAAAGCGTAATCGGTGCGCCAGCATGGTAGAGCCAGATTTCGGTCGCATCGACTTTGTGCCAGTGGCTAGATTCGCCAGCCTTTAGAAGGAAATAGATGCAGGTCCCGGTGGCGCGGCCTTCGTTATCTGCGATCCAAGTTTGACGATAATATCCGCCTTCGGGGTGTGGTTGCAGATTAAGCTTAGCAATGATGGCTTCAGCAGTCATTCGAACACCGGGATGTGTGCGCCGGCGGATCGGGGTAGGTGCCCGGTTAGCCGGGGATCAGGCGCAATTTCAATTTCTTGTTTGGTCGGGGTAAATCCCGCCCGCGAATAGAAGCCCAACGCCTGTGGGCTATCAAGCGTACAAGTATGCACATGAAAACGATCAATCGAACGGGAAAATGCCCGTTCGATGGCATGTGCCATCATGGCGCGACCGGCGCCTTTGCCAACCATTGCTGGGATCAGCCCAAAGAAAGCAAGCTCGCAGGCTGCCGGGACACGGTGATCAATTTCGAGTAACCCGACGTCTTGGCCGGCCTGTCGTAATGTCCAGACTTCATAGTCAGGGGCGTGTAAAATTGCGGAAAGTGCATCGTCGGCTAAATGCAGGCGCGAGAACCAAAGCCAATCCTCACCGACGGCGCAAAACAACGCGCGATACCAATCAAGATCGGCACGTTGGTGGCGATGAAACGCAAATTCATGGTGATTTGTAGAAATGGATGGCGGCGCTGTCATCTCAAGATGAGTAACAACAGTTGCGACCATGCCGCGCGGAATTTGGTGAAAACCGGGTTTTAACATTTGGGCAGCTTAGGCCGGTTACTGGGGCAGAGCCAAGTGGATTTAAGAAGCCCCGCCAATCTAAAAAGATAAGCGGGGCTAATAAGTTAGGCTTTCAGGATCGAACGCCCAGCGTAAGTAGCTGTTTCGCCCAGCAGCTCTTCGATGCGGATCAGCTGGTTGTATTTCGCGAGACGGTCCGAGCGTGACAAAGAGCCGGTTTTAATCTGGCCGCAGTTGGTCGCAACCGCAAGGTCAGCGATTGTCGCGTCTTCTGTTTCGCCGGAACGGTGTGACATCACGTTGGTGAATTGCGCACGGTGCGCCATGTCGACGGCTTGCAGTGTTTCAGTCAGCGTGCCGATTTGGTTCACTTTAACGAGCATGGAGTTCGCAGAACCTTTAGCGATGCCGTCAGCCAGACGGGCTGGGTTTGTCACGAACAGGTCATCACCGACCAGCTGAACCTTGTCGCCGATCATGTCTGTCAGTGTTTTCCAACCATCCCAGTCATCTTCTGACATGCCGTCTTCGATGCTGATGATGGGGTAGTCGCTGGCCAGTTTTGCAAGGTAGGCCGCGTTTTCCTCAGACGTCAGGGACACGCCTTCGCCGACCATCTCGTATTTGCCGTTTTTGTAGTATTCAGTCGCCGCACAATCGAGCGCGAGATAGATGTCTTCGCCCGGCTTGTAGCCCGCTTTTTCGATAGACGTCATAATGAAATCAAGCGCTTCGCGGGTTGATCCAAGGTTCGGTGCAAAGCCGCCTTCATCACCGATACCAGTGTTGTGGCCAGCAGCAGAGAGTTCTTTTTTCAGCGTGTGGAAGACCTCGGAACCCATCCGTACGGCTTCTTTAATGTTCGCGGCCGATACAGGCATGATCATGAATTCTTGGATGTCGATCGGGTTGTCTGCGTGCTCACCACCATTGATGATGTTCATCATTGGAACGGGCAGGGTGCGTGCCGATGTGCCACCGATATAGCGGAACAATGGCTGCGCGGTGAAATCAGCAGCGGCCTTAGCAACGGCCATCGAAACGCCGAGGATCGCGTTTGCGCCAAGGCGGCCCTTGTTAGGTGTGCCATCCAGTTCGATCATCGCCATGTCGATGCCGACTTGCTCTGTGGCGTCAAAGCCAAGGATTGCTTCAGCAATCTCACCGTTTACGGCGGCGACGGCTTCGAGAACGCCTTTGCCCATGTAACGGGATTTGTCGCCGTCACGCTTTTCAACAGCTTCGTGCGCACCTGTGGAGGCACCAGAGGGTACAGCAGCGCGGCCCATTGTGCCGTCTTCTAGGATCACGTCCACCTCGACCGTGGGGTTCCCCCGGCTGTCCAGAATTTCGCGGGCGTGGATGTCGATGATGGTGCTCATAATGTGCTCCGTTAGTGGGATGTTAGCGGTATCATACGCTCTATAGCGCGGGTTTTGACGCAAGGGAAGTACGACGCAGTCGTGCCTCGCGCCAGAGGGTATAGATCCCGGATGTAACAATGATTGCAGCGCCAAGTAGCGTAAGCGCATCCGGGTTTTCGTCAAACACGACAAAGCCGATCGTCAAAGCAAAGACAAGCCGTGTATAGCGGAATGGGGCAATGAGGGACAGTTGCCCAATGCGGGTCGCAGCCACAAGCATGTAATAGGCGGCTACCCCAACAATGACAGCGCCAGTCAGGCGGGCAATGTTTATGGGTTCTGGCATGACCATTGGCGTGCCGGTGACCAACATGACGGCGGCACCTGTCGGCACAAGGATCAAGAATGCATAGGTTGCTAACTGTCGCGATGTGACGCCAGCAGGCACCCGCCGCGTTGCGAGGTCACGGATAGCCAGCCCAATGACGCCCTGTACTGCGAATAGCGAATTTGCGTCAAATCCATCAAGGCCGGGACGCAAAACCAATAAAACCCCAAAAAGCCCGATACACACAGCAAGCCAGCGACGCCAGCCGACGGTTTCCCCTAAAAACAGCGCAGCACCTATCGTCACGGCCAGCGGTGTCGCCTGTAAAATGGCCGAGGCCGATGAAATTGGGGTGAGCGCGATGGCCGTGACAAAACCCAGCGTCCCGATGACTTCGCCAGCGTTTCTGATTAAGACCGCAGGTTGCAGCAGGTCACGCGACCATAATGTATCGCCATATGCGCGTGCCAAAATGGCAAAGACTATACCGCCGGCACCGCCCAACAGGATCAGAATTTCCCCGACATGAAGCGCATCGGCAATCAGTTTGATAAACATGTCCTCGAAGGCAAAGCCAAGCATGGCAGCCACCATCAACGCGCTGCCGCGGATATTGTCCATTAAATGGCCTCGTCTCTGAGAGTTTCGCGATAGGCATACGCGGGGTTTTCAGGGAAGCAAAGACTGATAGCGTTATCTTTCTTCTAAATCCCCGCCGGAAATTCCGGGGCGATGCGTATCAGCTTTGATCCGGCGTACACAGCGCCACAATAAAAAAGGCAAGGCCCTATGTCCCAGCACGATAATGATCCGCACCATGACGGCGATTTTTCTAGTGATTTCAAACGTATGTTAACACGTCGTAATGTGTTAATTGGGGCAGGGGCGTTGTCAGTGGCTGGGACCGCGCTCTATGCGCAAGGGGCTGGTGTTCGCCCGCCTCCCATGAACCCAAGTCCTGAGGTCTTAGGAACTACCGAGAACGGTGAGATCTGTGTCGGGCAGCCGCAAGAAACCAACGGCCCATTTCCAGCTGATGGCACGAACACGCGTGAAGGGCAGACAGTTAACGCACTGACGCTTGCTGGTGTGATCCGCGCTGACATCACAAGTAGCATTGCTGGCCTGACAGGGACGGCCGAAGGCGTGCCCATAGATCTGACCATGAAACTAGTGAACGTCGACACGGCTTGTAGCCCGATTGCGGGCATGGCCGTTTACGTCTGGCATTGCGACGCGGCGGGACAGTATTCGCTCTATGAAATCGAAGATCAGAACTATCTGCGCGGAATGCAAATTGCCGATGCGAATGGCTCGGTCACTTTTAACAGCATCCTGCCGGGGACATATCGCGGTCGCTGGCCGCACGTACATTTTGAAGTATTCCGTAGCGCCCAAGCCGCCGTTTCAGGTGAAAAGGCGCTATTGGTTGGGCAGCTCGCGTTCGAAAAGACGCTCGTCTCTGGCTATTATGCTGCCGACGCGCGCTATTCAGAAAGCATCCCGAACTTGGCTGTGCAAACGCTTAGCAACGACAATGTTTTTGGGGACAGCACCGCTCTGCAGCTCGACGCGCAAATGGTGAAAACAACTGCGCAGAACCCAAACCGCGTGGCATTTACCTCTGAGATTGGCTTGACTGGCGTTTAGTCTTTTTTGATGGGGACCGCGTAGAGCTCTAGGCGGTGCCCCTTTAATTCATAGCCCAGTTTAGTCGCAATGCGTTCTTGCAATGCTTCGATTTCGGGGTCCAAGAATTCAATAACCTCGCCGGTGTGCATGTCGATCAGGTGATCATGGTGGTCGCGATCAGCCGTTTCATAACGGGCGCGACCATCACCGAATTCGTGCTTTTCCAAAATGCCGGATTCTTCGAACAGCTTTACCGTCCGATAGACAGTCGCCAATGAAATACGCGGATCAGCGGCCGATGCGCGTTTATATAATTCCTCGACGTCAGGATGGTCGTCTGCAGCCTCTAGAACGGACGCGATTGTCCGGCGTTGTTCTGTCATGCGCAGGCCATTGGATTCGCAACGATCAAGGATTGTGGGTTTCATAGGCGTCTCGGCTTTTTGGGTTTGTCCTTGTTAGCGTCAGTGACGCGCAGTTTCCAGATGCGATGGTCCGATTAGAACCATTTGATCCATCTTAGAATGGCATAAGTTCCGATCCCTAATGCAACCATGATAAGGCACAAAATCGCAAACGCATGAGGATGATCCGTTCCTGGCACACCGCCTACGTTCACACCAAGAAGGCCGGTGATAAATCCGAGCGGTAGAAAAATCGCCGCGACAACCGATAGAGTATATCCGTTTCGCGCAACCTTTGCCTCGTGGGTCATATCGATATGAGCAGATAGCGCACGCAACCGGTCGCGCACTTCTTCGACCTCTTCCACGGATCGCATCGCACGGTTTGCCGTGTCGCGCATGCGGTTACGTAGATTGTCGGGCATAAGGCCACTGTGATTTTCAGCCAGTGCTGACAACGTATCCTTCATCGGGCCAATATGACGGCGCAGCCGGATCGCTGTGCGTTGAATGTCAAACAGGTCAGGTAGCTCTGTCGCACCACCTTCATAGACGGTGTCTTCCATTGCGTCGGCTTGTTCTTCAAGCTCGACGGACACGTTTTCGATGCGATCAATAAGGTTTTCTGTAATCCGTGAGATCATATGCGCAGAGCTGGCCGGGCAGTCGCCACTAGCAACGCTCTTGCCGAGTTCGTCCATAGCAAAGACCCTGAGACGACGTACGCTGACGACCAAATTTCCCGTCATCCAAATGCGCAACGACACCATGCTGGACAGGTCTTGTCCCTCGTTCATATTGATGCCGCGCAAGGTTAGCACGATGCCTTTTTCGTCATCGTCCATATGAGGGCGGGTTTTTGCGGCAAGCAATGCGCGCGCTGCGCGGGGCGGCAATGCGTCGGCGCACCACGAAGCCAGTCCCGGGTCCGACAAATCAAAGTGAAGCCAGCGATAAGCGATGTCTTCTGGTACTTGGGCTGAAATCGCAGCGGCAGGTGTCGCGCGACCATCACGCGTGATGTCATATGCATGCAAAGCTTTGGGAGTAGGGTTAGTAGACAAGCAGTCCCTCCATTGTGCGCACGGCAGAGCCGCTAATCGTCACCGGAACCGGCGTCTTTAGCTGGGTTGTAGCCGTAATGAACGAAGGTCGCCCCATATCTTCGCCTTGAGAAATAGACAACTGTTGTGGGGCTCGGGTCTGCTCGGTCAACAGAGCTGCGAGCGTTGCTGCTGCGCTACCGGTCGCCGGGTCTTCGGGGATGTCATCAAGTGGGGCGAACATACGCGCATCAATCTCATTGCCATCGCGCACATAGGCATAGATCGCGAAATCCAAACCCGCAGGGTATTTCGCCGCGCCTTTGCGTATCGCGTCCATGGACGGCGCACATGCGGCAAGGTTTTCGCGGTCTGAAAGTTCTGCGATGACAAATGTTAAACCAAGACTGCACTGAATCGGGCTATGCGTAGCAGACGTGATAGCTGTTTCGGGTAATCCCAGCGCTGCTGCAACAAGTGTAGTTTCAGGCTCGCTTATGCGTTCAAGCGGTGCGCTGGTCGTGAAAGACGCGGTATCCCCGTCAAAGCGACAAGGGATCGGGCCGACACCAAGCTCTAGCACCATATCGCCAGTATGACCGCGATCACGCAGGGCAATCGCGGTTCCTATGGTCGGATGGCCAGCAAAGGCGACCTCCATCGTTGGCGTGAATATACGGACCTTTGCAGTATGCGCAGGATCACTGGGCGGATAGACGAATGTCGTCTCCGAAAAGTTGAATTCCCGCGCTATTTTCTGCAGGTCGGTTTCAGGTATTGCTGCCGCATCGGGAATGACAGCCAATTGGTTGCCGCCAAAAGCCTGTGTGGTGAACACGTCATAGACTACATAGTGGGTCATTGGGGTAACTCTGGTTCACTGCTGACGCGTTGTGCCAGCTTTGCAATGGTTAGCCCCTGCACGACGATCGAGAAGATAACCACGACATAGGTTGCCGTCAGGATGACGGGCTTCCATTCATTATCGGGCAGGGACAACGCAAGCGCGACCGAAATGCCGCCCTTCAGTCCGCCCCATGTCATGACTGGGATGACACCGGACGCAAAGCTACGGAACGGTTTGAGCATCAATACCGGCACGGCCACCGCCGCCAGACGCGCGACCAGCGCAAGGGCAATGGAGGCAAAGCCGGTGACAACAAAGCTTGCGTCGAAGGCAATAGCAAAGACCTCGACACCGATCATCAGGAACAGGACAGCGTTTAGGATCTCGTCGATCAGCTTCCAGAACGCATCAACGTATTGGCGTGTTTCTTCGGACATACCGTGTTTGGCGCCAACGTCGCCAATCAAAAGGCCCGCACAAACGGCCATGATGGGTGCTGAGACATGCAGGTACACCGCAAGTTCATAGCCACCAAAAGCAAGGCCAAGTGTGATCAGAACCTCAAGCGAGTAATCATCAATAAGCCGCATAACGCGGAATGTTAGCCAGCCTAGAACGATGCCAAGGACCGCGCCGCCAAGTGCCTCTTGAACGAAGAGTTCAGCTGCTGCCGCGGCACCGCTGCCATGGCTGTCCCCATGTGGGAACGCCAATCCAACAAGGATCAGGAAGACGACATAGGCGACACCGTCGTTGAATAGGCTTTCGCCCGCGATCTTTGTCTCTAGCGATTTTGGCAGGTCTGCTTCGCGTAAAACCCCCAAAACGGCGACGGGATCCGTCGGTGAAATCAGCGATCCAAACACCAAAGCAATTAGGATCGGCATGCCCGTAAGCCATGAAAAGCCGTATCCGACAATCGTGGTTGAAAGTGCGATCCCGATCGTCGCCATCAGTGCAACAGGCACCCATTCGCGACGCAGGTCCGAGATTTTCACATGCAGCGCGCCAGCAAATAGCAACAGTCCCAACATGCCCTCAAGCAAGGCATCTGAGAAATCGATGCTAAGGACGGTGCTACGCACAGCCGCTTCCACGCCCAAGCTAGGCACGAAAAAGTCGAGGATCATCACACCAAACGACGCCAGCAACGACACGACCAGAATACCAATCGCCGCAGGTAGCCGCAAAAACAGATAATTAATGGACCCAAAGACCCCTGCTAGCACAATAAGCAGCGACGTAATTTGAAGCAGCGTCATAGTAGTCCCCTGAATTATTTTCCAAGTCTTATCAGGTGGGGTGCGTCCGGGCTACCCGCTAGAACATTCGCAGCCAGCTCCCTCCTAAGGGGCGGATATTGGCGCCCGTTCCGATCTTAAAACGGGCCAAGCCGGGGGCGCTGTGCGTGTCGACTGTGCCAAGATCAAGTTGGACAACGCCTGTATTTGCAAAGTCATGCGCTGCCGCGATCAACATACCATGGTGCGCGGCGTGTTTGCGGCCCACATTGTTGGACCAACCAAGGTGATAGCTGGCGCATTTGCCATGTCGAATGAAAAGCATTCCGGCAACGATGTCGCCTTGAGACGTTGCAATCCAAACTGTCACTTCTTTTGGTGCAATCACCGAATAGGCATGAATGATCGCATGGGGGAGCGCGCGAAAACGCTTTTGCTTTTGCTGGGCAAGATCAGCTTTGAGCAACCAATGATGTTTCGCACCGTCGTAACGTTCGTTGTATATTTTCAGCGGGCTATGCTGCGTGCGCCGCCATGTATTTCGCCATTTTTGGGCCATGCGTCGCTCTAGGTCGCGATCTAGCGCAAGTTCGGCGACATAGGCGGGTGTCATTAGCTGCCTGAACCCTGCGGCACATAGGGCCTTTGCATCGCCACCGTTGCTGTTGATGAGGCGCAGTTTGGAGCGCTTCAGTTCATCCAAGTCACGACAACTGGAATGCCAGATCGGGCCGCGTGCCGCGAAATTTAGGCCAAAGCGTCGGATTACCTGCACTGGGGCTGCGCTTGGCAGATCAATAACGGCGGTCGAAACGCCGATCCGGTTCAGCGCGGCGCTAAATTGCGGATGTTGTTGCAGTGGAAGGCTTAGGGGCAGGGACATGCCAACCGTTAAGCCATTCGAAACCTAAGGCGTGGTTAATGCCGCCATGAGAAAGAACCACAATCCAAATTTCGTCGCTGGGATCGATGCACCACCGCCCCGGCCAACAACAATAGGGGCGGCCGTGGTGGCCGCCCTGATTACGTTTCCAATTGGGGTTACCCTATTGGTTTTAGACTTACTGCTGCTTTAGCCCAGCTGCACAAGCGCGTGACGCTTTTTGCCCGCACTTAGCTTGATTGGGTTCGCAAGCGCCGCCGCATCGATAACCATACCTGGGTTTTCAAGCGGTTCGTCGTTCACACGCGCGCCGTTTTCAGCAATCAGGCGTTTGGCCTCTTTGCCGCTGCCGGACAGGCCAGAGCGTACAAAAAGCTGCACGATGGAAATTCCGTCACCCAGTTCAGCTGCGGTCAGCCTCAGTGTTGGCAGATCATCCCCAACACCACCCTTTTCGAAGACTTCGCGTGCGGTCGCTTCGGCAGCTTTTGCCGCTTCAGCACCGTGCAACAGGGTAGTGACTTCCTTCGCGAGAATGATCTTTGCGGCGTTGATTTCAGAACCTTCCAAGGCGCCAAGGCGTTCGCATTCTTCGACAGGCAGCTCTGTGTAAAGCTTGAGGAAGCGACCTGTGTCAGCGTCAGTTGTGTTACGCCAGAACTGCCAGAATTCATACGGTGACAGCATGTCAGCGTTCAGCCATACCGCGCCAGACTGGGACTTGCCCATCTTTTTACCGTCTGATGTAGTCAGCAGCGGTGAGGTCAGGCCATAGATTTCGTGATCCAGCACACGACGGGTTAGGTCGATACCGTTAACGATATTGCCCCATTGGTCTGAACCACCCATCTGCAACAAGCAGCCATAGCGGCGGTTCAGCTCTAGGAAGTCATAGGCCTGCAGGATCATGTAGTTGAATTCTAAGAACGACAGTGACTGTTCGCGGTCCAGCCGTGACTTCACGCTTTCAAATGATAGCATCCGGTTGATCGAGAAATGCCGCCCGATGTCCCGTAGAAAATCGAGGTAGTTCAACTCGTCTAGCCATTCAGCGTTGTTAAGCATGAGTGCCTGATTGGGGGCCTCTGTGTCGTAGTCGATGTAGGCCGCAAATACCTTTTTGATGCCAGCAATGTTGGCGTCAATTTGCTCTGGTCCTAACAAAGGGCGTTCATCTGCACGGAAGGAAGGATCGCCCACCTTTGTCGTGCCGCCGCCCATCAGGGTGATCGGTTTGTGGCCGGTTTTTTGCAGCCAGCGCAGCATCATGATTTGGATCAGCGATCCAACGTGCAGCGAACTCGCTGTGGCATCAAAGCCGATATAAGCAGGAACAACACCTTTGCTCAGCGCTTCGTCCAGCGCCTGATAGTCTGTGCAGTCGGCCAAAAAGCCGCGCGTCATCATGACAGACATAAATTCAGATTTCGGATGGTAGGTCATTGGCTTGTTCCTGCGGTTTGCACGGTGCACTCTATAGTCAGGTCAAGGCGCAAGGGAAAGCGTATGTTGAAAACTGGATTCGTAAAGGCGCTTGGCACGATGTCAGGAACGTCACTGGACGGCGTTGATGCTGCCGTGATTGAAACGGATGGCGTCAGTATCGCGGGTTTTGGAAAGGGCGATTACCTACCTTATACAGCTACGGAACAGGAGGTTTTGCGTAGCCACCTTGGCCTGTGGCCACAGGATGGCGTTCAAAACGCGGCCAAGGTTGTCGAAGATGCACATCTTGAGATCATGACCCGCTTCCACGGCGTCGATATTGCTGGCTTTCATGGGCAGACCTTGGCGCATGATCCCGGCGGGCGTGGGACGCACCAATGCGGTGATGGTCAACGCATCGCAGACGGGCTTGGTCTGCCGGTCGTTTGGGATTTTCGCAGCAATGATGTGACCGAAGGCGGGCAGGGTGCGCCGCTTGCACCCTTCTATCACTTTGCTCTGGCGAAATGGATTGAGGCCGATGCGCCGGTTGCGTTCCTGAACCTTGGTGGCGTCGGGAATATCACGTGGGTTGACCCAAGGCATGATGACCCGGCGGACGATGGCGCATTGCTTGCCTTTGATACTGGCCCCGCGAATGCACCGATCAACGATGCGATGCAAAGCCGACGTGGCGTGGGTTATGACGCAGAGGGACGGCTTGCCGCGCAAGGGACGCCAGATGAGCAGATCATCACAGAGTTCCTAGCACACCCGTATTTCTTACGTCCGCCGCCCAAGTCGCTTGATCGAGATGATTTTGCCGGACTGTCGGCTGCAATAGGGCCGTTGTCAGACGCGGATGCCATTGCGACATTGACGCAGGCAGTCGTTCAAAGTGTCGCGCAGGCGCTTTCAGCCTGCCCAGAAGTGCCAAGCCGTCTGCTGGTTTGTGGGGGCGGGCGTAAGAACGCGACCCTCATGGATAGCCTAGCTGCTGCGCTTCGTTGCGATGTTCATTCTGTCGAAGATGTCGGGCTTGATGGTGATATGCTCGAGGCGCAAGCCTTTGCGTTTCTAGCTGTCCGCGCTGCACGTGGTTTGCCGATTTCCGCGCCTAAAACGACTGGCGTAAAGGCCGCAATATCGGGTGGCCGAGTCGCAATGCCGCGCGACTCAGTGTGATTGACTGACGCACGCAATTCACTTGCGAAGTAAAATGCCTTTGGATCACAGTGATGTGATGGCAAGTGTTTGAAAATACGCGGTGTTTTGCCGTTTTTTGCCTGGCGCGCGCTCGATCCCGCCGACTTAATTCACAGCGTTGTGAGGTGGGATTGAACCTTTTCCATTCGTGGGCAGTTGTATGCACAGACGACAACAAGACGAACGGAGAAAACAAATGACTAAGTCTTACAAAATTGTTCGCACGAGCATCCTTGCTGCACCTTTGGCACTAGCCGCTGGTATGGCCTCTGCAGGCGGGCTTTCTGAGCCAGTTGAAACAGTAGCACCGACCCCAGTGCCTGTTGCTGCACCTGTTATGACGGGTTCTGACTGGACAGGTTTCTACGCTGGTGGCCAACTTGGTTACGGCCAGTTGGATTCTGATGCGCTGACCGAAGACCCAGATGGTCTGACATACGGTGCGCACGCTGGTTATCTCTACGATATGGGTAGCTGGGTTCTGGGTGCCGAGCTAGATATCGACGGTACAGAAATCGAAGATGAAACTGCTGACGTTGCCGTTGACACGATTACACGTGCCAAACTGCGCCTTGGTTACGATGCAGGCAACTGGCTGCCATACGTAACTGCTGGTGTTGCGCAAGCCCGCACATCTGGTGCCATTGATGCAGACGACACAGGCGGCTTCGCCGGTCTAGGTGCTGAATACCGCGTAAGCGACAGCATTCGTGTTGGTGCAGAAGTCCTTCAACACCAGTTCGAAGACTTTGACGGCACTGGCACAGACATCGATGCGACAACTGCTGCGGCACGCGTATCCTTCCAGTTCTAATGAGTTACCGCGTTTAATTCGTGCGTATGGGTAACCTTTGTCCCTGAGGTCCCATACGGATGAACTGCTAGGCCCACAGTGAAAACTGTGGGCCTTTGCTATTCTTTCAGCATCTCATCAATTGTGTCGCTACTGATCCCGTTCTGTAATGCGCTAAATACCCCACCGAACATCTGCTGCCCTGCATCATAGATTGCGCGATGCGTAACCCGCGCAAGGGCCGAACCAAGTGATAAACGCGCTACGCCTATGGACGCGAAGTCGGCCAAGCTGTTCGCTGCAAAGTCGCCAGCAACCAGTGCATTTACCGGTTTGTCTACGCTCCGGCAGATGCGGGCCAATTCGTCTATGCTAGGTGGTAACGGGGCGTACAAGCAGTCGGCACCTGCATCTGCAAAAGCCTGCAAGCGCTTGATCGCCTCGTCCGTGTCGTAGGTGCCGATCATAATCCCGTCGGCCCGCGCGGTCAGGACAAAATCGTCGTTTAACGCACGTGCTGCGCTTGCGGCGACGCGTATCCGGTCAACCGCCAGATCGAAGTCATAGGGACTATCGCCCGGCAGGATCGTGTCTTCAATGCAGATACCCGCTAGCCCAATTTCGGCGGCCATGCGGACGGTCTCGGCGCAGTCATCAGGGCTGTCACCAAATCCATTTTCGAAATCACCCTGCACGGGGACAGTCGCGACCGAAAGAATATCGCTCGCGTGGGCAAGTGCCTCATCCCGGGTAAGGGTCCCACCGTCTGGCCGCCCCATGGTGAATGCGTGTGCCGCGGATGAGGTTGCTAGCGCCTTGGCGCCCATCACTTGCATCATCTTAGCGCTGCCACGGTCCCAGACGTTGGCCAAGATAAATGGGTCGCCCGCGATGTGGAGGGCGCGAAATGTTTCTCCGGGGTGGGTCATTTCAAATTCCTTTGTGCATGTGTCTTTTCTAGATCAATCAAACGCTGTTTGCGCCACAGGCCGCCACCGTATCCAGTCAACGATCCGTCCGCGCCGATTACACGGTGGCACGGGATGATCAGTGCGATCTGGTTCGCACCATTGGCGCGGGCCACGGCGCGGCTGGCGGTCGGTGCGTGGATCTCTTGCGCGAGCGCACCATAACTACGGGTTTCCCCAGCGGGGATTTGCCGCAAAGCGTTCCAGACTTGGCGCGTGAATGGCGTGCCGTGTAGAATCAAAGGGACTGCGAAAGTGGCACTTTCACCAGCAAAGAATGCAGTCAATTCGGTTTCAACCTGATCCGTTGTGTCAAAGCGACCAAGGCCGATATCACCTTTAGTCAGTTTGCGAAGGCGCGCTAATTCGGTTGGCAGTGCCTTGCGGTCTGCAAATTCCAACAGATGGAGCGCACGTTTGTCGCATACTGCGATCATATCACCCAGCGGTGTCGGGATATGTGCGGCACGTAACATCGCGTCAGTTTTGAAACTGTTCGGCGGGGTTCCCAGCAGTTTAGCAAATGCAGTGCGAAACGCAGCGGGGCTGTCAAAACCGGCCTCTAGTTGGGCGTCGATGACCTTGCCAGTTTCTAGCGCAGTAAATCCGTTGGCCAGCCGCCTTTGGCGCGCCATGTCGAGAAACGTCATACCAAAGTGACGCTTAAAACTGCGCCGGATCGTCGAAGGATCGTATCCCATCCTGATAATATCAGCTTCAAACCAGCGCCGCGCCGGATCACTGTCCAATGCCGCAAGCAAAGCGGTAATTGCGGGGTCGTTCTGTGCTGCGGGGGCGACCGGATGGCATCGCTTGCAGGGCCGAAAACCTGCATGAATGCAGTCTGATACATTTTTGTAAAAGATGCAGTTTTCGCGTTTTGGTTTACGTGCCGGGCAAGTCAGTCGGCAGAATATTCCGGTTGATGAAACCCCTACAAAAGCGGTTCCATCATAAGCCGCATCGCGGGCAAGCAACGCTGCATAAAGCGTGTCGTCGTCTGGCAAGGTCATAAGCATGAAAACAGCTTAGGCGATTCTGGACTGTCGTGCCGCCTGAAATCGGGCGTCTATTGTTCGACCATGTCAGAGGCGAAGGCGACCAGCCGTTTTAAGGCGGTGACATAGCGATCATCGTCAATTGTCATGGCAACCCGAATGTGACCTGCGGCTGCCGCGCCAAAGCTCTCGCCGGGCATGACCGCGATCTGTTCTGCATCCAGCAACGCATTGGCAAAGCCTTCGCCAGATAGTCCTGTCGCGCGGATATCAAGCATCAGGTACATGGCTCCTTGCGCAGGTACAGCGCGAACTGCGTTCTGACCTGCCAGAACACCTAGCGACAGTTCGCGCCGTCTCCGAAACGGCGCGGCAACGGTTTCTTCGACCGACACGCCTTGGCCAAGAGCAAACTCTGCCGCGTCCTGAACAAACCCAGCAACACCGTAGGTCGTATGGGTGGCAAGGTTAATCAGATGGTTGATGACATGCTCTGGTGCGCAAACCCAACCAACACGGCTACCGGTCATCGCGTGGCTTTTGGACATTGAACCAACAACCAAAGTGCGTTCCTCCATGCCGGGTAGGGCGCGGGGGCTGATGTGCTCGCCGTCCCAGACTTGGGTGTCGTACACCTCGTCTGAGATCAGCCAAAGATCGTGTTGCTGGCAGGCGGCGGCGATGCTTTCCATCGTAGCGCGCGAATAGACAGCACCCGTTGGGTTGTTAGGGCTATTGATCAACAGAGATTTCGCACCCGGCGCTGCAGAATCTAACGCGGCACGGGTCGGCTGAAACGCTGTGTCTGGTGTGGTGATAATCGCCTTTGGTACAGCACCAACGCTGCGGATCGTACCGGGATAGGTTACATAGTAGGGATCAATGTAAAGCGCGGTGTCCCCTTGGTTACATAAAGCGTTATGCGCGGCGAACAGTCCGGCCTGACCGCCAGGTGTCACTAGAATATTGGCAGCGGTGGTTGGCACGCCTGTTCGCGCTTGGATTCGTTGGGCGATTGCACTGCGCAAGCTGTCAGTCCCGGGAACAACAGCGTAGCCCGTATGCCCGCCAAGCGCCGCGCTATGCATCGCGTTCAAGATATCGGGGTGGGTGCGAATGTCATGTTCACCGATGTTGAGCTCGGTCACGGGGATGCCATCCGCGATCATGCGCCTTGCGCGATAAAATGTGTCCCAGCCGTCAGAGCCGCCAGCGGTGATATTCGTAATACGTTCAGAGAGTTCCATTCCGCATGGGAATGACACACGCCGACCAAAGTCAAGTCGGTAGCTTGGTCAAATTTCGCGGGCCGGGACCCTCGCGCGATTTGATGTCAGCAGGGTTATATAACGCACAGCTTTTCAGGCTTAGACATCCGCATCCGATGCAGCCGTCTAATTTGTCGCGCAATTCCTCCATTGCCGCGATTCGTGCATCTATTTTTGCGCGAAAGGTTTTGCTGATCCGGGTCCAATCTGCCTTGTTCGGGGCTTTGTGATCGGGCAAGGCGCGTAGGTGTTCTGCGATTTCGGCGAGTGGAAAGCCGAGCGTTTGCGCGGCCATCACGAATGACAGACGTCTGATATCCGCACGCCCATAGCGGCGATGTCCACCGCTGTTTCTAAGTGGTTTTACGATGTCATGCGTTTCGTAAAACCGGATCGCAGAGACGGCTAACCCCGTGCGTTCGGCCAAGTCCCCGATGGATAAACCTTCAGCCATGAAAATAATCCTTGATCTCAAGTTAACTTGAGAAATTACAACCTGAATCACTGAAGAAATCTAGTGAGAAACGCCAATGTATAACTCTAGCCAGCGATTTTATCTTTCAGATAGCCGTGCGGCTGCGGCCCTTCGTCATGACGGGTTTGGTTGGGGGCACACAGATGACAGCGTCTTGCTGCCATCTGTCCGGCGGCGTGGATTGCTTGAACGTATGATCGGCAAACTGAAAAGGAACCTAAACATGAGCCGTCTTGAACACATCAATATCACCGTCTCTAACCCCAAAAGCACTGCGCGTATGTTGGAGCAACTATTTGGCTGGCGTATCCGCTGGGAAGGCGAGGCCATGGCTGGCGCGGGCTATACGGTGCACGTCGGTGGGGATGACAGCTATGTCGCTGTTTATTCTGGCAAAGACCCAAAGCAAACAGTGCCCAAATCTGACGCTAGTTACGCCACCTGCGGTGCGATGAACCACATTGGCGTTGTCGTCGATAACCTTGATACGATTGAAGAAAAAGTACTTGCGATGGGTTATGAAGCGCACAGCCATGCAGATTACGAACCCGGCCGCCGGTTCTATTTTCATGACGATGAGGGCGTCGAATTCGAAGTTGTCAGCTACAGTTAGACCGCCCGAGGCTTGACCTGAGATGTCGCCGTGCCATTGTGATGGCGACAAAAGGAAAAAGCATGGCAAAGTTCGTCGCATTCTTACGCGGGATCAATGTTGGCGGGAACTGTAAGATTCCGATGGCTGATCTACGTGAACTATGCGCCGAAGTGACCAACGATCCGGAAGTCCGTAGCTACATCGCATCGGGAAATCTTGTGTTTGAAACTGATAGTGCTGCGGCTGATGTCGCAGCGCAGATGAGCGCGGCCATCAAACAAAAGTTTGGCTTTGAAGTGCCTGTTTTGGTTCTCCCAGAAATGAATATGCGTGCGATTTCGTCGTCTTGCCCATTCCCGGATGAGGCAGGCAACAAAGTACACGCATTTTTGTGCCTAAATGACCCCGCCGTAAATCAGGACAAAATTGACTGTCTAAAAACCCCAACCGAACAAATCGCGATTATCGACCGGACGGTTTGGTTCTTTGCGCCCGAAGGGGTGGGGCGATCCAAGCTGATGGCCAATATGGAATCCTGCATCGGCCCGGCGACGGCGCGCAATCTAAATACAATTTCCAAGATGGTCGAAATGCTGGACGGCTGATCGCTTAGCTGCTATTTCGATCCGCATGAAGAGCATCTGCATCATTATCTGCTGCATTATTACCTGCTGACATCTGTCGCGGGCTGCTCTTTCACGTTTCAATTGAATGCTGAACTTGGTAAGCCCGCCGGCGAAACCCGTGCGTGAGGCGTTATGACTATTATCCGGCTGCAAAATACAAAGACCCGCAAACGCGAGGAATTTGTTCCCATCGATCCAAAGAACGTGCGGATGTATCTGTGCGGCCCGACGGTCTATGATCGTGCCCACCTAGGCAATTCACGTAACGTGCTCGTGTTTGACGTGCTGTTTCGCTTGCTGCGCCATGTTTATGGTGCGGATCATGTGACCTACGTGCGTAACTTCACGGACGTGGATGATAAGATCAACGCACGCGCCGCCGAAAGTGGTCGCGAGATTGGCGATATCACGGCTGAAACCATCGGTTGGTATCATGATGATATGGATGCGCTGGGTGCCATGCGTCCGACGCACGAACCGCGCGCGACTGACTACATCGCTGAAATGATCGCGATGATCGAAGACCTGATCGAAAAGGGGCATGCATATGCCGCCGATGGCCACGTGCTGTTTGCGGTCGAAAGCTATGATAAATATGGGGCGCTGTCCGGTCGGTCATTAGATGATATGATCGCGGGTGCGCGTGTTGAGGTGGCACCCTATAAGCGTAATCCGATGGATTTCGTTCTGTGGAAACCATCAGGTGATGGCGTGCCGGGGTGGAGCAGCCCTTGGGGTTATGGCCGTCCGGGCTGGCATATCGAATGCTCGGCCATGTCTTATGATCTGCTGGGCGAAAGCTTTGACATTCATGGGGGCGGCAATGATCTGCAATTCCCGCACCACGAGAACGAGATTGCCCAAAGCTGCTGCGCCCACCCAGAAGGTGAATTTGCACGCTATTGGATCCACAATGAAATGCTTCAGGTCGAAGGCAAGAAGATGTCCAAGTCCTTGGGCAATTTCTTTACCATCCGCGACCTGCTGGATCAGGGTATCCCGGGCGAAGTGATCCGCTTGGTTATGCTGGGTACGCATTATGGAAAAACCACCGATTGGACAGAGGCCCGCCGCGCTGAGGCCGACGGAACGCTGCGCAAATGGTACGGCATTTTGCAGGGGCACGGCTTTGGTCCAGATCTGATCAAGGCGTTGCAGGCTGATGGCAAATGGGAAGCCGACGCTGAATTTATCGGTGTGTTGGGCAACGATCTAAACACACCCGGAGCGCTGGCGCGGTTGCACGTCTTGTCTAAGGGCAAAACACCTGCAGCGCTCGCGGGTTTTGCACACGGTTTGGAAATGCTGGGGCTGGTTAGTGACTGGTCCAATATCCCAATGTTCGAAGGTGGCGAAGCGGGGCCCGATGTCGCGCCGGCGGTTGCCGCGCGCGTTGATGCGTTGTTGGCAGATCGTGCAACTGCGCGTGCAAACAAAGATTGGGATCGCGCCGATGAGGTCCGCGATATCCTGAACGCCGCGGGCGTGCAGGTCACCGACGTAGGCGGGCAGGCGACTTGGGCACCCGGTCCGGACTTTGACGCGGCTAAGCTGGGGGATCTGTAATGACGAAAGAACGTCTTTACCTATTCGACACGACCCTGCGTGATGGGGCACAGACCCAAGGCGTGCAGTTTTCTGCGGATGAAAAGCGTCAGATCACAACGGTTCTAGATAAACTGGGTATCGATTATATCGAAGGTGGATGGCCAGGTGCCAACCCAACAGACACCGAATTCTTTGCCGATGTGCCGGAAACGCGCGCGACAATGACCGCCTTTGGCATGACCAAACGCCTTGGCCGTTCGGCCGAGAATGATGATATTTTGGCCGGTGTAGTGAATGCAGGGACGTCGGCCGTATGTTTGGTTGGCAAATCGCATGACTTCCATGTGACGACCGCGCTTGGCATCACTCTGGAAGAAAACACTGAAAACTTGCGCGCGAGCTTTGCCTATTTGAAAGAACGCGGGCGCGAAGGGCTGTTCGATGCGGAGCATTTCTTTGATGGCTATAAATCGAACCCCGCTTATGCGCTCGAGGCTATTCATGCAGCCTATGGTGCAGGGGCGCGCTGGATCGTACTGTGTGACACCAACGGTGGCACGCTACCGCATGAGGTGACCGAGATTGTAACCGCTGTCATTGCAAGTGGTATTCCGGGCGATCACCTTGCGATTCATACGCATAACGATACTGAAAACGCGGTTTCTAACACGCTGGCCGCTGTTATGGCTGGCTGTCGTCAGGTGCAGGGCACGCTGAACGGTTTGGGCGAACGTTGCGGGAATGCCAATCTGACCACGCTGATCCCGACGTTGTTGTTGAAAGAACCATTCGCGAGCCAGTTTGAAACGGGTGTCAGCCTTGATGCGCTGAAAGGACTGCGTAAGGCGTCACGTATGCTGGATGACATCTTGAATCGCGTTCCTGCGAAACAGGCGGCCTATGTTGGGGCGTCCGCCTTTGCGCATAAGTCTGGTTTGCATGCCTCGGCCATTGCCAAAGACCCGTCGACCTATGAACACATCGATCCAGCAGCCGTTGGGAATAGTCGTATCGTGCCGATGTCCAACCAAGCAGGGCAGTCGAACCTAAAGGCGCGTTTGGCCGACGCAGGGATCGAGGTCGAACTGGGAAATCCTGCGCTTGCACGGATTGTTGAGCGGATCAAAGAGAAAGAAGCCCAAGGGTTTTCTTATGATACCGCGCAGGCCAGCTTTGAATTGCTTGCCCGCGAAGAGCTGGGCACGTTGCCTGAATTTTTTGAAGTGAAACGCTATCGCGTGACGATTGAGCGCCGCAAGAACAAGCGCGGCAAAATGGTGTCCTTGTCAGAGGCGGTTGTTGTGACCAAGGTCAATGGCGAACGGTTCCTGAATGTATCCGAAAGCCAAGGCCCAGACGGTAGTGACCAAGGTCCAGTTAACGCGCTGTCGCGTGCATTGTCCAAAGATTTGGGCCCTTATCAGCAGTATATCGAAGATATGCAGCTGGTTGATTTTAAGGTGCGTATCACGAATGGCGGAACCGAGGCTGTGACACGGGTAATCATCGATTCAGAAGATGCTCAGGGAAGACGTTGGTCGACTGTCGGTGTCAGTGCCAACATCGTAGATGCTTCGTTTGATGCGCTGGTTGATGCGATCAATTGGAAACTGATCCGTGATGGCGCAAAGGTCTGATTTTTGAGTATTTTTGGCAAGATGATAGTGCGATGAGCCTGAATGCGTGTGCCGCTTTGGTCGAAAAGGCAGACCCAGAACGTTTCCGCGCGACGATGGCAGCACCGGTTGCTGCGCGTCGTGTGTTGTTTCCGCTGTACGCCTTTAACGTTGAGGTCGCACGTGCGCCTTGGGTGACAGAAGAACCAATGATCGCAGAGATGCGTTTGCAATGGTGGCGTGACGCGCTTGAGGAAATTGCGGGTGATGCGAAACCACGCAAACAGGAAGTTGTTGACGCCTTGGCCGAGGTTTTGGATGCCGAAGGCGCGACGTTGTTGGATGGTTTGATAGCAGCGCGTCGTTGGGACATTTATAAAGACCCATTCGAGGATACAGCGCATTTCGATAGCTATATCGATGCGACATCGGGACATTTGATGTGGACTGCTGCGCGTCTTTTGGGGCAGGGCGATGAATCTGTTATCCGGGATTTTGCCTATGGTGTGGGGGCCGCCAATATGTTCCGTGCAATTCCTGATCTGGAAGAACGGGGGCGCAAGCCACTGTTGGATGGCTCCGAGTCGGGTGTACTTGCCCTTGCGCATAGTGCAGAGGCACGGCTGACAGCAGCGATTAAGAAACGGAAGACTATCGCAGTTGATGCTGCGCCAGTTTTGTACGCGGGTTATCTGGCCCGCCCCGTACTACGGCAAATTCACAAAGAGCCGGGCAAAGTTGCACGTGGCGCACTTGGCTTGCCGCCGTTGCGCGAACACTTGCGGTTTACCAATGTGGCGCTGCGCGGATGGTGGCGTTAGGCCGCTGTTGTCGGCTGTCGCACGAGCCAGATTAGCGATCCGCCTGCAAGTACGAGGAATGGGATCATAGCGAGATTCACTGCGGTCCAGCCCTCGACTGCGGTCCCGCCTGAGCAGTTCATCAGTCCGCCGGACGCAAGCGACGCAATTGTCACCATCCCAAAGACGATCATGTCGTTCATACCTTGCACCACACCGCGTTCTTCCGGGCGGTGTGCACCAGCGAGCATTGTTGTTGCGCCGATAAATCCAAAGTTCCAGCCAAGCCCCAGCAAGATCAGTGCTGCGTAGAAGTTGGTGAGTGTCACGCCAGATAGCGCGACAACGCCAGCACCAGCAAGGATTACGAGACCGGTCGCGACGATGCGTTCGACCCCGAAGCGTGCAATCAGATGACCGGTAAAGAACGAGGGAACGAACATGGCCAACACGTGGGCAGATACAATGTCATTGGCGTTGTTTTTGTCAAAGCCACATCCCACAACAGCAAGCGGGGTTGATGTCATCACAAGGTTCATCAGCGCATATGACACCATGCCGCAGATGATGGCGACCATCACGCGAGGTTCGCGTAACAATTCCAACCGACGACGTCCAACGGGTGCGTCGACTGCTGTTGGAGTGCCGTTTGTTCCCTTGGGCAGGTCCAGAAAGAAGAACAGCAGCATACCACCAAGGTTCAGGGCAGCGACCGCAAGGTAGCTACCGAGGAATGGCACGGCATAAGCGTCTTGGACGACTTTGTTCAGCTGTGGCCCGATGATTGCGGAAAGCAGCCCGCCCGCCATGACGTATGAGATCGCCTTGGGGCGGAACGCATCGGACGCGGTGTCAGTGGCGGCAAAACGAAAAAAACCCTGCGCAGACATATAGATGCCGGTGAAATATGATCCTGTGAGGAGGATCGGAAAGGATGCGGTGTAAAGACCATAGGCCGCAATCAGTGCGCCAATAGCACCCGCGAACGCCCCAATGAAAAATCCGAAGCGCCGACCATTACGTTGCATCAATGGACTTAGCCATGGTGCCGTTGTCATGGATCCGAAGACGATGAATGAAATCGGTAGGGTCGCAAGGCATGGGTTGCTCGCGAGCATCCCTCCCGCAAGCCCGCCAATGACGAAAATCATTGGCATTTGGGCGCCCAGGATTGCTTGGGCCATGACCAGAACGGCAACGTTCCGTTTCGCGCGGGTATCGTTTGTATAATCCATACTCGTATCGGTAAGCACCGAATAGGGCAGTGGCAATGCCCTTTATGTCGCGTCAATCAAATGCGCGAATGAACCTGATACATTGTCACGGATGAGCCCCATTGGCGAAAGGTCGTTGCCCTCGGCGTCTTTGGCTTGGAACAACGGAGTGCCTTCGGCGCGCACTGTGGTCGCGTAGTGGAATTCATGACCTGCCCATCTGCCTTGCATCGGACCGTGCGACCCTTGCAGTTGACGGTAACCCAAATGCAGTTTTCGCGTGGCGAACGACGTTTCTAATTCCAGTAGCCCGGCCATTTTATGCGTTACACCTTCTGCGTCGATCAATGCTTGTCCTAACACCATATACCCCCCGCATTCGCCAAAAATATGGGCGTTTGTGGTGCGTAGGCTGTTCAGGAACTGCTGGCAGTTTGCCAACCGTGCGGCGTGAAGTTCTGGATAGCCGCCGGGCAGGTAGATGAAATCGGCCTTTGGAGCAGGTTCGTCAGCGAGAGGCGAGAAAAACGAAAGTGATGCCCCTGCGCTGCGCCAGTCATCCAAAAGATGTGGGTAGCAAAAGGCAAAGGCTTCGTCTTTGGCGATTGCGATCGCCTGGGCAGGGGGAGGGATTGCTGTGGCCTTATTGGGCGGAAGTGGCGAGCTATGAAGTTTTATTAGCGCGTTGAGGTCGACCGAAGCGGCAACAAGGTCTGCTGCGGTATTCAGATAGGCTTCGAGGTCAGGTCGTTCTTGTGCCTGAACAAGGCCGAGATGTCTCGATGGTTGCGTCAATCCGGCTGCGCGCGGGACTGCACCAAAGACGGGTACTCCTGACAGTGCACGCCTTAGCATGGCTTCGTGACGCGGAGAGCCGACGTTGTTTAAGATGACACCAGCGACGTTCTGGTCTGGATCGTGATTGATGAAACCTTGGGCGAGGGCCGCGACCGACCCAGCCATCCGGCCCGCGTCAATCACCAAAACGACAGGAAGGTTTAGGATACGCGCGACGTCAGCGGTCGCACCTTTGCTGTCTGGTGGTGCGCCGTCGAACAGGCCCATCGCACCTTCGACAATCAAGGGAATTTCGCCAGCAGCGAGCGATTTGATCCGGGATGGTGACATTGCCCAAGCGTCAAGATTTAGACAGGGCTGGCCACATGCCGCTTCGTGAAATCGCGGGTCGATATAATCGGGGCCGGATTTTGCTGCACGTACCGGCATTTTTCGGCTGATAGCCCGAAGAAGCCCAAGCGTAATTGTTGTTTTTCCGCTTCCCGATGACGGGGCGGCAATCACAAAACTCATGATTGGCAGAGGCGTTGCGCTGCCTCCGGCGGGAGTATTCTCGGCAAGATGATGGGCATCAGGCAGTTTCTGCGGGGCGGCCGCGCCCTAATGGGTCAAGGTTGCGCGGTGGCTTTCCTTCGGCCATGCCTTGCCAGTCGAGGACTTGGCGCATGAGAACGGATTTGCCGACGCAGATGATCGCCGGTGGCTCAAGACCGGATTTGGCGATGTCATCGACCATTGTTCCGAGTGTCGTTTCGAGCACCTGCTGATCTTGGGTGGTTGCAGAGGTAACCACGGCAACGGGTTCGTACGATCCGCGTCCCGCATCTAGTAGTTTGGATGCGATCTGGGCGATGTGTTTCATTCCCATGTAGATCACGAGGACTTGGGAGCCTTTGGAAATGCTTTCCCAATCAAGCGAACCCGGAGTGTTGCCTGACTGATCGTGCCCGGTCACGAATGTGACTGACTGATTTACGTCTCGGTGGGTGACTGGGATGCCGGCATAGGCCAGTCCGCCGATACCCGCTGATATACCTGGAATGATCCGTACGGGGACGTCATGTTGGACAAGGGTCTGTGCCTCTTCTCCGCCGCGCCCAAAGACAAAGGGATCGCCGCCTTTGAGCCGGAGTACTTTTTTGCCTGCGCGGGCCAGATCGACCAATTGCAGCGAAATATCGCGTTGTTTGGCTGACGGTTTGCCGCCGCGTTTACCTGCGTAGATGTGTTCAGCCTGGGGTGCCCAATCAAGAATGGCCTCTTGGACGAGCGCATCATAGATGACCACATCTGCTTGGCGTAAAGCGTTGGCCGCGTGCAGCGTCAAAAGTCCCGGGTCGCCGGGGCCCGCGCCACAAAGCCAGACCCAGCCGGGTTCCATTTGCGGCCATGCGAAGGCGGGAAGATCAGGTGTATGCGTCATGCGCCCTTTATGCCGTTGAACGCGGGGCTTGGAAAGGTGCCAAACGACCAACGATTGCGGATTGGCGGCATCGCGATGCCCGCCTATAGTCGCGCTGATGACAAGGAAACCAACCGGAGAGTTGCGCCGTGGCTGGACCACAGGCGCCTGTGCGACTGCCGCTACAAAGGCGGCGTTGATCCGGCTTTGGGGTGGGGCGTTTCCTGCTGAGGTTGGGATTACCTTACCTAAAGGTGAAGAGCCTGTGTTTCCACTGGCGTTGGCTGAAGCAGGTGAAGGCTGGGCGCGTGTTGGCATAACGAAGGATGCTGGCGATGATCCTGATGTGACACATGGTACATTAATCGTCGTTACCGTCCGTCAGTCGGATGGCGGTATTGAGTTTCAGGCCGGGCAGGGCGTTGGTGTTGTCACCAAGCCTGGTCTACCCATCGCCGTAGGTGAACCAGCGATCAATCCTGTACCCCGCCAAATGATGTGTGCCGTGGTTGACGAAATGTCAAAGCAATATGGTCAATCGCCAGATGTGCAAATCGAAGTGTCGATACCAGATGGTGAGACCATTGCGCAAAAGACGTGGAACCCACGGCTGGGCATTCAAGGCGGGCTTTCTATCCTTGGAACCACTGGCGTTGTCCGCCCGTTTTCATGCGCTGCTTGGATTGCCTCGATTCACCGGGGTGTCGACGTGGCGCGTGCGGGTGGCCTGTCTCATGTCGTTGGATGTACTGGTGCCACGTCAGAACGCACAGTGCAGGCGCTATATGGTCTGCCAGACCACGCGATGTTGGATATGGGCGACTTTGCGGGTGGCCTGCTAAAATACCTGCGTAAACATCCCGTTGATCGCGTGACCATCGGCGGCGGCATCGGAAAAATGGCAAAGCTGGCCCAAGGCGCAATCGACTTACATTCGTCACGGTCACAGGTGGATTTTGATGTTCTGGCTGATTGGGTCGGAAACCCGCGTATTAGCGGCGCGAACACGGCGCTGGAAGCCTATGAAATTGCAGGTGCGCCACTCGCTGCCCGCATCGCACAGCTGGCCCGCGATAAAGCCCAGGCCGTGGTCGGTGATCAATGTTTAATTGATACAGTTGTGATCGACCGCGCTGGAAAGATAATTGCAAAGGCACCGGAATGACCTTGTTGATACTTGGTGGGACAGGCGATGCCCGGCGATTGGCAGAAGCCTTGCAAGGAACCGACGCTATTATTTCGCTAGCGGGGGCGACACGTTCGCCCGACAAACTGCCAATGCCAACCCGCGTGGGTGGTTTCGGTGGAGAACAAGGTTTTCGCGACTATCTAACCGAGAATTCGATTTCGGCGGTTTTAGATGCAACCCATCCATTCGCTGATCGCATCACAACACGAACGGCACGTGTTTGCGCGGATATTGGAATGCCTTACTTGCAGCTATTGCGGCCGAGCTGGAAGGCTAAACCGGGTGACAACTGGACCGAGATTGCGCGCGAAGAAGATGCCGTTGACCACATTCCGGTGGGGGCAACCGTGTTTTTGGGGACTGGGCGTCAGACGCTTGATCGTTTCGCCAATCTTGAGGGCAGGGAAGTGATCTGCCGGCAGATTGACCCGCCAAGTGGCCCGTTTCCGTTCAAAGGTGGGCGTTTTTTAGTGGGGCGACCTCCGTTCTCGGTCGAGGATGAGATACAGTTGTTTTCGGCACTGGGCGTTGACTGTTTGGTCGTGAAAAACGCGGGCGGTGCCGCGAGCCGGACAAAGCTGACGGCGGCAAACCATTTCGGTATCCCTGTGCTGATGATAGCGCGACCGCCGCGTGGTGATTGGCCAATTGTTGATAATGTCCAATCTGCGTTGGAATGGGTGAAAGCGTTATGAATGAGCGGGTGATCCATTCGCTTGATTGCGTTGCTGAAGGCGCCGCGTGGTTGTGCAATCACGAGCCCCGCTTTGCTGTGGCGATGCAGGGGTTGCCGCCACTTCCGCTTCGTCGAAAGCCTGATGGTTTTGCTGAGCTGCTTAGCGCTATTGTTAGCCAGCAAGTAAGTGTTGCATCAGCAAATGCAATTTGGTCGCGGCTTGATGCGGCAGGGATGGTTACGCCTTCAGCAGTGTCGTCAACGTCAGATGAAGGTCTGCGTGCGCTTGGGTTAAGCCGCCAAAAGGCAAAATACGCCAAGGCTCTAGCCGATGCGCAGATTGATTTCGACGCATTGCGCGAGATGTACACCGACGATGTAATCACGACATTAACCGCAGTTTCGGGCATTGGTATATGGACCGCTGAAATCTACGCGATGTTCTCGCTCGGGCGGGCCGATGTGTTCGCGCCGGGTGATTTGGCACTGCAAGAAGCCGCTAGGTTGATTTTTGACCTTGATGAGCGCCCAAAGGAACGCGCCTTGCGCGATTTGGCCATAAATTGGTCGCCGTGGCGATCGGTTGCGGCGCGGATCATGTGGGCCTACTACAAACAAAGCAAACAACGAGAAGGTATCAGATGACTCGGGCACTTGAGGCGCAGCGGCGCGAACCAATTTCGGGCGACATACGGTCCTGCGTGGTATTTCTACACGGCTATGGTGCGAATGCCGCCGATCTGATCGGCCTCGCGGATCCACTGGGTGAACATATGCCTGATACGCTGTTCATCGCGCCTGACGCGCCAGAGGATTGTGCCGGTTCCCCAATGGGGTTTCAGTGGTTTCCAATCCCATGGATTGACGGTTCATCCGAGGAAGAAAGCCGAGCAGGGCTAGAACGCGCTGCCGCTGATTTGGACGCGTTTCTAGATGGTGTCATGGTCGATGAGGATCTCCTTCCCGAGCAGGTGATCGTGCTAGGCTTTTCTCAGGGTACAATGATGGCGCTGCATGTGGTGCCGCGGCGCGAAGATCCTGTTGCGGGAATCGTCGCGTTCTCTGGTCGGTTGCTCGAGCCCGAGCTCTTAGCGGATGAAGCTCAGTGTCGCCCACCCGTTTTGCTTATTCACGGTGACGCAGACGACGTTGTGCCGCCGCAGTCGCTGCCGCAAGCTGCCGAAGCGCTTCAGGGTGCAGGATGGAAAGAGGTGTTCGCCCATATTATGAAGGGCACTGGTCACGGGATCGCACCCGACGGTTTGCAGGTCGCGCTTGCGTTCATGCGTGATCGTTTTGGCATGCGGTAGTTTTTGTCAGATTAATCGAGGCTGTTAACGAAGCCCTTACTGGTCGTGCGCAAGAATGCTTGCGTGCGACTAATATAGCAGGGGTTTTCAAATATGTTCTATCCGCAGGCCTTAGAATTACGCGCGCCTCGTTTTGGGCGGGCGTGGGCGCTGCGGTTGTCTTTATTATGTTTGATCCTAATTGCAGTGGCCTTAGCGCAATCGGCGTATTGGGGGCGATTAAGTGTGGTGCAATACGCACGACCTATTCTTTTTGTCTTATTAGTCGCGGTGCTGGGCACAGTGTTCTTATGCGCGCTCTCAAAAGTTCGGCATTTAGAGAGTAGAGTCCGCGCTATTGGCGCTTTGGATAATTTGACTGGGCTTCTCAATCGACGGGCCTTTTGTGCTGCGGCAACGAGGGTTGTTTCACAAAATGGTGTATTGCTTGTGCTGGATATCGATCACCTGAGTGCAATCAACAGTAACCACGGGCGCGGCGCAGGTGATGTTTGTTTGATGGCGCTGGCGCAGCGTTGCCGCGAATTAACTCGCCAGTCCGACGTGATCGGACGCCTTGATGGAGCGGCAATCGCGATCTACCTGCCAGGGGTTCCTGCGGAAGCTGCGAGTGAGATTGCTGTGCGTTTAAAAGACGGTATCCAACTCTGTACCAGAGGCCAAGTCCTGCGTGCGACCATTTCGGTTGGTGCGGTGGTCGCGCGGGGGCAGCCGTCGATTGAAACGCTTTTGCGTTTTGCTGAACGCGCTTTGGATCGGGCCAAGCTGGAAGGACGGGCACGGGTCATAATGCGAGGTTGGCCAAAAGCGGCCTAATTAGCCTATATTTTGTACAATTCTCGGTAGATGCTGGGGGTTGTCACATTTCTGACGCGATATATAGTCCTTAGTTAAGAGGACTGCGGGAACGCCGCTTTGCACAGTTCCCGCACTTCGTGGTGTGGGATGTGAGATATGACGCAAGCAGATTTTCGAACTGATTTCGTGCGCGAACCAGCAGCGCTAAAGCAATATCCAGCTTTGGTGCTAAATGCGGATTATCGGCCATTGTCATACTACCCCTTGTCCTTGTGGCCATGGCAGGATGCGATCAAGGCAGCGTGGCTGGACCGTGTCGATATCGTCAGTGAGTACGACGAATACGTTCACAGCCCAACGACAAGAATCCGAATCCCCAGTGTCGTGGTCCTGAAAGATTTTGTGAAACCCCGCAAACAGGTCGCGTTCACACGATTTAATCTGTTCTTAAGAGATTCGTTTTGCTGTCAGTATTGCGGCGCAAAAGGTGACTTAACTTTTGATCACGTCGTGCCGCGTGCGGCTGGTGGCGTGACAAGCTGGGAAAATGTAGTCGCAGCCTGTTCGCCATGCAATCTGCGCAAGGGGTCAAAGTCTTTAAAACAAAGCGGGATGAGCCTGCGCAAACCGCCTCGGCAGCCTGTGACAGAACAGCTTCATAACGTAGGCCGCAAATTTCCGCCCAATCACCTGCATGAAAGTTGGGTCGATTTCCTTTATTGGGATGCAGAACTAGAAGCTTAAGGCTATCTGGTGCTAGACTTGTTTTGCTTCGCGGGTTAGACACGCGACGTTAGCGCTAACGTACCCAAACTAAGCGGAGTAAGCTATGGTCTCTCGCGTCATTCCCGTTGAAACTTTTGATCTTGTCATCTTTGGCGGGACCGGTGATTTGGCTCGCCGTAAAATTTTGCCAGGCCTATTCCGCCGCTTCCGTTCAGGGCAAATGCCCGAAGGATCGCGTATTATCGGTGCTGCTCGATCTGATCTGGATCAGGCTGGCTATCGCCAGATGATCGCCGCCGCCGTGGCCGAATTCGGTGGCGAAGAAAAACACGACTCCAAAGGCTTAGAGGCATTTATTGCGACGCTCGACTATGTCGCGATCGACGCCAAAGGCGAAGGTGGCTGGGCTGAGCTAGCGAGCATCGTGCGTAAGGATGTCGTACAAGCATTCTATTTTTCGGTTGCGCCGTCATTGTTCGGTGACCTAGCCGAGCGCCTACACACAAATAACATTGCGAATGCGCAAAGTCGGATCGTGGTTGAAAAACCGTTCGGCCGCGACCTTGAAACAGCGCGCGCGTTGAATGAAACTTTGGCGACCCATTTCGACGAAAGCCAAATCTATCGTATTGACCATTATCTGGGCAAAGAAACGGTTCAAAACCTGATGGCCGTTCGGTTTGGTAATATGCTGTTCGAGCCACTTTGGAACAATCACTACGTTGACCATATTCAAATCACCGTGGCCGAGACCGTCGGCGTAGGCGGGCGTGGTGCCTACTACGATAAATCGGGCGCGATGCGCGATATGGTGCAAAACCACTTGATGCAATTATTGTGCCTTATCGCTATGGAGCCACCGAGCCAATTCGGCGCGGACGAAGTGCGCGATGAAAAGCTAAAGGTTATTCGTGCGCTACAACCTGTAGAACCGCATCATATCGTCCGTGGTCAGTATGATGCCGGTTATGATGGCAAAAGCTATCGCGAAGATGCAGAAAATCCCCGTTCGTTCACAGAAAGCTTTATTGCGATGAAATGTGAAATCGCGAACTGGCGGTGGGCAGGGGTCCCGTTTTATTTGCGGACCGGTAAGCGCATGAAAGCGCGTTCTTCGGAAATTACCGTCGTGTTCAAGGATCTAGGGCATTCGATTTTCGAGGGCGACGAGGCACGTCACCGGAATATCCTGTCAATTCGTTTGCAGCCGAACGAAGGTATGGATTTGCAGGTTACCATCAAAGAACCTGGCCCGGGTGGCATGCGTCTAATTGACGTGCCGCTGGACATGTCATTTGCCGATGCGCTTGGCCCTGATGCGGAAGAAGTGCCGGACGCGTACGAACGTTTGATTATGGACGTCATCCGCGGAAACCAAACGCTGTTTATGCGCGGCGATGAAGTGGAAGCTGCTTGGAGCTGGACTGATCCGTTGATCAACGGATGGGAGGCACGCAACGACGTGCCAAAGCTTTATGATGCCGGCTCTACAGGCCCAGAAGATGCCATGGCGATGATGCACCGTGATGGTAGAAAATGGCGCGAAATCAAAGCGTAATACTTTGCGTTTAATGCACTAAATGATCTTAAGGAGGGCGCGGCCAGATGAAACTGCTCGAATATCCCGATGCGGAAATGATGATGATGAACTTGGCGGATACTTCGGCGGGAGAGCTAAAGAACGCGTTGCTGACACATGATACTGCGTCGCTTGCGGTGCCGGGCGGTACAACACCAGGGCCGATTTTTGACAGCTTGTGCAGTGTTGATCTGGACTGGTCACGTGTGCATGTGATGCTGACAGACGAGCGTTGGGTGCCCGAAGATTCTGAGCGTTCGAATACGCGTCTGTTGCGCCAACGCCTGCTCGTCGATCGCGCCGCAGCGGCACAGTACATGCCGCTGTACGCAGACGCGGAAACCCCCGAAGAAAAGCTACCCGAATTGGCAGCCGCCCTTGATCCGGCACTGCCAATTTCTGTTTGCTTGTTAGGCATGGGCGCGGACATGCATACCGCGTCGATCTTTCCCGGCGCCGACCAACTAGAATTGGCGCTGAACGGCGACGACCGTTTGGTCGCGATGCGCGCGCCCGGTGCGCCAGAACCACGTATCACACTTTCGGCGTCTGTCCTGAACGCAGCAATCAGCAGACACATTGTGATTGTCGGTCCGGAAAAACGCGCAGCACTTGAGCGAGCGCAGACATTGTCGCCTTCAGAAGCGCCCGTCGCGGCAATTTTGAATGGCACGACCGTACACTGGGCGGAGAAATAATATGTGGGAGAAGCTGAAAAACCATCACGCCTCTGTCGCAGATCGTCGATTTGAGACGCTTTTAGATGCAGAACGCGCAAGTGAATTTTCGGCACAAGCCGGGGATATGTTGTTCGACTATGCAAAGACAAACATCGACACGACTGCCCGTGCATTGCTGGTGGAGCTGCTAGAGCAAGCAAATGTTGCTCAAAAGCGTGACGCAATGTTTGGGGGTGAGCCAATTAACGAAACCGAAGGTCGCGCAGTTTTGCACACAGCGTTGCGTAACGTTGATGGTGGCTCGGTTAAGGTTGATGGCACAGATGTCATGCCCGGCATCTTGGAAACGCTCGACCGCATGTCTGCATTCGCGACCGCTGTCAGAGACGGCAGTTTTACCGGGCAGGGTGGCAAGATCACGGATGTGATCAACATCGGTATCGGTGGTTCTGATCTTGGTCCCGCAATGGCTGTTAAGGCGCTCGCGCCATATCATGACGGCCCACGCTGCCATTTCGTGAGCAACGTTGATCCTGCGGATATTGCAGGCGTGCTACGCGGTTGCGATCCAACGACGACGTTGGTGATTGTTGCGTCAAAAACCTTTACGACTATCGAGACGATGACCAACGCCCGCACTGCGCAGGCGTGGATGGCGCAATCGGTATCGGATACTGGCGCGCAATTTGCCGCGCTATCGACGGCGGAAGACAAGACCGCTGCATTCGGCATCGATCCTGGCCGCGTCTTTGGTTTCGAGGATTGGGTCGGCGGCCGCTATTCAATGTGGGGCCCGATCGGGTTGTCCCTGATGATAGCGATTGGTGACGATGCATTCCGTGCGTTCTTGCGTGGTGGTCAGGCGATGGACGTGCATTTCAAGTCAGCGGCGTGGGATGAAAACGTACCAGCGCTCCTTGCGCTGGTTGGCATTTGGCACAATCAGATTTGTGGATATTCTACAAGAGCAGTGCTGCCTTATGATAATCTTCTCAGTCGTTTACCGGCTTATCTTCAACAGCTTGAGATGGAGAGTAACGGTAAGGGCGTCAGCATGGATGGCGCTGAACTAGAGGTGCACTCAGGGCCCGTTGTATGGGGCGAACCGGGGACCAATGGTCAACACGCGTTCTATCAACTAATCCACCAAGGCACGCGTGTTATCCCATGTGAATTTCTTGTCGCAGCGCGTGGTCATGAAGATGAGCTACATCATCAGCACCAGTTGCTGGTCGCCAACTGTCTCGCACAATCAGAGGCGCTGATGCGTGGACGGGATCTGGACGAAGCGCGCGGAAAAGTTGCTGACAAATTCGAAGGCGCAGAGCTTGAGCGTCAAGCCAAGCACCGGGTATTTCCCGGCAACCGCCCATCGGTGACAATTGCATATCCGAAGCTGGACCCATTCATGCTCGGTCAGATCATCGCCCTATACGAACACCGGGTGTTTGTTGAAGGTGTCGTGCTTGGCATCAATTCTTATGACCAATGGGGCGTGGAATTGGGTAAAGAGCTGGCGACTGCACTGCAACCTGTTGTCGAAGGGACACAAGCGACCGAAGGTAAAGACGGATCGACAGCCGCGCTTGTGGGTTTCTTGCAAAAGAACGGCGTTTAGCGCAAAGCTGGGTGATCAAAGCAGGAAAGTACTACGATGATCACCCAATATATTCCGTTTGCAATGGCAGCTATCTTAATTGTTGCCCTCATGATCGATCTGCGCACGGCGCGTATGCCAAACTGGTTGACGCTTTTGCCCGTGGTTTTGTTCATCGTGCAGGTTGGTGCATCCGGAATGCCTTCGGCCTTTGCTTGGCAGTTGGCGCAAGGGGTTATTGTTTTCGTTCTTGGGATTGCATTGTTTGCAGCGGGCGGCATTGGGGCCGGTGCGGTAAAGCTGATGGCCGGCACTGCGCTGTTTATCCCAACCGCAAACGGCTGGATCGCTCTTGTAGGTTTTTTGGGGACGGTCTTTGTGGCCTTCCCAATCATCATCATGATCCGAAAGGCAATTGGGTCTGAAGAAAGCAAATGGGCTGTGCTTTCGCGTCAGATTTTGCCGATGAGCCTGCCAATCGCTGTGGCAGGCTTCTTGGGCATGTTCTGGGGGTAGGTGGATCAAGATCCACCCTACGTTAGATCGCAGCTGTTACGATAATCTCGACGTTGTAGTCTGGTGTGGCAAGTTTTGCTTCGCCAGTCCACCGTGCAGGTGCGTGCCCTGCGGGAACCCATGCATCCCATGCCGCGTTCATTTCAGCGAATTCATTTGCGATGTCTGACACCCATACTTGTGCTGTCAGAATATTCGTTTTGTCCGTACCAGCCTCGGCTAGAAGGGCGTCAATCTTGGCCAGAATATCATTGGTTTGGTCGGTCACGGATGCTCCGGGAATGCCGACCTGTCCGGCCAAATATGCGGTACCATTATGGATCACCAATTGGCTCATCCGGGCGTTTGTGTGCTTGCGGGTAATATCGGGCATCGGGGCCTCTTTGCTGTTTGGAAATCTGGAGCGGGTAACGAGAATCGAACTCGTAACTGAAGCTTGGGAAGCTTTCGTGATACCTTTTCACCATACCCGCTCGTGCGCCATCGTCTAAGCCGCGGTGCGGCCTTCGTCAACGGCTATTACGTGGTTGCGTTTACGCGTAAATATCCTCGCGAGTGGCGGGTGGACCTGTTACACCGATACGTCGTTTCGACGACAGTGTTTGGTAGAGGTTGACCACGTTACGTTGGAAGCCAACCTCAAACAGCGCAAAGTAAGCCAACCAGAGACGAACGAGTTCGTCACCCACTAGTTCTTCGGCTTCGGCGCGATTTTCCCATAATTTATCGTGCCAAAGTTCGAGGGTAAGGCGGAAGTGCTCGCGGAGCGATTCAGTGTCGTGTACTTCAAATCCATGGCGTTCAAAGTCTGTGATCGTGCGACCGATATGGTCCAATTCACCGCCCGGGAAAATATATTTGGTGATCGTTTTTTGATAGCCTGTCGGGTGATCAAAGTCGGCCAAGTTGGGCGTTACTCGACGTGTGGATGCTTGGTGTAAGCACAATCCGCCGGGTTTTAGCATACGGTGGATGTTCTTGTAGTAGCTGTCGTAGTTGTCAGCGCCAATATGTTCAAACATCTCGATCATCGAGATTTTATCAAAGTGGTTGCGCTCTTTAAGATCGCGGAAGTCGGTGAGTTCGACGGTAACTTTGTCTTCTAGGCCACGTTGCTTGATCCGTTCATTGACCAACGCGAACTGCGTTTCAGACAGGGTTACGCCCTTGACGGTCACACCGTAAAATTCTGCAGCATGGCAAGCAAGACTACCCCAGCCGCAACCTACATCAAGCATCTGCTCGCCTGGTTTTAGCCGAAGCTTGCGGCAAATATGGTCGAGCTTGTCGATTTGCGCTTGGTCAATATCGTTGTCCCAATCCTTAAAGTACGCGCAGCTATAGACCATGCCGCTATCAAGGAAGAGTTTGTAGAAATCGTTAGAGACATCGTAGTGAAATGCGATCATGGCCTTGTCGTCACGTTTGCCTTTTTGGAAACGGTCCAAAAATGCCCGTGGCGAAAACTTTGCGCGTTCTTTGAACACAAATGGCGCCAATGCCTTGGCCAATTTTGCCTTAGAGTAAGACTTGAAAAACTTGATGATGCTGACGTGGTCAGTCGCCTTAAGCAGTTGCAGCGGGGACGCGTCGGTAATGCTGATATCACCGCTTCCGTATAGCCCGAATAGCGTTGCGATATTTGGCTTGAGTAACATTTGGCGAATTGTATCCGCAGAATTGATGACCACTTCGATATTTGGTGCATCGGTACGGTTGTAATCTATCGTGGACCCGTCCCAAAGTTTCACCGTCAAGTCGGCTTTGACCGAATCTTTCGCGGCGTTAAGGAGGGTGCTAATCGATTGAAGTTGAGCGCTCAAAATAAATACCTTCTGCTTTGTTGGCCCGAAGTTATCGACGTCGCGTAACCGCGTCCATAGCTTCGGTTCAAAAAACAAAAATGGTGATACTCGATTAGGAAACGTTGAGTAAACTCACGCTGGTCGGCCTTTGCGCTTTTAGCTTGATCGCCGTCTGCGCCGTCCTGAACGGTCGCCACCTGTGTTGTGGTTTACTTGTGGCAATGTGACGATGCTGTTGAGGACCGGGAATGGATCGACCGCATTTGGCATAGCCGAGGCATTCACGAAATGCTCTTGAAAACGCGGTTCGATTGCGGTCTCGATCTTGTGGATTTGTCGCACAGTTTCTTCGATTTCGCGGCGTGCATCGGTATTCAGCAGAGCAATCCGCGCCCCAGTGCCAGCTGCGTTGCCAGCACTGGTCACTTTATCGAGCGGTGCGTCTGGGATCATCCCAAGAACCATCGCGTGTTTGGGGCTGATATGAGCGCCGAATGCCCCCGCAAGGATAACCCGGTCAACATGGTCGACGCCAAACTTGTCCATCAACAGGCGTGCGCCCGAGTACAATGCTGCTTTGGCCATTTGGATTTGTCGAATATCGGTGTTCGTGACTGTGATTTTTGGCCCATCGTTTTCGGTGCCATCATACAGCAGGTATGAATTCGTACGTCCGTCGGCAAAGCAATTGGGCGAACCGGTTTGTTCAGCAGATCCAATCAGGCCGGGCGCGTCTACGATACCGGCCATACGCATCTCGGCGACGACTTCGATAATGCCGGACCCGCAGATGCCAGTAATTCCGGTTTGCGCAACTTCGGCGGCAAAGCCTTCTTCGTCAGACCACAGATCGGAACCAATGACTTTAAAGCGGGGCAGTTTGGTGACCGGGTCGATTTCAACATGCTCAATCGCGCCGGGCGCGGCCCGCTGGCCGGAACTGATCTGTGCGCCTTCAAACGCAGGTCCTGTTGGTGATGAACAGGCAAGTACCTTTTCACGATTGCCAAGCAAGATTTCTGCATTGGTGCCAACATCGACGACCAACATCAGGTCATCGGATTTGCCCGGTGCCTCGGATAATGCCACGGCTGCGGCGTCTGCCCCAACGTGACCAGCGATGCATGGTAGCATGTAAACCCGCGCGGCGGGGTGGAGGTTGAGGTCAAGGTCGATTGCCCGAAACGACAGGCTATCGGAGGTCGCAAGCGCAAATGGAGCTTGGCCCAGCTCATAGGCGTCGATCCCAAGGAATAGATGGTGCATCACTGGGTTGCAGACGAACACAGCGTCAACAATGAGCGTGCGATCAATGGCGGCCTCTGCTGCGATCTGTACAAATAGCGCATTCATGCCCTCGCGAACGGCGGCGGTCATTTCGTCGGAACCTGTGTCGTTCATCATCCCATAGCTGACCCGGCTCATCAGGTCTTCGCCAAATCGGATTTGCGGGTTCATGATTCCAGAGGAGGCGACGACATCGCCAGTGCGTAAATCGCAAAGGTGCCCAGCAATGGTGGTAGAACCGAGATCAACGGCAAGCCCGTAAATCGCGCCCTCATAAAAGCCGGGCCAAACATGGATAATACGCGGGCTATAGGTGTCATCGCCTAGGTGCACAGCGACGGTGACCTTCCATTCGCCTTTGCGAAGGGCTGGTTGCAGGGTGCGTAGCACGCCCAAATCGGCCTCGAGTTGCGGTAGCTCCCATTCACGACGCAGCGCATCGACGAGCCGTTCGAGGTCACCTGATGGGTCGTGCATATCGGGTTCTGCGACTTCTACATAATAAAGCCGCGTTGACGGGTTCATGATGATATCACGCGCCTCGGCGCGTTTGCGCACGACTTGTTTGTGTACTTGGCTTTCGGCTGGAACGTCGATCACGATGTCGCTTTGCACAGTGGCCTGACAGCCAAGGCGGCGACCCTTTTTCAACCCACGAATAGTATCATAGCGTTCTTCGACACTGTTCCATTCGGACAAAGCATCAGGCGCGACAGTCACGCCATGTTTGGAAAACTCACCATAGGACGGGGTGATCTGGCATTTCGAACAAATGCCACGCCCACCGCAGACACTATCAAGGTCAACGCCAAGCTGGCGTGCGGCCGTCAAAACAGGGGTGCCAACCGGAAAGCGCCCGCGCTTACCAGAGGGGGTAAAGATAACAAGTGGATCGGTGCTCATGAACGCGGCCTTGGGTTGTTTGTGCCTAGATACCGTGGTGTGCGGCAAATGTAAGGTCAGAACCCGTCATAATGATTATGTGATGCGTCATGACCGGTAAAGATTTCCGCGTATTTGCTGGATGGACCTTGGGATGAAATACATTGCATAATCCGCCGCGAAATTAGAGGTGATCCTATGAAGCGTCCTGTTCTATTTGTTATGCTACCTGCCTTCGCATTCATGCTGGTTTGCGCGCTTGATATCATACGTGAATCGCCGCCTTGGGATGTGGTCGATATCGCGCTGGATGTAGCGCAGACTGCGATGCTTGTGTTGATGGTGGTTGTCGTCGCGTGGTCGACGCAGCGGGTGGCGCAGATGCGCGATGATCAACAGGCGTTCCACGACGCAGTTATTCGTAACAATGCCCAAGGAGAGGATTGGCGCGCTGCGCGATCCCAAGAGATTGCCGCGATGAGCGACGCAATCGCGCTTGAGTTTCGTGCTTGGGGCCTGACCGGAGAAGAAATGGACGTGGCCGAACTACTACTAAAAGGCGCATCCATGAAAGAGATCGCGCTGGATCAGCGGACATCGCTCGCTAAAATCCGCGATAGGGCGCAAGCGGTTTACCGCAAAGCTGGCATTTCTGGCCGGGTCGAGCTGTCAGCATATTTTCTGGACAGTCTGTTTTCAAATGCCGAGGCGCAGCCTGTTTAACGCTGATTTGCGCGTTCCCGCCGCTTTGGGGGTTTTGTAATAGGCTTTTCCATGCGATAGCGCAGTGCCAACGATGCCACCCAAGGAGACGGTTGATGGAGATTCGCGAGGCGCTTACCTTTGATGATGTGTTGTTGGTGCCGGGGGCATCAAACGTGATGCCGTCTACGGCTGACACGCGCACACATGTAACGAAGTCGATTGCTTTGAATATTCCGGTTTTGTCCAGTGCTATGGACACAGTGACCGAAGGGCGGATGGCGATTGCTATGGCTCAAGCGGGTGGCATGGGTGTTATTCACAAAAACCTGAATGTGGAAGAGCAGTCCAAAGAGGTGCGCCGCGTAAAGCGTTTCGTTTCTGGGACCGTCTACAATCCAGTTACTCTGCGCCCCGATCAGACATTGGCGGACGCCAAGGCCTTGATGGAGCGATACCGTATCACCGGTTTCCCGGTCGTGGGCGAGGGTGGCAAGATTGTTGGTATCGTCACCAACCGTGACATGCGCTTTGCGCAAAACGACGATACGCCGATCAGCGTCATGATGACGACCAAGGATCTTGCGATTTTGCAGGAACCAGCGGATCTGGATGAAGCACGTTCACTGATGCAAGCGCGTCGGATTGAAAAACTGCTGATCACTGATGCCGCTGGTAAACTCACAGGTCTACTGACTCTGAAAGATAGCGAACAGGCGGTTCTAAACCCGATTGCATGTAAAGATAGCCTTGGCCGTTTGCGTGTTGCAGCGGCATCAGGAGTCGGAGATGCCGGTTTTGAACGCACACAAGCGTTGATCGAAGCGGGCGTAGATATGGTCGTCATCGACACGGCGCACGGCCACTCCGAAGGCGTGGCAAAGGCCGTTGAACGCGCAAAGGCGTTGTCGAACGAGGTTCAGATCGTTGCGGGTAACATTGCAACGGGCGAGGCCGCCAAGGCCCTGATCGGTTCTGGTGCTGATGCGGTTAAGGTCGGGATCGGCCCCGGCTCGATCTGTACAACGCGCATGGTTGCCGGTGTCGGCGTCCCTCAGCTGACTGCGATCATGGATTGCGCGGCTGCTGCGGGCGATATTCCTGTCATCGCGGATGGCGGGATCAAATTCTCGGGTGATTTTGCAAAAGCAATTGCAGCGGGTGCTTCATGTGCAATGGTCGGTTCAATGATCGCAGGCACGGACGAAAGCCCGGGCGAAGTGATTTTGTACCAAGGTCGTTCGTTCAAATCCTACCGCGGTATGGGTAGCCTTGGTGCTATGGCGCGCGGTTCTGCTGATCGCTATTTTCAGAAAGACGCGGCCAGCGATAAACTGGTTCCCGAAGGTATCGAAGGCCAAGTGCCTTACAAAGGTTCTGCAAGCGCGGTTGTTCACCAACTGGTTGGCGGCCTACGTGCCGCGATGGGGTACACTGGCAACGCCACAATTCCAGAAATGCGCAAGAACTGTTCCTTTGTGAAAATCACTGGTGCTGGCCTAAAAGAAAGCCACGTGCACGACGTTCAGATCACACGCGAAAGCCCGAACTACCGGATCGGATAATGCGGGCGATTACGCAATATCAAGTTAATGGGATCACCGTTAGCTGTCTAACAGATGGCGGTTTTACCTTTCCTGAAAAGGTGTTTCCTGATGTTGCGACTGGACTGCGGGATGCACGCTTGCATGCCGCTGGCTTGAACGGCATCGACACCAGTTTTAACTGTTACGTGCTGCAATATCCTGATGGAAGCATCAGCATGGTTGATACTGGTTGCGGCTCAAAGTTTGGTGAAAACGGAGGGGCGATGCTTGGTTTGCTGGGGCAACTGGGGATCAACCCTGTTGATGTGGGTCGGATTATCTTTACTCATCTACATAGTGATCACTGTGGCGGTGCGTTAGATGGCGATGTTCTGCGATTTCCGGATGCACAAGTGGTTCTGCATAGTAAAGAAGCGGCCTTTTGGCGGAGCCAAGACGTGGCGGGTGCGCAGGTGCTGGCGTTGTGTAAGACAGTTAAAACCGTGACAGACGGTGATGATTTGGGGGATGGGTTACGTGTATGGGCACTGCCGGGGCATACGCCGGGGCATATGGGGCTGCGGCTGGGTGAGCTCGCGCTTGTCGGTGACGTAGTGCATTCCGAGGCACTACAGTTTGCGGACCCACAGCTTTGTCCTATCTACGATAGCGACCCTGATCAGGCACGCCAAAGCCGCCGTCATGCGTTAGAGAACGTTGCTGATGATGGCTTGGTCTGGTCTGGTTGTCATATGTTGGGGCCTGATAAATTTGCCCTGCTACAGCGGGCCGGCAATGGATTTCACCGGGTGCCATTATGACCCCCGGTGCACGTGTAGCCGCGGCGATTTCTATTTTGGATAATATTCGTGACGCCCAAGCTGCCGAACAGGCGTTGACAGCTTGGGCGCGTGGAAGTCGCTTTGCCGGTTCAAAAGATCGCGCTGCTGTTCGGGACCACGTCTTTGACGTGCTTCGCGCTCGTCGGTCGCTTGGTGATGGTACAGGGCGTGAACTCATGATGCGGTTAGTGCAGCGGGACGGTTTGAGCGTTGACGCATTGTTTTCGGGGGAAGGGCACGCTCCGGCCCCTTTGACCGATGATGAACGTGCTGAACTTGATCTGCCGACCTCACTTTCACCTGCGGCAATGTGTGACTTGCCTGATTGGCTTTGGCCCCATTGGCAGGAAAGCCTTGGGCTTGATGCGGAACCAGCAGCCTTAGCGCAGCAAGCGCGGGCGGATGTGTTCCTGCGTGTGAACCAAAAGCGCGGGTCGGTACAAGATGCCATGGATTTGTTGGCCAAAGATGGCGTTGCAACCTTGCGCCATCCTCAGATTGAGGGTTGCCTGCGCGTGACGGACAATCCGCGCCGGGTCAAAACCTCTGCTGCGTTTACGGATGGATACGTTGAATTGCAGGATGCATCATCGCAATTCGCTATCCATGCAGTGACATTTCCAGATGGCGCAAGAGTGCTGGATTATTGTGCAGGAGGGGGGGGGAAAGCGCTTGGCTTTGCTGATCGTTCTGACGCTGCGGTTTTCGCGCATGATATTGCACCGGCACGGATGAAAGATCTGCCAGAGCGCGCGGGCCGCGCCAAAGTTGCGATTACGCAGATCGCGACAGATGATCTGTTTGATGCGGCACCGTTTGACGTTGTTTTTTGCGATGCGCCTTGTTCAGGAAGCGGTACGTGGCGGCGCACACCTGACGCTAAATGGCGTTTGACCCAAGAAAGGTTGGACGCCCTGAACGTCATGCAGGCCGAGGTCATAGCCAGCGCCGCGCCGCTTGTCGTGGAACACGGCCTGCTCGCCTACGCGACATGTTCGGTCTTGGCCTCTGAGAATGATGCGATCGTTGATGCCTTCTGCGCAGCAAATCCAGAATGGCGCAGCGCGGCACGTCATCAGCTGATACCCGGCCCTGATGGTGATGGTTTCTATTTGAATTTGCTGCGTAAAATCTAATCAGCCTCTTTTCGTTGGGGTGGTTGAACGCTACGCATTAATCAATGGTTAATCATTTTTGCGGTAAGCCAGATCCGAGCGAGCAGTGAGGTTGGCAGTGTCCACAGATCAAACGATTGATATACCCGAGTTATCGCCGGCGGTACCAATATCGAAACGCGCGCTTTTGCTAGGGGGGGCAGTGATCTGCCTTGCTGCTTCGGCCCTTTCACCAACAATGCCTCTACGATTGGGCTTGCTTACTATAGGCGCAACGTTGGGCTATTGTGGATTGCGTCCATCCGGGGCAGAAAAACGCGCGGCCCGATTGATCTCTCTGGATCCCGACCATGCCTTTATTACCGACCTAGCTGGCTTTGTTCGCTATACAAACCCAATGGCGATCGAACGATTTGGCGACTGCAATAATCGCCTACTGTCTGATGTCTTTGAAAATTTGATCGCGGATCCGGTTTCACTGTTAGAGCGCATGCAGCGCACCGATTTGAGACGGCGCTCATGCAAAGAATACATTATCACGCGGCGTGCCCATTTTCGGATTAGGCTGTCGCAGTTGGCCGGGAATAGCCTGCTGTGGCGGCTGGATGAACTTGGTGGGGGTGATGCAATTCAGGGCGAGGGGTTGGCCTTTCCGCTGCTAAGCGTGGCGTCCGACGGTGTGGTTTCACATCAAAACAAGGCCTTCCGTGAATTGCATGGGGGGCAGGCGAACAGCCTAAGGGATTTGTTTGATGAGCTGCCGCTGGTGTCAGGTCAGACCGCAAGAATGAAAACTGTCGGTGGGCCTGTTCCCGTCGTGGTCGCAGAAATGAGGGGGCATGCCGGTCGCCGCGATATCGTTGTGATGCCTTCGGCACATCTTCCCAAAAAGCCGCCAACGATTGGCGCAGGCTGGGACGAGATCGAAGATCTACCTGTGCCGCTTTTGAAAATTGCCTCTGACGGCGGCGTTCTGGCGTCCAACCGTGAGGCTCGGCAACTGCTTGGGATGGATGGAACAGACGGACAGCGCGTTGCGGATGTGCTGGATGGATTGGGGCGGCCGATTAATGATTGGCTGCGCGAAGCCGCCGAAGGGCGGGGCGGCCATGTGTCACAATTCTTGCGTGGGCGCGGGAACCGGCAAGGTACTTTTGTGCAGGTCACACTGAACATTGCAGGAAAGGCGAACGGGCCGCATCTGATTGCAGTGCTCAATGATGTAACCGAGCTAAAGACGCTAGAAGCGCAGTTCGTTCAAAGCCAAAAAATGCAAGCGATTGGACAACTTGCTGGCGGTGTCGCGCATGACTTTAACAACTTGCTGACAGCGATTTCTGGGCATTGTGATTTGTTGCTTCTTCGTCATGATGAGGGCGATCAAAACTACGGTGATTTGATACAGATTCACCAAAACGCGAACCGGGCGGCTAGCCTTGTTGGCCAGTTGCTGGCGTTCTCGCGTAAACAAAATTTGCAGCCAGAGGTGATTGATCTACGAGATACTCTGTCTGATCTTACGCACTTGCTGAACCGGCTTGTTGGAGAAAAGGTTACGTTGTCGCTGCACCACGACCCGGCCTTGGCACAGATCAAGGCTGATAAGCGGCAGTTAGAGCAGGTGTTGATGAACCTTGTCGTTAATGCACGTGACGCGATGGATGGAGCGGGCGAAATTCAGGTCGAAACTGAAAATCTTGTCCTGACGGAACCGATGATCAAAGATCGCGCCGTGGTGCCGCCCGGTGAATACGTCGTGGTCAAGGTCATCGACGAAGGACATGGCATTGCCCCCGAAAAATTGCCTAAGATTTTTGAACCGTTTTATACAACAAAGAGAACAGGAGAAGGGACGGGACTTGGGCTGTCGACGGCGTATGGGATCGTGAAGCAAACCGGTGGCTATATTTTTGCAGATAGTGAGGTCGATAGCGGGACAGAGTTTTCATTGCTTTTTCCCAGCTATGATTTGCCTGTCGCGGAACCTTTGGCCCCGGTTGTTGAAACGGCTGCGCTTATGGCGCAACCAGCGGATGGCGTGGTTCTGTTGGTCGAGGACGAGGCACCGGTCCGATCATTCGCGTCAAGTGCGTTGCGCCTGCAAGGCTTTACTGTGTTAGAGGCCGACTGCGCAGAAGCGGCAATTGATCTGCTCGCCGATCCAGAGCTTCACGTCGATCTATTTGTTACGGATGTGATCATGCCAGGTATGGACGGTCCAACGTGGGTCCGGCAGGCGCTAAAAGACCGGCCGAATACAAAAGTCGTCTTTGTTTCGGGCTACGCCGAGGACGCATTTGGGGATGGTCAGAAGCGCATCCCCAATTCCGTTTTTCTGCCAAAACCGTTTTCACTCAGTGCCTTAACGCACACAGTTCAATCGCAATTAAGCGATTTGGCAAAGGTATCTTAGAGCGTTTTGTTCAAGCTAACCAAGTGAGCCGCTGAGCCAGTGAGTGCCGCGTAATCGTCATGCACGACGTAGACACCGAAGTTACCCATAAAGCCCGCGAAACGCCCTTTGTCGCGGAATGCGTCGCCAAATCCGAACTTAGTCAGATGTGCAGACATTGCACGTGCAACACCGCCAACTAGGTAAACACCGCCAAAAGGAAGTTGGATCAAGGACAAGTTGCCGCAAACTGTTCCCAAAATGCGGATAAACAAGCGCACTGCTTCTTCTGCGCGTGGGTCGGTGCCATTGTCGCAGCGTTCCATGATGTCTTTTGCTGACAGCTCACGTGGGTCATTCGCTTCGACGCCCAAAAACGCATATGCGTGCTCGAGGCCGCGGCCCGAAAGCACGTCTTCGACGGCTGGGAACCCATGTGCGGTTGAAACAAACTGACAAAGCCGCAGTTCCATTTCGTTGCGGATAGGCAGGTTCGCGTGCCCGCTCTCGGAAGGGGGAACTATGCGTCCGTGCTCTAGATCGTACACTGGCGCTGCGTTAAAGCCGGTGCCGACACCCACGACCAACCTTGCGGCGTTGTCGGGTGCTTCGGGCCCAGCAAGTACTGTTTGAATATTTGCGGGATCAAGGTGACCCAACGCATGCCCTTGGGCCTGAAGATCGTTGAGGATAGCCACAGTTTCTGCGCTTGTCGCACGGGCGAGCGTGTCTTTGTCGATGGTCCAATCAAGGTTGGTCATCGTCGCCTGACCATCGCGCACGGGGCCCGCCACGGCAACGCAAGCAGCGATTGGATCGACGTTATTCTCGTCAGTGATGTACTGGCGGATGACAGATTCCAGTCCTGGGAACTTGCTGTTGCTATAGCGGCGGATGGTGTCAGGTAGGATGGCCTTGCCGTTTGCCAATGCGACACGGGTGTTGGTGCCACCGATATCGGCGACGAGAGAGTACTTGTTGTCGGGGTGTTTCATTGGTGCGACCTAACGTGCGATAGCTGATTTGAGGGCGTGATATGACGCTTTCGGCGTCCGCTTCAAGGTATCAAAATCAACGTGGATTATACCGAACCGTTTTTCATATCCAAAGGCCCACTCGTAGTTATCGAGCAGGGACCAGTAGAAGAAACCTTTGACATTTGCGCCTTCGTCGATGGCATGTTTGGCGGCCATGATGTGATCTGATACATATTGCATGCGAACCGGATCATAGACCGCGCCGTTTTCGACGTGATCATCCCATGCCATACCATTCTCGGTGACGTAAATAGGCATGTCTCCAACATATTCGCGCGCCATTCGGGTCAGGATACCTTGCAGTCCCTCAGGGTAGATTTCCCAACCCATCTGAGTTTGATCCAATGTCGGCTCGGCGGCCTTTAAGCTGGGCCAAGCCGAGTCTGGGTCGGGCAAAATTTCATGCCGCGTGTAATAGTTAACACCAAGCCAATCCATTTTCTGGCTGATCTGTTCCATGTCACCTTGCCACCCAGCAGGCATGTGATGGCCGAACCCATCCAATACTTCTTGGGGGTAGGTGCCTTTGGTCGCGGCCTCGATAAACCAACGGTTATAGATTGCGTCCTGTAGGTTCGCGGCGGCGACCGTTTCGGGTTCATCATTCGCAGGCGGGCTGTGTTCAAAGTTAAGAACGATGCCGCAGTTATCCATACCTTTGGCGCGTAGCCGTGTCATCGCCTCGCCATGGGCAAGCATGATGTGGTGCATTGCGCGGGCGGTGGCGCGAATGTCGCGCAATCCGGGCGCATGGTGGCCAAGGAAATGCGACAGGAAAGATACGCACCATGGTTCGTTAATCGTGGCAATGGATGCCATCCGGTCACCGATTTTGTCGGTGATCGCATCGGTGTAATCGCCAAAGTATTTTGTTGTGTCCCGGTTCGTCCAACCGCCTTTGTCAGCAAGCGTCGAGGGGAGTTCCCAATGGTAGAGCGTTTGGAATGGCTTTAGTCCGCGTTCAAGTATCGCGTCGGTGAGGCGGTCATAGAAATCGAGCCCTTCAGGATTCACTGTACGTCCGTCTGGCATGACACGCGCCCACGACGTTGAGAACCGGTAGGCATCCATCCCTGCATCTTTGAGCAGATCAAGATCTTCAGGGAAGCGGTGGTAATGGTCACAGGCCAATGCACCGTCTTCGGCGCGGATAACATTGCCCGGTGTGGCTGCAAACGTGTCCCAATGGGTTGAACCTGCGCCACCAAATTTGTGACCTTCGATTTGATAGGCAGCCGTTGCAGCCCCAAAAAGAAAATCCTTTGGGAAATCAGAGCGTTTAAAGTCCATGTTAATCCTTTCGGGGGGCAGGGCCCGTTGACTGTCCGACCACAAATTCACATTCGAGGATGACTTGTTGCGGTGGTTTATTTGGGTGTTCGATTGCGTGCAGCAGTACTTCGGCCAGACGGCGCCCTGCGGTGCGCACCGATGATCGCGTTGCCGTGAAAATCGGCGTTTCGCCACCGTTTTGAAGGTATGACAGCATGTCATCATGTGTGATGACCGAAACGTCTTTGCCCATCACAAGCCCGCGTTCTTCGATGGCGCGGCGTACACCAAGGGCAGAGATCAGTGATGAGCACACGAATGCGGTAGGGGCGTCATCTTGGGCAAGTAGATTGCTTGCGGTTTCATATCCGATCACCTCGGTCATTTCGCCAGAGCACATCAATGCAGGATCAATCGCGATGCCATGCGCAGTTAGCGATGCCTCGTATCCCGTCCGCCTACGGTGGGCGAAGTCCATGGTTTCGAGGCCGTTCACCAGCGCAATACGGCGGTGCCCCAGATCAAATAGATAGTCCGTTGCTTGTTCAAAGGCTTCGTGATTGTTCACATCCAAGAATGTGTAGGGCAAATCGCAATGTGTCACTTGGCCGTGCACAGCAAAGGGTAATTCAAGGCTGGTCAGAAGCGCGATCCGCGGGTCGTCGATGCGCGGACCGTGGACAATCACCCCGTCAACGGCGCGACGCGATTTGAGGCTGCGATAGATTTGTTCTTCGTTCAGATCGTCCACGATAGACAAGATCATTTCAAAGCCATTGCGGGCATAAGTTTCGCCAGCGCCAGCGATAAAATCACCAAAAACAGGGTTAACCATTTCGTGTTTGGTCGACACGGGAATAACGTGTCCAATTGCAAGGGCACGACCAGTGGCAAGTCCCTTTGCACGGGTGCTTGGGTGGTAATTGAACTCTTTCGCGGCACGTTCGACTCGGTGTCGAGTTGCTGCGCTTACCTCTGGATAGCCGTTCAGCGCGCGGCTGACCGTCGTTTGGCTAAGACCTAGGTTTTTAGAGAGTTCTTTGAGGTTCATGGTGCTTCAGGGTGCCGCTTTCGTGGATCAATATTGAAGTGAAAGCCCGATTTGTGGGCATAAAACTGGTTCGTAATCGTTTCAGTAGTTAGCATTTTGCCAAATTCCAAGAACTTTTTGATGTGAGGCAGTTGTTGACTTTGGTGCTATGTTGGATGAGTGTAAACAAATCCAAAGCGCTTTGGGAAGCTCTGATTCCTGCTGCGCTTGACGGAGGTGAGTGCACGTGATGTGCTTTTTAGATTGCGCGCTATTTTGGCGTGAATGGGAGGACAATCCATGAAAACGAAACTTTATGCAGGCGTTGCAGCCGTTGCTTTGTCGGCAGGCATGGCAAACGCAGCTAGCCACGTTGAGCTGACGCCGGGCGAGGGTGACTTCACTTGGGATAGCTATAACTCTTTTGCCGAAGCAAATGACTTTGCCGGCGAGACAGTCACAATTTCGGGCCCTTGGTTGGGTTTGGAAGCTGACAACTTCGCGAACATGGCTGCATTGTTTGAAGCAGCAACTGGCGCAAGCGTTTCATACGTAGGTTCTGACAGCTTTGAGCAGCAGATCGTTATCGATGCCGAGGCAGGCTCTGCTCCTAACATCGCTGTGTTCCCACAGCCTGGTCTTGCGGCAAACATGGCTGCTCGTGGCCTGTTGACTGAGCTACCAGAAGGTACAGCTGACTGGATCAACGACAATTACGCCGCTGGTTCGTCTTGGGTTGATCTGGGGAGCTATCCAAATGCTGATGGCGAAACAGAAACTTACGGTTTCTTCTTTAACGTCAACGTGAAATCGCTGGTTTGGTATGTTCCAGAGAACTTCGAAGACGCTGGCTATGAAGTCCCAACAACAATGGAAGAACTGCTTGCGCTGTCCGACCAAATCGTCGCTGATGGTGGTACACCATGGTGCATCGGTCTGGGTTCGGGTGCTGCGACTGGTTGGCCTGCGACTGACTGGGTCGAAGACATCATGCTGCGCACTGCGTCATTGGAAACATATGACGGCTGGACAACAAACGACGTTAAGTTTGACGATCCTGCAGTGATCAACGCAATCGAAACATTCGGCAAATTCGCACGCAACGACGCGTGGGTTGCTGGTGGCGCTGGCGCTGTTGCAACAACTGACTTCCGCGAAAGCCCAAAGGGTCTGTTTGACAGCCCTCCACAGTGCTACATGCATCGTCAGGCGTCGTTCATTCCTGCGTTCTTCCCAGAAGGCACAGAGCTTGGCGAAGATGCTGACTTCTTCTACTTCCCATCTTTCGAAGCCGAAGATCTGGGTAATCCAGTTCTAGGTGGTGGTACGCTGATGGCGATCACAACTGCATCTGATGCGACTAACGCATTCATGGAATTCATGAAGCTACCAGTCGCACACGAAGCAATGATGGCCCAAGGCGGCTTCCTGACACCACACTCTGGCGTGAACACAGCGACATATGCTGACGACACGCTGCGTGGTCAGGGCGACATCCTGCTGAACGCGACATCTTTCCGCTTTGACGGTTCTGACCTGATGCCGGGCGCTGTTGGCGCAGGTTCTTTCTGGACTGGCATGGTTGACTACACAGGTGGCAAAGACGCAGCAGCAGTTGCTGCTGACATCCAAGCTTCTTGGGACGCAATCAAGTAAGCGATACCGCTTATGAGAAATTGGGCCAGCGCGGTATTTATCGCGCTGGCCCCCACAAGTTTTACCCGGGGGGGGAACGGACGATGCATCCAGCGGCACAGGGTCTTCTGACAATTTTTCTAGGGGTAGGTGGCTGTATCGCCTATTTCTACTTTTCCAACCAATTTCTGGACAAGGTTTTGTTCCCTGCAAAAGGTGAACACGCTGGTCGCAACATCAACCGCGCTAACATGGTGCGCCCTTGGCTCTTTCTTTTCCCCGCAATTTTTGCCCTTGGTCTTTACCTCGCTTACCCCGTCTTCGCGACGCTGTGGTATTCATTGACGGACCGTGATCAAGGCGGTGCTTTTGTTGGGTTAGCCAACTATCGCCAGATGTTTGACGATCCCAAATTCTGGGAAGCTGTTCAAAACAACATGCTGTGGCTGCTTGTTGTGCCTGCTGCATCGACTGCTTTTGGATTGCTTGCCGCACAGCTGACTGACCGGATCAAATGGGGCTCAATCGCGAAATCCCTGATCTTTATGCCAATGGCCATTTCATTCGTTGGTGCCTCGGTCATCTTTAAACTGATCTATGATACGCGCCCCGTCGGCCAAAGCCAGATTGGTGTACTCAATGCGGTGTGGCTACAATTTGATGGTGGGGTAGGGTCGTTCCTGATCTTACGTTTGGTGCCGGGCCTCTTGATGATCTGTGCTGCCGCAGCTGCGCTCTATGTTGCTTGGGGCATGGTACAAAAAGCCCTCGCCGGCAAAGGTGGCGGTTTGGCAACTGCGCTTCGCGGGGTAGGTACATTGCTTCTGGCCGGAATCGCATTTGCAGCCCTTGCTTTGGCGTTTGGCGCGTTCACAAAAACATACGCATACGGTGTTCCACAGACTTGGCTGACGATCCCGGGCTGGAACTCATTCTTCTTGATGATCGTATTGATCTGGATCCAGACTGGTTTCGCGATGGTGATCTTGTCCGCCGCACTTCGCGGTATTCCCGAAGAAACAGTCGAGGCCGCAATCGTCGATGGCGCGAACCCGTTTCAGGTCTTCTTTAAGATCAAGATGCCACAGATTTCTGGGACAATTGTCGTCGTTTGGACAACCATTACGCTGGTCGTTCTTAAGGTCTTTGACATCGTATTCGCGATGACAAACGGCCAGTGGGAAACCCAAGTTCTGGCCAACTATATGTACGACAAACTGTTCCGGGCAAACGACTGGGGCCTTGGATCCGCGAGCGCGATGATCATCATGTTGCTTGTGTCACCCATTCTAATTTGGAACGTCTATAACGCCCGCAAGGAGATGCGCTGATGGATAATATTGCTGGCAGCAAGTCCTCTTTAACGTGGATCGTACACATCTCTGTGGTGTTCCTTGTCCTGCTTTGGTTGTTCCCGACGGTCGGCCTGTTGGTGTCGTCGTTCCGGACCACAGATCAAATCTCTGGTTCTGGTTGGTGGCAATCGTTGTTCCCGACCGAACAGAACGTCACACTGCGGACAACCGACCCAGATGACGAAGGCGTGCAGACGTTGGTTGATGGCGTTTACACCATCACCGGGAACCTGTTCGAAGAAACCGGTGCCGAAATCAGCGTTTGGGGTTCATCGTCTCGTGCGATTGATGCCTACACCGTGGGTGAGACTGCTGATCTAGGCGACGGTGAAACGATCACCGTGCAAGCCAACGGTGACTATGTTTGGACCGGGACCGAGGAACTATCGGGCCGTGGGCAGCGTGTCTTTGCGACCGCAGCAACGCCGCCTGAATTCACGCTGGATAACTACAAACGCGTCTTGTTTAGTGGGTCTGCGACCGACAGCATGGCCAACGCGTTCTTTAATACGCTGACCGTGACTATTCCCGCTACCATCATTCCAATCGTTATTGCGGCCTTTGCGGCCTATGCGCTGGCATGGATGGATTTTCCAGGCCGTGCGATCCTTATCGCGCTGGTCGTTGGATTGCTGGTTGTGCCGTTGCAGCTTGCTTTGATCCCACTACTGCGCCTTCACCTGAACATCGGTATCGGTAAAGGGTATTTGGGGGTCTGGCTGGCGCATACCGGCTTTGGGCTTCCGCTCGCGATCTATCTGCTGCGGAACTATATGGTCGGACTGCCGCGCGACATTATTGAAAACGCAAAGGTTGATGGCGCGACTGATTTCCAGATCTTTACCAAGATCATTCTACCGTTGTCTTTCCCCGCACTTGCGTCATTTGCGATTTTCCAATTCCTGTGGACTTGGAACGATCTGTTGGTGGCCAAAGTGTTCTTGATCGACGCGACGGGGCAAACCACCGTCATGACGAACCAAATCGTCGAATTGTTGGGAACGCGGGGTGGTAACTGGGAAATCCTGGCCACAGCGGCATTCGTGTCGATTGCGGTGCCCTTGGCGGTGTTCTTTGCCATGCAAAAATATCTCGTGCGCGGCCTGTTGGCCGGCTCGGTTAAGTAAACCTGTCTTGGGAACCCCCAAGGCTTTCATCAAATCCATCCCAAATCCCCGTGCAAAGTCACGGGGCGGGGTGCAGTAGGAACGACGTTTATGACTACGGCTCTTGCCACAAAACCTGGAAACGCCAACGACAAAGATTGGTGGCGCGGTGCGGTGATCTATCAGATTTATCCGCGTAGCTATCAGGACAGTAACGGTGATGGCATTGGCGATCTTTTGGGTATCGTTCAACGGCTTCCATACATCGCGTCGCTTGGCGTCGATGCAATCTGGATTTCACCATTCTTCATGTCGCCCATGAAGGACTTTGGCTATGACGTTAGCGATTATTGCGATGTCGATCCGATGTTCGGGTCACTGGCAGATTTCGACGCGGTGATTGGAACGGCACACAGCCTCGGCGTGAAGGTCATGATTGACCTTGTGCTTAGCCACACCAGTGATCAGCACCCGTGGTTTGCGGAAAGCCGGGCTGACAAAACCAATGACAAGGCGAACTGGTATGTTTGGGCTGACCCGAAACCAGATGGAACCGCGCCGAACAACTGGCTGTCTATCTTTGGTGGATCTGGCTGGCAGTGGGATGCGCGCCGCGAACAATATTATATGCACAACTTCCTTGTGTCCCAGCCGGACCTGAACTTCCATGAACCAGCCGTGCAAGAGGCGCTGCTGGACGTGGGCCGTTTTTGGTTGAACCGTGGCGTTGATGGTTTCCGTCTGGATACGATCAATTTCTACATGCATGACGAACAGTTGCGCGATAACCCTGCGCTGCCACCTGAACGCCGGAACGCAAACACTGCGCCAGCGGTGAACCCGTACAACCACCAAGAACACCTGTACGACAAGAACCACCCCAAGAACGTTGAGTTCCTGCGCCGTCTACGTGCCGTCATGGAACCCTTTGGCGCGGCAGCAGTCGGAGAAGTTGGCGATAGCCAGCGTGGTTTGGAAATCTTGGGCGAATACACACGCGGCGATGATCTGATGCAGATGTGCTATGCGTTTGAATTCCTTGCGGCTGACATTCCAACCGCCGACCGCATCGTCGAAGTGATGGAAGAAGTCGACACGGTGGCTGGCGAAGGCTGGGCATGTTGGGCGTTTTCCAACCACGATGTGGTGCGCCACGCGACACGTTGGAACCTTGCACCCGGTGCGCAGCGGATGTTCACAACTTTGATCATGTGTTTGCGTGGTTCGGTTTGTATCTACCAAGGCGAAGAGCTGGGCCTGCCAGAGGCCGAAGTCGCATTTGAAGACCTGCAAGATCCGTATGGCATCGAATTCTGGCCCGAATTTAAAGGCCGTGACGGTTGCCGTACGCCAATGGTTTGGACATCGGACAACCAAAACGGTGGTTTTTCTGAAGGTAAACCTTGGCTTCCCGTCGCATCCGAGCATCTGCCGCTATCCGTGAGCGCGCAAGAGGATGAGCCGGGCGCCTTGCTGCACCATTATCGCAAAGCAATTGCATTCCGTCGTGCGCATCCAGCGCTAAGCCGTGGAAGCCATGACAAACTGCGTGCCAAAGGCGATGTGATCTATTTCACGCGCAGTGACGCGAAGCAGACAATCTTTTGCGCATTTAACGTAAGCGACACACCGTCAGACTTTGATCTGCCGGAAGGCAACTGGACCCCAATTGGGGCCGAGTTGGGCAGCGCGCATGTGTCAGCTGACGGTCGTTTGCATCTTGGCCCTTGGCAGGTTTGCCTCGCGCTGAAGACAGATAATTAAGGGGAGTGATACATGGCTGATCTAAAACTGACAGACGTCGCCAAGACTTACGGTGGGACGGTTGATGTTCTGAAAGACATCAACCTTGATATCAAACAAGGCGAGCTGATCGTTTTTGTCGGCCCTTCGGGCTGTGGTAAATCAACTTTGCTACGGATGATTGCCGGTCTGGAAAAGATCACGGGCGGTACTCTCGAAATTGACGGACAATTGGTCAATGACGTGCCACCAGCCCAGCGTGGGATTGCGATGGTGTTCCAGTCCTACGCGCTTTACCCGCATATGACTGTCCGCGAGAACATGTCATTTGCTTTGAAGCTGGCCAAGAAATCACCGTCTGAAATTGAAGAAGCCGTCAATAAGGCTGCGAAAATCCTTCAGCTCGAGGACTACTTGGATCGTTTGCCCAAAGCACTGTCCGGTGGTCAGCGCCAGCGTGTCGCGATCGGTCGTTCGATCGTGCGTGACCCAAAGGTTTATCTATTCGATGAACCGCTTTCCAACCTTGATGCAGCGCTACGTGTCGCAACCCGGATCGAGATTGCACAGCTTAAGGAATCGATGCCCGAAAGCACGATGGTTTATGTAACCCACGATCAGGTGGAGGCGATGACGCTTGCGACCCGTATTGTGGTTCTCGCGAACAAAGGCATCGCACAAGTTGGTACGCCGCTAGAGCTGTATGAACGTCCAGAAAACGAATTCGTGGCACAGTTTATCGGCTCTCCTGCAATGAACCTGCTGTCTGGTGAAATCGTTGAAACGGGCGAACATACTGTCGTGAAACTCGATGGCGGTGGTACAGTGACATCTGCGGTGCCAACGCAAGCCAGTGATAAGGGCTTCAAGGTTAATGTCGGTGTTCGCCCAGAAGATATGTTGGAAACAACCGATGATGATTACCTGTTTGAAGGCAAAGTGAATATCACCGAAGCCTTGGGTGAGGTGACGCTACTTTACTTCGACAAAATCGGAGAAAACGACGCGGTTATCGGCAAGTTGCCGGGCATCTACTCTGGATTGCGCGGCAAAACTGTCCGCATGCAGGCCGCACCTGAAAAGGTTCAAATCTTCCACAACGGGCAGTCGCTGTACTACCGTTAATGGTTTTCAGAATAACAAAAGAGGGCCGCTGATTTACTCAGCGGCCCTCTTTTGTTTCTATCAAACGAAAATTAACCGCGACGGCGGCGTCCGGTACGTGCACGGCCTTCGCCAGCCTTAACCGGGGCGCGGTTGAACTTGATCCAATCCGATCCTGATGGGTCGTTGTTTGTCAGGAAGTTAGCAGCGCGGATGGCTTCCATTTCGGAACCCGCTTTGGGTTTAGTAGATCCCATGCCAAATAGTGTGACAAAGGTCTCGTCGTCGATGTCTTCTGGCAGGATGATCCCTGCGGCTGCGATCTCGGCCTTCTTTTCGGCAATCTTTGTGGGGCCGACGGGTAGGGCGATTGGGTTCATGATTGCCGATGTCATGCCTGCTTCCATTGCCATTGGCAGGAACGCATTATTGATGCCATGACGGTTGGGTAGGCCAAAGCTAATGTTGGATGCGCCGCATGTGGTGTTCACGCCCAGCTCTTCGCGCAGGCGACGGACCAGCGTGAATACCTGCAAGCCAGCAGTCGCCATGGCACCAATTGGCATGACCAGCGGATCAACGACGATGTCATGCGCGGGGATGCCGAAATCAGCGGCGCGTTCGACGATCTTTTTTGCAACGGCAAAGCGCACATCTGGGTCTTCGGAAATGCCTGTGTCATCGTTCGAAATCGCAACAACAGGGACGTTGTATTTCTTGACTAGCGGCAGCACGAGCTCCAACCGTTCTTCTTCGCCAGTTACCGAGTTCAACAGCGGGCGCCCTTCGGCTGCGGCAAGCCCGTTTTCCAACGCGCCAGGAACAGAGCTGTCGATACAAAGAGGGATATCAACGACCGCCTGCACACGCTCGATCAGCTCTTTCATGAGCGGCGGCTCAACAAAGTTGTTATCGGCGTAACGTGGATCTTCGGCCATTTTATTCGAGAAAACAGCACCAGAGTTCACATCAAGGATATTAGCACCAGCGGCGGCTTGGGCAATTGCATCCGCTTCGACGCGGCTGAAATCACCTTGTTCCAGTTCAGCGGCCAAAATTTTGCGGCCGGTTGGGTTGATCCGTTCACCGATCACGCAAAAGGGCTGGTCGAACCCGATGATGGCAGTCTTTGTTTTAGATTCGACAATCGTGCGGGTCATGAGGTTTCCTTGGTCTGGTTTGCCGGGATAGCTGCGCTACCGCCGTTTTCGATGGCCCAATTTGCATTGGTCTTGATCCCGCCAAGCGGAAAGAAATGCACATTGGTAATGTTGAAATCTGGGTTGGCTGCTTTGTGTGCCGCGAGTTCCGCCAATACTTCTGTTGGCTCGTAGGGCAACAGCAGTTTTGTGACGTCCATCGCACGCTTTTGAAGAACCTTCAGGGATGGGCCGACACCACAAGCGATCGCGAATTTAATCAGGGTTTGGAGCTTGGCAGGCCCCGCAATGCCGATATGAATTGGGATTGTGATCCCTGCATCACGCAGCGCATCCGCCCACGCGATGATGGGCTGGGCTTCAAATGCGAATTGCGTCGCCAGCGCCATTTCAGCGTCGGTTGTCTCTGAGAAGCGTTGCTTCCAGCGCAACGCATCCATGACATTGCGGTCGCTACCGTCTTTGTCGATGTCGCGGTTACCTTCAGGGTGGCCCGCAACATGCAGGCGTTTGAAGTCGCCGAACAGCCCAGTTTCCATCAACTGCATGGAGCTGTGAAAGTCGCCTATTGGTTCTGTGATACCGCCAGCCAGTAGCAGCGCTTGGTCTACACCTGCCTCACCTTGATAACGAGCAATCCAATCAGCAAGCGTCGCCTGATCTTGGATGATGCGTGCTGGGAAATGCGGCATGACCTTACAGCCATCATCTGCCAACCGTTTCGCGGTTGCGACCATGTCTTCAATCGGTGTGCCATCGATATGTGCGATATAAACGCGCGTACCAGCGGGCAAAAGGTCTTTGAAGTCTTCAACCTTTTCGGCTGTGCGCGGCATGACTTCGATCGAATAGTCTTGCAGAAAGGCCGCAATGTCGGGGTTTGCGCCCAATTGCGTTTCTTTCCGTTTCATAAAGGGAAGTAGGGACATGGCGACCTCCGTAATGCGCGCGGCTATGTTAGCTGGTGTTTTCAATTCCAGCCGTCGTTGGCGATAAGCGTTTTCAGGCGCTCTTGATCATATTCGGTTTCGATACGAGTGGCCTCTGCTTGGGCGGCCTCAAGATCTGTGCCTTCAACGGAGTAGGGGGCCGCCTTGCGGAACCCGGCCAAATAGTCGTCGGATTCTGCCGCGCCTGATTTCATCGCAGCGCGATCAATCGCTTGTTCGAACCGTTCTGGCAGTGGCATTTTAGTGCCTTTGCGACCACGGCCCACAATGACTTGGGCGGGCATATCGCGCCAGTAGACAATTGTGACATCGGGCATGTGGTGATTCCCCTCGTTGCTGTTACTTCGGTTCTAGCACTCGATTTTTGTCCCCAATGTCGGTTTTCGACATCACGGACGCAATGAGCGACGGCCACTTGCTAACCTATGCCTACTTAGGGGGCTACAGCCGCGGCACCTCATAATCCTCATATCCAAGATGCATTGCATTCACGAAGTTGAACACAAGGCTTGTGCAAACGGTTACGGAGGCCTAGCTTGAGGGTAACTCGAAAAATGGAGGGCGTGACCTATGGCGCCCAAGCGTCCCAAAGGTGCGGGCGCGTTCCCAAAAGCGGTCGATACCCCCGCGCCAAAACGGCCTGATCCGGCGTCGCTTTATGCGGCATTGGATTTAGGTACAAATAGCTGTCGTATGCTGATTGCCCAACCAAAGGGCAGCCAGTTTCATGTCGTCGACAGTTTCTCAAAGTCTGTGCAGCTGGGCCATGGCCTTGAAAGCACAGGTCGGTTGTCGCGTGCGTCGATGAACCGAACTATTTCTGCTATGCGGATTTGTCGTGAAAAGCTTAAACGCCACGGCGTGCAGCATATGCGCCTCGTCGCGACAGAGGCCTGTCGACGTGCCCATAATGGCAGCAATTTTATTGCACAGGTGCGCCGGGAAACCGGGATGGAGCTTGAGATCATCAAGCCAGAGGAAGAAGCACGGCTTGCTGTGATTTCTTGCGCACCACTGGTCAGCGTGAACACTGAACAGTTGCTTGTAGTTGATATCGGTGGCGGTTCGACTGAACTGGTCTGGATTGATCTGACTAACGTGCCAAAACGCGAACGACCACGCGCGATCATGCGTTTGCATGCGGGCTTTAAATCTGACCCCGGCCCCTTTGCCGCTGCAAAAGTTGTCGATTGGATTTCGGTGCCGCTGGGTGTTGCCACGCTGCGTGATCAATTCGCTGACGTCGAAGATGACGCCGCACGCTTTGCGTTGATGAGCTGGTTCTTTGAAGAAAACCTTGAAGAGTTCTCACCCTATGCAGCGGCGCAGGCCCGTGAAGGATTTCAGATCATCGGGACAAGCGGCACGGTGACAACCGTTGCTGCCAGCCATCTTGGTCTGAAGCGATATGACCGGACTAAGGTTGACGGCTTGCGGATGACATCTGATCAGATTGATACTGTGATCCGTGATTATCTGTCACTCGGCCCAATGGGGCGTCGTGCTGACCCGCGTATTGGGAAAGATCGCCAAGCTTTGATCATGTCTGGCTCTGCCATTTTGCAGGCGTTGATGCGCTTGTGGCCAACAGATCGCCTGTCTGTAGCTGACCGTGGACTGCGTGAAGGGCTACTTTATGCACAAATGTCGGTAGATGGGGTCTTGGAAGACGCGCCGTTTTAGGCGATAGGCAAGGGTATGGCCAAGAAAACAACAAAAAATACATCCGGACGCGGACAACGCGATCTGACCGTAAAGGTAAAGACTGCGAAGGGTCGCAAGCTAAGCTCAACGCTTTGGTTGCAGCGGCAGTTGAATGACCCCTACGTAAAGCGTGCCCAAGCAGACGGGTATCGCGGTCGTGCGGCCTATAAAATTTTGGAACTTGATGACAAGTTTCGTTTTCTTGTACCGGGTGCGCGGATTGTTGACCTTGGCTGCGCGCCGGGTGGGTGGTTGCAGGTTGCTGTTAAGCGGGCAAACACATTGGGCGAACGCAAAAGCAAGGCGCAGGGCTATGTGCTTGGCGTCGACTTGCAAGAGGTCGATCCGATCCCGGGTGCCGAAATCCACCAGCTGGATTTCCTAGAGGATGACGCCGACCAAAAGGTTATGGGCTGGTTGGGCGGCACAGCTGATGTTGTGATGTCCGATATGGCGGCATCTGCGTCAGGTCACAAACAAACCGATCACTTGCGGATTATGACACTCTGCGAGGCCGCAGCCTATTTCGCCTTTGATGTTCTGACCGAAGGCGGCACATTTGTGGCTAAGGTTTTGGCTGGCGGGGCAGAGGGCGACCTGCAAAAGCTGCTTAAATCGCGCTTTACCAAAGTTGCTAATGTCAAACCGCCAGCGTCACGATCCGATAGTTCTGAAAAATTTGTGGTCGCGACAGGGTTCAAAGGGCGTGAGGAAGATAGCAGCGTCTAGCTGCCTCCGCTTTCCCATACATCAAACTCTTCGGGCCTTTTCTGTCGTAACTTGGTTTCTAAATCGGGCGACAAGGTGAGTTCTTGTTTTGGCGACACATTAAGCTGTTTGAGCTTGATGGATCTTTGGAGCCGATCCTCAAGGAAGGCGATGATCTTGTCCTGGGCCTCGTAACGGAACAGATAATCGACACCGAGCTCACCGTTGACATGCAAGAACTTTGCTTGCGATCCGACGTTGGCAAAGGGTGTAGGGCGTCCTTTGCAGTATTCAGCGACAAAGTCATCAAAGCTGACGCCTCGTGTACTGTTTGGGTGCCCAACGAGTTCATCGCGCGAGCGATAACGATACCAACTACCCAGCCAGTCAATCGGGTGCCGAACAACTGCCATGACTTCCGGAGTTTGGCCGCCTGCTTGTGAAAAGAATGGCCGCAGGAATCGTTTGTAACGATAGCAAGGAGAGTGCTTTAGCTGTGGTGGATCACGTAAAACCATCGCGGCATGCGGCGCAAGTGCGCCTTGAATGGCGGTCGTTCCGGTTTTTGGAACTGATAGCAGGACGAGGTTTTCTTTCCAGAAAACAAGCATTTAAACGGCGTCCTTTCAGTTCTTGTGGGGTGGCGCATCGCCATAAACCAAACATTAACCGTTTCCAGGTGAAGGTGAACCTATAAAATTTTAGTTGCAATGTTCTGCTTTTGATCTCATGAAGGTGAGAACATAAAAAGAACAAAGCAGTGATTGCCGCCTTGGCTGGCGCGTGAAATAAGGACTGGAAACATGGCAACGGCAGAGCTCCTCAAAATGGCTGACAAGAAAACGGCAGATAAAGAAAAAGCGCTAGAAAGCGCGTTGGCGCAGATCGAACGGCAGTTCGGTAAGGGCTCTATCATGAAGCTCGGCGGCGACAACAAGATGGCCGATATCGAGGCGACATCGACCGGTTCGTTGGGGCTCGATATCGCGCTTGGCATCGGCGGGTTGCCTAAAGGGCGGATTATCGAAATTTACGGGCCAGAATCTTCAGGTAAAACCACACTGACGCTCCATGCGATCGCGGAAGAGCAGAAAAAAGGCGGTGTTTGCGCGTTCGTAGACGCCGAACACGCGCTTGATCCAAGCTATGCGAAAAAGCTCGGTGTGAACCTAGATGAACTGCTGATTTCTCAGCCTGACACAGGCGAACAGGCGCTGGAGATCGTGGATACGTTGGTACGTTCAGGTGCTGTTAGCATGGTCATCGTCGACTCGGTCGCGGCGCTTACGCCAAAATCAGAGCTTGAAGGTGACATGGGCGACAGTAGCGTTGGCGTACACGCCCGTCTGATGTCGCAAGCGATGCGTAAATTGACCGGTTCGATTAACCGGTCTGGCTGTATGGTTATCTTTATCAACCAAATCCGGATGAAGATTGGTGTAATGTTCGGTTCGCCTGAGACAACAACAGGCGGTAACGCGTTGAAATTCTACGCGTCTGTCCGTTTGGATATTCGTCGTATCGGCGCAATCAAGGACCGTGATGAGGTTGTCGGCAACGCCACCCGCGTCAAAGTCGTTAAAAACAAAGTTGCGCCTCCGTTCAAACAGGTTGAATTCGACATCATGTATGGTGAAGGCATTTCCAAAATGGGCGAATTGCTCGATCTTGGTGTGAAGGCTGGTGTCGTCGAGAAATCAGGTGCTTGGTTCAGCTATGGTGATGAACGTATCGGGCAGGGCCGCGAAAATTCTAAGACGTTCTTGCGTGAAAATTCGGCCATTGCGATCGAGATCGAAGATAAGATTCGTGCAGCGCATGGTCTGGATTTTGATGCGCCAATGGGTGGCCCCGACGACGACGATCTTGTTGAGGTCTAGTTCGCCAGATTGAGTTAGATTGAAGGCGTCGCATTTGCGGCGCCTTTTTCGTTGGCGAGCGCCTTTTATAGATGACAAGAATTGCGTGCGTACTGTGGACAGTAGGCGGGTGCATCGCTATTTCTGCGCGGGACTATGACGCATTTATGAAAGTCTGCCATGACAAGCCTTGCTGACATCCGATCAACCTTTCTGAATTACTTTGGCAAGCAAGGTCACGAAATCGTGGCCTCTAGCCCGCTAGTGCCACGTAATGACCCAACCTTGATGTTCACAAACTCGGGTATGGTGCAGTTCAAGAACTGTTTCACTGGGGTTGAAACCCGTGATTACACGCGTGCGACGACCAGCCAAAAATGTGTGCGCGCCGGTGGTAAGCACAACGATCTTGATAACGTTGGTATGACAGCCCGCCACCTCACGTTCTTTGAGATGTTGGGCAACTTTAGCTTTGGCGACTATTTCAAAGAACAGGCCATCCCATACGCTTGGGAAATGGTAACCAAAGAGTTGGATATTCCTGCAGAAAAGCTGTTGGTCACTGTCTATCACTCGGATGACGAAGCTGCCGATCTTTGGAAAAAAGTTGCAGGTCTGCCGGATGACCGGATCATCCGTATCGCAACTGACGACAACTTTTGGCGGATGGGGCCAACCGGCCCGTGCGGTCCATGCACCGAGATTTTCTATGACCACGGCGATCACATCTGGGGTGGCCCTCCAGGCTCGCCTGAGGAAGATGGCGATCGGTTTATCGAGATCTGGAACCTTGTTTTCATGCAAAACGAGCAGTTCGAAGATGGATCGATGAAACCGCTACCCAAGCAGTCGATTGACACTGGCATGGGGCTAGAGCGTATTTCGTCGCTGCTGCAGGGCACGAACAACGTCTTTGAGACCGACCTGATGAAGGCGCTGGTCGAAGCATCAGCGCATGCTACTTCGACCGGCACGGACGAAAGCATCGTAACGCACCACCGCGTGATTGCGGACCACCTGCGTTCCACGTCATTCTTGATTGCCGAAGGCGTGCTGCCATCAAACGAGGGCCGCGGTTATGTGCTACGCCGCATTATGCGACGCGCGATGCGTCACGCGCATTTGCTGGGTGCCAAAGACCCAGTCATGCACCAGTTGGTCCCAGCATTGGTTCAGCAGATGGGCGCGGCCTATCCTGAGCTTGGTCAGGGGCAGCGTTTGATCGAAGAAACACTGCTGAACGAAGAAGTACGCTTTAAGCAGACCTTGGATCGCGGACTTAAGTTGCTTGATGATGAAGTTTCAAACCTGCCCGAAGGGGCCGCATTGCCCGGTGAAGCTGCGTTCAAACTCTATGACACATATGGTTTCCCGCTGGATTTGACCCAAGACGCACTGCGTGATCGTGGTCGCAGGGTGGACACCGATGGGTTCGACACTGCTATGGCCGAACAAAAGGCCAAGGCACGTGCCGCATGGTCCGGCACAGGCGAGGCCGCTGACAGCACGATATGGTTTGATGTTGCTGACCAGCATGGCACGACAGATTTCTTGGGCTATGACACGACTTCTGCCGAGGGCCAGATCGTCGCGCTTGTTGCTGATGGTGCACTGGCTGACACCGCTGACGGTACAGTTCAAATCGTGCTGAACCAAACGCCATTCTATGCAGAAGCAGGCGGTCAGGTTGGTGATGCCGGTTTGCTTACCACTGAGACAGGTACTGCCGAAATCACGGACACGAAGAAAGTGGCAGGTGTTTACGTGCACTTTGCAAAAGTGACCAAAGGTTCGATCAACAAAGGGCAGGGCGCGACGCTTGTCGTTGATCCTTCTCGCCGTGCTGCCATTCAGGCAAACCACTCTGCGACGCACCTGTTGAACGAAGCCCTGCGCGAAGTACTGGGTGATCATATTGCACAGCGCGGATCATTGAATGCGCCTGACCGCCTTCGTTTTGACTTTAGCCACACCAAGGCATTGTCAGCAGCAGAGCTGGCGAAGGTCGAACGCGATGTGAACGCAGTGATCCGCCAGAATACAAAGGTTGAGACCCGTATCATGACACCTGACGATGCACGCGCGATGGGTGCGCAGGCGTTGTTTGGTGAAAAATACGGCGACGAAGTTCGCGTGGTTTCTATGGGCCGTCAGGCCGGGTCTGGAAAGGGCACGTCAGGCGACACTTATTCGCTTGAGCTTTGCGGCGGTACGCACGTTACCCAACTTGGTGAGATAGGTGCGTTTGTCGCGCTTGGTGATAGTGCGTCAAGCGCCGGTGTGCGCCGGATCGAGGCACTGACTGGTCAGGCCGCGCTTGATTATCTACGTGGGCAAGACGAACGGTTGATGGCTGCGGCAGCGGTTCTAAAGGCACCTGCATCCGAACTTGCAGACCGTGTCAAAGCCCTGATGGATGAGCGCAAGGCGCTTGCTAACGAAGTGGCGCAGCTACGTCGCGAGGTTGCGATGGGTGGCGGCGCGAAAGAGGCGGCACCATCAGAGGTTATCAACGGCGTCGCGTTCCAAGCGCAGGTTTTGCAGGGCGTAACGGGCAAGGATTTGCCCGCGCTGATCGACGAAATGAAAACGGCCATGGGCAGCGGTGCTGTTCTATTGATCGCTGACACGGGCGGCAAGGCTGCCGTTGCTGTTGGCGTGACCGAAGATTTAGTTGGTCGCGTTTCTGCTGTCGACATCTTGCGAGCTGTCACGCCCAAGCTTGGCGGTAAAGGTGGCGGTGGCCGTCCTGATATGGCCCAAGGTGGCGGTGCTTCTGCTGAAAACGCAGAAGCCGCGATCGCTGCCGGTAAATCTGTCTTGGAGGGATTGAAATGAGCGCACTTTGGATTGCCCACGTCACTGTAACGGATGACGCAGCTTACAAAAAATACGCGGAACTCGCAGGGCCGGCAATCGCAGACCACGGCGGGACATTCATTGCCCGCGGTGGTCGCTATGTGCAGCTAGAAGGCAAAGAGCGCCCGCGCAATGTCGTGGCGCGTTTTCCCTCCGTTGATGAGGCGGTGGCCTGCTACCATTCCGATGCCTACCAAAAAGCGTTGGATCACGCACGTGGCGCATCCGAGCGCGAGTTAGTCGTTGTCGAAATTTCAGAATAATTAAAGGCGCGGTATCGACCGCGCTTTTTATTGCCGTGATAGGCTAGGGGCGCTGTCAGCGACGAGAGCTTCGATCGCATCTGCCAGATGCACTTTGTCGATGTGATCATCACCCGCAGTGACTCGGATTAAATGCGCACGGTGCAGCACATCTGTATGCGTATACCCCTGCGGCGGTTCAAAGCGGTAGCTGGCCAATTCAATCAGCATTCCACATGGATCGCGGAAATAGATGCTGTCCATAAATCCCCGATCCTTTGGACCGGAGTTCGGAATTTTTCGTTCTTTCAGTCGATCAACAGCCTGATCAAAGCTGACCTTTGAAACCGCAAAGGCCAAATGATGTAGATAGCCTTGGCTTTGGTCAACGATCTGGCGTTTGGGTGTCCGGTCTTCGGCGGTGAAGACGGTAATCAATCTGCCATCGCCGGGATCGAAATACAGATGCCCTTGATCAGGGTCGTCCAAATTTGGCTGTTCAAACACAAACGGCATGCCCAGAACACCTTCCCAAAAGTCGATGGTTGATTGCCGGTCTGCGCCGGTAATGGTGATGTGATGCACACCTTGGCTTTGTAGCTTTTGCATGATTGTCTCCTGCGGTTTGTTCACAAGATAGTAGAGTTCGCGCAAAGAAAAAGGGCGGCCCATGCGGACCGCCCTGTGCAAAAATGCAGTGTTGCCACGAATTAAGCGGAGCGTGACTGACGCTTGCGCTCGTGCGGGTCAAGGTAACGCTTACGCAGACGGATCGCGTTTGGCGTGACTTCAACCAGTTCATCGTCATCAATATAAGCGATAGCTTGTTCCAGTGACATGGTCACAGGCGTTGTCAAACGAACTGCTTCATCCGTACCAGAGGCACGCACGTTGGTCAGTTTCTTACCTTTCAGCGGGTTCACTTCGAGGTCGTTTTCACGGCTGTGCTCACCGATGATCATACCTTGGTACACTGGTTCTTGTGCGCCGATGAACATCTTGCCGCGGTCTTCGAGGTTCCAAAGTGCAAACGCAACAGACGTACCGTTTTCCATGGAAATCAGAACGCCCTGACGACGGCCATCGATCTTACCTTTGTAGGGTGTTGTGCCGTGGAAGATACGGTTCAATACACCCGAACCGCGCGTGTCGGTTAGGAATTCACCGTGGTAACCGATCAGGCCACGTGACGGCACATATGCAATGATGCGGGTTTTACCGGCACCGGCAGGTTTCATCTCGATCAGCTCGCCCTTGCGTGGGCCTGTTAGCTTTTCAACAACGACACCTGTGTATTCGTCATCCACGTCGATGGTGACTTCTTCAACAGGTTCCATGCGCTGGCCGTCTTCTTCGGTAAATATAACCTGAGGACGTGAGATCGACAGTTCAAAGCCCTCACGACGCATGTTTTCGATCAAAACACCCATCTGCAATTCGCCACGACCGGATACTTCGAACGCGTCGCCACCCGGAGTGTCAGCGATTTTGATCGCAACGTTTACTTCGCATTCTTTTTCAAGACGGTTGCGGATCACACGTGATTGCACGTGTTTGCCGTCACGGCCAGCGAGCGGGCTGTCGTTGATGCCAAAGGTCACAGTGATGGTTGGCGGGTCAATCGGCTGGGCAGGGATCGGCTCGTCGATGCTGACGTCACATAGTGTGTCAGCAACGGTAGCTTTGGTCATACCAGCTACGGTCACGATATCGCCAGCTTCGGCAACGTCGATTGGCTGCTGCTGCAGACCACGGAACGCGAGAATCTTAGAAACGCGGAACTGTTCGATTTTCTCGCCAGTGCGCGACAGCGCCTTGATCGTGTCACCAGCCTTAAGCGTACCTGCTTCTACACGGCCAGTCAGAATACGACCAATGAACGGGTCGGCAGACAAGGTGGTTGCGAGCATCTGGAACGGCTCGCCTTTGCGTTCAATCTGCTTTGGCGTTGGGACGTGCTCGACGATTTTGTCGAACAGCGCGTCAAGGTTTTTGCGTGGACCGTCCAATTCATTGTCACACCAGCCAGAACGGCCAGACGCAAACATAGTTGGGAAATCAAGTTGATCGTCGTCTGCTTCAAGTGCCGCGAAAAGGTCGAATACGGAATCAACGGCCTGATCCGGCTCACCATCTGGTTTGTCGACTTTGTTCACAACAACGATAGGGCGTAGGCCCAATGCAAGCGCCTTAGAAGTCACGAATTTAGTCTGAGGCATCGGGCCTTCGGCCGCATCCACCAGTAGGACAACGCCATCAACCATCGACAGGATGCGTTCAACTTCGCCACCAAAGTCGGCGTGGCCGGGCGTATCAACGATGTTGATCCGTGTGCCTTTCCATTCGACAGACGTACATTTCGCAAGGATCGTGATGCCACGCTCGCGTTCGATGTCATTGCTGTCCATCGCCCGTTCTTGGGTGGCTTCGTTTTCCCGGTATACGCCGGATTGCTTTAGAAGTTCATCAACAAGAGTAGTCTTGCCGTGGTCAACGTGCGCGATGATCGCGATATTGCGGATATCCATAGGTCTGCCTTTTGGGTAAGTTGTCGCGCGGATACCGTGCAATCGCAGCAAAAGCTACCCCTTATTCGCAAGACAGTGCGTTAGTGCGCCGAAGTGTTTGAAAATAGGTGTATGATAATGATCCCGATGAGGATCAGCGCGATGCCAATGACCGCCGGTAGATCAAGCTTTTGGCCAAACACGGCGTATCCGATGGCCGCGATCAAAACGATCCCTAGGCCGGACCACATCGCATATAGAATCCCCACGGGCATGACTTTGAGCGCGAGAGCAAGAAGGTAAAACGATGCCGCATAAGAAATGACCACCAATACCGACGGCCAAAAACGCGTGAACTGCGCGCTAGCCTGAAGCGCAGAAGTCCCGATCGTTTCGGTGATAATAGCAAGAAGCAGTTGGATGTAATGTGCTGGCATGTCTCAGGCGTAGCTAAGCTGACCTTGGCTGTCAGCCGGAAAACGGCGGGTTTGTGCAAAAATCGTTTCGTCATCGCTATTCGGCTATCGAAGTGATGCGTGATTTGGCTATTGTGTTGCGAACGCGATAATGACGACTTCCGCTTGAATAGGATGCCTGAGCATGACCACCAGAAATATCCCCACTGTTCTACTAGTTTTAGTGACCGTGACTGCATGCGGTGGCAGCACAGGCGAGACGGTATCCGTGCCACAGCTTGAGGATTTGACGGGGACCGAACTGGCGGCTGCAGCGGCATCTTATCAACCGGGCCAAGGTGCGTCCGTGACCGACGGTGTAAGTATCACCTTGGACGAAGGGTTCCTGACTGGCGGCGCATTGAACGGCAGTTTGGAGATTTCAGGTGAAACCGTAACTATCACGGATGGCAGTGGCAAGCTGGGGGATCAGGACGTTACGCTGGTCTTTGAACCAGAACGATCAGGCAAATATGCGGGCGCAGTTGAGATCGTCGTGTTTGACGGCGGGGAATTAGCAGGCGAAACGCATTACGTCTTTGGGACAGAAACCAGTTCAGCGAATCTTCCCAGTGGATCGGCGACTTATACGGGGGATTTTCAGGCTCTTGGTCAGATCGGTGGCGTCCCTGCGGACTACGAAGGTGGTGCAACCTTCATCGCCGACTTCAACGGCAATGTGGATGGCACGTTGGATGGCATGTTAAACGGTGAAACCCCTGTAGAACTATCGCTTGACGCTACACCGGTGTCGGGTAACGGGTTCAGTGGCGAATTGATCTGTTCATCCGGATGCACGACGTCATCTTCGACAGTTGATGCGACGTTCTATGGGCCTTCGGCCGAAGAACTGGGCGGTGTGCTTGCGTTGCAATTCGACGAGTTTGAAGGCGTTGGTACATTTATCATTGCTGTCGATTAGTCTGCTAGCGGGCGACATAACGATCAGGGCGATGGTTTACGGCGATGCTCAGATTAATGATCACAGCACCGAGCAGCGACCAAATAACCAAGTTGAATGGCAAGATGAAAAAGGCGACGCTGAAAAGAACGGCGTCAATGATAAGCTGAAAGTAGCCGGCGCGAAAACCTGTCGCATCTTGAATAATTAGTCCCAAAACGCCAAAGCCGCCCAGCGATCCGTTGTGTCGAAACATGACAATCAGGCCGACACCTGTGACACATCCTGCAACAACCGCGCCTAGCCACGGCGTGATTGTTCCCATTTGCCATCCCATGGGCAGTAACTCAGTCACAACTGATAGCAATGTCACTGACACCAGCGATTTTATAGTGAACGTGATACCCAGCCTTACATACGCCAGTACGTAAAACGGTATGTTGATTACAAAGAACACCACCCCAAACGACCAACCTGTGAGGTAGCTGATAATGACCGCCAGCCCCGCTGTTTGCCCTGTGATCAGGCCAACGTGAGTCAAAACCTGCAGACCAATGCCGCACAGAAATACACCTAAAGCGAGCCCTTGAGCATCATCTATCCGGCTGTGTTTTGGTGGGGCGGGGGAATCAGTCATGGGGTTATCTTAGGTCAATATTGCTGACCTTAACAATCCCATTTGAGACGTAGTCTGGGGGCGGACAGAGCCGCCCCCAGAGAATGCGTTACATTGCAGCGTTGAGGTTTTCGTCGATCTTTTCGAGGAACCCTTCAGTTGTTAGCCAGCTTTGATCCGGGCCAACCAACAGCGCCAAGTCTTTGGTCATGAAACCGCTTTCGACAGTATCGACGATGACTTTTTCCAGTGTGGATGCAAAACCCATCAGCTGCGCGTTATCGTCAAGTTTCGCGCGGTGTTTAAGGCCACCGGTCCATGCAAAGATCGACGCGATAGAGTTGGTTGAGGTCGCTTGGCCAGCTTGGTGCTGACGGTAGTGACGCGTCACTGTACCGTGTGCCGCTTCGGCTTCGACAATTTTTCCATCGGGCGTCATCAACTGCGATGTCATCAGGCCAAGTGAACCAAAGCCCTGCGCGACCGTGTCAGACTGCACATCGCCATCGTAGTTCTTACAAGCCCAAACGAATTTCCCTGACCATTTCATTGCGGATGCAACCATATCGTCGATCAAACGGTGCTCGTAATAGATGCCCGCTTCTTTGAATTTCTCTTCGAATTCTTCTTCGTAGACCTTTTGGAATAGATCCTTAAAGCGACCGTCGTAAGCTTTCAGAATCGTGTTTTTGGTCGACAGGTATACAGGCCAACCAACATTCAGGCCGTAGTTGAACGAAGCACGTGCAAAATCGATGATCGATTGATCAAGGTTGTACATACCCATTGCTACACCAGCAGAAGGGGCGTCATAGACCTCTTTTTCGATTACAGTGCCGTCTTCGCCAACGAACTTCATCGTAAGTTTACCAGGGCCGGGCATCAGGAAATCGGTTGCTTTGTATTGATCACCAAACGCGTGGCGACCAATAACAATCGGGTCGGTCCAGCCGGGCACAAGGCGCGGCACGTTTTTACAGATGATTGGCGCACGGAAAACAACACCACCAAGGATGTTCCGGATTGTACCGTTAGGGCTGCGCCACATCTTTTTCAGGCCGAATTCCTCGACGCGCGCTTCGTCAGGTGTGATAGTCGCGCATTTCACGCCAACGCCGTATTTCTTGATCGCTTCGGCTGCATCAATCGTGATTTGGTCGTTCGTCTCGTCGCGGACTTCCATCCCAAGATCGTAATACTTTAGATCGATGTCCAGATAAGGCAGGATGAGTTTTTGTTTGATGAAGTCCCAGATGATGCGAGTCATTTCGTCGCCGTCAAGTTCGACGACTGGGTTCTCTACCTTGATCTTTGTCATGTGTCTCTCCGTTTGAGGATGGATTCTGGCCCTGCCATAGCGCAAAATTATGACCACAGGAAGGCTGTATACTATAGTATACTGAATAATTCTTTAGAGCTTGATGTTTAGGAGGTAGCGCTACCAAAGCCTACGTGGCGTCAACTCGCAAAGTGATGTGAATATCGAACTGGCCGATATGAACGAAATCGCAATGCGTCGTTTAAATGATGGGCTAGAACGCCGTAAGAATAACGCAACGTGGAGGAAAAAGATGCAAACACGTCAGTTGGGTATATCACAATTTGAAATCTCGTGCCTGTCACTTGGCGCGATGGGTTATGGTGAATTGCGTGATCGCGACGGCCTCATTGCAGTGCTTCGCGCAGCGGTCGAGCAAGGCGTAACACTGATCGACACCGCCGAAGTTTATGGCCCATGGATCAACGAAGAACTGGTGGGCGAAGCGCTAGCACCCTTAGCTGGATCAGTAAAAATTGCGACAAAGTTCGGGTGGGATATCGATCAAAAAACGGGCGTTCACCGCGGTGGGGTAAATAGCCGTCCAGAACAGATTCGTAGTGCGGTTGATGGTTCGCTTAAACGATTGGGAGTCGAAAAGATCGATCTGCTGTACCAGCACCGCGTCGATCCTGACGTTCCGATGGAGGACGTCGCAGGCACCGTCGCTGATCTAATCTCATCTGGAAAAGTCGCACATTTTGGTCTGTCCGAGGCGGGCGAGCAGTCGATTCGTCGCGCGCACGCTGTTTGCCCGGTTACGGCGCTTCAAAGTGAATACTCCATTTGGACCAGAGAACCCGAACAAGAAGTGTTTCCTGTGCTAGAGGAACTGAACATCGGGCTTATTCCGTTCAGTCCGCTAGGGAAGGGCTTCTTGACCGGAAAAATCGACACATCAACGCAGCTTGATCAAACCGATTTTCGTGGAAAAATACCTCGGTTCTCGGCGGATGCGCGGGGTGAGAATGCTTTGTTAGTGAATGGCTTGGGCGTAATCGCAACGCGTGTTGGCTGTACGATTGCGCAGTTGGTGCTTGCTTGGACGCTGGCAAAACGTCCATGGATCGTGCCATTGTTTGGGACCCGCAATCTTGGACGGTTAAGCGAAAATCTTGGTGCAGCGAATGTCGCTCTGTCACCGACGGACGTGGCGGAAATCGACAGACTTTCCGATGATTTCAATGTTCAAGGCGAACGTTATCCCGAAGAAATCATGAAGCTATCTGGATTGTAGGGGTGGTAGGCCCGGCAGGACTTGAACCCGCAACCAAAGCGTTATGAGCGCTCTGCTCTAACCAGTTGAGCTACAGGCCCCCCGTGGCGACATGAAGTATCAGACCGGGCAGGCGCGTCAAGAAGCAGATGTGCAATCTTTTCAACATGCTTCACCCTGTCAGTATAAGCGGGCCGGCGAGTGTAGACGAATTTCGCGCCTTACACTCGCTGGCCACTTTGACTTGAGATGCAATGGAAGTTGAGGAGGGCTTCGATCTCGGTCCTCGAATACAGTCGAAACGGTTAACAAACGGTATGTAAAACGCAATTTATTGCGGTTTCACGCCTACAGTGCGTTGCGCAATAGCGGGGCTTGGGCTATCGCAGCTTCAACGTAAAGATGGGGTGTCACAATGACCAAAAACGGCCTGACCTACGCAGATGCTGGGGTAGATATCGACGCTGGCAATTCGCTAGTAGAGCGCATTAAACCAGCCGCAAAGCGCACGGCCCGTCCGGGTGTGATGGCCGGACTTGGCGGTTTTGGTGCATTGTTTGACCTAAAAGGTGCGGGTTACACCGACCCGGTTCTGGTTTCAGCCACTGACGGAGTTGGAACCAAGCTGCGCATCGCGATTGACACAGGCAACGTTGATACCATCGGGATCGATTTGGTCGCCATGTGTGTGAACGATCTGGTGTGTCAGGGCGCAGAGCCACTGTTTTTCCTTGATTACTTTGCGACTGGTAAGCTCGAACTAGACGAGGCGACCCGCATTATCGAGGGCATCGCTGCTGGGTGTGAAGCATCAGGTTGTGCGCTAATCGGCGGTGAAACCGCTGAGATGCCCGGCATGTACCACGAAGGCGATTTTGATTTGGCTGGTTTTGCAGTGGGCGCGATGGAACGTGGCGCTGAGTTACCTTCCGGTGTTTCCGAAGGCGACGTGCTGTTGGGGCTCGCATCTGATGGTGTGCACTCAAACGGGTATTCGCTGGTGCGCCGTGTTGTTGAGCTTTCTGGTTTGGCCTGGGCCGATGATGCGCCATTTGCTGATGGCACATTGGGTGAGGCGCTGCTGGCGCCAACGCGTCTGTATGTAAAGCAAGCACTTGCTGCAGTACGGGCAGGGGGCGTGCATGCGCTGGCCCATATCACTGGTGGTGGTCTGACTGAAAACCTGCCGCGTGTTCTGCCTGAAGGTCTAGGCGCGCAGATTGATCTTGGTTCATGGGAGCTTCCTCCGGTCTTCCGTTGGCTCGCTGAAACTGGCGGGATGGCCGAAGCAGAGCTGTTGAAAACGTTCAACGCGGGTATCGGCATGGTTCTGGCCGTGGATGCTGCAGAAGCTGAGGCATTGACTGTCTTGCTGGCCGAGGCCGGCGAAACTGTGCATCACCTTGGTACAGTGACCAAAGGCGAAGGCGTTTCTTATTCAGGTGCTCTTTTGTGACCAAACGCGTTGCGATCCTGATTTCGGGCGGTGGTTCTAATATGGTGTCGCTGGTCAATTCCATGACCGGCGGTCACCCAGCGCGCCCTGTTTTGGTGCTTTCAAACGATCCAAACGCAGGTGGGCTGGCAAAAGCTCGGGCGCTGAACGTCCCGACTTTTGCTGTTGATCACAAGCCATTCGGCAAGGATCGCGCCGCGTTTGAGGCCGCTTTGCAAAAGGCGCTCGAAACGGCAAAGCCCGACATCATTTGTCTTGCTGGGTTCATGCGCATTCTGACGCCTGAATTTACCCGCATGTGGGAAGGGCGGATGTTAAACATTCACCCATCGTTGCTTCCAAAATACAAAGGGCTTCACACGCATGCCCGAGTACTTGAGGCTGGCGACACAGAGCACGGTTGCAGCGTGCACGAAGTCACGGCTGAATTGGATGGTGGACCTATTTTGGGGCAAGCGAAAATTGCGGTTTCTGCTGATGATACGGCCGAAACATTGGCTGCGCGTTTGCTACCGCTAGAGCATCAGCTTTACCCGCAAGTGTTGCAGCGTTACGCCGCTGGGGACCGTACGCCGTTAATGATTAACGGCTAGTGCGTGGCTGACCTTTTCATTTTTCAGTCAATCGCTTATCAAACCTCACCACTGTGGCTTAGTATTGAACGATTGACGGACGACGCATGAAAAAGATCACAACGACTGAAGCTTTGGCTGACTTCTGTAAAGAGGCAGCAAAGCGGCCATATGTGACTGTAGATACTGAATTTTTACGCGAACGGACGTATTATTCAAAGCTGTGTCTCGTGCAGTTGGCCTATCAGGATGAGAACGGCGAAGATGCTGTTCTGGTTGATCCACTTGCTGATGGTCTGTCGCTTGAGCCACTATATGACCTATACCGCGATGTTGGGGTGGTCAAAGTATTCCACGCTGCCCGCCAAGATCTTGAGATTTTCTTTGTTGACGCAGGGGTTATCCCTGAACCGCTGTTTGACACACAGGTCGCCGCGATGGTCTGTGGCTTTGGCGAACAGGTAGGTTACGAAACACTGGTGCGCAAAATAGCCAAGGCGGATTTGGACAAATCTTCACGCTTTACGGATTGGTCACGCCGTCCGTTGACGGACGCACAGGCCAAATATGCTTTGGCTGATGTAACACACCTGCGCGATATTTATGAATTCTTGTCGGCCCAATTGGATAAATCAGGCCGTAAAAAATGGGTCGCCGAAGAGATGGCGGTTCTTGAGGACCCAGCGACTTATCAAGCCGATCCTGATGATGCGTGGAAGCGCGTGAAAACCCGTACGCAGTCTGGGCGTTTCCTTGCAATCGTGCGCGAATTGGCCCGCTTCCGTGAGACATACGCCCAAGAACGCAATATCCCGCGTAGCCGTGTATTTAAAGATGATGCACTGGTCGAACTTGCGTCCACCAAGCCGCAAAACGAACAGGATTTGGGGCGTTCGCGGCTTTTGCTGCGCGAAGCACGTAAAGGTGACATCGCCCAAGGCATTCTGAAGTCCGTGAAAGACGGATTGGACGTAAAACCCGAAGATATGCCGGTCGTCGAAAACCCACGTGCAAAGCTACAGGTGAATCCCGCGCTGGCCGATATGTTGCGCGTTTTGCTGAAGGCAAAGACGGATCAAGAGGGCGTCGCGCAAAAGCTGATCGCTACCTCTGCCGATCTGGATGCATTGGCAGGTGGGCAACGCAATGTGCCCGCCCTAAAAGGGTGGCGTCGCGAGGTCTTTGGCCATGACGCGTTGCGTATGTGTGATGGGCTTGTTGGTCTGGCTGTAAAGGGACAGAAAGTCGTCACCGTCACGCTTTGATCTGGACCAGCCGGGTCCGCGCCCCTACATGAGTGACAGGCACGCAAAAGGTACTGCAATGGCAAACCCTGACTTTGAAGAACTTGTTGAAACCTTTGAGTTTCTTGACGATTGGGAAGATCGCTATCGTCACGTGATTGAAATGGGGAAAGCGATGGATCCGCTCGAGGATGCGTTACGCGTTCCTGCGACTAAGGTTGATGGCTGTGCGAGCCAAGTTTGGCTTGTTCCGCAGATCAAAGATGGGGTGTTTACCTTTCGCGGGGCAAGCGACGCGATGATCGTGCAGGGGCTGATTGCGATACTGCTGACGCTTTATAACAACCAGCCAGTCGTAGACATTGCGCGCATTGATGCGCCTGCGGAATTGGCGCGCCTTGGCTTGAACGATCACTTGTCAGCGCAGCGTTCGAATGGATTGCGCGCCATGGTCGAACGCATCCGGGAAACCGCAGCGGCTGCCTAGGCAGATCGCAACGCGGCAGTCAGATCGCCGTAACCTGTAAACCTATATTCGAAGTCTAGCCCTAGGCGATCAGCACATTCGCGCGCTTTTTCAACGAGTTCTGGGTTTTCAGTCTGCCCCTGATAGACCAGCTTTTCATAGTTGCCAAAGTACATGTCGCGCAGCTCTGGATGCTTGTCGAGCCCAAGTGGCTCCCAGACGAAGGCGTCGAACTGACGCACCAAAAAATCAGTCAGATAGAATGATGTGACTTCATCAAGCGCATGAAAGGCCGCGTTGCCTTCAAAAAATGAATAGCAGTGGGGGCCAGCGATCATCTTGACGCCCAATTCAGCACAGGCGGATTCCAATGCGCCGCCAGTACCACAGTCAGCGTAGACAACAAATATCCGTTCGTAATCCTCACGGTGTTTTTCAACAGCGGCGCGGACAGCGGGAACAATTTTCTCTGGTCTGGCGTGATAGATTGCGGGCAGGCACTGCAGGTCCAGATGGTCCCAGCCATTACCTGAACGCAGCGCGATAATCTCGCGGGCCAATGCACCGCAGGCGATCAGCAGAACCTGCCCACGCCCATCTGGCGCCAGTCCGTCACGGGTAAGGGTCGCGTCGCTGGTCATTGGTTTCTGGCGATAAGGAAACGTGCACATAATGCGACGCTGATAATGACAAAGACGCTCACAACACCAAAGGTCGCGCCAAAAGCGGTGGCGAGCCAAATTGTGAACGCGGCAAATGCGATGACGCAAAGCAAAAGCAAAAGCAAAGCAAAAGTCGTGCGCGGCATCTTAGGTCCTTATTCTTTCGAACAGATGCCGCGACCGAGTTGGGTTAGGTCGATGCACCCTGATTATGTTTACGCGCAACAAGCGCTTTGGCTGTTTCCACAGCAACGGCGGCATCACGGCAGTATGCGTCGGCGCCAATGGCTTTGCCAAACTCTTCGTTCAGTGGCGCACCACCAACAAGAACGATATAATCATCGCGCATGCCTTTTTCGACCATCGTGTCGATCACAACCTTCATATAAGGCATGGTGGTCGTCAGCAGGGCAGACATACCCAAGATATCAGCATCTTCGGCTACGATGGCTTCGATATAAGCCTCGACTGCGTTGTTGATGCCAAGGTCGGTGACTTCGAAACCTGCGCCTTCCATCATCATCGCGACAAGGTTCTTGCCAATGTCGTGGATGTCGCCTTTGACCGTTCCGATGACCATCTTGCCCATGCGCGGCGCGCCGGTCGCGATCAGCAATGGTTTCAGGATGGCCATGCCACCCTTCATCGCATTCGCTGCCAGCAGAACTTCGGGTACGAACAAAATGCCATCACGGAAGTCGTGTCCGACAATCGTCATGCCGCCTACCAAGGCCTCGGTCAGAACCTTATATGGGGCCCAGCCGCGTTCGATCAGGATGTTCACACCCTCTTCGATCTCTTCCTTCATACCGTCGTAAAGGTCGTCAAACATCTGCGCGACGAGATCCTCGTCATTCAGTTCGGACAGGATGATGTCATCTTCTTCGTCGGACATTTGGCACCTCTATTGCATTTCGTCCTTACGTAATGCGCCTTTATTGATTTGACCAGCCAGTGAATTGCGACATTCAGAAATTCAAGACCGACCAGCGCTTGCTGATGTTCGATATTTGTTCTAATTTTGTGCAATGACCAATGACCTAACCCAGCGACACAATCGGACGCCCGGTCGGGCAGCAGCGTCTAATCCTGACGTGCGTTTCGACCGCTATACGACGCGGGCGGTGGATGATGGCTGGTATCAGGACGATGAATTGCCGGTGCTGCGGACAGAGGTAAGTGATGAAATTGCGCGCAAGGTCATCACGCGCAATACGTCGCCTGACTTATCATTCGACAGGTCAATCAATCCTTACCGGGGGTGCGAACATGGCTGCATCTATTGCTTTGCGCGGCCAAGCCATGCGTTTCTTGGGTTGTCACCGGGGCTTGATTTCGAAACAAAGTTGATCGCCCGCCCAAATGCAGCCGAACAACTACGAAAAGAACTTTTGAGCCCGCGATATGTCCCGGCAACGATTGCGATTGGGACCAATACCGACCCGTATCAGCCCATCGAAAAAACGCGCGGCATTATGCGCGAGGTCTTGAAGGTCTTATCGGATTTCAATCATCCGGTTGCGATTGTTACCAAGGGCACGCTGATTGAACGCGACATTGATATTCTTGCGCCGATGGCTGCAAAGGGGCTGCTACGTGTTGGGATTTCGGTGACAACGCTTGATCCTAAAACATCGCGGGCAATGGAGCCGCGTGTGCCTTCACCCGCTGCGCGCCTTCGCACGATCTCAAGGCTAACCGAGGCTGGTGTGCCGATACGTGCAATGGTTTCACCGGTGGTTCCTGCGCTGACAGATCACGAGCTAGAGGCAATCCTAGCGGCCTGCGCAAAGGCAGGTGCCGTTGCTGCGTCTTCAATCGTGCTGCGGCTTCCAAGAGAGGTTGCTGGCCTGTTTGAGGATTGGCTACGTGATCATTATCCAGATCGGGCCGACCGCGTGATGGGGCGTGTGCGCGAATTGCACGGCGGCAAAGAATACGATCCCGAATTTGGAAAACGAATGACCGGGCAGGGGGAATGGGCTGTGATGATCAAACAGCGGTTTAAGCTCGCGACGCGCAAGCTTGGGCTTGATCGGTCATTGCCCGCTTTGCGGACTGACCTGTTTGAGCGGCCCCCGCAGCGCGGGGACCAGCTTTCGTTTCTTTAGGTTTATTTGCGGCGACGACCGCGGCGTGGTGCGGCCTCTGGGCCTGCACCATCGGTGCCGTCAGATGCAGAAGAAAAGCCGCCCAAGCTTTCTGAAATCTGTTCCAGAGTCGGGCGTTCACCGCGTGGACGAGTTTCAAGCGCTTCGCGCATGGCGCGCAGGTGCTCTGGTGTTGTTCCGCAGCAGCCACCGATGATGGTCGCACCGCAATCGCGGGCCAAAACAGCGTAATCACCCATCAGCTCAGGCGTACCATCATAGTGGATGTGCCCATCGTGATATTTTGGGATGCCTGCGTTGCCCTTGGCGATGATTGGCGTGGTTGCGCCTGCAGCCGTAAAGCCAAGCACAGTGCGCAGCAGATCAGATGCACCTACACCGCAGTTCGCGCCAAATGCCAGTGGTTGGTTCGCGATCTTGCCGACCTTCTTAACCATGTCCGCCGATGTCAGGCCCATCATCGTGCGCCCGGCCGTGTCAAAGCTCATCGTGCCACACCAAGGCATACCAGCGAGCGCGAATGCTTCGGCGGCGGCATCAAATTCTTCGGCTGCACTGATGGTTTCAACCCAAAGCACGTCTGCGCCGCCTTCTTTCAGACCTTCTGCCTGTTCGTGGAACATTTCAACGGCGCGTTCGTGTGTCAGGCTACCCATAGGGGCCATGATTTCGCCCGTTGGTCCAACGGAACCCGCCACGACGATCTTGCGACCGGATGCATCGGCAATCTCGCGTCCCAGTTCAGCGGCGGCTTTGTTCAATTCGCGTACGCGGCTTTCAGCGCCGTGCAGTTTCAGGCGTGATGCGTTCGCGCCAAAGCTGTTGGTCAGGAAGATATCACTACCCGCGTCAGCCGCACCTTTATAAAGCGCTTTGATCTTGGCTGTCTCTTCGACGTTCCACATTTCAGGCGCGTCGCCGGACATAAGCCCCATATTGAACAGGTTCGTTCCGGTCGCGCCGTCAGCCATCAGCCAATCGCGTGTTTCAAGCAGTTCTGAAAGGACGTTCGTCATGATCTCTCGGGGCTCCCGTTTTGTTTGACTAGTCGCTTGTCATGTCTTGGGGTTAGTTTCAATTCCAAAGCGGTCATTTTGATCAGTTGCAGCGCTTTCCAAGGTAAATTTTGCAGCGGACGGTGGATTGCAAAGGCAATTGCCGCACCGCTCATCCAAAACATCAACTTGTTTGGCGCTGCATGATAGCGTGGTAACCAAATTGGGGAAAAGCTACGTTTGAATTGGATTAGGCCGCTTTTGCGATTGGACCAATAGGCGGGCGTATGGCCGGGGTCGGGCACTGTCGCGAGCGAAACAAGAGGAACGTTTTCTTTTGCCGCGGCATCAATCGCGGCAACGATTGCAGCATGAATTGCGCCGTCAGGCAGGCACCCATCATAGCGTATAAGGTCAAGGTGCCAATCCTCGGAGCCGACGCAAAATGTAATGAAACCAATAGTCTCATTATCTTGCGTAATCAGAAAAACGCGCTGTTTTGCAATAAGGTCAGGGCAGAAACGTCCCATAGAGAAACCCATTTCGCCGCCCTGCTGGATCGTCCATTTACGTGCAATTTTATTGAGCACGGGCAGCGTATGAGCGTCATCGACTTCGTTGATCTGAATCCCTGCCATTTCAGCGTGGCGGAGTTTCCGACGAAGCGTTTGTAACCGGCGTCCCTCTAACGACCAGTCAGCCGGGCGAATGACTGCCTCCATTGCGATGCGACGCACATACCAGCCCGCGCGATACGCCGAGGCGGCCAATCGAGGCGAGCAGTTATAAAAAACACCGCATTTCCCGCGTCGTTTAGTGGCGCGTCGAACCGCGCAAACGTCGATCACTTCACCGGGGTTTTGCGTGTGAGGGCCAATGCTACAGTGAAAAAAACCGAGTTTGCCCATGAACCAATTGCGCCCTTCAATGTGGAGGAGATCGCCGGTTTGGTGCGCAAGACTCCAGAGTGCAGGGGACTGGTCGCGATCGGTCGCAGGTTTCGATGGTGCGATGATCGCAATGGATGCCAGAATGGCGGGGATCACATAATAGATAAGGCGGAATGCGATTAGCCCGGCGACCATTTCTTCTTGGCCTGAAAGTAAGGTTAGAAGCGTCAGGTCAAATGCGCCCGCGCCGCCAGGGCTGTTAGATAGTAACCCTGCACCAAGTGCGATGATGTAGGCTGCAATAAGCGTCGTAAGGGAAACGTCAACGCCCGCAGGTAGCAAGGCATATAGCGCGATAGCGGCGCATACCATATCGACACAGGTCCAACCCATCAGTTGTAGCAATCGGGTTGTTGTGAGCCGCCCCACAAAGCGATCGCGTCCCCAGATGACAGCTGCGATCATTCCGACCGAGGTGAAGGCGATGACCGCGATCCAAATCGGAGAGAGCCCCGTTTTCGCACCTAGCCACCATGCTGATATAAGAGCAAATAGCGCCCAGCATGTCATGAATGTTAGTGATACTGCTGCCGAAAGTTGGGTGACCTGCCAGAGTGTCAGTTGTGGGAGCGCCCTAAGACGGGCAAGGCTTGCGGTAATGGCCCCAAAGCCAAGCGTTTGCGCAATAGCAACCGAAATCGTTCCAGCCCGTGCAGCCGCATGTGGCGCAATCCCGGTACGTAGGATCTGATGCCAAATCGCATCGTACTGCCCGACAGCGCGCAGGCTTAGCCAAGTTGCAATAGCGGCAATGCCGCAGGCTTCGAGGCTCATCCCCGCCAACGCGTTCGTAATCGCGACAATGTCCATTGCGGCGATCTTGTTCCACAAGATAGCACCACAAGCGCCAAGCACAAAGATCGGCACAGCAAATTTTAACCCTTTCGCGATCACGAAACGGGGGGCTGTGGTCTTGGATTGAAACATGCCTGCTCCGGGTTGCCGATTTCGGAGTAGGCATATGTGGTAAATCGTAGCTTAATGCGAGTAGAAAAATACGCGCACGATACGGTTACCTAATGTTTTATGGGGGTAACTTAAAACTCGGACAGTATTTGTTCCTTGGCTTCTAGCAACAATACCTTCATTTGCGCCCTGATTGTTTTTTCATCGGCGATGTCGCCGAGGTCGCTTAGCAGTTTGCGCAAAACATCATCATCGCCCGGTTCTTCCATGTCGGCCTTTACGACCTCTGTGGCGTAGGCCGCCGATTCCTCTGGTGTTTTCTTCAACAATGCTGCTGCCCATTGGCCTAGCAGACGGTTGCGCCTTGCCATGGCTTTAAACTGCATTTCGGCATCATGGGCGAATTTGGCCTCAAAGGCGCGCTCGCGATCATTAAACGTGTTCATAGTAACCTCGTGGCTTTGTTGAACAGATATATAATATATGGTTTCGCAGGTGCTTGCTCGCAAGGTGTCCTTGCACTATGACGCGCTTATGACGCGGCCCAGGGCGGGTGTGCGCACGGACAAAGAGGTGAGCATGGCACGCCGCAAGAAGATTTACGAAGGCAAGGCAAAGATCTTATATGAAGGTCCTGAGCCGGGGACGCTAGTTCAATATTTTAAGGACGATGCGACCGCTTTTAACGCAGAAAAGAAAGCTGTGATCGAGGGCAAAGGCGTGTTGAATAACCGCCTGTCCGAGTTCTTTATGACCGGTCTAAGCCAAATCGGCATTCCGACGCATTTTATTAAGCGTCTGAACATGCGCGAGCAGTTGATCCGCCAAGTCGAGATTATTCCGCTTGAGGTCATCGTACGTAATTTTGCTGCTGGTTCCATGGCGAAACGGCTTGGAATGGAAGAGGGTACTGCTCTTCCGCGCCCTATTGTCGAGTTTTCATACAAAGACGATGCATTAGGCGACCCGCTCGTCCCTGAAGAATATATCGTTGCGTTTGGATGGGCGAGCCAGCAGGACCTAGACGACATCATTAGCCTCGCGTTGCGTGTGAATGATTGGATGTCTGGTGTTATGTTCGGTGTTGGCATCAAACTGGTCGATTTCAAAATTGAAATTGGTCGTGTTTGGGACAATGAATTCCCTCGGTTGTTGCTTGCTGATGAAATCAGCCCAGATAGCTGTCGTTTGTGGGATATCGAAAGCGGTCAGAAGCTGGACAAAGATGTGTTCCGCCGCGATCTGGGTAACCTGACGGATGCCTACACCGAGGTTGCAAAACGCCTAGGTGTGATGCCGTCGAACGTCACCCATCGGCCAAAACCAACATTGATCAACTAGTGTTGGTTTTTGACTACTTTAAACTAAGCGAGACAAGGGAAAGCCACTGATGAAAGCCCGCGTATATGTAATGTTGAAAAACGGCGTACTTGACCCGCAGGGCGAGGCCGTGCGTCACGCGCTTGGTAGTCTTGGCTTTGATGGCGTCGAAGGCGTGCGTCAGGGCAAGGTGATCGAGCTTGATCTGGCTGATGGCACGACAGAAGCTACAGTAGAGCAGATGTGCGAAAAGCTGCTCGCGAACACTGTGATTGAAAGCTACCGGATCGAGGTGCTTTGATGCGCGCTGCTGTCGTTGTTTTCCCTGGGTCGAACTGCGACCGTGACATGGCGGTGGCCCTAAAGGCCGCTGGCGCGGACGTCAGCATGGTGTGGCATAAAGATGCGACGCTGCCAGACAATATTGATCTGATTGCTGTTCCAGGTGGTTTCTCTTTTGGTGACTACCTGCGCTGCGGTGCTATCGCTGCGCAATCGCCAATTAGTAAGGCTGTCGTTGCTCACGCAAACCGTGGTGGCTACGTTCTTGGGGTCTGTAACGGCTTTCAGGTGTTAACTGAAACCGGGCTGTTGCCGGGTGCACTGATGCGCAATTCGAACCTGAAGTTCATCTGCAAGTCTGTTGATCTTAAAGTGGAAACATTGAATTCTGCGTTTACCGCTGGGTATAGCGCGGGTGATGTTGTTAGCTATCCTGTAGCGCACCATGACGGGAACTATTCCATCGATGCTGAAGGTCTGAAACAAATCGAAGCAGAAGATCGCGTTGCGTTCCGCTATGTTGAAAATCCGAACGGTTCGGTTGCTGATATCGCTGGCGTATTGTCAGAAAACCGTCGTGTCTTGGGTATGATGCCGCACCCTGAACGTGCCGTTGACCAAGGTCACGGTGGAACTGACGGGCAGGCGCTTTTCCGCGGACTGTTGGATCAAATGGCATCGGCATAAGTTGTGTCCTTGCTGCGGCGATGCCGCGGCCATAGACTGCGTGTATGAGTAGGACACAGACGACAAATAGGCGAGGTGGTCAGGGCAGATGGTTTCTGCGTCTTTCTATTCTGGTCGTTTGCCTATTTGCTCTTATCGTTGTCTACGTATCCAACCAGTTTCTAACGAAACGCTTTACGACAACTATTAGCGACAGCTCAGAGGTGCGCCTTGCGCTATACGTTACGAATGTGACGAGCGAGCTGCAGCGAACGTCAGTTGTTCCACAGCTATTGGCACGAGACCCAGAGCTGATACGCGCGCTGGAAAGCCGCGACTTTTCTGGATCGTCAGAGCATCTGGTCTCGTATGTCTCTGAAATTGGCTCTTCTTCTTTGTTGCTGCTTGATCGCATCGGTCAGACAGTTGCGGCCACCAATGCCGATGAAATTGGTAAACTTCACACTGATGACGCGTATTTCACAAACGCCTTGAATAGCAATCAGACGGTTTATGCCACGTCGCGTGACGACGAAGGCAACTATACTTACGTGTTTGCCCGCAAGATTGAAGTCTTTGGGCAGTTGCGCGGTGTCATCGCAGTAGAGGTGAATTCAGCGCTGCTGCAAGCGGGCTGGGTCGGTGGCTCTGAGGCGGTTCTGGTACTTGACGGCGAAGGCACGATCATCATGTCGTCAGAACCACGCTGGCGCGGCCTAACCGAAGAGCAGGCTCTCAGCGACAGTCGCCAGCTTACGTTTTGGGATCAAGCGCAACGCAGCTTCCGTGGTTTCATTGGATTGCCGGCAGATGCTTATCTGCGTGGCGAGGCCGTTCTGCGCCGAGAAGCACGTGTGCCCCACCAAGGTTGGAAGATGGTCAGCTTTACAGCCTATGCATCTGTCCGCGAACGCGTGAACGGCATTCTCGCGATCGAGGTCATGGGCTTTGCGATTCTTTTGGCCGTGATGTTTTGGTTCATGTCGCGCAAAACCGCGTCTCGACTTGTATTTTTTCAGCGCGAGTCGGCTGAGCTTCGTGCGCTAAACCGCCGACTTCAGCGGGAAATTGCCGAACGTGAAAAGGTCGAACAGACCCTGCAGGTCGCAGAGCAAACCATCGCGCAATCGTCTAAACTTGCCGCGTTGGGCGAGATGTCAGCGGCCGTTAGTCACGAGCTGAATCAGCCATTGGCAGCGATGAAAACCTACCTCGCTGGTGCGCGCTTGTTGCTGCAACGAGAGCGCCCCGAAGAAGCGATGTCGTCATTCCAGCGTATCGACGATTTGCTTGAACGTATGGGGGCAATCACACGTCAGCTAAAGTCATATGCACGCAAAGGTGCTGACGCATTCGAACCCATGGATATTCGCGCCGCAGTGTCTACGGCGCTGGCTATGATGGAGCCACAGCTAAAAATTCGTGACGTAAATATCGTTCGATCATTGCCCAATGAACCGGTCATGATCATCGGTGACAGACTGCGGCTAGAGCAGGTGATTGTGAACTTGTTGCGCAACGCTTTGGACGCTACGCAGGGGGCAAGTAACCCAACGGTTGAAATTTTGCTCGCGGCTGGTGATACAGTTAGTCTACAAATCCGGGATAACGGTGAAGGTATTGAAAACCTCGATCAACTGTTCGAGCCGTTTTACACGACCAAACAACCCGGTGAGGGCACTGGGCTTGGGCTCGCGATTTCATCGGGAATCGTGAGCGACCTTGGTGGGCGTTTAATGGCACGTAATGCTGTTGATGGTGGTGCTATATTTGAGGTTCAGCTGCCTCGCTTGAAAGAAGACGTCGCTGCGGCGGAGTAGGAAAGAAGAATGAGCATGAACAAGGCCATGAAAATTGCAATCGTCGATGACGAAACGGATATGCGTCAATCGATCAGCCAATGGCTGACATTATCTGGCTTTGAGACCGAGGCCTTTGCATCTGCAGAGGATGCGTTGAAGGGAGTTGGCGCCGATTATCCGGGCATCGTGGTGTCTGACGTAAGAATGCCGGGCATGGATGGGATGCAGTTCCTTAAAAAGTTGAAAGGTATCGACAGCACGCTTCCTGTGATCATGATCACAGGTCATGGCGATGTGCCAATGGCCGTGGAGGCCATGCGCGTTGGTGCGTTTGATTTTCTTGAAAAGCCGTTCAACCCAGACCGCATGACTGAGTTGGCCAAGAAGGCAACGCAAGCCCGTCGATTGACGCTTGATAACCGTGCGCTTCGTAAAGAATTGTCTGACGGTTCAGCGTTGATTAAAAAGCTGATCGGTCAGTCCCCACCAATGGAGCGCCTGAAAGAAGATATCTTAGATCTGGGGCAGGCTGACGGCCACGTTCTGATCGAAGGCGAGACAGGTACCGGTAAGACGCTTGTGGCGCACGCTTTGCATGCCGTTGGCGCGCGTGCGTCCAAAAAGTTCGTTCTGCTTAGCTGTTCAGCCTATGACGAAGAAACGCTGGGTCGCGTTATCTTTGGCCCTGCACGCGATGATGAGCCGATCCCTGCGATTGAAGAAGCACGGGGTGGTACGCTGGTTCTTGAGGATATCGAAGCCTTAAGCCACGCATTGCAAGCGCGGTTGCTGACCGCAATCAACGAGCAGGGGACACCTGCAGAAACGCGCATCGTCGCGATTTGTAACCTGCAAGAACAAGATAAAACCTGCGAAAGCGTATTGCGCCCAGACTTGTTTTATCGCCTCGCGGCGCTTCGCATTACAGTGCCACCGCTGCGCCAACGTGGCGAAGATATTCTGACACTGTTTGCGCGCCTGAGCGAGCAATTCGCAGATGAATACGGCTGCGATGCCCCAGAAGTTAGCGCTCAAGAGGCGGCACAACTGCTGCAAGCGCCTTGGCCGGGCAATGTTCGTCAGCTATTTAACGTTGCCGAACGTGCGGTGCTGCAAAATCGTCGTGGATCGGGATCAATTGCATCGCTGTTGATGGCTGACACCGAAGAAATGAAGCCAGCCATGACGACCGAAGGTAAGCCGCTGAAGGAATTCGTTGAAGCATTCGAGCGGATGCTGATCGATAACACTATGCGTCGTCATCGTGGGTCGATCGTATCTGTGATGGAGGAACTTTGCCTTCCGCGCCGGACATTGAATGAGAAAATGGCGAAATACGGCCTGCAGCGTTCGGACTATCTGGGCGGCTAAGGCCTGATCGACATTAGGAACTTAAAAGGGGCAGGGATGATTAGTCATTTCTGCCTTTTGTTTACGCAAGGTCCACCGCGCATGGGGTGTTGTGTGTGATTTTGTTCTAATTGATGCCAATTGTGTGTTCGTGTGAACAGAAAAGAAACAGTTTCCGATTGTAATCTGTTGCAGTACTCCCTTATGTATGAAGGACGGGTGACGCGGAACTGTCCCGCACCTTTAAAAGATTCTCTGCATCAAGAGTGGTGTACACATATTGATAGCAGCTGATTTGATCCTAAGGGATCAGAAGAACGCTCTGGTCGCGCGATTAAAGACGCCGACCGGGCCCTGAATGGGCCTTGGACTTGATCTAAGGTCGGAGAAGAAACGCGATGCAACGCGCGACGTATATAGGCAAGGATGCAGTGGCCCTGAGGGGCCCCGTATTTGCCCGCGCGCAGATCGCCTTAATCAGACATGTAACGCGAACAGTCGCACCCCCAGGGGTGCATTTTGGGTTATGTGCGAACGGACAATATGCCAAAGAAAATGTTAATCGATGCGACGCACGCGGAAGAAACCCGCGTTGTAGTCGTCGACGGCAACAAGGTCGAAGAATTTGATTTTGAAAGCCAATTCAAACGCCAGCTAGCTGGCAACATCTATCTCGCTAAGGTTACGCGTGTCGAACCATCCCTGCAGGCTGCATTTGTAGACTACGGTGGAAATCGCCACGGGTTTTTGGCCTTTTCGGAAATCCACCCCGATTATTATCAAATTCCGGTTGCCGACCGTGAGGCGTTGATCGCCGAAGAAAAAGCCTATGCTGAAAGCCTGAAAGCCGAAGCAGAAGCCGAGGAAGAAAAGCCTAAACGTCGTCGTAGCCGTGCGAAGCCAAAGCCAGCGTCGGTTGAAACCGAAGACGCGGTCGTAACCGCCGAAGTCACACCGGAAGAAGACGCACCAGTAACGGACGCTGATGCGCCCAAAGTCGAGACACCAGAAGAACAGACATCCGGCGATATCGCTGGCATGGAGACAATTGATCTGGGCGACGATGACGAAGAGGGCGACTCGCCCATGGTTTTGGTCGCGGACACGCCGGTTGAAACACCGTCTGCCGACGATGCGGATGACGAACAGCCACAGCTGGACGCACGCAGCAAGGATGACAGCATCGAAAGTGTCGCCGAAGAGGATGACACCGATGAAGTGCGCCCAGTGCGCAAACCACGCCCCAAGCGCTACAAAATCCAAGAGGTCATTAAGGTCCGTCAGGTCCTGTTGATCCAAGTTGTCAAAGAAGAACGTGGCAATAAAGGCGCGGCGCTAACGACTTACCTGTCGCTGGCAGGTCGTTACTGCGTACTTATGCCGAACACCGCCCGTGGTGGCGGTATCAGCCGTAAGATCACGAATGCAGCTGATCGTAAGAAGCTGAAAGAAATCGCTGGCGAGATGACCGTGCCTGATGGTGCCGGTCTTATCATTCGCACGGCCGGCGCGCAGCGTACCAAGGCAGAGATCAAGCGCGACTACGAATACCTGCAGCGTATGTGGGAACAGATCCGCGAACTAACTTTGAAATCTGTCGCCCCAGCGAAGATTTATGAAGAAGGCGATCTGATCAAACGCTCGATCCGCGATCTTTATTCAAAAGAGATCGACGAAGTGATCGTCGCGGGCGAGGCGGGTTACCGCACCGCTAAAGACTTCATGAAGATGATCATGCCATCTCACGCCAAAAACGTGAAATACTACAGTGAACAACTACCTCTCTACGCCCGCTATCAGGTCGAAGGCTATTTGGGTGGTATGTTCAACCCAACCGTTCAACTGCCTTCGGGTGGTTATATCGTGATCGGCATCACCGAGGCGCTCGTTGCGATCGATGTGAACTCTGGCCGTGCCACGAAAGAGGGTTCGATTGAGCAAACCGCGCTAAAGACTAACCTAGAAGCGGCTGATGAAGTCGCTCGCCAATTGCGCCTGCGCGATTTGGCTGGTCTGATCGTGATCGACTTTATCGATATGGACGAGCGTAAGAATAACAGCGCCGTTGAAAAGCGTTTCAAAGACAAGCTAAAGACTGATCGTGCCCGTATTCAGGTCGGTCGCATCTCGGGCTTTGGCCTATTGGAAATGTCACGTCAGCGTCTACGCCCCGGCATGCTCGAGGCGACAACACAGATGTGTTCGCATTGTCACGGCACGGGTCTGCTGCGTTCTGACGATAACGTATCACTTTCGATCTTACGTCAGCTGGAAGAGGAAGGCGTGCGCGGTCGTTCCAAAGAAGTATTGGTTAAAGCGCCTATTGCTATCGCCAACTTCCTGATGAACGGCAAACGCGAACATATCGGCGATATCGAAGCACGTTATGGATTGTCTGTACGTATCGAGTGCGACCCAACGCTTGTGTCGCCTGACTTTGCGATTGAGAAATTCAAGACTGCGACCCGCGTGATCCCAGAAGCCGCCCCAGTTGTGACGACGACCGTCATTATGGATGACGATGATGATATCGTTTCCGAGGTCGAAGCCGAGGAAAACGAAGCGGTCGCTAACGGTGAAAACGGTGATGGTGAAGATAAGCCAAAGCGCAAGCGTCGCCGTCGTCGTCGCCGTCGTGGTGGAAACGGCAATGGTGAAAACCAGCAGGCCGATTCAGCTGATACTAACGGTGAAGGCGAAGACACGGCACAAGAGGCTCCAGCTGAAGCAGAGGCCGCTTCGGAAAAAGCCGATGCTGCTCCTGTAGAAGCAGATGCGGAAGCACCTGCTGCTGAAGAAAAGCCAAAGCGAACACGTTCACGTACCCGTAAAGCTTCACCAAAGGCAGATGAGTCGACTGAGGCAGTTGAGGCTGCAGAGGAAACCAAGCCAGAGGCTGAAGAAAAGCCTGCACCGAAAAAGCGGACCCGGACCCGTAAAAAGGCCGAGCCAGCTAAGGCTGATGATGCGCAAGAAGCAACCGCTGAGGCAAAGCCTGAAGCAGAAGCTGTCGCTGAAGAAAAGCCAAAGCCAAAGCGTCGTAGCCGTGCAAAGCCAAAGGTTGCCGCTGAGCCAGAGGCCGAAGTTGTCGCCGAAGCAGCGCCAGAGGTTGCCGTGGAAGAAGCGCCAGCCGCTGAAGCACCTGCGCCGAAAGCGGAGCCTGTTCCTGAAGTTGTTGCAGAACCAGAGCCAGCGCCATCTGCAGAACCAGCACTTGTTGCGGAACCCACACCCGAGCCTGTGGCGGCAGAGGCACCGGACGAACCAGCGAAGCCAAAGCGCAAAGGTTGGTGGTCGCTAGGCCGCTAAACCTCAGCTGATTGTAAAAGCAAACGCCGCCCCTTGGGGCGGCGTTTTGCGTTACCTAGCCTTTTTGTATCAGATAAATTTGTCCATCTTCGGCTTCGCTTGATTGGATCAGTCGGTGTCCTGCCTCAGCACAGAAATGTGGGACGTCGATCACCGCAGCGGGGTCATCGGCGAGCATCCGCAATATTTGTCCACTGTTGAGCGCCTGCAAGCGCTTGCGTGCTTTGAGAACGGGTAGGGGGCACAAAAGGCCCCGCGCATCAAGGTCGGCATCATGAGTCATATCTTTCGATTAGGGTGGATGTTTCAACATGTCCACTAAGATGTGACAAAACGGCAGGTGACCTGACCGGATTGGTCGCATAGGAAGGGCTGCAAGAGGTTACTTATGTTCGAAACAACGACAATCTTTGACGCAGCTTTGATGCCTGCAATGATCGTGGCGATAGCGGCGGGTGTGCTGTCGTTTCTTAGCCCCTGCGTTCTGCCAGTGGTACCACCGTATTTGGCGTATATGGGCGGTGTATCTGTCAGCGAGATGGAAGAACAAACCACGGCACGCCGTCGGGTGTTGCTTGCTGCTGTGTTCTTTGTACTTGGGCTATCGACTGTTTTTGTACTGCTGGGCTTAGCGTTCTCTACCATGGGGCGTGCGCTTTTACAGTATCAGGATTACTTTAGCACGGTCGCAGGGATCGTCGTGATGGTGCTGGGTGCGCATTTCGTTGGCGTGTACCGCATCGGTTTTCTGGATCGCGAAATGCGTTTGGACGCGGGCGACAAAGGGGGCTCTGCCTTTGGGGCGTATCTGTTAGGCCTTGCGTTTGCATTTGGATGGACGCCTTGCCTTGGCCCGATCCTTGGCGCGATCCTTAGTCTTGCAGCATCAGAGGCGAGCGTTGGTCGCGGGACCGTCCTGCTTGCAGTTTATGCCATTGGTCTTGGCACCCCATTCCTACTGGTTGCAGCATTCTTTCCACGCCTCAAGGGTGTCATGGGGTGGATGAAACGCCACATGAGCCAGATTGAGCGTACCTCGGGGCTGCTTTTGTGGACTGTCGGCTTGATGATGATAACTGGGCAGTTTGCTGCGATAAGCTATTGGCTCCTTGAACATTTCCCTGCGCTGGCTGTCGTAGGATAAGACTTATGTTTTTGTGTTTGATCCGCTAACCTGACGCGAGACGGGATCAACAAGGATCAGAAATGACCGACCAAACCACGCAGGTCAAAAGACGCCGGGTGTTTCACATTCCGGGTTATGATCCGATCCATCCAAGACGTTATAGAGAGCTATATCGAACTGAGAGTGCTGCGCAGGCCGTGATTAGCGGCTATGAGATCGACGTGCAGGCGCGATCATCAGACAAGACATTTGGCTGGACTGTTAATGCCAACATTGATGGGTCGGATGTGGCTGCGCGGGTCGATGTATTGGTCTGGTCCGACATCGTGCGCGATAGCATGGCGCAGTCAATTCCAGCGACCTACGGGCAATTAGTCCAAACCGCATGGATTTACATTTCGACGGGAACGCTGCGCCGTCTGATGTGGATGCGAAAAGGGCCGGTTATCGCCGCGCTATACCCGGTTGGGATGCTGCTTCTGCAATTGTTTGCAGCTGTCGTCATTGGACGTGTGGTTGGTGGTGCAGCCCAAGGTGCTTTGCTATGGCTTGGGGCAGTGACGGGCACCGGGCTAATCGCTGAGGTCATCGGCTGGGTGGCTTGGGGGCTCAAGTATCTGCTTTGGGCTGGAATTACGATTGCGCTGCTGCGTTGGTTCAAGAAAAAAGACAACAAGCTCTTTGCGTATTACCTTATGCATGACTATGCATTTTCGGCGCGGTCATATGGTGCCATCCCTCCCGCGCTTGAGGGGCGCATGAAAGAGTTTGGCGATACCATCGCCGAGGCGTTTTCAGGCAACGTCGATGAGGTGCTAGTTGTCGGTCATTCCTCGGGTGCACATTTGGCGGTCTCTGTCTTGGCTGATTTGATCCGTGAAGGGCGCGTGCCGGTGGATGGACCCAAGCTCGCGTTTTTGTCATTGGGCCAAGTTGTCCCTATGGTGTCATTCCTTCCACGTGCCCGGCGTTTGCGGACGGATCTTGCGTTTTTATCAACGCAGAACCTTCTGACTTGGGTCGATGTAACGGCACCCGGTGACGGCTGTTGTTTCGCTTTATGTGATCCTGTCGGCGTTACTGGTGTATCACCCCCCGGCAAACACTGGCCGCTTGTGATCTCGGCCGCATTTACCCAAAGCCTGACGCCCGCCCGTTGGAAGGCCTTGCGCTGGCGTTTCTTTCGGCTCCATTTTCAGTATCTCTGCGCCTTTGATCAACCAAAGGACTATGACTATTTCCAGATCACGGCTGGGCCTGTCACATTGCAGGATCGCTATGCCGATCGGCCGCCATCGAAATCGCGTATTGATGTTGCGGCCTCGAAATATACGTCGGTGATGCCTTTATGACGCGGCTACCGCCTAAGCCTGCTGCACGGCCAGAACGTGTTTCACTGATCCGATATTTGCGCTTGTTCCGGCGCGATATACTGTCGGCGCAACCTGCCAAACTATATCGCGCGTGGATGGCCGAATTTCGCACCCCGTTTTTTCGCAGCTACCTGATCAATGACCCAAAGCTGATCCACGAAGTCCTAAAGGCCCGACCGGATGATTTCCCCAAGTCAGAGCGGATCGGTGCAGGATTACGCCCGCTTTTAGGGGATAGCGTATTCTTAACCAATGGTGAGACATGGAAACGACAGCGCCGGATCATCGACCCTGCGTTCGAAGGCGGCAGGTTACGTGATACCTTTTCCGGGATCATGTCGGCGGGGCAGGCGGCGGCTGACCGGCTTGCGGCTGTTGCTGATGATGCGCCGCAGGAAATAGAGGCGCTGACGAGCCACGCCGCCGCCGACGTTATATTTCGGACGTTGTTTTCATTACCCATCGAGGACGAGACTGCCCAGAAGGTATTTCACGAGTTTCGCCAATACCAACGTTCGCAACCGATCCTGAACCTTGCTGCGTTCGTGCCGGGGCCACGCTGGATGCCGCGTTTTTTTCGATCCGAAACACGACAGACCGCGCGCAATATCCGGGCCTTGATAACGCAACTTACCTCGGATCGGCTTGCCATGATCGCAGCGGGCACGGCACCCGATGACTTGGCCACCAAAATCATGACAACGCCTGACCCTCAGACCGGTGAAACATTCAGCGTCGAAGAGATGGTCGATCAGGTCGCGATCTTCTTTTTGGCAGGGCACGAAACAAGCGCGTCGGCCTTGGCGTGGACACTGTATCTTTTGGCGCTCTATCCCGAATGGCAAGATAAGGTCGCAACTGAGGCAGCGAGTTTTGACGGTACCTTTGCAAATCTGTCGGCGCTCAAAGTCACGCGTGACGTATTCCGCGAGGCATTACGGTTGTATCCACCCGTACCCATGATGGTCCGAGAAGCGACCACACCAACAGTGTTCCGTGAACGGGTGATCAAACGTGGCGCACAAATTGTTCTGTCACCTTGGCATCTGCATCGTCATAACCGGCTGTGGGAAAACCCAGATGGTTTTGACCCACGCCGATGGGCCACAGAAAACGGCAAGGCCTGCGCTAGGGACGCATATATGCCGTTTTCAAGCGGCCCGAGGGTATGCACCGGTGCCGGATTTGCGATGATCGAAGGGGTGGCGCTGATCGCGGCCTTGTTGCGTGATTACGAGTTTAAGGTTGTTGATGGACGCGAGCCAGTACCTGTGGCCTATCTGACCGTTCGGGCAAAAAACGGGATATGGTTGCGAATCAACAAACGAAATGACCGCCATATTTAATCAAATGATAAAAAAATGGGCGGTGCGTAGTGAACCTTGCCGAGAATGGGGCAGAAGCTTGCCGGCAATGTGTTGCATTGTGCGGCATCTCGCTCACAGTTGCTTGAACGCAGTGTTTTTGTCGACACATGGCCAGAACAAGATGTAACATGAATTCAAGGCAGCAATGTTTCGATGAGAATCATCCGCCGCCATCGGGAAATTCGAAACCACTTAACGAAACGAGAACTGACATGACCATTGCACTACCAGGTTCGTCTAAAAAAGGTATCGGTGGATTATTCGGGCGTAAATCCAAGGCTGAAAAGAAGGCTCCTACTGCTGAAAAGCAGCTAACACCGCAACAAGTTGCGAAGATGTTCAACAAGGAAGCCGCTGCAACAAAGACAGTTAAGCCAACAAAATTGAACGATGTAGAGAAACGAGACCGTGAGCGTCTTGGTAGCCTTCGTGGCGCACTTTACTCGAAAGACTGATTGCGCGTAAGCGCGCGCTCTAACACGTAGACACGCAAGGCCGATGCGAGACCGATGTCTCCTCGGCCTTCGTCTATTTCAGCGGCTAAGCCATTGATTGTTTTGCCATCTTGGTCCGCGATTTTCCGAAACTGATCCCAGAAAATATCTTCGAGCGACACGCTTGTCCGATGCCCACGCAAGGTGAGTGACCGTTTTACAGGGCGCGCATGCTCAGTCATCTTCGAATTTCAGTTGTGACAAGCGATCATTCGTTTGCTTGTCGCGGGCTGCATCCAATAGCTGTCCGGCCTTGGTGCGGCCAAAGCGGACAGCATTTTCGTCCGCTTTGGCTTTGGCCTCGGCGCGGTTACGCGCTTTACGGGCCTGGTTTAGGTTGATCGTCTTCACTTAGGACCGATCATGTCTTCAGGGCGCACGACCTTGTCAAAGGTTGCTTCGTCCACAAAGCCCAGTTTGATTGCTTCTTCTTTCAGTGTGGTGCCATTCTTGTGCGCAGTCTTCGCAACGGTTGTCGCGTTGTCGTACCCAATGGTAGGCGCCAGCGCTGTGACGAGCATAAGGCTTTCGCGCATCAGCTTCTCGATACGCGTACGATCCGCACGGACGCCAACAACACAGTTGTCAGTGAACGCCGAGGACGCATCACCCAAAAGCTGCATAGATTGCAATACGTTATAGGCCATCATTGGCTTCATTACGTTCAGTTCAAAGTGACCTTGCGAACCGGCAAAACCGACAGCGGCGTCGTTACCCATGACATGTGCACAAACCTGCGTGATCGCCTCTACCTGAGTTGGGTTTACTTTGCCCGGCATGATGGATGAACCCGGCTCGTTCTCTGGCAGCATCAGTTCGCCCAGACCACAACGTGGGCCAGAACCCAGCATACGAATATCACAGGCGATTTTGTAAAGGCTCGCAGCAACGGTTTTCAGCGCGCCGGACATTTCGACCAATGCGTCATGTGCAGCCAGTGCTTCGAATTTGTTGGGTGCTGTGACAAACGGTAGGCCAGTGATTTCAGCCATGTTCGCGGCAACTGTTTCGCCCCATCCTTTGGGCGTGTTCAGGCCAGTGCCCACGGCTGTACCACCCTGCGCCAATTCATAGATCGCGGGCAGGGCGGCTTTGATGCGGCGCAGGCCCATTGCGACCTGATGGCTGTAACCGCTGAATTCTTGCCCCAGTGTGAGTGGCGTCGCGTCCATTGTGTGCGTGCGGCCGATCTTGATGATGTCAGCGAATTCTTCTTGTTTCGCAATCAGTGCTGCATGCAGTTTTTCAAGGCCGGGGATCAGAACGTCACGTGCAGTTGTCGCGACCGCGATATGCATCGCTGTTGGGAACGTGTCGTTAGAAGACTGGCCCATGTTGCAGTGATCATTGGGGTGAACGGGGTCTTTGGATCCGATCACGCCACCCATCAATTCGATCGCGCGGTTGCTGATCACTTCGTTGGCGTTCATGTTTGACTGCGTGCCGGAACCTGTCTGCCATACGACCAGCGGAAAGTGATCGTCCAATTTGCCGGCGACGACTTCGGAGGCTGCTGCAATCATGGCGTCTGCTTTGTCAGCGTCCAATTTGCCACGTTCTTTGTTCGCCATGGCGCAGGCTTGCTTGATCACACCAAGCGCACGAACGATTGCAACTGGCTGCTTTTCCCAACCAATTGGGAAGTTCATCAAAGAACGCTGGGTTTGCGCACCCCAATAGCGGTCTGCTTGGACCTCAAGTGGGCCAAAACTATCGGTTTCTGTGCGTGTCTCGGTCATGGATGAACCCCTTTTGAAATAATTTCAAAACAGGGTTTAAGCTGCAGCCCGCAGGATCGCAAGATCGCAGCGTTACTTACGGAATTGATCCAAGCTCACCACTTCAGCTTCTTTACGCTCTTCTGGCTCTGCCTCTGGCTCGACCATTTCTTCCATCGGCGCTTCTTCGATATCAAGGATATCGGCGTCTTCTTCCTCGTCTTCGGGGCTTTCAAAGCGCAGGCCGAACTCAACAGAAGGGTCAACGAAGGTGCGAATAGCGTCGTAAGGGATATAAAGCCGTTCGGGGCTGTCGCCAAAGTTAAGCGTGATTCCGAAACCTTCGTCAGTGACGTCAAGGTCCGCAAACCAGTGCTGGATCACGACGGTCATGTCGCCGGGGTAACGGTCTGATAGCCAATCTGCGATCTCAACATCAGGGTGCATTGTATCAAAGGTGACAAAGAAATGGTGTTCGCCAGGAAGGCCATCCTTGGCGATATCAGTCAGCACATTTTGGATCAGGCTCCGCATTGCGCGGTGCATTAGGTTTCCATAGTCGATGGTGCTGGTCACTGGCATTTCCCCATATTTCTTACCGTTAGCATACGTGGTTTTTGGCGAGTGAAAAGGGGGCGGTTTCAGAATGCGCCGATGATTAGCCCCGCGAGTGCCGAGATCAGTAAAACAAGTGGTAAGGACCAGTTTTTTCCTAGGAGCAGAAACCCTGACAATATCGCCAGTACGACAGCTGCAGGCTGGATCGATGCAAAACTTGGCCAAATCAGCGAAAAGATACCCCATTCATGGGTGGTGATTTGGTCAAAGAATACGTGAAGCGCAAACCAGAGAGATAGGTTAGCGATGACCCCAACCACGGCTGCTGTGATCGCAGCGAGCGCCCCACGAAGCCGCGGCCGGCTATCAAGCCAGTCAATTAGCGGTGCCCCCGCAAATATCCATATAAAACAAGGGACAAAAGTAACCCAAAGGGTTAACGCTCCAGCCGCTAACGCCAAATCTGTCCCGCCCTGTGCTAAGCCTGCGATCATGCCAACAAACTGCGTGACAAGGATCAATGGCCCCGGTGTTGTCTCTGCAAGACCCAGCGCATCCATCATTTGCTCGGTGGTAAGCCATTGATAGAAAACGACGACCTCTTGGGTCATGTACGCTAGCACAGCGTATGCACCGCCAAAGGTGACGACCGCCAAGACAGAAAAGAACTTGCCCACCTCTAAAAGGAACTTTTGTTGGGTTATGACGACAAAAATCAGGGGTGCCGCCCATATCGCGAGACCGATCATGATCGTCGTGATAGTCTTACGCAGGCTGGGTAATTTGGCGTCTAAATTGTTTGTTGTAGGGGCTTGAAAAAATGCTCCAATCAGCCCCGCGCTCAGAACAACCAGCGGAAAAGGCGTGGCAAAAAAGAAAAGCGCGACAAACGCGGCGATAGCGATGATGTTATGTGCTGGCTGTTTCAACGCGCGCTTTGCGATCTTAATCAGGGCTTGGATCACAATTACGACAACACAGGCTTTGACCCCCAAGAATAGCGACTGGACAAGCGGCAGATCACCATATGCGCCGTAAGCCAATGCGAGCAGGGTGATGACAATGGCGCCTGGGATTACGAACAGACCGCCACCAATGAGGCCCCCCAGAATGCCAGCGCGTTTCCAGCCAGCATAGGTTGCCAACTGCATCGCCTCTGGCCCGGGTAGCAGCATGCAAAACGACAGCGCCTTGAGATATTCATCCTCAGAGAGCCAAGGGCGATCCTCGACCAGTTCTTTGTGCATCAATGCAATTTGGGCCGCTGGCCCACCGAACGATAGCAATCCGATACGGCCAAATACGCGAATAAGTTCAGAAATCATGGGTTTCATCCTGCGCATCACGTGCCCAGCGATAAAGCGCGTCATATATTTCCATTCCAGCGATTAGCTGCGCGTCGTCATTGCGATACATACGCGAAAGCCCAACTGATATCGCAAGCAATCCCGCTGCCTGTGGGGCAAGCGCATGCCGGTTTGTATCTGCAGCCCGTACCACCGTCGCCAATGTGTCTAGGGCAGGGGTATGCAACGCGAATTCGTCCAACATGGTGTCAAAGGTGCATTGATCGCCCCTGTGGCCCCAATGCGTATCTGCAGTATCAAATGGCGTGGCGTTGAAACGATCAGCAACATCTAAGACTTGGGCGGGAGGGACGAACATGAACTCTGCAAAAGGATCAACAAAGCGCCTAATCAGCCATGGGCATGCAATGCGGTCGATCTTGGGCCGGTGGCGGGTCACCCAAAGCGATCCGGGGACTTTTGCGGCGGGAACGCGTGGAAGCTGTGCATTTTTCCAAGCTATATTCCCGCCTTCCAATGCCTGTGCGTCAATACCTCGGCTACGGAGTCGGGCAGCAACGCCATGCGAAAGTTTTAAACCCTTTTGGCAGATAACAATTGTCTGTTTGCCTGCAGACCGCGCGACAATTCCGTCGACGTCAGTATGCGGGTGTCGCTGCGCGGTTGGGATAAGATAGGGATCATCGGCAAAGTCGGGATCAATACAAACGTCAATCAGCACGGGACATTGCGGTGTGCCGATTAAGCGCATCAAGTTCGCGGGTGAAATTTCGTTCAAAGCAGCCATGTGCATCCTTTCTGAAAAGTGGTCAGTGGATGCGACGCTTTGGCCTGAACCTTACGGGGTGTTCGCGGACCCCATGCTGCATTGATGCGAAATGAAACCATTTAGGTCAATACTATCCAATAACTTTACTAAGTTCGCGCAGGATCTTTGCTCGGATGGCTTCGGGGTAATTGCGGTGTGTGCGTGCTGTCATAGCAAAACCGTCGCGGGTAATAACGGCACCACGATAGAAATTCGTGATGGCTAGCCCCATGGATTCAATTGCAATGGCGTTGATGGTCACATCGGAGCGTTCCGCGGCTTGGCGGGCACGATTGACGTCGCTGCCACCATTCGGCGTACCGTCACCTGAAATGTCGATCACCTGACGCTCGCAATCTGGCGCGCTGTCAAAAAGCCCTAGCGCAAAGTGGATCGCCTCGGCAGGCGCAGTGTCTGATAGGATAAAGGCGCGTTCCATCAGTCGGGCGCGATCAGCCAGCAGATTTGCGTCTAATGATGTACGAATGGTTGTCCAAGGTATCGAAAGCTGCTGTTTGTCCGATCCTGACCATTGCATGACCGCGATTGCGACTTCGCCTTCGACCATTGCAGCAACGATTTCAGGGTCACGCAATGCGTCTGCCATTCCATCGGTTTGCAGCCGGTACTCTGCGACATCGATAGAGTTTGATACGTCTATACTAAGGACAAGAGCTGTATCGCAGGCCGCTATTGGTTGGGCTATCAGGGTAACAAAGGCAAACAAAGCATTTCGCATAAGCTTAGCATGCCATCGCAGCCGACAATTGCAAATATATTGAAGCGGGGGAGTTAGGTGCAGGTTTCTGTTGCCAGGTACCTGCGAACCCCGCCATAAGCTGCGAGCCTATGGACTTAAGTTTTCGATATTTCGCACAGCTTACGCTGCGAGAGCCATCGGTGCTTTGTTGTCATTTGCAACTAGCTTTGATGAACCGATAACGGTGGTGTCTCACCGAAACAAAGCAAACCCCTTTAGACGTTCGTCGATCCTATTTCGTCCCCATGGCTGCCAAATGAGCAGTTTTTGGTGGAGACGCAGGGTACCGCCCCCTGGTCCGATCCGCTTATTATGAGCGCGTTTATGTTCATAGTCCCGAAGGACAGATCATAGATAGGTCTTCACAAAGAGCTGTGCAAGTAGGCAAAGCGACTTCGTCGTTGAAACTGTCTGATCACAAGTAAGTTAGTTCGTGGTGTTTATGCCTATTTTATAATGGTTTGGGGTGGCGATGCCGAGGTTGAAAAGCTACGCGTTATCCAAAATTCGAGAGTAAATAAGTCAAATGTTCAAACTCAGCACCGCTGCGGCCACTGGCGCGGCGACAATAGTGATTGCCTTTCTGCCTCATGTGGCATTGGCCGATACAAGCGGTGAAATATCGCTTGGGCACTTAGAGACAGACCCGTTCAGAGGCGGGTATCTGTTTGGTGATTTTATTCTAAGCGTAGCCGAAGGCGATTGGGGCGCTGAATTAGGGATGTTCGGTGTCGTCGGGCGGTTACATGAAACCTATGCCTCGGCGATTTGGGCGCGTGAGGGGCATAAGGTTGAACTGGGTTTCCCACAGCCCGCCTATGACCGTTACGCGGTGTCGGGGTTAACGCAGCTTATGCCACGGCTTGCTTTGTCATCCATTAGTACAAGCCGAAGCCGGGCAACTGCAGGTGTCATGACCGAATCCGAATTTTTGCCCTATGGCGCGGTTTACAGTCATCGCGTTGAGAACACGCGGGCAAGCGTGTCGCTTCATGGCGTGCCTGACACCGATATTGTGATTTTCGGCGCTGGAGCGACGTTTGAATCTGGGGCATGGACCGTCGATTTGGCTGCGGAAGCAGTGTCAGAGGATGCACAGCACGAATGGAACGCAAAGGCCCAAGTGCGCAAAGAGTTTGAGGATTTGCGCATAGGCGCGAATATCTTCGCGGCAGACGCCAATGGTGCTGCGCGCACGGCAGAATTATTTGCCCAATTTGATATCTTCGAAGATGCAGAATTGACCGGCCTACTGCGCAAGTCCGAAGGACAAGAGCTTATGGTTGGGGCAGGTGTTGAACATGACTTCGGTCGCGGGGTTACTGCGGAATTCGCTATGGTCCGTGCTGCGGACACAGGTTTGGCTGTTTCCGCAGCAGTTTCATATAGCTTCTGATCACGACGCTTGGGAATATTGCGCGGCGATATCACTAAACCCATCGTAACGTTGTGCGATAATACGCGTTAGTGGCTTTCCGTCTTCGGTGATCCGTAGAATATCACCATCCATAATAACGTGCCCGTTGAATTCATGGGCTACGGCGTCGTGTGTTGCGCCAAGGTTTTCGGCCCCGCCGAATGCACTTAGCGCATTCAAGTCGATCTCGAAGTTACACATCAGCATATTGATCGCGGCGGCCCGTAGCTTGTCGTCATCTGTCAGGGCATAACCGCGATGACCTGCAAGATTTCCAGTGCTGATCCGCTGGGTATAAGCTGCGGTGGCGGCTGCGTTTTGAACGTAGCCTTGATCAAATTGGGAAATAGAGGATGCGCCGAGCCCGATCAGCGTGGGGCAGGTATCATCTGTGTAACCTTGGAAATTGCGTCTGATATGCCCGCGGTGATGCGCACGGGCCAAGCTATCATTGGGCTTTGCAAAGTGATCGATACCAATCGGCGTATATCCGTCCGCGACAAATGCCTGCGCCGCCAATTGGGCAAGCTGATAGCGAGCTTCCTCGTTAGGAAGCGCGACATTTGGGATCAGCTTTTGACGTTTTGCAAAATCTGGCACATGCGCATAGCCAAACAGCGCAATGCGGTCAGGGTTCAGGTCGCGAACCTTTGTAATTGTATCAGCGAGTTTGCTGGGGGTCTGATACGGAAGCCCATAAACCAAGTCGGCGTTCAACGACTTGATCCCAGCAGCCCGCAGGCTATCAACGCAAGCACGGGTCGTTTCAAAACTTTGCTCGCGCCCAATGGCCGCCTGCACATCCGTCGCAAAATCCTGAATGCCGATGCTGGCGCGCGTCATGCCGATTTCTGCAAGTGCCGCGATCTTAGCTGCATCGACGAGCGTCGGATCAATCTCGACCGAAAACTGAAAATCAGGGGCAGGGGGAATGACATCTTTGATCGCTTTGCCCAAGTCTTTGATCATGTCGGGCGATAGGATCGTCGGAGTGCCGCCTCCCCAATGCAGTTGCCCCATGCGGATACCGGCGGGCAGGGTGTCGCGCAGCATATCCAATTCTGCCTTTAGGTAGGTCAGATAGCTTTCTACCGGTTTTAACGTACTTGTCCCCTGTGTCCGACAGGCACAAAACCAGCATAGCCGTTCACAAAACGGGATGTGGACGTAGATCGAAACTGGGGTTTCGGGATCAAGGCTGCGCAAGCACTCGGACTGAAAGTCAGGACCCACCTGCGCCGAAAAGGCCGTCGCAGGAGGGTAGCTTGTGTAGCGGGGCACGCGGGCGTCAAACAACCCGCGTTGGCGGAGGCGTGCAATGTTATCCATGCCGCCCAATCGCATGCCCACGCACCTTGGTCTTTGCGCTAGATCAAATGATGCAGCGGTTTTAGCTTCGTGCGTCGATAAAGCAGGCTGTGGTTTCGGCAATCTCTTCGGGGGTGTGCGCACGCTTAAAGAATGTCGCGAAACCTGTGTCTGGCATCATCAGATAGGTCTGTGTCGAATGGTCGACCAGATAATATTCGTCGTCGCCTTCTTGCTTGCGATAGTAGGTACGATACGCTTTTGATGCGACATCAACCTGCTCGGGGGAACCGGTCAGACCAAACATATCCTCGTGAAAGTTATCCGTGTAATCGCGCACGACTTCGGGTGTGTCACGGGCGGGATCGATCGAGATAAAGATCGTCCCGACATCATAGCCTTCGTCTTGGAGCATATAGGCAGCCTGCGCGTTGCGCGCGCTATCAAGCGGGCAGACGTCAGGACAAAACGTGTAACCAAAATAGACTAAGGTCGGTTTGGTTATGACATCGGCATCCGTCACCGTTTCACCCGTTTCTGAGACCAGCTCAAACGGGCCGCCGATGGCGCTTGTTGCGACGGCTGTATCACCGCATGGGATTGCGGCTGTTTCTTGAGAAACAGACCATGTGTAAAGACCAAGTGCGGCAGCCGCGGCGATGGTTACCGTTCCAATAATGACAGCTTTCATGGCCGTCTCCTTTGGGTTTGCGCCTTCGACATGGCCGAAGGCGCGTGACAGGGATTTAGTGCTTGTGTCGCATCGTGCGTTCGACGACCTCGAACGAGATTTCGATTTCACCAGCGTGCTCGAATATCAAGGTGGCGGGAATAGTCTCGCCAATCTCGAGTGGGTCACCGCGAAGCCCCATGAACATCACGTGATAGCCGCCGGGTTCCAACGCGACCATGCCGCCCGCAGGAACAGGGATTGCATCAACGTGCATCATCTTGGCGATACCATCGGTGAATTCGGTGGTGTGGAGTTCGACGCGCGGAAAATCGGCTTTGACGCCAAGTAGCGTGTCGTCTGTATCGCCGTCATTCGTGATGTGCATAAAGCCACCGCCAGCCATTGCGGTTGCAGCGGTTTCAAACGCAGTCGGTTTCATCACGGTGATAATGGATTCAGCCCAAGCTGCGGGTGCAGTAAGGGTCAGCAAAGCGGTCGTGACGAGTGTGTTCAGTTTCATAGTCAGTCTTTCTGAGTAGTCCGGACCATCTGGTCGGACGGGTAGTATTGATTGGATTGTGAAGGGCGTTAGGCCAGCGGCGGCGCACGGGCCGGATAGGACCAATCAAGGCTAGAAAGACGATAGATACGGTGTGCTGGTGCTGCCCAAATTGTGGCCGTAGTGATTGTAAGTGCAGGGGCATAAGCAGGTTCAGGCGTGACGCAGCTGTGCGATATAACACAAGCTAGGCATTGGTCGGCTTGAGCATGGCGTGGATCGCCACTTTGACCACAAATATCTGACCAATCGCCGCCAGCCAGAACATAAGCCGTCGCTTGAGCATCTGCAGCTGGTGCAAGCGAACGGTGCCCAAAGCCAACAAGGGCCAAGGCGATCATTAAGATAAATGATATGAGTCCGCGTTTAATCATGACAATGATTTAGGTGATAAGCCGATGATATACAAAGGCTAAACCGTCGCAGGGGGTGGTGGATCAAGATCCACCCTACGTAAAGCAAAAATGGCGGCAGTTTAATTGCCGCCATTTTCATTATTGTTATCAAGTTATTAGAAGCCAGCTTTAATAAGTTCAAACGTCTCTGCCTGACGTTCACGCATTGCGTTGCTCATTGGAAGTTGGGCAAGAACTGGAACCTCGATATGGCCAAGGCCAGAGGCAACCAAGTCTTCTTCACTCACCTGTGCAGTAAGTGCTACCGCGTTGGCAGAGCCATAGCCTTCATCAAGCAATGGTACGACTGACGCTTCGGACAGCATCGCATTGATGTAGTCATATGCTTTGTCATCAACGCCGGGCGCATCTGCCAGCTTTACATAGCCACAAAGCCAAAGTGATGACCCCTCAGACGCTTCACGCTGGAATGCGATTGGGCGCTCTTCTTCGACCATCGTTGGGTAGGTTTCGTTCCACGCCCAGCTGACGAGGATTTCACCGGATGACAGCAGTTGCGCCAATTCAGCAGGGTCCGTCCAATAGGTGCGTAGGTTAGGGTGTACTTCACGCAGCCAGTTTGATGCAGCCTCGAACTGTTCGTCTGTCGCGTTGGTCCAATTGTCGACACCAGTCGCTAGATAAGCCAGCGCATACGCGTCATCGACGTTATCTGGCAGCGTGAGGCGACCAGCGTATGCTGGGTTCTTAAACACCTGTAGGCTCGCCACGTCTTCGGCTGGAACCTGATCAGGGTTATAGGCGATAGCGGTTGAGCCAAAATCGGTCGGGATAAAATAGACCGCATCGCCTGCGGCAACATCAGTACCTGTCAGGTTACCATCTAGGTCGCCATAAGCCGTTACTTTGCTGATATCCCACGCATCAATGATTCCGCTTTCAGTCCATTTGCTGACAGAGCCTGCGCAGATGTGTGCAACGTCTGCCTGAAAGCCGGAACGAATTTTTTGGAATGCTTCGTCTTCATCACCAAAGAAAGCGAAGGACGGACTGTCGCCGTGCTGTTCAACATAAGCGCTATGGAAAGCGGGGTCTTCGAACCCGGAATAATCAAAAACCAGTAAGTCTGCGTCTTGCGCCGCAGCGGCAGTTGTCAGAGCGGCAAGTGAAACGGCGCTCAGTAGTGTTGCAGATTTCATAAATCGTACTCCCGATTAAACTCTGAAAAGTAGATTAGGTCCGCAGACGGGGTGCGGCAAGAGCGATTTGATGGCAGGGTGTGACCTTGGTCTAACGGCGCAGGATTGGGCGTTCATGGCAGGGATTGGTCTTTGAATGTGCAAGGCTATTTCTTGACAGTCTTAGTTAACCTGCTTTTCTAACAACATTAAAAGAACCAATCATTGTTTGAAGAGTAAGGAGTCGTCTGATGATTAATCCTGAATACTGCCGTACGATGGCTGCCTATAACAAATGGCAAAACGATGGGCTGCGTGAGATCGTTCAGCGTATGCCGCTCGAAGAATTAACTAAAGATCGAGGTGCCTTCTTCGGGTCTATCTTTGCGACGTTAAACCACTTGCTGTGGGGAGACACTTTGTGGATCGGTCGTTTTGACGGTGGCCAAGGTCCGGATCATTCGATCAAAGAAAGTACAGAGTTCATGCCGACGCCCGCAACTTGGGCCGCAGAGCGATTTCGCATGGACGCACGGATATCACGTTGGGCTGAACAGGTGCACGCGATTGATTTGGTTGGGAAATTGCGTTGGCATTCAATGGCGCTCAACCGTGAATTTGAAAAGCCAGTGAGCATGTGTGTGATGCAGCTTTTTAACCACCAGACCCACCACCGCGGTCAAGTTCACGCCATGCTGACTGCCGCGGGCGAAAAACCTAACGATACCGATCTTCCCTTTATGCCCGAAAACTGATCCTCTGACGCTAACGCAATGAGGGAGGCGAATATGTTCAATGCTTTGGTCGTCGAGAAAGACGAAGATGGCAAAACGACAGCGGGCGTACAGCAGATCGACTTGGATCAGCTGCCAGCAGGTGAGGTGACCGTAGCCGTCGAATATTCGACCGTGAATTATAAAGATGGTCTATGCATCGGTCCCGGCGGTGGTCTTGTGCGCAACTATCCTCACGTTCCCGGTATTGATTTTGCGGGAACCGTGGAAGCATCAGATGATCCACGCTATGCTGTGGGTGACAAGGTAGTTTTGACAGGCTGGCGCGTAGGAGAGGCGCATTGGGGCGGCTATTCACAAAAGGCCCGCGTAAAGGCTGATTGGCTGGTTCCGTTACCGAAGGGCATTGATACGCGCCATGCGATGGCAGTGGGTACGGCAGGCTTTACCGCTATGCTAGCTGTGATGGCGCTCGAGGATCACGGTATCAAAGAAGGCCCGATCCTTGTGACTGGTGCGGCGGGTGGCGTCGGATCAGTGGCCACTGCGATTTTGGCAAACCTTGGCCACGAGGTAGCTGCCGTGACTGGCCGCCCTGAAACCGCCGACTATCTGAAATCCTTGGGCGCGACACAGATCGTCGCACGGGAAGCGATCAACGAAACGACCAAGCGGCCGCTTGAGGCAGAAACGTGGGGCGGATGTATCGATGCCGTTGGCAGCGTCATGTTGGCACGTGTCTTGGGGCAGATGAAATATGGCGCGTCGGTTGCGGCTGTTGGGCTTGCTGGCGGTGCCGATTTGCCTGCGACTGTCATCCCGTTTTTGCTACGGGGGGTGAATTTGTTGGGTATCGACAGTGTTATGCAGCCATATGACAACCGACTGCGCGCGTGGGAACGGATCGCCAAAGATCTGCCCATGGGCAAGCTTGATGCGATGATTCAACCTGCGACATTGTCAGATTTGCCCGCTTTGGGGCGCGATATCCTGAAGGGGCAAATCAAAGGGCGCGTTGTGGTCGATGTAAACGCATAACCCAACCTTGATTTACACGTCGGGGCTCTAGCTTACCTGTGTTGGGCTAGGCTCTGACGTGGCACAGTAGGAACTATGACAAACTCTCCGATCATTCTTTGGTTTCGGCGCGATCTGCGTTTGACCGATCACGAAGCACTTAGCGCGGCAGCCAAAACGGGCAGGCCGATCATTCCTGTATTTATACGTGATCCACTGCTTGATGAGCTGGGCGCGGCTGCAAAGTTGCGGATGGGGCTTGGTATTGAACATTTTGGTGCCGAGCTCGCGAAGCATGGCAGTAAGTTGATCTTGCGTAGCGGCGATGCCTTGACTGTCTTGCGCGAACTGATTGCGGAAACTGGGGCGGGGGCTGTGTATTGGTCTCGTCTGTATGATCCCGCGAATAAAACGCGCGACATCCAGATCAAAGCGGCGCTTAAAGATGATGGAATAGAGGTTCAAAGCTTTACCGGTCAGCTTCTTTTCGAACCATGGACGGTCGAGACAAAGACGGGCGGGTTTTACAAAGTCTTCACGCCAATGTGGAAAACCGTCCGCGACCGGGCTTTGCCGATGACATTGCCAGCACCGGGCACAATGCCGACGCCCGCCGATTGGCCCAGATCCGAAAACTTAAATGGCTGGAAAATGGCCGCACCGATGCAACGCGGCGCTAAGGTTTTGACGCAATATTGCGTGGTAGGAGAGCAAGCTGCGCGCGACCGGTTAGATGAATTTCTAGAAGATAAGATCGACAGTTACGTCAAAAACCGTGACATTCCGGGTGTCGATGGGACGTCATGGCTGTCTGAGAACCTAACGTACGGCGAAATAAGCCCGCGCCAATGCTGGCATGCTGGATGGCAAGCGCTGCACGATGGAAAGTCGGGTGCTGAAACATTCTTACGAGAACTCGTCTGGCGCGAATTTGCCTACCATCTGGCGCACCATACGCCCCATCTATTGACCGCCAACTGGAAGTCGGAATGGGATGCGTTTCCTTGGAATAAAGAGGAAAATCAGGAAGTTGAGGCGTGGAAGCAAGGTAGAACAGGTGTTCCATTCGTTGATGCCGCGATGCGCGAAATGTACGTCACGGGTGTTATGCATAACCGCGGACGGATGATTGTTGCTTCATACCTAACAAAACACCTTCTAACCGATTGGAAAGTTGGACTGAACTGGTTCGCTGACTGCCTTATCGATTGGGATCCATGTAGTAACGCGATGGGATGGCAGTGGGCAGCTGGGTCAGGACCAGACGCGGCACCATATTTTCGGGTGTTCAACCCCGTTAGTCAGCTCGATAAATTTGACCCAAAGCGCATCTATGCGGATCGCTGGATCGCAGAAGGTAAAAAGCAGCCAACGGAAACGGCGCGATCTTATTTCGATATGGTCCCAAAACACTGGGGATTATCCGTCTCTGACGACTATCCCGCACCGATTGTTGATATCAAAGATGGGCGAGAACGCGCTTTGCACGCGTATAAAACACGATAAAGCAAGTGAAGAACGGCAAAGTCGCAACACATTCGTTAGGCGTATTGGTGGTTAGGTTGGTGTGTAGCTATGACTTGTAATCTATTGATATCAAATATTTTAATTCGATGTTTAGGTTGAGGGTTGTTGCAGCAGACATCTAAACATTCTTTAGGTGGGCAGATTCTGTTCAAGTGCTGCGATAGTTTCCATTGGGCACTTGCGTGGAACGCGATCATCAAAGAAAATGTCGCGAAAGATGCGCTTCTTGGCTAGTAGATAGCTGAAGCCGACTAAGACAAGGACTATTGCCTATGCCTACTGCTGGACGGCTTTCTGCTGCCATATTTTTCGCTCTTTATGGCTGGTACATCGCTGGCATATCTATCCCATTTTTTCCAGAAGGTAACGCGCCCGGGTATTTGATCCCTGTGTGTGTCGGCTTAGGCATATTTCTGGGCTGGAGAATGTGCGGTGCAAATGCTGGGCTCGGCTATAGTGCTGCGACTGGGCAAGGCCTTACCGTAGCTGCGGTTTTTTCGTTTAGTATCCTGTACGTCATGGGCTTCATGCAGATGATGAAGCAGGCGATGCGTCATCACTACGGCGGGCCGATGGAGGCGATACTTGCTTCGTTTTCAGAGACTGGTGAAGTCGCGACTTATTTTTTCAACGGGACAATGATCGCATCGGTTTTGATCGGTGGCGTGCTATGCGGTTGGGGCACTGAGTATTTCGCGAAAAGATATCCCTAAGCCATGAACCTTTTTGTTTACGGCACATTGATGTCGCCGGAATTGTTTCAATCAGTCGCTGGTGATGCCGTTGCAAATCCAGTTGCGGCGCAATTACGTGGGTTTGCGCGCCGATTGGTTGCTGGAAATGTCGTTCCCTTTATCGAGGCTGCATCGCGTGAGCGGGTTGAAGGGGTGGTTTGGCTCAACCTGACCGCGGAACAAATTGCCCGGCTCGATCTTTATGAACGTGCGTTCGGATATAAAACGCAAACCGTAACGGTTGCGGCTGCTGAGGGCGACCTTAAGGCGAACTGTTATATGCCGCCAGCTGGTATCATCGGTTCCGATGAGCCATGGACGCTTGAGGGTTGGGAAGCACAACACCTCGCGCCAGCACTGTTGGCTGCTCATGAACTATATTCACACGATCCGTTGCCTGATCCTGATGCGCTTCGTCGTATGTGGCCCATGATGGAATCGCGTGCTTGGGCAAAACATAGGGCAGAGCTCGCGCCAGCATCAGTGCGCCATGCGGCGCGCGCCGATGATGTTACGATCGCTTCTGCCAGCTCGCCGGTCGGGGGTTTTTTCCGGATGCAGACAATTGATGTCCATCACCGAACGTTCGCAGGTGAACGGTCAGACACCCTGAACCGCGAGATATTTATCGCTGTCGATGCCGCAATGGTTTTGCCCTATGACCCGATCCGCGACAAAGTGGTCTTGGTCGAGCAGGTGCGGTTCGGACCAACGGTCCGACGGGATCCAAACCCGTGGATGCTAGAGCCGATTGCGGGAATCGTTGACGCGCGTGAGACACCGCAAGAGGCCGCGCATCGCGAGGCGGAAGAAGAAGCAGGGCTTTCGTTGCGGCATCTTGAACCGGTAGCGGAGTTTTATGCGTCACCTGGATCAACGACAGATTATTTTTACACTTACGTCGGGCTTTGCGATCTACCCCATAATGAGAGCTATTTGGGTGGTCTTGCCTCTGAGGGCGAAGATATACGCCTTCATCCCATGAGCTTTTCGCGTGCGTTAGAGCTTGCCGATAGCGGCGAGATTCAAGTTGGACCGCTCCTCATGATGCTAAATTGGCTAGCAAGACATCGTGACAGGATACGCGCCATGGCTTGAGTTCATGCGAGCGCAGTTCTACACAGGTAGGACGTAATGAAAGGCGCCGCTATGACCATCCGAAATGACCTTGCCGAAGCTGTGGGCAACACGCCACTGATCAAACTGCGGGCTGCATCCGAGGCAACTGGATGTACCATTTTGGGTAAGGCCGAGTTTTTGAACCCCGGTCAGTCGGTTAAGGACCGTGCGGCGCTGTTTATCATTAAAGACGCGATTGCACGTGGTGAGCTAAAACCCGGCGGTACCATTGTTGAAGGGACGGCAGGCAACACCGGAATTGGTCTTGCTTTGGTTGGCTCGTCAATGGGTTTCAAAACGGTGATTGTGATTCCCGAAACGCAAAGCCAAGAAAAGAAAGACATGTTGCGGCTTGCTGGCGCGCAGTTGGTCGAAGTGCCAGCAGTTCCTTATCGTGATCCCAACAACTATGTCCGCTATTCTGGTCGTCTGGCTGAAGCCTTAAAAGACAATCTGCCGAACGGTGCAATCTGGGCGAACCAATTCGACAACGTCGCCAATCGCCAAGCCCATATTGAAACCACAGGCCCCGAGATTTGGGAACAAACAGGCGGAAAAGTCGATGGCTTTATCTGCGCAGTTGGTTCTGGCGGTACACTGGCTGGTGTTGGTATGGCGCTGCAGCCTAAAGGCGTGAAAATCGGTCTTGCTGATCCAGAAGGTGCTGGGTTGTTCAAAATCTACACCGGAGAAGAGAACCCCGGGAACTCGATCACAGAAGGGATCGGGCAGGGGCGGATCACTGCGAACCTCGAGGGGTTTACACCTGATTACACATACCGTGTGCCAGACGCAGAGGCGCTTCCTATTGTCTTTGATCTGCTGCAGGACGAAGGTCTATGCATGGGCGGTTCGACAGGTGTCAACATCGCTGGCGCTATGCGGCTTGCCCGCGAAATGGGACCGGGTCATACGATTGTGACCGTTCTTTGCGATTATGGAACGCGCTATCAGTCAAAGCTGTTTAACCCAGCGTTCTTGCGCGACAAGGGACTGCCAGTTCCCGGCTGGCTTGAGACTACAGTGGACCTTCCAACGGTATTCGAAAACGCATGATCCGTCGCTTTTGCCTGATCGTTTGCTTCGCGCTGATTTGGCCACTTTCGGCCACGGCGCAAGATACTTCCCATACGGATATAGATTCGTGGGAACAGGTCGCAACACGCGCCGAGAGCCTCGCAAGCCGCGAGGACATTTCGCGCTTTTCGATGAACCGTCTTCGTGCTGAGCTGGTGATCTGGCGTGACCATTTTCTGGCGCGTACAACTGTTAACTCTGGGCGGATTGCAACGGTTGATGCGCAGTTGTCAGCGTTGGGGCCCATACCTGAAACAGGAGACGAAGCACCTAACGTTGCTGAACGTCGCACTGCGCTTATTAAGCAAAGACAAGAACTAGTTGCTCCAAGGCTTTTGGCACAAGAAGCCTATGCCCGTGCAAACGGATTAATCAGCGAATTTGATGCGCAAGTTTTGCAGCAGCAGACCGAAGCGCTGACCGAACGGGGGAAAACTCCGCTTAATCCGTCGTACATCGCGCCGGGCATTAACGCTGTTTGGGAAGTGTTGCGGACGCTTGTAGTCGAAACCAAGGCGGGTATCAGCATTCAGAACGAACAGGGCAATTTGCTAGCAAATCTGCCGCGGGCCGTCTTGTTCTTAGTTGCTGCAGTCGCGCTTCTTGGGACGGGTCGGCGCAAGGTTACCGCTTGGCGTTCACATCTTGCGCAAACAGAACGGCGATTGATGCCGCTTTGGTTGTTTCTCCTTTCGCTCGTGCAAATTATCGTTCCTGTCGTTGGGCTTTATGCGCTGACAGCGGGGCTTGAAACACTAGACGTATTTGGTGTGATGGGTACGGCTGTTGCTAACGCGTTGCCATGGGCTGGCCTAGTTGTTGTGTTCGCGTGGTGGCTAAGCCGTCTTGTTTTCCCTGTCGGCGAACGGCTGGGATATCTTGCCTATGACATTGAAACGCGGTCGGCTGGCCGCAGATATGGGTTGGCAATCGCGTGGATTGTTGCGCTTGCGTCGCTGTTTGACGCAGCCATCAATACGATGGACGTGGGCGAGGGTATCGTTGCCGCAATCGAGCTGCCTGTAATGGTCGTTCTAGGACTATTGTTGTGGCGGTTTGGGGCAGTGATCACCACAAAGCCGCTCGCCGTTGAAGGGCAGACACTTTCACAAGGGCGCGTGCGCGGCGTCGTTGGGAAGCTCAGTATTTTGGTTGCTGTTGTGACCCCGCTTATGGTCGCTGCTGGGTATGGTGCAGGGCGCAGTCTAATGCTGTCGTGGCTGCTGACACTCGGTGTGATCGGTGTTGTCTTGATACTTCAGCGCCTTGTTCACGACCTGAGCACGCCATCGAACGAAGCCGATGCGCCAAAGACTGGCGCGCTGGCGCTGATGCCTGTGTTGATCAACCTTTGCCTTTATATGGCGAGCATGCCGATTATTGCTTTGATCTGGGGCGCACGTGTCGATGACCTGATCGAGGTTTGGGCCCGCTTCCGTGAGGGGTTTGCCATCGGCGAGAGCCGGATTTCACCAACCGATTTCATCACCTTCGCTATGGTGTTTGGCCTTGGTTATTTGCTGACGCGGACGATCCAAGGGACGCTGCGCAAGACGGTTTTGCCACGAACACGGCTAGACCTTGGCGGCCAGAACGCGGTCGTGGCCGGTTTTGGATATGTCGGTATCATTTTAGCCGCGGTGATTGCGATCACGAGCGCGGGCATTGATCTATCCAATCTTGCGATTGTTGCAGGTGCCTTGTCTGTTGGTATTGGTTTTGGCCTTCAGAACATCGTGTCGAACTTTGTTTCTGGGATTATTCTGCTGATCGAGCGCCCCGTAAGTGAAGGCGACTGGATCGAAGTTGGCGGGCAAATGGGATATGTGCGTGCGATCTCAGTTCGGTCTACCCGGATTGAGACGTTTGACCGGACAGATGTCATCATTCCAAATGCTGACCTGGTCAGTGGGCAGGTCACAAACTGGACCCACGGGAACCTAGTCGGTCGTGTAATCATCCCTGTTGGCGTCGCATATGGTACTGATATCGAAAAAGTCTTAAAAATATTGCGTGAAATTGCCGAAGCGCATCCGCTGGTGATTATGACGCCGCCACCAAATGTCTTCTTCATGGCTTTTGGCGCAGATTCACTCGACTTTGAAATTCGTGCGATCCTACGGGATGTTAGCCAAATGCATGTGACAAGATCAGACATGAACCAAGCTATCGCCAAGAAGTTCGCTGAAGAGGGTATCGAAATCCCATTCGCACAGCGCGATATCTGGCTGCGTAACCCCGAAGTGCTACATGGAGGAAATGAATGACCGACCTACTATTTCGCGATGATGCGTATTTACGCGAAGCAAAGGGTAGGGTGGTTAGCATTACCTCCGAGGGTGGAATTGTATTGGACCAGACTGTGTTCTATCCAACCTCTGGTGGCCAGCCGGGTGACAGCGGAACGCTTACTTGGGATGGTGGCGCGATTGACATCGCGACGACCGTGAAGGGGCCGGATGATACTGTTGTCTTGATCCCAGCGGAACCAGCCGCTCTGCCAAGCTCTGGTTTGGTTGTGATGCAGGCCATCAATTGGGATCGACGTCACCGGTTAATGCGCGTGCATACCGCGCTGCACCTTTTGTCTGTGGTCATCCCTTTGCCCGTTTCCGGGGGCTCTATCGCAGCTGACAAGGGCCGACTTGATTTTGATATGCCCGAGGCACCTGAAGATAAAGAAAGCCTTGAAAACGACCTGAATCGTTTAATCGCATGTGATATGGGTGTCAGTACCGAATGGATTACCGACGAAGAGCTGGATGCACAGCCGGATTTGGTCAAAACAATGTCAGTACAACCGCCACGTGGTAGCGGAAAAATCCGTTTGGTTCGCATCGGGGTTGGCAATGAAACTGCTGATCTTCAACCTTGCGGCGGCACACACGTTGCCAACACCCAAGAGATTGGACGCGTGCGGTTGGGTAAGATCGAAAAGAAGGGTCGCCAAAACCGGCGGGTCTATCTGCATCTGGAGTAGCCAATGAAGCGTTTCTGCCTTGCGATGATGATGCTTTGGGCGGGGCCTGCTGTTGCCGAAAACTTTGCAGGTTGCAACAAAGAGCAGGTACATGTCGTCGACAGCGCATTTCGAAACGCCAAAGCGCTGACTCTCAAGGCCGCGACTTCGGTCGGAGACACGCCTGAATATGAACGCTGGTTTGGTGAATATAGTCGGGCAAGTGCTGAGGACGTCCGCGCGAACTTGAAGTCCGTTGTCGGAGCAATCCGAAGCGGTAACGTGACGGCGCAATGCGATCAGATTACTCAGATTGGTTGCGACGGTGGGGAATACGCGTGGGTCTATCCCAACGAGCCGTACGTTATGCACCTTTGCCCGCCGTTTTTTACACTGCCGCCGCTAACTGCGTTAGAACCCGGCGCGCGACGCAGTGATAATGGTACGCGCGAAGGGACTATCGTGCACGAGCTATCCCATTTCTTGCGGGTCGCTGGCACCGATGATCATTGCTATTCACGCAGCGCTTGCACCGCCATGGCGGCCAACGATGTGCGCCGCGCTATCGATAACGCCGATAGCTATCAATACTACACCGAGGATGTCACCTATTACGCGCGGCAACTCGTGACCGGGAAACCTCCGCCAGCGCATCTTGCTGACTGAGCGACTACTGTCTGCGCTCATGCCCAAACAAGTCGTGCTCGATGGGTTGGTCAAGCATTTGCTCTGTCTCGGGCAATCCTTCGCGCGATAGTAGAATAGCAATGGGGCGTAGGCCCGGCACATAGCTGCAGACAACCAACATCATCACCATGATGGGTACGGACAGGAACATGCCTGGTACGCCCCAAACAGCGCCCCAGAACGCAAGCGACAAGATGATCCCAAACGATGATAGGCGCAGAGCGCGTCCCATCAGCATTGGGTCAATGATGCTACCGTTCACAAATTGAATGACAGTCGAGATCGAAAAAATCGCAAGCGTGGTTCCAGAATCACCAATTTGAACATGCGCGATCAGGGCGATCAGCATCGTCGCAACAATGGAGCCGATATTGGGGATGAAGTTAAGAACAAAGGTAATGATGCCAATGGATGACGCCAAATCCAATCCAAACGCACGTGCCAGAACAAACACCATCGCCCCTGTGATCGCACTGATCAACGTTTTGACCAGTAGGTAATAGTTCACCCGGTGAATGATCGATTGAATGATTCTACCAACACGGGCGGCTTGGGCCTCATTGCCAACAAAATTGTTCAGCTTTGTCTGAAACCAAATTCGTTCAGCAAATAAGAAACCCACGAACAAGATCACGAGAACTGTGGCCTGCATTATGCCGCTTGCTTGCCCCGCTGCACTGCGCAAATAGCTCGACACGTCCACAGAGCGCAGCGCGTTGAGCACCGCAAGCTCGCTGTCTTCGCCCATCCACGAAAATAGCGACGCAATCGCCGAAGGGGCACGTTCTGTGTAGGATAGGGTGGTGACTAAGACGGTATTTACTTGGGCCAGCAAAATCGATGTAAGCATCAACAATGCAGTTGCAATAAGAACCATCGCAACAAGACTGGCTAACGCATTCGGGATACGAAAAGGGCCAATGCGCTGGCGCGCGATGAATGTGATGACATCGCTTGTCAAGCTGAACAGAATAATTGCGGTCGCAAGCGAGATCAGCATAAACCGCGCCTGCACCAATAAAAATAGAACGACAGCAAAGGCGATAACCACAACAGCACCAGTCTGAAGCCTGTTTGAATCGCGTTTCTCGCTGATGCCAGTCGGTTGAGGGTCGTGGTGCATAATAGGATGAAGTTCGCCGTTAACGTTAGTGCACTATAGGGTCCAGATCCCGCCATCGTAAACACCCGCAAAAACATATCTATTTGGTCTTGCAAAGGGGGGGCGGATAGGGCTAAACCGCGCCCCACGGACAGGTGGCCGAGTGGTCGAAGGCGCACGCCTGGAAAGTGTGTAGGCGGGAGACCGTCTCCAGGGTTCGAATCCCTGTCTGTCCGCCACCCATCAGATAATGACTTGTTTTATAACGATTTTTTGTCGCATTTTGGCAAAAATTCAAATGTTTTGCCATTTTTTTGTTCTTTGGGTGTTCCAGTCACGGCTGAGCGGCGGTCCATAGACTTGGTGTAGTGCTCAATTTCTTTCAAGGATTCGTGACCTGTCCAGGCACCGATTTGGTGCGGGGTGGCCCCAGCATGTGCCAGTTGGCTTGCGCGGTATTTCCGGAGGCCGTGGGCACTTTTCAGAATGCCAGCATCGCGCGCGGCTTCCCTGATAACACCGCCGATCGATTTAGCTGATCGTGTTGCGCCGTGAGTGGTTGCGAGGAACGTAAGATGCTTTTCGAAGCGCGCATCAAGTGCGAGGTGCATCGCGTCCCGGTCGCCTTGCATGTCAATTGCATAACCGGGCAATTCACACGCCCAAGGGCAGTATGCCATTCCACCTGTCTTTTGTTGGGTATAGGCAATTACACCGTCGTTACCAATGTGCTGTGGTCCCAACAAAACGGCATCGCTTATCCTTGCTCCGGTCCATTGTAGTATTTCCATGGTAAGCCTCTGGCGTGAACCAATCGGCCACTGAGCACGAAACTTTGCCACGTCATCTGCAGACCAGGAGGGGTGGCCATCGGTTGGTGCCCTCCGCGGTAAGCTGACGCGCTCGCTAGGGTCGTGATCAATGAAGCCATTGCGTATCGCCCACTTTGCCGCCCAACGCCAAACCTTACGCCTGTGATCTGGTGCACTAGATCCGTCAACATCCTGTTGTACGTGACGGCGCTCAAGTCCGCGTATGGGGGCCACGCCGTAGTTTTTGCGGATGTCGTCAGCGTGGCGGCGTATCATAGCCCTGTAAGCAGGGCTGATAGTGTGCATGTCTTCGCTCGCAATGACCGCCGTGAACACCGCGCCAATGCTGCCAGCCTTGAACGTGCTGTCGGTACGCTTGGGTGCTTCGCGCGCTTCAGCGTATGCCTTAAGAAATTCGGGGTCGTTTGTCGGTAGATCGGGCAGACGGATGTCGGGCCCATCGGTGCGTCTGACATAAAGGTAGGTCTTGCCTCCGGCGGATCGTACGCGCTTGATGCCCTTCAATCTCACGACTGTTGGGCCATTTTGCTGAATACGTCGTCGCACGTTATGACCTCCGTTTCAGTAGACGGTAAGCTGTCAGAGCAGCCAGCCGCAACGATTTCCACTACGCCGTCGTTGTGGACAATGACGCGGGCGACCTCAACTCCAGCCGCGAGGGCGCCAGAAATCGCTCTTTCGATTGATCTAACAGTGGTGCGGGGGGCTGTCATATGGTCACCTTTCAATTCTTTCCTTGCTGGCGGCGCATGCGTCGGATGCATCGGTTCATGATCCGTTGGCGTTCGGTCACTAGCTCATCAAGGCTTTGTTTGCGGCGGTTGATCCGTCCGTGCAGTTGCGCAAGACGGCGCAGTTCGATCATGTTTGCGAAATGCAGCCATGCTGCGCGCAGTCCGAACGGTTCACTTGGATCTGCGATTTGTTCGCGGTCGTGGCCTAAGTTCTCCGGAGTCTGTGTAGCGGGTGCCGCTGTACATGGGCCGATGTTCTCCATGGCTTATCTTGGTGCCTGAATGCGTCCAGCCCACGCGTCAAATTCGGTACGCAGGATTTGAAACTGGGTGCGGGCAGCTGGTTCAGATGCCAGCTGGCTACGGCTTTCAATTTGGCAGCAGTCACGTAGGAATTGCGCGGCGGCGCCAGCACTGAACTGTTGGTTTGGCATGCCGCTGCGCGTTGCAGCGAATTTCTGGAATTGTGGATCGTGGCACAAAATTCCGGCCTGTTGGGCTGGTTCTAACGCTGTGAACGGGGTGCGAAGCAGTGTCGTCATTGTGTTGCCTCATCTGTCAATGGGGCCATGATGGCCAACAAGTCCGCTGCAAGCTGGCGCTCTGCGTGGTCACTGCTGAGTGCTAGGATTGTTTTGCAGGCGCGGCGGATGCGGGCGTCTGAGTGAATTTCGATGCCGTCAAGAATACCACGCGCCCGGCCCAAGCGTTTCTCTTGTTCGAAACGCTCCTTGGTCGTCGCGTGAGTGGTGGACCGGGCAGGGTGGGGTGTGCGGCTCATGATCAAGAGGCTGCGGTTTGTGCGGTGATGCGGCTGACTGCTTTGACCCACTGCCGCCCAGCATCAGCAACGGTTGCCCCCGATGCGCTGACCCCAATCAATGAGAGCTGCGTTTCGAGCGGACCCCATCTTGATGTGGGCTCTATGAGCGTGCCGCCATGCGTGACCACAGCCCTGCGGATCGTGCGGTCTATGTCGTGATCGGCGGCAGTGCTAAAGCTATCGGCCACGCAGCATTGGAAATGTCGCGTCATGGCTGCGATATCGTTGCCGTGTAAAGCGGCGAGTGCGTAGTTAGGCGTCTGGGAGAGTAACAGCATCAGTGAAAGTCCTATTGTAAATGGGAGAGGTTATTAGCCAGCGCTGATGGTGGAAGCGCGTGGTCCCAATTGGAGGCGATGCTGATGGACGGTTTGGCCGCGCTCCGCCTTTAGGGCGACCCAGGCAAGCAGGCGCAGTCCTGGCGTATGGCACGGGTGCGGGTTTCCGACGATGTCACGGGCTTGGATCGTCCGTTTCACACGAATGGATACTATTTTATCCGGCTGCATTTGGGGTTGCTCCATCAGGAAGTGATGGGTAACGTATAAATGGATAAAATTTCCAGTGTCAAATAAATAATGGAAATAACTTCTATTTACGAGTGCGAAGGTGGGGGCGTGATTTCGCTACCAATGGTAGCAAACGTATAAATGGAGACTATTCATGTTTGCGAAGTATCCCGCCAGAGAGCGGCTGCTGCTTAGGTTTTGCAGCGTTACTGGCGTGTCAATTGATAGGGCTTACGGGCTTTTGCTTGTGCTTAGCTTGCGTAAATCGTCGCCGATTCCCTCCGGTAGTCCGAGGAGGCGTCCTCGATAGATGTAATCCATTGTTACTCCCCACTGCTCCGATATCTGAAATGCAGACTCAGCAAGTAGGGGTTTCTCGCCCTTTATGATTTTAGAATAGCTGGATGGATCGACGCCAAATGACTTGGCGAATTCACCTTTTTGGAGGTGGAGTGCGGTGCGTATTGCTTCCAGTCGGTGGCCGACGCCTTCGAGATCAATTTTCATTTCTCACTCATACTCAAATTGGAAAAAATATCTATCGAAACATATTCCATCATTGACAAATGGAAAAAACGTCCAGAAATATCAAGATATGGAGATCCAAACAACAAAAGATCTGATCGACATGTGGCCATCGAGGAGAGCCTTGGCGGATGAAGTTGGTGTTAGTGCCGACCGTGTCCACAAGTGGGCATTGAGTAATGCCATTCCCTCTGGGTTTCATGCCTGGGTCATTCAACTGGGTGTTGCACGAGGGTTCCCTGTTGATGCGGATCTGATTGTGAAACTGCATGCAAAACCATTGCCGAATTGTCCGTCCGGAAATGGAGAACGGACCCCATGAGCCATGCCGCTCGCAAAGAAAATGATGATCGGGCTCAAGTCGCATACTACCACAATGTGGCACCTCGACGATCGAGCATAGGAAACGAGGTTTCTGATGGCTGATCTTCTTAAGATTTCGCGTGCGAGCATGAAGTCGATTGTCGGCTGGTTTGGCTGTTATGACGCCGTGGCGGAAACCATCAACGCGCGGTGGGGTGGTGGGTCGAGCAAAGGTACGATTAGCAAAAAGGCGTCCGGCGCGTTGGAATGGACTTTGGCCGATATCATCGCGCTTGAGGACGCATCGGGACAATTCCCAGTAACGCGCATGATGGCGCGGCGGTTGGAGGCGCGTGAGGTGATTGCTGATATTTGCTTGATGTCACTGACGGGCGTCATCGCAAAGGAAAACGGCGAAGCGATATCGGCCATTTTGGCAGCAGAGCAATCCAGCGGTGCGAACGAGCGCGTGCGCGCAATCAAAGAAATCGATGACGCCGTCGTGGCGATGCAGCAGGCGCGTGCGCGTTTGGAAAGCGTCACGTGATGGCGACAACGGCACAATGGGGCAGGGCGCATGAGTGTTGAAGCAGTGCAATGGGCGTTTGGACGGCGCGGATTAAAGCCCGCACCTAAGCTTGTTCTGGTGTTTCTGGCTGACTGCCACAACCGCCACACCAAACGCTGCGACCCGTCTCAAGCGCTGTTGGCGAGTGAATGCGAGATGTCGCGATCCACGCTGAATGTGCATCTCAATACGCTTGAAGAGGGCGGATTTATCCGCCGCGTTCAACGCTCAAATGCAAAGACCAAGCGACAGAAAAGCACGCTTTACGTCTTGGGGTGTGACGACGAAAAGCTACAAGATGTAGATAACCCCGTGTCCGGAATCCGGACACGGAAAACGCCAAAAGCCGTGTCCGGAAAACAGCCAAAGCCGTGTCCGGAAAATGGGCAAAGCCGTGTCCGAACGGTCGGACACAAACCTGAAGAGAACCAGAAAAGAACAGCGCGCGCGAGAAATGCACCGCAATATTTCACCGATGATGAACGCGGTGAGGCAAAGCAGATCGCCGATCACATTCGCTGCGGTGGCCGGATCAACGCTGCTGCTGTTGGGGGCCGTGTCCGCACATGCATCGCCACCCTGAATTTATTAACCGACGATCAACTTACCACGCACGGCTTGCGTCTGGCTGATGCGTTGGCTGGCTGAGAAAGGAAAACGTCGATGGACAGCACAGAACAAGCCGCGGGCGAAAAGCGCGTTGAGGCGCTTTTGATCAATCCGCTGCAACGACGCGGGCTGGCCAAGCCGGCGAGCCTGACCAAAGTCCAGTTTGAAGAAATGGTGAAAGACCTTTGTGCGCGACTGGCGTACATGTCTGAGCCGAACCTGATGGCGCTGGAAGAGCAGGCGGCGTCCAGCCCTGGTGGCAAGGACCATGATCGGTTCCCGATCGCCAATCGCATCTTGGCCTGGGCGGGGCAGATCCAGCCGCCCGACGATGAGGCCTCGCCGCTGATCCGCGCAGTGTTCGCGGCGCAGCTGGGCGCTGATGCAATGGCCGGTGGCTGGGCACCCGAATTGCTGATGGAGCTTAAGAAAATCCGACGCTGGCCAAATGCCTATGTCGTCACCCAGATCAAATCACAGGCAGGTGACAGCGTAACCCGGATGTGTCGTTGCGATGAGGCTTTGGCGCGCGGCGACCAGCTGCAACCCGATGTTGTCCACTGGCGCAACCGGCGTCTCGCGGCCCTGCAAAAGTGTCGCGACATCGTCAGCATGACACAATCGCATAGGGCAGGGGTATGAACGCAATGACCGACATCAGGGCGCGTCAAATTCAATGGTTCGCTGTGCGGATGAAGCCAAGTGCCAATGGCAGCCCGCGCACCGCAATTGTTGATGTGGAAAAGGCAAAATACACTGATCGCGCAGGCAAGCTTAAGTACCGCAAAGTGAAGGGGACTGGGAAACGGGTTTTCTTACCAGAGCATTTACTCACGCGTGCGGGCTTTGAGGTGTTTTTGCCGGTGAAGAAAGTCCTGCGGATCAAGAACCGCTTCACCAAAGAAAAGCATTTGGTCTCAGTACCGCTGCTGGCTGATTGGCTCTTTGTAGGCTGGCCCGTCGATGAAGACCGCTGGCTGGACCTCATGGGCTTTGACCTGGTGGCAGGGGTGATGGGCGCCGGTGGCCGGCCAATCCAGATGTCAGATGCGCGCGTGATGCGTTTGATGCGTCAGTTTAGTGGTGATTGCGTGCCAGCTGCCGTGAAACGGCGGATGCAGGCACGGCTAGACTTCGGCATCGGGGATTGCGCGCGCATCATCGATGGTCCGTTGAACGGTCAATCGGTGCGGGTAGTCGACATCAAGGGCGCCACCGCGCGCGCCTGCCTCAACATCCTCGGCGGTGATATCGAAATTGAAATCGGTGTTGATGTGATGACCGGGGCGGTACCGCGTTAGGTCTCGCACGCTCCTGGCTGCCGTTCACTTGGCCATTTCATGCCTCGATGCGGCCTTCGGCTTTTTGCAATTCATAGATAGCGTGGCATTCTTACCACCGTAATACACTGCCTTGAGCTGAGGCGCATTCATTCGTAGGTTGATCTCAAATATACTCAAGCTGAGGCGGCGCGTGAGGGACATGTTTTGAAAGATATTGATTACGTCAAAGACTTGCTCATGAAGGATTACCCGACTGAGCGTCCGCACGAGATTCCTCACCCGCCGCTGAACCAGATCATCAGATTTGCAACGTTCGACTACCTAGCGGGAACGGTAGAGGGAGAAGTGCCGAATGGCGAAACAAGCAGGGAAGGCAAGCCATACCTTTGGTTTAAATATATAGATAAATCGATCCTTTCACATCGCTTCATCTCGGCAGTCACTCTTGGAAAATGGGTTCCGCGAGAATGTGAGATTGACCATTTGAATCGCAATCCGTCCGACAATCGCCCCACCAATCTACGCATCACGACACCCCGAGACAACGCGGGAAACAGACGTGAAGCACTGCTTTCAGAATTGGTGGATATCGAAAGTGTTGGAGTGAAGTTGCAAGAAATAAAATCAACGATTGTATCAGAATCCGAGGCCAGGCTTGAGCACGCCGGGGAGAGCGATGAAACCAACAATGGGTCGCTTACTCAACGCCCTGAGCATTTAGACGCTCCGAAGTACACTGGAGATACTAAGCCTGGGAACTCTTCTGGAACCTATTTCGGCACTACGTTAGGATCTTGGCATTGGTACCCGGAGGGGACTGCTCCGGACCCTAAAGACTTTTACGAGATCAGATAATCGCACTTTGACACCCCGGACTCTATAGTTCCTGTCAATTGTTCTTTGCGATACACGCATGTTCATGGGTAGGCCATAGCCGACCTGGAAGGATATTCCGGTTAACGGCAGCGTCCATCCTAGGGCAGGCCCGATACTAAAAGCAGTTTTGCCATTCTGCTCCTGCAAGTATAGGGGGAAAGCGCTCCGATGGCGGCGCAGCGTAGTCGTCAAAAGAAAATAGAAAAGCAGTTGCTCGCATAGGTGCAACCATCACCGTACTTTGCGACAGGTGACGGGCGTGGAAATGATTGAGCACAGTGAAGTATGGTTGCCGAGCTGAAACAGGAATCCTCTCCGTGCACTGACGGCGTAGCGTCGCATCGATCAGCCAGACAACGTTCTGGCGCGATACGCGTCCGGCAAATCTAGGTGCAGCCTTCCGTACGGGCGAAGTTAGTAATGCTGAGCCGGGAGCCGAGTTCCATGCGGAATGGCGGGACAACTTGAAAAACGGTGGTATCCAGTACTAGATAAACAGTCTAAGATTCCACGAGATACATTATGTTGAGGTTGTAAGCGGATGTCCGAGAAAAAGCAGACCCTGTGGTCGAAGGCGCGTCGCCCGCGTCAAGCAGAAGAGCGGGCTGCTAGCATCGATTCGCTATCTACCGTGGATGACAGTGATAAGCTTTCGTGGCGTTCTGTGTTCCAGCAGGACTACGATCGACTTCTTTTCTCAACCCCAGTTCGTCGGCTGTCTGACAAGACGCAGGTGTGGCCGATGGACGAGAACGATGGCGTTCGGACGCGCCTGACCCACTCTCACGAAGTAGCCAATTTGGCCCGCTCCTTGGGTTCGAGGATAGCAACGCAGGAGCCAGAGTTGTTCGATGCTGACCTCCATGGAACGATTCAGCCCATTTTGTGGGCTATTGGGCTGGCTCACGACCTGGGGAACCCTCCGTTCGGACACCAAGGCGAGGCTGCCATGGGGCGTTGGTTCGAGGACCGCGCCGAATGGATATTTGAGCAACCGTCGGAAGGCATCGGGGAACGTTTTCCTGAGCCGATGCCCGCAGAACAGAGGCTAGAGTTCACTAAGTTTGACGGAAACCCGCAAACCTTAAGACTTGTGACCCGGTTGCAAACTCATGCCTACGGCTTGGGCCTTGACCTGTCGGCTGCGACATTGGCGGCCATGCTGAAGTACCCCGTTTCTGCGAAAAACCGAGACAAGAAAGTGCCGGCACACAAGAAGGTTGGCTACTTTGAAACCGAGAAAGATATTGTAAAGTGGCTTAGAGATGAGACTGGGCTAAAGGAACGCCAACGCCACCCTCTTACTTGGATTATGGAGGCCTGCGATGACGTTGCATACAGTATCTTGGATGTAGATGACGTGATGAAGAAAGGCATCGCTTCACCTGAAGACATTCTGTCCCAGATGGATGCTGAAGATAGCCTTAAAGATCAGAATTGTGTTGCGAAGATCAGAAAAGCTTTCGGCCGCGTGGATGCAGCAAAGCACGGTGTGTTTGTTGCACGTGATATTAAAATTGGCTACATGAGGGCCTATTTGATGGAAGCGCTACTCGAGGAAGCGGCGACCAGCTTTATCAACCATGCTGATGACATTTTTGCCTTTAACGACGGAATCTTGCCTATCTTGGAAGAGAGCGTGTTGTGTAATTTTCTCAAATCTGTCGCGAAAGATCACGCGTTTTCCAACCCTGGAGTTCTAAAGTCGGAAGCTATCGGCGCAGAAGCTATTACTGAGATAATGTCTTTCTTCTGGGCTTCGATCAGAAATCGAGAAAAAAATTACGATATTAAGTCGCGTCGCACGACCGCCGCATCTAAGTTCGCTTGGTCATTAATCAGTCCGAATTACATTGAAGAGGCGGCGCGCTGCATTTCAGAAAAGACGCCCGCCCAGCGGATCCGGTATGCCGAGATGCGGTTGCTTACTGATATGGTGTCTGGCATGACTGACTCATTCGCGATTAAGCTATGGAATGATATTCAGGCATTGCCAAAATGATAATTGCTCGAGATGAAAAAATCCTCAAACGCAGGGTCGATGACTATTTGTGGAGAGATAAGTCGAAAACTGTGCTAGCACTTCGCCAAGTATTAGTTGCGGAGTTTGGGGACTTTGAAAAGGTCTCGATTTTTGGCGGCATGATCCGCGATATAGCGCGGGGTGGAAAGCGTGGGTTCCGATCGGACGTCGATCTCGTAATCGATGCGCCCGTAGCGCAGGTAAAAGAGCTGGCGAAAAAAATGGCAGCAAAGCCAAATTTATTTGGCGGATTTGGATACACCTCTACGCGATGGGAAATAGATTTTTGGGCTCTCGAGACTACATGGGCTCACAAGCAGGGACATATTAAGGCCTCGTCTGTTGATGACCTGATGGAAGGGACGTTCTTTGATTGGGATGCTGTGCACTACGATATCAAGAGCCGCAAGCTTCACTCGCAATCGGGGTATTTAGAGAAAATTCGAAGCAGGACACTTGGTGTCAATCTTGTCAAAACACCAAGTGCAGTTGGCAACGCTGTGCGGGCAGTAAGGCGTGTGTTACTTTGGGATTTAAAGGCGTCGCAAAGTCTATTGGATTTCGTTGATCAGGTGGTGTCCGACGAGGGATTGGAGGCACTTTCACACTACGAAAAGCGGAAGTACCAGAGTTCTGTGTGTGAGGTGTATGCTGAGCGAGGTAGATTGCTCAAGGCCCTTGCCGCAGGAAACAGCAAGGCACCCTTGGGCCAGGGGTCACCAAGGCAAATGGAATTGCCGGGACTTTCCTTCTCGTCTGAGAGGATTAGCTGACAATCCGGAGCATCGGGCGAGTGCCCGCTTCAGACGCGTAAGGATAGAATTGGTCAAACTCGTCATCATAGATCTGCGTGATAGACCTCATATCGTCGCGGTTTAGCCCAAGGTCTTGGCGCATAGCTTTTATGATGGTTGGTAGAACTGTAGGTCGATCATGCTCGAAGTCGAGGTTTGCTGGCTCTCTTGTCTTCCAACCACGTGTAGCGATCTGCTGCCACAGATATCGCGCTTGATTTGGCGTGATAATTTTCTCTCGCTGGATTGCGTAAAGAATACCTTGCATTGAAACTCTCCACTCGGGCTTCAATGCGGCCAATAGGGCTAGTGTAACCTTCCGTCCGCGGAGTGTCTCGTTGAGTTCCTTCCTTGGGAAAAGAAAATTTGAGGCGAAGAGGTTTGCTTCCTCTTCCATGTTTGGAGTCGGGAACCTGTGCATCACCAAGTGTCCGAGCTCGTGGGCGAGCGTAAAGCGTACACGATCTGCTGGATGTGAAGGGTTAAGTAGTACGAGGGGGGGGCGTCCTGGCGCAGCAAAAGTCACACCGCTGACGTTGGCGCCTCCGAAGTCAGAATAACCGACGACTATACCCGCTCGCTCGACAAGTCTCGTCAGGTTCTTGATCGGACCCGATGGAATTTTCCAATGCCGCCGCACTAAATCCGCAATATCTGTGGGAGAGCCATACTGCTCAAAGTCAAATCGGCGAAGCTCTAGAGATGGATTTAGATCCATCTCCTCAAGGAAGCGACGCATATGAAAGATGCGAATATTAAGTTCCGCCGTAATCATATCCAATTCTCGCGCGGTTACGTCGGAATGTCCTCGTAGCATTGGATGAATGCTGACAGGCGGCCCGTAAACTGTATCGGGAAGATCGAAGAATCCCGAAGGAAGATTAAAGGCTCGCGAAGCCAGCTGGATGCATGCATCGCTAACTTCTACAAGTTCGTTCTCCATACGAGAATAAACGGCCTGAGCAACTCCTAATTGCTCCGCCGTCTTTTTCTGTGTGAATCCCCTAAGGTGCCGCGCCAAGCGCAGCATGTTTCCACGAGTAGCCATTATTTAGTTGCCGTTGCTGTCAGAGGTGTCTTCGTTGCGCTGACGTTTGCGGAGCACAACCAGTTCTTCACTTGCATCCGCCGCATCGTCCAGTGGCCCGTTCGGCATCGGGAAGGGTGTAACGCCAATATCGCTAGCAGCGGCCGGAACAATCTCATAGTACCAGAGCAGCTCGTCACCATCACGAGCAGCGACCACAACGCGTTCTATGCTGTCCTCGATTTCATTCGCTGTATAGAGTAGCTCTACTTTGGCAGCACTGGGAGGCATTCCCGGCAACTGGCTTTGTAAATTCACAAAATCCAAGACGGCTTGTGTGCGGAGATTGCGTCCCAAGTTGTCTTCATCACCCTTCTTGAATCGTGCTAAGACAACGTCCTCGAAGCAAAATTTTACTGTCTGAGCGTTCTGGGAAACTCGTACGTCGGGATCGGAGCCGAACTCGGCTATTGCATGGCGAGCGATCGCGTCAAAGACATGGTTAGCAGTAGTTCGAGGATAGAGAACCGGCCCAGTGCCGATGGATGCCATGTTGCGCTTTACGGCTACCCACTCGGCGTAGCCCCGCTCTATGACTCCCAAGATGCGGTCATGGTACGGATCCAAGCGCTCGCGGACCTCATCTTCACCGTACTGCATGCGCGTCGTCTCCATTTTGATATGCTATAGACAGTATAAGATCGCGATTTTGTAAATTCAAGGCAAATTATTCAAGATGTATTCCCGGGGCGGTTTGCGAGTGTTTTTGGGGTTGATGACCACTTCCCTCCCTTGTCTGCCACCCACCTTCCGCCCTTGCATTGTCCCCACTGTTGACAGATTCTGGCGTTTGGGCTTACCACTGCGGCAGGATGACCTTAAGTCCCTGCCAGATGAGGTAATCACAGCGCGAGCTGGAAGTGGCATACCTGGGCCCCCGGATCGGTGACGAGGCGATAGCTGCTCACCGTGTCTCGAATTAAGAGATATGGCTAAATGCAAGCGATCAAGACGTTGTCTGGTGACGGTAGTCGCTTGAACGCATTGGCCTACGCGGAGGTCTCACATGGTTCGCCTCACTGTCGCGCGCTCCCGACTTGGTGCGGTCAAACCGCGCCTCGGATCTGAACCCCAGTCCGAGGCCGAACGCGCACGATCGCGGGATCGCGCGCAGGTATGGCGGGCTTGGTATAAGACAGCGCGTTGGCAAAAGCTGCGGCGTGTCGTGCTGAAGCGCGACGGCTACACCTGCCAGCAAACCGGTGCGCTGCTGATGGGAACATATCCGGCTGATGACAGCGCGGTTGTTGACCACAAGGTGCCGCATCGCGGTGACCCGGCGTTGTTTTGGGACATCGAGAACCTGCAAGCGGTGTCCAAGGGATACCACGACAGCACAAAGCAAAGTTTAGAGCGGCGCGGCCTCGCATAGGGGGGGGTAGGTCAAAAGTCAGAAACTCTGATTGGCCTAGACCCGCGTGGATAGTAGCGGGAGATTTTTTTTCTGACATGGGTGATATTTTGACAATCGACCTGTTTGGGGACGCCGTCACGCTGCCGTCAGGGCGTCGTGGACGGCCCTCTCATAAATGGTCAAAAAGTTCTGCCGACAAGGTGATCTTGGGTCTAGCGATGGGGATGGTGACAAGTGAGATCGCAAATGGGTTGGGGATCTCACTGCCTACTTTGCGCAAGTATTATTTTTCTGAGCTCAAGCGCGCAGATATGCAACGTGATCGTTTTGAGTTGTGGCGCGTGCATCAGTTGGCCGAATTGGCGAATGCCGGTAATGTCTCTGCGATCAAAGAACTTGGCAAACTGATGGCGACACGTGATCGCGCCAAGGCGCTTGCGGAACTCGGTGACGAAGACGATTTACCAAAAGTGCCGCGCATCGGCGTGAAACAACAACGCATTCAAGCGGCTGGGGATGCTGGCAAAGACAGCGGGTGGGACGATCTGTTACCACCCAAATTGGCCCACTGATGTCGGCTCCTCTGCGCGCATCGGATTGGTCAACTGCGGTGCCCGATTGGGAACAGCGGATTGTGCAGGGTGAAAGCCTGATCCCAAAGCTGCCGTTGTTCGATGCGGTGGCAGAAAAAGCGCTGATCATCTTCAAGCGGATGCGGATCCCGGATCTGGAGGGCCGCCCAACCTTTGGTGATGTTTGTGAGGACTGGGTGTTTGACCTCGTGCGCACAATCTTTGGCTCATACGATCCCAAGCTGAAACAGCGGATGCTGCGCGAGTTCTTTCTGCTGATCCCAAAGAAGAACGGCAAATCTGCGATTGCGGCTGGAATCATCATGACGGCAGCGATCATGAACACCCGACCACAGGCGGAGTTGTTTTTGATCGCACCGACACAAAAGATTGCGGGGATCTCGTTCAAGACTTGCAAAGGCATCATCGCGCTCGACCCGGTTCTGCAAAAGACGTTTCACGTTCAGAACCACCAAAAGATGATCACGCTGATCAACACTGAGGCGACGATCGCGATTGTCTCAGCTGATGGGGATCTGGTGACCGGGTCAAAAGCCTCATTCATCTTGATTGATGAGTTGCATGTTTTGGGCGCAAAACCCAAAGCCGATGAGATCATGACCGAGTTGCGTGGCGGTTTGGCATCGCGCCCGGAAGGGTTTTTGCTAACGATCACGACGCAGTCCAAGAAAGAGCCGCAAGGGCAGTTCAAACGCGAATTGATGCGGGCGCGTGCTGTGCGCGATGGGGTTGAACACCTGCCGGTTCTGGCTGTGCTGTATGAATTGCCGCCCGCGATGACAAAAAACGAAGAGTGGCGCGACGAGCAGACATGGCAACTGATTAACCCAAATCTGAATGTCTCAGTGTCGCTGGATTACTTGCGTGATGAGTTCAAAAAAGCGGTCACGGATGGCGCTGATGCAATGGCACTGTTTGCTTCGCAGCATCTGAATGTTGAGATCGGCATTGGGCTGCACAGCCAGCGTTGGCTTGCTGCGGATTACTGGCTCGGATGCACGGACGATGATCTGGATCTTGATGCCATTCTTGATCGTTGTGAGGTCGCTGTGATTGGCGGTGATATGGGCGGCGCAGATGATCTTGCATCGCTGAATGTGTTGGGCCGGGAAAAAGTGACGGGACGACGGCTGACCTGGGCAAAGGCCTGGTGCAGCCCGGATGTCTTGGAGCGCCGCAAAGAAATTGCGCCCAAGCTGCTCGATCTCGCTGAGACAGGTGATCTGATGATTGAAGCGGACACATCTGCGCATGTCGACGGCATGGTCGCATTATGCGCCCAGGTGCGCGATGCGGGCCTTTTACCCAGCGAGAGCGGAATTGGCCTTGATCCTTGGGGCGTGGCTGGTCTGGTTGATGCGCTTCTTTTGGAAAAGTTCACCATCGAACAGATCGCGGCTGTTGGGCAGGGGTTTAAACTGAGTGGGGCCATCAAGGGTATTGAGCGTCGGTTGATGGACAAAACATTGCTGCATGCGGGTCAACCATTGATGACCTGGTGTGTTGGCAACGCAAAAGCGGAAGCGCGGGGCAACAATGTGATGATTACCAAAGAACGGGCAGGGCTTTCCAAGATTGACCCGCTGATCGCGCTGTTCAACGCGACGATCTTGATGGATATGAACCCGCAATCCAACTTTGTTGATTTGGGGTCCTTCCTGTCTAGCCCTGTGATGGTCGCATGAAGCGGTTTGTCAAAGCGGCCATTCGGGGTGTGCGCGCCGAGATCGCTGCGGGCAACAGCGGCTGGATTAGCTTGAGCCAACCACAAGCGCTCAGCGTGATTGGGGCGGTGTCGCAGTCGGGTCAGACTGTGAACCAGCAATCGGTGCTTCAGCTTTCGGCCGTTTGGGCTTGCGTGGCGCGAACCTCTGGATTGATTGGGTCATTGCCGGGTGCACTCTATGAACGCCAGGCTGATGGTGGCCGCAAGAAAGTGGTCAATGATTTGTCGCGCATTCTGTCTGGCAAGCCCAATGCGGATCAAACCGGCTTTGAGTTTTGGGAAGGCAATAGCGCGCAGATCTTGATGCAGGGCAACGGCTACAACGAAAAGCTGATGATCGGTGGTCGTCTGGTGGGGCTGCGTCCGCTGTTCAATTGCACGCGTCGCATCAAACGGTCGGGCAAAGTTGTTTTTGAGGTCCGCGAACATGGCCGGCTACGGACATTGACCGCAGATCAAGTGTTCCACATTCCGGGGTTTGGTGCGGGTGACGGGGTTGGCTTGTCGGCGATCCGCTATGGGGTGCAATCGCTTGGATCGGCGCTCTCTGCTGATGAGGCTGCGGGCACGGTCTTTGCAAACGGTTTAAGTGCTGCGGGTGTGATCGAAGCCGATCAGACTTTGGATGCAGAGCAGCGCGCTTCATTGCAGGCCATCATGAAGGATTTTGTCGGATCCAAGAAATCGGGGAAGACGCTGACCCTTGAGGCGGGCCTGAAATACAAACAGATCAGCATGAACCCAGATGATGCGCAGCTGTTGGAAACCCGGCGTTTCCAAGTGGATGATATCTGCCGCTGGTTTGGGACACCGCCGATCGTGATCGGGCATGCGTCTGAGGGCACAACGATGTGGGGCAGTGGCGTTGAATCGATCATGATTGCCTGGCGCACAATGGGGATTAACCCGCTGCTGCGCCGGATTGAGGCGCGGATAAACCGCGATCTGATCCCGACGAGTAAGCGCGACGTTTGGTATTGGGAATGGAACCGCGATGCGATGCTGCAAATGGACAGCAAAGCGAAGGCTGAGTTCCTGGCCAAGATGGTGTCGAACGGGATCATGAGCCGTGATGAGGCGCGGGTGAAACTCAATGAAGAGCGGCGCGGCGGTGCGGCCGATGATCTGATGGCGCAGACGGCGATGGCGGGTTTGGAACAACTTATTACGAGAGCGAGCGAAACATGACTTTGCGCAATTTACCTGCCGCCTATATTGGCACAAAACCCGGTGTGCGTTCAGACATTAGTCAACAGGCGCTGTCACGCTGGACGCCAGATCTGCGGGCGGCTGCGGCTGCGGACACACAGAACATGATCTCAATTTTGGATGTGATTGGGCAAGACTTTTGGGGTGAGGGGGTGACGGCCAAACGGATTGCTGGCGCTTTACGCGCGATCGGTGATCAACCGGTGACTGTCACGATCAACTCACCAGGTGGCGATGTGTTTGAAGGTCTCGCGATTTACAATCTGCTGCGCGAGCATCCCGCAAAGATCACTGTGAAGGTCATTGGGTTG